>Ga0209515_10000034_pt1 | contig 256685 bp, 258 predicted proteins | sample Subgroupgradi54m_FD_187454 | JGI IMG/M metagenome (GOLD analysis project Ga0209515, IMG submission 187454) | Subsurface groundwater microbial communities from S. Glens Falls, New York, USA - GMW60B uncontaminated upgradient, 5.4 m (SPAdes)... ...
AAGGAAGGAATTTCCAAAGAAGAAGCGGAAACCATCAAGAAGAAGCTCGAAGACGCGGGTGGGAAAGCGGTGTTGAAATAGAATTTAGAATTTGGAATATAGAGTTTAGACGTACGACAAAAAACACCCCCGCCAGTGGCGGGGTTGTTTTTTAAATTCTCTATTCAAGATTCTAAATTCTATTTGAGCGTCGGCAACGGATACTGTTCAATCGTTCCATTCACAAGCACGGTCACGATCTTCGATTTCGTATCAATGACCGCATCCTTGAGTATCGTCCATCGCGGGTTTACTAGTTGCGCTACGGTGCGTCCGCCTATCTGAGCTTTTTTCTCACCTTTATCGATGACGACAATGCGGTTATGCTCGTCCGTAACAAAAAGGAACGCATAGGTATCGGTGACGATGAGTGCTTGAGGGTTCTGCAGGCTCGGTTCAATGCTCGCCGTAAACGCTTCGGGTTTTCCGGTATAATATTTAGATATACTATTGGCGGTGGTGATAAAAACCGAACCATCAACGCCGATATGGGTAATGCCGTTGGGGAGTGTTGTGGTTTTATCCATCCACGCCGTCGGCGTGCTCCAACCATTGCCCGCTTGATTCAAACGGAGAATTTGGCGTGCCGTGGTATCGGTGCTGTAGAGGCGGCCGCTATAAACGGTATGAACCGTTCCTACTCCCTTTGGGAGGGTGATCGTGATGGGAGTCGGTTTCTTATCTATGAGCGATATTTTGTGGATACGATTCCCGTCATGGAGCAGTACTGTGGAGCCGGAGATCTCCACGTGATCCAGCGATTTAATAAGGGTTGGGGGGAGCGCCACAGTTCGAGGAATATTTTTCGTTTTGAGCGACCGACCGTCATAGATGGCAAGGGATGTGGGGGAGGCGGCCACGAGCGTACCATTGGAGAATGCTAGTTTTTTGGTTTCGGAAGAAGTTTTTACCGTGGCGGTGGGGTTTGTTAGTTCAATCTCGTGTCGCAACTGGCGAGAGAGTTCTTCTACTTCTTTGGCAATAGAAGCCTTTGTTGGGTCCCCCGAACGTTCCGGAAGCTGGTTTAACAGCAGGCGGGCTTCTTCCAGGAGCGTTTTCGCTTCGGTATCGTTGCCATAGATGAGTCGCGCTTGGGCCTGGGTAGTTTTTTCGGTAATCGTCGTTTGTTGTTGTTTCTCTTGTACGCTGGTTCGTTCGTATTGGAGTCGCGTCAATCCTCCCGCACCCAAGAGAATAAAAACAATCAACCCCACGCTTATGGATCGAATCCACGGCATGACTATTGTCTCGCTCGATACCATTCTAAACAATCGTGCCGCTCTCTCTTGTTCAAGTGCTCGAATAAATCCCTCTTGACTAGGCTTGTGCACAATCAGTACCGAAACGCCTAGTGCCAGTAAGAGTGCGAAAGTGCGTAAAAGTGACCATGCACCCAAGATTATTGATGGAATGATATTCAAGACACGCCGTATCTTCGTCCAAGCCATTGCGAATGCTTCGGGAACATTGTTGCGGTGATCAATCATCCATCGCAACGACCGCATACTCGCACGCAAGCTCCAGCGGGCCCCGAGTTTGGTCGAAGAAACAACGGATTGAAACAGCGGTGTCACACTTAACACTGCTTGTTGCGCTAGGGCGCGCGCGTCGGGGAGGGCTGCTGCTGCCTTGCGTTCGACAGGTTCCTCTGCGGCATCGTCAAGCTCTTCGGGATTTAATCCCAAAATAAACAGTGCCGCCTGTTCACCCGCTTCTTGATCACTTCCCGATTGCTCTAACACTTCGAGGAGTTCCTCGGTACTTTTAGCAGTGTCAACCAGGTGGGCAATGGTATCGGGGGACCAAACCGTAAAGAATCCTTCACTAGCAAGGATCAGGGTCTCTCCCATTTCCATATTGCCACTGGTAACATCCGAAAAAAATTCTTTATGTTTTGCGGCAGAGCGTGTAAGGCACTCTAATCGATCGCCTTCCGAGGCGTGTTCGTTGTCGATGTTGCCTAAAAACCATGCCTGACCGCGTCGATGGTTACTCACCAAGATCTCGTCGCTGTGTATGACGGCAAGGAGAATATCAAATTCTTCCAATCCCCGTGATCCCAATCCAAATCGTTCAGGATTGGTTAAGGTGGTGTTTAGTTCCTGGAGCACTTCTTCAAATTGAATATTGCGCGATTCACTCAACTGTTCGGGGGTTAATTTTCCGCGAGGGACGTGGCTGGTGGGGTAGTAGAGCGATGTAAAAAGATCACATAGCTCGTTAAATATGCGATCAGCATTGGCAATGCCCGCGGGCAGATGCACGACGGCCGCAAGAGTGCCCCACGCATCTTGCTGACGAGAGGAAACGGGAGCAACCCAAACACGCCGAGTACGGTTTGGGGCTCGCTCCGGGAATTCGAATGGGAGGAAATAGCAGTCTGCCATGTTGTTAATTGATAGGATGTATGGTAGACAATATAGTATCTAGTATAGCGGAATTGTTCGTTGGATGCTATGAAATCCATACACAACCCTGTTTTTGTGGTGATCGATGGGCTCAACAGCCGCGTCGTCGCCGAAGGTATTACGCGGCGTATATCGTGGCGCAAAGAATGGTATGGCGGGCCAAAAACGTTCCTTCTTGGTTTTATTCAGGAATTACTAGGTGAGTTGCCTGTAGCGCGACTTCATTGGGAAATCGGCATTTATGCGGGCCCTGGGGCATTTAGTCGCCTGCGCAAAGGGGTGCTGTTGGGTCACTGGCTTGCCCGTACGATTGGTGGAAACAATAGTGTTCGGGTGGTTCCTCAGTCTGCTCTTAACGGGACAAAACGATTATCAATCCAATGGGAGAAGTTTCCCAAGCAGGAATTGCCAAAGATTCGGTACGGGAAGCAGCCACGGATTACGAAAAGTCGTAAGACATAAGCAGTAAGGCGTAAGCAGTAAGTTGTAAGTCGTAAAGCCGCCCATTGAGGCGGTTTTTTATATGGGGCTAAAAAACTTATAACATATAGCTTAGGTCTTAGGGCTTTTAGAGAAACGTTTGACTTTCGAAGCCTATTTGGGTGTGGTGGAATAGGTGGTGGAATAGGTTGACCATGTGGATAAAAAGGAGTATAATTGGATCATAGTGGTTCAAAGTGGGTAAGAGTGGGGATAACTATGAAGTCGTATGTTTATCGGGGAGTATCATCACGCGTTGGACGACAAGGGTCGTCTTGCGATTCCCAAAAAATATCGAACCGATTTTCGCAAAGGCGCGGTGGTCACTCGCGGGATTGACCAGTGCCTTTTTTTGTTCCCGCAAAAGGCTTGGGAGCAATTAGCGCTCAAGCTTTCCACCCTCCCCTTATCGCAGTCAAATCCACGTGCATTTTCGCGTTTAATGTTAGCAGGGGCCATGGATTGTGAGTTGGATGGGCAGGGGAGAATCATCCTCCCGGAATATCTCCGTGGATACGCTAAACTCCAAAAACAAGTGGTGGTGGCCGGACTGTATTCTCGATTAGAGTTGTGGGATGAAGAACATTGGGAGCAATACAAACACCAAGCAGAGTCCACGAGTGTCGACATCGCGGAACAGATGAGAGAATTGGGGGTGTAAGGATGTTATTTCCAATACCGAATTTCCCCACTCCATCGAGAGATGCCCCGAGGGGGCTCAAGCGGGGAAAGAAATTGGGTATTGGAAATAGAAACTACATGCATTATCCAGTGCTTTCGAAGGAAGTGATTCAAGCGTTGGCATGCGCTCCGGGCTTAACCATCGTCGATGGGACGGTGGGGTCGGGAGGGCATGCCAAGCTTATTGCCCCTCTCCTCGGGAGTGAGGGGTTACTGATTGGGATTGATCGTGATCCTTTTCAGATAGAGCGCGCGCAAGAAGTGCTCAAGGGTGCACCCAGTCGTGTGTCCCTTGTTCATAAATCTTACGATGCGGTCGATGCAGTGCTCAAGGAGTGCTCCATAACAGAAGTTGATGGAGTGTTGTTGGATCTTGGTTTGAGTCAGCAACATCTGGATGATGGCAGTAGCGGCATGAGTTTCCGCTTTAAAGATGCTCCTCTTGACCTGCGGTTTGACACGTCAGAATCGATCCCGACCGCAGCGGAATTTATCGAGAGCGCGCCCGAAGAAGAACTTGTCCGTATTTTTAAACAATATGGCGAGCTCCCCAATGCTCGTGCACTTTCGCGCGCATTGGTCTCTGCCCGAGTGCTCGCTCCTGTGAAGACCGTCGGAGCGCTCGAAGAGATTGTTCGCAAAACGATTCGCAATCATCGGCTGCATAACCCCATGACGTTGGTGCTCCAGGCATTACGTATCGGCGTCAATGATGAACTCGGGAGGTTACAGAGGGGGTTGGAGCAATGGACAACACATCTACGAGTCGGTGGAAGAATCGTTGTTATTTCGTATCATTCACTTGAAGATCGTATTGTAAAAAACTTTTTTAGAAATTCCGCTCGAGGGTGTATCTGCCCACCTGTTTTCCCGGTGTGTCGATGTAAGCATGCGGCGCAACTTAAGGTTATTACCTCCAAATCTGTGCAACCTACTGTACAAGAAATTCGTCTTCACCCCACATCACGCAGCGCCCGTCTTCGTATTGCCGAGCGTATATAAATAGTATGACCCGATCTCCTCAACGATTAGTACGAGCAACTCTCCCGCGCAACGCACGTGCGTCCAGTTCGCGTGGCGGGAACATTTCTCGCACCAACACCGCTCTGGCTCTTGTTACAGTTGCCATCGCAGTAAGCTATGTTTTTTTAGTCAACGATGTTTCGACCAAAGGGTACGAAATACAGTCGCTCAAACGCAGTGGTTCAGTGGTCAATCAAGAATTAACCAAAGCAAAACGCCAAGCCGCATCCGATCAATCCATGCTCTCTATCACCGATCGGCTCAATCACCATAGCTTTATCCCCGAAGGTTCAATCGAATACGCTCATCCGGGTTCTCCTGTCGCGCTCGGATCTGGTACCCAATAAACTATTGTATGGCCTGGAAGCGCCCCGGCTCATCTACTCATGGCGCTGATCGATATGTCATAGCTCGAGTGTTGTGCGGTGGCATTAGTGTGTTGATTATTGGCCGGCTTTTTTGGATTCAGATTGTCCACCATACGAGCGTTGCTGGGGATATTCTAGAGCGACGAGAAAAAGTCCAGTCCGTGCTCCCTTCCCGTGGAGAGGTATTTATTTCGGATGATCATGGCCGACAAGAAATTCCTGTCATTGTTAATGAACCATTTGTCACAGTGTACGCAGTTCCCGAAGAGGTAGTCAACGTTGATAGTATTGCAGAGCCACTCTCGAAGTTGCTGACCATGGACAGTGCCGATATCAAGGAGAAGCTTGGCCGCAAAGGGACTCAGTACGTCGCGTTGAAACGTCGTGTTGATATCCTCGTTGCGGAACAAGTAACCAACGCGCAGTGGAAAGGAATTTATACACAATCCTATCCGGGCAGAGTATATCCCGAAAAAGAGTTAGTATCCCAAGTGACGGGGTTTGTCAAAGCCGACGATAAGGAGCTCCATGGCCAATATGGAATTGAACAGTCCTTTGACAAAGAGCTTTCTGGGGAGCAAGGGTGGGAACGGTTACTGCGTGATGGAATGGGGGTATTAATCCCTGCACCGCGCTCAACCAATACCCGCGCGCGTGATGGGTTGGATGTTGTTCTCACGATCGATCGCTCCATTCAGTTTGTTGCTTGCCAGAAGCTCGCCGAAACCGTTGCCAAGTTCAAGGCGATTGGAGGCAGCGTTGTCATTCTTAACCCTAAAACAGGAGAAATTCGGGCGCTCTGTAACGCGCCAACATTCGACCCGAATAATTATAGCGAGGTTAAAGACAACAAAGTATTTAATAACAAAGCGATTGATGAATCCTACGAACCGGGTTCGGTGATGAAAGTGCTCACCATGAGCGCCGGTATTGAAGAGGGACTCATCACTCCACAGACCACGTATGTTGATCAGGGGTTTGTAACCATTGGTCCGAACACCATCCGTAATGCTGCTGAAAAAACATATGGCCTCCAAACAATGGTCGGGGTGCTCAAGGATTCAATTAATACTGGAGCAGTGTTTGTAGCCCAAAAGTTAGGATCAGTAAAGTTGCGGGAGTATTTTCATAAATTTATGTTGGGGGAGGCCACGGGCGTGGAGCTTCCCAACGAGGCCCATGCGTCGATTAAATCCTTAGATCAACCAGGATTTATTTATGCCGCCACGGCATCGTTTGGGCAGGGGATTACCACCACGCCGATCCAACTTGCTCGAGCCTTTTCGGTAGTTGCTAATGGTGGGAAGCTCGTAACACCAACGCTCATAAAATCGTACCGAACCCCCGATGGCATTACCATCCCGAGCATTCCCAAAGAGCCCAAACAAATTCTTTCCACAAAGACGAGTACCCTGGTATCCAGTATGATGGTAGAGGTCGTGGAAGAAGGCCATTCCAAGGGGGCGGCGGTGCCGGGCTACTATATTGCCGGTAAAACGGGGACAGCGCAAATTGCCTCAGAAGGACGCCGAGGATATACGAATAAGTTTAACCATACCTTTGTCGGGTTTGGTCCGGTCGAAGATCCCACGTTTTTGATTGTGACCACTATCAAAAGCCCCGAAGCCCTCTATGCTGAGTCCACTGCTGTGCCGATGGCAGGCGCAATCATCCGCTACCTGTTATCCTATGATCAGGTGCCGCCGACGCGGTCAGTGAAATAGCACGTCGTTTATTCATTTATTAATTTATTCGTTTATTACCGATGCGTTTGATCGATCGTTCAATAAGCCAATAAATCAATAAACTAATAAATGCTGATATGAAGACTGTATTACGTTGGATTCTCCGAGAACTCACCAAATCCATCCTCTCGATTTATAGACCCAAGGTGATTGCCGTTACGGGGTCTGTGGGGAAGACTTCGACCAAGCAAGTGATCGGTGCTCTTGTTGCTCGGATCGATCCCACAGTTCGGGTGGCACCCGGGAGTTTTAACACCGATTGGGGAGTGCCCATGACCGTGATTGGCGGGCAATACCCAGGGAATTCCATTCGAAAATGGTTTGCATTACTGTATCGCGGCATCAAACTGGTGCTGTGGCACACCAGCGACTATCCTAAAACACTGGTCATGGAACTCGGGGCCGATCACCCTGGGGATATTGGACGGCTTTCCAAGCTCGTGCGCCCAAGTGTTGGGGTGGTTACGGCCATCGCACCAGTGCATCTTGAAGGAATGGGAACAATTGAAAATATTGCTAAAGAAAAATTACGCCTGTTAAGCGCGCTCCCATCGGATGGTATTGCGGTCGTCAGTAGCGAAGTGGACGCAAAATGGGATCCTGCCAAACACACCAAGGCGAAGCTCATGACGGCGGGTGATGAGGGCGCCGATGTTTATGCTACCGATATTTCTTTCCGTACCCATAGCCACGGTTCGCCGTACGGGCGGGGGACCCTCTTTAAGTTGCATTGGAAAGGTTCGGCCGTTCCGTGCTTCTTGCCCGAGGTCGTGGGTTGGGCCGCGGTTGAAAGTAGTTGTTTGGGGGCAGCGGTGGGACTCTCTCTCGGAATTAACCTCATTGATGTGAGTGAGGGGTTGCGTGCCGTTTTATGGCCGCTGGGGCGTATGCATCTTGTCGATGGGATTCGTAAGACAGTGATTATTGATGACTCCTATAATGCCTCGCCCAAGGCCATGACCCAGGCGCTCGAAGTCATCGAGACCCTTGCCCGCGAAGAAGGGCGTGGGACATGGGTGGTGCTGGGTGATATGGCGGAGCTGGGACCAGAGACCGAAAGCGCGCACCGGATGATGGGTCGCCTGATTGCAGCAAAATCTCCAACGACACTGGTCACTGTGGGTCCCAATGCTCGCTGGTTTGCGAGCGATGCCATTGCCTCGGGGTATCCTCCCGAACGGGTGCGGCGGACCGGTGATGCGTGGGAGGCTGGGAGGCTCGTGCAAGAAAACTTGCGGGAAGGGGAAATGGTTTTAGTGAAAGGTTCTCAAATAATGCGGATGGAGCGGGTGGTGAAGGAGTTGATGGCGCGGCCCTTAGAGGCATCGAAGCTGCTCGTGCGGCAAGAGTGGTGGTGGAAGTAGTGGCAGGCGATCGTTGGTGTTTGTTTCTTCTTCTGCGGAACTCGTCTGGCCATTAGCCACCGCGTTTGAAGCTGCCGACCATAATCGACCCCAGCTTCAAACGCTGACTCAAACAGTCCTCGTGGCGAAGAAACAAACACCAACGATCGCCGTGTGTGGAAGAAGAAGGTGAGTGATGTTTCGCGTTTTTTAGAAATTTACAACCATTGCCCAGGCAATGGTTGTTTGGTATAGTTCCCCCGTATCCGTAATCACCTTCATTATGGCCAAGCTTGATACAACCGTCTGTGGCGTACAATTTCAAAACCCTTTTGTACTGCCATCGGGGATTATCACGGAAACTACCGAGCACAAGCGTGCCGTAGAAGGTGGTTTTGGCGGAGTTATCTTAAAATCACTCACCTTTGAACGTCGAGAAGGCAACCCGTTACCCCGCATGTGGAAATTTGATGCGGGACTTATTAATTCGGTGGGGCTGCGCAACGCCGGCATTGAAGAAGGATCGCAAGAAGTGGGGGAGTTTATCAAAACCTATGGAACGCAAACCCCCATTATTGTGAGTTTATTTGCGACCAAAATTAAAGAGTTTTTGTATCTTGTTGAAAAAATTGTGCCATTAGCGCCCGTGGCCATTGAACTGAATCTTTCATGTCCTAATGTGGACGATGAATTTGGCAAACCCCTCGGAATGGACAAGGGTGCTGCCGGACAGATCGTCGAGGAAGTGAAGAAGATTTCGGGGTCGGTGCCGGTATGGGCCAAACTTTCTCCCAATGTTCCGAATATCGTCGAAATCGCAAAGGCCTGCGAGGCCTCGGGTGCGGATGGCATCACCGCCATTAACACCGCGGGCCCCGGGATGATTATTGATATCAAAAAACGCAAACCGATTATTGGTGCCAAGATGGGTGGCGTAAGCGGACCGGCATTGTTCCCGATTGCATTACGATGCGTGTACGAAATTTACGAAGCCGTAAAAATCCCGATTATCGGTATGGGAGGCGTGAGTACAGTCACCGACGTGGTGCAAATGCTTATGGCCGGGAGTGCCTTAGTGGGAGTAGGAACCATTACCTACACGAAAGGTATGAAGGTTATACCGGAACTTAAACAACAACTCTCTGACTACATGGATCAAAATAGTATTACGGATATCAAAGAGTTGATCGGGGTGGCTCATTAATAGTCTCACATTGACAATGTCATAGAAGGTGTTATACTTATTATAGAATCATATAATAATTCTATAATCGTATGCCATCAATATTTCATCGTTTTAACCGCGATGAAGATTTTACGAGCATCCAAGAAGTGCAGGCGGGTGTAACGCGTCTTCTCGATCGTGCAAACCGTTCGGGAACGTACTATCGAGTGCTCAAAAACAATAAGCCCGTTGGCGTGTTGCTCTCGAATGATGCCTGGGAAGATTTTCTTGAAGACATGGAGGCGCTCGCAAGCCAACAATACAAAAAAACTATTGCTGTTGCTCGTAAGCAAAAGAAACGGTATACTATCGAACAGGTAAAGAAACATCTTGGGTTGTAGTCTTGTATGGAATTTTTCTTTCGGCCGAATGCAGAGAACGATCTGCGTCGGCTGCCGAAAGATATTCAACAGCGAATTGTCGAAAAAATTATTTGGTATTGTTCGCAGGATAATCCGGTTCAGTTCGCAAAGCGGCTGACGGGATCAGCAGATCTTGGAGAGTATCGATTCCGGATTGGCGATTATCGGGTTATTTTCGATATTGATGATGGCGCGATTCTTATCTTACATATTGGGCACCGAAAAGAAATTTATCGATAATATCCCATCTGTTGTGGAATTAGGGATATCCCAGGGCAGGCACATAAACACAGCTAAAGAATATCTCCTACTCATTGTTGGGATGGCGTCGTGGGCGACGTTGTATCCATTAACAAAACTCCTTAGTGGATCGGTTGATCCGTATCTTCTGGCATTCGTGCGGTACGCGATTGCCAGTGTTATTTTACTTGCCCTCCTTTTTTTAAGTCGTACGCCATTTCAGAAACCCCAGGGTCGTGATTGGATACGCTTTTTGCTTTTAGGGTTTGTGGGGACAGCGCTCACAACAGTACTCATCACTCTCGGTGTTGGGTTTGCAACGGCAAGCGCAAGCTCTATTTTAGTAAATACCAACCCACTCATTGTAGCGATGATCGCACCGTTCTTCTTAAAAGAACGAACAAGTTTTCGGCAGATTTTTGGTATTATCATTGGCATGATCGGCGTTGGGTTGGTGGCCTTGGATGCGAAGGCGTTCTCGACCTCGTATTATCTCACGGGCGCATTCTTTTTGTTGGGTGCGGCGGCGTGTCAGGCCGCGTATGTTATTGGAATGATGCCACTCGTCCGGCGCTATGGGAGTTTTCGGACCACCGTGATGATGGTCATTGCGGGTTCGATCACACTATTGCCGATATTGTTGGCGCGCGACACTTTTAGGCAAGTCTTCTTGTTTTCGCAAACTCAATGGCTCGCATTACTATTGATTGGGTTGGTGAGTACCGCATTGGGAGTTGCGATTTGGATCCGGGGCCTCGGGGTGCTCTCCGCAACATCAGCGACATCGTTTAAATTGCTGATTCCGGTTTTCGCGACAATCTATGGGATGATGTTACTTGGTGAGCATTTGACGATTTGGATTGCCAGCGGTATGGTATTCACAACCGTAGGGATTGTCTTTGTGCAGAAGAAAATTCCACAACATCATTAACGAAGTATCTATGGAGAATCGCAATGCAATGGAGCTATTCAAAGCTCGTTGGGCTGAAGGCAAGTTTGTTTGCGTGGGGTTGGATTCGGAATATGCCAAACTCCCTGAATCAGTGAAAGCCTCGGGGAATGTTGGCGAAGCAATAATCACATTCAACAAAGCGATTGTGGATGCCACCAAAGATCTGGTCTGTGCCTACAAGCCCAATAGCGCGTTTTATGAAGCACAGGGACCTGTGGGTTTATTGGCATTAAAAGCGACCGTTGAGTATATTAATCAAGTTGCTCCGGGCGTTCCTGTGATTTTGGACGCCAAGCGCGCTGATATTGGCAACACCAACAATGGGTACGTTACGTTTGCCTTTGATTGGCTCGGTGTGGACGCCATTACGGTACACCCATATCTTGGGAAAGAAGCCCTAAAACCGTTTTTGGATCGTGTGGATAAAATGATTATTGTATTGGCACGTACTTCCAACCCCGGCGCTGGAGAGTTTCAGGATTTGAAAGTAGACGGTACGCCGATGTATCAAATTGTTGCCAAACAAGTGGCGACGCAGTGGAATACCAATGGTAATTGTGCAGTTGTGGCAGGCGCCACATACCCCGAAGAACTTGGCGAAATTCGTAAATTGGTAGGGGATCTGCCGTTACTTATTCCCGGTATTGGCAAGCAAGGTGGTGATTTAGAGAAGGCGGTCCACAACGGTCGCGATTCCCGCAAGCAGGGCATGATTATTAATAATTCGAGCGGTGTCCTATTTGCTTCCATGGGTCCAGACTTTGCGCAGGCTGCGCAAGCGGTAGCACAAAAAATGCATAATGATATAACAATCTTTAATCAACAATAGGTATTTCTCACTCTTTATTTCACGCGTATGAACCAATCTCTCGCAAAAATGCTCTTTGATATCGGTGCCGTTAAATTCGGAGCATTTAAATTAAAGCTCCACGAAACCAATCCCGATGCGCCGCTTTCGCCGATCTATGTTGACCTTCGAATTTTACGATCGTTCCCCGAAGTGATTCGCGCAGCAGTTGATGAAATGCGCCTGATGATGGATCGCGAGAGCATTCAATGCGATGTGCTGGCCGATCTGCCCACCGCGGCAACACCTATTGCAACACTTTTGATGGACCGGACGAGTATTCCCATGATCACTCCTAAAAAAGACACGAAGACGCACGGGATTGTGGCCAAAATTGAAGGAGTGTTCCAAAAGGGCCAGAAGGCATTAATGGTTGACGACCTCGTGACCAAAGCAGACACCAAGATCGAAGGCGCTAATGCTCTTCGTGAGGCCGGGTTGGTTGTTGAAGATGTTATTGTGCTCGTCGATCGCGGGCAAGGTGGGGAACAAGAATTAGACAAAGTTGGAGTAAAACTCCACAGCGCACTGAAGCTCCACGAGATGCTAGAGTATTACAATAAGGCGCAACTCATTGATGATGAAATGTATAATAAGGTGAAAGCATATCTTGCGGGATCATCCGCTCCAAAGATGGTATAGCGGATAATTTGGGTTCCTGCACTCCGAAGCTCGCCAGAGGCGAGCGAAGGAGTGTGGATAACCACCTTGACAGAACTTTTCTACGTGATAGTATCATACGTAATTTGTGCAAACCAAATTACTGTTTTACCAAGAAACCTGTGAGGTTCATTAACCACCAATGCCAGCACGATAATGCACCGCAAGAAGTTATTGTTTTGAATTCCACCCTCTCCCGTTAATGGGAGAGGTTTTTTATAACAGGTTATTAATTATTTTATTCTATGTCAAGTCAACCCGGAGCAACAATGCAGGACACGGAAGTAACTACTTCCGTCGCAACGAAAGGATTGCCGATTCATCCCACGGCAACTAATCACGAAATGTGGTTGGATTCCACGCGCCTCGTATCGGCGGTGTTTCATGCCGGACGAAAATACCTCGAAGGGCAAGGGTTTGTCGAAGTCATGACCCCGCATATTGTGAGGGCCAGTGGCGCTTGTGAGAATGTGAACACATTGTTTGAGGTGGCCGTTGACGCTAACCCCACGTGGTTTAATGGGCGCCGTGCGTATCTTTCGCAAACCGGGCAGTTGTATTTGGAAGCATTGGTGCCGACACTGGGAAAGGTCTATTGCTCAGGTCCGAGTTTCCGTGCTGAACCCAAAGCTGATACGCGTCACCTCGTGGAATTCCAAATGATGGAGATTGAATTCCCCGGCACCTTTGATATGCTTTTGAATTACATCAACGAGTTTGTGTACTCTGTCAGCCAAGATATTGCGAACCACCCCGATCCATTAGGTTTGGGCATTTCAGCGGATCAAGTGGCGCGCCTGAAAGCCTGCCCCAAAGTATTTGACCGCATCACGTACGATGAAGCGATTAAAGAACTCCAGGCCTTAGGCAACCGCATTGAATGGGGCGATGATATTTCAAGCGCCCTTGAACGCATCATCATTCAGAAGCATGGTAATGCACCTGTGTTTATTACACGCTACCCTGACCCGATGATGGATTTTGGTAAAGAAATTGAGGTAGAAAAGTTCTTTAACATGCTGCCAGACCCCGAAAATCCGGGGCGGGTGTTGAGTTCCGATTTGATTCTGCCCATGGCGGGTGAATCGGTGGGGTCGGCGGCGCGCGTACACGAGGGCCCAGAGCTCGAACGAAGGCTCAAAAATTCCCGTATGTTTAAACGCCTCCAACTCATGGGCGGTGACATTTCCGACTTTGAGTGGTACTTGTCTCGTCTCAATAGTGAGGGGAGCGTGCCGCACGCTGGCTGCGGGTTTGGGATGTCGCGGATCATCCAATGGATTCGAGGCTCGGAAAGTATTATGGATGGTACGACCTTTCCATTGAACCGAGAGACGTTGATCTAACGAAAAACGAAAGAACCTACACCAAGATAAGAACCGAGGTGACGCAAACCGCGTTCTTCGGTTCTTCCGTTCATTGGATTTGTCTTTCTTCCCAGTTTTCAGTATAATCAATGCGACGATCCTAAAGCCGTTGGTATTATTTGTTTATGTTGCGCCGCATTCGTCTAGTGGCTAGGACGGCTGGTTCTCAGCCAGTAAACAGGGGTTCAATTCCCCTATGCGGTACCATGCCCTTTCAATTATGAAAGCTTCTCATCCAATCGTTCGTCGGGGAGTCATGCTCGGGAGCATGCTAGCGGTGGTGGTGGGTGCCTGGACGATTTATCGGAGTTTTGCAACGACCCCTGTTGAGACGTTTGCCGTTACCGAGCGTCTTATTTCAAAAACTGTCGAAGTTCCTGCCAACGTATTAGAGACAAGCGTTCCCATTACAATCACCGCTTCGCACGACGGGATCGTGAGTGTCGTGTCGGCGTTGCCCGGGAGCCCTGTCGGGGTAGGGGATGTATTGCTCGAATTTGATCGACACATCCAAGAATCGCTCGTGATTCAGGCGTTGCGCGCATTATTGCGATCCCAAAAACCCAATGATGACAAAACTCTTAACACACGCGATCTTTCTGATCGTATTAAAACACAAGAATTAGCATTGACCCGTGCGAAAGACCAAACCGAAGAGGCGCTCAAAGCATTGCGAGCGCGATCGCTCGAATATACCACTATTGTTTCAACGATTCGCACGACGATTGATGACCTTCAAACCAAGCTTGCGACTGCTAGTAGTACCCAAGTACCAGCCGGATCAGAAAAAGAACTTGAAGAAGCCAAAGCACTACTGCGGATTGCCGTGGAGGGGAACTCTCTTTCACAGTCTCTCGCACTTTCGGATATTCGTACCTTTTTTGGCGCCGATGGCACCACCACAGCATTTCTCAAAACAATTCAAGAACCTCAAGCTGCTGTTCCGTACTGGGAGAAACTCTTAGAAGCAGAGCGGTTGCAGCGGATTGTATCCGTCAACATTAAAACACCTCCCAGTTCTGACCCGCAGGCCGAACTACAGCTCTTGCTTACATCCAAGGCAGTAGCCGAACACGCACTCGATATTATCAATGGGTTAAAATTATTAAACGATCAGATTATACCGACCAACGATTATCCGTTATCAGAACAACTTGCCGGGGCACGGCTTCTGGAACGCAATCTTGCCAGTATGCAAGCCGCATTGGATTCTTTAAAAATTCATGAGCAACGATTTTTAGGGTTGCTTGAAAAGCAAGGTCAACAAACGGCAGAAGTTACTCAGAAGGATCAAGAGGTTCGAGCGCAGCTCCAAGGAGCGCTCGCCGATCGTTCCGTCAAAATTACCTTGGGTAATGATGATATCCGTAAGTCCCAAGCAACACTTTCTGCGCGGCGGCAAAAGCAGTCAGAGATACTCCAAGAAGTCGAACGGTTGAAGGCTCGCTATGAATATCTCACGCATGGGGACCCTTCGTCGGTTGTCGGCAACAAGGTTTTGGAAGGCTCCCTGCAAGATACGCGTCGAACACTCGAAGATATGACCGTCCGTGCGGTCACATCGGGAGTTATTGAAAAAGTCTTTGTCAATATTGGGGATGCGTTGCATGCGGGAGACCCTCTTGTTGCGGTACGGCCTATTGCTCCATCCATTGAAGCAAAAATCAATGATGCTGAAATGGTGGGTCGGATAGCACCTGGGCATGTTGTTGAAATAGGGGTTTCCAATACAGAGGGTCACCAAATTATGGCGGGGGTGGTGGAATCTGTTGAGCAATCAACGGGCACTGTTCGTATTGTTTCGGTTTCGTTCCAGCCGATCCCTTCGGGAGCAACGCTGACCGCGCGGTTCACCGTTACAACAGGGAAGCCCGTCGTGGCTATACGACCCTGGTTGGTTGTTTCCAATAATAATCACTCATTCGTGAGTGTAATGGGGGATAATAACCTCCTTGTACAGCGGGAAGTCACGCTTGGGTTGCAAGAGGATCATCAGTGGGTTGAGGTTCAATCGGGCCTTAACAAAGGGCAAAAAATTACTACTCCAAACTCCTCCGCCCCTCCCCTTTAAATAAAGGGGAGGCCAGGGTGGGGTTTACTCTTGACAAAAACCGGTTTTATAGTAGAATTGAATTAGCACTCTTTTATAGAGAGTGCTAATAAACAATAGGTATGGATCGGCAGTTCGATCTCTTAAAGACGATCATCGAAGCCTATATTGACCGAGCCGAACCCATTGGCTCGCAGCTTATCGTGGAGCGCTATCATTTTCCCGTAAGCTCCGCCACGGTCCGTAATCAAATGCGTGACCTCGAAGGTCAAGGGTTTTTAGAACAGCCCCATACATCTTCGGGTCGTATCCCTACGGAACAAGCCTACCAATGGTATGTGGATCACGGGTTAGACCCCAAAGAAGAAAGCGCGATCGCCCATGGTCGACGTATCCAAGAGCTTCGGGAGGCAGTTTTTGATGACGATCCGTTTGAGCAATTGAAGCGGCTTACCCGAGCGGTTGCCGATCGCTCTGATGAGGCCGTGATTGTCGCCCAAGAACCGGGGCGTGTCTACTACTCGGGAATGAGTAACCTATTTTCAAAACCGGAGTTGTTAGACCCACAACTGGTGAAAGACTGTTCTCTGATCCTTGATCGCCTCGAACAGTTTTTACCATCGATGATGAGTGAAGGTATTCCAGAACATGTCGAGATCCGCATTGGCCACAATAACCCATTGTGCGATCGACTGAGTACAGTGATGGTTCGTCTCAGCACTGATCCGCCAACCGTTGTGGCCTTGTGGGGGCCGATGCGCATGAACTATGGTGGCCATGTACGACTCTTAGAACAAATTGAAGAAATATTTGAGTAAAAATTATTTATTACTTTATTGATTTATTAGTTTATTGGATCGATCGGTTAATAAATGAATAAATTAATAAACCAATAAATAGAGTGTTATGGATGATTTCAATGCCGTGAGTCCCAACCAACCACCAGCCCAGGATCCTACACCGCCATCTAACGCATCGTGTATCGATGCGTCTCATGCAACCGCCATAGAAGAACGCGATCGCTACGAACAAGGCTGGAAGAGGGCGCTGGCCGATTACCAGAATTTAAAACGAGAGACCGAACGGCAGCAGAAAGAATTTGCCCAGTGGTGTACAGGGGAATTACTCTTAGAAATGTTGCCGATTGCCGACCATTTTGATGAAGCGCTCGGGCATATTCCGGAGAGTCAGGGGGGTGGTTGGGTCGAAGGGTTTAAACATATTCGTCGAGAGCTCGAAGAAATATTCAAGCGCCGCCACGTGGAATCGTTTGGGAGTGCTGGGGATGTGTTTGATCCATCGATTCACGAAGCCGTCGAGCATGAGCTCGCCGATGGAAAGCAAGAGAACACTATTGCCAAGATCGTCGCCAAAGGGTATCGCCTGGATGGGAAATTACTACGACCTGTAAAAGTGATTGTGTATACGATCGAGCAAGATAAGCGAGATAAGTAAAATAAGCTAGTAAGCCATTGTGCTTATCTCGCTTATCTCGCTTGATTTACTTAATTTACTAAACAACTTTATGTCTAAAATGATCGGAATTGATTTAGGAACAACAAACTCCGCTGTTGCGATAATGGAAGGGGGTCAACCCAAGATTGTCGAAAATAAAGAAGGAGCACGCACAACGCCATCGATTGTGGCGATTTCCAAAACCGGCGAGCGGTTGGTGGGGTTGTTGGCAAAACGCCAGGCCGTTACGAATGCTGAAAATACTGTTTTTTCGATTAAACGGTTGATCGGGCGCCGTAGCGATGACCCTGAAGTGTTGCGGGATGAAAAACTCATGCCGTATAAAATTATTCCAAAGGGGGATCGCGTGGTGGTAAAGTTGGGCGATGAAGAATATACCCCGCAACAGATATCGACCATGATCCTCCAAAAAATTAAATCCGATGTCGAAGAAAAACTTGGAGAAAAAATTACCGAAGCGGTGATTACGGTGCCCGCGTATTTTGACGATTCTCAACGCCAAGCCACGAAAGATGCCGGTGAAATTGCCGGGCTTACGGTCCGGCGGATCATCAATGAGCCAACGGCCGCGGCATTGGCCTATGGGTTTGATAAGAAGGCGGGTCAAAAGATTATTGTCTACGATTTGGGCGGCGGCACGTTTGATGTGAGTGTGCTCGAAATCGCGCATGATACCGTGGAGGTAAAAGCGACCAACGGCGATACGCACCTTGGTGGCGATGATTTTGACCAACGGATTATTCAGTGGATTATCGAAGAATTTAAAAAGCAAGAAGGCATCGATCTAAGCAAGGATCGTCTTGCGCTTCAGCGCCTCAAAGAGGCCGCCGAAAAAGCAAAGATTGAATTGTCGACTGCGGTTGAAACCGAAATCAATCAGCCGTTTATTACATCGGATGCCAACGGCCCCAAGCATCTCGTGATCAAGTTAAAGCGTTCTCAACTCGAACAGCTCGTGGGGGATTTAGTCGATAAAACAATGGGTCCGTGCAAGAAAGCGCTCGCCGATGCAAAACTTGAGATGAAGGATATCGACGAAGTGGTGATGGTGGGTGGGATGACCCGCATGCCGCTCGTGCTCAAAGTGGTTGAGCAGATGTTTGGTAAAAAACCCAACATTAGTGTCAACCCCGACGAAGTGGTGGCGCTGGGAGCTGCGGTCCAAGCGGGCGTACTCCAAGGCGATGTCAAAGACATTCTGTTACTGGATGTCACCCCACTGACATTAGGACTCGAAACACTTGGTGGTGTGGCCACGCCGGTCATTAACCGCAACACGACCGTGCCAACATCCAAGGCTCAGACATTTTCGACCGCCGCTGATAATCAAACGTCGGTTGAGATCCATGTGCTCCAAGGAGAGCGGCCCATGGCAACGGACAATAAAACACTCGGCAAGTTTATCCTCTCGGGCCTCCCTAATGCTCAGCGCGGCGTGCCGCAAGTCGAAGTCACATTTGATATTGATGCCAATGGGATCTTGAATGTTTCGGCAAAAGATAAGGCAACGGGGAAAGAGCAAAAAATTACGATTACCGCCTCATCAGGTCTTTCAAAAGACGAAATCGAAAAAATGAAGAAAGATGCCGAACTCCACGCGCAAGAAGATGAGCAAAAGAAAAAGGTAATCGAAACGCGCAACACTGCCGACAGCGTTCTCTATTCTACGCAAAAAATGATCGACGAGAATGGTGCAAAGATGAACGAGGCCGACAAGAAAGAGCTGGAAGAAAAACTCGAGGCCCTTAAAAAAGTAAAGGATGCGGATGATGTGGCGGCCATTGATGCGGCGCTTGGTGAGCTCAACAAGGTATCACAGCGCGTGGGTGCAGCGATGTACTCCTCCGCCGCTAAAGCTTCGGAGGACACCGCAGGCGCAGGAGAAGAGAAGACTGAAGATAAAAAATCCGATGAACCTATCGATGCAAATTTTCAAGAGAAGAAATAAATTGTGGCTAAAGACTACTACAAGATTTTAGGGATTGCCAAGAGTGCAACGCCGGAAGAGGTGAAAGCCGCCTTCCGGCGTTTAGCGCATCAATATCATCCCGATAAGTCCACGGGTGACGAGGAAAAATTTAAAGAAATCAACGAAGCTAATCAAGTGCTTTCCGATACTCAAAAGCGCGCGCAGTACGACCAGTATGGCCAAACCTTTGAGCAGGCTCAGAATCAAGGTGGCGGTGGATTCGGCGGATTTGGTGGAGCGCAAGGAGTAAATGTCGAGGACTTGAATGATATCTTCGGGGGTATTGGTGAGATGTTTGGGATGGGCGGCCGACGCCGCGCCGGAGCACAAGAATCGCGAGGGAGGGATTTAGAAACGTCCGTGACGATTCCGTTTGCGACGATGGTGATGGGTGGGTCGGTCGATATTGCTCTGGATCGCGAAATCGCGTGTAGTGATTGTAAGGGGAGTGGCGCAGAAGGTGGCACGGCGCTTACCAGCTGCAAGGAGTGTAGTGGCACTGGTCAAAAGCGTGTGGTACGCCAAACAATGTTCGGGGCGTTTCAAACGATGTCGGATTGTTCTCATTGTAATGGGAAAGGGAAAATGATCGATAAAAAATGTCCCACGTGTCGAGGTAAGGGCACGCAGCGTAAAAAAGAAACACTCACCGTCGATGTTCCTTCTGCACTTGAAGATGGTACGACATTACGATTGCGGGGCCAGGGTGAGGCGATTCTTCAGGGGACCACCGGTGACCTTTTTATTCATATTCGCATTAAACCAGATCAAGATATAACACGCATCGATGGTTCGGCTGATTTATTAACAACGCTCCAAGTCAATATTGCCGAAGCGGCACTCGGGACCACCAAAGATATTCGTACGATCGAAGGCATGAGTGCAGTTGAAGTTCCCGAAGGGGTTCAGAGCGGTCAGCGATTGCGACTCAAAGGCAAGGGGATTCAAACTAACCGCGGCCGCGGAGACTTGCATGTCGAAGTGCGGGTGCAAACGCCGCGCAAATTAAGTCGCAATGCCAAAAAATTACTCGAAGATTTACAGAAAGAATTGTAAGATTGCCATACCGTTCATTCCCAACTACCGGCGGTTCATCTGCTCCAGCGGCAGATGCCCGCCTACGATCTCGGCTTCTGGATCCCGCTGCGGCGGGCACCCAGCTCCAGAAGCCTCCGATAGTTAGTTGGCAATGAACAGTACGCCAATCTTTTTATTCTTCGACCAAGGGCCCCTTTGTAAGGGGTCCGCGTGGAGAAGGCCGCAGCAAGATAGTCTAATAAAAATACATAGCCGCCGGAGCAGGAGTAGGGGAATGAGTCCCATACACACTGCGCCGGCGGCGTTTTGGTTGGCCGAGAGAATTTTTAACTGTAATGCCGTGGTTGGCTGAAGTAGAGTCTCATAGGTTGAACCAACAGGGTCTCGATCAAGTCGACGCAACTTCCCGCCGTCATGACCAGTGCGAATAGGATCATCCGCTCTGGGCGTATCAGTAAGGAAGTTGTGACGATACCGAGTATCCAGCCAGAGATCGGAATCTTGTAGGGGATCATGCGATATCGCACCTTCAAGGCTATGGTGAGCATCAGAATTTGCACCATCATGACGGCCGTACCAATCGCGATGGCCTCGGTGCCGTTCTTATGGATTTGGAAGCAAGCGATCGTTCCCATCACGAAAACGCAAACGAACGCCCCCCTCCACGCCCAGATTATAAGGACAAGGAGTTTTTCTTTCATGGGGATCCTTCCGCGCTAAGCGCATGAGTTGCAATGCAGTAAAGTCAGCTGTTATTGCTCGGTGTTGGTCCCCCTGGACGGTGGTTGCAGCCAGTGTGCCGGTGGCTTCCATTTTGTTATGGTGTAGCAAAGGAGAATGCCGTTGACCACTCCGAGGAATGCGAGGTAGTGGTCGAACATCGTTGTAACGACCGCGAGAAGGATTCCTATCCACATACATTGCACTGCTGCTCCTTGAGGATAGGGGATGTCCTGCACTCTACACACTCCGATACATAGCATCATGATCATGGCTGTAGCCGAGGCAAGGAACGACGGCCAGTCGATCTCTAATGCGGTTGGATCCATCTTTCCAAACAGGATGACGATCCAGTACATGAATTTGAGAATGAAGAACAGCACGACGCCCTGAAGGATGAGATACAGTTGGATTGTGTTGGTATACATAACCCTCTTTTCTTTTGCAGAAGTTTCCGCAAGTTTCCCTTTTGTCAAAGTGAGGCCATTTCGGTAATCTGATCATGGTACGTGACACGCCTTCGATAGTCAAGCGATGTATGCTATACTACCCCTGTTTACTGTTCATCCTATTTTTATGAAAAAAGCGTTTCATGTGGTCGGGGTCATTATTGTAATCGCCGCCATTGCGGTGTTGCTCCAAAACAGCTCAACCATGCGTCCGTATAGCACGCCGGGATCATCAGGGGTATCTCGGGGTTTGAGTGATACATTTCAAAACGCGGAATTGGGGATGGGGATCGCCGCTAAACAATACGCAACGGCACCCACTGAGGCGCCCTCGATAAGCCCGGTACCCCCATCTGGTGACGAAGTTGGTCAAAAAGACCGGATGATTGTGCGCAATGGCTCCATGAGTTTGGTTGTCAAAAATGTCTCCTCGCTCGTGGATGAGATCCGGGTGTATGTCGAAGGCCAAGGCGGGTTCTTGGTGACGAGTTCACTCAATGAGCAGAGTTCCAACCCCAGCGCAACCCTTACGTTGCGTGTCCCCGTCGATCACTACGGGCCAACGTATGACTGGGTAAAGAGTAAAGCTGAAAAGATCGTGAGCGAAACAAGCTCTGGCCAAGATGTAACAGAAGAATATGTTGACCTCGATAGCCGGCTGCGGAACTTGCGCGCCAGTGAACAACAATTTTTAGAAATCATGAAGCGTTCTGGACAAATTAGTGATGTGCTCGCGGTGCAACAGCAACTCGAGCGCATCCGGGGAGAAATTGAACAAACAGTGGGTCGTCAAAAATATTTGAGCCAATCAGCGAAACTCGCAACTCTCACACTGTATCTCTCCACCGAAGAAAAAGAATTGCCAATTGTGAATCCTCAGCAAAAATGGGAACCGTTGGCCGTGATCAAAGCAGCGTTTCGGTCGTTGGCAGGGTTTGGGGAGTCGCTTGGCAACACCATTATCTGGTTAGCGATTTACTCCATCGTGTGGATCCCGGCGTTACTTATATGGTTTTGGTGGAGACGACGACGGAATCGCATGATGCCGCCACAACAATAGTTATTCACCGAGCCGAGTCGAGGTGCGATCGTCATCCTGGTCCGGAGCCAGGATGACGATCGTAACGGATCCCCCTCACTCTAACTCTCTCCCCGCTGGGAGAGAGAACTCTATGGAAATACACAGCCGCCGGAGACGCAAGACCCAATGGGGGGTCAAGGTCGCCGGCGGCGTTTGCGTTGTGCGAGTTAGTCGCTATATTCTTCGAGTTCAGGAGGGTCGATGTCGGTTACGCGCGGGGATTCCTGTCGTTTTCGGAACCAAGCCTGGATACCGACCTGCTCCGCAGCGGGAAGACTATCATACTCTCGGAGAATCATCTTCACAGTCGTTCCCTGTTCTTGGGCTTGATCGAGAATCTCGAGGAAGAGTGGGTAGAGGTTGGGGTTTTCGAAATAGCTCTTCCAATCACTACGTAAGCTCACGAGCTCGTTGTTTCGGAGAATGGCATAGTGCATGCCCGGGATCCCGATTGTCACCATCATATCCATACCCATCCCGATAGATGTTAGCACAATCAGTGTGAACCAGAGATTGTCATAGGCAAGTCCAAACCAGAGGAAACAGCCAAAGATGGCCGCGAAGTAGGGCTTGCTAGAGGTAAGCTTCCCTCGCACGAGGTTCGTAACTTCCACCGCAGGGATGAGCAACACCATGATGACCAGCGCTGGTCCACTACTTCCACCATGCCACGTCTTTGTGGATGGGACGAACGTATCGAAGACCCACCAGATCAGGCTCATCACAAACATCGTGCGAGGTGTCCAGAAAAAAATTGCCCCGATTTGACTCGGCTTCATGTGAGGGTCTCCAGTCTCCGGATAATCCGGATTGTTAAGGCACTGTTTCAGTTGGGGACGATAGAAGAATACCGTTCGAGATTCCGTAGTGTCGCTCGGGCCTGGGCGTTCTCCGCTTCGGATGGCTCTGGCAGGTGTGATCGATATTCGTCGAGGATCCCCGCCATTGCTTCAAGGTCATCAAGATAGACAACTCGTCGAGCCACTTTTGCTGAGAAGTCCATCACTGATTCCCGGAGCTTCCGATGTCCTTGAACTTCCTTGGCAATGTCTCGTGAGACTTCACCCAGGATTATATCGAGGACATCGGAAATAGCCCCCGCGACGTCTTCTTCCAGGAGCGTATCAGCGCCTTCAGCATTTTTGACGTGAAGGAACTTCCCAAGGCTCAATATTGACGCCCCATAGACCATGAGCGTTGCTGCTAAGAGCGCAAGTTGAACGTTCCGTATCGTCACTCTTTTGCCGATGACGTGTTGAGCGTGCTCTTGTCGAGCGCAGCCTTTTCTTTGCGTTCTTTCTTTTTCCGATCAAGATTCTTTTGGGATGACATTGAGTCTCACTTTCGTGTTTACCGGATTATCAAAGATCGTGGACTGGAAGTTCAAAATCGTCCTATACTTATACCATGTATTCTTACAATCGTCATCCTGAGCCCAAGCGAAGGATCTCGACGAGATTTCCGCCATAGGCGGATCAGCCTCTGGCTGACTTCAGTCCCTTCAGAATGACGAATATGGAAATTATAATAGCCGCCATTGAGTCCGATGTGTCTCGGACTCGCCGGCGGCTATGAAACTGTGTTCGTGCAAGGTCTACTCACTCGTGAGGTCGTACTCGATCGCGTCTTTGGCGGTCTCGTCCGCCTTGAGCGACTCCTGATACTCGCTCTCCAGGTGACCATGTGACTCCATGGCCAGGTCGATCCGCCACTCCAGCGCGTTCACTTTGCCAGTCACCACGCAGACCCAGGCGTGCGGCGGTTTGCCGTGAAGGATTACCCTCTTCCAGGCCCCCGTTGAGGCCATGAGGATTCCGAGGGTGATCGCGTACATGGCGCAGTCACCGATGCGGGCGCCGAGCTGCGTCTCGAGGTCTCGGATCGACTCGGCATCGTAGCGGCCCGGAGTCAGTCCCTCGAGCGCTTCTTGAGAGGTGGTCGCCCATTCGGGGTCGGTCGGCGACTTCTCGGTGTAACGGAATCCAAGCCACCAACGCTCGAGGTCGAGGAGCGACATGGAGTTGGGGAAGTTTTCTCCGGTCTCGAGGTCGCCGGAGTTGAACGTGTAGGTGCTCGCGAGGGCCGTTTTCACCAGGTTCTTGATGCGTTCCTGCGCCTCCAGCGTGTTCTTGCTCCGCGGCAGTAGCGAGAGCTCATACGCGATCCGCACGAGGTCGCGCAGCAGCGGGTTGTCAGTCACGCGGATCCCGAAGAGGATTCCACCGTGCGCAGCGATCTTCGCCATGACCCTCGAGTAATTCACCGGTAGCTCCAACATTTCATTCCCTCCGTTTCGATCACTTTCGAAGCGCATTTGGTGAGCCAATGCAGACACTTCTCAAGCCCGCCACTATACCAAAAACCTAGCCATGGGTCAATAGGTCATGTATACTATTATAACCAATCAATATCCGAATATCATCCGAATCGATCCTAAGCTATTATCGTTATTCGGATAAATTCGGTTTGATTTGGATACTGATTTGTACTCCTATGTTTCCCAAAGATCTCCTCATCGTTGACATCGAAACCAGCGGTTCTGACCCCTATGCCCATGTGCCCATCGAAATCGGGGCCGTGCTTTTAGATAAGGATACGCTCGCAGAAAAAAAGTCATTTACCTCCTATATCCATCAAGATGACCATTTCCCCGTGGAGCAGTGGGCATTAAAGAAAGTGAAGATCGACTACACCGCCATAGCCGCCGCCCCACGCATAGAAGAGGTGACCGAAAAATTTACAAAACTCTTTGGGTTTGATGTTACATTCGCTGCGTGGGTCGTGGCGTTTGACGTGGCATTTTTTAGTCAAATGCTTAAATCCATTGGACTCCAGTGGGGGAGAGAATACAGTCATCATGCATTGGATCTTTTTACCCTCACGTGGATGCATTTGGCAAAGAATGGGTGGAAAACAATCCCAGATTCCGAAACCGTCTTCCAACATTTTGGTCTGCCTCCGCGAGGATTTCATACAGCGCTTGAAGATTGCCGGTTGGAAGCGGAGGTATTACGCAAAATTTGCAATGCAAAGCTCTCGACTCGGCTCGAGCAATAATATTTATTCCTCGACCAAGGACCCCGCCGGGCCGGGGGCCGCGTGGAGAGGTTTTATAAACATGCAAAAGGGCAACACAGTCTTAGAAATGATGGTGGCACTGACCGTATTAACCACCGGGCTTATTGCGGTGATTGGGTTAAGTTTTGGTAATGTTTTGCAAACGCGTACAAGTCTCAACGAAGTGCAAGCCTCAAACTTTGCCCGTGAAGGCGTAGAGATCGTTCGCAATATTCGCGACTCGAATAAATATAAAAAAACTCCACCTCCACCCGCACGATGGAATGCGGGAGTTAATACCGCAGAAGGCGTGGAGCAGTCCATTGATACAGTGAGTCGTTCGCTCGTGCCAACATCGTCGACCAATACAACGATCTATCAGGGGTCTGATACGCTGTATGCCCAAGCGAGTGCCTCGGGAACCAATACAAAGTTTCAACGGACGGTAACGCTGTACCCAATTTGTTGTTCCACCGGTTCTCCACAAACCGACGATTTTGGGAGTGCCTCTGGGTCGAGCTGCGATTTTAATTCCACCGACACTGGCATTGGTAGCACTATTGGGATCCAAGTTCTCTCAACAGTAACATGGCAGGAAGAAAGTCGGGCGCGACAAATCGTTGTGGAAGATCGGTTGTATAATTGGTAAGGAATATGCGCAAAGGATTTTCATTAATGGAGCTCGTGACCGTGATGGGAGTATTTGCAATCCTCTCCCTCCTTATTATTGCGATTGATGGACAAGTAATGGCGCTCCAGCGGCGGACATCAGCCGAAGCAAAAGTGGTTTCTGACACGCGGTATGCGTTGGAAGCAATGGCCAATGCGCTCCGGATTGGGACCGTGTATTACGCAGGGTACGCCAATGATAATCCCGCTAATTTTATAAAAAATACGTGTGGGATTACCGCACCGAGTTCGACACTCTACCTAATTGACGAAGACGAAGAGCGTGTAAAGTATTCATTCACTCCTCAAGCTGGAACGACCAATGGTTTTATAACCAAAACATTCTATGGTGCAAGGGGGTCACCGCAACAAACCGCACCGACCTCTGCTCAACTCACCGCCAAGGATTTGAATATTCATTCGTTTACCGTATCGATTCAACCCCTCTGCAACCCCTATAATACCCAATGTCGTAGCGATAGCTCGGCAAATGTCCGGCAGCCATTAGTCACGCTCTCGTTGGGCGTGGACGTTCCCAATAAGGGTGGTGGAGTCCAGACCAAGTATATTCAAACGACCGTTTCCTCTAGGGTGTATAAAAATATTCCCGATGTTTGCTGTACGATTAATAGCTCGACGTGTCCGTGATTTGATTACGTATGATCAATAGTGTACAAGGTGCACGCCATAATAGAGGGAGCGTCCTGGTCTATGCCATGATCTTATTATCAATGGTGTTGAGTTCGGGTTTGGCATTAAGTATTTTAGCAACGAGTAGTGCTGAATCGACTAAGGAATTAATCTATTCTATTCCTGCATTTTACGCAGCAGAAAGTTGCTTAGAGCAAACGTTGCGGCAGTACGTGGTATTGGGGTTAACGCCCGATCTTTCTACGGCTGGATTTTCGAATCAAAGTCTTACGTTCGAAAATAAAGCGACCTGTGATCGAACGATTCAATATGTACCTTCAACCGGCACAACAACAGAGATGACCGTGACTACGCATTCAAAGTATAAACAATCCGGCCAGGGCTTGAGCGTGACAATTACAAGATAGGGATACCTTATGAATAAAGGAGAAGTCAAAAAACGTATTCAAAAACTCCGTACCGAGATCGAGCACCATCGGTATCTCTACCATGTCCTGGACACGGTAGAGATTTCAGATAGCGCTCTGGATTCGCTCAAGCATGAACTGGATCAGCTCGAACAACAGTTCCCCGAGTTTGTCGTGGCCTCTTCACCAACGCAACGAGTGGGGGGCAAACCCCTCGATGCGTTTGTAAAGGTAACGCATCGCCAACCCATGCTTTCGATCAACGACGTGTTTAGTTCCGAAGAGGTCCTTGCCTGGGAACAGCGTATTTTAAAAATTGATCCATCCGCAAACAAGGGTGGATACTATTGTGAACTCAAAATGGATGGCCTGGCAGTACGGATGCGCTATGTCCACGGGAGCCTCACCTTAGCCGCTACTCGGGGTGATGGTCGCATCGGGGAGGATGTTACCAATAATATTCGTACGATCGAGTCCGTGCCCCTTATCCTCGATCGGCCCAGTGTTCACTGCGATAGTCTTTCTAAAGAAGAACAGGCGAATCTGCCAAAGAGTTTAATTACGAGTGTCGACCGTGCCGTCGAAACGGGTGAAATAGAAATTGGCGGTGAAGTGATGATTCTCAAAAAAGATTTTGAAGCTCTCAATCGCGCACAAACAAAAAAAGGAGACTCGCTGTTTGCGAATCCCCGTAATCTTGCGGCTGGATCTATTCGGCAGCTGGACCCATCGATGGCAAAAGAGCGGAAGCTCGTGTATATCGCATGGGATATTGTGACCGACCTCGGACAAACCGAGCATCGTCAAAGTCATCTATTGTTGCGACTGCTCGGATTTAAAGTAAATCTTGCCCTGGAGCGATGGTGTGCCACTATTGACGAAGTGATTGCCTATTACGATTCTACCAAGACCCGTCGAGAAAAACTCCCATTCTGGATGGATGGTGTGGTGGTGATTGCTAATTCCGTACAACACTATAAACAGCTCGGCGTGGTGGGCAAGGCTCCTCGCGGTATTGTGGCGTTTAAATATGCCGGTGAGCAAGGCACGACGGTGGTCGAAGATATTGTGGTGCAAGTGGGTCGCAATGGCACGCTTACTCCGGTCGCCCATCTAACGCCGGTGGCAGTGGCGGGTTCAACGGTTTCGCGGGCGAGTTTACATAATGCCGACGAGATTGAGCGCTTAGGGGTAAAAATCGGAGACACCGTGATTATTCAAAAAGCCGGTGATATTATCCCCAAGATCATGCGGGTACTGCCAAACCTTCGCACCGGTAAAGAACGAGCGTTTACGATGCCCGCGAAGTGCCCCATGTGCGGGAGCGCCGTTATTCGACAAGGCGGCCAAGTGGCCTATTATTGCTCTAATAAAAAATGTTACGCCACCGAGCGTGAGCGTATTGCCCATTTTGTGGCACGCAATGCGGTTGACATTGACGGGTTGGGTGATAAGATTATCGAACAACTCATGACCGAAGGGTTGGTGAAAGACGTCGCCGATCTTTACGAATTGACGGTTGGGGATCTTGAACCGCTCGAACGATTTGCCCAAAAAAAGGCGCAAAATATTATCGACGCCATTCAAGTACGGACGAGCGTGTCTCTCGAACGTTTGATCTTTGCCCTTGGCATCCCGCAGGTAGGGGAGCAAACGGCTCGGGATTTGGCCGAACATTTTGGTTCGTGGCAAGCGATTGCCGCAGCGTCATCGGAGGAATTGGAACGCGTTGAAGATGTGGGGCCCATTGTCAGCGCAAGTCTTCGACAATGGCTCGATGCAAAAGAGAGTCAAAACCTCGTTGAACGGCTCCTTAAGCATATTACGGTCCAATCCTACAAACTACAAACTACAAACTACAAACTACACGGCGCCAGCTTTGTCTTCACCGGAGAAATGGAATCCACGAGTCGCGAGGATGCCGAGGAGAAGGTGCGAGTGCTCGGGGGCAAGGCTGTCGGTTCTGTCAGCGCAAAGACAAGTTACGTTGTCTCCGGCGAAAATCCCGGCAGTAAGCTTGCCAAGGCACAGAAATTAGGAGTGAAGGTTTTGGATGAAAAAGAATTTTTAAAAATGATTTCCTAACGATATGTTAACGACTGAAGAAGTAAAAAAAATCGCGTCATTGGCGCGCCTGAATCTTACCGAGGGAGAAATTGAGATTTATCGCGGACAGCTTTCTTCGATTTTAGATTACGTCGGCCAACTCAAAGAGGTGAACACCGATGGTGTTGAGCCCACCCGCCAAGTATCGGGGCTCCAAAATGTAACGCGCGAAGATGAGGTGATCCCCAGTTCTGTCGACGAACACGAGCGGATCATCAATCAATTTCCTCAAAAACAAGACGGGCTTTTGAAGGTCCGAGCCGTGTTCGAATAATATATGTACCCCAATCCTAATGAGTTGACCATCGCTCAAGCTTCGGACCGTCTCGAATGTGGAGAATTTTCTTCCACAGATCTTACGCGCAGTTGTCTTGATCGCATTGCGGCGACGGATTCAACCTTGCAAGCATTTGTGACGGTTCTTGAGGATGAGGCAATGGAACAGGCGAAACTTGCGGATGCGCGCTTTACGAAAGGGCAACGTCTTGGCACTCTCGACGGCATTCCATTAGCGATTAAAGATGTTATTTTAATTGCTAACACTCGGGCCACCGGTTCTTCTAAGATTTTATCCAACTATACGAGTGCCTACGATGCCACGGTGATTACAAAACTACGGGCCGCGGGCGCGGTGTTTTTAGGTAAGACAAATTTGGACGAATTTGCGATGGGTGCTTCCACCGAAAATTCGGCATTCCAAGTCACCAAGAACCCGTGGGATATAACCCGAGTACCCGGGGGTTCTTCTGGGGGCTCTGCTGTTGCTGTAGCGGCGGACCAATGTATTGCTGCCTTGGGGTCGGATACAGGCGGATCAGTTCGCCAGCCTGCGTCCTTAACCGGAATCGTTGGACTCAAACCCACGTATGGTCGCGTTTCGCGGTACGGGCTCATGCCCATGGCTGCCAGTCACAATATTATTGGTTCCATGGCAAAAACCGTCGAAGATGCGAGTATCCTTTTCCAAGCTATCGCCGGTAAGGATGCTAAAGATTCCGTCACCGTCGATCGAGAGCCTATAACCTATAACCTAGAACCTAGAACCTTGAACGGTGTCCGCATCGGTGTGCCGAAGGAATACTTCATCGACGGCATGGACAAAGAGGTGGAGCAATCCGTTCGCGCTGGTATCCAGACACTCAAAGACTTGGGTGCCGAGATTAAAGAAATTAGTCTTCCGCATACAAAATATGCCCTTGGTGTGTATTATATTCTCGTTCCGTCCGAAGTGAGTGCCGATGTTGCACGCTATGACGGCATTCGATATGGATACTCTGTCGAAACAGACCCGGAATATCTCAAAGACCACAAGTCATTAACGCTCTTCGATGTCTATCAAGATTCTCGCGCTCGAGGGTTTGGGAGTGAAGTCCGTCGCCGGATTATGATTGGCACCTACGCCCTCTCCGCCGGTTACTACGACGCGTATTACGCCAAGGCTCAAAAAGTGCGTACGCTTATCCGCCAAGATTTTATGCATGCGTTCAACGACGTTGATTGTATTGCAACGCCGACATCACCCCTTCCCGCCTTCAAGATCGGAGAAAAAGCCGACGACCCACTCACCATGTATTTGGCCGATGTATTCACCGTATCGTTGAATGTTGCGGGAGTGCCGGGGATGTCGATTCCGTGTGGGTTTACCAAGAATAATCTTCCGATCGGACTTCAACTGATTGGTAATTATTTCGACGAAGCGAGATTATTTCAAGTTGGGGGTGCTTTTGAACAAGCTACGCAGTGGCATTTAAAGAAACCCAATCTCTAACATTCTTACAGTATATGTCCAAGAAACAAAAGATTCTTTTTTTTATCCTATTGGTGGCGATAGGCAGTATAGGTTTTTTTATTTGGGCGTATTTTAATTTTTCAGGAGATGTTGTTGGCCCTAACCCTCAACACATACCCAAACATCTTCTCCCAGCATGCGACTTCAATGGTTTTACATTTGTAAAAGAGCCTTGCTTAAGTCCTAAGGGAGCAAGGTATGGTTAATTTGTGATCGAAATTGTTCTTCCACAAGGTTCCCAAGTGGTGGTTTCGGGGATCGTGCTACTGATTATGCTCACGTTCATCGGAACCGTGTGGTTTGTTGTGCGTGGATGGTTCCGTCGTAGCATGCATGATTCGCGCGATCGAAAGAAGATGCGTGCGGAGTGGGGTACGATCGCCAGCATGCGTGGTTCGAACGATTCTCATCAATTACAAATGGCGGTGGTACGGGCAGATCGATTGCTCGATCAACTCTTAAAAAGCATGGCCATGCCCGGTTCAACCTTGGGCGAACGCCTGAAGGTGGCGCAAAAACGGTACCCCGAACTCAAGGATGTGTGGTGGGCGCATAAAGTGCGTAATACTATCGTCCACGAAAGTAGCAATCAAGGGGCACGCACACTCAATGGCGCGCTCAATGAATTTGAAAAAGCGTTTAAAAAATTAGGCATATTGTGATTGCGTATTTCCAACTCACCACCATTACCCTCGGACCCCTCACGCTCAATGTTTGGGGTCTTTTGGCAGCGATTGGGTTCTTGGTCGGGGGTATGGTGGCGAGTCGTCGTGCCCGTACGCTCGGAATGGATGGTGCGATCATATGGGATACTCTGTGGCAATTGGTGATAGTGAGTATTATTGGCTCACGAGTATTCGAAGTTCTTTTTTACGAGCCTCGGTATTATTGGCAGAGCCCTCAAAAGATATTGGCATTTTGGGATGGTGGATTGAGTTCCACGGGCGGAATCATCGCTGCGGGCCTATTTCTTTATTGGTTTATTAAAAAACAAAAACTACCACTTCTTCCATGGCTCGATGTGTTTGCCTACGCTGCACCACTCGGGATTATGTTTGGCCGCATTGGTTGTTTCCTTATCCACGACCACCCAGGCACACTCACGAGTTTTATTGGAGGAGTTCGATATCCTGGTGGGGTGCGCCACGATGGGGGATTAGAAATGGCCGTAGCCGATGCTCTTATCTTTATGTTGTTTCTTTTCTTGCGAAAGAAAAAATTACCTCCGGGATTTTTTGTGATCGCATTTATCGGGCTCAAGAGTCTCGCTCGCTTTGTCCTTGATTTTTTCCGCGCAACCGATGTCACGCTTTCCGAAGCGCGGTATTGGGGACTCACACCGAGCCAGTATGTTGGCGCTTTCGCAATTCTTTTTGTGTTACTGTATGTTTTCTACCAGAGGATCAAAGAACGTCTCAAATTAAAGGTGATGTAACATTATATAATATATGAGCAAGGAATCCGAAATGACGTTTGTTAGTAGAATTCCCTCTGAAGGCAAACAGAAGGGTTGGGAAAATTTTTTAAAAATTGCTCCAGCGTTAGCTGAAAAGGGACTCTCCAGTAAACGGGAATTGCCGCTCATTCATCGTATTGTGACCGCCCAAACTCCATTACCAAAGCGATCCGATCAAGACGTGATTAGTTCAATGGCCCATTTAGTAGCAGACCGAAACCCATATATCCGTACGCCTGAACAGAGAAGCGGTATTAAGGGTGAGGTCAGAGAATATTTTAATGAATCGCAGCGGACGCAAACCGAAATCATTGGGCGCGAACACGGCGTTCAGTTTGAGGATCCACAAGCGTCTCGTGTATGGGGTGTTCGTTTTACGGTTTCCCCATACATTCGAGGCCATTATCGTCAGTATGGGAAGCGTAGATTAAATGAAAGCCCAGTTGAGACGATTGATGAGCCGGGAGCATCTCCGGTACGGCTGCTCAAGAATGGGATGATCGTGAAGGAGGGGCTTTTTGTAAACGTCGCAGAAAAGTTACAACCGCTCATGGACGAGTTATGTGCTCGATACGATCATGAATTTACAAAGGCCAAATCCCTAGAAGATAAGCTATCCTCCTCTGTCTATCTCTACCTTTGGGGGCTTGGGATTATCCATCCGTTTGGGGATGCGAATCGTAGAACATTCGAGGCAAAAATGATGGTTGATCTTCGAAAAATGGGTTTTGCCGTTAAAGATCTCCCAGCATTGCCTGAGGTACTCCCGCAACTGGAAGGGAACGCTATTTTAGGAATTGGACCTGGTTTTTTGAGTGAATTTTTGAAAAAAGAAAACATCCCTCTTATTCCGAAAGAAGATGTTAGTGCCTTTATGGCTAATTCAGTGCAGTATCTTAAATACATGCGAGAGCTTCACGCAAAAATTGCCAGTCGTATCCGCGAAGGATTTTCAAAGAAATCCCTTATCGCACCCTATATTGAAGCGGGAGTGAATACGCTCAAACTTTGTCTTTCGCGCGATGGATTTATTGAACGGTCATTTTATGAGCGGAATATTAACGCTTTCATCGAAGGGCATAAACACTTAAGGGACGTGCAATCAATATGAAGTCGTTTTCGTTGTTCATTCTCGTACTGTGTTGTGCGGTAGCCTTCGCAATTGTTTGGTGGATATTGAAAAACAATCATCGATCGTCTCGTGACCCATACCAGACTCCCGTTGTAACCACAGGCGCTATTCGATATGTTGCCATCGGTGATTCATATACAATTGGTGAAGGCGTTCGCCCGGATGAATCTTGGCCAACGGTCCTTACAGAGCATTTAAAAGATCGAAGAGTGAGCATTGAACTCATCGCGAATCCATCGCGGACGGGCTGGACAACGCAAGACGCGATTGAGCGCGAGTTGCCCATGTTTGAGAATGCCAAGCCAGATTTTGCAACGCTGCTGATTGGTGTCAACGATTGGGTTCAGGGGGTGGACGCGAAAACCTTTCGCGAACGACTCGATACGCTTATGGATCGTATGCTTAAGGCGTTGGGGAGTCCAGACAAAATGGTCTCCATCACGATTCCCGACTTTTCCGTTACTCCCACCGGCAAACACTTTGGGGATCCAATCAAGAATTCAAAAGGCATCCAAGAATTTAATACAATTATCAAAGAAGAATCGGCAAAGCGGGGGATCGCAGTGGTTGATATTTTCGCGTTGAGTCAAGAAATGGGCAAGGACACTGCGTTGGTTACTCCCGATGGCCTTCACCCTTCGGCGGAAGAATATAAGCATTGGGAGGCGAAGATTTTTCCAGAAGTGATAAAGCTTGTACAACATTTGCGGCCGCAATAATAATCGTAAGGATTGACGCAAAGTGCCTAGAACGGTATCCTATGGATGCTTGATCTTTGAGTATACCGAGGCCAAAATATCGAGAACAGAAAGAACGGTACATATTCAACGATTCGCGCGAATTGGAGATATGAAATTTGAAATTCAAATAGGATGGAGAGGTCGCATAGTGGCCTAGTGCACCGCCTTGGAAAGGCGGCATACCGCAAGGTATCGGGAGTTCGAATCTCCCCCTCTCCGCCAAAAAACGTGCATGAAAAATTATTACTTGGAGAAAATTAAAACACTACTTAAGCAAGTTCGTCCGATGCTTGCGACTACACATCGGCTTGGGTTTAAGAATGTCTTTGGTGCAGTTGGTGGTTATGTGAATGGAGAAATATTTATCTCGTGCGGAAAGTTTGGTACTGCACTTCGACTCCCACTAAATACTCTCAATACTCTGTTTCAAGAGAAGAAAGCGGTGCACCTCAAATATTTTCCTGACGGGCATATTAAAAAGGAATATGCCGTGCTTTCAAAACAAGTACTCGAAAACAAACATCAGTTGAAAAAGTTGGTGGATGAAAGCATTAAATTCGTGCTAAAATTACAAGGTAGAAAACATTAATTAATAACTAACGAAAACGCTATGAAAACCCTCAAATGTGATTTATGCGAAGTAACAGCGGAAGGTGAAACATTTGAAGCATGGATGAACGCTTTGAAGCCACATTATGCTCAAGCGCATGCTGATGTGATGAAGGGCAAATCTGATCTTTCCGACGAAGAGAAGATGGCAGAGATGAATAAGTGGATGACTGAAAATAAGGCAAGGTTTGATGCTATCTAAATAAAATCACTTCACAAACTATCGAGAAAAGAACTCAAAGATTAGTTATTGTTATGGCTTACAGTGAAAAACTAGCCGACAGGGTAAGAACGGTGTTCGTCCATAGAAAAGCAGTTGAGGAAAAGAAAATGATGGGCGGGATTACCTTTATGGTGAACGGCAAAATGTGCGTGGGGGTTCATAAAGATGAGCTCATGGCTCGCATAGACCCCCAAGCATATGAAGCTGCTCTACGAAGAAAGGGTTGCCGCGAAATGAATTTCACCGGTAAACCAATGAAAGGTTTTGTTTTTATTGGTCCCAAGGGGACGGCCAATAAAAAAGATTTAGACTATTGGATAGAGCTTGCCCTTGATTTTAACAAAAATATAAAAGTTTCTAAAAAAGGATAACATTGTTTCATAATCAGAATTGAGCATGTTTATCTATCTGACAAGCAACTATTATTTCGGTCTATCGCTCGCGCATTGGTTAGTTGTTTTGTCTGCCGTTTTAAGTCTTAGTGGATCACTGGCCTATATCCGCGATATGGTTCGCGGGAAATCGAAGCCGAATTTGGTAACGTGGGGGCTCTGGGCATTTGCCCCCTTGATTGCCACGGGTGCCGCACTTTCCGCGCATGCCGACGGATGGGCGACGGTACGTATAGTTGTCTCCGGCGTTGGGCCCCTCCTCGTGTTCCTTGTGGGATTAGTGACTACGCAAAGCTATTGGAAATTATCGAAGTTCGATTATATCTGCGGAGGGTTATCGCTGATTGCACTGTTCGCTTGGCTCGGGGCCAGTGCACCACTCGCGGCCATACTGCTTGCCGCAATAGCGGATGTGATTGCAACACTCCCCACCGTCGTCAAGGCATGGAAGTATCCCAAGACCGAAACGTTCTACACCTATTGTATTGGTTTGTTTACCGCGAGTCTCGTCATCCCCGCAATACCAGTTTGGAACATAGAGAATGCTGCGTTTCAAGTTTATCTACTCGTCGCTAACACATCACTATTTTTCATCGTTTTACGCGGGTATTTTCGAAAGCGCATGGCTCGCCAGCCTATTTAATACAATAAACCCTATGCCCAAAAAAGAAATTGCAGGGGGCGTTGTTCATAGCATGCCGGCGGATTTACGAAAAGCCATTTTTTCCACCCCGGCCGTGAGGGTGCTGTGGGAAGATATTACGCCACTGGCGCGCAACGAATGGATCTGTTGGGTGACATCAGGAAAATTAGCGGAGACAAGAGTGATCCGCATCACTAAGGCTCTCTCGAAAATGAAAGGCGGAATGCGTCGGCCATGCTGTTGGGCGGGCTGTCCTCATCGTTCCAAATAAGATTAGGATCATAATGGATACGTTATACATCGTTAGGTTGTTAACCATTTAACACGTATGATTAAGAAGATTGTTCTTGCTGGTGGATGTTTTTGGGGTCTCGAGGACCTCATTCGAGCGCGGCCGGGTGTGGTGAACACCGAGGTTGGGTATACCGGTGGAACTGTAAAGAATCCAACCTATGAAGACCACGAAGGTCACGCCGAAGCGGTGGAGATTGAGTATGACGCCGACGTAACATCGTACAAAAATCTGTTGGATTTTTTCTTTCAGATTCATAATCCCAGTACATTGAATCAACAAGGCAACGATCGCGGCACAGCCTATCGTTCTGCTATTTTTTATGCAAACGATGAGGAGCGTAAAGAAGCCGAGGCGTTTATCGATATCGTGAACAAATCAAAACGCTGGAAGGATCCGGTGGTGACCACATTGGAACCGCTCACCACATTTTATCCGGCAGAATCGTATCGCGTGGGTTGTGATAAGCCTCTGTTCCGATCAGAGCAGAAATATGATTCCGGTACAGGCTGGCCAAGTTTTTGGGCGCCGATTGCCCCCGATGCGCTGGTGCTTCGCAAAGAAAGCGCGGTATTTGATGATAGGATCGAAGTATTGGATACGTGCGGTTCACATCTAGGGCACGTGTTTGATGATGGACCAAAGCCAACGGGTAAACGATTTTGTATGAATTCCGTTGCCTTGTACTTTGTTGAAGATAAAAATTAATCGGGATCGCTACAGACTTCCCTTTTTTTCATCAGCGGGTCGATGGACTTTGTGGTATTTAGCCCACAAGTCTTTAAACTCTGCCGAGGTGTTGAGGAGGTCTTGGAGTGACCCCGATGCGATGATCCTCCCGTGTTTAAAAAAGTATATCGTATCAAATAGTGAGAGCAGGTGCAGTCGATGCACCGACGCAATCACTGTTTTTTGTTTGAACGCGGTAAAGATATTTTGAAAAATGTGGAGTTCGTTTTTACTATCCACCGAGCTCGTGGGTTCGTCCAGGAGTACGATCGATTTATCTTCGCACGCCATCAGCCCCCGCGCGAGCGCGAGCCGTTGGCGTTCGCCACCGCTTAAGTTCACACCCTTCTCAAAAATAAACGATTCGAGTTTATTGGGAAGGCGTTCAACCACATTGGTGAAACACGCCATGTCTGTAAATTTCTTAATATACGCGTTGTCGTGCGCAACGCCAACTGTAATGTTTTCTTTGATGGTCGTGGTAAAAATTTCAGGGTCTTGAGGGATGAGTGCAATGTCTGAACTAATAGATTGGAATCCGTGCTTGAGGGGTTTGCCATCGAGCGTGACCTTTGCCTGTTGGGGTTTGTAGAGCTCCCGGATCACCTTTAAAAATGTGGTTTTGCCGCTGCCACTGGCTCCAATCAATGCAATCCGTTCTCCGTGATTGATGGATAGCGAAATATCATCCAGGTGTAAGTGCGCGCCTGTCTGCGAGTTATACGAAAATCGAAGGTCTTTAATACCAATCGTTTTCCATGTTGATTTCAATCTCAACGATCGCGCTCGTTTACCGTCAATAAAGGTGTTGGCGATTTCTTCGGCATTCATCACCGCCGCTTTTTGTTGCACAATGTCCGAGTACATGCCGGCAAAATTAAAGAAGAGTTCAGTAATTTTCCCTACATAGCCATAGAGCGCATACACCGATCCAATAAGAATCATGCCGCCACTTCGATAATTTGAATACAGATAGGTGCCGATTACGGACACAGTCATCAGGCTGCTGCACATTGATACCAAAAACCATTTAAGCTCGTTGATCACGTTGTTCTTCATATAAAGCCCGAGTGGCTCCATGATTTTTTTGTAGATCGATGATGTCACGAGTTGTTCAATCCGGAGGATGATCACCGTCGTAATATTGCTGATGGCATCAAAGATTTTTTCCGAAATTTTATTTTCAAATCCAAAAATGGCCTTGTACTGGGCAACAAGCACCTTATCAAATTGTGTGATAATGCCAAAGGCAAGGAGTACCAGCGCAATCGCAATAAATCCAGACTGCACGTTAAAGTAGCTCATGGCAATATACGAGACCACGAGTCGCACCAACACCTCGATGATCCGGAAGGTGTCACCCGCAAAGCGATACAGGGCCTGGGTCCCTTTTTCTACCTTATCGATGGTATCACCCGAGTGATGGTCGGCATGCCATTCCATGGGGAAGGCCATTACTCCGCTTAACAAGTATTGTTTGTAGTTGGCGCGCGCCAAAAAGGCATTTTTATTTTCAATAATTCGCGCGGGACCGTGGAAGACCCAAAAAAAAATGTTGAGAGAAAAAAATATGCCGAGTGCTACCCCAAGGTGGGGGAAGCTTGTTGCTGTCAGGCCCTCTTGTTGAATGATATTTAAAATTTTCCCTACCACTAAGGGTTCGAGCACCGACACGCCATTAGCAAGCGTAAAAAGGACAGAATAAAAAACAACCCATCGGCGATTACCGTTGGAATATTTCCACAGTTTTTTTGTGAGGTAGGCGATGGGGTTTGCAGTTTTATGCGATGTCATAACAGTAGTATTGTACCGCATTACGAAAATCTCTGCGAGATGCAAAGTGTGGATGATGCGTTGGTGGGTTCGTCTTGCAGAATTTGTGGTAAAGACGTAAAATCATGAAAGGACAATTTTTATTTATCCTTATCATATTCGTATAGTATGAATCTTCGTAAGCGACCGCTGGTGACAACGATTCGTGTGGTCTTTGGGCTTCTCATGCTTTTCAGTGGTGTGGCGGGCCTGATGCTCGTATTGAATTTTCTCCCAGCGCTTGCTGCCATTTTTATCGCCCCCATTGCTGTTGGTGTCATTGTTTTTAATGCGATGATCGCGCCCAGCTATGTTGTGTCGGGTGTTATCCTTGGCGTCCTCGATGCCTATCTTGGGTACGCCTACTGGGATAAATATAAGGCATTATTTACGCGTTAATAATTAAATGAATCGGCCGTGCTTCAAAGGGCAGTGCGCGGCATGATTTTGCCAAATCATATGAATCGAGTTGTTCACTTTGAGATTTACGTAGACGAGCCACAACGCGCAGCCAAGTTTTACACTGATGTGTTCGGATGGAGCTTCCAAAAATGGGAGGGAGCAGCCATGGAGTATTGGATGGTGATGACCGCCGAAAAAGACAGCAAAGACCCCGGGATTAATGGGGGACTTATGAAACGCCCCTGCCCCGCACCAAAACCGGAACAAGGAACCAATGCATTTGTGTGCACGATCCAGGTTGATAATTTCGACGCAATGGCATCGAAGATCCTTGCCGCTGGTGGCAAAGTGGCGATGCCAAAGTTTGCGATTCCCACGATGGCCTGGCAAGGGTATTTCCTCGACACTGAAGGGAATACATTCGGACTCCATCAAGCAGACCCGAATGCGAAGTAGTGGGTAGCATCAGATTTCCAACAAACGGCTCATCCTACCATCGTTGAGCCGTTTGATATTTCCTCTAGCCAAAGAAGAAAAATACCCATACAATAGAGGGTATCATCTCATCGTATGTCGATCCCACACACCAGCGTTAATGCACAATCCCTCAATCTCCATAAGCGCTATGGGGGGAAGCTTGAGGTGCGCTCGAAGGTTCCCTTAAAAACAAAACAGGACCTTTCTGTTGCCTACACGCCGGGCGTTGCAGAGGTGTGTAGAGCAATCGTGAAGAACCCGGCTTTGGCGCGCACACTCACCATTAAAAAAAATACCGTGGCTGTTGTTACCGACGGGAGCGCGGTGTTGGGTCTGGGGAACCTCGGCCCCCTCGGGGCACTGCCCGTGATGGAAGGGAAGTGTATTCTTTCCAAGGAACTTGCCAATCTTGACGCATTTCCAATTTGTCTCGATACCCAAGACACCGAAGAAATTATCGCTACCGTAAAACATATCGCACCCGTGTTTGGTGCGATCCATCTCGAAGATATTTCTGCACCGCGGTGTTTTGAAATTGAAGAACGGTTAAAAAAAGAATTATCGATCCCCGTGTTGCACGACGATCAGCATGGCACGGCCGTGGTTGTATTGGCGGGGCTTATCAATGCATTCAAAGTTAAAAAAATGAATATCGCAAAATCTCGTATTGTTATCTCCGGCGCCGGTGCTGCCGGGACCGCAATCACCAAGCTCCTCCTTAAATACGGTGTTCGCAATATCATGGTGTGCGATCGTAACGGGATTTTGAATAAAATGAATACCACGCTTATCGGTCACAAAGTGGCATTAGCGCGCATGACAAACCCTGAATTAAAGAGCGGCGATTTATCGGATGCCATAAAGGGCGCGGATGTATTTATCGGCGTGAGTGGGAGTAACCTCCTCACCCCTTCCATGGTCCAGAACATGAATCCAAAATCTGTGGTGTTTGCGCTGGCTAACCCCGACCCCGAAATTCTTCCGAATGTCGCCAAGCTCGCCGGTGCGTTCATTGTGGCCAGTGGCCGCTCGGATTTTCCCAATCAGGTGAATAACGTATTAGCATTCCCGGGCATCTTTCGGGGAGCATTAGACAATCGCGTTACAACGATTACGCCCGCGATGCTCATGAATGCCGCAAAGAAATTAGCTGCATATGTGAAGAATCCAACACCCGACCGCATTCTCCCTGATGCGTTGGATAAAGGGGTTGTGAAGGTGGTTGCATCGGCAATTAGGAATTAAGGGTTTATGGAAAAAAAATACTACGGAATCCAAACCAAGAAGGCAATGAATAATTTCCCATTTACGTTTCGTAAAACGTCAATCGATTTTTTGTATTCCATCGTTGAAATCAAAAAGGCATCCGCGATTGCGCATGCAGCGGTGCATGAACTCAAGCCCAAACGCGCCGATGCTATTGTTAAAGCATGTAACGAAATTTTGGCCGGGAAGTGGGATGCTCAATTTGTCCTGCCCGCGTTTCAGGGTGGCGCAGGGACATCCAACCACATGAATGTGAATGAAGTTATTGCCTCACGGGCGGAGGAGCTCCTACAACAATCAGGAAAAAAGCCCATCTTGGTCCACCCCAATGATCACGTAAATCGTTCGCACTCCACCAACGATGTCATGCCATCGGCCCTTCGTATCACCGCAATTCGCCGCACCGGCAGACTCCTCGAAACAATTAAAGAGCTCGCGAAGATTTTTGATCACAAGGCAGAACAGTTTAAGCGCATTCAAAAATTAGGCCGCACCCACATGCAAGATGCCGTGCCTATTACGCTCGGCAGTGAATTTAAATCCTATAGCGAATCGATCAAACGCGGGAGAGAGCGGATCGAACATGCTCTTCTTCATTGTTACGATTTGAACCTCGGCGGCAGCGCGGTTGGAAATTCTATCAATGCATCGCGATCGTATATCCAGGGGCTATACCGGCAGTTGCGACTGATTACAAAATTGCACGTGCGTCCGGCTCCAAATATGATGGCGCTCACGAGCTCCGATGCCGATTTTGTGGCGCTTTCACAGAGTTTAACCGCTCTTTGTATGGACTTTGCAAGAATCGCCCATGATTTGCGTCTACTATCCAGTGGCCCCAAGGGCGGGTTTGGTGAGATCAGCTTGCCCGAGCTCCAGCCCGGTTCCTCCATCATGCCCGGCAAAGTAAACCCCATTATGCCCGAGGCGATCACGCAGATGTATTGTTTGGTATCAGGTAACAACGTTACTATTGAACTCGCTGCTCAAGCGGCGCAGCTCGAGATGGCGGTATTCCTCCCCATTATCACTGATCGATTATTAGAGTCATTGCAGATCATGGACGAGATGCTCAAGCAGTTCGGCGCAACGTGTGTCGCGGGCATCAAGGCGGATAAAAAACGATGTAAAGAATTACTCGAGCGATCCATGGCGTACGCGGTGTGCCTTTCTCCCAAGCTGGGGTATGAAACCGTCGCACTCATTGTGAAGGAATCATTGCGCAGTGGTAAAACATTACGCAAAGTGGTGCTTGAAAAAAAGCTTCTCAATAACAAACAATTTAACGCACTCGTCCGTTCCGCAATAAAAATATGACCGATAAAAAATTCACGCAACCAGGTCTATTAAGCCTCCTGCGCCCATACCGGGCGCTTATTGCATGGCTGGTGGTACTTACAATTGTCAGTAACGCCCTTAATTTAGCGATCCCCAAGGTGATCGCTCGTGCCATTGATACATTCACGAATGGCAACTTTGTGTTAGAACGGTTAGTGATTGAATTTAGTTTGGTTGCGATTGGCATTTTTCTTTTCACGTATTTACAAAATATCGTCCAAGTGTACGCATCCGAGCGTGTGGGGCGCGATTTACGCAATGACCTATCGGCAAAAATTTCAGTTCAATCCTACGCCTACGTTGAGCATGTGGGCTCCGCAAAGCTCCTCACCAACCTCACCTCCGATATCGACGCGGTGAAGATGTTTGTGTCACTGGCGATTGCATCAATCATCTCATCAATATGTTTGATTATCGGTTCATCCATCCTTCTCTTGTTTATGAATTGGCGGTTGGCTCTGGCGGTGCTCGCGGTGGTCTCGGTGATTGCGGTCATGTTTAAATATGTGTTTGGCCATGTACGAAAGTTATTCCGCAAATCGCAAGAGTCGATCGATCGCCTCAATGCGATTATTAATGAAAGCATCCTCGGTTCGTCGCTCATACGGTTGCTCAATTCCCAACAAACCGAGGATCAAAAATTTTTAGTGGCGAGCACTGAATCATTAAACATCGGCTTGAGTATTCTTCGGCTGTTTGCGAGTTTAGTCCCGGTGATTACATTCTGTACCAATATCGCAACATTAATCATCCTATCGCTCGGTGGCCACTTCGTGATCCAGGGTTCGATGAGTTTGGGCAACTTCACCGCGTTTAATAGCTATTTGGCGATTCTCATTTTCCCCATCCTCATTCTCGGGTTCATGAGCAATGTGATTGCGCAAGCCAGTAGCTCCTATGCGCGCATCGCCGAGGTGATCCAGGCGCCGGTGGAGCGTGTGACGGGCACACTTAAAAAAGTATTGCACGGCGATATTGCCGTGAAAAACGTTTCAGTGGTGTTTGGTCAGAAGGCCGCGCTTAAGGACGTTTCGTTTGAGGCCAAGGCCGGGACAAAGACCGCGATCATTGGTCCAACGGCTGCGGGCAAAACCCAACTCTTGTATCTGCTCACGGGGTTACTTGCGCCCACCCAAGGTAGTATTGAGTACGACGGCAACAGTATTAATGATTATGACCAGGAAAATCTACACCAGCAGGTTGGGTTTGTGTTTCAAGACAGCGTGATGTTTAATCTTTCTGTTCGAGAGAATATTGCGTTTAGTAATACCGTAAAGGATGAGGATATTGAGTTGGTGATCCAAACTGCCGAGCTCAACGATTTTATCGACGCGCTTCCTGAAAAATTAAATACGATTGTGTCAGAGCGGGGGACAAGCCTCTCGGGCGGGCAAAAACAGCGGATAATACTTGCCCGCGCCCTCGCGCTCCACCCTAAGGTACTCCTTCTGGATGATTTCACCGCGCGCGTGGATACTAATACCGAAACGAAGATTCTCAATAACATTACCAATAATTATCCCGGCCTTACGCTTATTTCGGTCACCCAAAAGATTGCGTCGGTAGAACACTACGATCAGATTATCGTGCTCATGGAAGGGGAGATTCTTGCCCGCGGTACGCACCAGCAGTTGATGGAGTCATCCCCCGAGTACGTGCAGATTTATGAATCACAAAAAAGTACCAGCCAATATGAATTACAAACTTAATACAGTGGACAATAAAAAAGAACACGACAAGGGCGTGCTCGGCACGGCTTGGCATCGTCTTGTGCCGTTGATGGCGCAGGAGGGTCGGTATGTTGGCATTGCCCTCGTTGCAATTGGTGTCACGAGTTTTGCCACGCTCATTTCACCCGTTATTATTGCCCGCGTGGTGGATGGAGCTATTCGCAATGGCGATTATCATGGCATTTTCATCGCGGGCGCGCTCCTCTTAGTCATCGACGTGGCGTCGCTTATTTCCAGCTACGTCCAAGTGCGCACCATGGGCGGTGTGGGGCGGCGGGTGCTCTTTAAACTCCGTAATCAAATTTTTAAAAAACTGCAAGAACTCCCCGTCGCATTTTTTAGCCAAAACAAATCTGGGGATCTTATTTCGCGCATTAATAACGATACCGATAAACTCAACCAATTTTTTGCGCAAGCATTAATGCAGTTTATCGGCAACGGCGCTCTCATTATCGGCGCAGGCGTATTGCTCTTGGGCTTGAATGTTCGGTTGGGGTTGGCTTCATTAGCGCCGGCGGTGATCATCCTTGTTGTGACACAGATGTTGTCACCCTGGGTCAAACGCAGTAACTTGCGGAGTCTTCAAAAACTCGGTGGCATGAGCGGGGAGATCCAAGAAAGCCTTCAGAATTTTAAAGTAATCGTGGCGTTCAATCGCTTGGATTATTTCCGTACAAAATTTAAGGAAGTAAACGAAGAAAATTATTCCGCATCGGTGCGCACGGGTATTGCCAATAACACCTTCACGCCATTATATACGTTTGCTTCCGCGCTCGCCCAGATGGTGGTGCTGGCTTACGGGATTGTGCTGATTTCGCATGGTCAGTTCAGTGTGGGGCTCCTCATCGGATTTATTTTGTACGTGAATAGCTTTTACAATCCTCTCCGGCAATTGGCGAGCGTGTGGTCATCGCTTCAATTGGCACTGGCTGGGTTGGATCGCATCTCCGAGGTGTTGACGCTCGAATCAAATATGCCGGTGATTGCAGGAGGAGAGAAGGCGGCAACCGCATCGGTGCTCGAGTTTAAAGGAGTATCATTTGGATACCCCGATAGTCCCGAAGTATTACACCATATTGATCTTACGCTTGAAAAAGGAAAAACATATGCTCTCGTGGGCCCCACCGGCGGCGGCAAGACAACCACTGCATCGCTTATGGCACGGTTGTATGACCCCACCAAAGGGACAGTATATTTGAGTGGCAAGGACATTCGTTCATATACGCCCGAGGAACGCACCAAAAAGATTGGGTTTATTCTCCAAGAGCCGTTCCTGTTTACGGGGACTGTGCGCGAGAATATTTTGTATGGCAATGATGAATATATCGGATACACCAATGATCAGGTCGCCGCACTCTTAGAGAAAGCGAACCTTGCAGAATTATTGTCTCGTTTTTCGGAAGGCCTCGATACCAAGGTGTCTTCGAGCGGCGACGCCATCAGCTTGGGTCAAAAACAATTAATTGCTTTTATTCGTGCGGCACTCCGCAATCCCGAACTCCTCATCTTAGATGAGGCAACGGCCAACATTGATACCGTCACCGAACAACTCCTCGAAGAAATTCTTAAAAAATTCCCCAAAGAAACCACGCGTGTCATCATCGCGCACCGCTTGAATACCATCGAGAATGCCGATGAGATTTTCTTCGTGAACGCCGGAGAGGTTGTGAAAGCCGGCACTATGGAGCATGCGGTGAATATGTTGCTGCATGGCAAACGCGCAAGTTAGTATTTAAGGTACTCCTCGTACATTTATGGATAGCCCAATAAGCGAAATGGTTCCAAGGCAAGAAAGCGCGGGGAGAATACCAGAGGCACTAGCACCCGTGGCAGAAAAGGCGCGACATGATGGGCGTATTAAAGAGGCTCAAGCAGAGCTTGCCCAGTTAGAAAAGACAGGCATAAAAAATCCCGATGAAATTTGGCAACTGAAAAATCAACTGGAATCACAAATAACTCAACTCGAAGCAGCTCTCTCTTCATTTGGTGTGCCTCCCCTTAGCCCAGAAAGCAAACAAATGATCCAGAAAAATAGCATTGATAGTATTCTCGATCTCGAGCAGAAGAGGGCGCTCAGACACAGTCTTTTGCAAAATAAAAATTCATTGCCCATTGCAATAAGAGATGTTGGAGTACCAGAAATCCCCGAAGAAGTAAAACAGGCCATACCACAGTCGGGTGAATCAACCGGCAAAGCCCCCCTCGTCGAGGGAATTAATACATTTGATATTGATGGGAGAATGGAACAAGTAGATTGCAAATTATTCAACTCCGAAGAGCTTTCTATTGAAGAAATTTTAGCCTCTGGAACGATGGATCAAGCTTCTATTCCATATTATAAAGAAGTTTACCAAGATGTTATGAAGGGTGATGAGAGTTGGGGCGTTACAAAGAAAGTAAAGGAATATGCCGATTACTTAATGAAAAATCCCGAAACAATATCCACCCTTCCGCCAATACAATTCTTAGATAATAAATTACATGATGGAGCTCATAGAATAAGTGCCATTTATTTGCTTTCAAAATTATATCCTAATTCACAGTGGTCTAACATAAAACTAAAAGTTGATTTTTATGAAAGTGAAGTGAAAAAATGAGCGTGTAACGATTTGGTGTTGTTTCGAGTATTCTCTATTGTATTGACTACACGCCCATTAGTATGATATGATTTTTATATGTTAATTATCATGTAATATACATATCTATGAAACGTTCAAAATTTATTCCGCGGATTGTTGGAATGGCCATGCTCCAACGCGAAACTAAAAGTGTCGTTCGTGAACTTGATCGCAATGGCGATGAATGTATTTTATCGGTGCGAGAAAAACCTGCTGCCGTTTTGATGAGTCTGTCACGGTATGAAGCATTACGAACGCTCGAGGAGATGCAGCGTAACGAAGAGGATGAAATTCTTGATGTTGTTGCCAACGGCAATCGCGAATATAGAGATGGAAAAACGGTAAAAGTGGCCTCAATGGCCAAACTGCGATCGTAACGATATGACGATCGAGTATACATCTAATTTCGTTAAATCATTCCGACGTCTACCGCGTGAAATCCAAGATCTCGCCATTGAACAAGAAGGCATTTTCAAAATTAATCTCCATGATCCACGTCTGCATACCAAGCCACTACACGGCAGGCTCAAGGGATTATGGAGTTTTCGAGTAACACGTCGATACCGAGTGCTGTATGGATTCAAATCAAGCGAGGTCGTGCTGTTTTATGAAATTGAACATCGTTGGTTTGTTTATGAATAAATCTCCAGAACATAAATATGGTGAAAGGTTTTGAGTCCGCAGCTGCACCCAATCCACTGGAACAACAATTGACCAAAGAACTCCCCAAGCATTTTGATGCCCTGCTTGTGCTTGGTCGAAACTGGCGAGAATACCCTAGTGGTAAACAGTCCGAAGAATTCAAATTGCATTTAAGCGTAGAATCAAAAATGTCGACGGTTGCTGCTGGTGAAATGTTTAAGCAGGGATTGGTGAGTAAAATTATTTTTTCGGGAGGTAAAACTGCAGGACAAGCGTATCCGTCCGAGGCTTCGGCAATGGCCGAGTATCTCAAGAAAAAATATCCCCAAGTTCCCGAAGAGGCGATTGTGCTCGAAGAAGTATCGATTGATACTCCAGAAAATGCCGAGCGGGTAGCGGGGCTTCTCGCGGAGCATCCGGAATTAAAAACAATCGCACTGTTGACCGGCGGCATCCACTTAGCACGAGCACAAACATTATTTAAAGAATTTGGGATAGAAGCCCATCCCTTTCCGGTCGAGGAACAGTTAAGGAATATTTCTAAGGAATACGAACAGTTCGTAGAATCCTACTCTACGCCGAGCATCGAGGGCGCAACAGTACAGATCAAAGAATGGATTTTGCAAAGTTTGCTCTGGGTAGATCCTAAGGGTAGGATCCCTCGGGTGATTACCAAAAAATTACGCAGTAGGTGAGGGTATATTTAATATAGATCTATGGATCGGCAACGAGAAGGGGAATTGTTAATTGTCGCCAGCGCCCTCCTGTGGGGGTTGTTTCCGGTGATCACCGTACTTTCGATTTCGTCGCTGTCGCCGCTTCTGGCCTTAAGTTTGAGTAATGCCATCGCCGCACTCTTTTTTGCTGTTATTCTTTCATTTCGTGGGAAGTGGCGGGAGCTCGGTAATCACCACGCACTACCCTCTATTGTTGCCGCAACTTTTTGCAATGGAATTGCTTATTATGTACTCGTGTTTTGGGGATTGCGGTTTACCAGTGCCGGCAATGCGAGTATTCTTGCTCTCACAGAAATATTTTTTAGTTTTCTCTTCTTCCATGTTTGGAGAAAAGAATATATCTCGGGTATCACGATTTGGGGCATGGTTTGCATGGTGGCGGCGGCTCTTATTGTACTCTACCCCAATCGTGCCGCATTGAATATTGGCGATGTTTTTATTCTTATCGCCTCAGCCATTGCTCCCGTGGGGAACCTTTTTCAGCAGAAGGCACGCAAGTTTGTCTCTAGCGAGGCAACGATTTTTATCCGAAGTTTGTTAACGGCAACAGTACTGCTTTGTTGGACACTGGCCATGGGAAATCCTATTCTTTGGGTCCTCGTCAGCGTTTCATTACCCATATTACTCATCAACGGTATTGTATTATTTGGGATTGAGAAAATGTTATGGATCGAATCGATCCACCGGATCAGTGTCACCAAGGCCAATGCGTTTCATAGCCTTAGCCCATTGGTCACATTGTTGCTCGCCGCAATTGTTCTTCATGCCCAGCCAACCCTCTGGCAACTTCTCTCCGTTATTCCCATGTTTCTTGGAGTGGTACTGTTAGGATCCTCGTCAAAAGACTCTTCCGTGGTAAGCTAAATGGTATTACGGTCACTTTTTCTTCATTTTAAGACTAAGTATCGACAGTACGACGTATTTCTTTTACAATCTAACTACTGTGCTACTCGACTTCCTACAAATTTTTCTGGTATAAGTTTTTTCCATTTTTTTGTCATCGCGGGGCCTTTAGGCCGTGGCGATCCAGAGACAATCCTTGTGATTATGAAATTATCTTTCGATAACGAAAAACAACTTGTTCTTCCGCGCAAGGATTTCAAAGATGTTATCATCGATACCGAGGGGAAGTCGATTATTATTGGTTTTAACGAACCAAAGTTTAAAAAATCTCAAAAAGATTTGGCCGAAGGGGATTTAGATTCCAAGCTCAACGCACGGTTTATAACATATTTCCTTCCTGCGGTCGAAGTTTCAAGGATGCAGAAAAAGAGACTACGATTTTTTATTGTGAGCGGCCTCAATATGGCGCTCAAGTGGAATGCGCAAAATGAGCAGCAAAAAGCCATTATGATGGCCAGCGACGCTCTTAAGTTTGATTTTTTAAAAACATTTTTCGATAAATTTTTCCCCAACGATTTTTCTCTCGTTGAATACATTGTTCCACAAGATATTTTGAAGGTTCCGGAGACCAAGTTCTTGGCGTTATGGCGGCTCATTGAAAAAAAATACCCTGACGAACTTAAAGAAATTCGTTTTCAACTCACAAAGTTTCTCTACCCCAAACAATTTAACGCGCGTTCGTACAATGGCCTTTCTCTTAAACAGCGGGAGGATCTTAAGAGAGTGGACGCCTCCACAGCATTTCAGTATGCGATTGGTCATCTCTTTGCCCTCGGAGATATTAATTTTGAAGGGAATTACGTTCACACCCCCAATGGGTATGTTTCAATTGGAGGAGAATATGAAGTTTTCTTTAATAAGGTTCGTGACGTCGCCTACGATACCCTCAAGGATTTTGGTGAAATGTTATTTGATCGTGAGGTCATTGTCAAAAATAACTATCGGATCGTGTTGCAAAATAAGTTCAAAGTTCCTCCGCCGTATAACGGGATGTTTCGTGAGAAAGAACTGTTGGAGGTGACATACGAAAACGGTAAATCGCTTGATTATTATAATACCCAGACAAAGGTTCAAGATCAACTACACTATATGTATGATAATCTGTTATCCAAAGTGGAATATCAGAAATTTTGGGATTCGTATCGACCACGATACCTCGATTTAAAGACGCGATACAAAGAAGCTTACAATATCCGTAAAGACTGGTAATATATGAATGTCTATCAAAAAGAAAACAACGTGATGCAACAAGCGGCACAGGAATTAATTTCTATTGTAAATAAACGTTTTGGAAAACGACTCGTGGTTAAATCCAAACACGCGCCGGATGATGTCGCATCGACTCTTGATTGGGCAGCGGATCGGCTCCTCGTAAAAACGATCACAAAGAATTTCCCCAAGGATACATTGCTGACTGAAGAATCCAGTCCCGATGCGTTGATTGGCCCGGGGCGCACATGGGTGATTGACCCCATTTGTGGATCGCGGAATCTCTCCAAGGGCTTGCGGGTGTTTGTGAGTAACATTGCGCTCGTCGAAGGGGACAAGGTTGTTGCCGCCTGGGTGGTGGACCATAGTCGTCAGCGCGTACTCTGGGACATTGGGACTGGGCTGCACGATGGGAGCAAGAAAGTTCCTCATTTGTCCAAAACCAAATCCTTCCCGACCGTTGAAATTGATTGGGGTCATTTTTACGCGGTCAATGCAAAGGTTCGTCGACTGTATGTTGAAATGGCATCGCAGATGCGTCTTGATCGGTCGATGAATTTTATCGAGCTTGTGAGTTCCCTCGGATTTGCCTATGTGGCCACCGGTCAATTCCAAGCCACAATATGCATCAATATTAATGCGTGGGATTTTGCCGCGCCCTGCTTTTTAGTGGAACAAAATGGAGGGATTGTCACTAACTTTGACGGAAGCCCGTGGTCGCTCAAGTCCCGGAGTATTGTGATGGCAGCAACGCCCGCGCTCCATAAAAAATTATTAACGTACATTCGAGCGCATCATCTTCAAAATATTAAATAAGATATTCATATTGTAACAACTATGAAAAAATTTATTCAATCTATAGTTTTTACACTCGCATTGTTTGTTGTTGCTCCCTCTGGCGTTTTTGCGCAAACGCCCGTCACTGCACCGCCTGACCTATCTGAACACATTTTGAACTTTGCCTCCAATATCACCGTTCAAGACGATGGATCACTGATTGTGAAAGAGACGATCAAGGTATATACCAATGGCGAAACGATCCGCCATGGAATTTATAGAGATTTCCCAACCACGTATCACGATCAGCTTGGCAATACGATAAAAATCGGTTTTGCGGTGGTAGGTGTAGAACGCGACGGCCATAAGGAACCATACCACATGGGCGACCAGTCTAATGGAAAGCGCGTGTATATCGGCGATGCTGATGTATTGCTTAATCCGGGAACGTATGAGTATACGCTTATATACTCGGTCGACCGCGAACTTGGATTTTTCAAAGACCATGATGAATTATATTGGAATGTGACGGGAAACGGCTGGGCATACCCCATTGATTCGGCGAGCGCCGCGGTGCAGTTACCATCGGTGATTCCACTGAAGGGAGTTACGGCCAGCGCTTACACGGGTGCAATGGGTTCACAAGGTCACGATTATGTTGCCGCCGTGGAACCCAAGATTCACATCGAAACCACCCAGATGCTCTTTGCGGGTGAAGGGTTAACCATTGTGGTGGAGTGGCCTAAAGGGTATATTGTCGAACCGACTCAAAAGCAAAAACTATTGTATTTTTTCCGCGACAACGGCTATATCGCCATTTCGTTGGGCGCGCTTCTTGCGGTACTGGCATATTATCTTTTGATGTGGCTGAAGGGTGGTCGTGACCCGAAGCGCGGTACCATCATCGCAGAATACGAGCCCCCTCAAAGTCTTTCACCCGCGGCTGTTCGGTCTCTCACGCGCATTTGGTACGATAAAAAGGTATTGAGCGCTGCGATTCTTTCGATGGCGGTAAAGGGGTTCTTAACGATCACAGAAGATGAGGGCGACTATTTACTGAAAAAAATCGGCAAGGATGATTCCAAGTTGAGCGAGGAGGAGCGCCAGGTTGGCGAGCGGATTTTTAGTGGTGGGGCGCAGATTGAACTTACGCAATCGCACCACTCCACATTTGAACGAGCGGAACGATCTTTAAAAAAGTCCTTAGATGCTGCGCTTGCGTCGTATTTTGTAAAAAATACAAAATATCTCATTGTAGGGGCAATTCTTTCAGTTGTCGCTACTGCGATTACCTTGAGTGTGATTCCCGAGAGTGTGAAGCCCATCGCATCGTTTATGACGCTCTGGTTAAGTATCTGGACCCTCGGGACGTTTGGGTTACTGTATCAGGTAGTGATGGCATGGAAGGCGCACACCTCGCAGGCGATATTTTTGACACTATTTTCCATCCCGTTCGTGATCGGTGAGGCTGTTGGTATTTCTATGCTCGTATTCAAGGGAGGGGCAGCGTATGGAGTATTTTTAATCGCACTGTTTGTTATCAACGGAGTATTCTATAAGCTCCTTCCTCGGCGAACCCCACTTGGCCGTAAACTACAAGACCGCATTGATGGATTTAAATTATTTTTATCCGTGACTGAAAAAGATCGAATGAATTTTAGGAATCCCCCCGATCGAACACCTACATTGTTTGAGAAGTTTTTGCCATACGCTCTTGCCTTGGGTGTAGAGCAGCGGTGGGCTGAACAATTTACCGCTGTGTTTGAGAAGATGGAGAAACAAGGACAAGCATATTCACCGCTGTGGTACACGGGAACGCATTTCGCGGCCGCATCCGTCGGATCATTCACCTCAAACTTTAGTAGTACATTTTCATCAGCGATTTCTTCGTCGTCTACGCCACCCGGTTCAAGTTCGGGCGGCGGTGGTGGGGGCTCCTCTGGCGGCGGTGGCGGAGGAGGGGGCGGCGGCGGATGGTAAATTATTCTATTGGAAACGATTCAAAGAAGGATTTTAACATCTTGTTGTTATGAATTTCAACACTCCACCGGTCGTGACCGAGCAACCAAATCCTGAATTTCAAGTTTTACGCGAGCGTGTCCACCAGCAGATGGAAGATGATGTTCGATTGCGCGTACAGCGAGACCCTCAACCAACGGAAGAGGAGTTATGTGTGGGCGCATTTAAAGAAATGATTGAGCCGCAAGTGCGCGACGCACTTTTTGAATTTAATAGAAAAGGGTATCCGACCGAATCTTCCGGATTCGGTGGCGAGATCGGCACCATTCAGTCAATGGATGGGTATTTTGAAATTGACACGGAGACAACCGCTAGCCTTGAAGCGATGGGCGTGCAGGTGATGAAGGATCGTGATATGGGATGGCCCGGGGGAGGAAAACGTGACGCGTATTCCTTTGTGCGTTTTGAACCGGCGACACCTCATATGGAAATAATTAAAAGGCAATGGGACGCCATTGCCGCTGCGTTACCCGATCGCCATATTCCAATGCAACCATCAGTGAGTGGGGCAGCGGAAGAATTCCGTAAAGAATATGCTCCAGAGCGGGTTGATGTCGAAGCGCGAAGCTTGCAACGAGCACTCGAAATGATGGATTTCGAACCATCAGCAGAACGAAGTATGCAAGAACGGATCGGTGAGTTAAAGAAATAAGTATGTTGCAATCCGAAGCACTCAACATTCTCAAAACCGGGGCCAGTGTTTTTTTAACGGGTGAACCGGGGAGCGGAAAGACGTATGTCACCAACGCTTTCGTTCGGTATCTCAAACGCGCTAAGGTGGAGGTGGCGGTGACCGCTTCCACCGGCATTGCCGCTACGCATTTGGGTGGGATGACCATTCACTCTTGGAGCGGTATTGGGATTAGTAAGTCGCTCTCACCCTGGGACGTTGATCGTATTGCTTCCAACGAACGCATCGCCAAGCGGATTACTAAAACGTCGGTGCTGGTGATCGATGAAATTTCAATGCTCGATGGTAAAACGCTCCAATGCGTGGATCAAGTGTGTCGTGAGGTCAAACGCGTTGACGAACCCTTCGGGGGGATTCAAACAGTGTTTGTTGGCGATTTTTTTCAATTGCCGCCAGTTTCTCGGCTCGGTGAGAGCGCGCCCGAGTTTGCGTTTGCCTCAAGTACCTGGGCTGCATCGAGCCCCTTTGTGTGTTATCTGTCGGAGCAGTATCGGCAAGAAGACGCTGTTTTTTTAGAACTTCTTTCTTCCCTTCGACGTAACAAAGTAACGGAGAGTCACGCCGCTCAACTCAATAAGCGTTGTTTGGGCAGCTCTGCGTCGCTTTCTTCAGACACGCCAAAACTCTATTCCCATAATGTCGATGTTGATCGTTTGAATGCCGAGGAGTTGGGAAGAATTTTCGAAACCGCGCAGCACTTTGAAATGGTTTCTTCTGGCAAACTACCACTTGTTGAACAACTCAAGCGGGGGTGTCTTTCACCAGAACAATTGGTACTAAAGAAAGGCGCTTCCGTGATGTTTACCAAAAATAGTAGTACTGGCGCATTTGTAAATGGCACATTGGGTATTATTGTCGATTTTGACGAAACGACGAATTATCCCATTGTCAAAACTCGCAATGGTAAAACGGTCACCACCGAACCGATGGAATGGTCTATGGAAGAGCAGGGGAGGGTTGTGGCACGTATTATGCAGATTCCGTTGCGGCTCGCATGGGCCATGACAATCCACAAGAGCCAAGGAATGTCGTTGGATGCGGCCTTTATCGACCTCAAAAACGCCTTTGTGCAAGGGCAGGGGTATGTGGCATTGTCACGCGTACGTACGCTTGCGGGCGTCTATCTTTCCGGCTGGAACAGTATGGCGCTCCAAGTCCACCCCGAGGTACTCTCTGTGGATGTTGGGTTCCATGAGCGTTCAGACGAAACTCGCGATGCCTTTGGCAAAATCCTTGTCGGGGAACTCACAACCATGCACCAGAATTATATTACGGCCTGTGGCGGGACGCTCCCGAAAGAGACGGGCGAGGAATCGAGTGATACACCTAAGAAATATTCACTTGACACGATTCGCAAGAAACATAAAAATGCTTATAAGAGTTGGAGCGAAGAAGAAGACGAACAATTAACGGAGTTGCATACGGCTGGAAATGACATCGACGAAATTTCTGCCGTATTAGGTCGCCAAAAAGGCGGGATTCGTTCTCGGCTTGTAAAACTGGGGCTTGTTACTGAATAGGACCTATTGTGTATGAGCAACCAAGACGAGATGTTACTCACCGTGAATGAGAATGATGAGGTAACCGGAACAAAGACTCGCACCGAGTGTCACGCTGGTGATGGGATATTACACCGGGCAATCACAGTACTGTTATTTAATTCAAAGGGCGAAGTACTCATTACCCGGCGCAGTCAATCGAAGACATTGTGGCCCGGATTTTGGGATGCATCGTGTTCTACGCATGTCTATGCGGGTGAAACGTACGAACAAGCTGGAGAGCGGCGATTGCCGCAAGAACTCGGAGTAGAATCTACACTAACATTGGTTACGAAATTTTTATATCATGAGCCGTTCGGAGGCGCTGGGTCAGAATATGAAATGTGTGGCCTCCTAGTCGGGGCATGTGACGAGCTCATTGTTGCGAATCCGGAGGAAGTTTCAGAAATTCGATGGATCGCATTACCACGTTCTCTGCAAGAAATTCAACAATCAAAATACTACACACCGTGGCTTAGTGCGGCTTTGCAAAAATATTTGGAATATAGTATCAGCTAATGCGACTAATTGAAGGCGATTTCTTCTTAAAAATACGATCGCCCGCGGCAGAAACTGCTCGCGGGCGTTTTAGATATCGACAACTCCCAGAGTGACCAGGAAGATGGTGATCGATGCGTCGATCAGCATCTGTGCGGGTCGGGGAGTGCTTTCAATGTTGAACAAAAGGATGACGAGTGCCGGCTTTGTGGCCAACCACGTGAGGAGGGTGGCAAGGCTCCGCCATTCCAAGAACGCCCAAAGATCGGCGGCTACTGCGGCAATAATGCAGCCACAGATCTTGATGGTTTTGACAAGCTCTACTCGCACGACTGTTGGGCAGATCGAATCCCACCATAGAAGGATTCTCCCTGAAAGGAATGCCGCGAACGGTTTCCATCCGATGGGAGTATCTTGGGCGGTGACCACGGGGATGCTGGCTTTGTAGCCCGGGTCAAATGCTACGTCCTCGATATCTTTGGTGATCTCTCGAAGAAATATCATTCCAAAGAGAATCATCGCGGTGTTGCTTGCACTTGAGTTCCAATGCCCATGCACCACTAATCCGCAAAGCACCGGGCTTGCGGAGCAGGCAGCCACTAGGGCATTTTGTGCAATGTACCAATGCGGTACAAAGGAATAGGCTAAGCCCAGCCACCAAACGCCAGCGCAAAATGTAGCGACGAGCGCGTGTTGGTATGAAAGGGCAATGAGCAGGATTGCGATGAAGGCGCTCATCAATCTCCACGCCAGGCGGATTGTCGTGGGGTGATCGTGCGCAAATCGCTTACCCTTCTTCACATCGTGGAAACGATCCACAATGTCATTAAACATCATGATGTTCCCGGTGACTAGCGCGAATGCTAAGGCATTGAGCCCGATCATGGCAGGCGGCAAGCGTAGGTGCATGATGTGGTAGCCCATTACTGTGCATGCGAGCGCATAGAGCATGACCGTGTCCCGTGTGGACCAAAAAAGATCCCACCGGTAGATCCAAACAGTTTCGAGCGTCGTTGGACGCTCATGGTTGTCGTTGGTCACGAGCGTCCTCCTTTTCAAGGATGTTGTCGATGTTCAGTTTCCCTCCGGTCGGACAATACCACAGTTTGAGTAATTGAAGCAATAACGGAAATAGTTGACACTCGGACAATGCCAGACGTATACTTTTAGTACGTTAAAAAGTAGATGCAGTTCCTTCGTTATCGCGAGGGTCTGTTGGGGAAGCGGGTGTAAATCCCGCGCTGTGCCGCAACTGTAACTTTGGACTAAGGTCCGGAGAAGTCAGGGTACCAACAAACTGCTTATTTCACTCCTTTCCTCTTCGAGCAAAGAGGGGCATTGTGTCGTCGACTGTACGACCGCCTCTACCTTTGAAGGCGGTTTTTGTATGGCTAAAGGCGAACCACAATTGAGCGAAGAAGCTCTGGAGGATCTTGAAATGGGTCTGGAACCGATCGGTGAAGAGTCGGTGGGGGAGCCGAATATTCAATCAGGGGACAATGAAGTGCCTTATAATTTTGGAAATGAAAATCTATCGGACGATGGAGAAGTATTAGATCCCTCTGATCCTGATCACGAAAAAGAGGGTGAAGCGGGCGGTGAAAAAAAAGGAGCGGCCGGCGGTGGGCAAACCGAAGCCGTGATGACACCGGAGCAGTATGCCGAAAACAATTGGAAAAAAATCAATTCAGAGTCTGAATTTCGATATGATCGGGAAACGGGTAAACAATATTCTGTTGATGGAAAAATTTGTATTACTGATTTAATCAGGGAAAAGGGCAACGCCGAATTGAAAGGGATCCACGAGCAGTTGCTGGAAGGATTCCGAAATAATCCCCAAGTCGCACAGATGGCGGAGCGCATCGAGCCGATTGAGGGCGGATATCGTATCAACCATACATTGATCCGCATCGAGGGGGATGGAGCAATTGTTTCGGAAACATGGTCTAAAGAATTTATAGTAGTACAAGAGGTGATTGACGATGATGACTCCGACGTAGAGCAACCCATCGATGATGATGACGATGAACCAGAGGCAAAGGCTCCTGACACGATCGATATGCCGGTACGAGAAAACGATTATTCCTTTTCGTTTTTCACTCAAGCCTCAGAAGTGGCAAGTGTGGGTGAGGCGTCGAATGCGTCCACGATCGTCGAAAAAGATTCGGTTGATACAAAGAATTGGCTAGGACTCGGGATTGAGATTCACCCCGCTTCAGTGTTGACGGTAGAAACCACGATGGATGACGCGGCTCTTGAAGATGACGATTATTCTAATGAAACGCTGGAAGCTCGAGCGTCCATGCATGGATCAGAGAGGATGGTGTTGGAGAAGGTTGTTGTGGAGGCTCCAGCAAAAACTGCAGTCGATATCAGAGAGTATGTCATCCCATCCAGCAGTGTTACTACAAAAGAATATCCCGTATATTCAGAACGATGGAGCGCTCCCGGTATTCAAAAAGAGTTCGAGGTCAGCACTGACGAAGGTTCGGTCGATGGGATTGGTATCATGGAACTCAACTTAAATGATGAAGGTGATGAGTACGACGATGAGCCTGCAACGCGACCTATGGTCGCCGAATTGAGAGGGCAACCGATGGGTGGGCAATGGATCCCGATCGAGCGGGGGCAAATTATTGAGCCACTCGGTATAGAAATTATCTATGACGATGATAAAGTGGTGGAAGTACGTGCTCCGGAAATTATTCCAGTGGCGGCAACGGTTGAGTCTATCCAGGCAACCGTCGATGAAGACGATGAATCGGAAGATGACGTTGGAGAGTCTGACGTCATTATAGAAAAACAAAATAAAGAGTCGGTTGAGGAAAGCAGTGGTCAAGATATACAGGAAGTTGCAGTATCAGTGGATGATCACACCCAAACAATCGAACAGTCCGATCGTATCGTCGATCAGGTCATTGAGGCTGCGGAGATTTCAAAATCGGATATTGTTTCGCCTGCGATTGCAGAACTAAAAGGAAAAATAGACGAGGTTCCACCTGGAATAAATATCGCAGAGACGATCGAGGCCAAATCGGACACCCAAGTCAAAACATTCCAAGAACAAGCCGTACTGGAGCACCGGGAATTAACAAGTGTTGAAACGCAGGAAGTGGTGGAAGCAATTCAACGCCAACAACCCAATGTCCGGGTCATGGAAGCTACGATGAATCATATTGATCGTCCAACGAATGATGAGGAAATAAGTCCGATAGAAATCGATCGACCAGACAACACTCCTTTTGTTAACAGTACAGAACAAGTGATATCGGTTCTGAAACAAGTAGAGTCAGCGGTGTTGCCAGAACAAGAAAATAGATCCGAGACTCAACCAGCGATTCGTGTTGTGAAGAGTGAAGCTCCACAACAAAACGAACGAGTCGTATCTCTATCGCAGGACATGGACGAGTCAAAACCTGTGATGGTCATCCAAGAATCGGGTGAGATCAAAGAAGTGAAAGAAGAATTAGAAACGGTAGAAAGCCGATCAGAGCAATTTTTGCAAGACACTCTGCAAGAAAATATTCAAACAAAACCATCATTACGGGTCGTTCGAGGTGGTGAGACGGTCGCTGATAATAAACAAAGAATTGATGCTATTCGAAGTGCATCTCGTACTTCCGAATCTCTTGATCGCACGGCCAGTCTTCGGGATAGCGGAATCGATATTGAAGAGGAAGAAGTGACTAATGTATTTCCACGAGCACAACGAGAGTTAGAGAGGGTCGCGTAATAAACGCGTCATCCTGGCCGAGACCAGGATCCGTAGGCGAATCGGATTCTGGCCAAGCCAGAATGACACGGTGAGTGTTATAGATTTATGCCCGAAGTTACAAAAATAAAATACTACGATCTTAAGCTCGAGGCGCTCGAGGGGCGTTTGAATCCCATTGTGGGTCGCGCTGATGAATTCGATCGCATCACGCGGGTATTGGGGCGCCGTCTTCACAACAATTGCATGATTGTGGGCCCGAGTGGTATTGGTAAAACAGCGCTCGTTCATGCATGGGCTAACGGTAATGCGCAGGGGGGGCTCCCCATCGTCCAAATGGAGACAGATAGCTTTAACGCTTTGAACACAGCTGCCGCGCCCGTTCAACGATACGTCGAAGCGCTCGATGCATTACCCGCATGCGTCCTGTCTATAGATAGTTTTGGAGTGTTAGTCAACAATAAGCCCGTTATGATGCAGTTGATGGCGCAACTGTTAAAGCCGATAGCAGAGGCGGGCCGTATTCAACTCATTCTTGTGATGAACTCTAAAGAATTCGAATGGTTGGTAGGGGAGCAATCAAGCTTCCTTAATTTATTTGAAGTGATTCATCTCAAGCCTCAACCGAGACCAGAGCAACATCAAATACTCGAACAGGCCATCGGACGATTTTCGATGAGCAAAGAGCTCGTTATTGATAAGAATATCTATACGCTGGCCCTGGAACTTGGGGAGCGTTTCCCGATCCTCGGTCAATTACCGGCGGCGGCGATTGGAATTATTGATGAAACCATTGCTTTAGTCCAATCAAAGCTTGCGACAACCCTCACGGAGGATGATGTGTATCAGGTTGTATCGGGTAAAATAGGCGTGCCACTTTCAAAACTTAAGATATCAGAAAAAGAACTCCTTAAAAATTTAGAAGCACAATTAACGACGACGGTCATTGGTCAGGGAGCGGCGCTACGCCAAATTTCTTCAACAATTCAGCGGGCTAAATTGGGGCTTAAAAATCCGAATCGCCCCTTGGGATCGTTCCTTGTTCTTGGCCCCTCTGGGGTAGGGAAGACCGAAACAGCAAAGTTGGTTGCCGAAACCGTGTTTGGGAAAAAAGAAAGTTTTGTGCGGATTGATATGTCGGAGTTTGGGGAGGCTCATACCGTCTCGCGGTTGATTGGGGCGCCGGCTGGGTACGTAGGGTTTGATGTAGGCGGCGGGCTTACGAATGCCGTAAAACAAGAACCCTACAGCTTGGTGCTCCTGGATGAGGCCGAAAAAGCCCACCCCAAGATTTTTGATATTTTTTTACAGCTCCTCGATGACGGTCGGCTCACATCAGGGCAAGGAGAGACGATAGATTTTACGCAGACGATTATCATGGCCACGTCCAATCTTGCCGTTACCGAAATCATTAATGGATTTAAGCAAGGTCAAGATATTCATAGCGAAGAGTTTTTACAGCGTTCATTAATCCCTGCATTAACGGATGTATTCCGTCCCGAGTTTATTAATCGCTTTGATGCGATCCTGGTCTTCAAGCCCTTAACTGAAGAGGATTTACTCCAAATCGCCAAATTGGAAATTCAAAAAGTGGAAGCACGTGTGGCCAAACATCATATTAAATTCAAAATCGATCCAGCGGTCCTTATCAAAAAAATTCAAACCCTTGCGGACCCCCGATTTGGAGCGCGTCCGGTGAAACGATTCATCGAAACAACATGTGAGAACCTCATCAGTCAAAAATTATTAGAGTCCTAATAATAGAAGCGGATGTACGCGGATCAAAACGCGGATGTACGCGGAATGCTTATGGAAAAATTGGAAGTGTTAAAGGGTCGTGAGATGGTCGCTTTTCCAACACCAGAGTCGCATCATACTGAAGAGATCATTACAAAAGAAGAAGTTGAGTCTCTCTATCAAAGTCGAAAACAGAGCCTTGAGCGCATCCGTGGCGTAATTTGTTTAAAGTTTTATTACACCATTTGTGAAAAACTTGATCAGGAAAAAAAATATTTCGATCGGATCCTCCACATTGAAGATACAAAACTTGAGGCCCTATCGCGGTATTCATTTGTGTTGAATCCCTATTACTTTGAGCAGAAGTTCTTCTAGGCCGCGCTTCAAAGGACAGTGCGCGGCATGATTTTGTCAAATCATATGTCGACCATCACCATTGGCACCAATATTTTTCGCGGTAAACACACGCCCATCGTGTTTAAGTCAGAAGATCGGTTGCGGCACATGTATATGTTGGGGAAAACCGGAGTAGGCAAATCCACAATGTTTCAAAACATGTGCCTGCAGGATATTCAAAACTATAACGGAGTCTGTTTTATCGATCCGCATGGTGATTCTATCCAATGGTTGCTAGAACGTATCCCCCAAAATCGTTTAGAGGATGTGATCTTGTTTGATCCCTCGGATACGCAGTGTAGTTTTGGACTCAATCTTTTGGAAGCGCGTGATGAATACGAAAAAGATTTTTTGGTTGCGCATGTGATCGAAATATTTTATAAATTGTTTGACCCTGAAAAAAGCGGCATTATTGGGCCGCAATTTGAGCATTGGCTCCGGTGTGCGGCCCTAACCATTATGGCCGGTCCTGATGGCGGGAGCCTGATTGAAATCCCGAAGTTATTTATTGATAAGCGGTTTGAACAAAAAAAGCGCCAGTATGTTAAAGACCCACTGGTCATCGATTTTTGGACAAAGCAGATGGCGAGCACGTCCGATTTTCACAAATCTGAAATGCTTAACTATTTTACCTCCAAGTTTGGGCACTTCATGAATAATACGCTCATGCGCAATATCATCGGCCAGCGCACCTCGGCGTTTAATCTCGATGCCATTATCGCCCAGCAAAAAATATTGTTAGTAGACCTCTCCAAGGGCAAGATTGGAGACACGAATGCGCAAATGCTTGGGTTGATTATGATCTCCAAGCTCCAAGCAGCCATACTGCGCCGCTCCACCATCCCCGTAGAGCAACGTTCACCGTTTTATTTGTATGTGGATGAGTTTCAAAATTTGGTGACTGATGCATTCGTTACGCTTCTTTCGGAGTCGCGCAAATATGGTCTGGGGGTGCATGTCACCAATCAATATTTTGCACAGCTCCCGCCAACAATTCAAAATGCAATTTTGGGCAATATCGGGACCATGGTGGTGTTTGAGGTCGGTGCCGAGGATGCCGAGAATTTAAGTCGGGAGTTTTATCCTATGGCTAAAGATGATTTCTTAGGCCTCCAGCGCTTCCATTTTTATATCAAACTCATGATTGACGGGAAAACGAGCGAAGCGTTTTCTGGCGTGAGTTTATCCCCATCGTCGGAAACTCGGCCTGATCAAATCGCCCAGTCACGGCTGATTAGTCAATTAGCGTATGCAACACCCAGGCGGCTCGTAGAAGAGCAAGTACGAGGATATTTGCGTTAGAGGCTGGTGAGAAGTTTGAGTGAAGTGTTCCGTTCCAAAGAACTACGAGCATGCATCACCACGATAATATCATCCCCTCGTTTAAGAGCTACACAGCGTTGAGCTTCGACGAGGTAGCCTACCTTGACGGCCTCTGGAGCGTAGGGACGGAGATTATAATTACGGTCAACGACGGAGATCGTCCGAGCATCTGGTTCATTAGTTGTAATAGTGTAGGTATGAACCTGTGCTTGTTGAATATGAGGTTTGCTAAAAGCCTCTTTGGCAATGAGAGCCATTTCATACGAGGTTGTCACGTTATGGGCATCGAGGCCTGTGGGGTCATAGAAAATTGTTTTTTTTAAACCCATGCTTTTTACTTTTTTATTCATTGCCTCCACAAAGTCTTTGCGGGAAAGGCCCGATGCGTCCACAAGGGCAATCGTTGACTGATTCGAGGAGGCTACGAGCATGGCAACCCATAAATCTTTGAGTCGTATGCGGTCGCCCGCCTTCAGTGCAATTTCACTCGTTCCGTCATCGCCGGCGAGCGTTTTGGGGTAATCGATCTGTTCTTGCGTAATGGTCGTTGTTACGGTCCAGTCTGCGAGTGGTTGATCAAGGAGAACGAGCGCGCTCACAAGCTTGCTCATTGAGGCCGGTGGGAGAATTTGATTGGAGTTTTTGCCAACGACTACTGTATTGCCGCGCAGGAGCACGTACGCCACGTCGTCAAACGCAGTGTCTTGAATGATTTGCGTAGTATTCATGGGGATCCCCTGCAACGTAACGTTGTTTACGGGAATGCCAATATCGCGCATCAGATTAAACGCCACCATCGCATCGGGGAGGGGATAACGGATGCCATCAGCGGGATTTAAATACCACAATTCTCCATCAGACTCTGTTTGGATAAGGATTTTGCCCGAGAGGCGTTTGATGAGTGTTGCATTACTCGCTTGACTTTTTTGTTTAGCAATTTTTACAATGTCTTTGTTGCTCACGCCGATCCCAAGTTGGCGGAATACGTTCAATGCATCGTCGCCGTCTTTGAGGTAATAGCGTTTGCCATCGGCGGGGTTTATGTACCAGGCTCGTCCATAGCTTTCCACTTGCAACAGAATTTTTCCACTCAATTTTTTTGGAGATATGGGTTGGGCTGCCGCATGGATACGGCCAACGCCAACGGTTGCACTCCCGATACCCAACACGATAGACAAAATAATGATCATTTTTTGCATATGATTTGGCAAAATCATGTCGCGCAATGTCCATTGAAGCGCGACGAATATTAGTATACCATGTCTCAAGAGCGGACGCACTGCGGACTCGACAGATGACTCGACAGAATAATAAAAAAGACCCATACTAAGGGTAATCAATGCGCTGTCATCCTGGCCGAGACCCACCGCCGAGGCGGGGCAAGCAGGATCCGGATTCTGGTCAAGCCAGAATGACGATAATTTTTCCGAATTAATTCAAAAAATACTATGTTCGATACGCTCAAGCAGATGCAACAAATGAAAAAGTTAAGCGATGACCTCAAAAAACAAGAGGTAAGTGTTGAAGAAAGCGGCGTTTCCGTGACCATGCGCGGGGATTTTGAAGTCATATCTCTTAAGCTGAATCCTGATTTGGATACGGCCAGCCAAGAACGAGTGCTCATGAGGTTATTTCAAAAGGCAAAAGAGGAGATTCAAGAAACGATTGCCAATAATTTTCGCGGGTCTCTCCTCGGTTAAGCCGCCTTCGCAAAGCCTCGGTGCCAATAATTTCAGAATTAATATTTTTATATGGGTGAAAAAACATTTGATCCGAGTCGGCCAAGCGTTCCTATCGCGGGCGGCGAGGGTGTAGAAAACATTGATTTTTCTCGATCACAAGAAAGTGCTCCGATTATCAATAAGCTGAATAGTCTCTGGTCTGATTTGCGTGGAGCCGCACCCGAAGATTACGATATGATCTTTAGCCAAATAAATCCTAAGATGCTCCCCGAGTATCGCACTAGGCTGCAAGAAATCATCTCCAATCTCGATCGGATTATTGCAAAGAAGACCCAATCAACATAAGGTAAAGCATTCGATTTGACGTGCCTTGGGATCGTGCTAGAGTAAACATGTGAGAGATATTTTATTGTTTATCTATTTCTATGTATTATTTTATTTTCCTCCTGATTCTCATGCTTTTTTCGATGATGTTGAAGGTGGTCAAGGAATACGAGCGGGGCGTTATTTTCTTTTTAGGCAAATGTACCGGAACACGGGGACCGGGGCTTATTATTTTGGTGCCGATTTTTGAGCGCATGGTCAAGGTGGCATTGCGCACGGTGACCATGAACATTCCTTCACAAAAAATCATCACCAAGGACAACGTATCGATCGATATTGCGGCCGTGGCCTACTTTCATCTTGTCGATCCCGTTAAGGCCGTAGTGGCGGTTGAAAGTGTCTACGATGCGGTAAATCAGATTAGTCAAACAACCGTCCGCAATGTGGTGGGGCAGTTTATGCTGGACCAGCTGCTTTCGCAGACGGTGGATATCAATACTCAAATAAAAAATGTGATCGACGCGCATACCGAGCCATGGGGCGTGCAAGTAACCGCTGTTGAGATCAAAGACATTACCTTACCCGACAACATGCAGCGTGCTATGGCTAAAGAGGCCGAGGCCGAGCGTGAACGGCGTGCTAAGATTGTGGCAGCTGAAGGAGAATTCCAGGCCGCTCAAAAATTGTGCGAAGCCGCGGATTTAATTTCAGCCCACCCCGTGGCATTGCAATTACGCACATTGCAAACCATGGCGGAAATTAGCGTGGAAAAGAATTCCACCATTATTTTCCCCGCACAGTTTATGACCACGGTGTCAGAGGCCATGAAAATGATTGGCCAGGATTCATTGAAGAAATAATAGTTGGGCACGCCGCATATGATTAAACGTTTTCTTGTTACCGCTACCCTCATTGTTGGATTATTCTTTGGGTATCTCTGGGGCAAGCAAAGTTCCTTGCCGATCAATACTCAACCGCCCGCCTCCATCGTACTGGCCCACACCTACCAGTTGATGATTGATTATGGTAACGATACCATTTCAACATTTTATGATGTTGCGATCGGGGAATCGGATACTGTTCTCTCGGGACTGCAACAATCATTGAAGGATAAGAAGATCGATGTCGGTGTCAAAGAATATAACGGACTAGGAACACTCGTGACCAAAATTGGACCCCAAGAAAATGGCAAGGGCAAAAAGTATTGGCAGTATTGGGTGAACGGCAAGCACCCAGATGTGGGAGCGGATAAATATTTGCTCAAGTCCGGCGATGTTGTGGAATGGAAATTTACCAGTGCTTCCGAGCAATAATCTGTATGTCAACCGTTTTTGCACTTATTTTTTCTGTTGCCGCGATTCTTACGCGCATAACCCCGCACATGCCGAATGTTGTACCTATTGCGGCATTGGCGATTTGGAGCGGCGCGTACCTTCCCAAACGGTGGGGATGGTCTGTTCCCGTTGTTGCGATGCTGGCAAGTGACGGGATTGTAGGTTTCTACGATACCCGCCTCATGATAGTGGTGTACGGGAGTTTTATTGTTTCTACAATAATAGGTTGGGGTGTACGCGGTCGATTTAAACCCACGCGGGTACTGATCGCAACGCTCGGGAGTTCCGTTTTCTTTTTTTTAAGTACCAACTTTGCCGTGTGGGCGCTTTCGCACTGGTATGCTCATACGCCTTCCGGGTTGATGCTTGCGTATACTTACGGTCTCCCATTTTTTCGCAATACTCTGTTAGGCGATTTGTCTTATTCAGCAACATTTTTTGGAGTGTATGAGTTAGTGATCCATTTGACTCGAGTCAATCGCATACAATGGATAGCTCCTACTAGGAACGAACAGGCACTATGATTCGGGCTTCCGAGATAGCTCCATTGCAAATGACCTTAAAAAATAATATTCCTGATAAGAGTATCGTCACCTCGCAACTTTCGTTGCGCGTACAACGACTCGCAATAGAGTATGGGCAACTGAAAGATTATTTTGATTGGATAGAAAAACAACCAATCGATCAGATTGTTACAAAGGGTGCGCTCCTGACAATGAATAATTTACCCAGCGATCACCATGAGAAATGGGATAATACTTCAAACCAAAATCATCTTTACTCGCTCGAAGAGTGTATTCAAGAAAAAATGTGTACTTGTTTTCATCGCTCTGTCTTCTATAATCAAATAGATTTCCTCGGAGCTCTGCTCCGGGGCGGTGTCGCCTAGGGATCAGGAGATGGTATACTGCCACATATGGCAGAACACATACGGAAACGACACAATGTCAACTGCATACTGTATCATCTGGTCTGTCCGGCAAAGTACAGAATGAGGAGATGATCAAGAAATATGTTCAAGAGCAAGGAAAAGAGTACAAACAAATTCATCGTGATCAACTGACATTGTTTTAACAACTCAACCTTGGAAACGGGCTGTGATACCTCGCAGCTCTGCTGCGGGGTAGTTCATTTTATCCTGATGAACTCACGGGGACTCGATTGTGTAACGTTGGAAGGCAAGGTTTTAGAAACTGACAAAGAAATACTCCATCCAGACCCCAAGGTCGCACCATTATTGACTGGCGAAGCACTTGGGATCCGCCCCGGGAACGATTTTGAGGATGCCCACCTTTGGAATATCGTCTCAAAGGATGGAAAATATTTTTTAGTAGACACATCATTTTTAATTAGTAATGCTCCGGTTATTCAAGAAATTGAATTTGATAACGAAGAGCGAAATACATTTACAGTGAAGTTACCAAATGGGCGTTATCGGCATTATTGCTCGATGGGCCCGGTTACCGCGGCTGTATGACGATCACCATTTGCGGGAGCATGATGTTTACCGAAAAGATGCTTGAGACGCAAGTTGTACTTGAGAGTCAGGGCCACCGTGTGTTTGTTTCGGGTTTTTCGGATTCATATCTTGGAAAATCGGACGAAGAGAAAACAGAACTTGTGTTCAAGCATAAGTATGAGAACGATGCGATCCGCGAGCACTGGGAAAAAATCAAACAGTCGGATGCGATCCTTGTGCTTAACTACGACCGGAAGGGGGTTGCCAACTATATTGGCGGGAATACCTTGATGGAAATTGGATTTGCCCACGTATTAAGCAAGAAAATATTTTTACTCAATCCCATTCCCGAAATCGAATTTTATAAATCTGAAATCGAAGCGGTTCGCCCCATTATTCTCAATGGAGATTTGAATCAACTACATTAACGTGTTTACCAATACGGGCAAACTATGGTACCCGTTTATCTCTTCATACTATGTCCTACCACGTCCACCCTCTTGTTCATTGGCTCATTGCAACACTCGCAATTATGGTCGCCGCTTGGCTCATACCAGGAGTTACCGTCTCGAGCGTGTTTGCGGCATTTGTGGCAGCGCTCGTGCTGGGGTTTATCAATATGTTTATTCGGCCGGTGATTATTATCCTCACGTTGCCGATTAATATTTTTACACTCGGTCTCTTTACCCTGGTGATTAACGCGCTACTGGTTCAGCTCGCAAGCTTTATTGTACCGGGATTCGGTGTCGCAGGATTTGGATCAGCGCTCCTCTTTAGTATTGTGCTGTGGGTTGTGAACGGGATATTACGAACGGGGATTGGGGAGCGAAGGATATGATCGTGCTTTGCGATATTGCGGGGGTGCTGGTTCGATTCGACGATGCGATTACCGTCCGTCAACTGCAAGTGCAAGGCGTTGCACCCGATAAGGCATTTCAGTTCTATCGGAGTATTGAGTTCCAAGATTTTTGCCGCGGGCACCGAACGGCCGAGGCATATGTCGAAGCACTGAATAAAAAATATTTTTTAGCCGATATCCCATTGGTAACAATACAACAAGCGCATGACCAGCATTTTTATGCATTAAATAATGAGGTTGTTCAAATACTTACTCGTATTCCCAAGAATCAGCTTGCGATTATTACAGATTCCAACGTGTGGCAGGAAGCCCGGATTAAAGAATTTATTCAACTGGACGAACTCTCCAGCGTAATTTTTCAATCCCACCATACAGGGCTTCTTAAAACGGATCCGGGATGTTTTGAAGAGGTGGTTAAGGCGTTGGGCGTTCCGGCGTCAGAAATTGCTTTGATTGATGATCTTGTAAAGAATATTGAACGGGCAAAAGCCGCTGGTATGCAAACAGTATTATTTGAGAGTGCGCCCAAGTTAGAAAAAGATCTCTCCTATGTCCTATAAATTGTGTTCCCTCAACGGCAAGATTATCGATTCGAAGGATGCGACGATTTCGGTTTTTAATATTGAATACACGTACGGATTTGGGGTGTACGAACATATTCGAGTGGTGAATGGGATACCATATTTTTGCGCGGAGCATCTTGATCGCCTTATGCAATCAGCGCGGATGATTGGTTTAGAACATGCTCTAAACCCTGCCACTGTTTCACAATGGATCGAAACACTACTCAATCGCCTTCCATCTGAATCCTATAACATAAAAATTCTTTTGATTGGAGGTAAAACTGCGAACGAGGCCCAGTGCTATATTCTTCCCTTGCCTGCATTGTTTGCGAAAAAAGAATGGTATCAGAAGGGAGTGTCGATGGTGAGTGTCCAATACGAGCGGCCCTTCCCTCAAGCGAAAACTCTAAGCATGCTCCCAAGTTACTTGGCATATCGCATTGCGCGAACTGCAGATTGCTATGATGCGCTCTCGATCGACGGAGAGGGGAATATCCGCGAAGGTACGCGCACGAATATTGTCTTCGTAAAAGGCATGGTTATATACAAGCCCCCACAAGAATTGATTTTAGCGGGCGTTACACAAGCCGTGGTGCTTGAGTGCGCCAAAAAATTAAGAGTAGCGGTGAAAGAACAACCGCTCCCATACTCAACGCTTCGCAATTATGATGGTGCGTTTCTTACAAGTACGAGTGTGGGGGTTGTTCCGGTTAAACAGATCGACGATTACGAGTTTCCCGCAATACCCCCGCTGGTGCGCAAGCTCGGCAGTGCGTATGATGAATTTGTTCGTCGCAGGCATTAAATTTGAAACCTACTATCATAAATCTGCGTTGGCCGCGCTTCAGGTCGCGTTTCAATGGACGATATGCGACACGATTCCGTCGAATCGACAGTGCGCGGGCCGGGTTTTAATGGACAGTACCCGGCATGATTCTGTTGAATCACATTATTTTGCCAAATCATATGATGACTAAACAAATTCTCGTTGTATTAGGATACGTTCAAAATGAGAAAGGCGAAGTACTCTTGAGTCAGCGGTTTGAGCCGACCAATCCCGTGGTGCACCTTAAATGGGAATTCCCGGGTGGTACCAACCGTTTTGGTGAAACGCTCGAGCAAACGTGCGTTCGGGAGCTGAAGGAAGAAATAGATATTGATGTGAAACCTCTTGATTTGTTCCCACACCCCGTGAGTCATACCTGGGATTTTTCGGACGCACAAGTTCAGATTCTTTTGGTGTGTTTTCGATGTCGCTATCACGGAGGTAATCCACGGCCCATGGAAGAAGAAGTAAAGGATGTTCAGTGGGTTCCAATGGGGGAGCTCGAGCAATACGATTTTTTTGAGACCGGAAAAAAGTTTATTGACCAAATTAAATTTCTTCCACCACTCTATCCATTGGTATGATGAATGCCATCAATTTTTTATTGCCCATCGCTGCCCACGCCGCGTCGAGTTCCAAAATCGACTTTACTAATCCCGATCTCAAACTCACCGATCTTGTCGATGCTAGTGGCAACGGTATTGCTAAGCTTATCGGGGGATTGGTGGAATTCTTGATTCCACTGGCTGGGGTTGTCGCGGTTATTGTTATCATCGCGGCTGGGTTTGTTCGCATCGTTGCGGGCGGCAATGCCGAGCGTGTCAAAACATCGGGGGAATTAATGTGGGGTGGGATCATGGGGCTCGGAATTGCACTGACCAGCGTACTGTTATTGAATACCTTTAATCCTAATCTTACGTTACTCAGTTCGTTTAAGTTCAAGAAGATTGAACCCAAAAAAGCAGTGAACGTAACAGTAAGTTTAGACAAGGGCGGACCAGGGAAGGATGGTTCGAGCGAAGGTGCGGGCAATACCCAAGGACAACCGGGTAACGGGAAGGTGAATCTTTTAGGAATCAAAGTAAAGGGTGGAATTCCCATCCAAAATATCGACCGCCTTCGTCAGCTTTATGGGAGCGGTTCTTTAACAACAATCAAGTTCCAAGGCAAGGATGTCGAGGTGCATAGCTCTGCCGCGGCCGATTTTATCGCCTGGAGCGATGAACTTGATCGACTACGGGCGGCGGATCCCACCAAAGATTATCGCATAGCCAGTATTAGCGGCGCAGAGGATCGGGCGAATGTGAATAGTCCCGGTACGCCCAGTCTCCATTCGTTCGGCATTGCGGTGGATATCAATGCGGGTACGAATGCTAATGGTTCGAGTACCACGGATATGCCACGATGGTTTATAGAGTCGGCGTATCGCAATGGTTTCCGGTGGGGTGGCCAGTGGAATAGTGATACATCTGATCCCATGCATTTTGAGCGCATAAGGGGTGGTGGATTTTATCGTGGAGGGGTTGAGCAAACCAGTATACAGATTGAATAGGGAGATTACGCCAGAGATCGCTGGCATGACGATCTCATCGGTGATACACTACAATCATGAAACGTATCTTTTCACTCATCATCTTGGTGGGATTTTTAGGGATAATTCCTTTTATTGTTGGTGCCGCGGAAACGCCGGCGCGTTTTACCGTATTTAATCCTCAGATTAAACTCTCAGATATTGCGGGTGGAAAGGGTATTGGCGTGCTTGTCGTTGATATTGCAACATTTGCTACCATTATCGCTGGTGCGGTTGCCACTATCTTGATTATCTGGTCAGGGCTTGTGCGGATTACCGCCGGAGGGGACAGTAGTAAAGTAGAAGAGTCGGGTGATATCCTTTGGAGCGCCATTATTGGCCTTGGCATTACGCTCACGTCGGTGTTACTACTAAATGCCATTAACCCTGATCTTACCAAGTTTAAAGCACTTGATTTTACTAAAATTAAGTTGAGGGATCCTCAAGCCGTCGCCGTTAAGCTTGATAAGGGGGGTCCGGGTGGTGGAATGTCAGTGAATGGCGGTGTTGGTGGCGACTCTGTAGTTAAGGGTGATTTCTCTAGCGTTACAGCAGCAGACTTAAGACCATATTTGGGGTCCAATTATTCTGATGCTGATGTTCAAGCTTTTATTGACGCTGGAAAACAGTATGGTATTGATCCAAGATTTCTGGCATCAGTTTCTAAATTTGAAACTGCGAACGGTACCAGCAAAGCGTTTACAGACGGTCGTAATAACGCAATGGGAATTTCTAACTCAGTTGGTCCAATTAGTTTTGCTTCAGTCCGAGATAGTATTTTTACCCAAGCTAATAAACTAGTTAAAGATGGAGGGCCTTATACCCAAGCTACTACCATTAGGCAGATTGGAGATATTTATTCTCCATCAGTAGATCCTGCTACTGGTAGGCCATACCAAAATGACGTTAATGGAACTAATTGGTCATGGACTGAAAGTGTGAGTTCTAATTACAATCAGATGAGGAACGGTCGTACTGGAAATTAATTTAAAATACCTTTGTTTAGTTTATTAAAACATAAATGGTCATGGTTTAATTTTTATTTATGAAAAAAAGTTTTTTATTCTCCTCAATATCGGTATCGGAAGATTGGACTGAACTTCCAGGTTCGGATAACGCAGACCGTTTGAAAAAATTCAATGAGGAGCAAAAAACTGCAGGGACCAATGCCAAAGGTGAGACATTTACAAAACAAAATATTCCCTTTCTCATTCACGATCACGGTAAGGCTTTTGAAGGAAGGCTGATAAATTAGACGTTGCCGTCGATAAGTCAACAGGTGACCCACATGGGAGGGCGCTGGATGGGCTCCAAGCTCCTCATGATGCAAGGAACAGAACTGCGCTTTTTATCCCCGAAGGCCCTGTCCGATAGTATATGTCACCTGTCGAAGATATTAAATCTCGGTTAGAAATTGTTGACCTCATCCGCGAATACGTGGCGTTGGTTCAGTCTGGCAGTAATTGGAAGGCGCGGTGCCCGTTCCACGAAGAAAAATCCCCGTCATTTATGGTAAGCCAAACCAAGCAAGTGTGGCACTGCTTTGGGTGTTCCGAAGGCGGGGATAGTATCGCGTTTTTGATGAAAATCGAAAATATTGATTTCCCTGAAGCGTTAAAAATTTTGGCGCAAAAAACTGGCGTGGAATTGCCCAAAACCGGTAATACGGGCCCGAGCACGAGCCAAAAAGAAAGTGTCCGAATGGTCCTTGAAGCAGCGCTCCAATGGTATATGGGACAACTGCATACACCATCGGGTACCCCGGCATTAGAATATATCCAGAACTTACGAGCCCTTACCCCAGAAACGATCCGTCAGTTTTCTGTCGGTTATGCACCCAGCGGCTGGGATGGGCTTTCGACATTTCTAAGTCTCCAAAAATTTCCCAACGCGGACATTTTGATGAGCGGGCTCGTGATTGAGCGCGCTCCTGGAACCAGTGGTAATTTTTCGACCAATTATTACGATCGGTTCCGTAATCGGATAATGTTTCCGATCCATGACCAGCGCGGGGAGCTCATTGGGTTTGGTGGGCGGTTATTACCAACGGTCGCATCAGCCCTTACCAACCGTGTCGTCACCGAAGAACCAAAATACATTAATACTCCCCAAACAATCCTCTACGATAAACGCACAGTGCTCTATGGTATTGATCGCGCCAAGATGGTAATCCGTTCCCAAAATGCGGCGATTATCCTTGAAGGGTATATGGATGTGATTGCATCGCATCAAGCCGGAGTGACAAATGCGGTGGCAACGTGTGGTACGGCGCTCACGCGCGAGCATTTAGTGTTCCTCAAGCGTTTTACCGATACGGTCGTCCTTTCGTTTGATATGGACTCGGCTGGCGCTGCGGCCTCTAAGCGCGGGATCGACTTATTACTCCAATCGGGAATGAAAATCGGCATGATTGCGATTCCCGAAGGCAAGGGCAAGGATGCCGATGAATGCATCCGCGCAGATGCTGGTATTTGGAAAGAATTGACGGGTACGTTCCGCCCCTTTCTTGAGGTGCTGTGGGAGCGGGCTGTGGCGGGTGGCGATCTTTCAAAACTTCCAGTCCAAGAACGGGTCGGGAAAGAATTTTTACCATTTGTAGCCAAAGTTTCGAGCCCTCTGGAGCGAGCGTATTGGGTGAAGTTCCTTTCCAGTGCCTTTAGTTATCCCCAGGAAGCGGTAGAGCGTTGGATTGCATCGGTATCCGTGACTGACCCCATCAAAATCGTACCCCCGGAGCGACGATTGAGCTCACAATTAAAATCGCCCGGCCTTGACATAGACCATGTGTTTATGGGATTGTTATTGCTGTCGCCTGACATCGATTTAGAGCAGATCAGCTCTATCGTGACGGCAGCGATGTTCGAAGCGGAAGAGCCGCGAGGATGGTTTTCGGTGCTTTTGGAAGGCGTAGATCCCAACGTTGATCGTAGGGGTGAGCTTCGTGAGTCTCCCTCGTATGCGCGTGTTATTACGGCAACAGAACCTCTGTACGGCTCGTTAGACCCGGCCGAACGTCAACGTGAAATCGAGCGCATTGCTCACTCCATACGGCTCCGGCATTCCCAAAAAGAACTTGCTGTTATTATGCAGGAGTTAAAGACATTGGAACAATCCGTGGGTTCGAGCGTTGACACGGGGCAATGGAAAACGCTTATGGAACGCGCTAAAACATTAAGTCAAGAACTTTCACGATCTCATTCTCAGTAAGAATAATTTTTTCTCCGAATTCTTCGGCGTTTATCTGCGTTGGTATCTGCGGATATCCGCTTCTATATTAAGAGTATGTCTAGTAAAAAGAAGAAGCTTCTCAAGCGGTTGGCAAAATCACGCAAGGTTTCTGCCGTCCCCAAACGACGAAAGCCGTCACCGAAAAAAGTCACAGTACGGCAATCTGTCAAAGGCCGAGGCAAGAGCCGGAGCCGGGTTGTGGCCAAAGCCCGAGTGCCACGACGCGCTACTCCTCGAAGCGTGGTAGCAAAGAAAGAAAAACCTAAGGCCCCAGTTATTGAAAAAATTCTTCCTCCCACGCAGGAGCAGGCAAATCTTTTGCTGAATAAAGCGCGCCAGAGGAATTTTATTACCGAAACCGAACTGATGAACACATTGCCGTACTTAGAAGAGTACGTCGAGATGCTCGAGGATATCTTAGATAAGGTGGATCTGATGGGTGCTCGAGTCGTTGAGTCAACGGGATTTATTAATATTGATGTTTCGTTAAACCCCAAAGTCGAGGCCCCCAAACCCGCAACACGCAAGCACAGGGCGCAATCACACGCCTCCGCTGCCCATAAAAAAGAGGAAGAAGATGATATCTTGCATTTTAATCTTGGTGAAATCGCACAAGATTCTATTCAAATGTATTTACGCGAAATCGGAAAGGTCCCACTGCTGACGGGCGAAGAAGAAGTGCAGCTGGCTAAGCGAAAAGAAAAGGGCGACCGCGAAGCCGAGAAAAAACTAATCGAAGCGAACCTTCGGTTGGTCGTATCGATCGCCAAAAAATTTGTTGGGAAGTCGCTATCGCTCCTAGACCTCATCCAAGAAGGGAATATTGGGTTATTCCGTGCGGTTGAAAAATTTGAATATCGGAAAGGATATAAGTTTTCGACCTATGCCACATGGTGGATTCGACAGGCTATTACCAGAGCGCTCGCCGACCAATCACGCACCATCCGTATCCCCGTGCACATGGTGGAAACCATCAACAAGTTTCAGCAGATCGAACGGCAACTCATTCAGGATCTCGGTCGTGAACCGTTACCCGAAGAAATTGCCGCCGAAATGAGCGAGCCGATTGAGAAAATTCATTACATCATCAAGATTAGTCAAGACACGGTGTCGCTGGAAACTTCCGTCGGTGAAGACGAAGAGGATTCCACGCTCGAAGATTTTATCGAAGATGTTCGCAGTGTTACTCCCGACCGTGCCGCGCAGTTACAACTGCTGAAAGGGTATGTGCAGGACGCGATTAAGGGTCTTACCCCGCGCGAACAAAAGATTCTCGAGATGAGGTTCGGGCTCATTGACGGTGTTACCCACACTTTGGAAGAAGTTGGTCAAGAATTTGGTGTTACGCGTGAGCGTATCCGCCAGATTGAAGCCAAGTCCCTGGAAAAAATTAAGCGTTTTGAGGGGATTGATAAGCTCCGCGATTACTAGAGCACGAATTAAAAATACCACCCATAGTTGGGTGGTATTTTTAATTCGTGTGATGCTACATTCGTTTCCGATAGGCTTCCAAGCCGCGTCGGAGAATATCCATGGCTTTCTTCAGTTCCGGCACCTTGAGTACATAGGCAATGCGTATTTCGTCGACTCCAAGCCCAGGGGTCATATAAAAATCTTGCATGGGGGAAATCATCACGGTTTTGCCGTTATACGAGAATTCTCCGATGAGGAACTTTACGAAGTTCTCGGCTGAATCCACGGGGAGTTTGGCAAAGATATAAAATGCGCCCTCCGGGCGACTCGAAACTACTCCGGGCATGGCCGAGAGGGCTGCGTAGACCACATCACGTCGTTTTTTGTATTCGCGTGTGACCGGGTCGGTATACCGTTTGGAGTTTTTAAGCAGTGGGATAAGCCCAAACTGCTCCAAGGTGCCAACCGAGAGACGTGCCTGGGCAAATTTAAGCACGGCGGTCATCACATCGCTGTTAAACGATGCAATGCAGCCGACGCGGGCACCGGGCATTGAGTAGCGTTTGGAAACACTATCTACAAGGATCAAATTCTCCCGAGCTCGGGTTTCTGATAGTAAGCACGAGGCTTTACCCGTAAATCGGATTTCGCGGTATGTTTCGTCCGAAATCACAAACAGGTTGTGTTTGAGGGCAATATCCAAGAGCGTGTCGAGTTCTTGTTTGCTCCAGAGTTTGCCGGTAGGGTTATCAGGGTTAATAATCACGATCGCCTTCGTTTTTTTGGTAATTTTTTGTTCGATCTCTGCGGCTTTGGGGAGTTTGAATCCGTCGGCGGTTTTAAGTGTCACTGGCACAAAATTGATCCCCGTCATCACGCCAAACGATTTGTAACTAACGTAGAGCGGCTCAAACACCAATATCTCATCGCCGTGGTCCGCTACGGCCATCATGGCGAGTAATATTGCCTCGGCACATCCCACTGTGGGGATAATATTGGTACCGGAGATTTTTACACCAAACTGTCGGTAATACTGCGACCACGCGGCCACATGTTCGGGGTATCCCGGGCTTGGAGCATAATGGAGGTTTTTGCCTTTAAATTTTTTAATCTCTTTAAAAAAAGCGGGCGGGACAAACAAATCCGGGTCTCCGGTATTGAGTTTATACACCGAGATACCCTTTTCTTCAGCCTTATTCATGAGGGGAAGAAACTTTCGAATGGGGGATGCGATCACCCCTTGACCACGACAAGAAACTCTGAGTGCACTCATACGAACGCATGGGTAAATAATGATGATGTTGACCCGTTAGGATTTCGTGATACACTGATCTTGTTGTTCATCATAACGGTTTTGTTCTATGATTGCAAAAAATCAGGCGACGATTCTGTGGCTCGACGAAATCGATAAAGGTGATGTGCCGATCGTGGGCGGGAAGAATGCCAATTTGGGCGAGATGATTCAGAATTTAACAAAAGCCAAAAGCGATCTCTTCCCTGATGAACGGATCCAAGTGCCCTATGGGTTTGCCGTGAGTGCCCACGCGTATCGGCAATTTATCGACCATAATGCACTGGATAAAAAAATCCATGAGATTTTAGCCGGGGTAGATTCGAGCGACATCCGACAGCTTGAAGAAAAAGGCCAGCACGCGCGCCAAGCAATCTTGGGGGGAGCGTTTCCCCCGGAAATGGAAGCGGCGATTATTGAGGCGTACCGTGCGCTTGCGGTTAAACTCTCGATCAGTGTCGAGGACCTCGATGTCGCAGTGCGTTCGTCGGCCACCGCTGAGGATTTGCCCGATGCATCGTTTGCCGGTCAACAAGAGACGTATTTAAATGTACGGGGTGAGGGTGAGCTCATGGAAAGTATAAAAAAAGCGTTTGCGTCGTTGTTTACCAACCGCGCTATTTCGTATCGTGAGGATAAAAAATTCGATCATTTTACCGTTGCGCTTTCTGTTGTGGTGCAAAAGATGGCGCGCTCTGATCGGGGGAGTTCTGGCGTGATGTTCACGCTGGATACTGATAGCGGGTTTAAAGATCTGATTCTTATTAACGCTTCATGGGGATTAGGCGAGTTAGTCGTAAACGGTACCGTGACACCAGATGAATACAAGGTATTTACTCCCACGCTCAAAAAAGGATTCCCGTCGCTGATTAGTAAAAAAATCGGTCCCAAAGAAAAGAAATTAATTTACGCCACCGACGGCGTGGAATTGACCAAACAGGTGTCGGTAAGTGTGGCGGATCGTAATGCTTTTGCCCTTAGCGATGCACTGATTCTTAAGCTCAGTAAATGGGGTGTGATTATTGCGGATCATTACAGAGCCCCCATGGATATTGAATGGGCCTACGACGGCCAAGAGCTCTATATTGTTCAGGCACGACCCGAAACAGTCCAAACAAAACGACAAGGGAACATGTTGGAAGAATTTGTGATGACTCAAAAGGGTACTGTGCTTACGCAAGGTGCGGCGGTTGGCGCAAAAATTGGACAAGGCCGCGCACATTTTATTAATGATGCAAGCCAAATTGTTGAATTCCGTAAAGGTGAAGTATTAGTAACCGAAATTACGGACCCCGACTGGGAGCCGATTATGAAGATGGCCGCCGCGATCGTCACCAATGCCGGAGGCCGTACGAGCCACGCAGCGATCGTTTCGCGCGAATTGGGGATCCCCGCGGTGGTGGGTTGCGGCAATGCGACCGAAGTGGTTACCAATGGTATGGAAGTGACGGTGTCGTGCGCCGAAGGCGAGGTGGGGAAAATTTACGAAGGATTACTCCCATTCAAAGTCAATCGCTACGACATGACGGGTCTCGTCCCCCCAAAAACCGAAATCAAAATGATTGCCGCCGACCCCGAGCTTGCCTTCACTTATTCCTTTTTACCGCACAGAGGCGTGGGGCTGGCTCGCGAAGAGTTTATTATTTCTAATTTTGTTAAAATCCATCCCAAGGCACTGCTCCATTACGACCAACTGAAAGATCCGGCGATTAAAGCGCAAATTGATGCGCTTACGCATGGCTACGCTAATAAAGAGTCTTACTATGTGGAAAAACTCTCGTATGGGATTGCCCAATTAGCTGCCGCGTTTTATCCGTACGACGTACTCCTGCGATTTAGCGATTTCAAGAGTAATGAATATGCGAGCCTCATTGGGGGCAAGCTTTTCGAGCCCGTCGAAGAAAATCCCATGTTGGGGTGGCGCGGGGCAAGTCGCTATTATGATCCAGAATTTGAGAAAGCGTTTGCCTTGGAGTGCCAGGCCGTCAAACGCGTACGCGAAGAAATGGGGTTGTGGAATTTGAGCGTGATGATCCCATTTTGTCGCACACCCGAAGAAGGCCGTAAGGTGATCGATGCAATCAATCGCTTTGGGCTGACCAATCGCATTACCAAAGAGGCGCGCAAAAATAAAAAATCGGGAGTGCCTCAAGAAGGAATGGAAATTTGGGTGATGGCGGAGATCCCTTCAAACATTTTACAGGTAGACGAGTTTGCCGAGCTCTTTGATGGGTTCTCGATTGGGTCGAACGACCTCACCCAGCTGACACTGGGACTCGATCGTGACTCCAAAATGATCGCGCATGTGGGCAACGAAAAGAATCCATCGGTGATGAGACTGATTAAAATGCTTATTAGCGAAGCTCACCAAAAGGGACTCAAAGTAGGAATCTGCGGCCAAGGGCCATCCGACTTCCCCGACTTTGCCGAGTTCTTGGTCAAAGAAGGGATTGATTCGATCTCCATTAACCCCGATACAGTGCTGAAGGCCAATATCAATATTAAGGAGGTTGAAGATCGCATTGGTGCGTAGGCCGGCGTGGGCACGATCTTGACCAGTAGGGGTAATAACGGTACACTCAATACCGATTCTTAGAATACTGTCGTCATTCTGGCTTGGCCAGAATCCGATTGTAAAAAACTATTCCGGGGTAGCGCAGCGGTAGCGCAGGAGACTGTTAATCTCTTGGTCGTGGGTTCGAATCCCACCCCCGGAGCCAGGCAATAAAATGCCCCTCGTAAGAGGGGTATTATTGTTGCCTGGATTTAAAATGTGGGATTCGAACGGGCAGGAGCGAGGCGGAGCTTGAGCGACAGCCGAGAGTCGCCAAGGTGCCTGTGGCACGTTGGCGCTGCCCAGGGCAAGGAGCCGTAGCGACGAGGAAATCCCACCCATACCTAGGTATTTTTTTAGGAATGGTATACTATCAACGATATGCTCAAAGAACCCCATTGGGAGGTTATTGTGATTGGCGGCGGTCCTGCAGGGATGATGGCCGCGGGGCGTGCGGCCGAGCGAGGGAAGCGCGTACTTTTATTAGAAAAAAATCCAGAGCTGGGTGAAAAATTAAAAATCAGTGGCGGGGGGCGATGCAATATTACCAACGCCGAAGACGATATCCATTTGATGCTCAAACAGTACGGCAAGGCATCGAGCGCTCTGTACTCAATTTTTTCACAATTTGGTGTTGCCGATACTTTTTCTTTTTTTGAAAATTTAAACCTTCCGCTGATTGTGGAAGAACGCAAGCGCGCATTCCCGCACACACAGCGTGCTCTGGATGTCTTCCGTGCCCTCCAATATTATATGGGGAGAGGCGGCGTGATGGTGCTTGCGGGTACCAAAGTATCTCGAATCCTCGGCGAGGATAAGCACATCGTCGCCGTTGTGGCAGGCGAAGTTACGTATACGGCCGATTCGTATATTGTTGCGACCGGTGGTCTTTCGCACCCCGAAACAGGTTCTACGGGCGATGGATTCCGATGGCTGCAATCATTAGGTCATGCGATTGCCCCTCCCACGGCAACGATTGTGCCGCTCACCAGCAAAGAACGTTGGAGTCATGCGCTTTCGGGAATGACGTTGGCCAACTGTAAGATTACATTTTTTGTTGGCGGAATAAAAAAGATTTCTAAAAAGGGGGACATTTTATTTACGCACTTTGGCCTTTCGGGACCACTCATTCTCAACGCCGCCGGGGCAGTAGGCGATTTACTTCACGAGGGCATGGTCACAGCACGGATTGATGCGTACCCCAATCTTGACAACGGCGCATTAGAAGAAACGATCATTAAAGTATTTGATGCCAACAAAAATAAGATGATCAAAAATATTATTACATTAATTGTACCGCCAGGCCTTCACCGCGCGTTTGGGGAACTGCTGCCAACCATTCATGCGGATACCAAGGTGCATAGCATCACTAAAGAGCAGCGCAAGCTGCTCGTGCAAACGCTCAAAGCATTGCCGCTGACTATTACCGGGTTGCTCGGCTTTGATAAAGCAGTGGTGGTTGATGGCGGTGTTTCTCTTACTGAAGTGGACACCAAAACGATGCGCTCGAAGTTGTTTGGAAATCTTTTTATCATCGGAGACGTGCTTCATATCAACCGCCCTTCCGGCGGGTTTTCGTTGCAGCTGTGTTGGACCACGGGGTTTGTTGCTGGAAGTCATGCTTAAGGGTTTTTGACAGTATGACCAATATTAAAAAATCCGTATCAACCGTCCTGCTGGTCGGATTCGTAGGAGCGATCATTCTCCTGAAAGGGAGGATGGTGCTTGCGCCTGCTTCGTACGTGTTGCCCGTGCCGTTTAGTCCCCAAGCTCTCGATAATAATTGGGATCATAACGAAGATTGCGAAGAAACGAGTATCGTGATGGCCAACGCCTATCTTTCGGGTAACACCGACAATATTCTTTCGGTAACAATGGCTGAGCACGATATCGACGCGGTAAAAGAATGGGAACAAGCGCATTTAGGCTATAACGCCGATACGGGTGCCGATGCATCAACGACCATGGCGGAACAAGTGTTCGAATTAAAAATCGAAAAGATAAAAGATTTTTCGGAACATGATTTAAAGATTGCGTTGAGCCACAAACACCCTGTTCTTTTGCCGATCAACTCTAGCCTACTTGAGAGCCCCCAGTACCGCGATGTGCCCGCCTTTTACCACATGATTATCATACGAGGCTACACGGATAAAGGATTTATCGTGAATGACCCCGGCACGAGCGAAGGTAATGGGAATGTCTATTCGTTTGAGACGCTCCAAAAAGCGGCGACGGATTGGAACCATGACGCAAAGAAAATGGAACCGGATACTAAAGTAGCGCTCGTGGTTTCTAAATAATCATAAAGGTATGGACAATAAAAATGATTTTCGAGCACAGGTAGAGAAGATCAAGTATAGGGCACTAGCTGTTGGCACGCGTCTTTATACCGCACTAGTTGTCTTGAGTTGGCTACTCGTCTTATTGATAGTGTTAGGAATGTTTGCGTTTGTCTATTATTGGCGATGACATTGCAGGTTATTTATGAAATCTCTTATTTGGATTGGATTTTTTATTGGCTCAACACTGGGTGGATTGTTCCCGATGCTGTGGGGCGCAAATCCGTTGGGGCTGCAATCCGTTTTTTTCTCCGCCGCAGGTGCCCTCGTTGGGATATGGTTGGGATATAAAATCGGCCAAGAATATTTTTAAAGGCATTGACGTGGTGTTTGTTGGGAGATATCGTAAGGGGGAGCTTATTATTAAGTCAGCGCCGCGCTTCAGGTCGCATTTCAATGGACGATAATGCGACACGATTCCGTTGAATCGACAGTGCGCGGCATGATTGTGTCCAATCATATGAAATCATGTATCACGTGCGGCATGCCGTTTGAGGGGGCTCACGCTAATGATATTGGCCTTGAGCTCTCCGAAGGGCCAGTGTGCAAATTTGATTCAGAAAATGGTAAGGTCAAAAGCGGGGAACAGGTGTTCGAAGGAGGAGTAATATTTTTTGCGGGCGACGTCACGGATGGTAATCGCGATCTCGCCGAACGCTTAACGCGCAGGAATATGAACTCGCTTCCGTATTGGCAAGCTCACCCCTTTGTGATGCTGTCTGGGGCAGAAGCGACGCCAGAGGAATATCAAGTCGCGATGGCAAAATTATCATCGTAAAATACGTATGCAAAGCATCACCCCCTTTTTATGGTTCAACGATAACGCCGAAGACGCGATGAATTTTTATACTTCGATTTTTCAGAACTCGCAGATCGGGAATGTTTCTCGCTACGACGAAGCTGGGGCAAAGGCTTCGGGTCGACCCGTAGGAAGCGTGATGGTGGGATCATTCCAATTGGAAGGTCAAGAATTCACAGCTTTGAACGGTGGTCCGGTATTTACTCCGACTCCAGCGGTTTCGTTTTTTGTCAGCTGCACAACCGTCGAAGAAATCGACGCGCTCTGGAACAAACTCTCCGACGGTGGGAACATATTAATGGAATTTCAGAAATACTCGTTTAGTGAAAAGTACGGGTGGTGTAATGATAAATTCGGTGTCTCGTGGCAGTTGTATATGGGGGATTCAGCCCAAAAGATTACACCCTTTTTAATGTTCGTGGGAGCAAACGCCGGCAAGGCCGAAGAAGCGATGAAGTTTTACGCCTCGGTATTTACCCCTCACAGCGGACAGTCGAGTGTGGGGAAGGTATCCTACTACCCGGCCGGAATGGGTGAACCGGAAACGTCTGTGGTGCATGGCGATTTCATGCTCAATGGCCAACACCTTATGGCGATGGATAGTAGCGGGCCGCACGCGTTCACCTTTACCGAAGCGAATTCGTTTTTAGTCAACTGCGAAAATCAGGAAGAAGTAGATTATTTTTGGAGCAAGCTCACGGAGGGTGGGTCCGAAAGCCAATGCGGCTGGCTCAAGGACAAATATGGTCTCTCGTGGCAAATTGTTCCCACGGTATTGGGGAAATTGTTGAGCGACCCCGATCCGGTCAAATCCCAACGCGTGATGCAAGCAATGCTCCAAATGCATAAAATCGATATCACGACATTACAAATAGCGTATAAGAAAGAGTAATACAACAATCGGTATCGGATTTTTGTTCGTGTACTTTTCGCGATAATTCCGTTAGACTCGTTTAGAGTATATGCTTCCATCAGATTCGAATCCACAACGACTAATGGTTGAGTATCCTTCCGCGCAGCTCGTGAAGGATATTTTCGTTTTGCTCAAGCCTTATAAATGGAAATTTATCGCAGCATCGTTTATCCGCCTGGTAGGGGATTTGGCGTGGCTCTACCCCGCATTTGCGCTGGCCAGTATGGTATCGCTGCTTTCTCAAGGCCAGGCGCAGCAGTCGTTGACACCTTTTTGGTGGCTTTTGGCGGGGTGGTCTATAGCCGTTGTTATCCGTACCATCAGTCAATTTAGTTGTAAAAACATTGGTTATCGACTCGGTGAGCGGTTATCGATTGATTCGACGCTGCGCACGATTGCCCACCTGTTTCGGTTAGACATGGGTTGGCATGAACGCGAGAATGCTGGCAACAAAATAAAGCGTGTGCAAAATGCAGGGGATGGGTATAACAAGATCCTTCGATTATGGTTTGACAGTATTATTGAGATCACCGTGAATCTCGTGGCCATTAATTTTATTATCTTTCGGTTCGATCATCGGGTGCTCGCCGTACTTATACTGTTTTTGATCACGTATTTTTTTATCTCTCGGGCTATCACTCGTAAAGCCGGTGAAGCGTCGTACCAGGTGAACAAGCAAGAAGAGGACGTGAGTGGACTTATCGTGGAGGCAGTCAATAATATTCGTACCGTCTCGGTGATGTCGATGAGCGACACCATTTTACAGACTCTCCGTAAGAGCACAGATGAACTGTTTCATAAATTAGGGGTTCGAATTTTTTGGTATCAATCGCGTTTTTCGTTTGCCGTGTTTTGGGCGGCGGGGTTTCGAGTAATTATTATGGCCGTGATTATAGACGGTATTGCGCATGGTCGCTACGACGTGGGGTTCCTCATTTTATTCCATAATTATTTTTCAGCCATGCGCGAATCCATTGATGAGCTCGCTCGGGCGAGTGTCGATTTTGTCACCTCTCGATACAGCATTGCACGCGTAAATTCGATCCTGAACGAGCCGATCACCATCGATAACGAGGAGGGGAAGGGCCCACTCCCGAAGCTTTGGAAAACGATATCGCTTCGCAATATATCATATTCGTACGGCAATCATGTAGTACTTGAGCATTGTTCATTCGATATTAAGCGTGGGCAGCGTGTTGGCATTGTGGGGCTCTCAGGGGCTGGCAAGTCGACATTGTTTAAGTTGCTTCTGAAAGAACGAGAAGAATTCACCGGAGATATTCTGATTGACGGCGTGTCACTCAAAGCAATTCGGCGGAGTGAATACCTCAAGGGCATCTCGGTGGTTCTTCAGGATACCGAGGTATTTAATGTTTCACTCAAGGATAATATTACAATTACCAACGATAAACAAAAATTAAATAAAAAATTACTCGACCAAGCTCTTATTATTTCGCACCTGGACGAAGTCGTAAAAGGGCTTCCCCAGGGCCTGGATACGATTATTGGCGAAAAGGGCGTGAAACTCTCCGGTGGTCAGCGGCAGCGCCTTGGAATCGCCCGCGCCGTATTTAAACAACCGCAACTCCTGTTCTTGGACGAAGCAACATCGCACTTGGATCTAGAGTCCGAAGAGCAGATTCAGGATTCGCTTCACCAGTTCTTTGAGCATGTTACAGCCATTGTGATTGCTCACCGTTTGACCACGATTCGGGAAATGGATACGATCATCGTCATTGAACAAGGAGCAGTGATTGAGCAAGGTGATTTTAAAACACTCATGGCCGCGCACGGTCGATTTTATGATCTTTGGCGTAAACAAAAACTTTGACGGGCAAGAAAAGAGACGATAGTAGGACTTACGGCTTTGGAGGTTTTCTCCAATTCCCATGAATAATACACCTATGCTACCATAACCAAAAGGTCGTTGTCTGAAACAAACATCAACACTAAAAACCACTCTGGCAATGAGCACGGACTCGTGAAAGGAATCGATCTGGTCAACTTCCTGTGGACGGATGGGACGAAGTTCATCCCCGTTGATTATCGAATCTATCACCCCGACTCTGACGGCAAGGACAAGAACGATCACTTCCAGGATATGCTCAAAAAGGCTGTACAACGGGGGTTTTCTCCTCAATATATCCTCATGGATTCCTGGTATGGCTCGGTCAAGAACTTCAAGATGATTCGCAAACAGAATTGGCAGTTCATTTCAAATCTCAAATCCAATCGTAAAGTTTCCGTGACCAAAGGCGAATACGTTTCCATCCAGGACTTGCCTCTCGCCAAGAAACAGGTGAGACAAGTCTGGCTCAAGGAATTCGGATCCGTCCTGGTGTGTCAGCTGGTTGCCCGTAACGGCGACATGACGTATCTCGTCACGAGTAATCTCACCCTCACCGACTATGAGCAATTCACCGGACACTTCGACCATCGTTGGAAGATTGAAGAGTTTCATCGCGGCATCAAACAAACGACCGGTATTGAAAAATGTTCTGCCTTTACTGCTCGGCCTCAACAAAAGCATATCTTTGCCGCATTCATGGCGTTCTTCCGGTTGGAGCGAGCCAGAATGAAGGAAGGGATGAGTTGGTATGAGCAGAAACTAGCCATTACCAGAAATTCCGTCACAAACTACCTTTATTACGCAAACCCGTAAGTCCTATTAACGTAAATTATGAACTTCGAAGCACCCCCGCCCAACATGGATCGTCGAGAATTTCTTAAAAGGGCCTTCGCTGCTGCGGTTGGTTTTGCGGCTGCCGACAAGAGTGGAGTGCTCACAACAGCGAAGAAAGTCGTTGATGGGCTGCTGGATCCTCGACTAGAGTCATCAATCAACGAAGAAATTCAGAAACTGCGTCCACTTATTGAGCAGGGTATCAGTACGGCCGAAGGAATGAAGCGTATCATTGAAGAGCAACGTCGAATGATCGTAGAGCGCGATCAGCTCGTGGAAGATTCCCAAGAATGGACGCACCTCAACGATAAGGTGGGGGAGCTTAGTAAACAATTCAATGTCGTCGATTGGTATACGATTGGAGACCATCTTTCCGCTCCCCTTGTTGCCGCCAATCCAATGGCACAGGAAGTGCTCAACACGCCACAAGCGCTCGAAAATTTAGCCTTGTTACGGTTGAACTGGCCAGGATACGCTCCCGGCTCTAGGCGGTATGAATGGAACTATCAGCATAACCATGCGGCGGGCTATCGTGAGCTTGGCAGGTACTCGCGCGCTGAATTTCTTGAGCGATTGGAATTGTTTAAAAAAGGGTGCAAGGATAATACCATTGACACACGGTTTCTTTCACCGGAAGATGTGCTGTATTGTTTGGCGGATGAGCGATTTGATTTTTCGTTAGATGATCAGAAATTTCAATCGTTTTTGGATACGACGGCACATGATTGGCAGACCACGCCCGCACAGAATACGAAGTACACCGCCAACAATACCGGGGAAAACTTTAGCGTCTTTGATCGTAACCGCATGTCCCGCGTTATAGAACAGTTCAAAAACCCACTCTTTCGTAAAAGTTTATTTGCCGATCGCGACGACGACCTCAAGGACACCGATACCGAGCACGGAGGAGTGATTCCGTTTTTTCGGGATAAGCGGGGGCTCGTGGTGCTGCCGCCCGAAAAACGCAGAGATAACGAAACCTATGTGGTACCACCAAGCCGCAGTGTCGCCGCTGTCTCAAGCCCTGCTGCGTATCACCTGCATGCGACGCAAATGACCGAAGAGGTGCAGTATGCCGGGCCAAGTCAGCCGGATAGTGGCACTCCGATCCTGGAAGTGGTGTTTACATCCCTTGGGGCTGATCAGATGCTCGGGCATGCCTTTGTCTCTCGGTACGATCCCAATACCATGCATTATACAGCAATGAGCGTGATGTCGTTGGGGTACGTGTATCAAAAGGATGGACTCCATTAATTATTGAGTGATACTCTAATAGTATAATGGCATTAGAATATGTCTGATCAGGCTACTATTGCATTTACCCAACCCGTCCGTATGGATATTGTTTTTTTAGATACTGAAACAACCGATATCGTTGGAGCGCGTTTGGTACAACTGGCGTATAAAAACGCTACGACCGGGGAAATGGTCAACGAATATTTTAAACCACCCGTGCCCATTTCGTTTGGCGCCATGGCAACCCATCATATTACCGAGGCAATGGTCGTGGATAAGCCCATGTTTGTGGGCAGCGCATGCCAAGAGGAATTGCTACGAGTCTGCCAATCCAGCATTATTATTGCCCATAATGCCGAATTTGATATTGCAACGCTCGCCAACGAAGGTGTGGGGGTGTTGCGATCGATTGATACCGAGCAGGTCGCGCGGCATATTGTCAGCAGCGACCGGTATGCATTGCAATACCTGCGCTATTGTTTGAATTTAAATGTCGCCGCCCAAGCGCATGATGCGATGGGTGATGTGCTGGTACTGGAAGCATTATTCAATCATTTAAAAACAGTGGTACAAGAGAAATTCGCGCTCACGGTCGACGAACAGATTATTGCAAAGATGATGGAGTTAAGCGAAGCTCCGGTGTTGCAAGTATTCTTTCTGTTTGGCAAATACAAAGGTAAAACTTTTGTGGAGGTGCTCGAGCTTGATAAGCAGTACCTCGAATGGCTTTATGCCAGTAAAACGGAGAATGGTATTGATAGTCGCGATGAGAACTTGGTGCATACGCTCAAGTATCATTTGCAGATTGAGTAATGTGCTCTGAATTAGGTAGGTATTGCATAGCATTCTCAAAAGCTTTATACTAAGAATGTTATGTTGTTACGCATTCAACGATTATTCCGCAAACAAATCCTCGCCGCTGTTGTCATGGTAGCATTATTGGCATTGGCGACGATCGGAATGTATAGCATGACGGGATCAGATGGGATGATGGTTGCCTGTCCGCTCATGAGCGAAACAGCGACTCTGTGCCCCATGACCCTCATGGAGCATCTTTCACAATGGCAAGCCATGACGCGCGCGGTGGTGCCGCAAGGACTACTACTCTTGGCCGCACTATTGTTTTTGGTATTCTGGATAGTTCAACCCATCCATCGCTTACGATTACTCAACCCGCCGAACTCCATATCGATATTTTTCTACCGCCGCTATCAGTCACAGATTCGTTCTCTGAATCGAATGCTATTAGCATTTTCAGACGGTATCCTCAACCCCAAACTCTTCGCCTAATACCAACAATATTCAGTGCATTCGCATGAATATTGTTGGTATTAGGTTTTTTGTATTTACCAGCGCCGCGCTCAATAGGACTCGGGCCGGGTTCCAATGGACATGACCCGGCATGATTCTGCGAATCACATAATTTTGCCAAATCATATGCACGTCATCAAGTTCATCCTTCAGGGGCTTAACGGACAACAGGACAGAGCGCAACTACTCACAACATTACTGAAGCAGCATCAAGGGATTGAACAAGTGGATGTCAATGCGCAAAAAGGACTGGTTCGTATTATCAGTGCTGAACCCATTGAGATCTCAAAGATCCACGAACTCCTTAGGCCGCATCACTTGGATCTTTTGCCAATTCCTAGTACACCGATCAGCTCCACCCTCCCTGATCCTTCGTCTGCGCAGGTCTTGAAGGTCGCCATTGACGGCATGACCTGCCACAGTTGCGAAGTCATGATCGAGCGCACATGGAAGAAAATCCCCAGTGTTAAAAAAGTAGAGGTGGATGCCACACGGGGTCGGGCGCGTATTGTCACCCAAGGAATCCCGCCCACCATCGCTCAACTCCAAGACGCCCTCGGTGAAGAAAAATATCGCGTGAAACCGGCTCACTTCCAAGATCGTCATACATCTACTCTCGTCAAACCCTCGCGACCGTCGATCATGCAGTTAGTGGGACTCTTTGCTCTTGTACTCCTACTGGGGAAAATCTTTTCTTCCTTAGGACTCTTGCGGCCATCCGTTACGATTGGAGCATCGACCAGTGTGGGTGCAGTGTTCTTGTTGGGGCTCGTCGCTGCGAGTTCTTCCTGTATCGCTGTGGCCGGTGGGCTTCTGCTTTCTTCGGCAGCGACATTCAATAAACGCTATGGCTCGACAATTTCCTCTGCGCAACGCATGCGACCAGTAGTGTTGTTTGTGAGCGGTCGTTTACTCTCCTATGGGATTCTGGGTGGACTTATCGGACTTGTGGGCAAAGCACTCGCACCATCGCCCCTGATGGTCGGGGCCATCACCATCCTTGCCGCCGTTTCGATGATGGTAATGGGATTGGAGATGCTTCATTTATCTCCCGCATGGCTCAAGCGCATGCTCCCGCGCATGCCCAAACGACTCTCGCATACCGTCATGGATATGGAAAGCGGCCAGCCGCGATGGTGGACGCCGGTTCTCTTGGGCGCGGGAACATTTTTTCTTCCCTGTGGGTTTACTCAAGCCCTTCAGTTGTATGCCCTTACCACCGGAAGCGCGCTCACGAGCGGTATGATTCTGTTTGCTTTTGCCCTTGGGACAGCGCCAGCACTTCTGGCGCTCGGCTGGGCATCGAGTTCTCTCAAAGGAAAAGCGGGACAATTCTTTTTTCGCTTTTCAGGAGCACTCGTCATCGTCTTAGGGTTGTGGAACCTCCAAAATGGATTCACGATTACCGGGCATCCTCTTTCATGGCCAAGCCTGGGCACTTCTTCGTTCGCCTCTGCATCCACTGGAGGTTCGCTAGCAAGCTTTGACGGCAAGACGCAAACTGTCGCCATGGCAGTCTCCTCGAGCGGTTATCAACCCAATCATTTTACCATTCGTGCCGGGGTGCCGACCCAGTGGGTGGTAGATGCCACCAATGCCGGAGGGTGTCTCACCGTGCTCCAAGCTCCACAATTGGGTATTCGGGAATTGTTAAAACCCGGAAGTAACACGATTGCCTTCACACCTCAACAGCCCGGGACCTATTCGTTTAGCTGTTCTATGGGCATGTATCGTGGTCAAATCACTGTTGTTGCTAATAATTCTTAACAAAGTATATGACAAATCCTTCTCTTCCGTACGACCCCGATTTCGATGGACCCATCGCCGCGCCATCGAGGACTCCAGATCGCGGATTATGGAACGCCTTGTCCGCAAAGCACGCATTTATCGCAGGGGTGCTGACAAGTCTTGGGGCTGTCTGCGCTGTTGGCTTCTTTGTGCTTTTGAGAATACTGTTGAATGGTACGCAGCCGTTCGGCCACTAATGGCTCCGATTGATTCGGTGATAAAAAAATAGCTATGAAAAACATCTTACGCATGTGTATGAACTGGCAAATATTGCTCGGAATTGGAGCGGCCATCATCTTTGCGTATTTGTTTGTACCACAAATTGCAAGCTATTCGTGGGTATTACTTGCTCTTGCGTGCCCGTTCTCGATGATGTTCATGATGGCAAGCATGGATCACAGCCACGACAAATCAGAAAGAGTATTTGCCTGCCCGGAATGTGGTCTTGCGTATAAGGACGCGCAGTGGGCCAAGAAGTGCGCGGCGTGGTGCAAAGAACACAAGAGTTGTAATCTCGAGATTATCAAACACGCAGTCCAATAAAAACTTTAATTTTGTCAGTGCCACTATGCAAACCACAACCATTACCATCAAAGGAACTCACTGTAATTCTTGTAAGCTCTTGATCGAGGATGTTTGCAAGGAAATCAAGGGGGCACAATCGTGTACGGTGAATTTTGAGACCGGCGAGACAGTCATTGAACATGACGAAAATTTTGACTGGGGAGCGTTCGAGAAAGAGCTTGAATCATTCGGTGAGTATATAATTCAGCGTTAATCCATCGCCCTATGAGTACATCTAAAAAATGGATTACTACCGCAGTTGTTATTGTTGTGGGTGGCATCCTGTTGCTTTCGCGCGGAGGCGACAATGTCACAAAGAATCCATCGAACAATCTATATCCTGAACAGTCTATTACCCATGGCCACGGGTTAGCGGTTGATATCAACGATCCAAACAAACTCTACATTGCAACCCATCATGGCCTGTTCGTGCTGATGAATGAAAAAGACCTGTACCGAGTTGGTAAGAGCAACGACGACTATATGGGCTTTTCGACTCATCCCACAGAAGCGAGTATTGTTTTTTCCAGTGGCCATCCCAGTACTGGTGGCAATATCGGATTTCAGAAGTCCGAAGATGGCGGGGTAACATGGAAGCAAGTTTCGAGTGGTGTAAACGGTCCCGTTGACTTTCATGCCATGGCTGTGAGCCCTGTCAATCCGAATCTTGTGTATGGTTGGTATCAAGGCAATCTCGAGCGCAGTACTGATCAAGGTAAAAATTGGGAAATTGTCAATCGCAATCTGTTACCCGTGTACCTTGCGGCCGATACCCAAGACGAGAACATTGTCTATGCGGCCACCCCTCAAGGGAAGGGAGTGATGGTCAGCCGTGATATGGGTGCAACGTGGGCGTCCTTGTCGCCGGAATTAGAAGGTGGTGCTATCTCCGTTATTGCTGTTCATCCTCAAGATTCAAAAATATTACTCGCCTTTAGTGAAAAATTAGGGGGGCTGGGAAAGAGCATCGATGCGGGCAAGACATGGAAAAAGGTGCATGAGGGATTCAACCGCGAGACAATACTCCAGATTACGTTTAGTCGGAGTACCCCCAATATCGTTTATGGTCTTACGCATGAAAATAAATTGTACAAGAGTACGGATACAGGCGACACATGGACCCAAATTCGCTAACCTGTGATGGTTTCTACATTGACTCCGCATGCAGGCAACGACGTGAAGATTGTTTTGCCTCCTGGGGACGGCTTGAAAAATTAAACAGTTTCGACGAAACGAAAATCGTGGATTTTATTAATGCTAATAAAAATAAATCACCGGAGCCGCTCGCGCGGTAATGGTATTGATTTGACATAATACCCCCTAGGGGGTATTATGTCTGGCATATGAAGACAGATCAAAAAAAGAGACTCGTTCGGAGACTCAAAATTATCGAAGGCCAAGTGAGGGGCCTCCAAAACATGGTCGACAAAGAGACCTACTGTATTGATGTGATTACCCAGACTTCAGCCGTTCGGCAAGCTCTCTCCGGCATAGAGGATGTTCTCCTTAAAAATCATCTCTCCACCTGCGTGATTGAGCAAATTAGAAATGGAAAAGAAAGTCAATCAATAAAGGAAATTTTGAAAGTCTATACACTGAAACGCAAATAGTTCGACCAGCTCAATACATGTAACGTTATGGCAATAGATAAAATCATCGTAACCATAGCCGGCGTAGTAGGTATTGTTTTTACCTATTGGTTTTTTCTGATGAAGAAAGAAAAAGAAGTAGCTGTCACTGATTCCGTCGATATCATCGTCGATGGTGGCTACTCTCCAGAGGCGATCACTATTGCCAAAGGCAAAACAACGAAAATAAATTTTATCCGCAAAGATCCATCGGGTTGTTTAGAAGAAGTAGTGTTAAGCGATTTCAAGATTCGAAAACAGTTGCCGTTGAACCAAAAAGTGACGGTCGAACTGACGCCACAACACAGAGGTGAATTTGGGTTTTCCTGCGGCATGAATATGTTTCACGGTAAGATAATTGTGAAATAATTTTATGGAAACTAAAAAAACATTTTCAATCAAGGGCATGCATTGTGCTTCGTGCGTGACCATGCTCGAACGGGCGCTCAAAAAGGTCGCCGGTGTTCAGACTGCGACGGTTAATTTAGCAACCACTAAAGCGACCGTCACCTATGATCCGGAGAAAGTGACAGACGAACAACTCTCCTCAGCAGTCACGAATGTGGGCTACCAGGCCGTGCTCGCTGGAGAGCCGCAATCCGAAGAAGATGAACAGAAAGAAAAGCAGAAAGAGCTCAAGGACTTGCGCACCAAGGTCATGGCGAGCCTTGTCTTGGGTGCCCTGATCCTTTGGGGCAGTTTCCCCGGCCTCATGAATACGGCGCCGATGGTGTTGCGGAATTTCTGGGTGCAACTACTCCTGGCCACCCCGGTACAGTTTTGGGCCGGCTGGAGTTTTTATCGGGCTTGCGTTTCGGCCCTTCGGCATCGCACCGCCAACATGGACACGCTCGTGGTCATTGGCACGACGGTTGCCTATACCTATTCCGTTGTGGTGACTGTATTGCCGCATGTTGTTGCTAGTATCGGTATCGATACCATGCCGTACTTTGATACTTCCACCATTATTATTGGTCTCATTTTACTCGGTCGTTATTTTGAAGCCAGAGCAAAGGCGGGAACATCGGAAGCGATTAAAAAATTGATTGGCTTACAAGCTAAAACCGCTCGAGTCATTCGTGACGGCAAAGAAATCGATCTACCCATTAACGAAGTAGAGATCGACGACATCATCCGGGTACGACCCGGCGAGAAAATCCCCGTTGATGGTGTGATTGAGGACGGAGAATCGAGCATCGATGAATCAATGGTGACCGGTGAGAGTATACCCTCAGATAAGGCCAAGGGGGACACGGTTATCGGAGCGACCATGAACAAGACCGGAAGTTTTACCTTCAAAGCAACAAAGGTGGGCTCTGATACAATGCTGGCGCAGATCATTAAATTAGTTCAAGAGGCCCAAGGCAGCAAGGCGCCGATCCAGCGGTTGGCCGATATTGTATCATCGTATTTCGTACCGGTGGTTTTAATGCTCGCTATTGCCACGTTTGTTGCGTGGTACGATGTTGGACCGACCCCCGCCCTTACCTTCGCGCTTCTCAATACCGTCGCGGTGCTCATTATCGCTTGCCCGTGCGCTATGGGCCTCGCCACCCCCACTGCCATTATGGTAGGCACCGGCAAGGGGGCGGAGCACGGTATTCTCATCAAAGACGCTGCGAGTCTTGAAACCGCGCACAAAATTAACGTCATTATTTTTGACAAGACGGGAACGCTCACCAAGGGAAAACCAGAAGTGACCGATATCATCCCGGTTGACTCAATGAGTAAAGAGGATCTCCTACAACTGTCTGGGTCCATCGAAAAGGGCTCAGAACACTCGCTGGCAGAAGCAATTGTGAAAGAGGCAGAAGAGAAAAGGCTTGCCCTGAGCAAAGTCGAAGGGTTTCGAGCGATCCCAGGGCACGGAGTGGAAGGAGCGGTCAACGGGAAAAGAATTGTGTTTGGTAATAAGCGATTGATGGACAAGGAGAACATTGATTTGAGTAGTATGAGCAGTGAAATCAGTATAATGGAAAACGGCGGTAAGACGGTGATGATGATTGGTACCGATGGAAAACTCATCGGACTTATTGCCGTTGCAGATGTCGTTAAAGAAAGCGCGATCGATGGGCTCACCGCATTACAAAAACTCGGCATTGAAGTCGCGATGATTACTGGTGACAATGAACGCACGGCCAATGCGATTGGAAAACGTCTCGGCATCACCCGGATCCTTGCTGAAGTACTGCCCGATCAGAAAGAAGCCGAGGTGCGAAAAATTCAGGTCGAAGGAAAAGTGGTGGCAATGGTTGGTGATGGGATTAATGACGCCCCCGCACTCGCCGCAGCCGATGTGGGTATTGCTATGGGCACTGGTACGGATGTGGCTATGGAAGCGGCTGATATTACTCTGATGAGTAAGGATTTACACGCCGTTGCCTCGACTATTATCCTCTCGAAACAAACCATGCGAACCATTAAGCAAAATTTGTTTTGGGCGTTTGGGTATAATGTGATTCTTATTCCGATCGCAATGGGTTTGTTATACCCATTCTTTCATGTGTTACTCAATCCTATTTTTGCTTCTGTGGCCATGGCAACGAGCTCGATTTCGGTCGTATCGAATTCACTCTTACTCAAACGGAAACGTCTGTAACTGGGGCATGGTGGGTCCTCGTGATTATAATATTGTGATTTTATTTAAGTAGTGTGTACACACATTTTCTTTTTATAGAGGTAATTGTACAAGACTCCCTCTTGACAAGATTAAAAATGTATGCTATACTGTAGGCCTAAGAGTATAGAGAGATTAAATATTCTTCTGGCCGTTCGTTGTCCCGATTGCACCGATCCAAGATACTGAACGATACGGAGCCTCAGAATATATCGAACGGCAAGAAAAGTAGTTAAGCTCTCCAAAACGATCCGCACAACTTGCGGACCGTTTTTTGTTTCAAGGGGGCCTAACCTAGGACCCTTCGGGAAGTCTATGGACAAGGGCAACCCTTTGTGCTATAATCGTTACATCAAATCAGAACTGTGTGGCCGCAACGAAGTCGGGTTACGCCCCACAGTGATCAATTTGTGATTTATCAAGTGTTCTCTTTTGAAATTGCTATGCAACAAGGAACAATTGCTCGTCTCACGGATCGCGGATTCGGATTCATCAAGCGTGACGGTGAGGAAAAAGACCTCTTTTTCCACGCCAGCGCATTGGTGGGTACCCAATTCACCGATTTGAAAGAAGGCGACAAGGTAACGTTTGAAGTGGCAGACGGTCCGAAAGGCCCGAATGCGACCAACGTGACCCGCGTCGACTAATCTCAACGCAAAAAACACCCCCGTTTGGGGGTGTTTTTTTATAGCGTTATTTGTTATTTTGTTACTTCACCCGAAGGCATCATTGATTTCATCACCGCGTACTTGCCGGCACCAAATGCCGAGAACACGAGCGACAGAGCAAGCATGGTCATATCAAGCTCTGATTTGCTCCAGTTCATTTTCTTTACATAGAGCACGATGACCAAAAATTGGATGGCCACGAGCATTGATACTTTTTCCGTCCAGATTCCTAACAGGATCGCAAGCCCTCCGAAAGTTTCGAGGAGTGCCACGAGCCACGCCCAGAACACTGGTACTGGGAACGAAAGTCCCACGAGCATCCCAGTAAATCCTTCCATCCCGGGCATGGGGCCCATGAGTTTGCCCCATCCATGGGTGATGAGAATAACTCCAAAAAGAATACGAGCAACCAAGAGCATCGTATCGCGTTTACATGCGAGGCTGCATCCCTCGTGGTGACACATTGGACACTTCATAGTAAAAAATTGAATAATAATTTATGGATAGTGTAGTATAGTTGGTATCATAGCCTTTATAGGAGACATTGCCTAGGGTTATCAAGTATTGTGTGTTTTGTACTGTGAAAGATTATTGAATAATTGGTGTAGTATAAGGGGTGTTTAATAGTGTATGGAAGATCTTGAGAGTACCACCGTACCATACGAACCCGACGAACAGATCGTCGGGCGAATTTTGGCTGGAAACTCGTATGATTTTCGTATCATCATGGAGCGGTATACTCCCAAGCTTCAGCGGTATGCCCATACCTATATTTTTACCCGCGAACAACGTGAAGATTTATTGCAAGACATTTTTTTGAAGGCCTACATGCATCTGCGCGATTACGATCCGCATCGGAGCTTTTCACCGTGGATCTATCGTATCGCGCACAACGTATTTATTAACGCCATTCGATCCAGGTCGCGTACCCCCGTATTTTCAGTGGATTGGGATGTCGTGTTCCCGCACCCAAGCTCACGTGAGCGCACTGATACCGCAATACTTCATAAAGAATTAGCCGAACAGCTAGAAGTATGTATGGATAGTATTCCGCAAAAATATCGCGAGAGCTTAGCGCTCTGCTATTTTGAAGATATGGATTATCAATCAATTTCTCAAATTTTACGGATTCCGGTTTCCACTGTGGGGGTGCGCCTCAATCGCGGGCGAACACTCTTACGTAAGGCGTGGGAAGGAATGCATCCACCTGTATGACGATACCCAACCGCAACGAATCAGAGGACTCTCCTGTAAGCGATCGCGTGATGAAGCAGATCGAAGGCGGGGGTGTAAAAATTCATTCGCCGTGGGTCGAGCGTGTTCATCTCGTTATTCCCTATATTTTTTTGGTGGTATCCACGATCGTGGTGGTATACATTGCCAGTCTCTTCGTGTTCGAGATACTTGAAACACGATTGTTATGGTTGCCGGGATTTGGATTTCGTGGGATTCAGGCGATGGTACGCGCTTGGCCCTGGATCCTCATGCTCGTGGTTATTGGGGTAATGGTTTTTATTGAATTATTTGGTCGGAAGATTCTGCCGACGTATCGTCAGCCCATTATCCTTACGCTCGCGCTGATGGTTATTACTGTGGGCCTCGCGGCCTGGGGGATTGCTCGTACTTCCTTTCACTCGGCCGTGTCGGGCAGTATCCCACCATTGTATCGGAGTCGCACCGAGCTTCCCAATGGCACGACCATTGGGCGCATCACGACCATCACTTCGGAGGGTTTTATGATGCGGGTGGTGGAACCAAGCGAAGAACAGGACGATCGTTCGGTGCGCATAACTCCTGATACACGCTTTACGGAGCATCGTGATCGGATTGTTCCGGGGCAACTTGTGATGGTGATGGGAGAGGTCGACGACGGAGTGGTTGTTGCTGGAGGTGTTCGACTGTTCTCTGAAACCAATTCAATGCATCATCGACAAATGATGCATCGCAGGCCCCCCTTGATGATCCTGAAATAAAAAACGGGATACCGGTGTAGTAGAGAGTGAAAGGTCGATCATTATTCTTTAACGATAAAAATATGAATAAGAAACTATCCGTTGCTCTTGTTGTTACGACAGCCATACTCAGTGGTGGGAGTCTCGTCTTTGCCCGTGGTATGAATGCGGGGTTTATGCATCGCGGCTTCGGGGGACCGAAGATTGAAGAAACCGCCAAGGTATTGGGTGTGACGGCGGCGGATTTGTCCGCACAACTCAAAACAGGTAAAACAATTGAAGATGTAGCCAAAGAAAAAGGAGTGACCCCCGCACAACTCAAAGACGCGTTTCAAGCGCAACGGTTGGCCAACGAGAAAACACGCTTTGCGCAACTTGTCACAAGTGGGAAAATCACCCAGGCGCAGGCCGACGCCCAACTCCAGTGGGAGAGCGATCATAACCTATGGCTCCAGAACCACCCCGCGCCACTTGCGGGAAAAGGATTTGAAAGAGGTTTTATGATGGGCGGTCATGGAATGGGTGGTATGCACCTCAACGACGATGATGACGATGATTCTTCCAATAGCAAAACACCATAACAATGGTAACTAACAGTAATGATCGGTAATGTCACTTCGATGCATCGGGCCCGATGCATCGTTTGATGTATAAGAATAATAATACCCGCCAGTTGCTCCCTTCGGGCAACATGGCGGGTCATTAATTGTATACACGTTCAGTGATTGACTCCGGCGACCGCAAGCGCCATAGCCACTGATGCGGCAACACGGCGTACCACGCGGTATCCGAGGAAAGTCTTGGTCGGTGGCCACATAAAAGTGTCGCCGCCGCCTTCCGGTTCGAGCGAGAGGCTCGTGGACCCGCGGTAGATCCGCATCAGGAGCACCGACCTGTGGCCCCGCAGATCTTCGTCGAACACTTCCAGTGAAATGACATCAACCGCTTCCGTAAACTTCTCGAGTAATTCCTTGCGACCCTTGAGGATGGCCGAGAGGTTGCAGAAGTGCTCGAACCCCCCAGTGTACAGAGGAATTCCAGCCACATGGGTTCGGGCCTGTGCGGTCGTGAAGAGTCGTTCAGGGATGACGACTTCGTGCTCAATGTGGACGATACCGCCTGTGGGTTGAGCTTGCACATTCCGACACATGGTGCGGATAGGAAAGTCGACCTTGTCGAATTTTCCGTGATCGAGCATTTGCTGGGGCGACTGGGAGTAATCGATCGTGCCTGGGAGCTTGAGGCCGAGGAGGGCGAGTTTAGCGTTCATCGAATCTCCTTAATTGAGGGAGTATGAGGGCGTGCACAATTGTACTGAGTGTAGGCGAAGTGGGTTTACTTGTAAACAAAAGAGCAGTAGAGTGGATGTAGATATCGTATTGAGTTGGTATGAACAACGCAAAAAAACAAAAGGTTGTTATTATTGGCGCCGGTTTAGTCGGGTTGCTTTTGGCGTTGTATTTGTCGAAGCGCGACGAATACGAAATAGAAATTTATGAGAAGGGGACGGGCGATCTTCGCGAAGATAAACAACATTTTCGATCGATTAATTTATCGCTCACGGTCCGGGGGTTGGCAGCGCTGCAAGGATTTTCACCCGCATTAAGAGAATCAGTGGAACGTGCGAGTGTTTCGGTATGGAAACGGACGGTCTATGAAAAAGATGAAGCCACGACGATGCCCTATGGTGATCCCAAAACTCCATTTCTCCTCATTGAGAGATTTGATCTGATGGGATTACTGTCGGAAGCTGTTCGTTCCATTGCTTCGATTACGATTTTCTATAATAGTATATGTAAGAGTATAGCCGACGACTTCCACTCGGCCGTCGTGTCCTTGGATGGAGGTGATGTGTCCGTACCCTTTACGTATTTGATGGGGGTCGATGGTGTGCACTCGCAGGTCCGCAAAGAATTAGCACGATTAGGGGATGTGAATGAGGGGATGGTGACGAGTGAATATCAGTATAAAGCTTGTACGATCCCCGTCGCGTTTTCGCTCAAACACGAACTTCAAGAAAACTCAACATTAATATGGCCGGGGGAGGGACGATTCTTGACAGCGCTGCCCAATCGTGACCGCAGTTTTAATTGCCTCCTTTTTCTCCCACGATCGGGTCCGCAGTCATTTGGAGAGCTTGAGTCAAGTAATACGAAGAGGATGGAAGGGTTTCTTGCATCCGCCTTTCCTGCGGTCCGGGACCTGGCGCATGAGTGGTCGCTTGCGTATCACCATTCTCTGGCATGGGACGTGCATGAAGTATCTTGTGGCCCGTGGGCATACAAGAATGTGTTTCTTGTCGGCGATGCCGCTCATGCAGTATTTCCCTTTCATGGGCAAGGGGCCAATGCAGGGCTCGAAGATTGCGCGCTCCTATACAAAAAGCTTGAGTCTGCCCGAGGGCTTTCCCCAGAATTATTTACAGCATTTTACCAAGAGCGTAAACAAGACACCGACGCCATTAACTTTTTAACACGAGAACATCTTTCACAGTTGGATTCCAACGCGATTGACCCCCATCGATGGAGGAATGAAATCAATCTCCGTTTGGCGAAACGATTCGCAGGGGAATGGCTTTCGATGTTTGAAGCGATCTATGCTTCACAAATGCCATACAAGGAAATCATGGAGCGAGAACAGCGGCAGCAGTTGATCCTTGAAACGGTTTCTCATGCATTACTAGGAAATGAAACTATCGATCAAATCGAAGACCAGTGCGTCGACGCTGTTACGGGCCTCTTACAAAACGGTATCTGATATGAAATATTATTTATCGTCATACAACATTGGGAATAAGGCCGAGAAACTCAAGGCCATGCTTCCGCCAAATAAACAAACTCTTGGATATATTCCGAATGCCCTTGATTACTCCACCGTGGATCCGCAGCGGAGAGAGGTATCGACGGAAGAGGGGATTCAAAGATTGCGGGAACTGGGGATCGAGGCGGAACTCCTTGACCTCACCAATTATTTTAGCGATAAGGATGCTTTGAAACGCAAACTTACGACCTTGGGCGGAGTGTGGGTGCGTGGTGGGAATGTATTTGTGTTACGGCAAGCCATGAAATTGAGTGCTCTCGACGAGATCCTTATAGAGTACGCGCAAGCTCATACAGACTTTGTGTATGGGGGATATAGTGCAGCGGGGTGCGTGCTTAGCCCAACGCTGATGGCCTACCAAATTGTCGATGATGCAACGGAAACTCCGTATACGCAACAACACTCTGTTATTTGGGAAGGGTTAGGGTTGATTGACTATGCGTTTTTACCGCACTATCAGTCGGATCATCCAGAGTCGGGCGATATTGATAAAGAAGTTGAATATTGTCAGGAACACCAGATCCCGTATAAGACTCTTAGAGATGGAGAAGTGATTATTATTGAGTAATGTATGATTCAACCATTCGCGCGAATTGGAGAATCTTTTTTAGATTCCTCTAGCATAGAAGCGCAAGTGTGGTATACTCAACAAATCGTCTAGAACATTGATACTACGAGTGATTGCCCCTATGATGATTCGATCTGCAACATTTATAAAAGGGATTCGAGGGACAGACCCGATTCTTGAAGACGACATACCACAGGTCGCCTTTGTGGGTCGTTCGAATACCGGTAAGTCCAGTGTTATTAATTCATTGGTTCGCAGCCGTGATTTAGTCAAAGTGGGTAAAAAGCCAGGGAAGACCAAAGAGATTAATTTTTTTTACATCAATAATAAATTTTATCTTGTCGATCTCCCGGGATACGGATATGCTCGGGCAAGCCAGGATGAGCGCGAGCAAATTCGCCGGATGATTCTTTGGTATCTTACCGATTCGGGGGTGAGGCCCGTGATGGTCGCTCTTATCATGGATAGTAATGTCGGGCTCACCCCTTTGGATTTGCAAATGCTTGAGGTTCTCAAAACAAACAACATTCGGTGTACTATTGTTGCCAATAAAGTCGATAAAATTAAACTCGCGGACCGTCCCAATGTTTTAGATGGCATTCAGAAGATGGCTGGCGACGTTGAAGTCTTTGGCTATTCCACGCGGTCCACCAAGGGCACTGATCAACTTCTCGCAAAGTTGATGTCATAATTTTCCTATGTATGCGTTGTATATCCTTGAATGCGCTGATGGCACGCTCTATACGGGCATCACGATCGACCTTGATCGCAGAATAAGGGAACATAATAGTTCTACCGGCGGCGCAAAATATACTCGATCGCGCCGGCCAGTGATACTCAAATTTTATAAACGGTTCCGGAATCGATCGACAGCCTCTCAAGCCGAATATCGAGTGAAGCACTTAACGCGTGTCCAAAAAATTGAGCTCATTCATTCCGCTACGTATGCTCATCCTCTACGTTAAAACGGGTTGTCCTTATTGCGAACAAGTACGGCGATACGCCGAAGGGGCATCTATCCTATTGCATGAGCGGGATATTGCCGACCCTGCAATCGATACTGAACTGATTCACAAAGGGGGAATGAGGCAGGTCCCATTTTTGGACGATACAGACTACCGTGTGCAGATGTATGAGAGTGATGATATTGTGGAGTACCTTCGGCAAAAGTATGAACGCGGTGCGATTGGATAACTATGAAGAACATTCAACACACCTTAGTTGCCGGGACAATTGTGAATATTATTGGTATTCTCGTATTCTCCGCTGGATTTACCAACCAATATATCACTGAACTTTCGCCGGGTATTTTTTCGCAGTTTGGGTTGGTGATGATTATGGTTTGGGGGGTTGGGTATAGTGCGGTGAGTCGGCAAGCAAAGCCCCAGAAGCAAATTGTTGGAGTGTTCGGACTAGAAAAAATGGTGTATGGCCTGACGTGGATTGGGTGGATGTATTCACATAGTTCGATGTTGCCGACGGTGTTTGATCGGTCAGCACTGACCGGAATATTCTATGCACTCTATGGTCCCATTGATATAGTATTTGGAATATTGTTTTTGGCATACGCTCTCAAAGCGGGGGAGAGACAATAATGCGTTTGCGCTTTATAAGAATAGCGGCCTCGGCAGTCACACCTTGTGGTGAGCAACTGCCGAGGCCGCTTTTGACTGATCGCTTAGAGGCCTTCGAGGAATCGTCTCGTGAACCCGGCGAATGTCTGGGCGTCCTCCATTGTGTTGACATAGCCGAACGATGCGCGGATCGCACCGATCGCCTTGTCCCCCGAATGCTCGCGGAGTTTCTCCGGGGTCACGTGGCCGCAGAAAAATCCATCAGCATGGAGGAGTTCGTAGGGCTCCACTGCATAGCCAAAGATTTTTTCGTTGACGCCGGGGTTGCAGAAACACCCCGTGCGAACGTAAATGCCGTCCGCGCTTGCGGCTCGTTCGAACTCCCATGCGTTCACGGTCGAGCCAGACCGCTCTACGCTGAACGTGACTATGTCGCTGCCACGCTCGCTGTAGAGTGCGATACAGTTGTCGTTGACGCGCATGGCGAGGAGTTGGTCGTAGAGCGCAGTACTAATCGGGACTACGTGATTCCTGATGTTCCCGAGCTCGTTCATGAAGGCAAGTCCATTGCGGACTGCAGGGATCATCCCGAAGTTGGGCGTTCCATCTTCAAACTGACCGTATCCTTGTTCGGGAGCATAGAAGTCTTTTCCCACCGCGACCATCTTGATGCTTCCGCCGCTAAACCACTCCTTGTGGAGTTTACGATAGGTTTCCTTGCGGATAAGGAGGCAGCCCACACCGGTGGGGAACCCAAACATCTTATAGAAGCTTATAGGGACAAAGTCCGGCTTGATCTCTGCAAGATTGAGGCGATCGTTGGAAACGAACGCTGCAGCGTCCAATAAAACGTCCCAGCCTCTTTCTTTGGCATAGGCAACCCACCGGAGTGGATGCAACGTTCCCGCATAGTTTGATTTTGCTGGGTATGCAAAGAGCCTGTTGCCCGAGGAGGATTTCGGCGTGTTGAGTATGCGCTTGAGGGTTTCTTCGTCAAAGTGCAAGGTAGAGTCGATCGGCGCATATGTCACCCTTGCGCCGCCCTTCTTTGCAATTTCACGCAGGCCATTGACCGTGTTGTGGTCATCGGCCCCGAGGAGCAGCTCACCGAGTGCGAATTGGTAATGCTGCAGGAGCAGTATGGCGCTTGAAGCGTTGGCTGTGAAGATCACGTCATACACATCACCACCATTGAAATACTCAATGATCGCACGACGGGTTTTTGCGATCAGACCCATTGATCGTGCCGAAGGCTTGTGGCTAGAGTGGGGGTTTCCGAGGAGATTGTTCTCGAGAAATTCCATCCACGCCCGTATGAGTCGGCGCGGCGGTATGGCAGCGCCCGTCCAATCCGCATACACTTCACCGTTACTCAGTCGAGGGAAATCCAGTTCGCGATTGAGGTCGATCATGCTTACCGTCCTCCGTATTTATGGCGACTATCCACGTTGCCTGGTACGATATCATATTCAATTCCGTTCTGCCTAGAGGAGGATTATTATTATTTACAGATATACAAAAATCATGTATTCTATTGTCTGCTATGGCCAATGACAATGTCGTTCTTCGTTTTAACGAAGTTATTTTTAATTACGGCGAACACAAGCCTATCTTAGAAGAGGCGAGTTTTTCGGTGCGCAATGGCTCAAAGCTGGCCCTAATGGGTCAAAATGGCGCTGGGAAGACTTCGTTATTTCGTCTGATTCTTGGCGAAGATAAGCCTCAAAAAGGGGGTATCTTTCGATCGCCCGAAGATGCGACAGTGGGGGTTGCAAAGCAGGTCGTGCCACTAGAGCAACGCGACCAAACTGTTCGGGATTTTTTTGCCTCAACATTTACAGATGTCCCATATAATCTTGATAAACGTATTGCCGATGTATTAGGCGCCGTCAATCTCCACACCGATCTTACGAAGCGAGTCCGTGAACATTCAGGAGGGGAGCAAGCACGGTTACTCCTGGCATACTCTCTCATTCAAAATCCCGACATTCTCCTGTTGGATGAACCGACTAATAATCTTGACCCCGAAGGCATCGAGCATCTCACAGGATTCTTAATGATGTACGAAAAAACAGTAATCGTGATTTCGCATGATGCCGACTTTTTAAATGCGTTTACCGACGGCGTATTGTACCTTGATGTTCATACGCAAAAAGTTGAGCAGTATGATGGCAACTACTCGGATGTGGTGGAGGAAATTAGCGAGCGTATTGAACGCGAAAAAATGCAAAATGCTCGCGCCGAACGCATGATCCGCGAAAAAATGGCAAAATCAGAGTTCTTTGCCCACAAAGGAGGGAAGTTGCGATCTGTCGCTAAGCGCATGCGCGAAGCGGCCGAAGAAAGCCAAGAAAATATGGTAGAGGTGCGTCGCGAAGATAAAACAATTCGTTCGTTTGAAATCCCCGCACAGGAATTCCCATTTGATTTTAATGGCTCCATCCTTGCGATCAAAACGATTGGCATTATCCAAAAAGGCAAACGCGTAGAGAAAGAGACGAGCGTGATATTACGCAAGCGTTCCCACGTATTACTCTCGGGCCCTAATGGGATCGGCAAAAGTACATTTTTAGAACATATTTATAATCGCACAGCCCCGGGCATTACGATTGGTGAGGGTGTTATCGTGGGATACTATCGCCAGGATTTTTCACTGTTTGATTACGATCAGACGGCTTACGATTGCTTATCCCAAGCCATGCGGAAAGTAGATGAGCACACACTCCGTTCGGTGGCGGCGGGATTCTTGCTCGATGGGAAGATTCTTGGCAACCAAATTAAGTATCTTTCAGAAGGACAAAAAGGGTTGCTTTCGTTTGCACGCTTGGTCTTACTCAAGCCCGGACTCCTTATCCTTGATGAGCCCACCAACCATATTAATTTTCGTCATCTCCCTCTCATTGCCCAGGCTATTGATGGGTATGAAGGGGCGCTGTTAGTTGTCAGTCACGTCCCAGATTTTGTCGCACAAGTTCGGATTGACTCGACCATTGACCTGACGACACTCTTGTAGACTCGCCTTCGAAGAACGAATCTATGCAGAGCGCCCACCCCGACGAACATGGAGTGGGTGTTTTGTTTTACAAAGATGCAGTATACTAATGCCTATACCACTCTCGTACAGAGATTATTTTAAACATCTATGCTGTTGTTGCTCCTCTTTTCGTTTCTTTCGGGTATTATCACCATACTTGCTCCATGCATTTGGCCGATTCTACCCATTATTCTGTCTTCTTCTGTTGGTGGTAGTGGTGCCAAGCGGCCGGCAGCGATTGTGGTAGGTATTATTGTGAGTTTCACGGTGGTCACTCTGACCATCTCAACGCTCGTTCGTATTTTTCCGATCGATCCGAATGTATTGCGGACGATTGCGATTATTATTATTGCTCTTCTGGGGCTGTCACTGGTAATCCCCGCGCTGTCGACACGATTTGAAGGGTTCATCAGTCGATTGAGTAGCCGATGGGCGCCTTCGGGAGCGGTCGGAGGGAATGATCGGAGTGTTGGGTTTATTACAGGGCTTTCATTGGGTGTGGTGTGGGCGCCGTGCGCGGGACCAATACTCGCCACGATCACGGCCCTGGCCGCAACCGGTCGTGTAACGTCTGCGGTCGTTGGCGTTACTATTGCCTATGTCTCGGGCGTCGGGGTTCCATTGTTTGCATTAGCGTTGGGCGGTCAAAAAATTCTTACGCAGTCGCGACGTTTGAGTCCGTATACAAGTCGTATCCAGCAAGTGTTTGGTGTGGTGATGATCGCAACGGCGCTTGCGATGTTTACGGGGTATGATCAAACCGTCCAGATCAAACTGTTGAACGCCCTTCCATCGTATACCCATTGGATTACGGCGATTGAACAAAGTCCAGTGGTCCAAAAGCAGCTTTCGCAGTTGAATGGTACCGATCGTGCCACAACAAACAACGCACCGATTGACACGAGTACGCTGTTTAACGCAAATGATCCTGCACCAGAGCTTGCGGGTATTACGCACTGGTTGAACACGAATGCTCTGACACTCAAGCAATTGCGTGGGAAGGTCGTGCTTATAGATTTTTGGACATACACCTGTATTAACTGCATCCGAACGCTTCCGCATGTGACCAAGTGGTATGACACCTACCACGATAAGGGGTTTGTCGTGATTGGCGTGCATACACCAGAATTTGAGTTTGAAAAAGAAACCAAGAATGTACAAAAGGCGGTAGAGCGTTTTGGGATCCATTACCCCGTAGCGCAGGATAACGATTATGGAACCTGGAAGGCGTTTAATAATCGATACTGGCCAGCGGAGTATCTTATTGATCCTAAGGGCAACATCCGTCGTACACATTTTGGAGAAGGAGAGTATGACCAAACCGAGCAAGCGATTCGAGCGCTGCTCAAAGAAAACGGTGAAAATCTTTCTGAAGCTATTACAATCGGGGTCACAGACCAAACATCCCCGTTGCGACTGTCACCCGAAACCTATGTGGGCTCTGCGCGTATGCAATATTTTTATCCATCGGGAGGAGTCAACAATGGCACAAGAACATTTGTCGAACCCGTCTCAATCCCCGTTAATTCTTTTGCATTGGGTGGTGAATGGAACATCGAAGGTCAATACAGTACGACCGGCCCTGATGCCAAACTGCAATACCACTTTGGCGCGCAAAAGGTGTTTTTAGTGCTTCGCCCTGGGCTTGGCAAGAATGGTACTATGAAGGTGTTGCTGGATGGAAAAATTGTTGAGAGGGCAAATGCAGGGAGTGATGTATCAGCGGACGGGATCGTGACGGTTGATAGCGACCGGTTATACAACCTTATTGATCTGCGTGCGGGTGCGAGTGAGCATACACTGAATCTAGAATTCACCCCCGGTATTCAAGTCTTTGCATTTACATTCGGATAATTGCATTTTAGAGAATGCTTCATTATTTCAACACGCGTCGCCCCTCAAAGGACGTGGGGGCGACATGATATCGTCATATCATATGAGAACACCCCTTCAACCAGAGAATTTCACGAAGACCTTAGCGAGTTACTCCCATGGCATGGCTGTTGATGTCGGGGACTGCGAAATGATTTTTACCACAGGCCAGCTGGCCATGGACAGTGAGGGTAATGCCGTGGCGCCCACTGATATCGAGAAACAAACAGAATATGTGTTTGAAAATCTCAAAAAGATTTTAGCCGAGGCGGGAGCAACGCTGGGGGATATTGTGAAGGTGACCATTTTTGTAACGCATATCGAAGACTATCCTAAAATTTCAGCGATCCGCAACCGGTACCTCGCCGAGAGCAAGCCCACGAGTACGCTTGTGGAGATTATCCGTACCGTAAAGCCGGGCTGTGATATCGAAATCGAAGCCATTGCGATTCGTAAAAAATAAGAATATGAACGACATGAAAGAATGGACAAAAGTATTTAAGGTTTTTGCCAATGAGCACCGGCTGCGGATTTTACGGTTGCTCATGCTCAATAAAGAGCTTACCGTGAAAGAAATAAGTTCGCGGATTCATCTGGGTGGGAAGGCAACTTCCAAACACCTTATTATTATGTCAACGATTGGTTTTTTAGAGAGTCACGCTAAAATGGGTGGCGTGTGGTATCGGCTCCATCCCGAGCTCAAGCGGGAAGTACGTTATATGATTAAACATTTTTTGTGCGTGGCCGAGCAAGATAAGTAAGATAAGCGATATAAGTTCCTTTGTGTTATGGTGAAGAAGAAGTCGCTGATGACGGATGTGTTGATCGAACTCCATGTCCCAGATTTTAAAAAGACCATTGCCTTTTATACGTTGCTCGGATTCCGTGTGCTTCGCGCAGAGGACGGCCCCAAAGGATATGTCGTGATGAAGCGTGGCAGGAGTATTATAAATTTTTACGGCGGAGAGCGATCCGTATCGGAGCATTCATTTTTTAAGCGGTTTCCTTCTACGACAAAGCGGGGATATGGAGTAGAAATTATAATACCCATCCGCAATATTAAACATTTTTATGCACAGATCAACCATCGTGTACGGGTTGTGCAGGGGCTTGAATTCAAACGCTGGGGCGCATGGGATTTTCGTATCGTAGACCCATTTGGATACTACATCTGTTGCACCGGACCGCGGAATAACCATACCGTAACAGCCTGACTATGGAATATTCCATTCGTCGCAGCCACCGCGCTCAACTCATGCGACTCACGGTATACCCTGGTGGGAGTGTGGTGGTGACAGCGCCCGCATCGATCAGCAGCACTTCGATCGAACACTTTGTTAGACAAAAAATGCGGTGGATTTTAAAAAAGGTACAAATTTTTTCGCGGATGGAACCCGTGCGACTGACCGGTCGCCAAGAATACCGTCAATATTACCCTGAAGCGAAGCGAGTATTAATCGATCGCATTGAATATTGGAATCAACAATTTGGATTCTCGTATGGGCGCGTCTCCGTCAAAAACCATCAATCGATCTGGGGGAGTTGTTCGAGGCGTGGGAACATTAATTTAAACTACCGACTCGTTTTTTTACCCCAAGAACTTCGAGAATACGTTGTGGTGCACGAACTGTGCCACCTCGCCGAGCATAACCATTCTTCTGAGTTTTGGAACTTGGTTGGACAAGCGCTGCCAAATTATCGATTATTACGAAAAGAGTTAAAACGATATTCATCGCGCGGGATTCCGACTCATTAATATTTCTATACCACTCTCATTTTTTTATGTCGGGACTCGTAATTGATATTGAAACCGTGGGTGAAGATTTTGATGGTTTGGATGCAACGACACAGTCGGTGCTCACGCGTTGGATTAAGAAGGAATCCTCAAACGATACAGAATATCGGGTAGCACTTGAAGATCTTAAAAACGGCATGGGGTTTTCGCCACTGACGGGTCAAATCGTGGTGATTGGAGTGTATGATACGCACAAAAAATTAGGCACGGTGTACTTTCAATCTCCCAATCAGTCCATCGAAGAATTTACCGAAGATGGGATCACGTATAAACAACGCACCGAAGAAGAGATGCTTAAGGATTTTTGGACTGGTGCGGTCCAATATCAAGAATTCATCACTTTTAATGGTCGAGCGTTTGATATTCCTTTTTTAATGATTCGATCTGCGGTCCACCGTGTTCGAGTAACGAAAGACCTTTTGAGTAACCGGTATCTTGGCAGCCAGAAATTTAATACCAAACATATTGACCTGATGGATCAACTCACGTTCTACGGAGCCGTTCGGCGCGGGTGCAGCCTGCATATGGCGAGCCGCGCGTTTGGGATAATGAGCCCAAAAGGCCAAGGGATTACCGGCGACGACGTGGGCCGACTGTTTAAAGAAGGGAAATGTTTGGATATTGCCCGGTACAATGTTGGGGACTTACGCGCGACCAACGAACTGTACCAGTATTGGCAATCGTATTTATCTTTTGATCGCAGGAGCGCTACTATTGTATGAATTTTACCATTGGGATGTTAGTTTTTGCACAACTGTGTTACTCCATTGGTGATTTGCTCGCTCGCATCTATATGCCTAAATATGGGTTTGGGCCCGCGGCGTTTTTTGCGCCATGGTTTGTGTGGTATATGGTTGTGCGGACGTTTGCGACGCTTGGCCAACTGTATGTGTTTACAGTTGTCGACCTAGGGAAAACATCAGCACTGTTTGGGGCGATTTCGATAATTTTAGCAAACATTCTTGGTATGTTGGTGCTTAAAGAGGTTCTCACGCCGTCGGCCTACATTGGCGTATCGCTTACTATTATTGCATTTATGGTGCTTGCATTTCGATAGTTCATCTCACTTTCTTACAGCCGCTCCGTCGCAATAAAATTGTAGCGAGGACTGTTTGAGCCAGCTCGGCCCGCTGGGGTTGATTGCGGATGATGCGGGTCGAGTGGTTCGACCATATGTCGAAGGTGAGTCCCGCAGCACAATTTTGTTGCGACGGAGCGGCTTACCGCCTCAACCGCCTCACCCCCCTTGCTTAATTAGGCTAAAAGGTGTATACTATATTGTCTTCTTATTAATACTCTTTAATACTCTGTAGAGCGAATCTACGCTACGCTATCAACGCGCAAGGACGCTGAACAAAGGTTTTCAACCTATGACGATTCAAGAAAATACCTTTGACCATTTGGGGATTGCACCGAGGCTCCTTGAAATTCTGCACCGGTTGCAATTTACGATTCCCACCCCCATTCAACAAAAATCTATTCCGGTAGCCCTTGAGGGTAAGGATATTATCGGGGTTGCTCAAACGGGAACGGGTAAGACCCTTGCATTTGGTATTCCGATGATTCAGCGGCTCGCACAGGTGCGCGGTCGGGGATTGGTGATTTTACCCACCCGTGAGCTTGCCGTGCAAGTCGATGAAACATTCCAAAAAATTGGCCGCCCCATTGGGTTACGTACCGCCATCCTTATTGGTGGCGCCAGTATGGAAATGCAAATGAGGGCGCTACGAAAAAACCCTCATGTTATTATCGGTACACCGGGTCGGATCCTTGATCATCTTCAAAAAAAGACGGCACCGCTCCATGATGTCACGGTACTCGTGTTAGACGAAGCCGACCGCATGCTCGACATGGGTTTTGCACCCCAGATCAATGAGATTTTGAAAGCCGTTCCCAAGGAGCGCCAAACAATGTTATTTTCGGCGACCATGCCAGATGATATTGTGCGCATCGCATCGCGATCGATGAAGTTGCCGGTCCGTGTGGAAATCGCTCCGACCGGCTCTATGGCCGATCGCGTTGAACAAGAATTGTATGTTGTTGCCAAAGACCAAAAAGATCAGTTGCTTGATAAAATTTTAACACAGTACCAAGGATCGGTATTGGTATTTACTCGGACAAAGTTTGCGGCCAAGCGCGTGAGTCGAACGGTTCGTTCGATGGGACATCAGGCGGTGGAGATTCATTCTAATCGCACGCTCGCACAGCGCCGTGAAGCACTGGATGGATTTAAATCCGGAAAGTATCGGGTGCTCGTTGCCACCGATATTGCGGCCCGCGGTATTGATGTGGTAGGGATTGAGCTGGTGATCAACTACGATATCCCCGAGCACCCCGAAGATTATGTGCACCGCATTGGTCGCACCGGGCGCGCAGGTTCCACGGGTACGGCAATCTCGTTTGCTAGTCGCGATCAAGGCGGTGCGGTCCGTGATATTGAAAAATTTGTTCGTGTTGCATTACCGGTTACAAGGTTGCCTGAACTCCCACCGGCGCGCCCCCGGGTCCAAATGGAACCCGATCGCCCGATGGGCGGCGGCAGTGGATGGGGCCCGCGTCCGATGCGACCGAGGTTTGGTGGCGGCGGGGGACATGGCGGCGGACAGCGTCGTGGTGGTCCGCGACGACCATCGTTTGGTCGGTAATACAATTGGATACTATCAAACGCCTCAACGGGGATCCCCGTTGAGGCGTTTAGGGTATATAGACATTGGATCATAATCATGGTATAACGGTTTGATCTTCGCACCGAAGATCACGACTAAGGAGGCACCGAAATGGCGAAAATCGCCGATCTCGCCGGATCCCGAGCAAGGGTTTTGGCGGGAGGACCACGCAAGGGAATCATCCTGGGTTCGGGTTTCAACGCAAGGGAAACTCTGATCGAGCACCTCCCAAAGGATTGGGAAAATAAACAACACTTCTTCAAGGAATTCGGGATCAACACCCCCCCTGTCGAGGGACACGCCAACAGCTTCGTGCTGTCGGAGTGGGACGGGGTTCCCGTAGTGATCAGTCGCGGGAGGATCCACCTCTACCAGCTCTTGGCCACTGGGCTGTTCCATGAGCTCCGGCTGTGGCTCGGAACCTTCATCGCCCTCATGTCCGGCGGCACGGACGTGATCGCGACGAACGCCGTTGGGTCGCTTACCCACGACCTTCCGGAAGGGTCGCTCGCGGTGCCCTCCAAGCTCTTTTCGTTGTTCATGCCTTCGGCCTATTACCTCGATGGCACGGCCAACGAGTTCGTGTCGGCCGGATCGATGCTCCCGTCGCAGCACATCACTGCCGCACGTGTCAGCATTGCAGCACAAGAACAAGGGCTCAAGCTGGACCTCATCGGAGCAAAGTATGCAGCGGTGGTCGGCCCCGCCTATGAGGACAGGGGCGACATCGAGTTCTTGCAGTCGCAAGGAGTCCACACCGTCGGCATGTCGCTCACCCCGGAGCTTGGCTTGTTCGCCGTGGAGAACAAGCTTCGCAAGGAGCTAGCGCAGAAAGTTGCGCAAGGCGACCGGCTCGTGGGGGTCGACCATCGGTTTACGAATCCCATCCGCGTGTTGCCGCTGAATTTCGTCACCAACGACGAAACCGACCCGCGGCCGGAGGGAGAGTTGCTCGTGCACGGGAGCGGAGTCATGGGAGTGGCGGCCAAGCACCGGGAACAGCTCGGCAACTTCCTGAGCAAGCTCATCACATCGGAGTGGTGAGTTCGCAACGATAGCTTCGACGGCTTCGGCTGTTGCCCCGTTTCATCGGGTGTAACAGTCGGAGCCGTTTATACATTACACATAGTTCTAAATTTAGTAATTGCGTGATACACTATTCCTATAACAACTAAAGTATTTTATGCATAAATCAATGTCTCTTTGGCATCTAGGTGTCGCAATGATGGTTGTGTTGACTCTTTCGTTTGGTATGCTCTATGTTGGTATCCAGCAGGTACTTCGGCAGTCGGCCAATGACCCACAAGTTGAAATTGCTCGGGATGCCGCACCGCTTTTAGTAGACCATGCACCCACGGACCTGATCCCCGTGAGTTCCCCCACGATTGATATAGGTAAAAGCCTTTCACCATTTTTGATTATCGTGGATCCATCGGGAAAGTCAGTTGCTTCCACAGGACGATTGGACGCATCAATACCGACTATTCCATCGGGCGCTTTGGACTACGCAAAAACGCACGGAGAGAATCGGCTCACCTGGCAGCCACGTAGTGGGGTAAGGATCGCGAGCGTGATTGTCAGTGTGCCTGGGGACGCAAAGGGCTTTGTGGTGGCCGGTCGATCCTTGGAAGAATCCGAAGCACGTACCGCCATGATCGGGAAGCTCATTGCCTTGGGATGGCTCGGTTGCTTTGTACTGATTGGCGTAGTGTGCGTATTACTCACTTTGATGCAAGCGCGAAAGAATAGAGTAAGTAATAATAATCTTTAATCTATGCTTATTATCGGTGATAAAGCCCCTCTTGATGTGATTGTCGAAGACTCTAATGGGCAAGCGGTTTCGCTCCGAAATTATTTGGGCAAAATGATTGTTCTCTATTTTTATCCCAAAGATGATACGCCAGGGTGTACCAAAGAAGCATGCAGTATCCGAGATTGGCGAGCGGAGATTACCAAGCGCAGGGTGGAAGTGATTGGTGTGAGTAAGGATTCGCCCGCATCACACAAAAAGTTTATTCAACAATACAATCTCAATTTTACCTTGTGGTCCGACCATGATCATAAACTCATGGAAGCGTTTGGGACGTGGCAAGAAAAATCGTTTATGGGGCGTAAGTATATGGGCACAACACGGTCAACATTTTTAGTAGACCCGAAGGGAATAATAACTATGGTTTGGGAAAAAGTCACACCCGATGACCATGGGAAGGAAATTTTAGATCGCATTGATCAAGGACTATGAACCTGGTACAAATCGTCAAGGCATTGAAAAATCTCCACGACCGCAATAAACGTGTCGAAGCGGAAAAGGCATGGGAAACAAGTTGGACGCGGCGGCTTTGGATAGCCCTCATCACGTTTACTGTGGCTGCGTGTTGGCTCATTGTCATTGGTGAGTCCTTACCATGGGCAAAGGCTCTTATTCCGACATTTGGATATATCCTGTCAACGCTCACACTCCCGATGGTCAAGCGTCGTTGGATTGAACGCTATGGCAAAGAGTAAGATAAACAAGGAGCTCAAGAACATATTAGTGATTGCAACGCAGCTATCAATGCAAGAAATCGTCGGCCTGCCACTGGGGCAATGGGGGTACCGCGTAATACCAATGACGATTGAAGAATTCCATCGACGATGGCCGGACCCGAATCGTTGTATCGATTGGATTTTGAACAACATTCATAGGGATAAACTTGCTATCGATGGAGTGATCGGCACCACTGATGATGCGAGTTTAATGACCGCTATTATTGGTCAAAAGGCAAAACTCCAAGGCCCATCGATTGCGGCGGTGTTGAATTGTCAACAAAAATATTGGTCGCGACAGATTCAGAATAAGGTGGTGAGAGAGCAGACGCCGGTATTTGCCTTAGCAACATCCAGCAACCCTCCTTTCCCCTTACCGATCTTTATTAAGCCTGTTAAATCAAGACTCTCGTATTTTTCGTATCTCGCTGCCAACGAACAAGAGTATAAACGTCTCGTCAAATTATGGCATACGCGCGAGGTCGTTAATAGAAAAGCAAATTCAACATTTATAAAATTATTTAATACTCTCCCCGCCAAGCTCCGCAAGAATGAACCATTTCAAAATGATTTGATCGCGGAAGAATATATTGATGCACCGGATCAAATCACTGTCGATGGATATGTATATAAGGGCGCAGTTTCATTCTTTGGAATGACGCAATCGGACTTTATTCCTGGGACATTAAGTTTTAATGGCTTCCATTATCCGTATTATCAAAACAACCCACAATTCAAACGGAGGATTGAGAGAATCGTCCGTACGCTTATCGAGGGGCTCAAGCTCGATAACACATTATTTAATGTTGAGTTAAAATGTAATTCCAGCACTGGTGAAGTTTGGATTATTGAAATCAACAGCCGCATGAGTCAGCAGTTTATGTATTTGATTGAATCGGTAACTGGGTATCACCCGTTTCATGCAGCATTGGATATTGCAGTGGGCAAACGTCCGATGATGCGCGCTGCATCGACGATCAAGAGAAACAATTGCTGTAGCTGCTTTATTCTCCGACGAACTCAAGACGCAATCGTCGGGCGTGTACCAAGCCCAGACGAGATTAAACGCATCGAACGCAAATTTCGTGGCGTGCGAACTAACGTCTTTGTGAACGTTGGGGAGCGGCTTTCGCACCACCTGGGCGATTCGTTTACGCATCGGTATGGGGAGGTAAAGATCCCAGGCAACAGTGAACAAGAAACAAGAAGCATTTACAAAAAAATCTATAAGCAAACCGAGCTTCTGTTTCGTTGGTGTTAACCGCATCCGCCAGCTGGCGGATTGACTTTTAAGTCAATTTCGTGCATACTCACGTGCTTACCCGAATACCATTTCGGTTAGGTTTTTTGTGGTTAATGAGCACATGAACAATCTGTAAGCGAACTATCATTCTCATCATTCGCGTGAAAACGCGGAAAGGTAGGGCTCGATGATCACAAAGTCGATCGTCGCATACTTCCACGCTGTCGCCGCTATGGTTTGGCCGTGGATCGCAGACACCAACCGGTTCAACCGCCGGGCGCTTCTCAAGCCCGTGACCCGTCGAGATATTACCTTGCCCGACGGCACCACGGCGTCCAAGGTGACGCAGCAGATCCTTGGCTGGCTCATCTGGGCGACCTGGGTCGAACTCAAGCCCCAGTGGGATACGCCGCGAAACTTCTTTTTCCAGCGACCGGGACTGGAGTTCCACTGCTTTGGTCTCATTGTCATCCGGGCGTCGCAATTTACCGTCCGAGCTGAATTCTCGTCGAGTGATCGGCAGGGAGTAGCCACGAAACTCGAATACACCTTGAGCCTGGAGCCGGACACCAAGCATTGGAGCTCTACCATTGCTCCACTGTTCGTTCCGATGTTCTTGGCGTTGACCGCGATGATCTTTCGCGTGGTCTTCTCTCTGGACGATCGGGACATGCGTGCGGGCAAACCACCCATCATAAACAAACCGAAAGGAATGCGATGCGGAGCTGCGAAAAAAATAGATCGCGCCTACCGGGCGTTGGTCGTTCGCCGCAAAAAGATCCGCGCGGTGGTCTGGGACTTGATCATGAAATACCTTACCACGGAACACCGTCTACGGCCGTTTGAGATCGCGGATCGCGAGAAGCTTCCGCAAAGGGAAGTACTCCTCGCATTCGTGTGGATGATGGAATACAACATTGTCCAGATGAGCTACGACAGCCTTTGCCCGGGGTGTCGTGGAGTGAAGAAGAGTAAAAAAACACTTCGGATGATTGAACGAGCCGAGGTGTGTGTGAGTTGCCAAAAGCAATTTACGCTCAACATCAATCAACGGTTGGAGGTGACGTTCAAGGTTCATCCCCGAATTTGCACGATGACCACCCCTCCCACTTATTGCATCGCGAGCCCCATGCATACCGCGCATATCGTTTGCGAGGTGGAGCTCACGACCAAAGGGAATGGCTCCTTGACGAATATCCCCATTACCATGGCTGATGGCAAGTACCGGATTCGGGTATTGGGCACGGCTGAAGAGTTGAGGTTTGAGGTCAAAGACGTTGAACAGCCACTCGATACGACGGTGATCTTTACGCCGTCCGGGTGTCTGGTGGCAAACATCACAACGCTGACCAGGGGCCAGATGCTAGTCCTCGATAATCGCAGTGGCCGGAACCGTCTAGTCGTGGTGGAGCGCAGCGAGTGGTTTACCGATATGGTCAGTACCCTCGACCTGTTGATGCTCAAAGATTTTCGTATGCTGTTTCCTAGGGAAGTTGTCCGCGGCGCCGTAAAACAAGCGATCCAGATGGGGTCACTGGCCGTCATGTTCAACGACCTCAAGGGTTCCACCGTCTGGTGGCACTCGCAGAAGAGACAGCGAAAGGCCATGTTGATCATCAAAGCATTTGAGCGCATCATGGATCACTCCATTGAAAAGCACAATGGTACGATTTTGAAGACCAACGGTGACGCTGTCGAGGCCTTGTTCCGTCGCAAGGGCGATGGCGTTCGGGCCATGCTCGAGGCGCAGAGCGAGTTTCACGCCTACTGTGAGCGCAAGAAGATTGATCTCAAGGTTCGGCTCGGGATGCATTACGGGTCTTTGCTCCTGACCACGAGTATCATCGGCCAGCTGGATGCATTCAACCCGATTGTGAATGAAGCAGCCAGGCTTGAGAGCCAAACCGATGTGAACGATCGACATGACCATGTGATCGTGACAGAGGTAGTCGAGAGCGATCGCCGCTTCCGGGAAATGAGGGAACGCGGCGAGATCACCACCAAGCAGTTCCAGTCGACGCTCAAAGGCGTCGGCGATCGGACGCTGTACCGCGTCTACGCCGGGCCGAGCTTTGGCCTCCCGTCGTAGCTCTACCAGAATTAACAGCGCTCCAGATTATTCCCGCAGCGGGATGGTCTGGAGCGTGTTTCATTTGAGTTTCGTTCTTAAAGGTGGTATTGTTTCAATAATAATTCGTCCATAAATTCTTTCGTATGTTTCAAATCTCTGCATCACAGGCGCGTACCACGCTGGCGGTCGTGGCACTGGTCGGTATCGTTGGTCTTGGATCATGGGCGGCTCACCGCAAGAGTGTTGTGCCCATACCCACACAGCCGGGACACTTCCAGCTGTTTACGAAATCGGTGGGCAACACCGATATTGTGATTGCGCCGACGGATCCATTATTATTGAAAACGGATCTTGCAATCAAGCCCGAAGACTTAGCCGCCGCGGTTCACATTGCTCCCGCCGTTGCCTTTCACCTAGAATCAACCTCAGACACCGGTGTGTTTCGTATTGCCTCTCAGGAGCCCTTAAAATCCAATACCGTCTATACCATTTCCGTTGACCAAGGGCCGCTCACGCTTCGACCCGTTTCGTTTGCCATCCAGACCAAAACCCCCTTTGGCGTTGTGACATCGGTTCCACGTGATAAAGCAACGATGGTACCCGTTGATAGTGGGGTCGAACTTACGTTTAATCGTTCCAAATTAGGATCGATTGATGGTCGTTGGGGGATTACGCCCACCATCAAGGCTAATATTGAAGTAAACAACAGTGTGGTTACCGTAATCCCTCAGGAATATTTTCAGTATGGCACGGTGTATACTCTCACTGTTTCGAAAGATTTTGGACCATCGGATCGATCCGATGACCTCGATGCTCTCAAAAAGGATATAATTCTTTCGTTTGAGACCCAATCCAATCCTGAAAAACCCAATAGTAGTAGCACTGATCAACCGTACTACTATGTATACCCCGATCGGCTGCTCACAGAATTTGACCAACAACCGCCGACATTTTCGGTATCCTTAAATCCCGCAGCGCTGAAGCGTGAGTGGGGGTTTGCGTTGTATCACTTCGAACCGGAAGAATTTGAGAAGGAATGGAATGCATCGATGCATTTTAATAATCGATGGAGTGCGTATAACCTTTATAATCCCGGTTATCGTCCACCCGAAGCAAAGCGCGTTTCACAATTTAAAACCACCTTTAAAACAGAAGAGGGTCGGCAGTACGATGCGCGACTTATCGTACCCGGGAGTTTACCGGTGGGACAATATCTCCTCGCTACAACAGATTCCCCCGGCGACCAACAGTTTTTGTGGTTTCAGGTAACACCCTTGCATACGTCAGTAACCGCAGGAGAGCATCGATCATTTGTATGGGTGAAACGGTTTGGGGAGTCTTCTTCGGTGAAGGGCGCTACAGTGCGTGTGGCCAGGGCAGATGTTGGAACAACCAATGACCAAGGACTTGCCGTGTTCTCGACTCCGGAGGCCATGACGGTTTCGTTGGATCCTCAACAGCAGAATAAGGGGTCGTCGGACCTTGTGCGAATTCAAGCGGGATCAGATGTTGTCTACGCCCCCGTAGACGATGTTCGCGTCGGTCGCAACGAACGCATGTATAGTTTTGTTTCAAGTGATAGAAAGTTATATTTGCCGACCGATGAGTTAGCATTTTGGGGGGTAGCCAACAGTCCTTCGGGCGATATTCGTGTCCAGGATGTAACCGTGAGTCTCACCAACCAAACATTTTGGGGATTGGAAGATTGGTATGGGCAGTATCTGGGGGGAGATTCAGGTTCTTCTTCCCCTGTGTATTCAAGTGCTAAGGTTACAGTGAGTCCGACCAATACCTATAAGGGTACATTATCGTTTACATCAATTCGTCCGGGGTATTACTCTTTGCAGGTCAAACGCGGTGACGATGTGATTACGCAAAAAGGAATCCAAATCGCCACGTTTACAAAACCGTCGTATCATATTACCGCCACTCCCGCTAAAGATCATCTTTTTGTTGAAGAGCCGAACACGATTGATATAAAAGCAGAGTTTTTTAGTGGAGAACCGGTCGGTGGGATTGAACTCCAATACGAAGGATCGATCCCGCAAGCGGTGAGCGGACGACTGAAGCTCGATGAAAAAGGAATGGGGCGGATTACCCTCACACCCCGCTATAACCCCGGCGCTGAATATTACCCATCGTTTGCTCAACTGACGTTCACCCCGGTTCGTGCCGAAGAAGCCGAGATTACGGCAAGCACAAGCTTCTCCGTCTATGGACCGACAATAGCATTGAACGTGAGTCAAGAAGGCAAGGATCGGACAACAACGTTTCATGTGAAAGCCACGTCGATTGATCTTTCAAAAGCCCCAGAGACAAACTATGTCGGCGCTCCGGTTGCGGCTCTGCCCATCACTGCCACCGTGCTCTATGAGTATGACGAACAATTTATTCTTGAGCAGCGTCTGGACCCGATTACCAAAAAAACGTACCCTGTTTACGATTATAAGCACATCACCAAAGAGGTGGACAAAAAAATACTCACAACGGGTACCAACGGAGTTGTTGACTATGCATGGAAGGCGACGGAATCAATCGGTTCTTATACCGTTACGTTTCAAACAAAAGATCACTTTGCTCGGCAAGTCATCGATAAAGAATATATTTCAACATGGATGTTTTGGGGTCATGGGACTCCGGTACCAAGCATCAATACGAACGCTATCATGACCCTTATCCCCAGAGCTCCGACGTATATTCGGTTTTCGGCCGAGAATCCTAACCCTAATCAGTCCAATGGTGCCCTGTATCGTTTTAACGATCCTATCCGATTAACAGCCTTGGATGAGCGCGATCAAGCTGTTGAAGGGGGGAAAGAACAATTTTTGTTGTACCAAATGTATGGTGATGGTGTTCAGGAAGTCGATGTCACTGATAGTGCGCAGTGGAGTGGGTCATTTTTACCCAAACATGCGCCGACGCTCATTATCGGAGGGGTGTACTGGGGTGTGAATGGATTCCAAGATATTTCTAGCACAAGCTTGTATTTAAATCCCGAAGAAAAAAAACTGGGCCTTACACTAAAATTTGACAAAGAGCATTATCGACCATCCGATACGGCTCATGCAACCGTAAGCGTCGTTGACCCCCAAAGGCGACCAGCCAGTTCAAACGTTCAACTTTCACTTGTTGATGAATCGCTTTATTCTCTGTATGGATACGACGATGATATTCTCAACGAAACGTACGCGGGATTTGTGTATTCTGCGAATACTAGGAATTCACACCCGTATGAACTGCGCTATGCACTGAACGAGAATGCTCTCGGTGCGGAACGCGGAGGGTGTTTTGGGTATGGGAGCCAGGTTCTTGCCCCTGGGGGCCGAACAATTCCGATCCAAGATCTGAACGCCGGAGATAGAGTGCTCACCCGCGTGTCTGACACAGACTCACAACTCGTTGAAGCGGTCGTTGCCAAGAACCAGCCGTTTACCGTAGATCAGATACTCGTTATTAACAATCGCCTTCGTGTCACCTTTAATCATGTCATGTTTGTCAGTGGCCAATGGAAGCAAATCGGCAAAGCACGCATCGGTGATTGGTTGTTGGGTACTGATGGCAATAAAGAAATTATTACATCGATAGAGCAAGTATCCGGACACTTTGATGTGTTCAATCCGGTACTTGAAGATCTCCACACATATTTCGTTGATGGTGTCTATGCCCATAACGCCGAAAAGGGTGGAGGGTTACCCAATGGAGTGGTTCGTAAAAACTTTAAAAATACAGCATTTGTCGAATCAAAAGATACAGATGCAAACGGTGTCGCAGAATTTTTAATCAAGCTTCCAGATAATTTAACGGGATGGCGTGCGCGTGCTCAAGCGGCAACGAGTAGCATGTTGCTTGGGAGTATTATTGAGCGCATTACAACCAACCTGCCGTTTTTTGTGTCACCGCTTCTGAACACCACCTATCTTACGGGTGATACACCAATCGTCAAAATCCGGGCAGCAAACGCCTCGGGTACAAGCGCGACGAACGTACAGTATGTAGTGAAAAGTGAAACGCTTCATTTGGATAAAACGGTAGAAGCTGGTGATGAAATGGAGATTGGGTTGGGTGCAATGCCCGCGGGCGAGCACCATATCACCGTCGAGGCTGTAACGGAGGGGCTTCGAGATGCCGTTGAGCGTGTCGTCACGGTTGTGGACTCGTATAAAAAAATTCTTAAATCTAAATATCAAATCGTGCACAATGGCAAGACGACCGTAGAGGGAAACGCCAAGGGTCTTACGCAACTCGTGTTTGCGGATCAAAGTACGGCGGGACTCGTCTCGATGCTCGAGAGCCTGTGTTATCGTAACGGAAATCGTGCGGAGTGGAAGATGGACCCCGTACTTGCCGATGGAGTTTTGAAAAGCCTTATCCTGCGAGGATGCGAACAAACTACCGCGGGGATTGATTTGAGTCAATATCAACGCGAAAGCGGAGCATTCTCGATTCTCCCGTATTCTTCGGATGATCTTAATCTTACCGTTTCGATGGTTAGTGTATTGCCCGAAACTTCGTATGATGCGTTGATGGCAAAACGGTATTTATTGGATGCACTCGTAAATGGAGGATCTGACCGCAAACAGCAGATCAAAGCGTTGTATGGGCTATCCGTATTTCATGCCGCGATCCTTCCGGCGCTTTTAGAAATTGGCGATCGCAAGGATTTAGACACAGAAGATCGACTCATGATTGCCCTTGCCTTTGAGCGGTTGGGGGCTTTGGGTGAAGCCGGGAAGATCTACCGGGAGCAGATTGCGCCCGCACTCCACCGCGAAGAAACGGTTGCCTCGGTAGAGGGTGCGAGCCCGGATGAAACAGCTCTCTTTACTGCGCGCTCTGCCATACTTGCAGTTGGGCTTGGGGAGAACGATCACCATGCGCTCTGGGGGTATGTGCGTACGCACGATACTCAAAAAATTCTCATTGATCCCGAAATCATCGCCTATGCCAAAGCATTTGTCGCAACGCAGGGTGGGGGACAGAGCGTAGAATCCAAACTTGATGTGGCGCTGGGAGATCGCACGATCCCGATGGAATTTAATTCTTGGAATAGCCAACAAAAACTCGAGGTGACTGTTGATGAGTTAAAGAATCTCGAATTCAAGAATGTTCAGGGATCTATTGGTATGTTTTCGTACTACGAAGTCCCATCGATCACCTATGATGGTCCTAAAAATTCTAAACTCTTAGTGAGTCGCCGATATCTTGTGAATGGCAAACCAAGTGCTTCCGCACGGGTGGGTGATACGATTGATGTTGAGCTTAACTATCAGATCGATCCCACGACGGAAGATAGTGGCTATACGATTACCGATTATTTACCCAGTGGATTCAAGGCTGTTACAAGTCCCGTTGACTACAATTCATATCAAGTCGATCGAGCGTATGTGGGGCTAACCGATATTTTGGATCAAACCGTTTCCTTGCAAGTGTATAAAGGTGATGGTAAACAACAGCGGTTAGTGTATCGTGTACGGGCCATTCAAAAAGGAATATTCCGCGCTGATGGAGCGAATATTCGTTCTGATCTACACCCATCGCAATATAACTTTTCGGGTGATGACCGCATGACGATCCAATGATCCTCTCTCTTCTTCTCTCAACGGCACTCTTTGGGTCCATGAGTGTTGCGCCTCCACCATCCACAACGCATCGTGTGGACAATGTGGTTGTGGAGCGGATGCTCCGCAACGAGCTCCCGCGTCGTCGTGCGTACGATCTTTCATCGATTCAGCATATTCGTGGTGCTGTTTTAAATCATCACATTCCGCATGCGACGGGTCTGGACATTGCCTTCTATGAGGCGCTTTCCAAGCGACCAGCACCGTCGACTATTGTGATCCTTGGGCCCAATCACCAAGATATTGGATCATGGCCCGTTGCAACAACGCATCAGGCGTATGCAACGGCGTTTGGCGCCGTTTCGATCAATCAAAGCGTTGTTGCCACATTGGAGAAGGATGGAACCGCGCACCGGCTGGATTCCTTGTTTGATATTGAGCATTCAATATACGCGCAAGTCATTCCGATAGCGTACTATTTTCCAGGGACCACTATTGTACCCATCGCATTCACCTCAACATTTCCATTAAAACAGGCGGAGGCTTTGGGGAACCATTTGGCACAAATTCTTGATACGAATGCCCTTGTTATTGCCAGCATTGATTTTTCGCATTATCATACGCTTGCATTAGCCCAAGTGCGAGAGAAGCGTTCTCGCGCACTTATTCAGACACTTCGGGTATCGGCTGCCAACAATGTTGATACGGACTCAAAACAAAGTCTTGCGGTGTTGCTCGCGTTCCTCCATGCCCGAGGCAATCACGACGTTACCATTCTTGAGCAATCAAATTCTGCATTGATTGGGGGATCACCAACATATACGACGGGATATGTTATTGCGGCGATGGGAAGTAAATAATATTTACTCGTTTATTGATTTAATAGTTTATTAAAATTTATTTCATTGCAAAAAATAAAATAGTAAAGGAATAAAGCAATACATTACGTTTTATGAAAAAAGTTCTTATAGCAATAGTGAGTGGCATTCTCGTGGTATTCCTTGGTGGAGTCGTTCTGTACCATGGACGCATTTTGCCGAATGTCTCTATCGGAGGGATCTCCGTCGGATCAACAACCATACCCGAGGCGCGGCGCCTGGTGAGTGATCGCGTCCAATTGCTCCAGCGAGACGGTATTCGATTGTCGCTGGATCGACCCGATTCCATTCTTCTTACGGATATCGAAGCGACGATCGATATTGATGCAAGTGTTGCGCGCTCCTATGCCGTAGGGCGTTCAGCGAACCTTGTTCAGAGTGTTGTCGATGGCGTTGCTGCGCTAACGGGGGGGAGGCGCGTCATGCCCGTGGTACAATTTTCGGAAGATCTCCTTAATGGCGAGATTGATGATCTCATCCTGAAGCACGCGAAGCCGAAGAAAGACATTCGATTTATTGTTGAGAGAAGAGAAGAACTCGCCTTAGCTTGGGACACCGTCGTAGGGCAAACTATCATCCCAGAGGACGTACGGCAGGGGGTACGTACGGCGCTGACAATGCTTGATATGACCCCCATTAGTATTAAGAGTATTGAAGACCGGCCATTGGCAGACAGGGCAACTGCCCCAGAGGCTTTGGATCGAGCACGCCGGATGGTATCTGCGCCGATAACACTTAAAGCACCAGAACAATCCTTCGTTATCGAACCTTCACAGATGTTGTCGTGGATCACATCGGAGTATCATGGTCCACTATTGGTAGCGGGGTTGGATCGGGTGGTAGTTGGGCAGGACATCGCAACGATTGCCGAATCGGTTAATGTTACGGCCCAAGAGCCTAAATTGGTATTGGATGGTAACCGCGTGAAGGAATTCATTGCTCCACAATCTGGAGTGATACTGAACCAACAAAAAGCAATTGATGATCTTGTCGCAATACTCGAGCATCGACGCGAAGAAGGCGTTGTAAACGAAGAACCTTTGGTCCTGGATGTGGCGGTGAGTAAGCCTGTCGGCGGCGATGAAGCAATGGGTATACGGGGGATCCGCGAACGGATTGGGATTGCCACCACAACATTAACCGGTAGTCCTCCCAATCGCATCGCCAATATTAAAAATGGTGTAAAATTTTTAACCGGAATGTTAATCGAGCCAGGAGCGGAGTTTTCAACCATTAGCACTCTTGGGAAGATTGACAATACGACCGGTTATCTTCCGGAACTAGTGATTAAAGAAAATCGAACAGTCCCGGAGTATGGTGGAGGGCTTTGCCAAGTATCGACAACGTTATTTCGAGCCGTTATGAATGTAGGGTTACCAATTACACAGCGTCAAAATCATTCGTACCGTGTTCCGTACTATGAACGCGATGGTGAGGGTCATATGATTGGACCCGGATTGGATGCGACAATTTATTCTCCGAGTCCAGATTTTCGATTTAAAAATGATACGGGAAACACCATTTTGGTCCGTGGCTATGTCCATGGAGATAAGGTGACGTTTGAGCTGTATGGCACGAACGATGGACGCACTTCAAGTATTGATGGCCCCCATCTTCTTTCAACGGTCGCAGCGGGCGATCCAATCAATATCGAAACCGATACGCTCCCCAAGGGGCAGGTGAAGCAGGTTGAGAAGGCTCATGCCGGAGGATCAGCAACAGCTACATACACGGTTACATATATTGATGGCACTATCAATAAACAAGTGTTTAACAGTGTCTATCGCCGCTGGCCGGCACAGTTCCTCGTAGGGACAAAAGAGGAAGGAGTACCTTTAACGCCTTCGAATGGAGTTGAGTCGGCACAACCAGTAACCCCTCCGGTACGTTGAGTATTGGTGACAAATAGGATATAATATACACACTGTGGAGCCCACAGTGTGTATCTATTTAAGCTATTTTTATGACTTCGGAGCGATGGGAGCAATTAGTAGAAAAATTGCGCAGTGGGGGCATGGTTGAATCGGAAGATCAAAATGAAATTGATGGCGTGGCAACGCATACAGTCATCAGTAGCGCGCCCACGGGCCGGGTAAAACTCGAATTTATTCTTAAACCCAAGTTTTTAGGCAATCAAACAAGGTATACGCGTCGTGCAGGTTCATCCGTGGTGGTAAAGCCTCAGTATTCAGAGGATGAGACCGTTACCGTCTTGAATATGTACCAATGGCGCGACGAGCAATGGATGAAGATGGATGAAACTAAAACCTTATATAATTAGTATCGCGTCTTCCATGATCCCACCGTTCTTAGATCGGAAAAATTTAAATTCTCGGCCTGAGCGGAGGCCGTCGGTAAGACACGAAGGATCTACGAGTCCCCATGTATTGGATTTGCGGCAACGGAGTGTTCCTATCCAAACACCAAAACCTGTTGATGATGAAGTACGTCAAACCCCTTCGAGAGATCGGCTCGTTGAAAATTCTTCATTTATACAAACATCACGTGTTTTCAATCGCATAGGGTTTCAGGGATCAGTGCGCCGTGCCGCAAGCGGGGCAAGTAATCTTTTCATTCAATGCTGTCGAGTATGCGGCCAGATTCTCGTTACGCCCTTTTCCACAATCCGTCGTGGAATGAGGTTCGCCCGAGGTGCATACCAGCAAAGGGAACAAACTGCTCCGTGGAGTCCTCCAACAGAATTTCGTCCGACCATTCGTCGCGAAGTAAGTTTTTTTATTTTGTCGTCGCTCGTGATGATGCTTATCATCGGGGTCATTCAAAGTATCCCAGGGGTGGAGGCTCAGAAACAAGACCTTTTAAAGCAAGGGAGTATTGCGGTCTCTCAAGTCATGGCCAGTACCGATGCCCTCAAGCGTGGTCAATGGCAAAAAAGCATGGAGTCGATTGAATCGGCTCGCAAAACATTTGAAGAGATCGAAAGCAAGCTTCAATCACCAGATTCATGGACATTAAAAGTCGCAGCGGCGCTTCCTTTTACAACACAATATCAACAAGCAAAAAATTTGGCGCGTATTGGAACGGATCTTTCAACATCCGCGGAATATATTTTGGAAGCGGCGACGGGGTTACAAAATCATTTATTACCCATGGGCGATAAATTACGGTTACTGGATCGCACCACTAAGAATGTCTCACAGCAATTTATGGACGCGCAGCAGGCGCTGGAGCACGTTTCTACTCTTCGATCAGACCCTCGGATCCAGCCGCTCCTAGGGCAACTGCAAATGTCGTTGGGCGCAAGTCAAAAAACATTTACCCAATTTTCAGAACTTTTTGGAGCGCTCAATCAAGCAGTCGGAACTCAACATTTAAAACGATACCTTGTTATTTTTGAAAATAGTGACGAACTTCGACCATCGGGAGGATTTATGGGGAGCTTTGTCCTGGTCGATGTGGTTGATGGGGTGATTACGCATCAGGAATACCCCAAAGGAGGATCCTACGATTTACAAGGATCACTATCTGTCGCGGTCCGCCCACCAACCCCATTAGGGGTGTTCCGAAGTGTTTGGCAGTTCCACGACACCAATTGGTTCGTGGATTGGCCAACAAGTGCTCGTACCATCCAGTGGTTTTATGAGCATTCCGGTGGACCATCGGTGGATGGGGTTGTTGCGATTACATCACCATTACTGGAGCGCGTACTGGATATTACTGGACCAATCGACGTAAAGGGAGAAACGATCACGAGTAAAAATGTTATCGATCGGGTACAGCGCAAGGTAGAGTTTGAATATGATAAAACAAAAAATAATCCAAAAGAATATATTGGTGATCTTGCCGTAGCGCTTCAGAATAAATTAACGAGTTTGAACCAAGAACAAATGATTGAATTGTTTCGTTTGGTAGATTCGGCCATTCGTGAACGGCTCGTGATGGTTTCGACGACGGATGCACAACTCAATGATCGCCTCTCGCAGATCGGAGCCTTGGGCGAGATTAAGAAAACCGATGACGATTATGCATCGGTGGTTTGGTCCAATATTGGTGGAGAAAAAACAGACCGCGTTATTCAAAATTCTATTAATATCACCACAAGGGTTCAGGGTGATGGGGCTTTGGAAAATACTCTTACGATCCACCGAGAACACCACGGAATTCCAGGACAAACATTTTATGGAGTGACGAACGTCGAATATATGCGTGCGTATGTACCCAGGGGCGCCACGATCGTCAGCGCCGATGGATTTATCAAGCCGCCACGCGTCGTAAAGAAAGCAGCCCTCTCGGTGGAAGATTTTCCTGGTGTCCAAGAATATGCTCAATATTCAAGCGTGATCCCTCATACCTCGCTTGTTCAAACTCAGGAATATGATAAAACAGTTTTTGGTGGTTGGGTGAGTCTTCCCGCTGGTGCGGATGAAACTCTCACCATTGTCTATCGTTTACCGATGAAGATGCAGACGAATAAAGCTCATACGTTATTGTACCAAAAACAGCCCGGAGCACTCCATACCACGGTATCGTATTCGGTCATCCTCCCTCCAAAGACCAACGTGATTGCAGCCGTGCCAGAAGAAGATGGGACGACCGTACGTGATAACACTATTTCTTTCCAAGCACGCCCTTTAATTTCTGATCGAATGTATGGCACCCTTGCACAATTTTAAAACGCGGTCGACCCCACTTCGACAGCGATTTCAATCGCGTCGTCTTTCTAATCCCTCTCAATTAAAAGAAGAGGTGGTAGACCAGCAGCTGAAATATATTTATCAAGACCATCAGGGGCGCAATAAAGATATGAGCAAGCTCGATAAAAAACGTTCAGGAATTGGAATCATGAGTATTCTCTTCTCTCTTTTTATCGTGGTGGGCCTTGGAATGGTTGGGTGGTATGGGTGGACGCATGGATGGGTTAATGGAGGAGATCGATTTGGCGAAGAACAAGTCGAAATGGTTTTAAACATACCCAAGACGACCGGTGCGGGGCAGAAATCAACAATGACAGTGGCCGTAACCAACCGGGGATCGGTGGCTCTTACGGACCTTGATTTGTTGCTACAATTTCCGAAAGGGTTTCAGTTTGGTGACAGTAGCATTAAGAGTGAAGGAGACGAGCATCGTCGATGGCGTTTACCCGATATTAAAAGTCAGGCCACCAGTGAATTGCAAGTGACCGGAGTCTATTGGGCGGCCGTGCCCAGCACGCAAGAAGTGCGGGCATCTCTCACATTTCGTCCCGAGAATTTGCGTGCAACATTTCGGGTGAATAAAACAGCAACAACTGATATCAGTTCTTCGGTTGTGACGATGGTGGTGAAAGCACCTGATAAACTTTCATTAGGGCAAAAAGGCACTTGGGATGTTGAGCTCTCTACCACGAGTACTGACCCGATCAATGGCTTAAGCGTGACTCTTTTACCGCCAGCACAGTTTTTACTCGAGTCATCAACTCCCACAGCGATTACGACCGCGGGAATTGAATGGCGTGATCTCGTGGTAAAACCGGGGTCATCAACCACGCTTCGATTGGAGGGCTCGTTTGTGGATACCGGATCTGCTTCGGGCGAAGTGGCTTCGCGAGAATTTAAAGCGCGTCTTAATTACGGTAAGGATTTTGATCGGGTGACGATTCTTGAACAATCCATTAAGGCGAGTGTGAGTCAAAGCGCATTTTTTGTCCGCCTCAAAGTTAATAACTCTCTTTCACAGATTAATGTGAATCCCCCTGGCAAATTAACCATTGCGATGGATGTAGTGAACCGTGGTGTTGATCCCGTGAGCGATGTGGTCATTGCATTACGACTCTCCAGTTCCCAGCAGATTGCGGATCTCGTTGACTTGGGTGCTCTTAATGCAAATCCTGCCCCCACGGTAACTGGTACGACGCTTCAATGGAATAAACAATCGGCAGAACGACTAAGTTTTATCCGGGGGGGTGATACCGTGACGCTTACCGTAGAATTATCGGTTCGCGCTCAAGCAGTAGGGAGTCTTGATTTTTCCACCCTTGCGAGTTTCCCCGTTGAAGGACAATCAAAATCAGTGGAAAGTAATACCGCATCGGTTCAGTTTGCACCTCTTATTGATGGCCAGGTCCAGAGTCGTTACTATAACGAGGATAACTTAGCATTTGGTACGGGTCCTATTCCTCCGCGCGTGGGAACCAAAACCACACTCGCACTTTTTTTGACATTTTCAAAACGGAGCGGGAGCTACCAAAATATTCAATGGTCTCTTCCCCTTGAAAAAGGTGTCGAGTATGTATCGGGTAAGGGTGGCTCTGGAACCGTTTCATTTGATGCGTTAACGCGCAGAGTGCTTTGGACGATCCCAGAGCTTTCGGAATCGCTCCCGTCCCTCACAGCAGATGTGCGTGTGTCTGTCACGCCCATGGCTGCGGATGTTGGAAATGTTATTGGGTTAACCGGAACAAGTCAGATTACTGCGGTTGATACAACATCGAGCGCAAAAGTTCAACGAGTCGTTACAACGCGCACAACCACCGATCTTGAGGGCGATCCTCAAGTATCGGGGCGTGGAGTCGTAGTAGCGCCGTAAATGTTTATTACTGTATGGATGATACGAAGCAGCTCCTCCATCATGCTCAAAAAATATACATGATCGGCATTTGTGGCGTGGGGATGACCGCCATCGCGCAAGTGCTCCAGGGATGGGGAAAAACGGTGAGCGGCTCTGATGTGGAGGAAGAATTTCCAACCCATGCAGTGCTTGCGCGATTAGGGATACCAGTTGTGCGTGGATTTGAGCAGGGTATTCCAACGGAGACGGAAGTTATTATTGCCTCAACCGCCTATGGACCAACCAATCCACAATTTTCTGAGGCCGTAACAAACAATATTCCCATCGTTCGGTACGATGAGGCATTGGCAGCTCTTACCCACGGCAAACGCTTGATTGCGGTTACGGGAACGCATGGCAAGACCACCACCACTTCCATGATCGGTCGAATTTTTGAAGAAGCGGGGTATGACCCCACCGTGATTGTGGGGGCGATGGTGAAAGAATGGGGGAGTAATGCGCGCGTTGGGAAAGGTGAATGGATGGTTGTGGAAGCAGATGAATATCAAGAAAAATTTAAAACACTAAGGCCTGAGATTTTGGTGATTACTGCGATTGATTGGGATCACCCCGATTACTTTAAAGATCCCGAAAGTTATCGCCAAGCCTTTACTAACCGCATTCAAACCCTCCCACAACATTCCGTAGTGGTGGGGTATGGTGATGATGTGCATGTCCTCGAAGTACTCCATGACGGCCATAACAAAGCGCTGACCTATGGGCGCGCCCATCACCGCGATCGCCGTATCATCGAAGAATCCCGTGACGGTGCTCAACAGGTATTTTATCTCACGGTCGATGCCTCTCGCGTGGGGCCGTTCCATTTGTCAGTACTCGGATTACACATGGTGAGTAATGCTGCCGCCGCCATTAGTGTGGCGCTCGAAGTAGGCGTACCCCTTGCACCCATCCGTAGGGCCCTCGAGTCATTCCAAGGGGCAGGCCGACGCATGGAATACATTGGTACTCTCCCTAATGGTGCAATAATTATGGATGATTACGCGCATCATCCGGTGGAAGTAGCCTCGACGCTTTCCGCACTCAAATCATTTTATCCCGATCGAGTACTCCATGTCGTATTTCAGGCCCATACGTATAGTCGAACACAAGCGTTGCTCGAAGAATTCACGCATGCATTTTCAGATGCCGATGAAGTAATTATTACCGATATTTTTGCCAGTGCTCGTGAAAGTGTGGGAGCGATCACAAGTCTTGAATTTACTCAAGCGATTCAGGCACAACACCCGAGCGTGAGATTTGTTGCATTCGGACAACTCGAAGAATCGGTCCGTACTCAAGCATCATCTAAGGATCTATGGGTGTTTATGGGGGCGGGGGATGGGTGGAAGGTGGCACGTGCGCTTGTCGCATCTTCGGGGACCCGCCTGGATTCTTTTGTTGATGAGCGTCATAACTCACGTTCCGACCAGTTGGTCGGAACCACGGTTGCTCAAATCGACCACAATCGACCTCTTGAGCAACCGCTCGCTCAAACAGATGCCGCTTCATCAAAAAAGAATCCAGGCGGGTCCGAATCGGTTACTATTTCTTTAGAAACGCTGGTTGGAAAAGAAAAAGTAGAGGAAAATATTTTGCTAGCAAAATACACAACATTCCGCATTGGGGGGCCGGCAAGGTGGTTGGTGCATGCTCGATCAAAGGAGGATATCATAGCGGTCGCAAATTTTTCGAAAGAAAAAGGTATTCCGTTATGTATTCTTTCGGGAGGATCGAATGTTCTCATTAGCGACAAGGGTTGGAATGGTATTGTTGTGCGCTGCGAAGACCGGAGTTTAGAAATCCAAGGGACAACTGTTATTGTGGGTAGTGGGGTGCCGTTACTATATCTTGCCACTGAGACGGCGCGGCAGGGGCTCTTGGGGGCAGAATTTTGCGCAACAATTCCTGGCGCTATTGGGGGTGCCGTGCGCGGTAACGCGGGAGCGTTTGGTTGTGAAATGAAAGATATTGTCACATCGATTGAGGTATGGGACGGGGAGAACATCCGGGTACTCAACGGTTCAGAGTGTGAATTTCGATATCGCTCAAGTGCGCTTAAGGACCATAATATAACAGCCAAGATGCCATGGATTGTCCTTTCGGCGACTCTTGAGTTGCAACGCGGAGATTGTGCTAAAGCCCAAGAGTATATTAAAGAAATTTTAGCAAAGAAGGCGACCACGCAGTCGATCGAAAAACCGTCTGCGGGCTGTTTATTTAAGAATATCGAAATTACATCGGATTTTTGGCTTGACCCCACGCATCGGCAGTGGGAGAATCGTTTGCCTGGGGAATTTAAACAGCGGCGCTTTATTCCCGCTGCGTGGCTCATAGACCATGCGGAACTCAAGGGTAAGCGCATCGGAGGGGTTGAGGTGAGTAGCAAACACGCTAATTTCGTGAATAATGTTGGCAATGCTCGTGCCGAAGATGTGATCATGCTGATTTCAATTATCAAACAAAAGATTCGGACCAAGTATGGAGTGCAGTTGGAAGAAGAGGTGGAGATGGTTGGGTTTTGAGGACCGTGGAGGTGCAGATAATTTTGCTCGGAACTCGTCTGCCCCGCTAATCGGGGCACCATGTGAAAAGCACCGCCCTTAATCGGCCCCAGCTTTTCACATTAACTCACACACCGAGCTTAAAATTATCTGCACCTCCACGGTCCTCGTTAGAGGAGGAGAGGGGTGGGGCGGTATACTTCGGAGAGTTTTAACATTGTATTGTTGAAATTTTATTGTATGGTCAGACTTCCATTTCAAAAAATGAGACAAAAACGTGAAGAGTTTCAACAAGAATTTCGAGAGCGGTTGAGTAGTTATATGGTCGCGGCATTAAGTTTGGTGGCGGGTTTAGCGTGGAACGATGCGGTGAAAACGGCGATCGAGACATTTTTGCCGGGTCAGAATTCCAATACTATTCAAGCAAAATTTTTGTATGCAGTGGTTGTTACCATTGTTATCGTTCTCATCACCATCGTTGTTGTGCGTTGGGCTGCTTTTGATAAAAAAGATAAGGAATAATAATTAATTATTGAGAACTATGATGAAGCCTCGACGGTTATGCCCTTGAGTCTTCATTGAGTCTTCATGCCCTTGAACTCTCAAACAAAATAGTGTATAGTATCGGCCACAGAGAGTAATGCTCGAAGAGAGCGTTTTTTGTTTACCATCCAAAGCTTTAGCGTAGGATGGTTTAACTCCATAAGTATGCAAGAACAAATCCGTAACATCGCTATCATCGCCCACGTCGACCACGGCAAGACTACACTCGTGGATGCGTTGCTGCATCAATCCTTTACCAAAATGAAGTCGGAGGTTTCGAGTCAAGAGCGAATCATGGATTCTAACGACATCGAACGCGAACGCGGGATTACGATTTTTGCTAAAAACGCCTCGATTGTGTGGAAGGATGTTAAAATTAATATTATTGATACTCCCGGGCACGCTGATTTTGGTGGCGAAGTGGAGCGCGTACTAACCATGGCCGATGCGGTGATGTTACTGGTAGACGCCAAAGAAGGCCCCATGCCCCAGACGCGATTTGTACTCAAAAAGGCACTCGAGCAAGGTCACCAGGCCATTGTCGTGATTAATAAAATTGATAAAAAGGACGCACGATTGGAACATGCCCTCAACGCCACCTTCGATTTGTTTGTTGATCTCGGGGCCAACGATAAGCAACTCGACTTTCAAGTATTCTACGCATCGGCTATTGCCGGCAAAGCGGGGCGCACCGACAAGCTCGAGGACATGAAGGATATGACCCCGCTCCTCGATGCCATTATTGAATATGTTCATCCGCCCACCGGAGATGCCACAAAACCCACACAGTTTATGGGAGTGTCACTCGCATACGATTCATTTAAAGGAAAAATTGTTACGGGCAAGTTATACCAAGGCCGACTCAAGCGCGGTCAGAACCTCCTCCAAATTTTGCGCGATGGGACGACAAAAAAAGTCCAACTCTCCTACCTCTTTAGTTTTGTGGGGCTTGAACGTATTGAAGTCGAAGAAGCGGTCGCGGGCGAAATCGTTGCCGTGGCCGGAGTGGATGGTCTCAACATTGGTGAAACCCTCACAGATCCTGAAGAACCTCAACGATTACCACCACTGGTCATTGAAGAGCCAACGGTGAAAATGACCTTTGGCGTGAATACCTCGCCATTGGGTGGGCAAGAAGGAGAATTTAGCACGTCTCGGCAACTCAAAGAGCGCTTGTTTCGTGAACTTGAAACCGATGTCGCGCTCGGGGTCGTTCAGGAGGGAGACCAATATGAGGTGAGCGGACGCGGTGAATTGCATTTGGCGATTTTTATCGAACGCATGCGTCGCGAAGGATACGAATTCCAAGTGTCTCGACCGCAAGCCATTATGAAAACAGTGGACGAGAAGATGCATGAACCGTTTGAACATTTGTATGTGGATGTGCCTGAAGAGCAGGGCGGGGTGGTCATCCAAAAGATCGGCCAGCGTCGAGGGGAATTAAAGAACATGACCACCGACAGCGGAAACACACACCTCCATTTTATTTTGCCAACGCGAGCACTCTTCGGCTACCACAATGAGCTCATGATCGACACCAAGGGATTGGGTGTGATGAATACGTTGTTTGAAGGATATCATCCTTATATCGGAGAGCTTTCGATGCATACACATGGCTCACTCATTTCTTTTGAGTCGGGAGTATCAAATTTGTACGGGCTTTTAAATGCGCAGGAACGCGGCGGACTCTTTATTGGGTCTGGAGTCCCAGTATACGAAGGAATGGTTGTGGGAGAAAACGCACGTGAAGGCGATATCGAAGTGAATATCTGCAAGGCTAAGCAACTCTCGAATATGCGTTCTAAGGGCGATGGCGTACAGCAACATTTTGATACGCCGCGGATCATGGGACTGGAAGATGCGCTCGATTATATCGGTGACGATGAACTCGTTGAAGTCACTCCAAAAAATATTCGGATCCGAAAACGCTTTTTGTCTGCCATTGAACGCAAACGTGTTACGCGATCGATGAGTCGATAACAAACAACGTAAAAATCTCAATACCCCGAAGATGAAATACTCTTTGGGGTATTTTGATTAACTCTCATCGAATCGATATAGCATGCACAATGGTAAATCAGCAATTGATTGTAAAGTTTTCTACACAACGATTCGGAAAAAGAGTATACTATATATTGTATGAATAGTTCATTCGTAGCGCACGCTCTTTCGATGAGTGTGGTATTGCAAAATACCAAAAGCAGTATTAAGGGGTTGAGCACGCGCGAAGCAACAAAACGGTTTAAAAAAAATGGTCCAAACATACTCCATGCAGCGCCTGGGGTCTGGGGCATTGTCGTTTTTTTGCGTCAATTACAAAATCCATTAACGCTTATCCTTGTTGCAGCCTTTGCGATCAGTGTGGCGACTGCTCATGGTTCTGATGCCATCATTATCAGCGCTTCGGTCATGGTGAGCGCGAGTGTCAGTTTTCTGCAGGAGCGTAAAGCCAATCGAGCGATTGCGCAATTAACTGCTCTCGTACACCACAGTGCCAGAGTGTTACGAGATGGCGTGCTCCATGTAAAAGGCGCTGATGAAATTGTTGTTGGTGATATTGTTGAACTGCGTGCCGGTGAAATGGTCGTGGCCGATGGGAGAATTATCAGTCAGCGTATTTTGCAAATTATCGAAGCGCCTCTTACCGGTGAAGCATCGCCGTCTGATAAACAAGAAGGGGTATTTGCCGTGGACACCAGCGTCGGTGATCGACGGAATATGGCGTATAGTGGCACCACTGTCGCCAGAGGAAATGGCCGCATGGTGGTGACGAGTACCGGGATGGATACGCAAATTGGACAAGTGGCGCAGTTGGTTGCTGATGTGAAAGAAGAAGAAACGCCTCTTCAGAGGCAGTTATGGAAGTTGGGCAAAACGATTAGTATTGTGCTTGTAGTGCTCGTAACGATTGTGTTTGGTATTGGGGTTTTGTCGGGCGTTCCCGTCATCGACATGTTTTTAACGGCGATTGCAATGCTGGTATCAGCCGTTCCCGAAGGATTGCTCCCCGCATTAACCGTGATACTGGCTATTGGGATGCAGCGATTATCCCACCGTCATGCCCTGGTGCGTAAAATGCTTGCCGCTGAAACACTCGGAAGCGTTACGGTTATTTGTACCGATAAAACCGGGACGCTCACGCAGGGGGAGATGCGCGTGCAATCCATCGAAACGCCACAGGTCGTCTATGAGCGACCGCAATGGATCAATAAATCATATCGAAATATTTCTAACGGCGCGTTGTCGGAAATTCTTACGGCAGTAATGCTTTGTAATACTGCCGTCATAAAAAATTCTCGTTTAGGGGTATCGCGATGGCAGATTACGGCAGATGCTACTGAAAAAGCGCTGGTAATGGCCGCGGGTGAAGCGGGTTTGCAAAAAATGGAGCTCGAAAAGCAATTTCCGATCAGAGAAGAGCTCCCATTTGACTCCGCATATAAATACATGGCTATTGTGCACCGCCTTCCAAAACCCAATGGTGCCCACGCATGGATGATGATTGCCAAAGGTGCTCCGGAGCGCCTCATGCCACGATGTGAGTTTTTTGATGATAATGGGGTATTGACTCCATTAACTTCGTCAGAGCGGAAAAAGATCATCACTCGCATTACAAAGCATACCAGGAAGGGCTATCGTGTTTTGTTGATCGCGCAAAGAGTAGTGCGGGGTTTGGAACCCATTACGCATGAGAGTATCAACAAACTCGTATTGTTGGGATGGTGTGTGTTGAGTGACCCTTTGCGTGCAGAAAGTAAACAAACAATTGAACAATGTCGACAGGCGGGAATACGTCCGGTACTGGTCACCGGCGATCATCGCCTTACAGCAGTGGCCATTGCCAAGGAGATCGGTATGGAAACCGGTGTACGACAAGTGATGCAAGGAGATGTTTTAGATCGGTTGACAGACTCCCAGCTACGCAAAATCGTTGGGTCTGTCAACGTGTTTGCTCGTGTCGAGCCGAAACATAAACTTCGTATCGTGGAAGCGCTTCAGGCTAACGGAGAGGTGGTGGCAATGACCGGAGACGGGGTGAATGACGCACCGTCTCTTAAACGAGCAGATATTGGGGTTGCCGTGGGGTCGGGGACTGATGTGGCTAAAGAAACGGCCGATGTAGTACTCTTGGACAACAATTTTGCCACCATTGTTGAAGCGGTGCGTCGTGGAAGGATTCTTTTTTATAACATTCGTAAGGTGGTGGTGTATTGTTTAGCGGATGGGCTGACCGAGACCATTATTATCGTGGCTTCGGTTATGGCTGGGTTGCCATTACCATTATTACCAGCACAAATTTTATGGATCAATCTTATTTTGGATTCCACTCCCGCGATGGCGTTGGCATTTGACGAAATCGAGGAAGATGTCATGCATGAAGTGCCACGCAGTCCCAACGAACCGATTTTGGACCGCAGCGCCTTTATCCGTATTGGCTGGTTCGCTGCGGTCATGAATAGTACATTATTTGGTTTGTATTATTACTTTTTGCAAGTTTCCCAGAATGTGATTTATGCCCGGACGATTACATTTCTCGGGTTTGGAATGGCGTCGCTCCTACTCATATATGCCGTTCGGGGGTTTCGACGATCGATATTTTTTATGAACCCATTTTCCAATCGTTGGCTTTCTTGTTCGACGCTGCTGGGTCTTGGACTCTTTGTTGTAGCATTATATGTGCCCTTTTTCCAAAACCTCTTAAGTGTGATACCAATGGGGGTATTTGAGTGGTCTGTTGTGGTCGCGTACGGGGTGTTTGGGGTACTGGTCTATGAGACGGGAAAATGGTTTACCTCGTAAATATTGCGACACGCTGTGGGGTGTGATATGCTCTTTGTATATTATTGATTTATTGTATCTATGCGTAATACCGTCCTTGGAGTTATTGCGGTGGTTATTATCGCCACTGCAGCATTTTTGTTTTTTAGGGGAGCGACGATGGCACCGACCGTATCTCCAATACCAGAATTATCAACCCTCCCGAGCGTCTCACCAGAAGTGAAACCAAACGAGCAACCCAATGGAATGAAAGGCGTCCAAGAAGAGTCCACGAAACCACCTGTCGCAACAAATGGTACGGTGAATGCCGATGTGAAGGTCGGTTCTGATCTTATACAAGGAAATGGTGGAACTTCTCCAGCGCCCGTAACAGTCGAGCTCACCATGAATATGGACTCTGGTAATTTTTATTTTCGTCCTAATACGATTGCGGCCAAGCTGAATCAGCCCGTTACCATCAAGTTTAATAACAGTGGATTTCATACCTTTACGATCGATGAGCTTGGTGTGAATCAAACATTGAGTGGATCGTTGAGTAGTTTTACCTTTACACCAAATAAAAAAGGAACATTCGAATTCTACTGTACGGTGGGCAACCATCGCGATCTCGGTCAAAAAGGAACAATTACGGTTGAATAGTCGCTCTGTCCTATGAATCAACAAGGAAAACCCGCAATTCCTGCGGGCGCCACAAAGGTGTTTGAGGGTCAAGTATGGTCCATTTGGCAATGGCAGCAGAAAATGTACGATGGAAGTTACGAGACGTTCGAGATGGTTGAGCGACCAGATGCAACGACCGCGCTTCTCATTCAAGACGGAAAAATTCTTTTACAAGAACAAATGCAGCCCCACCGAGAACATCCATTTTTGAGTTTGCCGGGCGGGCGTGTGGACAAGGGGGAAAAACCCGAACAGGCGATCCGTCGAGAAGTCCTTGAAGAGACGGGGTATGAGGCACAAGAAGTGATTCTCTGGCGGTCGGATTTCCCCAGCCGCCAAATGCGCTGGGGAGTGTATTACTACATCATCCCAAGCAGTAAAAAAATTCTTGAACCGTTGGAGCAAAAAGGAGAAAAATTTAAGAATCGTTGGATTACGTTTGATGAATTCTTTGAGGTCCTTAATGATCCTACCTTTCGAGATCGTGGACTTCTCCTGGAATGTTTAAAAATGCAGCTGGATCCACCAAAAAAAGAGGCATTTCGAAAATTGTTGGGAATATAAGTGTTTATGTCAAAGTGGATTGATGTTTCATTACCCCTCACACCTTCCCTCGTCCATTGGCCTGGCCAGTTGGGGTTACGAGTGAGAATGGTTGAAACGATCAAAAAAAATGGTTGCGAAGTACGAGATTTTTCTTTAAGCTCGCATATTGGAACACACATTGATGCTCCGCGACACTTTGTTGAAGGCGCCGGATCCGTTGATGCTATCGATTTCGAAAAGCTCATTGGACGAACGCTGGTGGTTTTGGTCCGTCCTCGAAAGGGTTTAGAAATTCTGCCAACAGACATCCCTATTAAACAATGGAAGGGCGTTGAACGAATATTTTTTAAGACCATCGATGCAAAGAAATTACACGGGAAACTGTTTACCGATCAATATTATTCACTCAACATTGAGACGGCAAAACTCCTCGTTCGTAAGGGTGTAAAGCTCGTGGGTATGTCGTATTTATCGGTTGAGAAAAAGGGCAATGTGGGTCACCCGGTACATACCACCCTGCTCAAAGCCGGAATTGTTGTTATTGAAGGAGTGGATCTATCACGCGTGTCACCCGGATCCTACGATTGTATTGCGCTTCCGTTACGGTTAAAGGGATTTGACGGTTCGCCTGCCCGAGTGCTGTTACGAAATATATAGGAAATTCTAATTTTGTAACTCGTCGCCCCTCAGTGGACATGGGGGCGACATGATTTTGCCAAATCATATGCAAGCTGTTGGACTCCACAAAGAAAAACCAGGGCTCGTGATGCAAGATATTGCAAAACCAACCATTCAACGCAAAGACGAGGTATTGGTACAGATCCTCTCGACCGCTATTGATGGATCGGATTTTTCGCTTTTAAAAAATCACCTCGTTGAGCCTCCTGAGAATGAACAATTCATGGCGCTTGGTCACGAAGCGGTTGGTATTGTTGAAGAAGTGGGTTTGGATGTAAAGAATTTCGCCGTGGGGGATTATGTGGTACCTACCGTGCGACGGGGTTGCGGAATTTGCCCCGCGTGCGATGAAAACATGAGCGACTATTGCTACACGGGGCTCTATAAGGAGCACGGTCTCCATTTTTTACACGGCTATTTAACAGAGTATACGGTCGCATCCGAACGATATCTCGTTAAAATCGATCAAGCAGATGTACCACTGGGGGTTTGGGTAGAGCCCGCTTCGATTGCGGTAAAAGCATTTGATCAAATGTTGCGGATTCAGCAGCGGGCACCCTCGGCATGCCCACACCGCAACCATAATTGGGACGAACCAGAATGGTCTGGGTGTAAACGCGCACTCGTCCTTGGTGCGGGACCATTAGGATTTTTAGGGGCCGTGTGGCTTCGCAATCTCGGTATTGAAACCTACGTGTTGGAAGTGGTGAGTGAAGATGCACTGAAAGTACGGATGATTAAAGAGTTGGGCGCACACTACGTTGACGGAAAAAGTTTTGGACCGAAGAAGATTATGGAGGGGATTGGACATGTTGATGTTATTTTTGAGGCAACGGGGGCATCGGACGTGGCGTTATCGTTTATCGAAATGATGAGCCGTAATAGTGTGTACTTACTCATGGGGGTTCCTCGGGCATTACAAAATCAAGTTTGTTTCGACGCCAACAATATGTTGCGACACATTGTTCGCCAAAACCAGGCACTCTTAGGTTCGGTGAATTCAAATGTGAAGCATTTTGAACGCGCCGTCGAATTTTTACGCGATGCCAATAAGAAATTTAATGGGATTTTGGATCGCGCGATTACCAATCGTTTTAAGCTTGATCAATACGAAGAAGCCTTTCAGCGTGGCGATGATCGCTTAAAGGTGGTGTTTGATATTTCGACATAATATGCAGATAGGATTTATTGGCTTGGGTCGGATGGGGAAAAACATGGTTTTCCATCTTTTAGAAAAAAAACATTCGGTGGTCGTCTACGATCGTTCAACCACTCCCATCAAAGAATTAGAATCAAAGGGTGCGACCGGTGCCTATTCGATGGGAGAATTGGTCGGAAACCTCCATTCCCCGCGAGTGCTTTGGATGATGATTACCGCTGGCAAACCCATTGATGAAGTTGTGCATACCCTTGCACCCCTTCTTTCCAAGGGCGATACAATTATCGATGGAGGAAATTCATTTTATAAAGATTCCCAGCGCCGCGCGAAGTCTCTTATGAAAATGGGGATTCATTTTTTGGATGTTGGAACATCCGGGGGAATTGAGGGCGCGCGTCATGGAGCCTGTATGATGATTGGTGGCTCCCAAGCGGCATTTAAAAAAACCGAGAGGCTTTATCGCGATATGTGTGTAAAGGGGGGGTATGGATACATGGGCACATCGGGTGCCGGGCATTTTGTAAAGATGGTTCATAACGGCATTGAATATGGCATGATGGGTGCGATTGCCGAAGGGTTACAGGTGATTGAGAAACATTCTAAAGAATTCAGTATTGATTTTTTAAAGGCGGCAGAGGTATACGAGCATGGGAGTATCGTGGAGAGTCGATTGATGTCGTGGACCGTTTCAGCGATGAAGCGTAAGGGGTTTGCGTCGATTGCGGGCACTGTTCCTCAAGGAGAAACAGAAGAGGAAATGAAAAAACTAGAGAAGTTATCAACAATGCCGATTCTTCGCCAGTCCCGTTTAGGGAGAGCAGCCACACGCAAACACCCTAGCATTGCGGGCAAACTTATCGCGGGTATGAGGAATGAATTTGGGGGGCATCGAGTTCTTGGTCCATAGGTGGTATACTACGGTGTGTATAGTGGTAACATCCCGTCTTACGAAAAAAGTGTTATCGTCCAAACATCAACAACGTCCGAGAGCTCGGAAACAATTCCATATGTTTGGCATTGTTTTTATTTTGGTTGGATTTATTGTGACACGTGCCGTTATTGTCCAAAAAAGTACGCATGCCGCCATTGGGGGTGCGGGCAATGTCAAAGCAGTGCTTACAAATGAACTTGGTTCGAGTGTGAGTGGTGGTAGCGTTGCCGTTGTTTGTGATGGCGTACCCGTTTCGTTTGCGGATAACGGCGCTCGCGACCTGGATGCCACGGTGGGCACTATTGAAGTCACGCCGACCATGGGTGACATTGCCACTACTGGTTGTTCAACCATTGGGGAGGCACTGCATATCACATTCTCATCAACCGACGGAACACTGGTGACTAAAACTGTGGATTCTACACTGATAGTAACTGGCGTAAATCAGGTCACCATTCCAACAATTCAATTCCCGCTTTCGGTCAGTGTTAAAGACGCCTTTGGCGCAGATATCACCGCCGACACCATCACCTACAACGGAGCCACTCCAACAGCCACCTCTGGCGCCACGTCCTACTGGGCTTCTACCGCCGGCAGTGGCGCGCTTTCCGTGCAAAAAGCAGGCTACGTTAATGCTTCGGCCACGAATACCGGATTAGCCAGCGTGAGTGTTGGCACTGCCAACAAAACGAGTGTTACCTTTGGCAATGCTTCGGCTGTTTCGAGCTCGGTTGCTGCAGGTTCTGCGGTTACTGTCCAAGGACTCGCCCCTACAGTCAAACTCATTGTCACCGACACCTCGAGTAACACCATTGCCATCGATGGTAATCTTACTATTGAAAAGAGTATTAATAGTGGTACAACATATTCCGCATTCACTCCTTCCAACATTACAACAAACACCAGCTACGATGCCGCAAACCCCTCGGTGGGATCAATCATCTATCGTTTAACGAAAGCCGGCTATCAAACACTCACGAGTAGTGTTATTACACCAGTGAGTACCGAGCAAAGCATTGTTTCCCTTACGATCGCAGCTCTTGGTCGCTCTCAAAGCGGAGGATCGAGTGTGACCCGCGTTGCCGCAACACCGCTGGTGATTATACCAGTGACCTCTCTAAGCGATGCCGTTGCTTCTAGTGTCGGTTTAGAAATTATCAAAAATGACAAAAACGATGATTCTACGAAAGAAAAAATTCTCAACGCGATTGCCCAGTTAGCAATACCTGATCCGACGGTCTTGAGCTCTACAAGCATTCAATGGAACCTCCCCGCAAACATCCCCCGTAGATTCCTCCCCGCAAACGTTATCCTGTCTCGCGTTGAGGGCGAAGGGAGAGCGGCTCGATTGATACAGATTAAGTATCTTGTTTTGACTCAAAATACAACAAACTGGTTTATTCTGGAGGACGAGGGGCTGGAACCAGGCACAGAGTACAGCGATCGGGTACTCACCATCGAAGGGTTTCCCGGCAATTGGGCGATGCCAAAAGCGACAACATTTTCTGAAGAGCCTCCCATATTACTCCTTGCGCCCGTAGCGACCGGTGTTCAACCACAAATTTTGTTTCCCCGACCACAAATTTCCCAACAACAATTACTTGCTATTCATTTTTTAGAAACCAACAAATATCTGCAAGCCGATGGCTCGTTTGACTCGATTCCCGAATGGCGACCCTGGTATAAATGGGGATTTGTACATATGAGTAATGGTCAGAGAGATCCACTCAATCGATTACTGTATATTTCGGAGAACAGTGTTGCTGGCAGCCAAACAATGGTGGTTGAGATGCAACGAGAGGATTCTCACGAAGTGGTTGCGGGCCCACCGCTGGTTGTTAATTTTTCTTCCCCAAGTTTGCCGTAGTGTATGAAACGTCGGTCTACTTCTCTACGATACCATTGGAAAAATATTCATACTGCTGCATTACTTATTGCGGTTCTCTTTGTCGTTACTTGGATCCATTGGTACGGTAATCCATTTCGATCGTATGCCTCGGATGAGGCGTTAGCAATCCACTGTTCTTCGGAGCGCGCGACGAATCCTTGTGTGAATGCTCGACACAGTGTCTATGGCGAGTGGTTGAGTAATGGTCAAAGTAATGAAACCATTAATAACCAACACCAGGCCGCCTGGGTTGAGTATACTTCTTCTGATGACACAGAATTTACCATAACAGGCGCAATGGTAATTGATCGTGGAGCAGCAAATAATGATATTCTTGATGGACATTTTATTTTTGATGGTGATAGCCAAAAACGTTTTCCCAAAGAAGGGGGTATTGGTCCGTTATCAGAAATGACCGATCCTATTATCCACTTTCCTCCGACCGATGCAAAAAGTATTCGTTTTATTATTGATAAGGTATCGGGCGGCACGGCAGATGTTGGGCTTACAGATTTTACCCTCTATTGGGCGCCGAAAGGAAATATTGTCTTTACCGCGCGGTGCTCCACCCAGCATCGAGATGGTGATCATGACGATACGGCGCATGATTGCTCTAACGCTCTCCCCGGTAACGCTGGGGAATGGTGGACGAAGGATCTTGGGGGATCGGATTTAAATCAATCTTGGATTGAGTTAACGACTAAAATTCCATCGGATCCGCTGCTTATTTCAGGGATTACTATTAACGAACTCGATGATCGTGACAATGTGATCGCCGATGGACATTTTATATTTAAAAATGGCGCAGTTGAAACACGATTTCCGCCCGAAGGGGGGATTGGGCCCGTTGCTCAATATCGGGGCAAGATACTCCCCGTTCATCCACCATTAGCATTCACATCGATTCGTTTTGTTGCTGATAGCGTCCCCGATACGGCATCCCACGTTGGATTACAGGAGTTTGGTGTTGTCCGTACGGCTCTCACTGAGAATTTGTTGTTTTGCGACGGAGAATTTGTTGATCCCAGCAATAACCACAATTATTGCGGCTCGTGTTCTCATGCATGCTTAAACACCCAATGGTGTTCTGTGGGTTTGTGTCACGACGAACAAGTCCTTACGACATCGATCCGTATGAACAGTCCGACGGACATCGCCTTACAATCAATACAGCGTGTTCCGGGTTCGACGAGTTCTATTGTGAAGCCCTCTGCTGCTCAATACATGGCGCAAATCCTTTCGTCGGATGGGAAGGTGCTTTCGGAGAACGCATTTGATGTTCCCGCTCAAGAAGTATGGTCGGGTGACCACTGGCAAACCATTGACCCAGAGTATCCACTCGAATTTGATGTCCCCTTGAAGGACATCGCCCCATCAACCACAGCAACGGTTACAGGAACTCACACATATTCTTCGAGCGCGCAACCATCGGTGTCCGAGATATTTATTGGTCTTCACAGTCGAGAACAAGGGAATAATAACGTCTCTGCCGTACTACGCTGTCCCATTGAGGTACATGTAGCGCCATCTTCAGATACAGAAACACCTGATACTGTAACGGCAACGCCACTGCTATGCACTGTTGTCGGAGAAGATGCGCAATACCCACTCAAAATCGATTCTGTAACGGTAAATACCACATCAATTATCGCTGGTCGGCCGTTTCAATTAGTCATTACCGTTAATAATCAAACATCCTCGACACAGGAATTTTTCCCCGCAGTTGCCTGGCGGGATAGTAATGCCAATGAAGTGCTTGTCCCGGGTGGTGTGATGGTGCCTGGAGCGCCACGGTTTATCATTAAAAATTCCAGCGGGGCAGAGATTTTTACAAAGGCGGTGAATGAAATTTCTCAATAGCTATGAAGAAAGTCCTTTTTCTATTGTCTGTCTTCTTTGTGCTCGTATTCGGTGTGGCGCACAGCGCTCCCGTGCACGCAGTGTATACAAATCTTGACGGGAGCTGTCCCCACCCCGAACATCAGTATCATGTTGCTAAAGACTGGTGCGAGGCAATGCCATTTTGCAATGGTAAGCATATTCCGCCAGGGACAATTTGTCCTACTATCATCGCCGCCCCTCCACCTCCTCCAGAGCCGGATAAGCTTTGTCCGGGTGGAGGAAGTGTGAAGGCAAGTCAATCCTGCCCCAATATTTGCGGTGATGGTATCAAGAAGTCTTCTGAAATCTGTGATGAGGGTAAAGACAAAAACGGCAACCCCAAATCCGCCTCTGTACACACTGGGAAACAATACAAGGAGTACTGCTCTGCTAGCTGTGACAAATGGGTTCCAGTATGTGAAAGTAACCAAGAAAAGAAAGGGAAACCCCGCGCACAAGTAGGTATTGATCAGACTATAGATATTGTACAGAGATGTGGCGAAAAACAATCTGACTCGGATCAGCAGTGTGAACTCAATCAGGTCAATGCCTACTATGAAAATTCCACTATAGTAGCACCTCAATGCCCTCCAACACGAGGGTGCGCTCCAGCCCTTCAATGTGAAAAACCACCCATCGTCGATGTTAGTATGTATGTCGAAGGTCAAAAAGTGAGTCAACTCTATTTGAGCGATTTATTGTATCGGATGGCCCAGCTGCGTGTTATGCCCGCTAAAGAATACGCGGATTATGACCGCGAGAGTATTGAGACCCCCAAAGAACATGAAAAGAAAAAAGAAATTCCACGATTCTATGTTGAATTGAGTGTTAAGAGTACTATATTTTTTGGAGGAAGACACCCGGTAACAAGCGGACCCGTTGCGTTTTATATGTACGATGATGGTGGGAAAAATTGCTTTGTTTTACAAGATGAAAAAGCTGATGACAATATATTTTCAGCACAAGTAGGAATTGTGGGGGATCAAGGCGATAAATTTGACTCTATTCCACAAAACTTTTCCCCAGTGTGCGCTGGGGAGACGGAGTTTTTGCGATGGGCGAAATATCAGCATATTATTAATGATGCTCCGCCGACAGGAGAGCAGCTTGCTAGTAAGATTGGAAGGTATCTTGGGAATACTCTTCGAATTAAAGTCTATCGAAAAAAGGGAGAACCAGAAGGAGCGCCGCCGTTAGCATACCTCGAAATTCCAATTGAAGGCGACCGATTGACCCGGCCAAATGTATTGCCGGCGATCAGCATAGATGCGATACGCGAATATGGACTTGATTATATTAAAACGATATCGGTATTATTCGGTCCAGACCGATTGGGTCCTGATCGAAAGTCGGTGCCTGCGCTTATTCTCGATCACGTTAAAGATAGTGTCCATGCATGGATGTTTACTCCAGAGCAAACATCAGAAGGCCCTGCGCGCGTCCCTTCTATTCCGCCGGCGCCACCAATGCCGCATCGGGTGTCCAATCCCGTTGAACAATATGTTTTAGATAACGGTTTATTTCCACGCGGGCAATGTGACTTAGCGAGCGCCTCAAACGCTGGTCGTTGCTCTGCCGCATTTGACGAGATGAAGCGTGAAGCAGGCTTCCAGTATTCTTCGCCCCCGAAGGTGATGGTGGGGGAAATTGGTGGCATCACGGACGCTTCGGGCGCTGTTGTGATCAAAAAAATGCCGAATGGTTCTATTTATGTGCTGACGGCACCGGGGTACAATCCAGAACAACTCAAAACACGCATCAATGAATTTTCTCGACGCAACTGCAAGACTAAGGACTGTGTTGACCCTTGGCCGTAAGAGGTCATTGACTTTTACGGCCAATAGTGGTATACTTATCAGTTCGGTGGGGGAACAAAAACGGTTAAAGGAGGCTCCTGATGAGCAGGATTTTTGCGTTGGCGACAGTGTTTGCGCTTTTGCTGGTGGCAACCGCTTCGGCCGAGAGCCTCGTGCAGGAATTGTCCAGCCTGGACAAAGAATGCGCCGAGGACCTCACGAGCCTCACTCTAATGAGACTCAATGTGGCTAGTTTGGTTGCCGCCACCATGGTTGGTGGTACGAGCCAGCAGGACTTGACCGATTTGCGCAAGCGGGTCGATCGTCTGGCTACCAACACCGCTTCTCGAGAGATTCGCCTGGAGCGGATCAGGAAGCTCTACGACTGGAAGGTCGAGCAGCGACCCGAGCGAGAAAAGCGGCCACTCACCTTTCAAGGGTGGTGGCAAGCGCTCAAAGAGCGCAACGAGAAACTCAAACACTCGCTGAAGAGCGCTCAAACGCTCTTCCAATAACTTCGAGGCCACTCAAGTCTCACCAGGCGCGCCCACAGATTTTCTGGGCGCGCTCTTTCATTTTAATGGATTGACTTTTTAGACACTTGTGGTATAGTAATCATAGGTAGAATCTTTGTGAAAACAACCAAATCGTCGAAGTTGCGTTAGATAACGGGCCTTGCCCGCATCGTGCGACCGTAACGAGAGGAAGGTATCAAAAGGATTCGCCAATATCCTTAGTTTGAAAGGAGGTGAATCCTTTTATGTATAACGATAGTTCTTCTTCTCAACGCACGATGAACGATGTTTCAAGTATGAATTTGAAATGCGCCGGTTGTGGCGCAGCTGTTACCGAACTCCCATTCGTCCCGGACGGTAGCCGACCGGTCTATTGCCGAGACTGTAACAGCCAACGACGCAACAGCTTCCGCGATAGTCGCGGTGGTGGCAGTAGCAGTGGAATGGGTGGTGGAATGAGTAGCGGCCGACCGGCTCGACAGTTGCAAGATGTGTCCGCGATGGGCATCCAATGCGCTGGTTGCAGCAAGCCGATTACCGAACTCCCGTTTACTCCGGACCCGAGTCGCGCAATCTATTGTCGCGATTGCTACAAACGAAACTAGTATTCGATTGTACAACAAAATACCCGCCGATTTGGCGGGTATTTTTGGTATTGTCCCCCAGCATGCTATGATACCCGCTCTATGGATGATTCAATTTTAAATTTATTAAATCCGCAACAACGCGTTGTCGTTACCGAAGGGGACGGTGCGTGCCTCGTGCTTGCGGGTGCCGGATCCGGGAAGACCAAAACAATTGTTCATCGGGTGTCGTACCTTTTATCACAGGGCGTGGAGCCCGGCGATATCTTATTATTGACGTTTACCAATAAAGCGGCACGCGAGATGATGGAGCGGTGTACCGCATTACTGGGGCATGCAAGCCAGGGTATCTGGGGTGGAACATTTCACCATATTGCCAATCGTATCCTTCGACAGGAAGCGGGGCGTGTTGGATTTACGCCACGATTTACAATCATGGACGAAGACGATAAAAAGAAATTATTAAAAAAATCCATTAAGTCGTTTGGTGAGCCACCAGAACGTGCGATGAAACCCGAAGTCATCGGCTCATTGTTAAGTTACGCCGCGAACACCCTGACACCCATTGAGGAGGTCGTACACATGCGATTTTCGCGAGTGGACCAGCTACCACAATGGTTTCGTGATTTTGACACATTTTTTCGCGCGCGAAAAAAAGAATTGAATGCCATGGATTTTGATGATCTACTGGTATATTGGTTGGAACTCGTGTCGGGGGAATCCGAACGTGCTCGTGCTTGGAGAGAGCGTTTTCGATATGTACTCGTTGACGAGTATCAAGATATTAATCGACTCCAGGATGCGATCGTGGAAAGACTGGCAAGCCACCACAAGAATCTGCTGGTGGTCGGGGATGATGCACAAAGTATTTATGGGTTCCGGGGTGCTGATGTGGATCATATTCGCTCATTCCCGAAGCGTTTTCCCACTGCTCGCATGTTTCCACTAACAATCAACTATCGTTCAACTCCCGAAATTTTAGGGGTAGCCAACGCCGCCCTCAAAGAACACCAACAAGCCTTTCAAAAAGAACTTCGAGCCGAACGCCCCCATGGAGTACGAGCGCGATTACTGGAGCCCCTTACCTTGGAAGAAGAAGCCCAAGCGGTGATTGACGAGGTGCGTCGCAATCAACGCAACGGAATTTCACTCAATGATCAGGCGGTGCTGTTTCGGGCGAGTGCTTCATCGGTGACGATGGAACTCGAACTCCAGCGTGAGGGCATCCCGTATATTTTGCGCGGTGGCATGCGATTTTTTCAACAGGCACACATTAAAGATATGGTTGCCGCTGCCAAGGTGATGCGTTACTGGCATGATGAGCTCGCATGGGGTCGACTCACCGAGCTTCTCAAAGGCGTCGGCCCCGCAGCGGCTACACGGATTTGGATGGTGATGAAAGAGGTATCGCCCGACGATCTTGAAGAAGCACTCGCCCATAACCCTGGCGTTGCGACTCTCCTAAAACCAATTCTACGGCATTTAAAAGATAATGGAACTGATTTGGCGACCCGCTTAAATGAATGGTTGAATGGATGGTATCGGACGTATCTAGAAGAAAATTATGACGATGCGCAGGAACGTACCGATGATTGCATTGCCTTTTGTTCGTTTGTTTCCAAATATACCGACACCGAGCAATTGTTTGCTGATATTGCCTTATCAGAACGATTTGAGAAGGATGCGACCGAAGGGAATGATACTCCACGACTGGTTTGTTCCACCATTCATCAAGCCAAAGGATTGGAATGGTCGAGTGTCATCCTTATTGGCCTTGTGGATGGCGCGCTTCCGCATTATCGGAGCCTTAATTCTCTTTTAGAACTCGAAGAAGAGCGGCGATTGCTCTATGTTGCGGTCACGCGCGCTAAAGATCAATTGATTCTTTCCAGCGCCCGGGAAGGCATTGGCGGACAGTACGCACTGCCATCTCGGTTTATTGAAGATATCAAGCATGTCATCGATCGCCCTCAAGGAGTGGATGATGACGGACTTCCGGTGATTGACATTGGTGGTAAGCCCCTTGGAATTTTGGATAAAGTGATGCTGCTGCGAAAAATAAAACACTAGAGAGGGGGTTCTAATAGCGAATGGAGTTTAGTCTGAAGGGCTTCCATTGTATTAATTTCCATCAGTTCTTGGCGGAGCGCCTTGGTACTACCCAATCGTTTGAAATACCAGACAATGTGTTTGCGGAATTGAATAATTCCATGGGGGCCATAGCGATTAAGCATCAACTCGGCGTGCTTGAGGATAACGGAAATCTTTTCAGTAACGCTTGTGGTGATTGTTTCTTGGTACAGTTCGGGCAATAACGCGCGTTGAACCTCTCTAAAAATCCAGGGATTCCCCAATGCTCCACGGGCGATCATAATGCCGTCTGCTGTGCTTTCCTGCAGTGCCCGCAGCGCGCTTGTTGCATCAATAATATCGCCATTAGCCAGCACCGGAATAGATACTCGTTTTTTTATTTCTGCAATCTCTTTCCAATCGGCGACACCACTATACCCTTGGGCCTTGGTGCGGGCGTGTACAGTGATAAGGTCAGCGCCCGCTTCTTCGATTTTTTGGGCAAACACACGCGCCTCGATGGGGGACGACCACCCCAGTCGAATTTTAACCGAAAGGGGCGTTTGGCCAATCGCAGAGCGGACATCCCGGACAATATTCATTGCACGCTTGGGTTCTTTCATGAGCGCCGCTCCGTTAAAGTTGCACGTGAGTTTATAGACGGGACAACCCATATTAATATCAATGCCATCGGGGCCGAAGCGCTCCATGATTGCTGCTGCTGAACGCGCCATCACCAATGGCTCCGCTCCAAAAATTTGTTGGATGAGCGGGCGCTCAATAGGATCAAACCGCGCCATCTCGAATGTTTTTTCACTGGCACGGACGATTGCTTCGGAAGAAACCATTTCGCGGAACATCACCGGCATGGTTGGGGTTTGGGCATTCACCGAGCGCACGACAAAACAGAACGGCAAATCCGTCATGTCTGCCATTGGCGAGAGACCGATAATAGGTTGAGATTGTGTTTGCCATCGAAACATAGTGAGCGCGGTTATGGCTATCTTATGCTATAATACGATCATGATCAAGAAACAATCTCTCATCGCTCTATTGAGCATAATCCTGGTACTACAACCATTGTCACTTATTGCGGCAACGGTTGATGTTGCAAGCGATCCCGAATTTAATGCCAATGATATTATTAGTGATGAAGATTTTGTTGATACGAATGGAATGAGCGAGGCTGAGATTCAGGCATTCTTCTTAACACAAAAAGGATTTATCGCCGGGTTCACTCAACCGAATCCCGATACCCTCGAATTGGAGACGGCCGCTCACATTGTGTGGCAGGCCGCTCAAACGGCGGTCATCAATCCAGAGATTCTCGTGACCATGCTCCAAAAGGAACAATCACTCATTGAAGACCCTGATCCGTCTTCGAACCAATTTGATTGGGCGACCGGGTATTCTAAGTGTGATGGTTGTTCTGGGTCCTCGACCTATAAAGGATTTCGTAATCAAGTGACCGCATCGGCGAAACGCCTTCGGTATTATTTCGACCATCCTGATGAATTTAAAACGTTTCGAGCGGGTCTAGCTAGTACCACGCTGGATGGGTTTACGATTGTCCCAGCCAATCAAGCAACGGCTGGGTTGTATATCTACAATCCTTGGCGAGGAGGTTCGCGTGTCGACAATCGATTGATCGGTGCCAACTACAACTTTTATCGGATTTGGAAACGGTACACCAAGCCCGTGTTTGCCGACCGTACAATTGTTAAAACAAAAGATACGAATGAACTATTAGTTGTTCAGTCTAATCATATACGACCCTTTGTTGATGTAGCGATTGCTCCATTATTATTTACTCCACAAGAAATCGTATCCGCACCGGTTGTGGCCAAACGAAAACTCACACGGTTTTATCCCAGTGGAGAGCTCCTCACGCTCAACGATGCGTTTGCTGGGAGTTTTGTGAGCGCTCAAACAAACGATGCACCATTAGCCGGCAAGACAGCTACGTATAGTGTTTCGTTTAAAAATGTTGGAGCTAGAACATGGGATCAAAAGACCACACAGTTATTGATCTCGGATGTGGCGGGAGCACAAACTCCATTAAGAACCTCAAAATGGCCCTCACCCAAGGGTGGATTTCTGCCAAAGGAACAATCCATTGCACCCGGGCAAGTGGCCACATTTAGCGTTCCGTTTCAATTTCCCAAACAGGTTCGAGGCTATGATCAGCTCATGGAGCTTGAGTATAGCCCTGTAACAACGGCCTCGTTACACATCGCTTCCGCAAGTGTCTTTGGCGATGCGCCCCCGCCATCAATCGTATCTTCCACCGCAGCGACATCGGTATTTAATGTGCTCACGCCATCAGTGCCTTCTTCTGCGAGTGGACCTCTCCGTATCAGTGGAACGCGTTCCTCTGTGATTGTGGTTGCACAGTCACCATTACAATCTGAAATTGAGAAACAGTCTTTTCCCATCTCGATGAAGCCTGGGGAAAAATCCATAGTGACACTACAACTTAAAAATACGGGGATCATTCCCTGGAAACGCGGCGTCGTCCGCTTGAGCGCCTATGGGCAAAAGGGAATAAAGGATCCGGCCCCGTTTTATCACAAGAGTTGGCGTGATAAAACAAAGGTTGTGTGGATGAAAGAGTCGGTGGTCAATCCCGGTCAAACCGGAACGTTTAGCTTTACAGTGCTCGCACCGAAAACTGAAGGAGTGTATACGAGTAACTATCAATGGACCATGCAGGACGGCAGTAAGGAGTGGAACAATCAACCCATCCGGTTGGATGGTATAAACGCGGAATTCGTTGTGACAACAACCGTAGAGAAAAAGCCCGGTAATGTTGAGCGATTGTATTAACAATGATAGGGCCCTGCACTCCGTAGTCCCGATTTTTATCGGGACGAAGGAGGGTGTGGGTAATTTTTCTTGACACAAAAAACGGGTCTATGATACGGTCGAGCTATAGTAATTTAATGATCAATGTCTATGTATAGTTTAAACGGTTCGAAAGAAGTGTATCGCGCCGAGTATATTTGGATCGACGGTGGTCGCCCCGACTTGGGTGACCCGACACAAAAACTGCGTTCAAAGACAAAGATTGTTCCCTTGGGAGAAGAGCCGCCGATTTGGGGGTTTGATGGTTCCAGTACCTTCCAAGCCCCGGGGAATTTATCGGATTGCGTTCTTAACCCCGTGATGAGTTGTCCTGACCCCATTCGTGGGAGCAAAGATCGATTAGTGCTTTGTGAGGTCCTCAATGTCGACATGACGCCGCATTTTTCGAACACGCGTGCCGCAAATGTCGAAGTAGCGAAGAAATTTGCAAGCCATGAATCATGGTTTGGTATTGAGCAAGAGTACACATTTTTTAAAGGCGGTCGACCGCTTGGTTGGCCGGATAACGGGTTCCCGGCGCCCCAAGGAGGATACTATTGCGGTGTGGGGTCTGACGAGGTCTTTGGCACTGAAATTATAGAAGCGCATACAAACGCCTGCCTGGCAGCGGGACTGACAATTGCTGGGACTAATGCCGAAGTCATGCCCGGACAATGGGAATTTCAAGTAGGCACATTGCCACCGACCGAAGTTTCGGATCAACTCTGGATGTCTCGATGGCTACTCTACCGGGTTGCGGCACAGTTTGGTGCGTATGCAACGTTGAGCCCAAAACCCGTGAAGGGGGATTGGAATGGCGCGGGTGCGCATACCAATTATTCAACAAAAGAAATGCGTGAAGGGTATGAACCGATTGTCATCGCTGCTGAAGCGCTTCGAGCACGGCATAAAGAACATATTGTTGTATATGGATTTGGTATTGAGCAACGATTGACCGGTCGACATGAAACATCGCGATATGATGAGTTCCGATGGGGAGTATCTGACCGCGGGGCATCTGTGCGCATTCCCTGGCAGGTCGCCGTTGCAAAGAAAGGATACCTCGAAGACCGTCGTCCGAACGCCAACATGGATCCGTATCAGGTCACACGTATGATTACCGAGACCGTGTGTAGTGCGTTTGAAAGTAAATCAAATCCTGCTTTAGGACAGCCGATGGTACTCAATAACGCGCTTTTGGGTGGAATGTCGCATTAGAGAAGTTAAAGAATGCAGAATCAGCCTCGCTCAATAGCGGGGCTGATTTTTTATACATCATTAGCAGTGTGGATAAGTATGTGTTGACATTCGGTATTTGTTCGGGTACGTTAAGAATAGATTTTACCCTTTTATTTCTTCATGTCTATGGCTCGTCAAAAACCTCTCACACGTAAACAGAAAGAAGTGCTCGAGTTTATCGAGTTTTACGCCAAAGAACGCGGATATACCCCGACATACCGGGAAATTGCTGCTGCCATGGGCAAATCTTCTCCCGCTACCATTCATGAACATATTAAGTCCTTGGAAACAAAGGGGTATCTCGCCATTGATAAGGGGCGTGCGCGTTCAGTCGAGATGGTTCATGATATGACGCTTGATCCGGCATACGCCCTCTTCCTGCCGCTCGTGGGGCTCATTACAGCGGGGCAACCGATCGAAGCGATTGAAGAACATGAAACCATGGCTGTGCCCGCAAATCTCGTTGTGGATGCGATTAACACCTATGTGCTCCGAGTGAAAGGGGAATCAATGAAGGATGACGGGATTTTGGATGGGGACCTCGTGATTGTAGAACGCAACCCCAGTCCCAAGGACGGTGATGTGGTGGTGGCGCTCCTGGATAACGCCTATGCCACACTCAAGCGATTTTATCGTGAAACGAATCGTATTCGGCTTCAACCGGCTAATAGCGCTATGGAACCTATTTATGCGCAAGACCCCTTGATTCAAGGAGTGGTTCGGGCGGTGATCCGAAAATTTACCACGCTATAATTATGACCATTATTGCCAGTATTCAACCGAATCGAATCACCTTTTTAAACCATCCTCGATACCGCTATGGGCTCCGTGTCTCTCCACGACTCCATCGAAGTACTCGCACGCTTCCACTCCAAGGGAATGGAGCCGCTCGCGTTCAAGTGGAACGGGAAACGGGTGAATATCACAAAAATTAACTTGGTTTATGATTCGATGGTCGGGCGCGAGCGCATTATTCATTTCGCGGTCAGTAATGACGAAGCGGCGTACCAACTCGATTATTATAGCCTTAAACAACAATGGAAATTATCAGGCCAGTATGTTGATTAGTATTTGACACGTACTTATGAATGTATTACATTTGTAATACATTCTCATGCCATTAGCACCATTCGCATATGCGCTCCATCCTTACCGTTTCTCTCACTACCAAAGAAGTACAGGCCATCAAACAAAAAACAAAAAAACGTGGATTTGAAACCGTGAGCTCATACCTTCGTTTTCTTGTTGATGAGGATGATGGCACGCTCATTAGTGAGGCGGAGTTACTTCGTCGGGCAACGAAAGCGGAAAAGGATTACGCTACAGGGAAACTCACAGCATACACATCGCTAAAAGAAGTATTGTAGTATGCTTGTTAAAAGCATTTACTATACAAAGGATTTTATCCGGGATGCTCAAAGGCTCCCGCAAGCAATTCAAATACTAGCTTTACAAAAAGAAGCAACCTTTCGAAATAATCCTCTTCATCCTTCGTTGCGCCTCCATGCGTTAAAGGGGAGGTTGGTCGGTCTCTGGTCTATTTCAATCACGATGAATTATCGAATTATTTTTAGTCGGATGGAAAATGGAGATATTCTTTTCCTCTCGATTGGGAAACACGATATTTATCGGAACCTCTAGAGTGAATATGGAAACAAAAACAATTATTATCGCCGGGGGAGGAATATCGGGTATGGTAGCAGCTATTACCTTGGCAAGCGCGGGACATAGAGTTGATGTTCATGAAAAGAATCCTGGTATTGGAATGCGGTTTGCTGGAGATTTCCAAGGAGTAGAAAATTGGACACAAGATCAAGATGTTCTTACGGAATTATCAATAAAACAAATAGATTTAAATTTTGATTATACGCCGTTCTCAAAGCTTACTGTGAGTGATGGCGCGGTATCTCGGGATGTCTTCTTTAAGCGGCCAGCATTTTATGTCGTGAGACGAGGAAATGGAGCCAACACTCTTGACCAATCATTATATCACCAAGCTGTGTCCAAGGGAGTAAAATTTTTCTTTAACAGTCACATTGATCCCACGAAGGCAGATATTGTGGCGACTGGACCCTTACCGGGACATATTATCGGAATCGTTAGGGGAATGGTTTTTAAAACAGGATTAACCGATATGGCGATTGGTGTGTGTAATAATACTGCCGCTTGGAAAGGGTATGGCTATCTATTAGTTACGAACGGAATGGCCTGTCTCTGTACCATGGTACTAGAACCACATAAGCAAGATTTACAAAAAAGTTTTAACCACACAAAATCAATTATCGAAAGTATTACCGGTTCACTCACTATGGATGGCGGTCAACGGGTCGGTGGGGTTGGCTCCTATCGCATAGCGCCGATCTTTCAAGATGGCCCGCAACGGTATGTCGGTGAAGCCTCCGGGCTTCAGGATATTATTTGGGGATTTGGAATTCGAACGGCGGTTACATCGGGATGGTTATCGGCTCAAAGTATTATCACCGGAACGTCCTACCAAGAGAGGGCTCAAGAACAATTTTTATCGAATCACCATGCGTCATTAGTGGGCCGATTTTTTTGGGAGAATATCGGCTTACGGTATAGTTCATTTTTTATTAATCGAGTTTCCAACGCTAAAGACCCCCTTAATTTAATGAAGAAGTATTACTCTGAACATTTTCTTACGCGGCCTCTTTACAAAATCGCTAAGGGATTCCTTAAGAGGAGATATCCTATATATTGAAATAATTATAACCATATGATTATCAAAAAATTTCTTCATTCTTGCATATTTCTCGAAGACAACGGCAAACGGTTGTTGATCGACCCCGGGCTGTTTTCGTTTATTGAGAAGAAGGTAATCGTCCACGATATTGGGCCGGTGGACGCCATTCTCCTTACACATGAACACCCTGATCATTATGCACCCGAAATTATTAAGCAATGTATCGCGTTGAACCCAGCTACCACCATCGTGACGCACGAGGGGATTGGGAAGTTACTTCAAGTAGAGGGGTTAGCGTATCAACATATTACTGCGGGCGATACGATGGATATCGCAGGATTTAGGGTGCAGGGGCTTGAGGCAGCACACGGAGCGATACCATTTCCAGCGCCACAAAATCTTGCCTATGCAGTGAATAACAAATTTCTCCATCCTGGTGATTCTCTGGCAACGCCCGAGGGTACGCAATGCGATGTGCTCGCCCTACCGATTGCCGGTCCCTGGCTTACACTTGTTGATGCCTTGACATTAGCCAAACAGATACGGCCTCGTATTGTCATCCCTATTCATGACGTATTTATAAAAGATTTTTTCTTGGATCGAATGTACCAGATGTGTCAAAAAATTTTGGTGGATGAGGAGATCGATTTCCAGCCCCTTGGAATTGGTGAATCGTTGGAAGTATAAAATGTATGCTCATTGACGTTGAAACAAAAACACGGATCATTACGGATTTACAAGCTCTCGACGATCTCCTTCAAGTGTGGGGGATCAATCGCAAAGACTATTTTTTGTTGGGGCGGTGGCCGGTGGCGCTCCTCGGATACGACGCATCTTCCATGAAACCGAGTGGCAATGATTTTGTGGTGGGAATTCATGAGGGGAAAACGCCGTGGTTTGGGGAGGAGCCTCGTCGAGGATTCCAAGAAACACCGCCACCAACGGACAGTATCTACCAACAGCAGATCAGTAATTATATCCAAGAGCACGGCATTGGCGTACATTTCTATAGTTTTGGTCATGAACGGTTTATTCGCCGTTTGCCAAAAATGGGAACCGTGGCGCTTAAGAATGGTGCATTATTTGCGATGAGCGCGCTCTACGATACCATCGAAGGAACTGCCGAAGAAATGCTTCCCGAGTGTCAAGAAGAGGGTGTGGGATTAGAAAAGGGGGTGCGGATGCTTGAGTATATCCGCGCATTACGACAAGCCGCACTCTCCGCGCACGAACAAGACACCGTTATAAGGGCTGATCGGGCCTTGGAAGAATTTGAATGGATTGAACGACGGTATCAAGAGTTGCAAGCGACGTTGAATGATTCTTCTCGGGTGTTGAGGGGTCGTTCGGTATTTCCGGGCGTCGTGCGGGGGATAGCAATGGTCGTGAGTGATATTCGTAAGGTTCAGATCACAACACCGTGTGTTGCGGTGGCCGAACGAACGGCTCCGGGTTGGGAACAATGGAACCATAACATTCAAGCGTTGGTCATCGATCATGGAGGGTTGTTGAGTCATGCCGCGTTGCTCGCGCGAGAGCTGAAGATCCCATGCGTGGTTCAAACGATGGTGGGCACGCAGCGCATTAAAACCGGAGACCATATTGTTGTTGATGCCACCAACGGAATTATTACCTTACCCGCTTCCGGTGAAAAGTAAAAACCGGCGCAAGGGGGTCCGAACGTGGTCGGATCTTGCGGCCGGTTGAACGCCGAAATGTTCTATATTAGTGTGTGATGTCGTGGGTGTCTCCACTGGGGAAATCGAGCGCGAACGCTTCGTGCACTCCTTGGAGAGCGCCCGCTACTTCGTCTTCTATGACGACGACGGTGATGAGTCGTTCGTTCGGACACTGAACTTGAACGACAACATTCGCTTGACCCATAGCAATACCGTCATAGAATCTCGCCGAGACCCCTTGGTGTCCCGCCATGCATTCTCCGATGCCGCTGATCAGGGCCATCCCATCGCGTTGCTGGATGACAACGCGATTTTGAAAGACTTCGATCTGGAGTGTCTCATCGATGAGCGCGCGGGTTCTTGGAGCGTCGATGGTATGAGTTGTAAAACCCATTTGCCGCATGTTCCGCACACCACTGACGATTTGATATTCAATCCGGGCTTGGTCGAGTGCACCGAAGACCTTACCACCGACGCGAGTGCCTTCGCACGGAGTAACACCAAAGAGTGTTAGGCCCTTTTGGGCAGTGACCATGCGGAGCGTATGGTTCGTTGTATGTGGAGCGTTTCGAAGAATCCATGTGCCAGGGTTTTGGGGGAGCTCGCTTGTCCCCACCCAGATTCGGATGTCTTCGTCCAGTGCTGCGCTCACGGCCGTTGGGGCGACCACTTTTGCACCACCGTTGACGAGCTCATCGAGCTCTTCGATGGTGACCCAGATGTATGTTCGTGTCCCCTTAACGATTCGATAGTCAGCGCTTTCGATGCCGCCGGGACCGCGCTTGAAGAGGAGTACCGTTTTGACACCTCTACTCTTGAGGGCGATGCCGGTGTGGACAGCCCACGTGTCGGTGCCACCACGATCTGTGACCGTAAGAAGTCCATCAGGGCTCTTGCCGACATACCCAGCGAGGATCAGTGCTCGATTGGGGTCATCGTGCGTCCAGTCATCGAAGAGGAGACGGAGTAGGGGGTAGGTGAGGTCGGGGAGGAGTCGGCCGTTGCGATCAGTGATGAAGTGCTTCCGCGAGTGCTCATAGAGTGCGTGGTCTCCGAGCAGGCCAGCGAGCATTGGAGTTGACGAGAGTTCGCCGTTTCCAAGTACCTTGCCGTGGATGGTTTGTGAAAACTCTCCGACGTCGTTGATGGATTCGAGATTTCGGCGGAGTTGGCCACTGCCGGTGTCCAGAAGATCGCGAAGATATTTCTCGGTGCGATGGGGAAGTGGAAGGAGTTTATGCAGGAGATCAAGATGTGGTTGCAGAAAAGGATTCTTGATTTTCCATACTTTTTTCTCCCACTCATCGGGCCATTCCGGGTGCGCGGCTCGTTCCCCCAATCCCTTAAGGGTATCTGTCATGCCTTCAAGGGCCGAGCAGACGGCGATCACGCGGTGGCCGCGCCGTTGTAGGGATCGGATGACGGCCGCCACTTCGTGCATGTTGCTCATGCTCGCGCCGCCGAATTTGGCGACGACAACTTCGCCGATTTCATCCACACTGCCGAGGTGGTCCAAGTTGATATCCATGGAGAATACCTCCTAGTTTTCATTTCCAATTTTTTCAAGTTCAATGCATTGCTGTCTCTCGCTCATATCACAATATCTTTTTGATATGGGCGAGAGAACACAACACGAAGCGTTTTATCTTATCATTGTAGACCATTAAAATGCAACAAGAATCTTTATAAAGAGAAAAATAGAATACCTAGTGTATGTGGATGCATGTCGACATGAACTCCTATTTTGCTTCGGTGGAACAACAAGCTAACCCCTTTTTACGGAGTCGGCCGGTGGGGGTTTGTGCGTACTTGAACGACTATGGTTGCATCATTGCTTCTTCCATTGAAGCGAAACTGCGTGGCGTAAAGACAGGGTGCCGGGTTCCCGAAGCGCGTCGGCGGTGTCCCGAGCTAGTGCTTGTGGAGAACGATCCTAAAAAATATCGTTCCAGCACAAAAAAGATTTTTTCGATTCTCGCGGATTACACGGATCAGATCGAACCATACAGTATTGATGAAGCGTTTTTTCGGATTAATTCATTTGGTGACGACAAAGAGTCTCTATCAACACTCCGAGATCTTGCTGAAGAAATAAAGAAAAGAGTGAGGGAGGAAGTAGGTGAATGGTTGCGATGTTCGATTGGGATTGCGCCGACGCGGTGGCTTGCAAAAATCGGAAGTGACTTCCAAAAACCCGATGGTCTCACCGTTCTTACGCTAGAAAATATTTCGAGTATCTATGATCGCATGAAACTTACCGATGCGTGGGGTATTGGAGATCGATTGGAGGATCGGTTGAATCGATTATGGATTTATACGCTCAACGAGCTTCGGACGTATCCTGTCGCTAACATTATGGAAGTGATGGGCTTACAGGGATATCAGTTATGGGCGAACGTCAACGGTATCGAGTCAACTTCTTTATCTCCTCATCTCTTTACCTCTTCACCTCTTGCGAAATCCATCGGGCATTCGTATTGTCTCCCTCGCAGTGTTCAAGACCCCGAGAATGCTCGAAAGATATTAATGAAACTCTGCGAAAAAACAGCCCGAAGACTCCGGAATGATGGGCGAGAAGCGTGGGCAATGAGTTGTGTGTGGAGTAGCCGATCCGGAGGGAATTCGCGCAACAAGCGATATGGAGTACCGTTGTGGGACACGCAAGAACTATTTAGAGAAGCACTGCAACTAGTCGGCGGTTCTTTTGCGTTTCCCGTTGAGTTTCTTGCGATCACCGTGATGGACTTACGTGTGAGCTCTGGGCAATTATCCTTATGGGAAGAGAAGGTTCATCAGCGGGATAAAGATCTTACCAGCGCGATCGATTATATTAATAACCAATACGGAGAATATGCGCTTATGCGTGGTTCGATGTGGGGGATGCAAGAATTTGCGCACGATCGGATTGGGTTTCGAAAGACCGTGCGCGTGGAACGCTCCACGAAAGAGCCATAAGGATCCAAAAGAAGATCGCAAGATCATTTTTAAAATACGGCACATCCACGAGGCCATGGATGATGAGCGTCAGCCATGTGGCAAGAAGGATCCAAGCATCGGGGCGTTTATCGACAGACCGCAAGAGCGATCGAATCGTAAGGACAACTAACAAGAGGGTGGAAAGGAGTCCAAAGAATCCAAACTCGCTCCAAAGGGCGAGAATAATATTATGCGGATACAAAAACGGTAGGCCAGACTGTGCGGTATTATGCACCGGCGCGATAGCATATGGGTAGTTTCCGAGTCCCCCACCAAACAGGGGATAGGCGCGCAAGAGTGTTCGCGTTTCCTCGTACTGTTCGGTGCGCAAGATGCCTGATGGACTTGTTTTGAGTATCGGGGCTAAGAGTCCACGGCTCGGAATAAATGGTGCAATCAAAAAGAGGATTCCTACAATCCCAAGAACGGCTCGACGTCGATCGGTTGTTAAACGGGGGAGAATACAGAGAGAACATAAGCCGATAGCGACCGCAAGCATTGCCCCATTAGAATTCGCTAAGCTGATACAGAGGAGCCCCGCAACAAATCCCAAAGCAAGAACGGCCTGGAACCCATACCAAGTAATCATTGTGCCCACCAATACTGTCAGGGGTGCGCTTAAAAGCCCAAGGGCATTGGGATACTCAAAAACGCTCGTGGCACGGAAAGTCGATCGCGCGCTCCACAACGGATCGGTGATGCCAAATAATTGATGATCTCCAATAGTAATACCAGAAGGATGGATGTATTGGATGACGGCGACGATACCCATGATCATAAGGAGGGCGCTGGAGGCCACGCTTATGCGTTGTAAGGGGTATTCAATCGATCGGCTAACGCGTCGGACAATATAGAATGCTAGTACCGCCTCAATAATATAGGCTTTCCACAGTCCCGCTGCCGCAATAGTTTGGGGTGACAATATCGCCGCGGCGGTTGTGGAGCAAATAAATACAGCAATCACAATCACGAGTAATGGATGTTCAAGTGTAAAAAAATATTGAAGCCGTGCTTTGAGTGAATGTTGTGGGGGAAGGATAAAAATTGCGGTGACAGCAAGAAGAAGAATGCCCAGTTCAAGAAGGGTGATTGGGATACCCCCTATAGTCCAACGGATTTGGTATGCTGGCAGCAGTAGAATAAGCGCCATGAGGATGGCGGATGCGCGGTGATCTTCACTCATACAGATGGTTTCCAATGGAGAAATCGAATAGTGTTCGAGAGGTCGGGTAATGCTACGACGGTGCCACCGAGTGTTGTGAGGAGCAACCTTGTCACGCGCTCAACTTGTTCGGGAAGAATTTCTAACCAGAGTAATGGGTGATTATGTAACCCCTTTACTTGCTGAATAAATCGTTGAATAATTTCTAGACCATCCTGGAGAGCAAATAACGCTTGTTCTGGCTCAAATGTAAGTTCGGGTTCAAGGTGTTGACGGAGTCGTTCAGGAACATAGGGAAGGTTTGCCACGATGGCATCGATGCGTTCCTTGCCGAGGGGGGAGAGTAAATCCCCGCATCGGAAATCAACCACAGCACCAAGACGATGAGCATTTTCTTTGGCGGTTTTTAGAGCAGATTCACTTTGGTCTACGCCGATCATTGTCAGTGTTGGGATTTCGCACGCAAGGGTTACGGCGATGGCGCCAGAGCCTGTCCCGCAATCAACGATGCTGTCTTGGGTATGCGCATTGAGCACCGAAAGCACATGTTCAATCAACTGTTCGGTCTCTGGTCGTGGAATTAAGACATTCTTTGTCACGATAAATGATCGATGGTAAAACGGCTGCGACCCAACAATATAGGCAAACGGTTCTCGTTCTAAGCGTCGTTTGAGAGCATCCTCCAAAATTTCTTCTTGTTCATCACAAGAAGGTGCGGTTTGGTTGGCCCACGACCGTAAATCGTTAAATTCTTGTTGAGCGTAAGGGATGCCCACCTTCTTCATTTTCTCGACCCATTCTAATCCTCCTCTATCCATACGAGTAACCCTACAAGTCCAATTGTATAAACCCTTGACAGCATATCTTGATTTTGATATCTATCTTTTATACTATTTGTCTATTAGTATTATTATAAATCGTATGGAAGAAACATGCCCAACATGTGGAAGCGAAATGGTGGATGAAAAGTGTCCAACCTGTGACGAAGAAGGGACGACTGCCCAAGAAAGTGAAGATAGTTTGTAAAAAGTGTTCAATCACCTCCGATGTCCGCTCTGCTAGTTGTTGGGGGCATCGGGGGTGTTTTTTATTCAAACGTTGACTCCAGAATTTGAGGGAAGCCTGGCAAGAACGTTGCAATAGACATTTTTTTACGCCCCGGGCGTTGGATTGCTCCAAACGCAACAGTAGTTCTTTCGCCCGCTTGAACAAGCAGCATTCCAGAGGAAGTAATTTCAATAACATGCCCCGGTTCTGTAATGGGAATGGCTGAAGGAATATTTGTGGTGATCGTGGCATCGTAGAGTTTAATTAATTCGCGCGGCTGACCCTGTTTAATAGCTAGGTATGAGGATAAACCAGGCCAAGGAGTATAGGCCCGCCATTGGCGTTCGATTGTGGTAGCGGGTTTCGTCCAATCGATACGGCCATCATCTTTGCTTATCTTACGACTCATCGTTGCAAGGGTATCATCTTGGGGTTGGGGCGTGAGTGTTCTGCTAAGCCACTCGGGGAGGACGTTGAGAATGAGTTTGGCACCAAGTTCGGCGAGGCGTGTTTTTAATGCTTCGGCAGTTTCTTTTGGTAAGATATCCAACTGCTCTTGTATAAGAATCGGACCATGATCCACTTGGGTATCAAGAACGATAATGGTGGTGCCGCTTACGGTATCTCCAGCAATGATGCTTGATTGGACGGGTGACGGTCCGCGATGCAGTGGTAAGAGAGACGGATGAATATTCAAAAATTGTTTTGGTACACGTTCTAGGAGACTGGACGGAAGAATGCGACCAAAGCTTGCGACGACCGCACAATCAGGGGGCGACCACTGGGTATATATATTACGTAGCTCTTTTGAGGATCGAATTTCCGCGAGGGGGAGTGCATGAAGGGTGGCAAATTCTTTTGGTGCCGTTACGATCGGTGTGCGACTTTTGTGTGTTGATGGTGGCACTGTTGTAATTATCCGGAGTGTGTATCCGGCTTTCAGTAATAATTCGGCTGCCGGAAGACAGAATGAGGATGATCCATACAAGTCAATCGTTGACATAGATAAGCGCTTTATGATAACCGGTCAACAAACAGAACTCCTTGGAGGTGATCAAATTCATGTTGGAGAACACGGGCAAAATACCCTCGGGCTTTTAGTTCGATCGGGAGTCCTCGTTGGTTGAGTCCTGTCATGCGGACACTCGTCGCACGATCAACGGGAGCGTATTTTTTTGGCACAGAAAGACAGCCTTCTTCCTGACCATCCTTTGTGGAAGAAGCGGAAAGGAGTGTTGGGTTAATAACGGTGATAAGTTTTTTCCCATGCATGGCATGAAACACTTGATAACAAAATCCTACCTGCACGCCCGCAATCCCAACACCGTTAGCGGCGATCATGGTTTCTTCCATGTCGACGAGCATTGTCTGGAATTCTTTCGAATGAATGGTCCTCGTATCTACCACAAGGGACGGTTGGTGGAGGCGAGGATTAGGGAGTTGCACAAGAGGAAGAACCATACGATTCTTGTAATATTATACTGATAGGGTAGTGGGTAGCAGTTCAGGATTGGGGGTTATGGACCAGCCAACAGGAATATGCCCAAGAACTTGATGGACGAGTACATCGATAGAGGTGTCTGTTTTACTACGTATGATGAGTGCAACACGTTGCTTGTAGGTTTTTCTTCGACTCAGTGATGTGATTGGTCCAATAATTTCAGCAGAGTCACTAACCGCTGTTTGTAGGGTTTGTATGAGGGCATTAATGATGTTCGTATTGTTGCGAACTTGGTCATGGGTGTCAAGGAGGACGATCGAGGTGGTGGGAGGGTATCGAAATGATCGGCGATTCTCTAATTCTTGTTCATACCATTGTACAAATTCGGAGTTACTACCAATAAAGGAAAGAGTCTCTGGGACATTGATAATTCCAATGTGAAGGCTTAAGTGGGTCCATGCGGCATCCCGTGCGGTGACAATGGTACGCAAGAGTGTTTCGTCTTGGTTATATCCCGTTGCCACACTGGATATAAGATCCCAGATAAGAATGGATCGCTTGTGTTCATTTGTGGAGGGAGTTATCCAGCGTTGCTCATCAACCCATGCGGCCACCGATGAGGGTTGAACGATGGTGATTGTTCGATTAGATGCGGATTCTTGTTTTTCGATGAATATGTCATCTTCGGGAAAATATTGTTCAATCGTTTTTTTAATCGATGTGGTTTGTGATGATGTTTGTTTAAAATTTGACCCGTTGCATCGGAGGCATACTACGGTTGTGGCATTAATATTACACCAATCACACCACCAATCATTCGAACGTATTTCAAACGCTCGATGGCATCGCTCACAGCGTTGAGTTGTGTTACATGTTTTGCAAATAATCACGCCATTAAATCGGTCCGGACAGAGAATGGTGACCGCATCGTTTTGTTCTAATCTCGATCGAATCCAGGTCACCCACTGTTGTTGATCATGCGCTGATCCATTCCAACAAGCGAATGCATTCGTTTTTGGGGTAAGGGGTGTATCCTGCCAAGACCACGGCAATAATGCGTGGGGATGATGATAATATGTTTGAACGCTGGGGATTGGACTGACCAATGTATACCGAGCCCCCCAGTAGGTGCTTAACCATTCGGCGACGACACGGTTATCGATTCTTGGTTCTAAATCCCATTGACGGTGAGCGGGGTGATGTTCGTCGATGAGAGCAACATGTCGGAGGGCAGTCCAGGGTAACAAGAGTGATCGGCGCGTTCCAATAATAATCGTTGGGAGCATGGTTTGAACTCGTTGGGCGATTGAGCGCATTTGAACAGTGGTGGTTGATGGTGTAACGGTATATGTCAAATAATCCCCACCCTTGTTTCCTAACTGTTGAGCGACAGCCTCCACAATAGAGGCTGTCGGCGCAAGAATAAGATATTGTCCAATAGTGTGTTCAGTAGCCGAAGTTTCTAACCACATGCGCATTTGATCCATTAATACAACAAGGATCTGCGGGAGTGGAAGAGGATTAATTCGTTGTTCTGTCCCAAATTCTTGTATTCGGTTTTGAATCGTCATGAGTGGTCCAATCATCGTTGATCGCGAGCCACCATAGAGTTGTGTTATGCGGTCAAGGAGTGAGCATTGCCCTTGTGATAGAACGGCTCTTTGTCCAACATTGACGATTGGTTTTAGCTTCATTGTCGTCTCTCCCTGATGCATACTCCAGACAATCCCATCGATTATTCGATTACGAAATGGGATACGTGCGAGTGCCCCGCGCATTGGGAGAATCTGCGATTCATTAGCGGTATAGCTAAAACAATCTTTGCCGCGCGGCATGCGGGTAAGTGGCACAACATCAACAACAAGAGGCATAGAAAATTCTTATCGTGTTCGTAACTGTGGTCTTGGGTCGCTGGTGGGAATATCGGGGGTGGCAATATCCATCACAGCCCCCTCCCCTTGGAGTTCGAAGAGGGCGGCAGATACTGTCACAACCGACTTCCATGAATATCCAAGAGTTTTAAAGACAAGCTCTGAAGGAATTCGGCGACGTTTCGCCCCTGCAATAATAAATACAGAGGAAGAATTTTGAGTTTTTACTAACACGCCATCAGGAACGAGGATGGGGGATCCTGTTGTATATCCCGAGAGGGTTTGACTATCCGTTCGAGTGATCGATCGGTTGGTAAATTTTAGTTTGAGCAGTACGCGGTCAAGGATCGAATACTTTACCCCATCTTCAACATACCATAGTTCGTGTGCTGTCGGATTTTCGAACAATATCCCCGTGGGATAAATACTTTTTTGGGTGATAACAGTACTGCGTGTGTAATTTGCGAGCGTTGCTGGTTCGATGTCTTGAATTTCTTCGGGGTTATATCCAATCTGACGGAACACATCCATTGATTCGATTGGTCGGTATTCGTCGCCATCAACCAGTGCAATCATACCATCTGGTGTACGAACGAGCGAATAGTTTGCAAGGCCAATCGAAGGACCCATCGGATACTTTTCGATCTCCTGTTCGGTGGCCGTAGTTATGATGGGTTGAGATCCAAAGCGGCTTTTAAGGACCGCCATGGACCGAATGGGTCGGCGCACACCTTCGTGGAGGTACCACACCACCGCTTTAATGGGGGATTTTATAAGCGTCCCTTCGGGATATTGTCGGACAAACAATCGATTATAGAGCGCCCAGAAGACTTCGTTTCCATGGAGGTGTGGGGTATAGGAATACAGCATTGATGTCGCAATATTTGAGGGTACCACCAGTGTGTTATCGATGGTGGTCGGGGAGCCCACTTTCAAAAATAGTCGACTGGGATCGTTTAAAAATGTCCTGAAAAATTCTGCCGCAGCATTGACTTGCGTTTCAAACCCTCGCCATCGGATAACGGCAACATCATTCAAACGACAGCTGTCGCACACCCCGTAGCCTGTGGCCCACTGGAGTTGTTTGGTGCTGGGAGTCCTTGTATCTAAGAGTGATTGTTCTTTTTGTAAAATCACTAATAATACTTGGGGATTAATTCCAAATTTTTTTGAAGCTTCGGCGATAATGGTGCTTGCGCGTTTCCCCGAGACCACGATCGTTGCCAGTCCTGATTTATGATCTTGTAAAAATGTCTGAATTTCTTGTTCACTCATTCGGGTCGCATCAATCAGTTCATCGTCGGATATAATCGTATGAATATTAAACGCCATAGCAGGCGAGCCTCGTAGCATCAGCGCTAGGGCAATAAGAGTACTAACACCTATGCGCAGTATTTTTTTATGCATCGGTAGACGTAGAAATAGTTAATGCGTTGGCTTTAAAGTCAACAATGATTTTTTTTGCTTTTTTACCTTCGGGGGTCAGAAGGAGTTGAGCGATGGGGTTGACCATAACGCGCTCGATCAAACGCTTTAATGGCCGTGCGCCGTATTGTTCGTCGTACCCTTCTTTTGCTAAATAATCTTTCGCTTTTGGGCTCACAACCAGTAACTTGTCTTGCCGCTGTAATCGTGTTACGACATTCTGGAGTTGAAGATCCGCAATGTGGTGCATGTTTTCGCGGTTTAAGGCATCAAAGATAATAATCTCGTCCAGGCGATTAAGGAATTCTGGTCGGAATGTATCAGAAAGTACGCCCATAAGCTTCGTGCGCATCTCGTCTTTCCGTTTTTTGGTCGCGGATTCTTCCGCACCTTGATCTTCAAATCCAATGGAATATTTTTTTATGGTGGCATTACCCAGATTAGAGGTGAGAATAATAATTGTATTTTTAAAATTCACCACGCGTCCCTTACCATCCGTGAGTCGTCCATCATCAAGGATCTGTAGGAGTGCGTTAAACACATCGGGGTGTGCTTTTTCGATTTCGTCAAACAAGATCACCGCATAGGGGCGTCGACGAATTTTTTCGGTGAGCTGCCCACCATCGTCGTGGCCCACGTATCCAGGAGGGGAGCCAATCAGTCGGCTCACGGCGTGCCGTTCCATGTACTCACTCATGTCAACACGGACCAAAGAGGTTTCGTCGTTAAATAGGTATTGTGCTAGAGTCTTCGCCAACTCAGTTTTGCCAACACCCGTGGGACCCAAAAAGAGGAACGATCCCCATGGTCGTTTTTCTTCCGAAAGTCCTGTGCGCGCACGGCGAAGGGCATTGGCAATGCTTTCAACCGCTTCGTCTTGACCGATAACGCGTTTATGGAGTTCTTCTTCAACATGCTGGAGTTTTTCTTGCTCGCTTTGGAGGAGTCGTAGCACCGGGATACCCGTCCAATTGGCAACGACATTGGCAACATCTTCTTCTGTCACTTCTTCTTTGAGCATCCTGCGACCGACTTCGAGGCGTTTGAGTTTTGCCTCTTCTTTTTCATAGCGTTGTTGGAGCTCAGGAATACGGCCATAGCGAATCTCTGCTACTTTTGTCAGTTCCCCAAGACGTTCAGCGATCTCGGCTTCCTGATTTGCTTTATCAATAGCGGATTGGATTTCTCGTAAATTGGTAATAATCGATCGCTCATGTTGCCATCGGAGTTCTAATTCACGCTCCTGTTCTTTTTGGCTAGCAAGTTCTTGTTCGATTTGTTTTAACCGTTTTTGACTCGCTTCATCCGATTCTTTTTTGAGGGCTTCTACTTCAATTTCACGTTTGAGGATGATGCGTTTAAGAATATCGAGTTCTTCGGGCATGCTTTCTACTTCCATGCGTAAGGCGGCAGTCGCTTCATCAATTAAATCAATGGCTTTGTCGGGAAGAAATCGATCTGTAATATAGCGACTAGAAAGTTCTGCGGCAGCAACGAGCGCCGCATCGGTGATGCGTACACCATGGTGGATTTCGTACTTTTCTTTAATGCCGCGTAAAATAGCAATAGTATCTTCAACGGTTGGTTCGCCCACGAACACCGGTTGGAAGCGGCGTTCGAGTGCCGGGTCTTTTTCGATATATTTTTGATATTCTTTAATGGTGGTGGCACCAATAGCGTGCAGTTCGCCTCGTGCCAGTGCGGGTTTAAGCATATTCGCAGCATCCATGGCGCCTTCGATTGCTCCCGCCCCGACAATCGTATGGAGTTCGTCGATGAAGAGAACCACATTCCCTTGCCGTGATTGGAGTTCTTTTAAGAGTGCTTTTAAGCGTTGTTCAAACTCTCCGCGGTATTTGGTGCCAGCCAGCAAGGCTGAAAGATCGAGTGACAATACGTCTTTCCCTTTTAACCCTTCAGGGACATCACCCGAAATAATGCGTTGGGCCAACCCTTCAATAATGGCCGTCTTGCCCGTTCCTGCTTCTCCAATCAGTACGGGATTGTTTTTGGTACGCCTGGAAAGAACCTGGATCACACGACGAATCTCGTTTTCACGCCCAATAACGGGATCCATTTTTTTGTCCTTTGCTAGTGTTGTAAGATTGATCGTATACTTATCGAGTGCCTGATAGGTAGATTCTGGCTCTGGCGTTTCAACGCGAGTTTTCCCGCGGATAAATGCGAGCCGCTGCATGATCGCATCGCGCGTAATACCATTGGTGATAAGAATTTGTGCTGCCGAAGAGGGGACAAAGAGGAGCGAAAGGAGTAGATGCTCTGTGCTGATGTATTCATCGTGAAGTTGTTGCGCCTCTGTTTGCGCTTGTTCAAGCACCCGGCCTAAATCTTGGGTAAGCCCCATCATCGTGGTACCACTCTCTCGGAGCTTTGGCATGAGTTCAAGTTCTCTCCGGATACTTTCCACCAGCCGATCGGATGAATTGAGTTGTTCAAGGACAGAACGGACAACCCCATCTTGTTGGGTGGAGAGTGCGAGGAGTAAGTGCATGGCATCGACTGCGGGGTGTCGGTATTCTTGCGCGAGTCGTTGGGATGATTCAAGTGCTTCTTGGGATTTTACGGTAAATTTATTAATATTGATCATATGAATATGACGATATCATGTCGCCCCCACGTCCTTTGAGGGGCGACGGATTTGGCAAAATGATGCCGCGCACTGTCGATTCAACGGAATCGTGTCGCGTATCGTCCATTGAAACGCGACCTGAAGCGCGGCGCCTGTAGCTAGTGGATTAGCACTCGTAATAAGTGAGTGCTAATCCACTATAATCGGATAGAGTTTTTGTGTCAAGATAAGAGTATAATAGCATAGATCCCCAATTTCAGTTCTGTTGATAATTTTGCCGCTATGGAAAGCGAAGTCCTTGATGTTCGATTGCAAATACTAGACTCAAAAGAGGCCCTTGAAGGGGCGTTGGCGCTTTTAGATGGGCAAGGTTCACACTATATTGTCACTGTTAATCCCGAGTTCCTTGTGGCTGCACGCTCGAATTATCATTTTCGTAAAGCCTTGAACGTTGCCGATATTTCTTTGATCGATGGGGTTGGGATCCTTTGGGCATTAGATTATCTCAAGCGTATTCCACGATGGCTGTACCACACCAATCACCATCGGCTTCAATGGGTACTTGCAACATGGTTCTGGATGAGCACCTTTATCCGTTTTACAATACGGGTGCTCTTCCGACCACACGTATATTTAAACCGTGTTGCGGGCTCTGATTTAATAAAAGAAATTTTTATTCGCATCCCTCCAAAGCATGGGGTGTACATGGTGGGTGGGTTGCCAAGTACCCAAGAAGTACTCCGTCATGCATTAGCAGCGGCCTACCCTCAGATGGATGTCCGTGGCGTTGAATATGGTCTTCGAAACGTTCGTATTGCTGATCAGGGAATTGTTTATGATAAACAAGAAGACGAAGCCCTTTGTCGGCGCATTCAACAAGTAGCTCCAAGCGTGCTCGTCGTCGGGTTTGGTCAAATCAAACAAGAGCTTTGGATTGCAGAGCATCTCTTAAAATTTCCGTCGGTGAGATTATTTATTGGGGTGGGAGGTGCCCTTGATTTTATTTCTGGGGCTACTCGGCGTTCGCCCCGTTGGATGCGCAATCACGGCTTGGAATGGTTGTGGAGGCTTATCACCCAACCTCGACGAATAGGGCGTATTTTCACCGCGACGGTACGTTTTCCGGTACTCGTACTTAAACACCAGTGGAATCAACTATCGTTATACCATACGAGGGGTCCCCAACGCTTTTAAGATTTGCCCAAGATCGTTTTTATCCGTCCGTTTCAATTCCCCGCGGCGAATCATTCGCTCTACTTTCGTCTGAATAAAGCGTCCATCTTTAGGGGTAATTTCCCCTGACCGTTTGAGGTAGGGGATAATCACGCCATGGAATTTTTCAATGCCGTGTTTTTTTAGCACTTTTAATGTTTCCGGTGAGTAATGACCAAGTTTGCCAATTTTGCGCTCTGCGTGAATCGCTGTTCGTCGACGTTGGTAATCATCTTCAATACCACCAACGGCACTAGAAAAGGAGCCTGTGGTTTTAGAGGGTGTGGAAGGAGCTCTCTTTTTTCTTGTTGGCAAAGGACGTTCAGGGAGTTGTGAAAGTGATGAAAGAGAAACGCCGGTGTTGGGCATAGAAAGAATATAAATACCTATGAATAGTATACCATTCTCTTGAATTTTAGAACAATAAAAAGTATAATACGATTACTATGGTTCGTGTAAGAATGGCGCCGTCGCCCACCGGGATGTTCCATATTGGGACCGCTCGGACTGCTTTGTTTAATTGGTTATTTGCCCGCCACCATGGCGGGGAATTTATTGTACGTATCGAGGACACTGATCAGCAACGTTCGAAGAGTGAATTCGAACAAGATATTTTAGAAGGCCTCAAATGGTTGGGACTGGATTGGGATGAGGGGCCGGGTAAGGAAAAGAGTGGCCCTTCGCACCAAATGGATCGCATACATCTCTATAAAGTAGATCTGCAAAAACTTCTGGATCGTAAGCAGGCGTATCATTGCTACTGTACAAGTGAAGAGATTGACCAAGAACGGAAAGCCGCGGATTCCTTGCGTCGACCATACCGTTATAGTGGTCGGTGTCGCGCTACCCCTCCAGAGGGTCGGGAGCGGTTTGTCATTCGATTTCGTATACCAGATGGCGTTGAAGGGGTTGAGTGGACAGACCTTATAAAAGGAACGGTCCGGTTTGAGCGCGATAGCATGGACGATGTCATTATTGCAAAATCCTTCGATGAACCGCTTTATAATTTTGCAGTGGTGGTTGATGATGCGGCTATGAATATTACGCATGTTCTCCGCGGCGAAGATCATATCTCCAATACCCCAAAACAACTGTTGATTGCCCGCGCCTTAGGATACAACGAACCCCAATTCGGACACATTCCATTGATTTTAAATTCGGATCGGACCAAAATGAGCAAGCGTCTTAATAATGTTGCGGTGTCGTGGTACCGAACACAGGGGTATCAGCCTGAAGCCATGGTGAACTTCCTGACCATGCTTGGGTGGAACCCGGGAGGGGAGCAAGAGTTGTATACTCCTACAGAGCTTTGTAAAATATTTGACCTTGATCGTGTCCAAAAAAGCGGTGCAATCTTTAACGAAGAAAAATTACGATGGTTTAATAGCCAATATTTAGCAAAACTCTCGATCGAAGAATTTTCGCGTATTGCCGAACCATTTATTCCAGTATTGGAGCCACGTGTGAATCGAGCTAAGGCCATTGCCATTCTACGCTCACGCGCCGAAGTGTTGGCTGATCTTACCGCGCCCATGAACGATATGTTCGCCCTACCGCAACCATCTTTAGATCCGAATGTTTTGATTTGGCCAAAGCTTGGGAAGAAAATTCCAGATGTTGCGGATCAAAAAAAGAGCGTGCAAGAATCTCTTAAAAAAGTTAAAGAGCATATCGACCTACAAAATGAGTGGGATGAAAATGTTTTAGAACAATCCATCAAACAATGGATCACCGAACAATCGTTGGGAGTAGGGGAAATACTATGGCCACTACGGGTAGCGTTATCGGGTAACAAAGATTCCCCCAACCCCTTTGAGTTACTCGAGGCCTGTGGCAAAGAGTTAAGTCTTGAACGTATTGAGTATGCGATTAAACAACTCTCATAAGTGGGGGATCGTAGTAAGCATACTTGTCATCGCCGCTGGGTTGATGAGTGTTACGCGCGCGCAGAGTGTATCATCAACAAACACTTCAGCAATTGATACCTCTGACCTAGAAAAGCAGCTTCAAGACAAACGTAAGAGTATCGAAGATATTCAAAAAAAGATTGAGGGTTATCGCAAAGATATTGAGCGATACCAAGGCAAAGCATTAACTCTTCAAAATCAATTGTCCGTTATTCGAAGCCGCATTGAATCAGCGAAACTCAAGATCGATGAAACGCAGGATACCATCGATGAGAATACGTTGGAGCGGACCGTGCTTGATAAAAAACTGGCAGCGACGCATGCAGATTTAGAGCACCAGAAGGAAATGCTCGCCGTACTCTTACGGCTCTACCATCGTGAAGATGATCCTTCGATTGTGGAAGTATTCGTTCGTGAATCCACGATTGCGTCGTATTTTGATGCTCTCGAGGGCAATCGTCAACTCGAATCAACCATGAACCAAACCATTACCCATATCGAAGAGTTACTCGCAACGTATCAACTCGAGCAGTCGGCGCTCGCGCAAAAGCATATTGATCTTCAGCGACTCCACGCAGAGCTTACCGACCGTCGGTTAGCACTTACGAGCGAAGAAATTACACAGCAAAATATTTTAACCCAGACCCGTCAGACCGAAAAAGGATTCCAAACATTTTTGTCCAAGGCTCGTGCCGAAGAACTTGTCGCAGAGCAAGATGTAAATAAACTCGAAAATACGATTCGGGCAAAGCTGAAACAAAAAGGCCTTGATTCAAAATTATCACCCGATGGCGCAGTCTCGTTTGTGTGGCCCGTGCCCAATGCCGGCATCGCAGCCTATTTCCACGACCCTGACTACCCATACCGCAATGTCTTTGAACATCCTGCGATTGATATTCGAACGGTTATTGGGGGTAAATCTTCTAATGGTGTTCCAGTGCGAGCGGCCGCCAGTGGTTACGTTGCACGTGCTCGTGATGGGGGATCAAAGGGGTACAGTTATATCATGATTATTCATAATAACCAATACTCAACAGTGTATGGGCACGTGTCACGGATCGATGTGAATGAAGATGATTTTGTCACTCAAGGTCAAGTGATTGGGCTCTCGGGTGGCGCACCGGGCACGCATGGCGCGGGGAACCTCACCACAGGCCCACACCTCCATTTTGAAGTCCGCAAAGAGGGTATACCGGTCAATCCCCTCGATTATTTACCATAGATTGGTAATAACTGCGCCACTGCATTATAATGATGGGCTTTACTACTTTAGAGAAAAGTTAGTTGAGTATAAGTTCAGAGAGAATAGTATCGTAAGACCACTCGCTGACGCACTTGAAAAGATATTAACATAGTTGTTTATGCCTGGACTTTGCATGTGTGGCGCACTACTCGATGAATTTGGAGACAAAACCTGCGACTGTAGCGACTTTGATGGGGGAGGGCAGACTGTAGAGTACGACTCAAACAAGGAACGCCTACGACGTAAGCGGCAAGAGAAGCAACAACAAATTAATGACGAAAAGAAAAAAGATCAGGAGTATCAAAATCCACAACCCTCAACAGATACCCATTTTTGTAAGCCGCGGTAATACCATAACAGGGGAACGAATCTCTGTTTTTAATTATAAGAGTATTATAGTGTCGTAGAATATATGTTAACCGACACATAATCGATTACTACGGAAGAGTGGGTGGTCTTTGTTTCTCTAAACCGTATTGGAGTCGCGCCAGGCGTGTGTCGTGTGATACGCGCGGTAATCGTCTGCTTGGCGTCCTAAACCGTACAATAGATTTCCTCACATTTTTACCTGAATAATTCTTCATAATGTTAGCGATAATAAATCTTTTCTTTGAAACGTAGGTCTATTGTATGTTTCTCATCAATCATTATAGGCGGTTTACTACCTAGAAATATCTTTAAACGCAAAATTTGAGCCTCTGCGGGGTCTTCGCGGTTAAGTGTAATAAGTAGCTGCTTAATTTGAATTTGAACGATTTCTGGATGATTTAACGAAAGATACACACCCTGAATGCTTTGATTAAGATGAGTCTTTATCGCAGTATTGGCTTCGAGTACCCAATTGACTACTTCGGTTGTTGTAATCAATGTTCCTATTTGTGGGCTTCTCCCTGAATCTTCAATAATAACGGCATCTTGGATAGTATCTATTTTCGGTATTTGTTCGGTAATGAACCCTTGATGATTAATAGCATAATACGTATCCCCTACCTTCCAAAATAGTGCTGTTGGGTAGGATTGAATATCAATCGCTAGAACTCCCCCCCATTGAGGCTTGATTGAAATGTTTTCTGCGTAAATTGTTTGAATAATTGTATTACGGAGGAGTGCCTCAGGATAAAATAAGTAATGATTATTAGGAAAAATTTTTAGCCGATACTGTTGCAAGATATTAGTCACAGCCTCTTGAATCTGGGGAACAAACACTGTCTCCACTCCGGTTATCTGGACTGCACGTATGCGAAGGGTGGGATGGAAAAATACAATTCCTCCAAAGCCGAGTATAAGAAAAAAACCACCAAGCCATTTGGCTAATTGAACGCGTGAGCTCTGCACAGCAATACGATCGTTGATTTCGGCGTAATAGGGATTTTTTGAGACAGAACCCGCGCCGTAATGTTTCCATCCTCGTCGCATCATACCCTATGGGTGTCAATCCATTGATGAATAATTTTTGCTGCTGATAACGCAAAGCGATGATGCTCCCCTCTTCGCTCCGTTTGAAATCGCTGTTGACGCTCTTCAATACACAGCGTCCATGATTGTGCGCTTCCCGTCTCATCAATCTCTTTAATAATTGCCGTTGAGTATTGAGACGATCCAATAATACAACAAGACGCTTTTGTGCGCTTCTCTAGATTTTGAACACGCACATCATCCCCGTTTAACACTACGAGTCCTTTTTTTGGGATGTTTTTAACTAAAAGACTAAATTCTATAGCCGTACGTTCAAGGTCACCAAATTGGCTTATGTATTGGCTTGTCACAGTGGTGACCACAGCAATAGTGGGTTGAATCATTGCAAGGAGATATGGTATGTCTCCGGGGTGATCTGCCCCAAGCTCAACAATAAGAATACCTGGATAGTTACGTTCAAACAGTGCCCGCCCAAGTGCCCGAACGAGAATGCGGAGCCATGCACTGACGCTTCCCTGTCCGCTCTCAAGAGAAAGAATTGTTAGCGGTAAGCCTATCTCTGTATTATAACTCTTTGGGTGGGATCGAACCATGTGCCCATGCTCCTTAAGTGCAGTACAAAGGTACTCCTTCACCAGTGTTTTATGAGTGGAACCCGTAATAGCGATGGTGAAGGGTTTGTGACGTGCCACGGAGAGTCGAGCGCAGATAAAAAGCCATCGTTGGAGAATCCATTTTCCTAGAGCGTGCATAGGTTTGCGTAATATTTTTTGAGGCGTCCAAAAGCTTCATCAATATCTTCGGGGCTCCGACCAAAGCAAAACCGAATATGATGTTCTCCGGATGGTCCAAAGGCGCTTCCCGGTACAACCGCAACATGGGCGCGTTCAAGGTATTCCATTGCGACATCGAGAGAGCTTCGAGTTTTATCAAGAAGTTCTGGGAATACAAAATAGGATGCCGTTGGGAATTGATATGAAAAATAATTCTTCATGGAGTCGAGGTGTTGGCACATACGATCTCGACGTTCTCTAAAGGCATTGCGGATAGAGGAAATTTCGTTGCCCACTAATTCCAATGCAGCGAGAGCCGCATACTGGCTGACAACGGGCGCACAGGTGACCAACGCATCATGGACCTTGAGAATCTCCCGCATGATTGATGCATCGCCGACAGCAAAGGCAACACGCCATCCTGTCATTGCATACGTTTTGGAAAAACTATAGACCGTTACGATATTGCGACGGAATTGCGGGTCTTGGGCCGGATTCCAGTACGGTTGGTTAGTATAAATTAGCTCTTTATAGACTTCGTCCACGATCAGAAGGAGGTCGTATTCTACTGCAAGCTTTGCAAGCATGCGGAGGTCGTTCTCACCAAAGACGGTGCCGGTGGGATTATTAGGATTAGCAAAAAGAATTGCACGAGTCTTCGGGGTGATACATGAGCGGATGTGCGCGATATCGAGGGTCCATCCCGCTATTTCATTTAAATGAGCCCAAACCACACGACCATGAGCTACTTTCACTGCTTGGGAATAGGAGGCGTAACTGGGGCTTAAGAGTATAACTTCTTCTCCAGGACGTAATAACGCCAGAAGGGTTGCTGTGATCCCCTCAATGGAACCAGCGGTGATTAAAATTTCATTTGAATAATCGTAATAGAGATGGTTTCGAGCAAGCGTTTGTTCGACGGCTTCTCGGAGTATCGGTAATCCTGGAGTGAGTGAATATTTACTCACGCGCCCCTCTTCGATTGCTGAAATGGCGTAGCGTTTAATAACCTCTAATGTATCAAACGACGGAATGCCCTGTGCCAGTGATACCACATCAGGGATGGCGCTGGCTTTGAGTTCCATCGCTTTAATCATTGAAAGCTCAATCCCCTCCTCTTGAGTGCGCATGAATGATCGTGTCATGATTTTTGAGTAATTTGATCTATACCCATATAAGGCCGTAACACCGTCGGGATTCGAATAGATCCATCCATTTGTTGATAATTTTCCATGATCGCTAGCAGGAATCGATCTGTCAACGCGGTTGCGGAAATGGTATAGGGATACGCAATTTTACCGGCACTTGATTGATAACGGATATTCAGACGTCGGGTTTGAAAATCTGTTAGATTGGTGTTAGAGGTAAGTTCCCGGTAACGTTCTTGGGAAGGAAACCAAGCCTCGAGGTCATATTTTTTGTATCCCGGGGCACCACAATCGCCAGCACAAACGATAACAATATGGTAGGGAATCTCCAAACTTTGAGCGAACCATTCTTCGATCTCGAGGGCTTTTTTGTGGTACTCTTCGACAGTTTCGGGGGTGCACACAATAATTTGCTCCATTTTCCAAAATTCATGCACACGAAAAATCCCCTTAGTATCTTTCCCATAGCTTCCGGCTTCGGTACGGAAACATTCTGATGTGGCGGTATAAAGTTTTGGTAACTCATGTTCTTTTAACGTTTCGTTTTGGTGGTATGCCACGAGGGTTTGTTCACTAGTACCAATGAGTGCTAATTCGGAATCTTCTAACTTCCAGACATCATCCTTAAAGAATGGGAGGTACCCGGTACCATAAAGGGTTTGAGGTCGCGCCAAATGAGGCGTGGTCATGAGCGTGAAGCCTTCTTTTGATAATTTTTCCCATCCCCAACGATGAAGGGCTAATCGTAGAAGCGCTGCTTCGTTTTTGAGGTAATAAAAACGTGATCCCGATACCTCCGCTGCATGCTTGGTATCGATAATATCTAATCGTTCACCGAGGAGCATGTGGTCAAGTGGTGGAAACGAAAAAATTGGTTTTTCTCCGACCGTTTTAATAACCACATTATCGGAATCATCATTTCCGTCCGGAACGTCATCAGCGAGGATGTTCGGCAGTTGTGAAAAGAGTTCATTGATTTGATCCAAAAGTTTTGTGACGGATTGTTCATCCTTCATGATCTCCTCCCCAAGTTTACGCATCGCAGCAATTTCTTCGGGGCCCGGTTTTGTACGCGAGGCAAGTTTCCGTTGCGCACGACGATCCTCAATACTTGATTGAAGAGTGCGATACTGTTCGTCCAAACGTACAAGCCTGTCCACATCAACTGCGCACTTACGTCGTTGGTTATTTTTTTTAATGACCCCTGGTTGTTCTCGGAGAAATTTAAGATCAAACATAGAGAGAGGTTTTATAGCGTTCTGGAAAGTATGAATCAAGTTGGATAATATCAAAGGATAGAGCGCGATGCATTCTCAATGTTTCCAACGCTCCGCGAAGAGTGGTTTGGTCATATCCGACAATGCAAAGGTCGATGGGTTCTTGTAAAAACGCAGACCACTCCCCTTCTTGTTTGTCTCCCTTGTTCACTGTTGCGTGTGGAAGAAAATGTTGAACTCGTCCAATACGCTCGGACAGCATAGAGTGAGGGCGGTGACCTTTACGGCGCTGCACGTCTTCATCCAGAGCAACCGTAACAATAAGATGGTCGCAAAGGGTGCTGGCCTGGCTGAGGAACCATTCGTGCCCTGGGTGAAAGCGGTCAAAAGTACCAAAGACAACGGCGCGTTTCACAAACTCTTACCCCCCTCCCCCTTACTTAAAGGGGAGGCTGGGTGGGGTTGAGTTTTTAATGTTGGGAAAAAGATCACTTCCTTAATACTTGTTGCATTGGTCAGCATCATTGCCATACGATCAATGCCAATAGCAAGTCCGCATGTCGGAGGGAATCCATATTCAATCGCCTCAATATAATCTGTATCGGTTTGATGAGCCTCATCAAAACCAGATTTTTCACGATCTTTTTCGTTGATAAATCGTTTTTTAAGATCTTCAGGGTCATTGAGCTCAGTGTAATTATTCCCAAGCTCCGACCCCATCACGAAGTACTCAAACCGTTGGGTAAACCGCGGGTCATCAGAACATTTTTTGGCCAATGGTGAAACTTCCGTTGGATAATTATAGATAATGGTTGGTTGAATGAGCGTTTCTTCGATACACTCCTCAAACACCAAGGCGATGATTTCTCCGATGCTCGTGAGTGTTTGGAGTGTGTTTGTTGCTTTAGGGTTTGAGAGGATTTTCGATGCCTCTCCTTGCGCGCATTTCAGTGTATCCCATTGCGAAGGATCAATCCCCGTAAGCTTTATAATACTTTCTACCATACTCATGCGTTTCCACGGTCGTGCAAACGAAAGAATTGTATCTTGATAGGTCACATCGGTTTTGTTGTAGAGCTTGGTAACAACGTATTCAAATACTTCCTCAATAATGTCCATACCAAACCAATAGTCGCGATACGCCATCTGCGCTTCGAGCATGGTGAACTCAGGGTTGTGGTCGTGGTCAATACCTTCATTGCGGAATACCTTGTAGATTTCGTACACATTTTCGTACCCTCCCACAATGAGCCGTTTGAGGTACATTTCGTTTGAGATGCATAAATACATGTCTTGGTCCAAGGCGTTGTGGTGGGTTTTAAAGGGACGTGCAAATCCCCCTCCATAGATCGGTTGGAGCGTAGGGGTGGATACCTCGGTAAAATTACGTTCGTCAAAAAATCGACGAATCGCTGTGATCATCGTTGATCGGAGGTCAAACCGAGTGCGAACATCTGGATTGACCAAGAGATCAAGGTATCGTTTTCGGAATCGATCTTCCACATTGTTAAATCCGTACCATTCATTAGGAAGTGGACGAAGCGTTTTGGTAATAAGGCGAACCTGCTGGGCGAGTACTGTGCGTTCTCCCCGTTTGGTAGTCGTCGGCAGTCCCGATACTTCGAGGAAATCGCTTTCGTCGATTACCGATACCAGGGAGGCATAGACCGATGGTCCAACGATATCCTCCTTTAAATAGCATTGCACCTTACCCGTTGCATCGAACACATCAAGAAAGGTCGATCCTCCATGGGACCGGATACTTCGCACTCGGCCGACGATCGTACGCATGATTTCAGGCTCTGTTGTAAAACTTAAAAGAAGCTCCGCAATAGTATGCGTGCGCTTAACGAGTGAAGGGTACGGATCGTGGATGGACTCTCGAGCAGTAGCAAGATGCTTCTGGCGATCGAGGTATTCAGTAGACATAGAGACAAACAATGTAGTATTACGATACCGTACCACCGTCGTAGTGTCAATAAAAACACCACCTCAATAGTATGAGGTGGTGTTTAAAAATCGTATTTATGGAAGAATTTTTTCGATGCGATAGCGTATAATCCCTCGCGGTGTTTGGACGTCGACGGTTTGACTAAGTTTTGCTCCTAACAACGCGCGACCCAATGGTGATTCGTTAGAAATTTTTTGTTCTTGGGGGTTAGACTCATTTGCACCGACTACTGTAAAGGAATATTCCTTCCCATCGGATGATAAGAGAACATGGTCTCCAAGATTGACCATATCGGAATTGGACACATGTTGGACCACTTGGGCATTTTTAAGCAACTCCTCAAGCTCAAGAACCCTTCCTTCCGTAAAGGATTGATCTTCGCGTGCGGATTGGTACTCTGCGTTTTCGGAAAGGTCGCCAAGGCTCTTGGCATATTCAATGCGGTCTGCAATCTCTTTTCGTCGAACCGTTTTAATGTATTGGAGCTCCTCAATAATTTTTTTGTGGCCATCGGGTGTGAGTATTGTGTTGCTGCTCATAATGAATGGGGCAAGAATAGAGATACCGGAACACACTAACAGAATGTTGTAGTACTGTAAAGCCTTGTTCGAGTGGATAAGTGTCTCGCTTTCAAAATCGTTGTTCCGTAATTTACTTCGAATGATAGATCGTAGGATCCGTAAGTGCTCGATAAATTTTTTTTACGACTGTCAATGCCGGCCCACTTCCCTCTCCACCGTTCTCAATAAGCGCCGTCACAACAATTGGATCACCGCCAATAGTGGCATAGGACGTGAGCCAACTATGCGGCGCTTGAGTACCACTCACTTGAGCGGTCCCTGTCTTTGCAAAAACAATCACCGGCAAATCACCGAGTCGCCGAGCACTCCCTTGAGTAACGGCATGTCGCATTCCATCGCGGACGATTGAAATAACTTCATTTGAAGCAACGGGTATTGCTTGGGTAAGGGGTTGATCAACAATCCAGGGAGTGAGAGTTTGGTTGTTACTAGCAATCATTGCGGTTGCGTTAGCTAGTTGCAAAGGGGTTATAAGAAGATCTCCTTGGCCAATGGCGACATGGTAGGTATCTCCGATATACCAACGTTCTCCCGTTGTCGCAAGTTTCCATTCAGGGGTTGGAAGGAATCCAGAACTTTCTCCCATAAGATCAATTTGGGTGGGTGATCCCCACCCAAATTTTTTGAGACCACTCATAAGTCGCTCCATCCCTAAGGCGGGCCGATTCCATGCGGGGGGTGTCCGAATATCCCCTCCAACAACAAGATAAAAAAATGTATTCACTGACTCGGCAAGCGCTTTCGTCACCGTTGTCCAGCCATGCCCTCCCATTTTCCAATCCGGAAAAAAAAATTCTCCCAGTCGAATACCGCCTACACTTTGAACACCCGATGTGGATGTAATAACGCCTTCTGACAGGGCAATCGTTGCGATCAAGGGCTTTATGGTCGATCCGGATGGATATTGACCGGCGATGGATCGGAAAAATAGGGGCTTTGTTCGATCGGTTAAGGCCTGCTTACGTTCCTTGCTTTTATCAGGCTGTGTGAATATGTTGGCGTCAAAGCTTGGATTGGAAACTAATGCAATAATTGCTCCTGTGCGCGCATTCATCACAACAACTGAACCATTTGTTCGTCCGATAGAATGAAGCGTGTTTGAAAGAGCTTCTTCAGATTTTTGTTGAATTGGGAGTGACAAACTCGTTTGTAACGGAGCGCCATCGGAAGCAATGGTTTGGCTCACCACTCGTTGTTTTAACCCTTGATAATCATATTCCCATAATGTTGCTCCATCCGTTCCACGCAATCGATCATCGTATTGACTCTCAAGACCAGATTTCCCCGAAAGAGAGAATGGAAGGAGATGGGGTCGGTTGGCACGTTCCTCTGTCGAGACCGTCCCAACATATCCAATGATATGACTGAGTGATAGTGGTTCGGTACGATATTTGCGTGTGGCAAATACTTGCAAGACAATGCCTGGCCATTGAGCCTCATGGAGTTCAAACGCAATCGCTTGATCGTAATTTAAAAAAACTCCTAATGATACTTCGCGGAGTTTATCAATTGAATTATCACTGAGTCGTTCTAGATCTTTCGAATCAATATGGAGAACGGCACTCAGTTCTTCACGAATACGATTACGTTCACTCATGGTGCGAGGAAGAAGAGTTGGATTCAGTACAAGAAGAAACGAGGGTGTATTTTCGACAAGCGGAACTCCATCATGATCGGTAATAATGCCTCGCCGAGCAAGATGGTATGTCCTTCGAATTCGATTATCGTCAGAGAGCGCCTGATAGAATTGATGATGAACGATTTGGAGGTAGCTCAACCGTACTGCTAATAAACCAAGAAGGAATATGATGGTCCACGCAAGCAAAAAAATTCTTCGTCGATGAAGGGCGACCGAGACATACAGACCATCAGAGGACTCTTCAGAAATATAGAGTTCCTCAACACCCATTTCAGCGGATGGCGGCGTTCGATGATCGGAAGTGAGGTCGATGGAGGTGTTCATAGTATCGTCGGAGGGTATCCGCAATCGCTTCTTGATGAAGTCTCGATTCTATTCCAACAAGAGCGCAAAGGAATATTGTCATACCCAGTGCGTCCAGAAGAATAATTTTTTCAATGGCGACACTCCCCATCCAAGGGGTAGGCAGTCCCGCACTATAGGCCCAGATTGTTGTCGCTACTAATGCAAGGGAATCCCAAAGAACGCTCGAGAGGGCAACAAGTAACACAAATGAGCTTAATCGTCGATGCTCAAGATAGTTTCGTTGGACGAGTTGAAGGAGTGTTATGACAAAAATTCCGAGGATAATCAGACTTCCCCAGGGCAGTAGTGGTGTTTGGATTTGGATGACCAACAGCCAACAGAGGAGTATCAATAATGGGAATTCTTTAGGATGAAATAGTTTCCAGAGCAGAACAAGGAGTATTGGGTTTACGGAAAGGAGGATTGGTGCGTAAACGCTCAATGGTCCAATCAAGATCGCAAGGATGCAAAATAATAGCAACATCAGCACATTACTCATAGCGAGGCGTCCTGAACGATTCCAACAGTAACGAAGCGTCGAGGATCAGCCAGTAATCGGATATCAGCCGTTTGGAAAATATCTGAAGGGTCGTTATGAATGTCCGTGATGATTCCAAGCGTCAGTCCTCGAGGGATCCGGGGCTGTATTCCTGATGTAACCACTACTTGATCAATGGAGAGTTTTTCAGATCGTGGAACAAGTGTAAGTTGTAATGAAAGATTCGCGCTTCCTTGCACAATTCCGACCGTTCGTTCTTCATTAAGGACACTCCCCGCAATACGGGTAGATGGGTGTGTAATTGGTAACAGTGTTGATTGCCTTAAATCGACAGTGTACACCGTGCCAATGAGAATTCCTTCCCCCGCCACCACCGGCATGCCAGTACGTATTCCATCGCGCTCCCCTTTATTGAGGATATAAAACGGGCTGGTTGCAATAAGATTCGTACCTACCACCAGAGCGGGAATGATGGTGTATTCTTTATGTTCCGAAAATTGTTTGAGGGTGTTTGAATCATTGGATATCTGGCAGGATTGCTGAAGATTTGCATACAGAGTGGTGAGGCGTTGAAGTTGATCGGTGGCCCTATCGGTATGATCGAATCTTCGAAATCCACGTTGGATAACCTGAGTGCTAATCCACTCTCGTGTAGAAGGAATAAGTGTACCAATGAGGCTTAATCCGATAAGCAAGGTGCCGACGCCAAAAAGCACTGAGTATTTTTTTCCAATAGTTGCAGAGCGGTGAGAAGGATGCGATCCCACAGGGTATATGTGGATTAACGTTCGTTAGAGGCAATAGGGAGGAGTACCTCTTTAAGTTCGTCCAAATGTTCTAATACATATCCGGCCCCGCGCACCATGGATGTGAGAGGATCTTCTGTTACTCGAACGGGGACTCCGGTTGACGCGGCAATTAATGTATCAACGCCTTTTAACAGCGAGCCACCACCAGATAAAATAATTCCCCGTTCGTAAATATCAGCAACAAGCTCCGGGGGTGTGCTTTCAAGGGTGTCATTGATAGCCTCGAGAATAATTTTTAGCGGTCGAGAAAGCGCATCGCGAATTTCGGAGTCTTGGACAAGCTGCTCGCGCGGTAACCCTGTTACTAAATCTCGTCCTCGGACATCCATTGTCAACGCTTCCTCTTGTTTGGTCGCTGAACCGATTCGAATTTTTACTTGTTCAGCCACCTGGCTACCCACAAGTAAATTATGTCGATCACGAAGATATTGAGCAATAGTGCGATCAAGTTCGTTCCCTGCAATCGTCAGAGATTTAAACGTCACAACACCGCCGAGTGAAATAACAGAAATTTCAGTGAGTCCTCCTCCGAGATCAATAAAAAGATTGCCAATTGGTTGTAGGATTGGGAGTCGCGCTCCAATCGCAGAAGCCATCGACTCTTCAATTAAAAAAACTTCGCGCGCACCAGCTCCGATGACGGCATCAGCCACAGCTTTGCGTTCCACTTCGGTAATATCAAGAGGGACCCCAATGACAACACGAGGCCGTGGAACGACCCCCCAACGACCTTCGTGGAGTCGTTCAAAAAAATATTTGAGCATTTTTTCGGTGACCTCAAAGTCCGAGATTACCCCCGATGTTAGAGGTTGTGTCGCCACAATATAGGCTGGGGTTTTCCCTACCATTTCCTGAGCCTTGCGCCCGACGGCGATAATTTGATTGGTACGGGTATTTAACGCAACCACGGAGGGTTCGTTGACAACAATTCCTCGGTCACGGGCGTAAATTAGGGTATTCGCTGTCCCAAGATCAATACCTAAATCTTCCGAGAATGAACCTAATAATCGACGAAACATACAGAGACGAATACAATGAGGTGTTGGGATAGTTTTACCCCTCCCCATGGAATTGTCAAGAGCGGAGACTTAGTGGAGAATGTCTTTAATGGTGATAAGCACCATTAATAGAAGAAGAGCAATAAATCCGATTTGATGAATGGTTGTCTCCCAGAGTATTCGAATTGGTTTACGACGTATGGCTTCAATGATGAGGAAAAAGAGTCTGCCTCCGTCGAGCGCTGGGATAGGTAAGATGTTAATTAAAGCGAGATTCAAGCTTAATACCGTCACAAGACTTGCGAGCGTGGCCCAGCCATTTTGACGGGCGTTTGCCACAATATGAGCAATGCCAACGGGGCCCACCACGTCTTCTGAAACTTTTCCGCTTGTCACAAGGCGCTGCAGGAATTCTCCAAATCCTTGTGCGATGCCTAAGAATTGCTCTCCAGTGATTATCGCTGATTGGATGATGGCAGAACCAAAGGGGAATTGAACAATCGCAATGGGCAGGAGTTCAACGCCAATCCCCCACTGTTTATTTTCTAGTTTCGTCGGTTTGAGTGATACTGTAACTTCTTGCGCGTCACGTTTTAAAATAATGACATGCGTATTATCTGGATTTGTACGAATAGTGCTTTGCATTTGGTCCGTTGTTTGGATCGATGTTCCATCAATAGAGAGTACTCGATCCCCCGAGTGTATCTGGGCCGAACTTGCTGGGCTATTCTCCAGCACCCCGGCGATGGCAATATATTGCTCTTTAAGATGAGCGTTTGCGGGGAGATCGCTATTAACCATTGGTGAGCCGACGGTTAATAGGAGTACCGTAATACAATACGCCAAGAGAACATTCATAATGACTCCACTACTAATCACAATCATCCGTTTATAAATGGGTTGAACGGCAAAACTCCTCGGGGACGGGGTTCCATCTTCTCCCTCTAAACGAACAAAGCCACCAATAGGGATAGCGTTCAAGCTCCAGATCATCCCGCGTTTTGTTTTTATACTAAACAAGCGTGGAGGAAATCCAATGCCAAATTCTTCTACAGTAATATGAAGAAGTCGTGCGCTAAAAAAATGTCCACATTCGTGGACAAGCACCAATACCGAAAAAACAACAATAAACAGGAGGAGTGTCATACCCATGATTAAACAGTAAGAATTTCTTTTTCTTTTTGCTCTAAATGGTTCTCGAGTGCGGTTTGAATTTGGTTCGTTATATCGTCTAACTCTTTTTGGAGTTGATAGCGGTCGTCTTGTGTGATTTCACTCTCACGTTCTTGTCTCTGGATGAGTTCACGGGCCTTATCACGAACCTGGCGTAATTGAGTCCGTGCCTGTTCATGCTTGGTGTGAAGAATTTTTGTAAGATCTTTTCGGTTCTCTTCCGTCATCATTGGCAGTGTCACGCGTAATTGCGTTTGAGAAATGGCGCTCACTGAAAATCCGCGGTGTGATTCCGCTAACCCCTTTTCGATATCTTTTAACGTTTGTGGATCCCATGGTTGGATCATCATAGTTTTCGGGTCCGAAACGCTAATACTTGCGTATTGCTTGACTGGTCCCCGAACGCCATACACATCCACAATAATATCTTCCACAAGCGTGGGTGTTGCGCGTCCTGTTCGTATTGACTGGCACTCTTTTTGAAACGATTGCATGACCGCATCAAATTCTTTTTGAAATGATTGAAAAAATGTGGACGCCATAAATATTATTTAGTTGACACTATGAGATAAAGATGGCCGTGTGTTTTAGGATCGATAAGGATTGTGTATGCACTTTGGTTGCTTGGGAGTGGAAGTGCCTGCCAATGTTGTCCATAATCCGCCGATCGATAGAATGAGTTGGTGGTCGCATAATACATTGCTCGTCCATCTTGGGGATCAACGACGAAGGAACGGATATCGGTAGTTTCTGTCGAGGTAAGGAGTGGCAGTGGAATCCAATGTGCACCTCGATCATCACTTTGAAGAAGTTGCCCTGAAGTTGCAACGAATAGCGTACTATTGTTTATACTGGAGAGCGTAGCGGCGCGCCATGGAGAGCCGAAATCACCAAGACCGCTACTGAGGTCAGTCCAATTTGCCCCCGCATCGCTGGACCGATACATATGATTAGACTCCGTAAAGACGTACATTTCGTCAGGCAGTTTTGGATTAATGAGTATGGAAGAGATCAGTGATTCAGCGCGAAGGGGTGAGGTCCACACCTGACCATAGTTTGTGCTTAAAAAAGTATCTCCTTGATTACTCCCCATGAGGATTCGTGCTGGATTGGTTGGAGAGATCGCCAAAGCAGTAATTGTCGTGTTTGGTGCATTTTGAAAAAGAGTAACCCAGTTGCGGCCACAATCAATGGATTTTTCCATGGTTAGGTCAAACGATGCATATAATGTACAAGGACGATCAGGATCCACAACCATCGCTCGAGGAGTGCGAGAGCCTGGAAGTTTTAACCATGCGTTTCTAAAAAAATTATATAATCCAGCCCCTTCCAATGATAGATATACCGAGGATGGGTCACTCGGTTGCATGAGAGTAGCGCGTGGCTTTTGCGAACGGAGTGTGGCAATCTCCCCCGTGCTCCACACGGCGTCGATGGGTTGCCATGTTTGCCCACCATTGCCAGTCTCAAATGCAACGCTTTGAGAGGTGGTGTTGCTTGCTCCAAATCGAATACAACCGGCTCCTGGTAAAAGAAGCAGGATGCTCGCTATACTCCCAAACCACATTCTTTTTAGAGAACTATTGGGTCTTGGCATATCGGATAATTTGATCAATCGATTGATGGCGCCCCAGTGCCTCTCGCACCTCATCGAGTCCTTGTAAGCGCTCTACCCAAACATCCCACGGCATTGTTTGTTTTTTGGCTGATTGTTGTAAGTGTTCGAAAAGTTCATTGAGCAACTCTTGGATAGGAGTGGAATCCTTATCAAGCGTCGGAGTATCACCATCCCCCCATAAACTCTCCGTAAGGGCAAGAACATGCTCTCGCCGTTCGTTCATTATGGAGCTTTTATCGTGGATGCTCCTGGCTATCCCAGGGCGTCCGGCAATCTCTTGGAGTTGTTCCGATACGTGTTGTGATTGTAGCACGGTCAGAGCCCACTGGACAATCGTGGAGTCAGGAATCCGTGGGAGTCGTAATCGGTATAACCGCGACAGGAGGGTTGGGGGTAGTTGTTTACCATGGAGTGCCGTCAGGATCCAATACGTGTTCCCTATTGGCTCTTCGATGCACTTAAGCAAAGCATTACTCGCTTCGTTGGTAAGACGTTGACTATGAAACACTAAGATGACACGACCGTGGGGGTTTAAAGAAGTCTGCGCAATGTGAGAGCGAATTGTACGAATCATTTCAATTGTTAGAGTATCGTTTTCTTCACCGATGGTCAGGAGGTCACCGTTCGCTCCGTTTTCCATCGCAACACAACTGGGACAGTCGCACGGTGTTATACGATGGAATTGACACAGCGTACGTTTTGCTAGTTGGAGCGCAAGGGTCCGTTTACCCATTGCTTCAACGCCTGTAATGAGTAATGGTCCGGGAAGAGGACGAGAACGTATCCAATCGAGTACGGGTTGACTGCGTGGGTGAATACAAAATTCAGTAGTATCCATACTTGTTATGCGTTGATGATAACCTTTGCGGTCATTTGGGCGGACCTATTCCATTGGAACGTATGGAGTCGATGTTTTCCTTGATCAATAATGCGTTCCAGTGTTGAAGAGTGGAGCGACATAATGGTGCGTACCCACGCGTGTAGATTAGTGGGTTCAACATATATAGCTGCATCACCACCCACTTCACGTAAGGGAGGAATGTCGGAAACAATGGGAACGCTCCCCCATTGCCAAGCCTCTAGAAGTGGAAATCCAAAGCCCTCTATAAGACTAGGAAGAACAAGATACTGCGCCTGCGAGCGATACTCATTGGCACGTTTTTCATTACAGAATCCTAACCACTCCACATAACCGCGGCTCGAATCGATCTGTGTTTTTATTTCTTTGGATCCATATCCTGGCTTTCCAATCAGCGTAAGACGAAGATCTTCAAAGCCTTTTTGACGCGAAAGTATTTCGAATGCTCGCAACAGTGTTAGGATATTTTTTTTTACCTCAATACGTCCGATGTACAAAAAATGGAGTTGATTTTTTATAGAATGGGCGAGTTGTTGTGCGATCGGAGGGGCGCCATGGGATATCACATGAATTGGAGGTTTAGGACCTCGCAGCGACCCGAGAGCATCGGAAACCGCTTGGGTGGGAACAATGATCGCATTGGCTCGTTCTAGGGTATTGCGAAGTATCCAGCATTGCGTTAATCGTTCATACCGAGAATACACCGTGGGGTGGGAAATAAACCCAATGTCATGAATTGTTACAATGGACCGTGTTTGGGTTTTTAGAAATGGTGGTAACCGATAGGCTGGGATAAATAGTCGATCCGGAGGATGGCGTTGGAGTTCATGATTGAGGTGAAATTGGGTCCATACAAATCGACCCCTAACGATAGTCCATTGGCAGTGGGTTGGGAGTGTTCTCCAGTCACTGACCGGTGCTGTCGGTGCATACAACAATACAGTTGTCGACGTTGATGGAAGAACATCGAGTAGGGATTGGGTAAGATAAAAAGAATACCATTCCACTCCGGTTCGTTCTATACTGTTTCCTCGTGAGACATCAATCCCCACGATCATAGGTTATCGATTTTGGAGGATACTCCGTTTATAGAGATCAAGATTCTCTAAGGCAATACCGGTCCCACGAGCCACACACAGGAGAGCGTCTTGTGCTACATAGGCTGGTACCCCGGTGACTTGACTCAGGAGTGTATCAAGATTTCGCAGCATCCCAGACCCACCCGAGAGAATCATTCCTTTCTCAATAATGTCCGCAGAGAGTTCTGGGGGGGTTTGGAAGAGCACGGATTTTACAGCGGCAATAATTCCCTCTAACTCCTCTTGGATGGCTTCTGTGACATCGTCGCTCGTCACGGTAATAGTTCGAGGCAATCCGGTAACCATGTCACGTCCCCGCACATCCATGAATAACTTTTCATCTAGAATCATGGCAGAGCCGATTTGGATTTTGATATTTTCGGCTGTGCGTTCACCCACTGCCAATCCATATTTTTTTCGAACATATTCTCCGATCGCTGCATCAAGTTTATTACCTCCAATACGGACAGAAGAGCTCGAGACAATCCCACCGAGTGAAATGACGGCCATTTCTGCCGTACCTCCCCCGATATCGATAATCATATTTCCAGAAGGAGTACCGATTGGAATATTTGCTCCAATTGCTGCGGCGATCGGTTCTTTAATAATGTAGGCCGCTTTTGCTCCCGCAGCAAGGGTCGCATCAATCACCGCGCGACGTTCCGTAGAAGTGATGCCTCCGGGCACCGCGACCATCACTTCTGGTCGGAATACTCGGAATGTTCCCACTGCCTTTTGAATAAAATAAAATAACATCGCTTCCGTCGTTCGATAATCAGCAATGACTCCATCCTTGAGGGGGCGTCGGGCAATGATAGTATCCGGAGTGCGACCAATCATTTCTTTCGCTTCGTCCCCAACGGCAAGAATTTTTTTATCATCGCGGGAAATTGCAACAACTGAGGGTTCATTAATAACAATCCCTCGACGAGGTACATAGACAAGAATATTGGTTGTTCCTAGATCTATCCCGATTTTCTTGAGAAACATATCGATTACTACCGCATAACATTGATTAATTCATCAGTACTTCCAGATCGTTTTACCATGATTGGTTTTGTAGTTGTACCAAACCGAATGCTCGCCGTCAACGGACGTTCGTTAACTCCAGATTGGTGCTGCACGAGGAGTGTGTAGGAGTCGATCGCGGTGATGGTAGGGGTTGGGAACGAATAGAGTAATTCTACCGTTTTTGTTTGTCCGGGTTCTACGGATGTAAAAAATCCAAAGACTGTTTTTCCTTGTATATGCTCAACCGTCACCGGTCCCTCTCGTCCATTCGGCTCTTTTAAGGAATCGTTTACGAGAACCCCTTGGTGTTTTTCAAGAACCGCTCCCAAGGGCACATACACACGCGTAAATGTTCGATAACGGGTTGTACGGTAGTCAAACACTTTGGCATGATTAGTATATGTAAGGGAGAGTGCGGCGTTCGTTTTTTGGGGTGTGCGAATGACAGAATAATCCGTGGAGCGGGTCATAACCCTATCTGTTTTTAAAGCAGCATAGTTATTATCCGCAATCATGAGGTAATCATCCGTTGATTCCTTCAATACTCCGCTCCAACCCGACTCTACAATCCGTCGTTCTACATCACGATCACGCGCGTAGAGTTGGATCGACTTCCGCTCTTGGTACTGGGGGAGATGCTTGATAAGACCTAAGAGGATTGTCGGTGTGCGCGTATCGTGAACAATCGCCGTAACAAGATGATGGAGGATTGCCTTTCGTTCGGATTGCGGAATTCCTTTTTTCCGATAATCAATTTCTACAGCATCAACGATCGTTTCGACCACTGATTCTTTTGTGAATTGAACTCCATCAACCGTTATCGTACCGGTAATGGAAAGGATATCTTTAAGGATTTCGGGATTGATTGCTAAAACCCCATCAAATGTGTTTGTTGTTCCCGTTTCAAGATCATAGAATTCCAAGGCTCTGCGAGCACTCATTGCGAAATCAGCATCCCAATTAGCATCTCGTAAATACCAAGAATTGATATTGATAAACCGTTGGATTGGTTCGGGAGGAAGGGATAATTTTTTCTTTGACCATTGGGCAGGACCATCAATAGCATAGACATCTTTCACCCAGTAATCAAACGTCCCGTCACTTTTACTCTGTATTGAGCCAATCGTTCCCCAAAATCCTCCCGTTGAACGTAATTCATAGGGATTCTGGAAAAAGAGTAACCATCGTTTATCGAGGAGCTCTTGCAACAGCGGTTGGGTGGCCACGGGTGGAGATTGTATCGCCGGGGCGGTCGGTAAAGCAACAGTGGGGGAAATTTTTGTTGTGGGCATCCGTTGATACCAGATGATGCCCGTGAGTACTAAGAGAGTCCCACTAACAATAACAAATAGATGCATGAACCATTTCATAGGGTTGTACCAGGTATCTGTTGTTGAGTTTTTGTTGATACTTGTTGTGATGTAATGATAGGTTCGTGTGAGGCGTATTTAGTAAAATATCGAATGGCACTGGCAATATGCGTTCTTGTCGCCCACGAGCGCAAAGCCCATACCCCTGTATCGGCAGAAAGTCTTTGATGATAATGAACCATTACTGCCGAACCGAGGTAATGGACTTCATACCCAGAGAGCCAAAATCGTCGACACCAGTCGATGTCTTCGAAATACATAAAAAACTGTTCGTCTAATCCCCCCACATGTTCAATGGCACTTCTTCGGAGCATCATGGCAGAGCCCATGATCCAGTCTACGGCTGCCTCGGAGTCGTGATCCCAATCCATCATCATATAGGATCGAACATGATTTCTCCCCCAAGGAGTGTTCCCTAGTATGGTCCGTCGATACAACGGCGTTGCCATACTTGGGAATCGGTAGCAGGAGTGTTGCAAGCTCTTATCAGGGTTTAACAATTTTGGCCCGACGACAGCAACGGATGGGTGGCGATCAAGGTAGTCAACCATGCGGTCAATCGAAGAGGGTAGCACCGCAATATCGGGGTTAAGAATCAGAATATATTCCCCCGTTGCAGCACGAATTCCCTCATTATTCCCTACTGCATACCCTTGATTTTGTGCTCGGTAGGTAACAGAAATCGGTAATGGTTCAAACGGCTGTGATTGCTCCCATTCTTTGAGACGAACTCGAGACCCATCGACAGAAGCATTATCAACAACAATAAGTTCCGTCTGTTGCCTCGACGGATGCCGATGTAAACTCTTGAGACAATACGTGAGTAACCCACGCATGTTATAGTTAAGAATGACGACACTGAGTTTCATATCGTAAAATTCATCCATTGGATAAAAGATTTATTTGAACCTACAGCAGAAGAAAAAATAGACTGACGTTCTTTTGCAATTCGGGGGAGTCCGCGTAGTACCGCGCTCAAGGCGAAGAGCGTCCGTGGTTCCGTAACAGAGAAATACACAATGTGACCAACCTCAACCATAAGAATCCAAGCGAATTGACGTGCGAGGATGGAAACGGGAACATTTTTCAGCAACATCCAGAAATGATTACGGTACGAGTATTGACGGGTTCGAACACTACGGTATTTCCGTTGAGTGAGAATCTCACGAAGGGTTCCTCCGCGATGCGTCCGTGCGTGGTATCCAACCACTTCGGGGTGGTACCAACATTTCCACCCACGCCATCGCAATCGAAATGCCAAATCAATATCTTCTTTATACGCAAAAAATTTTTCGTCAAAATCCATTCCTCCTTGCTGTGCGTCATCAAGTGCCTTCAAACGATACAACGTCGCTGCGCCACTCCCTCCAAAAACTTCAACGAGCATATCATACTGGCCTCGTTCTAGCTCCCCTGCTCCTCGATCGATCACCCGTAACGACCGTGTAATAGCAAGTCCTGCAGAGTCAATGCGTTGATGTTGTCCTGAGGCCTCGCCCATCCGTAAGAGTTTACCGGTAGTACTCCCGCAGTCGGTACGATTTGTTAATACAGTGATTAATCGTTCGGTGCTGTCAGGCTCGAGAAGGACATCGGGATTAAGAACGAATGCCGCTTCGACCCCCTTCCGGCGGGACAGGGCGAATGCTTGGTTATGGCCTTTTGAAAATCCTACATTCGATACATTACGCAACAGTGTAAGCGTTGTTGGATGGTTTTTTTGATGTCGGTAAATAATAGGGAGGGTATCATCGGTCGATGCGTTATCAACGATAATCACCGATGTCGGGGGAATCGTAAGAGTCCAGCAATGTTCAAGGACGTCATTGAGGTACGGGTCGCTATTTTGGGTGACGATTTGTATTGTGTATGTCATAGCCCTATTTCTTTAACGGAAGGCTTACTTTCTCTGTAACAGTAAAACCGAGATAGAACCCAAGCATTAAACGGGTTTGTGCTTCTGCAGCGGGTAAACACCCAAAAATTACTAAGCTAAACGGAAGGGCGACCCATTGGAGTAACATCTCTGCAAATTTTGTTGCCCGTACCGATGGAGGACGTTCTGGAAGAAGTTGAAGTTCAATAGTAACTGAAGCAATGATCCCAATCATTGCCAACCCCATTAACCATTGGAGCACAATTGGCGCATTGACCTGTAGAATTGTTGGTGTCGAAATTTGGTGGCGCAGAACAATTAACGGTAGATGTCCAAAAATAAATAATAGGAGCGGTGTTGTAGCCCAGGTATATGATCCCTCAATTAATTTCCAAAGAAATTTCCATCGTGTTGAAAGTGGAATAGTATACTCATTCCGGAAATGCCAAGCCAGATAGGGGAAATGCTCTACTCCATACGCCCATCGACGCTGCTGTCGATAGAGATTGAGCATCGACTTCCACCATGTCGAGGACATCGCCGTATCCATTGATACGATGGAGTACAGAGGCGTGACGCTAAACTTGCCATGGTACCGTAAGAAACATTGCAAAAAAATTCGTGAATCATCCGTGACAATATCTGGTTGCCAAAAATCTACATCAATAAGAGCCTGGAGACTCATCGCATGAGAACTAAACGTATAAAGCCGTTCGGGTCTGGCGAGCTCTGCCATTAACCAAAATGTTGTCGAAAATGCACTCACTCTGGTAAAAAAAGGGGAATGCCAAATGTTATTCGCGTACACAGCAATGGGTTGGAATGCGGTGTGGTATCGATCAGGATGTTCAAGAAATGTAGTGGTAAGCATGGAAAAATAGTTTGGAGCAACACAGGTGTCACTATCAAAGTATGAAACAATCACTGATTCAGTCGCGATCTGTTTTGTATAACAATAGCGTTCAAGTGCTTTACCCGCCCAATGAGCATTAGCACCTTTTGCGGGTATTTCTCCAGGCAAGTTACTGGGGTGGGTTGTAATAACAATATCAAATAATTTGGATTGGTACCGTTGTCGCAAGGTTTCTGCAATCGTTTGGAATTGAGAATCTCGGATTTCTCCAGCAAGAATGAGAAGGATTCGTTGTTGAGGGTAGTCGGAATGAATATAGCTTTGGATTGATCGATCGAGGACATCTAACGGCTCCGTATACGTTGGAAGAATTATTGCATGAAGATAAGACTCCCATTGTGGATGGGTCTTCATACGTTTGTGCCAATCGACTCGTTGGGTCTGCTTATAATCACGCCATGAAATAATAAGGTAAAAAACAAAATAAACGACACGGACTAGCCACAGGGTCGATAACAAAATAATAAAAATGACCACCCATAGTGGTCGAACAAACGATACCAAAAACACTAATCCAAATGTGATCCAAATGAGTAACCCGGGGATCATCTCAAAAAAACGGTAGAGAGGTTGGGAAGAAAGTTTTGGCATACTTACCCTTCTTGAATGGATGGGGTACGGTAGAGTGGCCTGTACCATAAGAGATACACATTCGCTACTGCATAGAGTACCGCCCATCCTTGCATACTGTACGAAAAACCGTATCGAGAACCAAGCATAAACGTTAGTAACACCGCGACGGCACCCATCAGGTTTACAAGAACTTTTCTTTGCAGTAATGAGCGGTAGGGTGATTGGGCAATACCCATAACGTATTTAATCGCCGCAATGATGAAAAAAATAGTTACGCTGAGAAGGAACAACGGAATATCTGCGCCGGAACAAATCAATGAGATATAGAGCAGTCCGAGTACCACATCGATGGATTGTTGAAGTTGTGTACGAGCGGGATGGACGCGGGAAAAACATGAAACCGAATAATACGTATTAATCAAAAGTAATATGATAAATATATGGACACTTGTTGAAATATGACTACCAACAATGGTTCGAAGAGCCCATATGAAAAAAAATCCTCCTACCGTTATGAGGGCGCGATATGAAACCGGCTCGCTGCTACTTTTTACTCCCATACGCTAGTGGATTATAGGAAGAATCTCCAAATACAGACCTCCAAAAAAATGCCCCTGCGTACCACAAACTCATTTTAATATATCCGGATTGTTCAAAGCGTCGTGCCGAAACACCAATCTTATTCGGATACGTTTTAAATAATCCTTTCCGATGAACCGCTGTTACGTACTGCGCATCTTCGTTCATTGCTAAGTCTTCTCGAAATCCCTTAACCTCAAGAAACATGGATTTCGTGGTGAGGATACAGGCTCCCAATGCATAGGGCATAATATGCTGCATCAAACGATGGACATAATACAGGAATGTATACAGGACCCGCCCTTTCATCCCTCCATCAGTTGCAGCATAGTGCGGGATTGCGGCATCACATCGATGTTTTTGAGCATGATTAATAAAGTCAGAAAAGTCTTTTTGGTTGATTACTTTCGTATCAGCATCCATAAAAAGGAACCAATCATATCGTGCCGATCGTGCTCCCAAGTTACGTTGAAACGAAATATTTGCTTTCGGGCAATCAATAAGAAATATAGGATACGTTCCTTGGTGACTATAGTCTAGCACCACTGCTCGGGTTCTATCTTTTGAGCCCCCGTCAACAACAATAACCTCACCAACCTCACCGATTCCCTCTAAGGATTTGAGAAGAATCGGCAAAAACCTCTCTTCGTTGAGGCATGGAATTATAACGCTTACCAATTTCATAATAGTATATACTATACCAGAAAAAACTTAGAATGTCCAGGTCTTTGTATAACAAAAAAATGCGAGAACATTCTCGCATACTATAGTGACTCCTCGAAGTTTAGGAAAGCTTTTTTCTAATATTTTCAAGAATGCGAGCGGCTTCCTCGCGCCCACCAAGTCCAAACGCAAGCCCTCCCGCCAACGAAATAGTAAACACAAAACCGGTGAATACAATTTGGATGAGCTCCGTTGCAATACCTAGTTGGGTCAGTGCGGCAAGGACGCTAAAGGTGATAACGGCCCATTTTGCGACATTGGAAAGAGGAAGTGCTGGAGCAGCTCCGGAAGCTTTAATCGTGTGAAGGATTACCGTAGAAACGGCATGAGCGATTACTACCCCCGCAAACAAAATAAACACCGCAATAATGACATTTGGAATATAAAATAGAATTGTTCGAAGAAATATTGTCACCGAAGACCATTGTAAAATATCAGCGGCAGTAATAAGAAATACAATAATAAAAAACCATTTGACAAGCCATCCGATAACGATACTCATATCAAATGGTATCCCAACGCGATCAACAAACGTTTTAAGCTTCGCTCGTTCAAGGAGTTGTTGAATATGGAGGGTGCGCAGCACTCCAACCACTAATCCTTCAAGCCCAACAGCAATAAGCCATCCGACGATGACAATGAGTATTGCCCCAACAATATTAGGAAGAGTCACCACCAACCCAAGCCATACTCGGCTGAGTGAATCCCAAAGAACAATACCAATTGTTGGAGTATCCATACCGTATACACGGTTAGCGAATGTCAAAACGATCGAATTCTTGTTTATAACGTTCCGGAGTTGTCTCCACGGCTACAACCTCTGCAAACGGAGGTCCTTTACGACACCAAGCAACGAAATGTTCTACTGAAATTTCATCACCCTCCACAACGCATACCACCCCTCCGTCTGGATTATTTTGAACATATCCGCTTAAACCCAAGGTTTGAGCGCATTCTCGTGCATGATGTCGGAAACCAACACCGTGCACTTCTCCGCGCACGCTAATACGGATACGCTGTTTGTTAAGAACCATAGAATAACGCAATGAGGAGATTGATCTTTTAAATCAGAACGGTATATATACCGTATAGTACTCCGCAGATGAACAAAAATCAACGCTTTACGTTCTTGATCGGTTGAGGATAGAACCCAGTGGTGGTGTGAGCCACGCGTCAAAAAGTTCTGTGGGTAAATCGTCTTGGGTACTTAAAAGTGTAATGAGTAATAGTGCGGCAAATCCAATGGGATGGTTAAGATAGGGTGTGAATATATGGACGACCGCTAGTACCCCTATTGATAATCCAGAGGTCCATTGACGTTTTTTTATCAAACGCCATGCAAACAGTAGAATACTTGCGTACCAAACCAGTCCTAACAAACCAAATTTAAACCAGAGGTCGAGAATCCCCCACTCAAATGCGTGTGTTGAGTATTCTCCGGTAGGGTGCATTTGGAGAACACGGGGATCGCTACTCGTATAGGTAATAGTCGCTCCGAAACCAGAACCAAGTAGGGGATGGGCTACGACACCATGCCATAAGGCGGGCAGTAATGACCACCGAGTGGCCGTTGCCGCGTCATTGAGTGTTGCTCTGGCAATAAACGATGCCGTGAGAGACCCTCCTTGAGCTTTCGGTAGAGGGAATTGAGATACAATGAAGACGAGCATGGCACCGAAAAAGAAACTTATCAGTATGCGTTTAAGGCGCTCCAGGGGCGAAGAGGGCAGTAGAAAGAAAAAACTAATACCAATAATAAGTACAAGTGCTACTGCGAAACTGCGTGAAAAGCTTAAAATAAGAGACGATGCAATTAAGATTGATAGGGCTTGGGACTGATAGGAAGAGGTTTGGACTCCAATACAACTGAGCCATACCGGTAGAAGCAGTATCTGACTTTGGAGAAATATTCGAAGAAATAAGCTCGAGAGTATTGTGAGCTCGCCTATGTGCGTAACACGACTCCAACGATAGATCGCCAACCCAATATTAAATGTCGCATCATGGGTAAAAAAATAGAGGATACAAAGGGCGAAAATTCCAAGCGCAACCGAACCATTCATCCATGCTCGTGCTAACAGTGTTTTTAAACGTATGCGATGAGCGCATGCAATGGGTACTGCGATCGCAAGTGTGAGCCACTGGTTACTGTCATCCCACACATCACTAAAGTGATTGCCTAAGAAATACGCACGTACGAGCCCATAGGAGGCCATAATAATTCCAATACCAATCCAAGGGTTTTGTTTGATACAGGTACGACAATGGCGTATGACTCTACGAGCGCTCAGATGGTTGGTCGTGCAATAACATATCCAGCCCATCATGACAGCAAGGAATAAACCTATTCGAATGCTTAGGAGTGTTCCTCCGAGACTAACGACAATCCAACGGCCAAAAGAACCTAAAATAATTTCAAAAAAAAATAAGCTAATCCCCCACTCCAATGAATACATTGTAATAAAAAAGAGTGCTAGCGTTAGGACAATAAATATAACAGTTTCAAATAATGGGAATAACCAAGCGAGAAACGAGAGCGCAAATAGAGATAGTCCCGCAAAGACCCAGATACCCGTAGGATGGTCTCGCATTCGAGAAAGAGTTGGGAATAATGTTGCCACAAATCTATTAATTCTTAACAATCCAAATACGACGGGCTGGCGCAAAATTACTCGTAATCAGGCTAAGGAAAAGTCCAATGGGCTGGAGAAGCCAAAACACAAACCACGCTAAAAATCCTTTATGCTTAGCCATATACCATAATAAACTTTGTTGAAAATAGCGCTGTTTTAATAAGCGTTTTTCTTGACTAAAACTTCGTCCGCCATAATGGATGATACCCGCAGCAGGAACATATCGAACGTGCCAACCACCCTCTAAGGCACGTGCGCAAAAATCGACTTCTTCATACCAAATAAAAAAATTCGGATCAAAACCTCCTAATGCATCCCAGCATTCCCGACGAATTAAGAAGAATGCTCCTTGGACCTGCTCTACATCCTGGGCAACAGTGTAATCCATATCAAACGCAAAGTACCGTCGAAGAAATGGCATAAAATAGAGGACATGGTGAAGCTTTAAGAGTGCGACCAAGCTCGACCACACCCCCGGTAAGCGCATGACGGACCGCTGAATCAAGCCCTCTTCGTCAAAAAGTGTTGGGCCAACCACACCCACAGAATCATCCGTTTTAAATTCTTCCAGTAATCGAGGAAGAACGCTTGCATGAAATTCTACATCGGGATTGAGTAAAAGAATGGCCGCATCAGACCATCCGATACGCTTTAATCGATCCACTCCTTGATTTACTGCTGTAGCAAAGCCTAAATTTTGCGCATTGGCGACAATGCGCAATTTTCCCTTTAACACCGATCGTTGCAAACGCTTGACAATTTCGATTGTATTATCATTGGAAGCATTGTCCACAACGATGACAACATAATCTGTGTGTTGACAATGACGCACAATACTCAAGAGGCAGCGTTCGAGATATGATGCTACGTTCCAACTCACAATGATAATGGCGCAACGTTTTGGCATACGATGTGATTAGGGACGGATGGAGGAGGGCGCTAAAAATTTACTACGGTTGTTTTGATGGTCATCAAATGTTTTTCCATAGTGAACAACACCATGAGAATCCGTTAAAAAAAAGTAGTAGGGATTCGCACGCGGATGAAGAGCGGCAATAAATGCGTTCGCGCTCGGATTGCTAATCGGTGATGGAGGCAGCCCAACCACACGATAGGTGTTATAGGGGCTCGCAATCAACGTATCGTTGATGCGTGCTCGTTCGTCGGCACGTCCTGTTATGTAATTAACTGTGGAGTCCGCTTGCAACGGAATCCCTCGCGCAATTCGTTTTTTAAAAATATCGGCAACCATCATTCGATCTTCTGATGTTCGTACTTCTTGTTCAAGGATTGATGACAGAATCAGCGTAGGATAGAACAGTACATCAACTTGCGCTGTTGGGTAATTCGCGTGAACGATTCGTAATCCAAACGTTTCAAGTATTGTACTGATAACATCATGGGGTGTTGAATGAGGCAGAAATCGATAGGTATCTCCAAATAAAAACCCTTCAAGACCTTGGTCGACGGGGCGTGCTGCTAAAAATAAAAAACGTTGATTCCATTCAGGTAATGGCGCGCGTATAAGCGACAAAAATTCTTTTTGTGAATCGAGTACCCCCTTTTTTACAAGAAGATCTGCGATTTGATCGGAGCGAAGACCTTCGGGAATTGTAACGGTGATATCGCGAATAACACCACGCCCCGTTGCAAGAATCTCGACAAGAGCGGAAGGGCTTAATCTTCCCGATACCGTATATCGACCATATTGAAGGGTTCCGACGGATCCCTTTGCAAACACGAGTGCTAAAAATACTAATCGGGAACGAATGAGATGGTTCTTGTACAGTTCTGACGCAATCGATCTCGTTGTAGTGCCCGAAGATATTTCAATACCCTGCTCTCCCGTAAGGATGATTGGACGGCTTAAATTCATGAAGATTCCACCAATGCAAAGGATGGGGAGTAACACGAAAACAACAAAAGGTTTTTTAAGTAAACTGTTCATATCCTTGTTGCTGGAGTTCGTCCACCAACTGTTTTACATTGTGCGCAAACCGTGTATCGACCGCGAGAATAACATCGTTCGTGGCTATAATAACAACATGTTGGAGTCCCACCGTTGCGATAAGATACCCCGTTGTATTATACGCTAAAATTTGTCGGCTGCGGTAATCATGATGTGCCCCAATACTCACAACTGATTTTTTTTGCTGATGAGAGAGGATTTCAAAGACTGTCGCCCATTGTCCCACGTCGCGCCATCCCATTTCTCCACCATTCATAACAAGGAGGTTTCGATTTTTCTCAAGAAGTCCAATATCAATACTCACCCCCTTGATACGACTAAAGAGTTGTATACGCTTCGTTTCAGACGATGTCGCACGAATCGCATTAATGGAACGGGTTACTTGCGGGATAGACTGTTGCAGAGATGTCCACAATGTTGTAGCTTGAGAAACAATAATCGTTGGATTCCAATAACAACCATTTTTTAATAGTTGCTCCGCCTGCTTTAATGGAGGTTTTTCAATAAATCGACGCACGCGATACAATGGAGCGATTGCGGAAAGGCGCCGACCAGAAGGGATAATGTATCCTAAACCTGTATCAGGGTATCGCGCCGGTACGCCGATAAGAATGAGTTGTTTCGGAAATTCTTTCGCAATGCGCAATGCCTTGCGAATGGACTGTTGATACCGACGAGGAGACTCCACAAAACAATCTGAATTGAGGGTAACAATAAAGCTCTCTCTATCGCGTGAACGTGCTTCCGCTGTTGCTAACGCAATGGCGGGAGCAGTATTGTTCGCATGCTCTTCTATAAGGATGTTGTTTTTTGGAAACGATGGAAGTGATCGAAGAATATCTTTGATATGAGAGCGAACCGTAACAATAAGAATATTTTCCAGTGGAATAACTGGTACGATACGTTCAATGGTTTGTTCAAGAAGCGTTGTCGGGCCAGTAACGGGGTGTGGCATCACCTGTTTGGGCGAGGAGCGTCGAGAAAGGGGCCAGAGCCTTGTTCCCTTTCCTCCCGCAAGAATTATTGCATATGTATTCATAGGCCAGTAGTCAATGAATGGACCATCGCAGCAATAATACTCCCCAGTATGGCCCCGACAACGATATCTGTAGGATAGTGGACCCCCACTGCCACGCGTCCGATCGCAACGCAAAACGCCATGACATAAAAAATTTTACCCCACCTGGGCATGAAGAGCATAACGATCGTCGCAAGCGCAAACGCAATAGCAGCATGGTCGGACGGGAATGATTTTGAGATCCCTGATTTATGAATCAAATTTGGAATACCAGGATCTTCCATAAACGGGCGTTTTCGGAACCACACCACTCCAATGAGTTGTTGAATAACCCAAACACTCGAAATGGCCGTTAACGCTTCAATAAGGATCCATACATGATGCGAGCGAACGGCGAGCGCTATGGAAAGCGCGATCATCCCCCAAATAAGATAGGTGCTTAAAAAAATTGCGAGACCACTGCTTAATGGCGAAGAAGCGATTTGTACAAGCAAAGGTTTTAATAAAGGCATAGCTTATGTGTGCGTCATTTCTGAAAGCAACGAATGTCCAGTCATTATTGGTGGGCAAGCAATCCCTAATAATTCTAACACAGTGGGTGCAATATCGGCGAGACCACCAATAGATGGTTTTAAATTCATACTTAACTCCGTCCCCTGACCCTCCCATGCTTTACCAACAAGGTAGAACGGTACAGGATTACTCGTGTGATACGTTTTTTTATTCCCCGTTGATCGCTCAATCATCTCCTCCGCATTGCCATGATCAGCGGTAATAAGCAACACCGCATCGTTGGCAAGAACCACTTGAGAAATGCGTTCAAGACATTGATCAACGACTTGCACGCCAGAGCGTGTTGCCTCAAAATCCCCCGTATGTCCGACCATATCGGCATTGGCAAAATTGATGATAGTGAGTTCTGGCATCGATGATGTTGCCCATGATGCAAGGACCCGTTCAACGATCTGTGATGAAGACATTGCGGGAGCACTTGCGTAACTTTCAACGCGGGGGGAAGGAGCGAGAATACGTTCTTCCTTTGGAAACGGTTGCTCCTGATTACCATTAATAAAATAGGTCACGTGTGCATATTTTTCAGTTTCGGCAACATGGAGTTGGCGAAATCCAGCGCTGGATACCACCTGAGCTAAACATTGGTCTGTGGGATCAGGAGGGAATGCGACAGACGCAGGGAAGGTCTTATCATACTCGGTTAATGATGCACCTTGCAACGGTGTATATCCCTGACGATCAAATTCGTGGAATTGGGGGAGGGTTAATGCAGCAACGAGTTGGCGGATTCGATCTGGCCTGAAATTTGTAAACACAATCCCATCCCCCGCCTCCATCGTGGCAATCGGTTGTCCAGCACCATCAGTAAGAACTGTTGGAGGGATCATCTCGTCATAGATGCCTTGATTGTAGTAATCCTGTATCGCACGCAATGGTGAATGGCTTTGATGGCCGCTGTGGCCGCGTACGATTGCTTCAAATGCCTCTTGAGTTCGCTCCCAATGCGTGTCGCGGTCCATGGCCCAATACCGCCCCGATAGCGTAGCAATACTGCCTTGAGCAAATAATTCGAGTCGTTGCTCTAGGCGCTCCACAAAATTGATACCACTATTATACGGGGTGTCCCGGCCGTCAGTAATGGCGTGGACCACAACGTGATGAAGATCCATACTATGGGCCAGGTCTAACACCGCAAATAAATGATCGAGTGATCCATGAACAGCTCCAGTAGAGATGATTCCAACAACATGGAGTTTTCCACCCGTTGAGCGGAGTGTATCGAATAAGCCGCGAAGAGGAGGATTCTTAAAAAATTCTTTTGTCATAATCGATCGGGTAATTTGAGGAAATGGTTGATAGTGCACACGTCCCAATCCAATCGTTAAATGTCCGACTTCAGAGTTCCCCATTTCACCATACGGCAGTCCAACAGCCTCACCACTGGCCTCAAGTGTGGCGGAGGGATAGGTCTGAAGGATATGTTCAAAGAACGGAAGACGAGCACGCTCAATAGCATTCCCCTCCGAGAGAGGCGCAACACCCCATCCATCCAGTATTGTTAATACTACTGGTCTCATAATGATGTTTCGAAATTAATAGGGGCGCTTCGGTGGAGAATAACACTTATCATAATAAGAATAAGAGTCACGAAACCATGAAGTGGGAGATCCCAATAAAATGAAACGAGTCCAGGCTTAACGGCATCCAGCGCCATCCAAAACCAAAAACTTCCTCCAACAAGGCGTATGAGATCATCCACAATGATGGAAGGCTGTATCACAGAATTTGACTCCACAGAGATTGCACGAAAGAAGCGAGAGTACGTTTTGGACGAAGAAACCTCATTTCTACCGAGCTCACAGCCACCGGATGAACAACAGACGCTCCAGGGATCCGTATCACCATATTGACCAAGCCTCGATGTTGGTCGACATTGGAAAGATCGAGTACAGCCCTCCATCGAGAATGAGTGGAATCGGTCATGTTCATAGGCACAAGGGTGTATCGAAGTGTATTTGGTTCAGATTCAACGGCAAAAAAGATTTCTTTCGTTTCATCGGGGACATCCACAGTAACGGCCAAAGAGTCAAAGCGTCGCGGTACATGCACACTTAGGTAAACACTCGGATCGATAACTGTAATGCCGTTGGGTTTTAAAAGCCAGTGGTCTGATGGCCAGGGCGCACTCACGATAGCGGATTTCTTTCCGATGGGCCTAGACACAACAGTCCATTCCCCACTCCACGCCAGGTCTTGTCGGGCAAAAGAGAGCGTCATACCAATAATAGCAACGCTCGCTACTCCGAGATACCCACGACGAATATTATTGTTCATACGATAATGCGCTCGTGGTGCGAACAATAAGCTTACGGAGTTCTTCATTGCGACTTATCCGTAAGCGATTCTCAACTTGTACCGAACGGGGTAGTGTAAGTTGCCCTCCTTCAGTATCTTCAACAACTAGGTAGACCGGGGCATTGTCTAAAAGTACAGGGAGAATCTGTGCGACTTTTTGTGGTTCTTTATACCACACAACGACCCGTCGATAGGGAAAATAGACCTTATCACTCCGCTTGGTGATAAGAATTGCGTTGACCGGTGTATGATTCATTACAAACGCTACCCGACCTGGATACGTTGAAATTTCTTGCTTTTGTTTAATAATGCTCGTCGGAGAGTATACTAAAGGCGACAGGATAAAACATCCAATAATAAGACTCATTCCGATCTTGCGTAGAGAGTTCGGAAGAAGATGAGAAAGTTCAGTCATGCCCGATACAATTAATGGGAGTACCAGTGCCCACAACGGAAGTGCATATCGAACAAATCCGGTGCTGAGCGCCACTACGCCTGTGTCTTCTGGTTCTGAAACAGTCCATGATCCATAAAAAACGAGAAGCCACAAACTCAGGAGCAGAGTAGCCCCCCACCAATAATACGTTTTTTTTTCAAAGATCTGACGTCGAAGTCCAAAGGCTCCTAGTATAAACGCCCACCACCATAACGGAATAGCGATCGTTTTAATACGATACCAAATTGTCCCGAGATGAACACCAAAGGGAAATAGGATAGTCCGTACGGAGAGAAAAATTCCGTGTGTCGAAGGCACGCCCAGGTGCAACGAGGGATTTAACCCGTACCCTGTCGCCCACCATGATCCATACACATTGTGCTGCACCATCCCCAACACGATCAGTGGAATAAGCATTCCCGTGGCAGCAACGCCTAGTTTTGGCCATGACCAATGCACGCGTTTCCAAAAAATGAGAAGGAGGGTGAATGGCGCGATCCATATTGATTCGATGGGTCGGAGGGAAAGTGCGATACCATAGAGCACTCCGACACCCAATGACCAAACAAATTGACCCTTCGCACGATGAGGGGGCATTATTATTCCCGTAGCAACGATTAACAACATATTCCATTGTAAAAGGTTTGCCAGATACGGATGGAAGGTATAGTAAAGAATCGGGGGAAGCGTTGGATATACAAACGCTCCAAACCGCAGAACGTTCTGATCTTCAAAAAATAATGGAAACAGATACCGTAGAGCGATGCTCGCCGCCAGAGTTGATAGAATCGAAATAATGAATGGGAGATGTGAAGAGGGAATAACGCGCATGAGTAGTCCGTACCAATACCCTAAGGCAATGAATCCTTCGGGTACGATACGATCCCCTATTGTAGTCATGCTGCGTGGGTGAATAAGCCCCTCACTGATCGAAATGAGAGGATCGACGATGGAGATCGATTGGTACAGGGATACACGCTTTGCAATCGTTGCTGTTGCTAACTCATCGGGAATAACAAAAAAATGAGGATCGATTCGCAGTGCCACTACCAGAGCAACAACGATTCCGATCCCAGTAGCCACAACGCTTGTACGTGTCGTATTCCATTCGGTCATACGCCGTAGCTAAAACCCCTTCGTCGCAAGACTCACCACACCAAACCCAATAGCAATGGAATAGGAGGCAAGAGAAAGAGATAACAATGTTGGTATGCTTTGCTGCATGAAGAGCATGAGTAAGAGTGTCCCAAGTACCTGAAAGTTAAATTTAATCTTTCCCCACCAATTTGCTTGTAGCACTAATTGATGCTGTTTAGATCGATAGAATCCATTCATAAGAAAAAAAACTTCCAATAAAACAATGGTGATTGCGAGCGTTGGCGTAAGATGCCGTGCAACGAGTGGAACCATTAATGAAACAATTAAAAGCTTGTCCGCAATGGGGTCTAATATTTTTCCAATCGTCGTTATTTGACCGCGAGTGCGTGCCATTGCACCATCAACCCAATCAGTCAATGAAGCAATGCAAAATAATATAATCGCCATCAAAAAATACTCTTTGAGTACACACCACAAAACGATCGGGGTCATGGTTAACCGAATACTCGTGATGGTGTTGGGCTTGACAGAAACTGGAATGAATCGAAGAATGAGTCTGTTCACGATGGCATCGGAAAACCGCTGAAACTGAACCTGTTCGGGCATAGGAGGGCGTGTCTTGTATGATATACTGTAGAGGAAATGTTAGGATATTTTACCATATATGATGGTATTGTTCAATGCGATAGCAGAACTTTTAAGCATTTGGATGATTCTTGGCACAATTGTTATCGACACCGTCGGCTTGAATGTATGGCTTGGGTGGTTAATAACGTTCATTGGCTTCATCTGGATTGGTGTGGTGTATCGCGTATCCTGGAAGGCATGGATGGAAAAATTTCGTCGGGTAACGCTTCGATGGCATCGGATGGAGGTACTCATGATGAGTATTGCTGCCATGGCCTGGTTCGTCGCGATAATACATCGCACACCAGAAAGTATTCGATCTCCCTGGTGGGTGTTAACGAGCGCTTGGCTCGGGTTTCCGCTTTCTATTATATTCATCGGCTTGCGCAGTCGGGATACCTTTACACGTATCGTAGCGGCGTTCCTCTCCGTTGCCCTACTTTCAACTCTTCTTGTATCCATCTATTCGTTTGGATACGGCTTTGATATCCATATTCATTCTGCGGCGCTCAAACTCCTTACGGAGCACGGACAGATTCACCCACGCACCCCCTACTATATTGGTTACTATGCGCTCATCCTAATCGTCCATTCCCTTATTCCATTTATTTCAATCGCCTTGATTCAACAATGGCTCCCTCCTCTTATTGCTGCATTCGTGATTTCCGGGAGCGTCATATGCCTCTCCCGACAGAGGGCAACGTTTATCTTATTACCCCTTCTCTTTCTCTTTCCACTTTCATGGATGAGCGAAAGTACACCTCAAGCATTGGCGCTCAGTGGTACGCTCTTGGCAAGCATCTTACTCATCATAAAAGCTCCACTGCGGTTAAGCATACTCGTAACGCTTGCGACCATATCTATTCATCCCCTCAGTGGCATCCCATTAACGATTACATTGATCGACCGCCTTCTTCCCACCCAAATCGCGAAGCAATTGCAGGGAATTCTCATCGTTACCGGAGCACTCCTTGTTCCCATACTTTTTGTAATACTTGGTTTTTTTTCCTCCCACCCCATGCCATGGTCAATTCCAACACACATATTTTCTCTCCCATTGGTTCGTGAGTTTAATCCCTGGCTCGATATTGCCTTCACTCTTTTTTGGAATCGGTGGATTGTTATTATGACCTTACTCTTATTTGCATTACGAACTTCATGGAAACAAAAAACACCATTGTTTGATAGGAACGAACGGGCGCTTTTAGTAGGGTCAAGTTCCGCAGCAATCGGAGCGTTTCTTTTAAGTGGGTTTGAGTCGTTCCCGAATGTTATTGCTTACGAAACAACAGATTATCCCACCCGACTTTTCCAAACAGCGCTCGTCCTCTCTCTGCCCGTGGTGCTTCCACTCATTACTGATGCGTTCGAGACCATTCGATCCAAAATGCGAAGATCAGTCACATGGGTGAGCGCTCCACTTGGTGTCGTAATACTCGTTATGTGCCTGTTTGCGTTATACCCAATTGATGTTGATGGATACCATGTTGATAAAGGGTACAATATGAGTATCCACGATATTCGAGCGGTGGAATGGATTAAACATAATGCCCAGGATGTACCGTATATTGTCCTTGCCAATCAATCGGTTTCAGCTGCCGCGATTGAATCAAATGGATTTCAAACATACTTTACTGTACGCGATCCCCGCACAAATAAAATGGAATCAGTGTTTTATTACCCAGTTCCAACGGGTGGACTCTTATATCCGTTTTACTTGCAATTTGTCTATCAAACTCCTCGACGCTCAACGGTCATCGCCGCTATGGAACGTGTGGGGGTACAACGCGCGTACGTTGTTATTAATACGTATTGGAAAAATTCCGCTGCACTTGTCCGTTCCGCACAGCATGACGCCAATCTCGCATACTCGATAGACGAAGGAACGATATGGATTTTTCGCTACGACCGCAATGGTCCCACCACTGAATAAATCGCACGGATACAATCCAGCTCATTGTTTGGCTCAAACAATCCCTGAAGGTCATCGATAAGCTCAGGGATCCCTCCAATGCGACTTGCGATAATTGGAGTTAAGCGTTCACGTGCCTCGACGATAACAGTCGGGGCATTTTCGTAACAGAGTGAAGGTACGATAATGGCATCGCATTGTTCATAGAGTGACGTAAGTTCTTGTAAAGACTTTACTCCAAGCCAGTGGTATCGACTGTCGTTACGAGTGTACGCGCGTAACGCTGATTCCCTAGACCCCGTACCGACAACGGTAAGCGTATAGGCATGATCGTAGTGCTTGAGCGCATCAATTAAAAATGCAATTCCTTTATGATATTCTACTTGTCCGACAAAGAGGAACATTCGGGCGCGACGATCACCATACGTCACGCGTTGTTTTGTGGGCTTCAAGAATGCTGTGGGAGATTCTACGCGACTGATACACAAAAGAAAAAAACCCCAACGACGATGTTCATTAAGGAGCCACTGTGAGGGAGAAACCACGATATTGGGAGTAATAAGTAAGCGCGTCAATGCCCGATATGCTCGCGCGGCCAGCCCGACGTATGCCATCGATTGTTCGTGACCCCATAGGATAATTCCACTCGGCTGGAGTAGTTGAATGTCATGCAGTGTGTGACGCCATAGTATTTTTTTTACACCACCCATTAAACACCAACGCACCATCATGGCACCACCCATTACATTATGGGTACTGATTTGATCAGGATTAAATCGCTTTATAAAACTACGTAATATCAATGCTGCCGGAATATTCATTACATCCCATCCATGCCAAATCAACCGAAAGAGGAATGAATGAGTCCCCAGCTGTTCGTACGAACAAATATTTATTGGAGACCATCGATAAACATCCACTTCATCGGAATGCTGATGGATGAAGAATGATGCGATACCATGAAATTTTTCAGTCGCAAGCACTACAGTGGTGTCACCATTCTTGCAGATACTGCGCTGTTCACGTTCCACAATGCGTTCTGCTCCACCAACAGCATTGTATCCAAAGCGATTATTGATCAGGAGCACGCGCGCCATACAAAGCTACGCACGCCGACGTAAACGAACCTCTTCGTAGAGATTCTGCCAGGCCTTGGCCACAACTGACCATTGATACGACTCTTCAATAATACGACGTCCTTCAACGCCCATCAAACGGAGTGCAGTCGTATTTCCTAGTATTTCAGAAAGGGTGTTGGCAAGGTGTTCATGGTCACCAGGAGCAACGAGTCGACCATCAACTCCATCGCTAACCACCGATCGAACACCGGGGAGATTGGAAGCGACCACGGGCCGTGCCGTGGCAAGTGCTTCTAAGAGCACGAGTCCGAATGCCTCCGATCGCGTCGTTGATGGAAGTACAACACAATCCATCAAACGATAAAATTCTGGAAGCTCTTCATCAGACACTGTTCCCGCCCAATGAACAAATTCTTCCAACCCTCCATCTCGGATAATATTCTGGTAGTAATCTAAGAGCCCCCCTCCACCAACCATCATTATTGAAATTGGCTGTTTGCGAAAAATTCCTTGGAGGATGGAGAATGCACTAAACAATACTTCAATCCCTTTAAAATAATGCGCTTTATCAATCGCTCCAACAAATCCTATAACGAGTTGATCCGGGGTGATTGCCCATTTCGAAGCCAGATCCGTGCTCCGTGGCCCAGGCAAAAAGCGTTGGGCATCCACACCCAACGGTATGGATCGATACAGTGGTGGTTCAACGCGTGCAACCTGATTGAGGCCGAGCGACTCGTTGAGATAATCATCGGAACTTGTTACCACCGCATCGGCATATTTTAAAAGCCGGGGCAAAATAAATTGCTGCTCAAACCAAAATACTCCTCGGCGTAGCGTATCCGGGGCTTCAAGATCCATATGATATTGGATCACAATACTCGGCGTCTTGCCGCCAGAGGTGCGAATACGGCCCCTCGAAAGCCCCCACCAGAGCCACCCCGCACCACCGATAAATGGCCAGTGCAGATGAATAACATCGTACCCTTGTGCCCACTTAAGAATCCATCGGCAGCTTGTTGCATTCCCCGCGCGCCACGAGCTCTGGATGCGTAAAATGCGCACTCCCTCGCGTTGTTGCTCACTCGTCGATTCTTCAGTGGGTGTCGCCACTGTCACCGTGTCCCCCTCCATAACAAGAGATCGTGAAAGCTCCCAAGCAACAGTACCCATCCCCCCATGGTACGGAGGAAATCGCGGCACGAGTTGTAAAATATTCATAAAGCTTATTCATTGAACGAACGGCCGTGGCCTGCTACTATGATGGTAGTTTATCCCCTATCGGAATGCAGAAAAAAACTATTATTCTCCCAGTAGAGAGAAAATATATTATGTTCACAGTACCAATTGGGTCTCTTATCCAAGGAATGGAGCGTGTGGCGGCCACATTCTTACCCCCATCTGCCTCTGTGGTTCGCATCCATGTCGATGAAATTGCTGCAAAAATTGCAAAATTTTATGAACGGATCCGAAATGTTGTGGATTACCGCGAAGAACATCTCTTTCGTAAACACTGCATTTTACGAGGGATTCAACGAAGATTGCTCTTTGGCGCCACCGATACCGGAGCGGCGTTGGATCTTATTAAAGAAATTATACGCTCTGGACATCTCCCGAATGATACCATTCCTGAAGAACGCTCTCAAGACGTAGAGCATATTCTTACAACACTCTCGATACTGATCCAATACGTCAATGAACACTTTATACCCGAAGCAGAACAGTTGAAAGAGTGGCTTATCCGACTTTCATCATGTGCCGTGGAAGAATGTCTCGTCCCTCCGGTGAAAGACAGCGTGATCAGCACACTCATGCTTGATACGTTCCTCCAGCAACTTGTGATTAAAGGAGAGGCGGTCACCCAGTCCGATCGGCGCGTTCAAATATTTATCTCGGTTCAGAGGGCGCTCCTGAAAGTTGACGAGGATCAACTTTCGTACCGCCTCCTACAGTTCCTCTACCCGTACTGGGATCATCCCACGACAGAGCAATTGGAGTCCATAGCGCGTTCACTTCCTCAAATCATGCATTCGATAGAATTATTTTTGGCCGACCCGCTACACGTTCCTTTTTACAAACTTGCCAATCATCACAATACTGTCTTTTTGCTGCTCGGTGATGCGTTATTCTCAAGCCCGAGTATCCGTGAAGAACCTGGAATGCTTTTGAAGGATCGAGCACTGCTTCACCCCGCAGTCCTCGAGGCATACAAAAAACGATATCGTCATCTCAAAATATCGCTTCGGAGGCTCGCGTTTTTTAGTATTATATCCTTATTCATTACGAAGGTGCTCATTGCGCTGGCAATCGAAGTTCCACTCGATCGATACGTCACACACAATTTTTCGTTTGTAAACACCATCATTAATATTGTCTTCCCACCGGTGCTCCTCCTGTGTATTATTTTGTTTATTCGGATGCCAACACGAAAAAATGTTGATCTTGTGATGCGATCTGTTGACCGGATTGTGTATGACGATGATAAAAAAGAAATCCTTCTGGTGATCCCCAAAGAACGAAACATGGCGATTAAAAATATTGTTCAGGTTATTTATATCCTCCTATCGACACTGATTCTCGGTGCGGTGGCAACAGCCCTCCAACGCATCGGCTTTAGCTCACCCAGTATCGTTGTGTTTATCCTTTTTACATCGATCGTGGCTGCAACCGGTGTAAAGGTACACAACCGCTCGCGCGAAATTAGCTTGGAACTCGTCCAACCAACAATACTCGGATTTTTGCGTGATCTCTTCGTAATACCTTTTGTGACTTTAGGGACCATGACTATTTCGGGCCTGGAACACTTCAAATTCCTTGTGATGCTTGTAAACCTTATTGACGTTCCATTTTTAGAATTTATCACCTTTGTAGAACATTTTAATACCTTTCTTCGCTATAAGAAGGATGAGCTTCATTAGAATACATTGGTATCTCCTACCACCATACAATACGCATGACCATGCGGTAATACCAGCGCATAAGTGGGTTACCAATAGTTCGAAGTAACCAATGGTCGATGGGTTGATCTTCTATCGTCATTGCCATACGCGCTAATATCGTTCGATCCTTTACTAACCGTGTTGATTGGATAGAGCGATGTTTTTGAATGATGATTGGAAGAGATGTCATTATGCTTATATATGAGCGTAATTTTTCTTTCCACCACCCTTTGGCAAATGCAAATCCGAGGAGTCCCACTTCCATCGACAACAACATGGGTAGAAGCACAAGGATCGTAGCAATTTTGTAATACTCCAAAACAACGATGAGTCGATTGCGCTCCATAAAATAATACTTGTATGGAGAGGGGTTAAAATCGTATTTATGGTAAACGACCGCCTTGCGTACGCACACACTTCGTTTCCCTTGCAGCGCTAACTGCCACCCCAACGCTAAATCTTCATGATACATCATGAGGTGTTCATCAAGCCCCCCCAACTGTTTCCACACACTCGCACGAATCATCATGGCGCCTCCTGAAGCATAGAATGTTTCCCACCAAGCCCCGGCATACCCTGTCTCCACCGTGGCCCATTGTTTGCCATTACACGATGAAAACCCAAATCCTAGATAGTGAATGGCGTTTCCTAAGGAATTCACCGTTATGGATGCTGCGGGAAACAGCATCATCCGTGCTTGGGCTGCGGCGATTGATGAATCCGTTGTCAGCGCCTCCTGTAATGCCATGATCCACCCAACCTCAACCGTCGTATCTTGGTTAAGCAAAATCAGATACTCGTACCCCGAGAGTATGGCCGCATTGGCGGCTTGGTTTATCGCTTTTGCGAAATATTCATTACAACTATTTCGAATGATACTGATGTTGGAAATTGCTTTATTGGAAATTCGAGCGACCGTATCGTCCCTTGACGCATTATCAACAACAAAAATCCCCAAGTATTCTTTGAGGTACGAATCGTTGGCAATACTTTCAAGGAGTTCATCAACGAATGCTGAACCGTTATATGTGGGGATGAGAATCGCCACCCTTGAAATTTGTTTTTCGATCATATTCTTTGATGGCAATGTCCTGCACTAATCGCGTAATACGTTCGTCGAGAGTATCAACCCAAACAAGAAGGATTAATACAATCGTCGTTAAGATGATAATAGCGCTATAAAATACGAGGTCGCTCCCGCGACCAATCCCCACCCAAAAAGCAATGCGACTGGTGATTTCCGGTTTCCATACTAACAGCATCGCCACAGTCCATACAGAAATCCAACTCAATTGAACAACGATCGACCGATGGCGCCCACGCCCCTTGATAAGTCCGGTGAGCAGCACCGTACCAATAACAATAAGGAGTATTCCTTGGAAAATCATAAACGATGACGACGTCGAAGTGCAAGACGCGCGACGGTGCGAACGCCGTGAGTAAAATTTTGACCCTTCGAAAGGGAGTACGTCGTATATTGTACACGGATTGGAACCTCTTGCCATCGGATATTCTTTTTTTTGATTTCGTCAAAAAATTCGCTGGATACTTCCATCCGAGAGCACCGAATCTGGATAGACTTGATTGCTACCCGGTTAAATGCACGGATCCCGGATTGGCTATCGGTTGTCCAAACTCCAAAAAGTGCCCATGTTACAATATTCCCAATACGATTATAGAAACGACGAATCAGGGGAATCGTACTTTCGTTGTTTAAAAATCGTGATCCAATGACCACGTCGGCAGAATTGTCTGCAAGGGGCTTCAGCACTCTTTTAATATCTTCGGCAAACAACTGGCCATCCGCATCGATTGTGACGGCGGCATCAGCACCCAATGTGCGTGCGGTGATCAACCCCGTTGATAAGGCTGCCCCCAACCCGCAATTGAGCAGATGCTTAATAAGTATCACGTCTTCTTCCTCAGCAATGCGTGCGGTGTTGTCACTCGAACCATCATCCACCACAATAATATTGTCAACAAAGGGGCGCACCGCTTGGATCACGGAGCGGACCGTTGTCGCTTCGTTGAATGCTGGGATAATCGCTACTGTTTTCATACCGCTGCATGAAGAACTGCTTTTTCACCAAACGTGAATTCGATAGACGTCTTTAAACCCTCCTCAAGCGTTGTCAGCGGCAGCCACCCGAGCTGCTCTTTGGCAACGGTGATATTGGGTAATGGTAAATGGGACATGAATAAAAAGGGTGGCTGATACTCGATCGCTGAGGAAGAATTTGTAAGCCGAATGACGCTTTGGGCAACATCGGTAAGCACGTATTCTTGTTCTCCTCCAAAGTTAATGGGCCCGATCCCCATGGGGGCATCTTGAAGACGTAACAATCCATCAATAAGATCGTCGATGTAGAGAAGTGATGTCGAAAATGATTCATCGCCAAAAATCACTAATGGTTTTTTATCAATAGCAGACATGATGAAATCAGGGATCATGTGCCCATGATTGATCGGAACGCGTGGACCATATGTTCGAAATATGCGGGCGATCTTTACATCCATGCGGTGGACTTGCTGATATGTCGCCACGCTCGTTTCAGCAAAACGTTTCCCTTCATCGTAGCAAGCACGCATGCCTAAAAAATCCATCGTGCCATGGTCGCTCTCGGCAACATGCGTGATAGTGGACGGAAGCACCCCATAGACCACCGACGAAGATGCATGAAGCATTTTTGCTTGGTACATTCGCGCTAGTTCCAACACATTAATCATACCAACCGAATTTGCCCACAAGGTTTGGTACCGGAGGTGGATGAAATCTTTGGGCGACGTCGGGCAAGCCATGTTATAAATTTCTTGAATCCCCTGCCCCTTGAGGGAGAATTTCTTAAGTTCCTGTATATCCTGGAGATTCAAGGGTTGTGTAATATCCATTTTCAAAAATTCAAAATGAGGGTGGGCAAATAAATGATTAATATTGGTTTCAGTTCCCCCTTCAAGATTATCAATACAAATCACGCGATGTCCATCTTTAATTAATCGGTTACAAAGATGCGAGCCAATAAACCCCGCTCCCCCCGTTACGACAATATTTTTGATATCCATAGTAAAATCAAGATAATTTACTCTTCAAACACTATATCATGGAGTACGTATGCGTGCAAAAGAGGCTTTCCAATCGACACGAAGGTTCGATGAGCCTATCATTACTTGAGAACCGAGTTGCCCCGATTGGTCGAACTCTCGCAAATGACCAGGGCCATGGAGTGCGAGCGTTGCTACTATTGGATCACCATGCTCATCAATCAACCAACCCGCGGACACACCAAGATTAAATGCTCGAGGGTACGCCTCTAGCAGGCGATCCCCTACTTGGATTTGAGAGGAACTGCCAAAACCACCAACAATAGTAACGACACCCGATGCATCGCGGTATCCTGATAGTGTTGTAAGACCCTTCCAGCCGCTTGATCGTTTTGATGAAGGGAGTTTGATCACGCGTGGAGCGGGGTGGGCAGGAGTAATGATAATCCCATCATCATTTGATTCTGACCCCATCGCAATAATCCCATCATCTCCGTCCTCATCAACAAATCTCCCTAGAAGCCAGTTGGCTCGGATCGTTGAACGAACAATAAATTGTTGACTAATACTGTGTAAATCTGAATCCAACATGAGTAATTGTCCACCAGCATTCTGTTGCGGTAATACTGCAACACCATTACTCAATCGATCTCCATATGGTATGACCGAAACTCCCCCGTGCATGGTACGAGGATAAACGAGTTTGGAGCCTATTAGGGTGCCTTCGGAAGAATACACCCGGACCCACGGCTCTTGTCCGACGGGAGCGCCGAATACAATTCGACCATTAGAGAGAACCGCGACTGATGGAAGTTTTTTCCACTCTGTTGGAATATCAATCGATCGCAGAGGACCTCCTTTAGAATTAAGGATTTCAATGGTTATAGTAGAGTGAGTTGTAAACCGCTCCACCACAATAACGTCTTCTGTTTGAATGGTAGCGATCGTAGAACGTACTGTTTCTGTCGGAAGGGCGCCAACTGGTATCAACGGTTCACCGAGACTCAGTTCTTCCACGGCCCGATCAAGATTAATCCGGCCGCGACCCATTCGGTTCACATACGCACTGTTGGAAGCGTCAACAGAATCAGCAGAGCTCATGAGCACTTCGCCAATCCGTTTCATCGACACATTGGGGAATAAGGATTTGAGCAGTGCTGCAGAGCCACTCACCAAAGCTGTAGACATAGAGGTCCCTTCGATCGGAAAACCATATAATCGTACCGGACCAAATCGTGGATCAGTGGCACGAGTGACAATCAATTCTTCTCCCGGGGCCGATACATCAATACAGTGAGTGCCAAAACTTGCAAACGATGATTTCTGGTCGTTCTTATCAGTAGAAGTGACGCCGATCACCGCATTGTCAAGACCGTCATGACAAATCGGATACAGGGGCGTCGCATCAAGATCATAGACATGCGACGCTCCATCGAGATTTGTTTGATTTCCTGCAGCAGCGACAATAAGGATGCCTGCTTTTTGGGCACGCATAACAGCGTTTGCAAGCACCGAAGTGTTTGTGTCTCCCACAAAGCTCAAATTAATTATGTTCGCTCCTTGGGCAATCGCATAGTCTATGGCCCGCGCCACTTGCGTAGCCTCACCAGACCCATCCGAATGGATTACTCGTAATGGGAGAATGCTGGAATGCCAAACAACACCAGCAACGCCTTGACTATTATCACCGACCGCTGCAGCGAGTCCCGCAATAATAGTGCCGTGGTGCACACCGAGCGGCGATCGTGTTAAATCGGTATCATTATCCACTTTGGGTCTGGGGTCATTGGTGTTGGTTAGAAAATCCCACCCGTGTACGTCGTCAATATACCCGTTATGATCATCGTCGATGCCATTACCGGGAATCTCTCTAGGATTCGTCCAAATATTGTCTTTTAGATCAGGGTGATCAATATCCACACCGCTATCGATAACTGCAATAATCACATCAGCCGACCCCTGGCCCAAACTCCCACGCAGTTGCCGACCCCTCTCCCACGCCTCGGGAGCCTTAATTTTTTCCAAGTACCATTGTTGAGTAAATCCAGGATCATTGGGTGTTAACGAACCCTGGGCAAACACAATGGTTGTAACACTCATCGAACCAATGAGAGTCAAAAATACTGTAATAAACAATCGTCGGATCATACGAAAACGTTAGGAATACGTATTAGCTTACTATAGCACAAAAAAGCGGCTTGAGAGAGGTTTCACAAACCGCATCACAGGTAAAAGAAATGGTTATAAAATGATCCGTACGCCACCTAAATCGTCGTAATTAAACTCGTGAAAATGATGGATGGATCCGATAAAGATTTTGTTCTTTTTTACTTTTAATTCCTTTGCCACCTCATTGACTACTTCCGGCCCAAAGGTTACGTTTTTATGAATAAGGTCTATGATAAAATGCGGGAATACTCCGGCGCGTTGAAGTTGAGGAATAATTTCTTTGATTTCGTGGAATTTCTTTTGTGAATCGGATCGATTCTTACAATGCACTAAAGTAATATTCCAGCTTGTTTCATTCCGTTCAATATATTCTAAAATGGGATAAAGATTATTTGCCTCGCGCACAAACGCGACAAGTTTGCCGCTGCTTAATTCGGTAAACCGATCTTGAACCCACCCATGAAAGAGTGGAATTCCTTTCGTCAACCGTAGCGCTATCTGCATCACACGATCTTGGTAAATGACCAAGAGCATCAGTACAAGCGCTGGAACAAAGTACCATTCAAAGTAGGTAAGATTCTGGCTGTCAATACGAATATTCCCAATGATTCCAAAGATTGTTGCGACCAACGCGGTGACCACAAGCACCGTGGGCGCATGAAATGTCCGTTTTAAGTCGGGCCGGTATTCTTTAAGGATAAGGTTGCCCGCGGCAAACATACTCATCACACTCAAAAAGGCAATCGTATACACACCAGCGAGTGAAAGAAGATTTCCCCCTGTGATCAACAAGATCGAACTGCAGAGGGAAAAAAAGACGAGGATGATACGCGGGTATGACCCCCGTGAATTTTTCTTACGCAGAAATTGAGGCAAACAATCATCCGAAGACATTCGATTGAGAAGCCCCGACACACCGACATACGCCGTGAGCACGGCCCCGGAAAGTACGAGGAAGGCATCGACGACCACAATGGTCTTAAACCACACGCCGCCCAACGAAAACGCTGCGGCAGACAAAAGAAAATCTTTTGCTCCCGCAATAGCAGGGATGGGCATGCTATTAAGAACAATGAGTGTAATGAGGGGATTAAAGATCGCCACGCCGATGAGCATATTGCGCAGCGTCTTTCGGAATACCCCGGGCTGCTGCTCTTCGACAAAATTGGCAGAACTTTCAAATCCGGATACACCCAACAACGATGCCGAGAACGCTAAAAATAAAGCACCAAATAATCCCCCACCGCGAGCGATCAACGCCGACGTATGACCAATATTTTCGGCAAAGTACGACACTCCCTTGAAGGCTGTAACGCCTCCAAGGATAACAAAGAGGGTCAGTGTTGCGATGTGAAACACAAAAATCACTGTTGCCACGGTTGCAGAATCTTTAGTGCCGCTAATCACCAGAAGGGCGAATAGTCCGAGCAGTACGACAGTACCCGCGATAATGGGAACGGTTACGAGTGTTGCAAGGTATTGAATAGCAACGGTAGCTGAGATCACCGCCGTGGCCACATACGAAAGAAATGTGGTAATACCAGCGATGGAGGCTACGGTCTTTGAAGTTGCGTTTAAAAGGCAATTATACGCTCCACCGTTAATGGGAAGTGCTTCGACGACCTCGGTGTACACCGCTTTGTAGCAATATAAGACCACTCCAATGCCAAGCAATACCAGGGGTGCCCAGATACCAGCAAATAGAATGGCGATACCCGATACATACAGAGCAGAACTCAAGATGTCGTTACCGCAAACGGCCGTTGCTGCCAGTTGCGATAATTTATGTTGTTGGCGAGCCATAATTGAATCTTGAAATCTTACATGATACTGTATTATAATTTTGTTTAGAGATTCGATCAATGAGTGGATATGGGGATAAATAGCTAAACGGCTCAACGGGGATCCCCGTTGAGCCGTTTACGGTTTTATACCTTTTCGTAAGGACTCCAATGATCATTCCGAACACCAATACCAACAATAGTAACATAAAATATGACACAAGCTATGGTTTGGCTTTGAAGGTTCCCCATTCCCTGGGATCCAAAATCGCATTCTTCATAACGGCATTCTTAAAATAAAGCGATTTGTCTAGTATCCCATCCACAATAAGTCCGATGGTCTCTTGGTCTAATTGTCTCAACTCATCGAATCGGATCACTTCTGGTTTTTTCGATACAGCGCGCAGTACTCCCGCAGAAATTGTTTTAAGACCATAAAGAGAAATACTCCCCTTGAATTTACCGAGTTCCGATGCAGATTCAATCGAGAGCTCTTCTAATCCATCAAGGAATAGAAAACAATCACTCCGGAGTGTCTTAAATTGTTGGGCAATATCGGACCGCAGCGATCGGAGTCCTTGGAGTGATAATCGTGTGAGTGGGCTTTGCTTTCGTCCTGGAGATTCCAGTAACGCTTGAATCACTAATTCACCGACATCGGTGAGACCATCTAGCGAGACGCCTTCATAGCCAGACAATGCGGCCGCCTCTTCTTGTGAACAATGTTTAAGACCATTCAATAAAATTTTATGATGGAGACTGTTCTCTTTTAACACACGCGAGTGTGCTTCATTGAGATGGTCCAACCCGTTGAATGATACCTCGGCCCCCGAATGAATCAATATCGCGAGTGTTTGTGGGTCAATATTGCGGGTACCGTCAAGATAGATACCTAAAAATCCTCCTTCACGAAGCACATGAGCTGCTCTAAGATCGATCCATCGTACGGCTGGAAAGGATGGGTAGCCGTACCTCACTTGTTTCTTGTCTCCAACGAATTTAAGAAGATCAACCATTCTTTGGGCAAGACTTGCATCTAGCGCGGTTATACGGTCCATCACCGAGATATCATCCGATCGCTCGGCTTTCGTGAGCATATCCGCACTTTCCGCCAATGCCTTTTTCCTCGCTAAGGAATCTAATTGCTCAAGACCATGCTCCATTTCATTAGTTGCCTCCTCCGCATCGCCAAGTGCGTCTTCGATATTGTTGATAGGTTCTGTAGGAAATTCGATCATACAATCACTCAAATATTTTTTGTAAAATAAAGGACAAGATGATCATCCATTGTCACCATTTGTCCGTACCGTACCTTCTTCCCGTTATACGATACACCATTACCATCTGGCACATATCCACGCCGTACATACATCCGTTGCGCCGCCTCGTATCCTGGCGCTAAACCAACACCGATGCCCACGAACTTCGACTTTTTGGAAATTAATTTCTCGGCCGCGTTCATGAGTGCCGACCCAATTCTTTGCCGCTGAAATTTTGGAAGAACATTTAAATCAACAATTTCGGGAATATTCTCTTTTCGAAACGGTGCATATTTCGACTTCCACACAATTGTGACATACCCCGCAAATCCCCCATTGAGCCACGCAACAAAGACGGTACGTTTTTCTGCTTGCTGCTGCAGATAATACCCCAGAAATTGTGATACTGGTTTATTCCAACCAATTTCGGCAAAGGCTTTCGCGAGGATATGCGCATCTTCTTTTTTTAATAGCTGAATCAATAATTTCATATCGCTATTTAAATTGTCCACTAATGAATAAGTACCGTAACAAGAACTCCGAGCGTTACGAGAACACCACCGAGTATATTACCCACTGTTGGTTTCTCTCCCAAAAATGCAAATGCTAGCACAATAGTAAGTGCGATACTTACCTTATCAATCGATGAAACACGTGATACAGGTCCAAGCTGCAAGGCCTTATAGTAAAATAACCAAGAGAGCCCCGTCGCTATGGCAGATAAAACTATATACAGCATTGAATGCCGTGAGATTTTAAATACTTCACCAGCCGTTCCTTGTAGCCACACAATCGCCCAAGCGAACAAGACGATAATGAGGGTTCGAATCGCCACAGCGAGATTACTATTGACTCCTTGGATTCCAATTTTTCCAAAGATGGCTACAAGCGAAGCAAAGAACGCCGAAAGTAGTGCGTAGAGAATCCAAGACATATCTGATGAATTGTTAACCGATCCTCTATAATTGTACCCTCCATTGAACCCAAACGCAACGAAAACTGTTGACCAAACGCCAAGTTTATGCTATACATCGGCCTGGAGGAAAACAATGACGAAACGAAAAAAACCCGGAGCCCACGAGTTCCAATTTCCGGCCCAACATGAACCAAGTCACTGTTGGGAAGATCTTCAAGCGCCACACCTGGTACTGGATCTTGCAAGAGGTCGCAGATATTCCCACGCGCCGGTTCTCCCCCGAGAACCAATGGATCCGTCGGGAGTTCCAACGCGGGGCTCTGCTCGTGTACCCGCATCCAACTGATGGACTGATCCCCGTGGTGATCTGCAAAAATGGCGTGGTGCGCATCGAGACCCTTCAACAGGGAGCGATCTGGTATCGGGAGGCCGATGTGATTTGCGAAGTTCTCGAGCTCGTGCAAGTGCGCTGCCCGTACAACGTGACGTGGCTGTGAGCCGGAAAAGTGACAACGACTGATGACCCGCGCACTCCTCAAAGAGGCGCGGGTATTATAATGCGCGAATACTCACGTCTTTGAGAAATTGATTCTGGAAATTGGTGCGATCCCCTATTCCAGCCTTTCCATCCGAAACAAATCGACACGACAAGGGCTTCTGATATTTATTCGATAGCGCTTGGAGGAGTTTGAGAATTTCTAATACTCGCTCGGGCCGCTCATCCATACCAATGGGGTACGTATCAATACCGAGGCCAGAATGCAGCGAAAGATAGATATTCCGTTCAATACTAAACTCACCCTTTTCATATTCATCAGCCAACTCAAAATCCTCAAGACACGGGAGCATGAGGCCACAGAGTCCAATAGTTTGTGGATTTTCTTCTTTAATGAAGCGCGTCATGCGCACATAGAGATCCGATGTCGTCGATGAAACAAGTGAGTAGCCTAACCGTTTTACAAAATTTACTAAACTACTCGGCCCTTGATAGAGTGGCGCAATCGAAGAATCGATGCCGAGGAAATTAGGATCCGATTTGAAAAGAATATCAACCTCTTGCCAAACAAAACGCATTTGCTCGAACCATTCTTCGAGGGTTGTGGACCCTTCACTTAAATCCGTGGGCTGGAGACCAATCGCAAACCCCTCACGTTCATAGGACGCCGAAGGAAAATACGGTGTAGACAGAGCATTATTAAAGACATACGAAAAACAAAATGTCTTTGGGGCATTCTCACGCATGATTGTAAATAACAACCCTGCATGATCAAGAGTGATTTCTTTATTAGTAAGATCGACATTGAAATTTACTTTTCTTGTTTTGTAAATGAACGGTAGCACCCCTTCGACAAGCTCGGGGGATATTGAACCAACGCTCAAATAAAACTCCGGATCATCAATAAGATTTTCTAATTTCTGAGGATCGTCAATTGATGAACAAACCCGTTTTGTTTGAATAGAAAATCCATTGTCTTCCAGTATTTTTGAAAGTGTATTAACGTTGTCGCGGGTGGCAGCACTGGGATTATTAGTAAACCAGCAGATAGATCGAATGATTTTTTGAGATGACATAGTATACTTTACCTTACAACCCTAAGTTGCGGAGATTCTTTCGAAGATTTTGATAATTTCTGTTTTTGGTGTTGGGGCGCAACCAACTGTTTGAGTTGGTCTTTCACAGTCAACTGTGAATCATCTTTTTTCTGATAAAACACTTCAGCCATTCGATTAATCATGTCCAGTGGCTTTGCAATAGGCCGAACCTCTCCTTTTGGTTTTTGTATAGGTTTTTCTGTGATGGGTGTTGGCTGTTCGAAAGGCATACGAGATTTAATTTACGGATATCTCTATACTGGGGTACTTGGTGGCACTATACCGGACGACCGACGTTTTACTATGAGTACAATTGCAATAACTACAATGATGATGACCAGAAAAATACCCACAATCATCATCCTAAAACCCTTTGGTTTGGACGATGATGTTGTCGTTGGTACACCGTTGCCCATTGTATCCGTAAGACTGGGAGTTTGACCAGACCAAGCCAACTGCAGATGGTCTCCTTCTTTAACATGAACGGGTTGAAACTGATTCAACCCACTAGGATCAGACTGCGTCCACACATGCACATCCCCTGACCCGGTGCCCGTAAATTGAAGTGAATAATTCCCATCCGGGGCATTAAACGTTGTTTGATACGTGCCGTCAGGAGAACTCATCATTTCTGCTTCCACATCAGCTCCAAAGTCGTTTACAAAAACTCCAGCGGCGGTGATTCCTAAGCGTTTTCCGTCAGCAGCCACAAGTGTACCTTGAACGGGTGACCCCACGGATATTTTTTTGCGACTACCAGGGGTACGGGTTGCACGAGCTAAATCACCCGGATATTGCCAACTGCCGTCAGGGTTGGGGGTTGTTGGGTAGCGACCGGTGTTTGCATCAATCGGTGTGATGAAGTTCCCTACCGATCCTTTGGGTGGGCAACCAAGGCCCAACCAAAAAAGCTTACACCAGCTTGGAAGATTGTCAGTGCCCGCAATAGAGTAGAGTTTTGGCTTTTGGTCTTTCCAAGGGTCAAACACAATACCAGTGGACTTCCAATCTGTCCCCTTAGGAAACAGTACGACGGCTTGATGTGCGCCACCCGCGATTTGAATAGGCCCAAATTCAAACCCTTCCAGTAATTTCTGTTCCTCGGGGTTGCTACTGGTACGTAGCTTATCTAACCAGTCAATGACGGTGCCTTGGTACGCACCACAGGCGGTAGCGTTACCACCCAAAATATTATTCACTGAACCTGCAGACATGAATTGAAATGCGCTTGAATCCTGATTCGAATCGCGGCCATAGGTTCCCGTCGGAATGTCACTAAAATATTTTTTTGCTAGATTACGAAATTGATTTTGAAGCGCACTCGGCACTAAGGCCACGAACGGTTCTGCATCAGTGTTCCCCTGGAGGGTTGCTTCGGGCTCTCCAGCAGGTTGCTCAGCACCAGTACCGCCTGTTGGTGGTGTGGCACCGGCGCTGGCCGTTAAGGGTGTTTTTGTAATACTCGCGCAAGTGCACGACTGGATGCCAGCAAGCACCGAAGCTGTTATGGAATTGGCATCGGGCAACTCACAACCTGACAATGACTTATTACGGAGGGGACCGTTCATTGCCTCTTTGGGGGTACGAAAATATCCGCCGCTCTTTAAATACGACGATGGGGTGTACCGACTGATGCAACCAGCGGTGTCTGTGTTAAGACCGTTTTGCAAAGAACCTTTGACGTCGGCATTGGTCTCTAGGTTATACCAGCGCGTTCCCTCCAGACGACAGCCTTTGTTTAAATAGAGATCTTCCACGGCATTTTCAAACGTTGGAGTCGGCTCATTACAACTCTTCGCTTGAATTTGCGCGCGGGCCCATTGTTGACAGGCTTGCACTCCACTAGGGTCACATGTTGCGGCCGATACCGGTAGTACAATAAATGCACTAAGAAAAATCGAAAAAAAGGATAATGCATTCATATCAATAATAGTAAATGTCTAATCAATGGTAAGCTTAATATTCTTTTGGCTCAAAGTAAAGACAATAAAAGAGGGGGCTGTAATACGTTGATGCTTTTGGTGTAATATACTTATGGACGTTCATTTAATAATCCTAATTGTATGTCATTAACCGTATTCAATAAACTAATGCTTATTACGGCTTCATTGACAACACTCTTGTTCTTTATACTAACCCCTGCGTTTGCGACAACTAAAAGACCGGTAAAGAACTCAAACTCCGTAATTGCGCGCGCGACTGTGCCCTCAAAAAAGCGATCTGTTAAAAAGAAGATTATAAAGCATACCGCAACAACAAATATAAGTCACCAAACTGGCATTGCAGGATTTGTGAAGGCTGTTAAAGCAAATAGTATGACGCTCAAAGGACTCGATGATCGAATATATACAATCAAAACCACTACAGCGACTGTCACAAAGTCTGGTGCTCCTTCCTCTGTTGCAACCATTAAGGTGGGTGAAAAGGTTCTTATTAACGGCACACTCACCGGACCATCAGCGATGACCGCGACATCGATTATTGATTGACTTAGGTAATTCCCCGTGCTCCCCCCAGAATCAGAGCGGTCGCTATTAATTTGCGTGCGATCGTTTTGGGATCAACTTCTTCTTTAAGAAGTTGGGGTGCAATGAGAGTGACGAAAACAGATAATACCAATACAAACAGTGGCTGCACCCCCGTAATGGCGTTCACGAGGGTAATCGGACCGAGGCTTGATGCAATGGCATGGACAAACACACCACTCATACTAAAAAATTCATTCACACTAATGATGAGAACTCCTCTGGCGCCATGCTCCACCACCAGTTGACGAAGTGGTTTACTGTACCAACAACCCAGCGGGATCGATAATAAAAATGTTGCCACGCGCATTGCGGCAAACACATCCCAAAAATTTGACACCTGAAGGATGTGTTTGAGTATAATGCCGTACAGAGCAAAGGTGAATGCTGCCCCAATCATCCACCAAAATGAATGCGTTGGTTTTATAGCAAACAATTGTTTTGATGAAATGAAGAGCGCCCCCACCACCATCACCACGATACTCACATAGGTCCGCGCAGTAAAAACCTCGTGGAGCGTAAATGCCGCGATGACTGCTGTAAAGAGGCCAGACAATTGGAATAGTGGGACCAAACGCGAGATCTCCTCTCCTTTGGCTGCTGTAAAATAACAGTAGCTCGGCACAACTGCAAATACGCCTAATAAAAAAATTTCTCCAATAATTTGTATTGGAAAATGTGGAACGCCTCGGACAACAACAATACCAAGGGCAACGAATATTCCAATGCCATTAAGAAGAATCACTGGCACGACCGGCTCATGGGTGAGACGTGAAATTATTATTTTATCGGCAATGTTCACGACCGACCAAATAAGGGCAGCAGTAAGAGCAAAGAGGATCCAGGACATACCGATTAATTCACCACTAGTTGTAGTTCTCGTGCTCGTTCGTAGATGGGTAATAAATATTTTGCTCGGCGAAGCAGCTCCCGCGCATTCGCTTCACGCTCTTCGGGGGTTCCGATAAAACCCTCTAATATCTCTTCGGCGTCGACGACGGTGAGTTTGGATACGCGGGCAAAAAATGTGCGAAGGATGTCGCGAAGCCCTGGGGAATCCTTGGGCATGGGTCCATATTTTATTTCATCGTTTCCACTCTTTTTTGGTGTTTGAATAAGTTTTTTAGCAACCACATCAATAAGTTGCTTAGTATCCATGGCCATCTCTGACTCGGTATAGCCCAATGGTACATCTTGTGCGTAATAGTGATTGTTATACGCAGTATCCAAAATTCCTTGGAATGCACTATCTTCCTCTGCGCCCCATAACACATTCATAAGCGGCCGTATCGCAAGCGTCATGGGATTACCAACGAACGCTTCACCGCCGCCATATCCCGCTTCAAATCGACTCCATTCTTTAACGGTATCAATGTAGCGATAGGCTAATGCCGCTTTCCCCTTAAATTGCGTGAGTCGTGTTTCGGGTACCGGATACCCTAGTTTAGCCGCTAACCGATAGGCAAACTCTTCTCGTTGCATATTTTTCAGAAATTCAAAACGCTCTGAATTCGTTGTTGTGGGTCGATCCAAAATATATTTCATGAGCCACGGCTTACCTTGTGGATCATCGACAACGGCAAACGCATCCTCCGTGGTTTGGATCTTACCTTCTTTGTGAAATGCATCGGTCCGATCCCGATCAATAGTCCCCTCAAACGGAGGGGCTCCGAGAATCTTTAATGACTCTGAGTCGAATGGGAGAAAATTTTGTTCGAATTCTTTCGCGCCACTCTTGAGCTGCTCTATTGATATCTTGCGATCAGAATAGTCATTCCGTAATTGGTTAAACTTTGGGTAACGTGCAATAATATCTTGCCATTGTGCACGCTTTCCCTCGTGTGGTGATGGTTGATCAAAATTCATACTACTGTAAAAATTGGAGGAGGCTGTTGCCGGTCATTTCTGGGGGTTTTTCCAAACCCATCATTTCGATAATCGTCGGGGCCACATCAGCCAGGAGTCCAATGGGCGTAGGATTTGAAAGCATAGCCTCCACTTCTTCGTCTGGCTTCTGCCGCTTACGAGATGCGTCGATGAGAATAAATGGAACGGGATTGGCAGTGTGTTCTTTAGAGGACTTACCAGTGGTTGGATCAATTTTTTGTTCCGCGTTGCCATGGTCCGCGGTGATCAGCATCACCCCACTTTTTGCAAGGACGGTTTCCTGCACTATCCCCAAGCACTCATCAATCACTTCAACGGCCTTCACAGTTGCATCAAAATCCCCCGTGTGACCCACCATATCGGCATTAGCGAAATTGACTATGATAAATGTGTAATCACCGTCGGTGAGTTCCTTCACCAACCGCTCGGTAATTTCACGAGCGCTCATTTCGGGGACTTTGGCGTAACTGTCAACTTTTTTGGATGGTATCATCACCCGCGTCACTCCGGGATATTCTTCTTCGTTTCCCCCATCAAAAAAATAGGTGACATGCGCGTACTTTTCGGTTTCAGCGAGTCTCAATTGTTTGAGACCACTGTGGGCAATGACTTTCCCCAGCGGCATGCTTACGAATTGTGGCGGATACGCTACATGAGCAGGTAAGCCTTTCTCGTATTCAACCATCGTAACAAAATAGAGTTCTGCGTATGTCTTACCAAGGGTAAATCCGTCAAACCCCGGTTTAACAAACGCTTGGGTAAGCTGTCGCGCGCGATCTTCGCGGTAGTTGAAAAAAATCACAGCATCGCCATCGTTGATCACTGCTACGGGCGAACCATCGATCGTAATCACCGTTGGAATAATTTCTTCGTCAAAAATATTCTTAGCATATGATTGGCTGATGGCTTCTTTGGCGCTGGCCGCACATTCGCCCCTTCCTTGGGTCATAGCATCGTACCCTTTTTGAATGCGGTCCCAATTAGTGTTTCGATCCATGGAGTAAAAACGACCCGTAACGGTGGCAATACGGCCGCATCCATATTGCGTTATCGCGCGATCAATTTGATCGACAAATTCAAGGGCCTTCTGTGCCGGGGTATCACGGCCATCCGTGATCATGTGGATCACGACATTGGTAAATTTCTGTTGATGACATAATTCTAAAAGACGCTCCAAGTGTTCAATGTGTGCGTGTACCCCACCAGAACTGGTGAGCCCCACGAGGTGCAGTGCGCCGGTATGGCTCCTGGCGTGTTCAATGGCTGCCAAAAATTCAGCGTTTTGAAAAAAACTTTTGTCTTCGATGGAAAGAGCGATACGTGGCAGACTCTGGTAGACCACTTGGCCCGCGCCGATTCCTAAATGCCCCACTTCGGAGTTCCCCGGCTCGCCCCACATGACGCCCACATTCATCCCTGCAGCTTCTAAGGGCCCCCAGGGGTACTCTTTGAGTATACTATTGATATGAGGTGTTTGTGCTGCTCGTATCGCATTCCCTTCCATCTGTGATGAAAGACCGAAGCCATCGAGGACTACGAGGACGATGGGATTATTGGCCATAATAATAGTCTTTGCCATTACGGGCCAAGACAAATTCAAGGATATCGTTATAGACTTGGGGGTGCGCAACAATAGCGCCGTTAATGCGCTGGTCGTAGCGTTGCGGCTTACCGTTGAGACTCGTCACAATCCCGCCGGCCTCGGTGACAATCACTTCGCACGCCGCAATATCCCACGGTTTATCATGCGGGTATGTGGCTGCCGCAAAATTTCCGACCGCGACCATCATGGCATCATAGGTGATACACGCCAGTTCCATAAAAAAAAATTGTTCAGCCCACGGACGAAATTTTTTCTGCTGAAATGTTGCTCCCACTAATCGCTCAACAGCCAGGACCGGGCGCTTTGATAATTTTTTGGGAACAACAATACGTTTTTGATTGCACCAGGCCCCGCTACCACGCACACCCACAAATTCGCGTCCGAGAATCGGATCAATAATAACCCCAAGGACTGGAACCCCATTGCGAACAAGTGCAATCGAAAAACAAAATGTTGGAACACCATGCGAAAACGGAATGGTCCCATCAATGGGGTCCACCACCCACACATCGCCAGAGTCTCCATGACGAATATCATCTTCTTCGCTAATCACCGTGTCATGGGGGAACGCCTCGAATAGTCGCTTGAGGGCTAGGCGATTGACTGCACGATCGATGGCCGTAACCGGCGTACGATCGTCTTTCCATTCTTTAAGAATGTTTAACTTGAACCCCTTGCGAATCATCACGCTACATTCGCGAGCAATTGCAAGTGCTACGGTTTTTTGTTTATGGATGTGGGACATAGACGATTAAGTTGAGATTGTTTAAGGGCACCAACACGCAAAAGAATTGCTGGCGATGATCGTGCATCAATCACTGTGGAAGGCAATCGACGCGGGAGTCGACCAGCATCAATGATCATATCAGGGTATGGTCCTTTGCTTAAATTCTTGAACTGGGCTTGGAGCGATCTAATGGAATAGCAGGGCTCTTTACCAGAGATATTGGCCGAGGTCGAAACAACGGGACGACCCAATGCAGCGACAATCTGCTGTGCAATAGGGTGTTTGGAAATCCGTAACCCAATGGTCCCCTTTCCTCGTTTGCGCCGAACAATGATCGTGAGTGCTCCTGGCCAACATGCTTGAGCAAGTGCTTGGGCCTGGGGTGTGAATATTCCGTAGCGTTTTGCGATAGACAAGGAACCGATAATCACCGAGGCTTGTTTCTCGGGCGGGCGATGCTTGATCTGAAAAATCTTTTGAACTATGTGGGCATTTGTGGCGTCGCACCCAATACCGTAGGAAGTGTCAGTTGGGTATACCACAACTCCACCACGACGAACGATAGCAACAACAGAACGCAACTGAGCGGGAGTCAACTTCTCCCGCTTGATCCGTAAAATTTTCACAAGGAGTCTGCCTTTACTTTTGCGCGAATTGCTTCACGTAAAATGGTACGATCATCCCACGGAATTTTTTGACCGTTACCAATACAGATAGCTTGCTCGCAAGCCTTACCTGTTAACAATATCATATCCCCCTCTTGCGCTGAGTCTACCGCCGTACGAATCGCTTCGCCTCGGTCTAAGATAGTAAGCAGCTGCGTCATCGTCGGTTCTGATACCATGCGCGCTCCTTGAGCGACTTGGTCAATGATCTTCTGCGGATCTTCATCGTATGGATCTTCGTTGGTGATGATCACAATATTTGCCTTCGCAGCAGCCATCTGTCCCAAGATAGAACGACGACTCTCATCGCGACCACCCCCGGCAGACCCCAACACATGGATGAGTCGTTTATAGGGTACGATCGACAAAAAACCGTAACAGGCAGCAAGCGATGCTGGCTCGGGCGCATAATCAACCATTGCCACAAATGCTTGACCTTCATCAATCCATTCCATACGGCCTGGCACACTCGTGAGTTTGCTGAATGCGCTTTGCGCTATGGAGTGGGGAATGGAAAGAACGGATGTAGTCGCAATAGCGGCCATAGCATTAGATACATTAAATACGCCGGGTAGAGAGAGGGTTATAGTACACCCATCAACGGCAAATACCGATCCGTCAATGCGCGCGCTCTGAAGCACACCCGTGATACGACTTACGCCCGGTGGTTGCGGTGGTGGAGCATCGGATATTGAATCGACAACGCAATATCCTACTTTCGCACTTGCGCCAAACCGCAACATCCGCACACCAGCAGAGTCATCCAAATTCGAAATAATCGCCTTCTTGATTGCCCGACCGTTCACCATTTTAACGGCAGATTTACCAAGATGCGCAAACAACAATTCCTTTGCCGCTTGATACTGGGCAAAGCCTCCATGGCTTTCGATATGTTCGGGGGTGAGATTTGTAAATACCGCAATATCAACATCAATTCCCATATGACGATATTGAGCTAATCCCTCGGAAGACATTTCGATAATGGCGACTGAACATTGTGCTTTTTTCATACTCGCAAGCAACCGCTGGGTGGCAAACCGACCAAGCATGGTCATTTTCGTATCGTTGAGCCACTCCACCTCGGCTACCTTATAATTTGCCGTCGACGCCCAACCGACGCGTTTGCCTGATTCTTCTAAAATCCGACCAATCATATTGACCGTCGTGGATTTACCATTGGTACCCGTTACGCCAATAACAACCATGGATCGGCTGGGATACCCATACCAACGGGCCGCACATTGGGCCAGGACCCAATGGTATCGACCAATAATGGCCTTTGGAATAAAACCTCGAATGACGTATTTGATACTATAAATTGATGATTTCATAATTTTTTTACAGCAGAAACGAATTGGTCACCCCGATCATAGGCGTGACGGAATACCCCAAAACTTGCAGCAGCCGGCGACAATAGGACAGTGTCCCCTTTCTGCGCCACGGCTGCAGCGAGCTTCACGGCAAATATCATAGAATCAACCCCCGTAACAATCATTGGGATCTGCTGACCCTTCTTCTCCAGTGCCGTTAATGCATGACGAATCTTGGCACTCGCATCGCCATCAAAGAGAATAAGGATTTTAACGCGATTCTTTACTTCTTTTGCAAATTGTACATAGTTTAACTTTTTATCCGCTCCGCCCGCAATGAGAATACAACGTTGCTGCGAAATTGAGTTAACCGCATGGAGCGCTGCGATGGCCGCTTCTGGAATGGTTGCGGTCGTATCGTTATAATACCGAATTCCATTCACCGTTCTTACAAGCTCAAGGCGGCCTGGCACACCACGGAATCGCTTTACCACTGTAGTGATTATTGATGAAGGCACACCCGCCGCAGCGGCAGAGGCAATGGCGGACAATACGTTGGGAATCATATGCTCGCCCCGAACCTTGATGGCATTCACTGGAAGAATTTTACTTCGACGCTTTGGAGTCTGTAACCAAATCCAACCCTCATCCAAGAACACTCCGGTAAATCCCGCTGGTAGGGCTTCACGACTCGTCCACCAAACCTCGCCGTGGGCAATGCTTGAAAATGCTTTCACGCGTTCATCGTCCGCATTTAAAATCGCAATGTCTGTAGTATGTTGATACTTTAGAATTCGCGCTTTGGCCCGAGCGTATGCGGCCATCGAAGAGTAGCGATTAAGGTGGTCGGGCATGAGATTCGTGACAACGGCAATGCGTGGACTTTTTTTAATATCCCCTAACCCCTCGACCTGCCAACTCGAGAGCTCGAGTGCCACCCAGGGTAGTGTTCGCTTTGATTGGTTGAGAAATTTGTCGATGCGATCAAGCGGAGAAATTCGAAGATTCCCACCAATGAATGATCGCGCATCGTATGCACGAAGGATATCCCCTAAGAGTGTCGTGGTTGTGGTCTTCCCACGCGTGCCGGTAACGCCAATAATCGGTCCGGGATAATACTCCATAAAGAGACTGGTATCGCCCACGCGCACCGGGATCCTATGTTTTTTTGCCAATGTAAATACCAGACTATTTCGAGAGACATCGGGATTGACCACAATGCAATCAGCCTGACTAATATGGTCTGCGGGATGTTCTTTGAATCCAAGACTCCACTGGATGGGTGAGAGTTCGGGCGTATTCCGATGAAGCTCCTTCCAATAGTTTTGAATTATTTTTTTGGGCTCATGGAGCGCCTTGGCATCTTGCCGGTCACTCACAAGCACTTGCGCGCCATGACGCAATAAAAACTTCACAGTAGCAATACCGCCACCATGGACCCCTAAACCAACAACGGTGACGCGCTTTCCCCGAAGGTTAATGGACATACAATCGTTGAGTCGAAGAAACAATCCATCGCAGCAGCGCCGCAACGATACCAAACCCTACCACCGTACCCCACATCGGAGCGGGAAACGCTTGAGTAGTAAACAACTCTTGAAGCCAAGGGTCATAGAGCGCAAGGAGTTGAAGACCAACACCAATGACGAGCAGTACTACTGCCCACAGCAGTTGCCTTCCCCACCGCGAAGAGCTTGAGGGAATCATCATAAACGGTAAGGGACCGAGCGTGATGACAGTCCAAAGAAATGATTGTTGCGCGATGGGAGATAAAGCCGCAAAAAAACCAATCCGGAGGAGCACAATCATCCCGATCCCACACCCGATTCCGAGCACCAACATCCCGATATAAATCCATGCTCGTTGAGGCGGATAGCGCATCACTCTGGAAGAACCGTCAGACCAAAGCAATACAACAGCTGGGAGTGCGGACATCACGAGCGTAATCCAAACGACTTGCCAAAGATTAACAGTAAATCCGAGGAAGGGGATGGCTAGAATTGTGGTGACTAGGACTGCGCCTTGAAAGAGCGTAAACAGGCCCATCATGCGAATGAGGCCGGTCACCCACCGCCCTTGGCGTAATACTGAAATAATCGAGAATAAATTATCCGATCCAATAATAATGTCAGCGGCATCCCGAGCAATATCCGTTGCATGCGATACGGCAATCCCCACATCGGCTTGCTTTAACGCAAACGCATCATTCACGCCATCGCCGGTCATCACCACGACATGCCCCTTGTGCTGAAGCGCCTCCACGATCCGTTCTTTTTGGCGCGGTTCAACGCGCGCAAATACCCGATGGGTAAAGACCGCCTCCACAACCTGATCTTCCGACATTTGATCGACACTCGCACCATTCACCGGATCGGTCGCGTCCCAGCCGAGCGCTCTGGTGAGCATTCGTGCATTTTCAGGATGATCGCCCGTGACAATAATTGTTTGTAGCCCATACGACTGCATCTCATCAATACAGAGTCGCGAATCCTCGCGGATGGGGTCGGAAAGAAAAAATACCCCCATCCATACCAATCGTTCAACACGATCACGTTCCGTTGGAACCATTGCTGTTTTTGGGTATCGCTTCATCGCGACGGCAACCACTCGCATACCTTGCGATGCCGCACGGTTTATCACCTCGATGATCTCTGCGCGTTGAGCGGGGTTCAAAGGTTCGTTGCGACGATCATCGCGCATACGATCCGTACAAAGGTCGAGTATCCGTTCAGGCGCACCCTTTACGTAGAGTACAGAACCCTTTCCCTCGCGATGCACGGTTCCCATCCATTTATACTGGCGGTCAAACGGGAAGCTCCGTACGCGGGGATGGTCACGCTCAAGCGTCGCCATTTCATATCCACATTCGTGGGCGCTTTTGGCAAACGCACAGTCGGTGGTGTCTCCGACCCACCGAGTACGGCGCGATGCATCCGTACCAATAACTGCACTCGCATCATTCGCAAGCGCCACGACTTTCCAGAGCATTGCGGGGGCGCGTGACCGTTCTTTATGGGTATAATGTTTACCGTACCCATCAACAAGAGATTCAACCATCAACGCGCCTTGCGTGAGCGTTGCCGTCTTATCCAGACACACGACGGTAGCCCGCCCCAAGAGCTCCGCGGTTTTGGGATATTTCATCACCGTGCCCATGCGAACCAATCGACGCGCCACTTCGGATCCCAAGAGCGTTCGGATTGCCATAAACCACTGCGGCGTTACGGCAATCACCACGGCGAGCAATACGCCAATAACAGTTGTACTATTCCAATGCCATTGGTAAGCGAATACGAACGATATCACAGTTGCAAGGAGCGCAACAACGAGAAGTCCAAAAAAAACAGGGCGCGTTTCCCCTGCAAAATGACCCGGTACATGCGCTTCTCGTGCTTCCTCTCCAATACCAATCGCCCCCATCACGGTCGAAGCACCCGTTGCCGTCACCGCCACCATCGCCTTCCCTCGCGTGACGATAGAACTGGTATACACCATATTTTTTCGATCGAGGAGCGATGTGGTGGCTTCGAGTGCATGCGCATGCTTTTCTTGAGGGAACGATTCCCCTGTAAGGCCTGATTCATCAACGCAAAAGTCAGTGGCTTGCACAATGCGGCCATCCGCCGGCACGCTGTCACCGCCACTAACAAGAATGACATCACCCGGAACAATCTGTTCAATCGGTCGCAATTGGGGTTCGGGGCGGCTCCGTGGAGCTTTCAAGCGTTTCACCACCGAGAGCGATCGTACCACCGAACGAATAAATGTTTGGAGGTATCGATACCGTTCATCCAACACTACTCCAATGCTCGTTTGCAATGCCGCGGCCACGAGGAGCACCCGGGCTACACGGTGATCCCCACCGCCGAATATTATCCCTGCACCCAAGAGCACAAGCACAACATTAATTGGGCTTACGGTTTGTTTGGCAATGACCGTCCACAGCGGTGGTGGGGGTGTAGGCTTAAACGGAATATTCAAACCAAACTCCCCAGCCCGGCGCTTGGCTTCGCGTTCTACGAGTCCATTAGGGCCGGACTTGAGTTTTGTAAAAACATTGCGAATGCCTAAACTATGCCAGGGGGCGAAAGAATTCATAATAAAATAGCACCAGATAGGGCCTTTGAACGGGATTACTATACCACGAACGCTTCCCCAAAAACAAGGTTGGTCTTGTCCGAAAAATTACATTCTGGTAGGCTTATGCAATACTAAACAACTTGCTAATCTAATGATCATTATGAACAGTACAGTATTGAACAAATACAACAGTGTTTTTACTGCGCTCGCGATCATTGTGATTGCTGTTATTATTCGTCTCACGGTCGCGCATACTCCTTCGCAACCTCCACTGTTACCGCCCGAACACGCGAAGTCAGCACCACGAGATTATCCCAGTACGTATAAACCAAAAGATCTACCGATTAAAATCGGTGACGTACTCACCAGTAACGGCCTCGAATCAAGTTACTACATGGCGCCAACCATGAAGCGCTACGTATTTCCAAACCAAGCAACACTACAAACGTGGTATCCCGTGCCCGAATTTACCATAAAAAATATTGATCGTAAAACTCTCGAAGCAATCCCCCTTGCGGGCAACGTCACCTATAGAGCCGGCATGCGCATCATTAAATTTGCCACGGACCCTGAATACTATGTTGTGAGTAAGGGTGGCGTGCTACACGCCGCGAGCACATCTATCCTTGCAACACTCTACGGAACGAATTGGAACAAACGCGTGGATGCCTTGGAAGAATATTACCGAACCAACTATGTGATCGCTAGCCCACTCTCCTCATCGTCGGACTATTCACCGATAGATGAATATAATTCTTCTCCAACAATTAGCGTTGATAAGGGACTTGTGTCCTCGCTGAAAAAATAGCAAGAGGGTCATTCTGGTCCCGCCAAAGCGGGATCCCGCAAGCTGCGGGACTTGACCAGAATCCAACGTTGTCGAATCGAAGTCGACCTGATCCTGGTCTCGGCCAGGATGACGATTAAAAAGTGTAACGCCCGCCGGAAGATGAGTCCCGGCGGGCGTGTGTTTTTCTTGCATTCAATCGAATGCTACCCGTCACTCACTGTAGCTGATGGTAGCGTACTGAAGGTGCCGCTTGAAAAGGGCGGCTGGATACTCGTCGAGCTCTTTTAGAACCCTTGGTAGAGTGGCTAGTCCGTTCCATCCAAGCCATAGCGTACTTAACTTGAACTGGACGAATGCCGTTGATGCTGTCTTGGGGGAAAAACGAATCTGGTCTCGAGGCAGTGAGATTTCAACCCATTGCCCATTGCGACCCTGATAGGAGAACGCAGTCATAATCATGGTGCAACCCTCCTCTTGTTTCTCCCACACCACCCAATAGGTACTGGAGTCGACTCCAGGTTTAGGCCAAAATTCCGAGGCTCTCCGCAACGGGAACTGCATCTGTGCCACGGAGTTTGTGAACTCTTCATCGGCTCGTTGTTCCCTTTTGAGTCCGGGCAGTATGAAGAAGTAACCAGCCAACAAGAGAATTGCAAAGAGGTGGATAACTGTGAATCCGTTCTTTCTTCTCATGAAGCTCCTGCTTTGTCGGATTGCTCATCCGACACATATGTAAAACTGCCATCAGTCGAGACAGCTGACTATTAAACCATATTTTGAGGAAGATGTCTAGTGTTTAGGCACAAAACTCGAGCGATGCTTGAGAATCCATTCTTCAGGGTACCATTGTTTTCGCAATTCCCCAGTGAGATAAAAGGACCCCGTGGCGATAATTATTGAATTCCTTGTGGCCAATACTCGTGCTTTTTTGAGCGCACCCAAGGGGGTATGCGAAATAGTAACATCTAAATTTTTGCTGAACGATCGAGCAATTCGGGATAGTTCTTTGGGATCAGCGCAGTGGCGGCCGGGAAACCCGATGAAGGAAAAATTTGTAAACACGATCTGATTTGTTTCTTGGGCTACCCGCATGAGGATGGCCTTTTTATTTTTATCATCCGCTATCCCAAAAATTATAATGCGTTTTTCCTTGGGAATATATTTGAGACGATCAAAAAGATAATTTATTTTAAGCTCGTTGTGCGCGCCATCGAGAATAATTGTGGGTCGCTTATCGATGGCCTCTAAACGGCATGGTAAGTGCGTACGAGCAATCCCCTTGTTGATAACAGCCTTTGGTAGTTTTAAAAATACACCAATGCGATGGACAAGTTCTTTGTTAGAGCCGCGGACGCTCGTAAACACCGCCAATTGTTGGGTACAGATTTTTTGAAATATTTTAAGCAGCTTCACATCGCTTACCGTTGTAAAAAAATGTGAACCATCCTTAATAATACCGGCTTTATCGTGCGCAATTTTTTGCAATGTATTGCCTAACACATTGGTGTGATCATATCCCACGCTCGTGATCGCTGTTACCACGGGCCGGTCAACGACATTCGTGGCATCGTAGCGTCCTCCCAAGCCCGCTTCGAGCACCACCCAGTCACAATTCTTTTTTTTAAAATAGAGCAAAGCCACCGCGGTCATGATCTCAAAATACGAAGGCACTCCGTACGATGATCGTCGTGCGCGTTCAATCATCGGCTTTAACAAAGCGACTATTGATGTAACGGAAGTGGGTGAAATGTAGAGATGATCCACCCGGATATTTTCGATGGCCGAGACACAATAGGGCGATGTATACAGACCCGTTCGCTGCCCTGATGAAATAAGGACTTCCTGAAGCATCGTCGAAACTGTTCCCTTCCCAGCGGTGCCTGTAACATGAATTACTTTATATGCATGTTGAGGATTCCCTAGTAGCCCCAAAAAAAACTTCATCCGATCAACATACATCTGCGGATGGTGTCGATCCTTCATAAAATCTTTTCGCGGTCGCCCCCAGTCTTGAATATTCTGAAGAGCTCTATAATAAACTTTATTCGTAGTATGTTTCATATGGTATAAAGAAAGCCACGACCGTCGTGGCTTTCTTTATAAATCTTTCAATACGATCTCTACGACATGGCAAATCCAAATACCACACGGCGGTCAATGACCAACGGAAGTGTAAGCCATTGTTTTTTGGCCAGAAACGATAACACATTATTAATCACCACATACATGAGTGCGATACCAACGCCAAATACTATCCGTTCTATGGCTACAATAGGAATAAGCGAAATCCACGCCTTGGCCGGGATATTAAATGCATAGATCCATAGTGCGCCACCCACCGCGTGAGCACTGAACGTGGCACCCAATGACCGCGCTAACACCCAGCGGTCACGAAATACATACGCGATCATCGGAATCGTCCAATATAACGCAAAATACCATACGGTGCGTCCGACGGGGTGGATGACAAATGCGATTATTGCAACGAATGGGACGATAATGTTCCAGTGTGATTTTTGACCAAAATACAATGCGGCAAACAGCATCGGGAAAAACCGAATGAGCGTACCCGTATCCACCACTTGCGCTCCATGAATAAAGAAGTTAACAAGTTGCATTAAAAAGACTGCAATGATCCCAGGAATAGTACCGATAAACGCGGGAGCAATGGGCGCGAATACATCGTACAAAGTGAATTTAACCTTCGATCCTACGAGTTGTGTGAGTGGGACCTGGAGCGCAATCAATCCCAATACCGTGAACAATAAAATAAAGATTATCTGTTCGCTTGTAAAAAATGTTCGTATAGTCTTCATACTATCTATAGGATACTAACGCCTCTCGAAGGAGATCTTATTAAAATATTATGGGATCCAACCTCCAGCCACTTCAATATTTGCCCCATTTACATAGGACGAGCTAGGTGAAAGAATAAAATTGATAGCATTAAAAATATCGTCGAACGTAGCGTATCGACCCGCGGGAACATTGTCAACTTTGGCAATACTCGACTCAAGGATCCCGGGTGAAATCGCATTCACACGAATTCCAAACGGGGCGTATGTGCGGGCCATAATCTTCGTAAGCTGCAAAACAGCGGTTTTTGCAATATAATAAGGGGTTGTGAGCTCTCGAACCGTCATCCGATCGGCCCCGGCACAGCCAACATTGATAATTGTTCCTCCTTGTTGGGATTTCATCTGGTCAATAACTAAGGAGCTACACAGGAACGTGCTGCGGGGGTTAGTGTCCATCACATCGTCATAATCTTCGAGCGTTACCTCTTGATAGGGCTTATACGTAAAATTCCCCACCGCGTTGATGAGTACGTCTACCCGTTTGTATGTAGAAATAATATCTTGGAACATTCGGCGCACTTCGATATCCGCCCGAAGATTTGCCCGAACAATACAACTCCTTGGATTCATAACTTGAAGTTCTGCGCGAAGGGTTTCAGCATCTTCTTCGCTCGTATGGTAATGCGCGACGATAATAGCACCTTGAAGCGCCAATGCAACAGCAAGATGCCGTGCGAGCCCTTTGGCGGCACCCGTGATCACCACAACAGTTTGCTGGTCAATTGGTTTCATAGTAATGACAGCATACCGCGCATCCATAGGAATGGTCAATTCGATAGGAATTTAAAAATGATTCTCCGATTCGCGCGAACCGTATCTATTTAAATAGATACACAAAAGCACCATTCATTGGGTCGGCTGGGGATCGAACCCAGGACCATCAGCTTAAAAGGCTGTTGCTCTACCGCTGAGCTACCGACCCAAAGAATAGTGCTTTACTTTAAGTGTTCATAGTGTACTGATTTTCTTTAGATATTTCAAGGGTGGACAACCTGGGGAGAACGCGTGGTTGACTCCCCTGCTTATCATCGATACCATATAAGAATCCTGATACCATCCCATCCCCTGTATGAGTTCACCCCTGGAACGCATCCCCCCCCAAAATTTAGAAGCAGAACAGTCCCTTTTGGGCAGTCTTTTGATTGATAAAGACGCCATGATCAAACTCCTCGGGTCGGTCAATCCCGAAGACTTTTACAAAGACTCTCATCGTGAAATTTTTGAGAGCATGATGAACCTCTATCAATCCCATGAACCCATTGACCTATTAACACTCACCAATAATCTCCAGGAGCGAAGTAAGCTCGAGATGGTGGGCGGCCGTAGCTATATCGTGGAACTCTCCACAATCGTTCCATCCAGCGCCCACGTCGCCCATTACGCGGATATTGTTTCAAAAAAATCAACACTTCGACGCTTGATCAACGCAGCCACACGCATGCATGAGGGCGCTTACTCAGAGTCTGGGGATGTGGATGCTGTGTTGGATTCAGCCGAACAAGAGTTGTTCTCCGTAAGCCAGCGATACCTAAAGCACATGTTCGTTGGTATCAAAACGCTCTTAAGTGAAGCCTTTGAGCGCATCGACCTCCTCCATAAGAACAAAGGCCAGCTCCGGGGAGTACCAACGGGATTTTCGGATTTGGATTTGTACCTATCCGGACTGCAAAACTCCGACCTTGTCATCTTGGCTGCGCGTCCGAGTCTTGGAAAGACGTCGCTAGCGCTTGATATCGCCCGTAATGCCGCGGTGGATTTTAAAATCCCGGTAGGGCTCTTTAGTTTAGAAATGTCAAAAGAGCAGTTGGTGGATCGTTTAATCTGCGCGCAATCGGGGCTCGATCTTTGGAAGCTGCGGACAGGGAGGCTTTCGGATGAGCCGCAAGAAGGTGGGGTGAGTGATTTTGATCGCTTGCGAACGGGGATCAATGAACTTTCCGAAGCGCCGCTCTATATCGACGACTCGGGTGCGGCCAATATTATGGAAATCCGCACCAAAGCCCGACGATTGCAAATGGAAAAGGGATTGGGGTTGCTCGTGATTGACTATTTACAACTCATGGAAGGTCGTGGCAAAAGTGATGGACGTGTGCAAGAAGTATCCGAAATTTCACGATCGTTAAAATCGATCGCCCGTGAACTCAACATCCCCATACTCGCTCTTTCGCAGCTCTCCCGTGCATCGGAAATGCGCGTCCCCGCTATCCCAAAACTCTCCGACCTACGGGAGTCTGGATCGATCGAACAAGATGCTGATGTGGTCATGTTTATTTACCGCAAGATCATGGATAAAGGTTTGAAGGACGTGCCAGCCAGTGAAAAACATGTAGCCGAAATCCATGTGGCTAAACACAGGAACGGCCCCACCGGCGTGGTTGAACTCTACTTCGACGAAGAGCGGGCATCGTTTAAAAACCTTGAAAAACACCACGGAGCACTCGACGTCCCATTTTAAAAAATACTCATCAATATCCGAATCTTATCCGAATACGGCATTAGGATATATTGGGATCGTATTCGAATACTGATTCGTATTGCGTATGACAAGTTTTCAACGACTTTCTACCCTCTTTAGTCGACTCCCAGGTATTGGACCAAAAGGTGCCAATCGCATTATTGTCTGGCTTTTAAAGGCATCTCCCGATACAGCCGAGCAGCTTGCACAAACGCTTCATACGCTGCATGAATCAATTATTAAATGTTCGCGTTGTTACCGCTATATCGATCGGTCGGAACCCGATACGCAAGGCTGGTGTACTATTTGTCGAGACCAACAGCGCAATGCACGCATTGTGTGCGTTGTTGCCGAAAGTGTGGACAGCCAAATTATTGAAGAAACAAAAGCGTTTCATGGCCACTATCATGTACTGGGAGGGTTACTAGACCCCTTAGAAGGAATTACCCCAGACGAGCTCACGATTGCCTCCCTTGCGACGCGTCTTGATGTTGATGCGACTACAGAACTGATACTGGCGTTCAACGAAGATATGCGCGGCGAGACCACTGCATTGTATTTAAAAAAAATATTTGAGCCTCTTATGGCACGAGGGCTTGTGATCAGTCGGCTGGCGCGGGGCCTCCCTAAAAGCGCTCTTATTGAATACGCCGATAGCGTGACACTTACCGATGCACTCAAAGGACGGCGGTCCATTTCATAAACCTGGTCACGTCAAAACTCCTCCGATAAAGATCGGAGGAGTTTTCTGATTATAGAGCTATGCGGCAATTTGAATTTTTGATTGCTGCTGACGATGCCCGGTACGGCGTCGATACCGAACCTTGCGTTTGTATTTAACGATCGCAATTTTCTTTCCCTTTCCATGCTCTGTGACTGTCGCGGTAGCTTTATCGCTTAACACGGGTGCACCAAATAACACGGTGGGAGCCTCACTTGTTTCATTATCAACCTGCAGAAGCACTTCAAACTCGCTGGTTTTCCCCGCTTCCTCGGATAATTTCTCCACGGTTATCGATTGATTGGGGCTCACAATATACTGCTTGCCGCCCGTACGAATAACTCGAATCATAGATAATGTATATTTCAGATTTCAGATGGACCTACAATACCAGATTACTGCACAATCGTCAATGCTGCCGCTGCTTACCCTTAACCACTAATACGCTGCCCATGGTAACGAGCAAAATTCCCATAACAGCGAGCGCCACAATCTTTTGCTGGGTTTGCAGTAACACGGCTAATATACCAAATAACGCGGAAAGAACGAGGACGCCTGAAGCGGCCTGTCGTTGGGAAAAACCCAATGTCAACAACCGATGATGGAGATGTTTCTGGTCGCCGACAAAAGGGCTTCGTCGCTCAATAAACACTCGTCGAGCAATCACCCACACAAGGTCGAAGAGCGCAATACCCACCACGAGCATAGTGCTAATAACCTTCGTCCCCGTAAGGATTGAAAGGCCTCCGAGTAAAAACCCAACAAGTAAACTCCCGCCTTGCCCCAAAAATAAACGCGCGGGGTGCCAATTCCAATAGCTCATCCCCAGGCATGCGCCTGCAAACGTAATGGCAAGGAGTGCATTTTGGGGTTGATTGAGTGTTGGTAAAAGACTGACCCAGCACAATATGATGCCGCCAATACCTCCCAACCCCGAGACTAACCCGTCGATCCCATCAAAAAGTTTTGTGGCGTACATCATTACCATCAGCCATACGACAGTAATGATATCCGCGGGCCACAGAAATTTGATCCCCAAAACCGTAGCGCTGCCAGACACGAGCGAAATGGTCCCCTGCCCCGCAACGGTAATACTCTCAAGCCGCACTCCACCAAGAATAAGTATGAACACGGCCAGTAATGAAACGGCAAGTTGGGTGCGTGGCGAACTATCAAAGCAATCATCCCAGACCCCGCAGACAATAAGAATTAATGATGCGGTAACGAGCGCCGCCAATTGAGTGGGCGCTACCGTTGAATTGGTGGGCCACACCCCGAGCATCCCAATAGCACCAAGCACTAAGAGCCAACTTAAAAAAATCGCCAATCCCCCGCCATAGGGAATCGACGCACGATGAAGCTTGCCCAACCGTTGTCGTGGGTGATCAACGTATCCAATACGCAACGCGAGTGCGCGGATACCACCACACACAACAACGCTCACTGCCATCGATACGACCAACGCGCCCACCACCATAGTTATGTGACTGTAGTGAGCTGCCCATTGGGCAAGAACCGCATATGATCACCGGGGTTGACCTTGCCTTCGAGCATCGCTGCGGACAACACATTTTCGATGTGGTCAGAAATTGCCCTGCGCAGAGGACGCGCTCCGTATTTTGGATCAAACCCGAGCGTTCCAATCCACTCAATCGTTTCAGAAGGAAATTCAAGAATGATCCCCTTCAACTTTAGGGAACTCGTCAGTTTACTTAATTCCAATTGAGCAATCTGCCGAATTTGATCAGCAGTGAGGGGCTCAAACACAATAATATCATCAAAACGGTTAATGAGTTCTGGTGGAAATATTGCCGCAAGCTCGGTATCCAGAAGTTGCCGGTGAACTTCATCGGCGGTCTTGCCCTCTTGGAATGCACTCGTGATAAACGGCGTGGCGGCGTTGGAGGTTGCTGTCACCAACATATTTGTGGCATCAATCGTGCGCCCCGTCACATCGGTCAGTCGCCCCTCATCCATTAATTGTAAGAGGAGTGTTAACACCTTTGGATGCGCTTTTTCCAGCTCATCTAAAAGGACGAGTGCGTAAGGGTTTGCTCGTAATGCTTCGGTCACCACTCCACCGTGACCCGAACCCGGGACTCCCAAGAATCGGTCCACGCTCGAAGCCTCTTGATATTCACTCATATCCAGTCTTACTAAGCGCATCGAACTGCCAAGCACGGCGGCGGCCACAGTTTCAGCCAGATGCGTTTTACCCACGCCGGTCGGACCAACAAACAAAAAATTTGCAATGGGGCGTTGACGATTCGCAAGCTCGCTGCGGGCACGCCGAAGGGCATTAGCAATACTGGTAATTGCGTACCCCTGGCCCACAACAGTTTTGGCAAGAACGGTTTCAAGATGTAAAAGAAGCTCGCGTTCGGGCCCACCTACCGAACCAAACGGAACGTGAGTCATACCGGAAAGAGCTTCATCAACCACGGTACTCGTGCAAATTCGAGTAGACCCAACCAATGACACTGCCTGGTCCAGTACCCGCACGGCTTTTTCGGGCAAGAATTGGTCGTGGATCGCCTTCAGACTCCCTCGAATCGACTCACGCAGTGCCGGAGTCGTAATAAGAACTTGATCTCGACCCTCACTCACCGCCGCATGGGCTTCGAGCACGCGCAATGCTCCCTCTTCGGACATTTCATTCAAATCAAATCGATGAAAGACGCTGGTAAAATTCGTTTTTGTTTCAAGATTTGCTCGAAATTGATCTTCGGTGGTGGTGGCAATAACAACGAGAGAGGATTGTTCAAGAATGCGCGTGAGTTCATCCAACACATCGAGCGTATGACCCGTGGAAGAAAGACCAATAAATTGCTCGACTTGTTCAAACACAAGCACAATATTGCGAGAGCAACTAATCTCAGCAAGTAACCGTTGGACGCGATATTCCACTTCACCGGGTTGATTGGCTCCGGCAATAAGGCGTGATGGATCGATGCTTAACAAGCGATGATCATTGATTATTGCCGGAACGCGCCCCTCCACCATGCGTTGTGCAAGCTCCTGGATCAATGACGATTTGCCAACGCCTTGGAACCCCACCACCACAACCCGACGCTGATGACCTTCGAGACGCTCAAATAATTGAGCAAACTCTTCTTCGCGGCCGACATACGGGATATACGGACTGTGTTTTACCCGATCGGTGCAATCAATGCTCACCGCATCGAGCATCGGAGTGGCCACTGCGGTCATTGTTACATTCATGGGTCCCTTGGGGCTCGCGTGCGCAGAGCCTCCAAAATGCCGCATCCGACGGCGTAACTCTTCGATACGATCAACGCGATCAATGGATTGTGAGAGTGATTCCAAACGACCCGGGAACGATTGAAACAACGGAATAACTTCGGGATCCTGTAACGCTCCTGAGAGAATATCTAACACGGTTATTTTATCGCCATGGGACTGGCTGGCATGTGTTGCGGCACGAAGAATAATCTCTTCCACCAATCCGGTCGCCCATGACTGAGCGGTATCACTCGTAGTGGGCGACACTTGGATGCGCTCCGCAAGAAGGCCAGCAAAAAGCTTTAGTGGTAGTTCGCTCCGAACCAGCACGAGCACCACGGCAGGAACCGTACAAAGCTCCTTTAAGAGCATGAGGGGGGTGATCGGCGACTTAATCCGAGAGAACAATGTAAGCGCGTTTGCGTGACACATTGTGGTTAATGGAATGGTCCCTGACTTTGGTGGCCATAGTGGATTATGGACATATTCATGACTCAATCGATACACTAAGAAACAAGCCAGTAGAATCGCACTCCATAACAGCTTGGATTCGACCCCGCCTCCATACAGCAATGTGTCAATTTCAAGGGTCTGTCCTGGCCGCACCACAAGAGCCGCGACCCCCGCAAGAATCGCGGTGACCACAACAATCAGGAGCCCGTCCATCACGGTAAGGATTGTCGATCGCAATTGTACGAGCGCCCAACCACCCATGCCTTTGGGAGCAACAACTCGTAATGGTACCGAAGCGGACTGCGTCATACCAAACTAAATCGTGTTACCAGCATCAACACGGCAATAAACGGAAGGAGTAAGAAACTCACTAACAGCACCCCATGCAACCCCAACCATACAATCGCCCATAACAGCTTATACCCAAGCACCACCACCCGCATCCCAATGCTAATGAGGCGCCCCTGAATACTCGAGTCGCCATACATGGGCGTAAATAGATTCCGTGCCCAGGTAAGAAGATGATCGCGCTCTTCGATCATGCGAACTTCATGGAGGAATAACAGCCCAATCCATCGTGCGCCTGCCCCATACCACCAACGGAACGCATTCCAAACTTCTTCAAATGGAATAAAAACAAGAGAAAGAATTCCCATAGATTATCATTATATCATACCTCTACTGCGCGAGCGATATGATCTTCGGGGGCAATATTCAAGAGTGTATGCAATTTTTGGCCATACTCCACGGAGGCAGAATCTAGTAGTTTTTCTATTGCTTTCAATAAAATTTGAGGTGTGAGCGATGCTTCGCTAAAAACAATTCCTGCATCGTGATCCTCAACCATTTGCGCGTTCACCTCTTGGTGCGATGCTGTGAGTGGAATCACAATTGTATTTTTGGAAAATAACGCGCATTCATTCAATGCATTCATTCCAGCTCTGGTCACGACCAGGGCACTTTCTTGGTAATACCGTGCCAACTCTTTGCCAAACGATGGAGAGGCACTGTATTCACAGCGTGCCGTAGTCTTGGCAATAGAGTATGCGCCCGTACTGTGAATGACACGGACATCCGTTGGCAATAACAGTACCACTTGAGCGATAAGCGCATTTAAACTCATTGCGCCCGAACTCCCCCCCAACACCAGTATGGTTCGTTTATGGGGCGTTTTTAGATCATCGACCGTTATCGGGGACTGAAGTCGACGATCAAAACGGGAAAGGACGCCAATCCATTCGTACGCTTGCTCTGTACCCCCTTGGATTAATTGAGGGTCAATCGTTGCATACCGGTGTGTTGCAAATGGTTCCATCAACCGATTGGCAAGTCCCCGCTGGCGATCTTGCTGAATCGTGATCGAAGGGATTCCAAATAACGACCCGACCCACACCATAGGAACCGCCGCAAAAGACCCTGCCGTCCAAATAACCGATGGACGATACCGGAGGCAATACCATACTGCTTGCACGCAAGCAGTAATAAGTTTAAGTGGCATCAACACATTTTGCACCGTACCATATCGATGCCACTTTGCTGTCACGATCCGAGCGCTCATTGCACCCTCTGGGATATATGAGGTTTCAATGTTGGAAAAGGTTCGAATCCATACCACTCGGTCTGTGAGCGCGCCATCAACCAGACGACGTCGCCATTGTAACAGTACCGTTAGGGGGATAACCGAACCCGCCGTACCCCCACCGACACAAAGAATGGTGGATGACTTCATACCCTTGCCACGCTACGAACTCGTATGGGACTTGACGTCGTCCCTTGTCCATGGGAACAGACAAATACAATACCAACCGCAGAGATCACCATCATCATTGATGTTCCACCATGGCTTAAAAAAGGCAACGGGACTCCAGTAAACGGGAGTAACCCCACATTCGCAGAAATATTAATAGTTGTTTGAACGGCCAACCAAACGGCCACGCCAGCGCAGACCAATTGTTGGAAGCGATCCGGGGCGTGCTCGGCAGTGAGCAGACATCGACGAACAATCCAAAATAACAATAGGATAATGGGGATCAGCATAAAAAATCCCAACTCTTCCGCCATAATAGCAAATAAGGAATCACTCGTGACTTCGGGGAGATACTGTAGTTTCTGCACCGATCGGCCCAATCCTCGACCAAACCAACCCCCCGAAGACACACCAACAAGCGCTTGATTCACATGATAACTAGCCCCCTGCGTATCGTTCGAATGATTTAAAAACGTCTTCATGCGTTCGAGTCGATAGGGGGAGACAACAATTAAGAGGAGTGCAAAGATTGCCCCAGAGAGAAGAATGGTTCCGAATACTCTCATTTGAACACCGGCAAAAAATAACAATGCGATAAGGGTACTCACGATCACGAGCGTGGTCCCCATATCCGGTTCTAAAATCACTAATCCACCCGTAAGGGCAACAAACCCGAGATACGGCGTTATCCCCTCTTTCCAGCGACTCAATTGGTCGGGGGAACGGGAACTTAACCACCGTGAGGCAAAGAGGATGCTCGCAAGTTTCATAATTTCGGATGGTTGAAGTAGATATCCCCCTATCTTAATCCAACGACTCGCACGATCAAGATGCTCTCCAACTGATGGAACAAATACAAGTACCAGTAGTAGCAGTGTCACGGCGTACAATGGTACCGCAAGCCTCCGAAGCATTGATGGCTCTATAAAGACGAGGAGAGCGATTCCCAATAACCCTGGAATGATCCCGAACTCGATCTGACGCTTAACATAGTAATAGCTGTTACCAAAACGCTGGAACCCGAGGACACTGGAGGCGGACGAAAGCATGACAATGCCGATAACGATAATAACCGCCAGAGCGACTAAGAGAGTGATATCTTTATGAAGCAAACGTTTATGCATACCAACACCGTTGTCTACGGGACAAGAAGTGGGAACATGGGATCGGCAAAAATGAGCAGGAGTCCCACCGATGCCGTCACCGCTGCGATCACCCAAAACCGCATCACAATCTTTGGTTCGCTCCACCCAATGGCTTCAAAATGATGGTGAAGGGGGCTTGAACGAAATAATTTTCGTTCAAATACTTTGCGAAAAAAAATCTGAACAATAACCGACAGTGACTCTAAGACAAACAACAATCCAATAATAGGTAAATAGAGCTCGGTGTGGGTGAGGATCGCCACAACCCCGAGCGTTACTCCCAGTGACATCGCCCCAGTGTCGCCCATAAAAAATCGGGCGGGGTGGATATTAAACCATAAAAATGCCAGGAGCGCGCCGATGATGCTCGCGATAAACGCGGCTAAATCATATTTGCCCTCAAGAAACGCGACCACGGAAATTGCCGCGAAACTCACGAGCAGAGTGCCTCCAGCGAGCCCGTCTAATCCGTCGATTTCGTTTACAGAAAAACCAGTGGCAACAATGACAACAATAAACAGTGGAATAAACCACCATCCAATATTAACAAATCCATACCAGGGGATATACAAGAGTGACCAATCGAGCTTCAGTGTAAACCACACCGCGCCAACAGAGGCAATGGCTGTATACAGAGCAAGGCGTTGCCGCATGCGCATCCCACCACTGTTGGGGCCAATGCCAAAAATATTCATTAAGTCATCAGCTAAGCCTACAACAGCGGCCATCACTAAAAACCCGAGCGGCAGATAGGTCTGAGCACGCGAAAGAATCGAATGCGAGGAAAGAAATCCTAACGTAACAACAACCAGCAACACACTGCCCCACACAATAATCCCCCCCATGGTGGGCGTCCCTTCTTTGGATTGATGTAAACGACTAAACACCGGTGTAATACCGGTGTTTCGTATCCGTTTTCCAAGCTTATATCGATAGAGGATGGCCGTGAGCAGCGGAGTACAGGCAAACGCCACCACAAACGTTATTGTGGCGTACCCGACCCATTGCAACAAGGCTTGGGAGGTTGGCCCCACCATACATTAGAGATTCCAAACGAGAATACAAATACTCGCTACCAACAAAACAGATTCTACCGCGGTCAGGAGCACTACTCGAATACGTTTCAATGCATGGTTTGGGGACTCCATGCTCCCGAAGATCGCAACAGCCATGGAGAAAACCGGCACCAGCAGGACATACCACCAGGGGCCAATCCAATCCGTTCCGTAGAGCCCCGACCGATGAAGCACTGCAAACGTTCCACGCCCCCGCACCATAAAAACAGTAGAGATCGCGATGAGCGTTGTCAGTGAGGTAATACCCCCCACCCACCGATGCAAAGAAATGCGCACACCTTAGAACATGATATCTTCTTCCGCTCGGCTATAGCTATGAATTTCTTCTGGTGTAAACCAATAGGATATTTCGTGATTTGCTTCTTCGGGGGTTTCAGAGGCGTGAACGAGGTTGCGAACCGACCGTTTGTCTTTGTTGGCGGCCGCCGGAGAATCAACTGAAAAATCACCACGAATCGTTCCCATTTCTGCTAAGCTCGGCATGGTGTTACCCGCAAGCTTACGGATCATATCAACCGCGTGGATCCCCTGGATAATCATCTTCACCACCGGCCCACTGGTCATGCCATCCAGTAACCACCCTCGGACCATGGTGCCGATTTGTAAATCATCGGCAGTGCCAAGTTCTGTTACCGCATCATACCCATATTTTTCATACGTTTTGAGCGTTTTTTGTCCGACGCGACGCGTCCACGCTTCGTCTTTGGGGTAATGACCATCAATTTGCTCTTTGGTGGCTTGAAACATTTGAAGGGCAATAACTTTAAGCCCTCGTTGTTCAATGCGACGAATAATTTCTCCCACAAGGCCACGCTTAACGCCATCAGGTTTGACCAACACGAATGTTTGTTCTTGTTTCGGGTGTACACTCATAACGGAATATGTATTAAATGTGTAATGAAGCTCAATTCTCTGGATGTTAATGAACTACCCCGCAGCAGAGCTGCGAGGTATCACAGCCCGTTTCCAAGGTTGAGTTGTTAAAACAATGTCAGTTGATCACGATGAATTTGTTTGTACTCTTTTCCTTGCTCTTGAACATATTTCT
>Ga0209515_10000035_pt1 | contig 255136 bp, 243 predicted proteins | sample Subgroupgradi54m_FD_187454 | JGI IMG/M metagenome (GOLD analysis project Ga0209515, IMG submission 187454) | Subsurface groundwater microbial communities from S. Glens Falls, New York, USA - GMW60B uncontaminated upgradient, 5.4 m (SPAdes)... ...
GCCATACAACCAGCATCAGAAGCGCATCCTGAAGTGCTGCTTGTGGTAGTACTAGAAGTACAAGTATTAGCTGTGCAGATTTGTCCAGCTAGACAATCTACATTTGAACAACAAGTACCAGGTACACAGATTGAGCTACAGCATTTTTGTCCAGCGAAACAGCCAGCATCAGAAATGCATCCTGTAGAAGAAGTGCTGCTAGTAGAAGAAGGTGGTGGTGGTGCCGGTCCTGGAGGAGGAGGAGGAGGTGCTGCTTGAGCTAATATAATTTGATCTTTGGTAAATGAATATTTGTCTTTTAGTGATGTATTATATGAACCACCATCTATAAATAACTCTTTCCCTCCACTTGAGTTATTAGTACAACTGTTTATATTTAACGCTAGCCTTGAATTGTGAGCATTAAAATAAGCGTTTTTGCAAAAAGCTTTTGTCATGTAAGTCTTAAGAAGTGTATCAGTTACTATATCTTTTGGTTTCTCATATAATCCAAGATTGTCTTTTAAGTTGTTTAATATTTGGTTGTTTGTAGATTTATTTTCAGTAATTAAATTTTTGGTATCTAGATTGATATTCATATCTGGATTAAGTACTTTCCAGCTTCCAATTTCAACTGGTATACCATCAAGATAAATTAATTTTAAATTAGCTGTTTCAGGATCTTCTTTATAAGTTACAAGTTCAATACTGTTAACCAGATTATAATTTTTATTAGCAAGATGATATAAATTAACTCCTGAATTACCAGTTTCTTCAGGAAGAGGAAGCTTCTTAGTCGTGGCAGGAAGAATCTGAATCATGAAAGTAACAGGATCAGATTTTCCGTTTCCATTTGAATTTTGGTGACCATCCTTACTAACTGCTGTAATTGTGTAATCTCCAACTTTTGATGGACCAGAGAAAAATGGACCAGAGAATGAAAAAGATGTTGACAACGTTCCTTTGATTTCTCCAGTATCACTAACAAGATGAAGCGAGCCAGGTAAATTCGCGAATTCACCAGAACCATTAACAATTTCATAACTAAGCATATCGGTTGGATCTGGATCAGAACCCATTAAGAAGAATGATACTGTGTCACCAATAGTAAATATCTTATCTGGTGGATTTTCAATAGATGGTTTATGGTTTTTGTCAATAAACGTAAGAGTAAATTGAGCGTCATTGGATTTACCATTACCATCACTATTTTGGTGACCATCGGTTATATATGCAATTAATCCAATTGATACGCTTGATTTATTGTTCTCATCACATACACCTTTTGGTGTGCCTGAAATTAACCCTGTGTCTTTATTTAATGTAACGCCCATAATTGTCTCCAGAAAAGCAATATTATATGTAAGCATGTCGGCTGGATCTGGATCTGAGCCACTTAATTGAATTTCAAAATATGTTCTATCATCATAAGTTTTATCTTGCTGACTATTAATGCTGGGTTTATGGTTTGGATCGTTAACAGTGATATTAAATTTAATAGTATCTGATTTACCACCTACGTGTCCATCTGATACTTGTGCAGTAATTTCATTTACTGCTATAGTTTTAGAAGCTTTGTCACAAACATGATCCAAAGTGCCGGAAACCTTGCCAGTGTTTATATTGTAGGTAAGTCCTGCTGGGAGGGTGCTAACCGTATAAGTTAAAAGTTCATTATCTGCATCTGCAGATGGAATTGTAAATTCAACATAGGTGTTATCAGTATATGTTTTATCTCCTGGGTTTGTAATTGTTGGTGCGTGATTTGTACCTGTAACTGTAATATTAAATTTTATAATGTCAGACATGCTGTTTTGATTTCCGTCAGTTGTATATGCCTGTACCATAAATGTTTTTGATGCTACCTGATAAGAATCAGTGATCATATTAGGAGTACCGGAAATTTCCCCTGTGTCTTCGTTAACCATTACTCCTGAGATAACTGTGGCACCTGAAACATCCGACCATACTATAAATTTTATAGGGGCACCTTCTGGATCATTGCCCTGAAGTGTAAATTTAAAATATTCATTGTCTATAACAGATTTGTCACCTGGATTTTTAATTGTTGGTGGTAAGTTTGTATCAGTAATAGTTATATTAAATGCAATTTGTTCTGATTTACTGCCCTGGTGTCCATCTGTTACCTCTGCTGTGATTTTAAAGATGTTTACTGTTTTGTTATAGTTATTGCTTATCATAGATGGTGTACCAGATATAATTCCAGTAAGGTTATCGTAATTTAATCCTGTAGGTAAGCCGTTAATTGTGTACTTAAGCTCATCACCAGTATCTGGATCTGAAGCTTGTATTTGGAATGCAAGCGGTTGATTGTCCTCAAATATTTGATCTCCTGGATTTGTAATGGTAGGCGGTCTGTTTTGATCAGTAATAGTCAAAACAAATTGTATAGGATCTGCCTTTGCTCCCATTCCATCATCGACAATATCTTTTATAGTAAAAGTTACAACAGACATGCTGAACTTATCACAAACTTTATCAGGTGTACCTGAAATAACTCCAGTCATATTGTTTGCAAATATTCCATAGGAAGTTGGTACTCCATCAAAAAGGTGTGTCACTATGTCACCATTAGGATCTGTTGCTGCTACGGTGATTGACAGAGGTCTTTTATCTGCAAATGTCTGATCCCCAGGATTTTTAACTATAGGTGGAAGGTTCGGACCGCCTTTAATAGGTTCTTTTACATTAAGTGTAACGGTAGTCGGATCAGATGTAGCACCTTTTTTATCTTGTGCAGTAAATGTAATGTTAAACTTACCTGTTTCATCAGGAACTCCTGAGAACGTACCAATTAACTTATCTGGGTTATAGTCAAAACTTGCCCAGATGGGTATAGCACTTGTTTTAATTGTGACCTTGTCTCCATCTTTCACATCAGGATCTGTTGCTCCTACTCCAAATACAATTGGCTGATTTATTAAGTAAGATTCAGAAATAGCAATTGGTAATAGTTCTGGTGGACTGTTTGTACCTTCCGTTGAAATTACTGTTTCACCTGTATCAGAATTTGTAACGAGTTTAATAGCTGGAGCTCCAAAACCTTCTCTTTCTGTTAAATAGTTTTGTCTGATTTGATCAGGAGTGAGAGCAGCTTTATGGATACGTAGACGGGCAATGCTTCCTTTTAAATAAGTGTTGTTATAATCAGTGCCTTTAATGCCAGCTAAATACTTATCACCACCGGTCCATAGCTGTCCAGTATTTGCTGCAGTACCTTCTTCTACACCATTTATAAATAATCTTGCTTGACCACCGCTTTTTGCAGTACCTACTATGTGATACCACTTGTTTGGGGAAAGAACTGTTGTGCCTTTAATAATTTTTTCATCCAAGCTTCCTTGATAGAAGGAGTTTTCTACAGTGATAGCATGCTCGATTTTTCCATCGACTAGTCTCAGAAGGTTAGTATATTTTGGATTGTATGATATTAGATTATTTGCTCTTGCAATAAGATTAGTGTTTGTAAGTGATGCAAATTTAACCCATACCTCTAGCGTATAGGCATTAGGATTGTAAGGATCATTAAAAGTTAAATAATCATCTATGCCGTCAAAATTTAATACAGATGGACTAGAGTTTGTATTTAATCCATCCCAGCCAATGTTTCCTGGTTTGGAATTTGTACATGTTATTGAAACACTTGCATTTGCATAACAATAATCACAATAACCTGCACCACACATTTCACCTGTAAAATCAACTGAACATGAGGGGGAACCTATAGTGCATGACCCACAGTCTCTAGGACATTTAGCACCAAGAGGGCATACTGTTCCCTGTACTGCTTTGTAACTGGTTATGGTTTCACCTGGAGGGCAATCAACTTTAACTATGGAATAGTATGATGGATCAATCTTTGTTAATGGACCTGTGAAATTTTGTAGCATAACAGTATTCATGCTAGTGCTTAAATCTGCCCAGTTCGTTGTAGATATATTTGTGCTTGCTGGAGTAGACTGTCCATCAATGTTTGTTGCATCCAGGTTTAAAATCAAGTTTTCTGTAATGAGTTCTTTAGGCAAGGTTACTTCAGCTTGTGTTTGAATTTTTTGTACGCCAATGTCTGTAAATCTGAATTGCTCAGTTTTGTAGTTGTTGGAAATTTCCTTGTCACTTAAAGTACTATTGTAAATTCTTAATGCTGCAATTTTCCCTTTAAAATCTTTATATTTATCAGTGTTGCTACCAATTAAACCCGAAACTGAACGATCTACAACTTTATCTGTTCTTTGAGACCAGACAATTTTACCGTCTACATATACTTTGGTTTGATTGTCGCTTCCTTTAGTAAGTATTATGTGGTGCCATGTATTCTCTGTGACATTTACATTAGTGTAAGTAGTATCGTTGTTATAAGAAATAATTGAAATGCTGCCATTATAACCAATTGATAATTGCTGATCTGTTCCTCTAGTAAATATTACTCCGTCACCTGACTGTGTACTGTCTTTGTAAAAGACAGCTTCAATAGTATATGCATTTGTTTCCCTGATTTTGTCAAAAGGATCAGCTGGTATTGAAACTATATTGTCTTTTCCGTTAAAGCTCAGTGCGTATGGGTTTTTATATGAGCCGTCTCCCACCCAGGCAGTTCCCGGATCAATATTACTTAATGTTCCTTTAAATCCTGATTTGTTGAGATCTTCCCAGGTAGTAATTTTATTTGTAGCTGCTACTTTTGCATTTGTACCTTTACCGTCTATGTCTTTTGCATCGAAATTTAATATTAAATTTGTTGTGGAAATTCCAGGAGGAATTGGTATTACTGCAATGCCCCCGCTCTTTGAATTCTGTGAAGTTGTGCTTACAGTGGTAATTGCTTTTATTGTTTCAGCAATACTTGGGCACTTGCCTTTATTGTAAGTGACACTACATGAAATAGCTCCAATAGGACAGTTTCCACATGCAGCACCGCACGCTTCACCGCAGTTTTTACCAAAGACAGATTTAAAGCTTGTAATTGTTTTTCCCTGTGGACATTTTAAGGTTGCAGTCTCATTTTCAAGTGTAGTTGTTGATAATGTTTCATCAGTACGACTTCTTCCAAGCAGTTTTCTTATTGTTCTGGCAGAGGCTGGTTGACTATCTGAAGGTGATGTAACTGTTGTACCTGAAGAGGTTGATGTACTTGAACTTGAAGTAGTTAAAGTAGTTGTATTGCCAGAGGACGTGCTTGAGGAGGCTAGTGAATCACAAGTGATTTCAAACTGACCCAATGGTATGCATCCTTCACTGCAAATCTTACCGCCTTTACCTGTGCTTAAACTTGAAGTTCCGGACTTTGTTGTGTTGCTAGCAGGAGGAGCATCCTGTGTGGTTACTTGCTCTGTGGTTGCAGTATCAAATGAAGATACTGCAAGGTATAAATCCATATTGTCCGGATTTTGAAATAAAGTTGCACCAGCGATAAATCTTTCTGCATTGTCTGAAGATGATTTTAATTGTTCTGGAAGAGTGTCCTCATAAAAGTTATTAAATGTTTTTACGGGCTTATCTGTTACTGCTTTGTCACTTTGTACTGTAAACAATGAAAAGCCCTGGAATGTTTTAAGGAATTTACCCAGGTTATTCTCGTTGTCTTCTATAAAAGTAGGTAATGAAGCAAGAACATCATTCAAGTAGTATTTAGTTGCTTTGGACATTAAGTTGTGTCCATAATATGATAAAGCAATATATTCCTGTGGATTGTCTGGATTTTTTGCTTCTGAAATCTGAAGATGGTTACTTTTGTATTTAATATTAAATGGTACGTTAAATACTCCCTTTGTACTAAAGCTTTGATCATCAATTTTTCCACGGAAAGTTTTAACTGTAACTGGATCGTGTTTTTGATCAGCAAAGAAATAAGTTAAGCTGTCTGAATCTGCCTGTAGAGCGTCTGGAGGAGAGTTTAATACTACAAATAAATTTTTAGAGCCAGGTATTGAACTGATAAGCTTTGGATAAAAACCATCGCTTTGGAAATTGATTGGGTTCAAACTTTTGTTGTCAACGGTACCTGTTTGCAGTTTATTGTCAATTGAAACTGCAACAAGTTGTTTTCCAAGAAGCGTAGTTGATTTACCGTATGTGTTAATTCCATCTCTATCAACATAGTTGGAAGAATCTTTAAAATATGCAGGATCAGTTTTATAAAGTGGAAAGTAAACATCACCCGGATCACTTGGTTTTAGGGAAATTAATGAGAGAAAATTTACTCCTCTTGGACCGGAGCTTATTATGATGTCGTCAGGTGTTGTACCATTGGTTATGTTTAAATCAGCGAATTTATAACCTCTGTCGAATTGTGGCTGATTAAATTTGGTAGGATCTGCATTTATTTTTATAGATATTGTTGGTGTAAGTACTCCTTCTGTTACAGACAATTGTCTGAAAGTTTTTTCAATGCCACTGTTTTCATCGATTCTCTTTTTATCTTGCTCTTCTTTATGTTCTATAGTGGTTTCTTTTTTGTTTTTGTTTGTGGTATTGCAGTCTTCTGAGCTTTTTACTTTGGAGCATTCTTCGGTAGAGCTTGTCAGATAAAGAGATGCTAAAAGTCCGTTTATATGTAGATCTTCTGCTTTTCCCTGTGTTGTTTCAAGATATGGGAATGAAACAAATAACAATTTTGAATTAGGATCAACTGCTATATCTGAAATTGATGTGGAAAAGCTAAAGTTATTTCCAAGAGGCTTGTATTTTGAGTCTGTAAGTGTTTTTTCAATTCTTGGATTAGTAAGATTTACTACATAAGGAATATTTGCCGGAACAATGCTTAGTAAGTTTCCTGGCGCATATTTAAAAACCCTGATTACGTTTGCATATATTTTATCTGCTATAAATATGTTTTCACCTGATATTTCAATTGGACCACTTACGCCATATGAGTTTCCACTGCAATTGGGACTGTCAAATACAGTTGAAATATCTGCTGTTTTTTGAAGCTGTATTGAATTGTTGCTTAGGTTTATTTTAAAGACAGCTAATCTTGTATCATATAGTCCGTCTTTATAGTTAAATGTGCTTGGAGGCAATCCTGTTCGTGGATCAACCCAGTTTTTACCCTCCTGAGTATATTTAGGATAATTTTCATCATAAAACTTTTTAAAATTAATACCTTTGTTTATGGCATATGAAACATATAATTGGCTATTTTTGATTTTATAACCGCTAACTGTAATATTTTCTGCTCCAAGGAGTGAATTAATATCTTTTCCCCAGAAGTCAGTTCTTGAAACTACATTTACATTTGTTTGATTTTCCTGATTTTGATTAACTGCAAATATTGTAAGTCCATACTGGTTTTCTGCTATATTTCCTTTTTGAAGAAGAGATAGAATGTCTGTGTATTTTGCAGTATCTGGAAGGACATATCCTGTAACAGCCAGTGAAGTTCCTGACTTAGCATCGCCCGAATCATCAACTTCAAAATAATTGGTATATGGTTTTGTAAAATCTCTAAGTTGTGAAATATTTTTTATTAATAATGGAGATTTGCTTTGTGCTTTCCATGCTCCTGTTAAATGTCCCTCTTCAATACCTAAAAGCAAATAACCGTTTGGTGTTACATCAAGTCCGTTTGAAAATCCTGTGTAATGATTTGTGAATGTTTCTTTTGATCTTGTGGAGTTTCCATGCTCACCTGTAATATCAAAACCATATAAATAAGGCTTATTGTCTTTTCCTCTTGGATCAGCGCCTACTGTATAGTATTCATCCCCAAGACTGTTAAATCTGCTCTGTGGAAGAAACCCACCAAGTGCAATGTCATTGTTTATTTTTACTGCATCTGAAGCAATACCAATGAGATTTTGAACTGCGCTTGTTGAAGTTGTGACGTTTATAAATCTACCGTCTCCGTTATAAGTTAATCCAAAAGAAGTTGGATAGCCCAGAAGATTCCATGCAAGCTTTTGATTTTGCAGGCTGTGGTCCAGTTCTGAAAGTCTTGTCTGAGTTCCGCTAAGAAGTGAGAGGGTAATTGAGCTGAATGGATTGCTGGATTGTACTTTGGTCTGTGGAGAAGCCATATAAAAATCAAGTAAATCAAGATTTAATACATTACAGTTGCGATTTGTTGTTTCAGTTTGTTGTGTTGGTACATTTACCTGTGCTAGTAGCGTTTCACCTGTATTTTGTGGCTTATAATTTTTTAGTGCATTGTAAATTGTCGGGTAGGAATTGCTACTTGCTAACAATGTGTCAGAAAGAGATAGTGCAGTGCCTCTTGAAAGGTCAGTTTTATATCTTGCTTCATATGCATTTTTAGCCAGATCAGCTTTTAATTGTAAATTACTTTTTACTTTTTCTTCTAAATATTTTTGTGTGTTGTCAAAATTAAAAGTAATATGTTTCGAGTAAAAATTATTTGCCAGATCGATTATTTCGTTATTTTCCGGAACGTCTTTATTTAAAACACTTTTATAAGCATAAGAAATAACTGAAAGGTCGTTATAAGTTAGCTGATCTAATACAGCTTTATTATTACTTATTGAATAAACGGGCAAAAATGAATTCGCAATAAAGGCGATTGCTAAAAACATAGCAAAGCATGAACGCAGTATTTGCTTTAACACAATTTTTCTTGAATTGTTTTTATACATTAATTAGCCTAGCCCATTTGGCCAACTAGTTTTATGCTTTTTAAGTGATAAATAAATCAGACAGATTATTTTCGCCATAAAAAGTAAAAAAACCAATTTCATATTGGTTTCTAATTGTTTTTTACCCGTAAAAACTTACTTATTTGAATATATCTCACGTTAACCCTAACCATGCTTTAGAATTAGGACTGGTACTTGTGGATATCCCTCCCCAAAGAGTGATGTATATCACAAAATATTTACAAGAAAGTGTTTATAAATTGCAAAAAACCAGTTTAAAAAATTTGAAAACCAAAATAACAATTGCACATAGTCCAGATGCAGATGATGCATTTATGTTTTATGCATTGGCAAAAAATATTATCTTTAATGAAAAATATGAAATAGAGCATATTCTTAAAGATATTCAAAGTTTAAACAAAGAGGCTTTATCCCAGATTTATGACGTTCAGGCAATTTCATTTTTTGCCTACCCGGATGTAGAAGAAAAATATCAGCTTATGTCATGTGGTGGCTCAGTAGGAAATGGATATGGGCCAATATTAGTAGCCAATAATGAGGGGAAAACGCTTGTTTCTAAAGTTGGTTTAAACAATTTACGTGATATTTCTATAGCAATACCGGGAGAAAAAACCACTGCATTTTTACTTTTAAAGTTGCTTATAAAAGATTTTAGTCCAGTTTATGTTAAGTTTGATGAAATTATTGAGGCTGTTGTAAAAGGCACATATCCGCTGGGATTAATTATTCATGAAGGGCAACTTTCCTACTTAAATCATGGCTTGAGTAAAGTTGTTGATCTGGGTGAATGGTGGCTTGGAAAAACAAATCTACCTCTTCCGCTTGGCGGAAATGTAATTAAAAGAAATTTAGCTGAAGATGCTAAGAAAGAAATAAACAATCTGGTTAAGCAAAGCATTTCCTACGGATTAGAAAATAAAGAAAAAGTAGTATCTGCTGTAAAGAGCTATGCAAGAGAAATTGAGCAGGATAATAAACTTGTAAACAAATTTGTCAGCATGTATGTAAATGATTTTACTCTGGATTATGGTATTTCTGGAAAAATTGCAATTAAAAAACTATATGAGTTAGCATATGGTGCGGGACTTATTAAGAAAATCCCAATTTTGGATTTTATTGAATGAAACTAAAAGATGTTATTAAAAACTTTAAAAATTCTTTTCTTGAGGAATTCTCTTCAGTAAAGCTTGCTATTACACTGTTTATATTTCTTGCTATTACTACACTGATTGGTACAGTCCTTCCTGAAGAACCAATGGTAGGGCATGCTGAACTTATAAAAAAATATGGTGAGCAACAATACCAGGTTTTAAAAAGTTTTGGACTTACAGACGTTTTTCATTCATGGTGGTATCTGGCTCTATTAACTGCTCTTGGACTTAATCTTATTGTTGCAAGCATAAAAAGAGTTTTTCCACGGGCTATACGTGCGTTTTTATGGCCTCTTGAAATTAAAGAGGAAAATATAAAAAAGCTTCCTATTAATTGTGAGTTTGAAATTAAAAATAAAACACCACTTGAGTTTATTCAAAAAAAAATAAAAAATAAAAATTATAGTACAAAAATTTTAAATGGTCAGTTGCTTGCTATGAAAGGTGGCTGGCACAGACTTGGTGCTTCTGTAACGCATGTTGGGATTTTAACTTTGCTCGTTGGTTGTGCAGTAACTACATTAACTGGTTTTAATGGCATGGCACAGGTTTCAGAACAGGAGGGATTTTACTTGGCTGATCTTGGAAGCAGTGTAAATCAAGTTAAATCAATTGAAAAAAACAACTGGCTTGCACCTATAAGTAAAATGCCTGTATGGCTTGGAAGGATTCCTCCATATCTTGTTAAGGTAAATAAAACGTGGAGAGAAGACTATAAAACAGGGCAGCCAAAACAGTGGTATAGTGACCTTTCTGTCTATGATGAAAACAAAAAGGAACTTGTAAGAAAAACAATTCATGTAAATGATCCACTGGAATTTATGGGTCTTGATATTTATCAAAGTAACTGGGGAAGGTTTGCAGTACTTGGTTTCAATAACGAGCAATCTACAATACCTGTAGAAAATGTAAATGGAGAAGAAGTAATATTTTTACCACTCAGTAATGATCTGGCTCTAAAACTAAAAATCAAACAAACTCAAGATAGGATAAATCCTGCCTCTCAGCACTCAAAAAGAGATGTATTGGAGCTTTACTCAATTCTTAATGGTGAAAAAATAATTGAAAAATTTATTGGTGAGATTAAAAAGAATGAAAAATTTCAGCTTGGACCCATAAACATAACTTATATGGGTACTCAAACTCTTACAGGTTTGCAATTTAAATCAAATCCAGGAAGTTTTTTAATTTATCCTGGTTTGTTCTTTATTATTTTTGGTGTATTGATAGCTTTTGGATCAAAAAAACAAATCTGGGCTTCAGTATCAACTAGTAATAAAATAGTAATTGGTGGAAATTCAGATAGAGCAAAAGGAAAATTTTTTCAGGAGTTTGAAAATTTAATAAAAGAACTTTCTGAAAATAAAATGTAATTATTATGCCCAATGTGCCAAATGAAGAAATCCTTTTTTTAAATATCTCTGGAATAGCAGTATTTGTTTCTACATGGCTTTATGCAATATCATGGCTAAATAGTAAAGCCGGCATTTTGAAAAAGATTGCTTCATTAAGTCTTTTAATTTCTTTAGTTTCGCTTACTGTCGCTCTTATATACAGGGGTATAGCTTTAAGATTTTTCCCTTTGACGAATTTATATGAATCACTTGTAATATTTGCATGGGCAATAATTGCTGCCTATTTGTTTTTAGAATGGAAATTTAAAATTGATTATTTTGGATGGATGGTCTCAGGATTTTTACTTATGGTTTTTTTATATGCTACCTGGTTGCCTGAGAGTCAAAAACAAATTGCACCTCTTGTGCCGGCTTTACAGAGCTATTGGCGAGTAATTCACGTGCCTCCTTTATTAATGTCTTATGCTTTGTTTTTAATAGGGGCCTTTTCAGGCGCAGCATATTTAATAGAAACTAATTTTATCAGTAAATCCGGTGAAAAGAAAAAAAATATAACTAGAGAAATTAAAGAAGGCATAAAAATAAATTCATATGTTACAGAAATAAGTGAAAGAGCACATTTTTTTGATGAAACCACATATCGCTGTGTAACTTTTGGATTTCCTCTTTTAACTATAGGAATTATTAATGGTGCATTATGGGCAAATCATGCATGGGGAGCACTTTGGCAGTGGGATCCCAAAGAAACAATGGCACTTGTTACCTGGTTTATTTATGCTGCATATCTTCATTTTAGATTAAACACTAAAGTCTCCGGAAAAGTTCTGGCATCAATCGCTCTAGTTGGACTCGTCATGGTTTATCTGACTTATCTTGGTGTCAATCAGTTCAACTTTGGTGGATTACATACCTATGGAAAGATTGAGTAATTAATGAAATTGTTCTAATTTTATTATATTTTTTAATACTGGAAACTGGCAAACTGTTTTTAATCCAATCCATCTTGGGTCTGTTAGAAATTTCGGATATAATTTAAATGCTTTATTTATTTTTTCTCTTGCTACTTCTGTTTTATCAGCTGAAAGATACCAGTAACAATATCTTAAATTAGCCAGTCCAAGTGATTTTCTTATTGTATCTTCAGATGTTTCCTGTAATTTAAATGAATCTACGAGAAGTAAATTTGTAACTCTTTCTATATTTTCAGCAGTTGCCTGTTTAACCGATTGCTCAGGGTGTATTCTATAATACGAAAAAGGTTCTGGTAAAAAATAAAAATCTCCAAGCAAAGAAAACCTAAGCCAAAATTCCCAGTCTTCATAAGGAATATATTTTGTCTGGAATCCTGTGGTCTTACCAAAATCTTCTCTTTTAATCATAGGTGTTGCAGAAACCACAAAGTTTCTCATCAGTAAATTTTTAAAAACTTTTCCACTAAAACCCTGCATTTGTCTTCTTGCTGTTTTAATTTGCTCGCCCTTATCATTTATCCTGTAGGATTGTCCGTATACAAGGATAATATCTTTAAGGTTATCAAGTACTTCTACTTGTTTTTCTAATTTATCCGGTGACCAGAAGTCATCGGAATCAAGAAATGCTATATAAGCGCCGGTAGAATTTTTTACTCCGTTATTTCTGGATATAGCTCGTTCAGAGTTTAGCTGGGTTATTACTTGTATTTTTGGTCCAAACTGTTCAAGTTCTTTTCGTGTGTCATCTGTAGAACCATCATCAACAACGATGATTTCAAAATCTTTAAATGTTTGATTTAAGACAGTGTTAATTGTGGCAGCAATATACCTGCCACGATTGTAAGTAGGTATTACTACACTTACTTTTGGCATGAGAGATCAAAAATCCTTTTTACAATTGTTTTCATTTCATTCAATACTTTATCAGAAGTTGCTTCGAAATAGACTCTAGTCATTGGTTCAGTTCCGCTTGCTCTTGCCATAAACCAGCTGCCGTCATTTAAAATATATTTTGCACCCTCCAGCTTATTAAAAGATTTCACGGATAGCTCCCCATACTTTTTTATATCCCCGGACTGCATAATTCTGATAAAAGAGTCTTTCTCTTTTTCTGAGAGATGAAAATCAAACTTATCATTTATACAGGACCAGCCTGCATCTTTTATAGTGTCATTAAATATTTCAGATAAAGTTTTCTTTTCATATGAAAGCATTTCTATAAGCAGTAAACTACTTAAAATAGCGTCTTTATCAGGTATGTGATTTATAATGCTTATTCCACCGGATTCTTCAGCACCGATTAAAACATCTCCTTTTATCATTTCCTCGCAAATCCATTTAAATCCAACTTTTGTTTCAATGAGTTCCAATCCATATTTTTTTGCAAGGTAATCCATTAAATGAGTTGTTGAAAGAGTCCTAACTACCTTACCCTTCAATTTTTTATTTTTTACAAGATGTCTTAGTATCATTGCTGCAATTTTATTTGGTGAGTAAAAAATACCCTTTTCATCTACTGTACCCAATCTGTCTGCATCCCCATCTGTGGCTAAACCAACAATTGCATTGTTTTTGATAACAGCAGCTTTTAAGTCGTTTAAAAATTCTTCTCTTGGTTCTGGTAGTAACCCGCCAAAAAGAGGATCAAATTTATTGTGAATGGTTTGAATATTGTAATTGTCTTCTTTTAATATTGAATCAAGATAAGTATTTCCTGCCCCGTACAATGGATCATAGACGATTTTAAGAGATGCATTTTTTATTGTTTTAAAATCAATTAATTTTTTTAAGTGTGAAAAATACAGTGGTTTTGGGTCAAAATAATGACTAGAGGTTAGAGTTTTGTAGGAGTTTGAATTATCCAGAGCTAATGCATTAATATTCTGCATGATTTGATTAGTTATCTCAAGAGGTGCAGGTCCACCATAGTTGGTTATGTATTTAAGCCCGCAATATTTAGGAGGGTTGTGACTGGCTGTAAATTGAATTGCACCATTTGTTTTTCCCGAAGGATTATAAACTGCTGCAAAAGCAATAACAGGAGTGGGTACGACTGAATCTGAGAGTTTGATTTTAAACCCCAGATTTATAAGTTCAATTGCACATTCTTTTGCAAAGTCTTTTGCAAGGAAGCGCGGATCATAACCAATTATTACCGGGCCTTCTGTAGGTGAATTATCCAGGATAAATTTACTAATGGCTCTCGTTGCAATTCTTACATTAAGAAAAGTAAATCCGTCTGCAATTACAGCTCTCCAGCCATCAGTACCAAACTTTATTTCAGTTTTAGACATTGTCACTAATATATCAGCTTTCTAAGGGCTAATTCTATTTTTTTTATATGAGTAACTCTAAGCAAAAAAGAGATATGCCTTAGTACTGTCCATAAAAAAAGATTTTTAATGCTTAAAAAATTAGTTACTTAAAATACAGTATTGGTTGTCTAAATAGTGCTTTTAGTAAATAATTAAGCTTGATTTTGTAATTAGTATTTGTGCTGGTTCAGTAAAATGATGGGTTGGAATGTCTAATGTATGAGGTAAATAATCCTTGTGTTTAATAATTTAACCGTCGAACATTAAATTTAGTTAAGATTTTAAGTAAGGAAACAAGCTTTAGATTAAAAAATTTAATCTCTCATAAGGATACCATGGCAAATACTAATATTGATGAAAAAGATAATCTCTCAATTAATGAAGTTGTGGGCAGACCTATAAAAATTTTAATAGTTGAAGATGAAAATCAGGTGGCAAGATTAATTGAGCTTGAACTCAGTTATGAAGGCTATCAAGTAGATATTGCAAAGACTGGAAAAGAAGCCCTTGAAAAAGTAGAAAAGTTTAAACCAGATCTTATTATTCTTGATTGGATATTGCCTGAAATTGATGGGCTTGAGGTTACGCGAAGAATACGCTCTGATGGAAATGATGTTCCTGTAATTGTTCTTACTGGAAAAGATGCATTGTCAGATAAAGTAACCAGCCTCGATAGTGGTGCAGATGATTATATTACAAAACCATTTGCTACAGAGGAGCTCCTTGCAAGAATCAGGGCAATTATAAGAAGAAAACCACAAGCGCTTGAAGGTGTTCTTGAGTACAAAGATTTATGGCTGGATCAGTTTGCAAGAATTACAAAACGTGGAAGCACAGTCCTTGATTTACGTGCAAAAGAATTTGCTCTTTTAAGATTATTTATGCTCTACCCAGAACAGGCTCTTACTAGAGAATTCATTTTTGATAAGGTGTGGGGTTATAATTTCCTTGGCGAATCAAACGTTATAGAAGTTTATGTCAGATATTTAAGAACAAAACTTGAAGAGATTGAACCGGGAAGGTTAATTCATACAGTGCGTGGAGTGGGATATATTTTAAAATCAGATCATAAGAGCGGAAGCCATAATGATGATGAGTTAATGGATTAAGAAACAGCAATTTTATACTTCAATATAAAAAGCAGAAGAATCCCCAAAATAGTTTGAAAATCTATTAATTACATCAGAAAAATAGTTTAAAAAATATTTATCTTTAATATCATTTTTTAAAATCTGTTTAAAAGTCGTTTTTTGCCAAAAATAAAATGATGTAAAAGGGTCTTTATTTCCTGCTGCTAAATACAGTTTTGTTAGACCTAATCCTTTCACTAGTCCGGGAAGAATTTCATTAGCAAGATATTTTCCGATCCCCTTGGATTGTATTTTAGGATTTACAGCAAAATATTTAAGTATGCCAATATTATTTTCAATATAGATTGCAAAGCAGGCAATTATTTTTTGATTTACATCTATTACTATATAAAAATCCTTATAATTCTCTTTTCCTGTAAAACCAATTATTAACTCGGTTTCTTTTAATATTTCAAGGATTGATTTCCAATCTCTTTCTAGTGCCTTATTTATCTCTAACTGATTAAAAGTCAATTCATCAATCATATACTGATATTATAATAGATACCGAAATCTAGATTAATCGGGGAGTGGCTCAACTTGGTAGAGCGTCCGTTTCGGGTGCGGAAGATTGCGGGTTCAAATCCCGTCTCTCCGAAAAACAAGGTTACAAGTGGAGGTTTTTCCGTAAGCGAAAAACCGGAACGTCAAGAAGGGCTGGCACCAAAGAGCGGAGTGTTTTCTTGAAAACACGGAGCGATATATAAAAACCGGGTGCGAGAGGCCGCAGGTTCAAATCCTGCTTGCCAGATTTATTTATTCTTACCTATTTCAAACAAAAATTCGGGTGCAATATCAGCACCATTTTCCCAGTAAATAGTTTCAAACTCTGGATTTACCTTAACTGTTTTAAAATATTCTACTTTCTTTAAAGGTTCAAAGATTTCTCCATCTAAGTGATTAGACAAATCAACTACTTTTATTTCACCTGAGTTAAACTCAACTTCAAGCTTATAGTCATTTAAATATTTCACTTTTTTAACTGAACGCATATTTTTGCCTCTCAAAATTAATTATACCAATGGCTCAATCTTCTTTAACGGACTCCCTTTTTGAGCCAACTCCCAGTCTGTAATGAGTTCATTTTTGTGCATTTCAGCCCATTCGATTACTAATGAGATTACTTTTGGTGGCAGATTTCCTTCAAGCATCTTTAAATCAGAGATTGAAAAGATTCCAGCTTTATCAGAGTATTTAGCGTGAAAGTGTGGAGGTGAGTGATCTTTGTAAAAGATCATGATTATTATTCCTAAAAATCTGGAAATCTCTGGCATAATTATTCTATTTTAATGTGAAGTAGTAATTTAATCAAACTTGTAACCCAGAGTTACATAGTAAAATACATATATGAATTGGCAGTGGAAAACAATTATTGAACCATTTAAGATTAAATCGGTTGAGCCATTGGGTTTTACTCTAAGAGATGAACGGTTAAAAGTTCTTGAGCAGGCTAATTATAATCTTTTTAAAATTCCAGCCAGTAAAGTTTTAATAGATCTTTTAACAGACTCTGGTACTGCTGCAATGTCAGCTGAGCAATGGGCTGGCATAATGCGTGGTGATGAGTCTTATGCAGGGGCCAGAAGTTTTTTTGTTTTTGAAAAAGCTGTTCAGGATATAACTGGTTATAAAGAAGTTATTCCAACTCATCAGGGAAGGGCGGCTGAAAGAATTTTATTTTCAATAGTAGGTGGAAAAGGGAAATGTATCATTGCAAACAGCCATTTTGATACAACACGGGCAAATACTGAGGCAACAGGAGCTGAAGCACTGGATTTACCAGTAAAAGAAGCTCTGGATTTTGAAAAATCCGGACTATTTAAAGGTGATATGGATATTATTGCCCTTGAAAGAAATTTAAAAGAAAAGGGTCAATCTGTCTCAATGGTAATAATGACAGTTACAAACAATTCACTGGGTGGACAACCTGTTTCAATGAAAAATATGAAAGAGGTCAGTAATATCTGTAAAAAATATAAAATACCGTTTTTTATAGATGCAGCACGATTTGCTGAAAATGCTTACTTCATAAAATTATATGAAAATGGCTTTGAGAATAAAACTCCAAAACAAATTGCAAAAGAAATGTTTTCTTATGCTGATGGCTGTTTAATGAGTGCTAAAAAAGATGCTCTTGTAAATATTGGTGGATTTTTAGCTATGAATAATTCCGCCTGGGCAAAACAGGCAAGAGAAATTGAAATCTTAGGTGAAGGATTTCCTACTTATGGTGGGCTTGCAGGACGTGATCTTGAAGCAATAGCACAGGGTTTAAAAGAAGTTCTTGATGAAGAATATTTAAAGTACAGAATAAAATCAGTTGCTTACCTTGGAGAAGGATTAAAAAAATTTGGTGTTCCTATTGTTGAACCACCGGGTGGACATGCAGTTTATGTAAATGCTAAAAAATTCCTTCCTCATATTCCACCTGAACAATTTCCTGGACAGGCTCTTGTCTGTGAATTATATCTGGAGTCAGGCATTAGAGCATGTGAAATAGGAAGTCTAATGTTCGGAAAACATAATAACGGAAAATTTATTCCTGCTCCTATGGAACTAGTAAGATTAGCAATCCCAAGGCGTGTTTATACCCAGAGTCATATTGATTTTGTAATTGAAGTATTTGGAGAAATTGCAAAAAAGAAAGATCTTATACAGGGACTGAGGATTTTAGAGGCACCTGAATATCTTGGACATTTTACTGCTAAACTTACCCCGGTTTAAAGTTGATTTTGTGGCAAATATATCGCAAAAAAATTCAAATAAGCTAATAAATGAAAAGAGTCCATATCTTCTTCAGCATGCTTATAATCCTGTGAACTGGTATGCATGGTGTGAAGAAGCATTTGAAAAAGCAAAATCCGAAAACAAACCAATCTTTTTATCTATTGGTTATTCGACCTGCCACTGGTGTCATGTTATGGAGAAAGAATCTTTTGAAGATCTTGAAGTAGCAAAATTATTAAATGAATATTTTATATCAATTAAAGTTGATAGAGAAGAAAGACCGGATATAGACAGTGTTTATATGACTGCATGCCAGATAATGAATCAAAGTGGTGGGTGGCCATTAACTGTTTTAATGACCCCTGATAAAAAACCGTTTTTTGTAGGAACTTACTTTTCTAGAGAATCTCGTTATGGTCGAATTGGAATGATGGAGTTGCTTCCAAAAATAAATGAGATGTGGATAAACAAAAAAGAAGAAGTTCTAGAATCAGCAGAACATATAGTAGAAATTTTAAATCAAGTTTCACAAAAAATACAAGGAGAGTTACTTGATAAGAGTACCTTAAAACTTACATATGAACAATTAAGCTCTAGGTATGATCCACATAGCGGAGGTTTTGGAAGTGCTCCTAAATTCCCCTCTCCGCATAATCTCTCGTTTTTACTCAGGTGGTGGAAAAGAAGTGAAGATAAAAAGTGTCTTGAAATGGTTGAAAAAACTCTCAAGTCTATGAGGTACGGCGGGATTTATGATCATATTGGTTTTGGTTTTCACAGGTATTCTACAGATTCAGACTGGCTTGTACCGCATTTTGAAAAGATGCTTTATGACCAGGCTATGCATATAATTGCTTACTCTGAAGCTTATCAGGTAACTGGAAAGAGTGAGTATAAAGAAACTGCCAAGGAAATTATTGAATATGTAAGTAGAGATATGGTTTCACCTGAAGGTGGTTTTTATTCAGCAGAAGATGCTGATAGTGAAGGTCATGAAGGAAAGTTTTATGTCTGGGCAGAAGATGAGATTAAAAAAGTTTTAGATAAAGAAGAAACTGATTTATTTATAAAAACTTTTAATTTTCAAAGAGAAGGTAATTTTCTGAAAGAAGCTACCAGAGAAAAAACAGGAGCAAATATAGTCTATTTAAGCAAAGCAATTTCAGAAAGTAATTTAAAAGAAAAAACTGAAAAAATAAGGAAGAAGCTATTTGAGTATAGAGAAAAGAGGGTTCATCCTTATAAGGATGATAAGGTTTTAACTGACTGGAATGGACTTATGATAGCTGCGCTTTCAAAAGCTTCACAGGTATTTACAGAGCCAGGGTACGCACTGTGTGCCCAAAAGGCTGTTGAGTTTATCTTTAAAAATCTCTGGCAAAAAGATAGGCTTTTGCATAGATATAGGGATGGGGAAGCCTGTATTGAAGGAAATTTAAATGACTATGTATTTTTGATTTGGGGATTGCTTGAATTATATGAAGCTACCTTTGAGACTAAGCATTTAAAAGATGCACTTGAATTAAATGAGTTGTTAATAAAATATTTCTGGGATCATGAAAACTCTGGATTTTATTTTACGTCTGTAAATAATGAAAATCTTATTGTACGTCAGAAAGAAATCTATGATGGAGCAATCCCTTCCGGGAATTCTGTAGCTTTTTTAAATCTTTTGCGTTTGTCGAAAATTACAGGAAATAATGAGTTTGAAAAATATGCAGAAAAATTAAGCAAAGCTTTTTCAAGCGATATCAATAATTCACCAATTGCTTATACGCAATTTATGATTGGAGTGGATTTTAATATTGGACCGACAAATGAAATTGTTATTGCGGGAGATTTAAGAGATGTAGATACTCGAAAAATGCTTACTGAAATTCAAAAAAGATTTACAAATAAAGTCTTGTTATTAAAATCTGATTCTTCCATTGAAAGCGTTTCAAATTATGTAAAGGATAAAGTTAGTATTGACGGAAAACCTACTGTATATATTTGCTCGAACTTCAGTTGTAAAAAACCGACAAATGAGATAAATGAAATGCTTAAATTACTTCTCTAACTTTGCAAGCCTTATTTTTTTAAAGTTACTTGGCCACCATGGATCAATAGTCAGTTCTTTTCTGAAATTAGTGAGTTCATTTATTTGTTCTTTTAATTTATCCCAGCGCTGAACCCATTTATCCGGAATCGGTACTTTATAAAGCATGGGAAAAGTATCCTCTAGAAAAAATCTGCCTTTTGCATGGTGTTCTAACTTAAATTCAAGATCAACTTTTGGATCACTTATAACTTGTCCATGAATTACCCAGCATTCATAGAAAAGTGATCTGCCGGGATCAAAAGAGTCTGTTATCTTTTCACCCCATATATAGGCTCCTGATGGATCAAATCCTTTAAAGTAAAACGCTCCACTAAGCAAATGACTTAGTTCATGTCCAAATGGAGTATGTGGATTTAACTCCCCCTCTACTTCTTTAAATGAATAGCTTGGAGGATCATATATATATACTGTTAAAAGATCATTTTCAAGAATATAATTTTTTTCTGCTTGGAATCCTGTCCACCACCGTTTGTTCATATAGCCCTCGACAAGCTCGGGCTTCCTTTGGTTGATCCCTTTTGTTTGATCGGATTTACCGAATGAATCGGATAAATCCTATCTTTGCAAGTAAGTTTGATTTTCATTTCTTTTATGTTTTGTTCTTGCATATTTCATTTATAATGTAACATTATAAATGATATGACCCCACGTTTTTTTATACCACAAAAAGAAATCAACTGGCAGGAAAAGAAAGCTAACCTTTCAAGCCCTGATCAGCTTCATAAGATTTCACGTGTTTTGCGTCTGAGAATGGATGATCAAATTGTTCTTTTGGATGGAAGTGGCATAGCTTATAATGCACAAATCATTTCATTTCTTCCAAGAGCTGTTCAATGTAGGCTTTTAAGTCGCCGGGCATTAAATACTGAGCCAAACTTAAAAATTACTATTGCACAAGCACTTTTAAAAGGCTCAAAATTTGATTACTCTCTTCAGAAAAATACTGAGATTGGAGTTTATGAATTTATTCCTTTAATTACAGAAAGAACTGTTATAAAATCTGAAGAAAATGAAATCGGAAAAGATGATGATAATAAAATTATCCGTTATCAGAGAATTGTTAGAGATGCAGCAGAACAGTCTGAAAGAGGAATTGTACCGATAGTTCGAAATAGTCTTTCAATAGAAGAACTATGTAAACAAAATCTTTCATCCTTTAGCTTGAAACTTGTGTGTCTTGAGAGATCTCAGACAAATGGGATAAAAGAAGTTTTAAACAGCATTCAGGATAAAGTTCAGAAAGTATTAATTGTTATAGGACCTGAAGGTGGTTTAAGCGAAAGTGAATCAAAACTCCTTACGGTAAATGGGTTTACCCCTGTGTCTTTAGGTAAAAGAATACTTAGAGCTGAAACAGTTGGAATGGTAATATCCAGTATTTTGTTTTTCTATTTTAACGAACTTAAATAAACTATTGTTGTCTTGGCTGAGGTTTTTCCTGTGGATTGGGGTTTAATCTGTTGTAAAGATTTTGAGCATGTGCAGGATTTACAAAACTATGACCTTGAATTGCCTGTTGTTGCGCAGCATGTAATTGTTGTTTGTGTGCATTGTCTCTGTGTTTTGGAGCTTCCTCAACAAGCTTAGCCGCAAGTTGCAATACCAGTTCTCTTAAATCCTGTGAGTTGTTTACCACATGATCAATATCTACATTATTGATTTTTTGCCATACAGCATCAAAAACTTCAAATGTAATATTTTGTCGGGCATTTGCCATGGCTATTAACCTGAGTCGTGGATTAATAATTTTATTTGCTTTAGCATTGATTCCAAACTGAAGAAATAAATTATTTAATCTGCTCTCGACGGTTTTTTCTGAAATGCCAAGTATTTTCCCAGTTGTTTTATTTGAAAGTCCAACTGCTACAAGTAAAAGTGTTGCAGTTTGATCTTCTGAAAGCAACTCATTGGGTGGTTCCTGTGAAGGGAAATATCTAAGTTTATGTGCGTGATAACATTTTGCTACAAGTCTTGATCTTGGATTTAAGTGTCCATTTGTATCATGAATTTTTGCAAGACGAATCAACATTGTAGTAATTGACTCAATATTTTTTGTAGAAAAATTTAAATCTTCTGCAATAGAAAGATTCGACCATCCGCTGGCAATAAGTTGAAGAACTCTTTTGCGACTCGGATTATATTTAATTAAAAAATCTGGTGCAATTGAAACTTGAACAATGTCTTTTGCTGGATTATTGTTGTTGGGGTTATCTGTTGAAAGCACAAGCAGTCTCCTTATATTTAAGTGATAACTGTTAGGTTTATTCCCAGTAATAATCTTTATCAATCTAAAATAATCGATTTAACTTAGGGAAAATGCTTTACTTTTTTGTCTTTATTTAGAAGAAAATCTCTGAAACCTTAGATATATCTAGATAATTATTCAGATGTTAGATTGTTAAGGGATGTCTTTGCTGGCTGGCATAGAGAAATAGGGCTACTCTACATAATATTAAGGATTAGTAAAATAATCCCTTAAAAACCTTAAATTATTTAATCTAGGTATCTTAATTTAAAGGGAAAAGCCTTAAATCTTAAAAATAATTTATAATGTTCAATTGTAAGATGTCATATGACAGAGTAAAGATGCTTTATATATAAGAAGGAATAGTTTCAATGAGCGTAGGAAATTCCAATTTAACAGGTTTAACACCCAGAGTACCTCAGGTTCAAAAACCAGTACAGGCAAATCAGGCTAATCGTTCTGATTCATCACCTCGTGGAAATGCTATAGCAAATGCAAACAGTCCGGCACCAGCAGCTCCAGCTGTTAGTGCACCGGGTTCACCAGTAGCTGCAGCTATTGGTGGGACAACTGCTCCAGCAGGAAGAAACGCAGCACCAGCTGCAACGTCATCCCCCCAATCAACACAATTAGGTTCTTTAGCAGCAGCAGCAGCAATGGCTTCAAGTCCAGCACTACTTGCATCTTTAGGTGCAGCAGCACTTACTACAAATAGAGGAAGAGTAAGTTCTATCTCAGGAGATGCAGGAGAAGAAGTTGGAGATGTAGATAGAGCAGAATCAGAAGAACAATCAGATGCATTACAGGAAGCTGATACAGAACAAGGATCAGGCGAAATAAATGCAGCAGGATCTACTTCAGGCCCATCAGCATAGTTTTTTATATAGCCCTCGACAAGCTCGGGCTTTTTTTTTATGCTTCAGACAAGCTGAAGCTTCCATCTGTCAAGTCTTACATCTGATCGGATTTACCGAATGAATCGGATAAATCCTATAACTGCAAGATTATAATATTAGTAAATGAAATCAAATATAAAAAAAATCCTATCTCTCCTAAAAAAAGATTACTCAAAAGTTAAATGTGCTCTAAGTCATAGAAATCCTCTTGAGCTTTTAATAGCAACAATTCTTTCAGCTCAGTGTACTGATGAAAGAGTAAACATGGTGACAGAAAAACTTTTTAGAAAGTATAAAAAAGTGAAAGATTATGCAAATGCAGATATAAGAGAGTTTGAGAAAGATATATATTCGACAGGGTTTTATAGAAATAAAGCAAAAAATATAATTTCAACCTGTCAGATCATAGATAAAAAACACAAAGGAAAAGTCCCAGATGATTTTGACAAATTATTAGAGCTCCCGGGGGTAGCTAGAAAAACTGCAAATTGTGTAATGGGTAATGCTTTTAATATTCCATCAGGTGTAGTGGTTGATACTCATGTGTTAAGAATTACACAAAAGCTTGGTCTTACTAAAAATATTGATCCAAATAAAATAGAGCAGGATCTTATTAAAATTCTTCCGAAGAATGAATGGATAAATTTTAGTCATATGTTAATCTGGCATGGAAGAAAAGTTTGTGATGCCAGAAGACCAAAATGTGAAATTTGTTCTTTAAGGAAATTGTGTCCATCATCAACTATAAATAGGTAGTGTGTTACGTATCTAGAGTGAATTTTTTTAATAACCTTGGTGCAAATTCGTCAAGAGCTAATTTTGCAAGTTCTTCTTCTGTAAAATTTTCAATCCTCTTTGTACGCTTTGGAATCTTAAGCATTTCAGAATACATATCAAAAAAACTAATATTTTTACCTATGATTTTATCTTTGAGGCAATATAAAACCTGTGCAAGCATGTGGATTTGCTTATCTAAAAGTTCTTTTAGAGGATATTCTTTTAACCATTTGTCACGTAAAGAAATCTCTAGCTTTTCAAATCGTAGATGATTTTCAAAATCCGGTGTATCTAAAAAGTTTTTTAATGTCTGTAGTTCTGGGTTTGCTTCTTTGTGAAATCCATAACAGACATTTTCTTTTACGCTGTAATTTGCTGTGACTGTATTTCTGGAATCATCAATCATAAATTTGGCTTCAAGTGGAAAAATTCTGCATGCAAATGGTCTGTCCATATAAACTTTGCAGGCTCCATTGTCATCTAAATTTGGGCATTCTGCTTTATCTGTCCATTTTATGTATGCTCTTGGAAGATTTGTATCTTCTTCTATTTTTACCTGAATTAAATCAAGCGTATTTAAATCAGTCCGTTTGTCTAATAATTTATAAACATCATAGACTGATAACTGTAATAAACCCACATGTTCTTCTCTGCAGCATGTTCCCCAGCATTTCTCAGCACAGGTAAAATCAAAACTTCCTTTTTCATTTATAGAAACACTTTTGTATTTTTTATTTATGAACTCACGTAGATTGTATTTCATTAGATCAATTCTAGTTCCTCAAGTTTTTCCAGTACTTCATGTGCATGATTTTCGCAGTCAACTTTATTAAATACATAAGCAATTTTTTGATCAGATCCTATTATAAAAGTAGTTCTAACTGTTCCCATTACCTTTTTTCCATACATATTTTTTTCCTGCCAGACGCCAAAGGCTATATGTACTTTTTTGTCAGTGTCGGAAATTAGTGTAAATGGTAAATCGTATTTGGAAATAAAACCTTGATGTGATTTCTGACTGTCTTTGCTTATGCCCAGTATTACTACATTCTTCTTTTTAAAGGTTGAATGACGATCTCTTAAGCTACAGGCTTCTTTAGTACAGCCCGGAGTATTGTCTTTTGGATAAAAATATAAAACCACTGTTTTCCCTTTAAATTGTTTTAAAGAAACCTTATTTCCATTTTGATCAAATGTTTCAAAATCAGGAGCTTTATCTCCCATTTGTATTATTTCGCTTTTTGTTTTTGTGCTAGGCTCTGTCATAAATAAGCTCCCCCTTACAATGTACCTTTTCAATACCGGACTTACATTTAGTAATCACTCCAATTTTAAAACTTTTAAAACCAATTGCGTGTATTTCATTAATAATATTTTTTTCATCCTCCTTATTTAATATAAGAACCATTCCTATTCCATTATTAAAAGTTTTTAACATTTCATGGTTTTCAATATTTCCTTCTTTTTGAATTATCTTAAATATCGCAGGTCTATTCCATGAGTTTAGGTCTATAGTGCATGAAATATTTTCAGTGAAAATCCTCGGAATGTTTTCTGTAAGTCCACCACCGGTAATATTTGCAATTCCTTTCAGTTTAAATTTTTTAGTTAAAGTAGCAATTAATTTTGTATAAATAAAAGTTGGCATTAATAAAACCTCACCAATGGATTTACTTAAATCCTTATGCTTAAAATTTATATCCCATTTAGCAGTTTCAAATATAACTTTTTGGGCTAAGCTATAACCATTACTGTGTAAACCTGAGCTTTCTACTCCTATTAAAATATCATCTTCATTTATATTTTTCCCATCAATGATTTTACTTTTTTCTACGACTCCAACTGCAAAGCCAGCGAGATCATACTCATCATTTTTATAAAAACCTGGCAGTTCTGCAGTTTCTCCGCCAAGCAATGTACAGTTTGATTGTATGCAGCCATCTGAAATTCCTTTTATGATTTCTTTTGCTTGCTCTGGTGAAAGTTTTCCTGTAGCAAAATAATCTAAAAAAAATAATGGTTCTGCTCCACAACAGATAAGATCATTTACACACATGGCAACTAAATCAATTCCAATAGTTTCATGTTTATTTAATTTAAATGCTAATTTTAATTTTGTACCAACACCATCAGTGCTTGCTACCAATACTGGTTCTTTATAACCTTGTGGAATATTAAATAGTCCACTGAAGCCACCTACCCCGGAAATCAGTTCAGGTCTGTATGTTCTCTTTGCAAGTGGCTTAATATATTCAACAGTCTTATTACCTGCTTCTATATCAACTCCAGAATCTTTATATGTAAGTTTAGAATTCATCATTTAAAATGATACATTATGGAAGCAAATAATTTTTTGTACTTCTTGATGTGGGTAGCTATAGGTTATCTGTTCGGCTCAATTCCAACAGGATATTGGATTGGAAAGTTAAAAGGTATAGACCTCACTACGATAAGTAGTGGTAGTACAGGAGCTACAAATGTTTTAAGAAATCTTGGCAAGGGCCCAGCTTTACTGACATTAATTATTGATGTTTTAAAAGGTTTTTTCCCTGTTTATTTTGCAAGTAAGTTTGTGCCATGTTCTATTACTGTGGTCTGTGTTGGGATTTTTTGTCTAATTGGACACAGTAAATCAATATTTTTAAAATTTAAAGGAGGAAAATCTTCTGCAACAACTTTGGGTGTAATGTTTGCACTTAGTTGGCAGATTGCAATAATTTCTTTTTTAATCTGGCTTGTTGTGGTTTATACATCTAAATATTCTTCACTTGGGTCAATAGTTGCAGGACCATTTGTTCCATTCTGGTTTTATTTATTTCATAAACCACTGGCTTATATTGTGTTTAGTATTTTTGCAGTAATCTATATAGTGTTTATCAGGCACAAGGAAAATATTCAAAGACTTTTTAAAGGAACTGAACCTAAGATTGGTGAATAGGCGCATGCTGCGGGATGCACTTACTTAGACATTTACAAACCAAGTCACCCATTTCTTTTGTGCTGACTTGCTTGCATCCATCTTGCATTATGTCTTTTGTTCTATACCCTGCATTTAAAATTTGTTTTACTGAATTAAAAATTGCATCGTGAATTTTTTCATTGTTAAAACTATACTTAAACATCATTGCGATAGATAGCATCATAGCTATTGGATTTGCAATATTTTTACCGGCAATATCTGGTGCACTTCCATGAACTGGTTCAAAAATAGCTGGATAAGTACCATCGCCAAGTGAAGCACTTGGTAGCATTCCTATACTTCCTGTAAGCATTCCTCCCTCATCAGATAAAATATCCCCAAATAAGTTTTCAGCAAGAATTACATCAAACTGCCTTGGGTTTTTAATTAATTGCATTGAAGCATTGTCTACATATAAATGAGCAAGTGTTACATCGGGATAATTTTTTGAAACCTCAGTGACTACATCTTTCCACAGTTGTGAAACATCCAGAACATTTGCTTTATCTATTGAAGTAACTTTCTTCTTTCTTTTTCTTGCAATTTCAAAAGCTACTTTTGCTATTCTTTTTATTTCAGATTCAGTGTAAACCATGGTGTTAAAGCCAACTTTTTCACCGTTTCTTACTTCAATACCTCTTGGTTTTCCAAAATATAATCCGCCGGTTAATTCCCGGATTACAATTAAATCAACTCCACTTAAAACTTCTTTTTTAATTGTTGAACTATCTGAGAGAGGTTCAAAAATAATTACCGGTCTAAGATTTGCAAAAGTACAGAGTCCTGCTCTAAGTCCAAGTAGACCGCTTTCAGGGCGCTTTTCTCGTGGTAGATTATCGTATTTTGGACCGCCAATTGCAGCAAGAAGCACTGCATCTGATTTTTTGCAGGTATTTAAAGTATCTTCTGGAAGAGGTATGCCATGTTTATCTATAGCAACTCCGCCAAAATCTTTTTTTATAATTTCAAATTTATAATTAAACTGACCTTCAATTTCTTTTAATAATTTTTCTGCTTCAAGAGATACTTCAGGTCCAATGCCATCTCCACTGAGTAATGTTATTTTTTTTTCCTGCATTTATTTCTCCTGTACTATAGAAATAATATTATAAACCTATAAACACTTCAGGATATGTCATTCTCATGGAAATTGAAATCTAGAAGAGGTATCTAACTTATCTGGATTCTTGCTTTTGTGGGAATAGCATCTACTAGTTAACGATTTCTTGTTTTTATTGCTTCATAAAGAGAATTATTAATAGTGCCATCTACTCCGCTTCTAACCAATCTTTCTGTTTCAGTTATTTCTTTATCAGGTTTTTCTTTCCATACCCAGGGATAAATTTTTAAACCTTCACTGTGAATTATGTCTATTGAGCTATTTGTAACTTGTTCAAATGGTGGATTAATGATGTTAAAGTTATACTGCCTTCTAAGAGCTCTAATAGTTTCTAAACTGTTGCCTTGATCAGTTTCATGCTGATAAACATTATAAGCAGTAGTAATTTTAGGATTTAATTTTTTAACTTCATCTAGTGCAGAACCTACAAAAGACAGAATATAAACTTGATCGATAAGATTGTTTCTTTCAATAAAACTTACCACTTCTTTTACCAATCTTTGAAGATAGGCTCTATCATCTGGTTCAATATCATATGGGAATTTCAACTCAATAAGAAGTTTTTTACCTTGTGGTATAGGCAATACTTCTTCAAGCTTAGGTATTCTTGCTCCAAGAAATGGTGCTATTATCTTGTTTAATTCAGCTCTATATAGTTCTTTTAAGGTATAGTTGCAAATCAGTCTTTTATTGTCATCACCAGGTATCGAAAATACCCTGCCTAAATTATCATCGTGATAGACTACAAGCTCTCCATCCTGTGTAAGGTGAACATCAAGTTCAATTCCATCTGCTCCTTCCCTCCAGGCTGCCTGAAAAGAATCCACAGTATTTTCAATAAATCTTGAATTAAGCGGATTACCGGGATTTCCCCTGTGTCCAATAATAATTGGCTTAAGTGAATTAACCTGCATTGGAATCATACAATATTTAAAAGATTTTAATTGTTTTTTATTATAACACTCTTAATCTTTTAAAGTAACTCTTCTCTGCTCTATTTTGTGTCTTAACTCTTCAAGCTCTTTTGAAAAGCTGCTTTGAGCAGGAGCTTGGGGTTGTATGTTAGGAACCTGATTGGCTGTTTCTTCATGTTTTATGTTTTGGTCAGACACATGCTCTGACTCTGTATTTTGTTTCTGTTCTGCAATCGGTTCCCCTGGAATAATATTTGGTTGAGTGAGAAGGTTATCCATTTGCTCTTTTTCTTTTTGCTGTTCTTTAATTTTCTTTTTTTCTCCCCTGGCAAGCTTATACTTAGACCATTTAGTTTTTAGACTTTCACCGCTTGGTTTAATAATGATGGATTTTCCACTTATAATATTTAAAGGTGTTTCTTCTACATCTTTTAAGGGTTTTATTACCTGTAACTCATTAATCTTAGCCAGCTCTACTTTGTCTAAATTGTTTATGTCTTTTTCTCGAGCAGTGTTTGCTTCTTCAAAACTTTGTCCTATTCCTTCTACAAGTAAATCACTTCTATGATTTAAGTGAGATGTAACGTAATCGTCCTGTTCTTTTGTTAAAGTAGGAACATCATTTCTGTTTTTAAATATTGCAAAACCTGAGTTTTTACCCCTTGCAGCTAATAGCTCCTTTGAAAGACTTTCATCTGTTACTCGTTCTACATCAGGACTGTTTACAGCTTCAAGGATTTTATTTGTTTTTTGTTCAAGCTCTGCAATTTGATTTACTTTTGTTCTGGTTAATGTAGGATATGGTTTTGTTCTAAGTGAAGCTGTATCTGTTATTTCAGTGTTGGCAGTGTTTGCTTGTGCTGTTATAGGAACTTCTTTCCCTTCAACTTTATTTATGTAAACTATTATATTTGCTTTGGTTTGTATATCTGTAATGAAGGATTTAAAAGGATCTGTATCATTTGTCTTATTGTCAGCCAGAACCTCTTGTTTTACAAGATCATAAACCATCTTTTTTCTGATTTCATTTTCCGCATCCTGGACTGTTGCATTGTTTTGTTTTAGAAAATCTAGAAATGGCAGAATGCCACCCTGTTTTGAAATTAAAAGATCTAATTTCTTTGTAACTTCTTCATTTGGAACTATTAGATTTCTGGACTTTGCTTCCTGCAAGACAAGAATTTCATCTACCATTTGAGTTATAAGTTCCTGTCTTTTTTTTGACTCATAATATTTTTCAAGTAAAAGGTTTTCAGCCAGTTTATTTTTTATGTTTGCTATTGGAATGTTGTTCTTTTGGGCATTTGAAATCAGGTTCTCTATGTTTCCATTTTGTGAGATTAAATCATCCACGGCTTTATCCACTTCGTTAGGCTTTATGCTAAATCCTTCTGCTCTAGCTTTGTTTAAGTATTCTATCCTTTTATTAATGATTTCAGGATTTACGTAATCAGGTGAAAATAAATCAAAATTTAAACCCAAATAAAATTTTTTCATTTGTGCATTTAATAACCTATTGAATTGACTTGTAAGGAGTTCTTCGCCATTTACTGTTCCAATAATTTCAGTATTAGAATCTGTAGCAAATGCTGGTATAAGTAGACTTAAAATAAATAAAAAGATAATTAAAAAATATTTTTTCATTATTTCCCCTTAATCTTTATATTTTAAAATAAAACTATTCTGTTTGTGTTAATAAAACCAGTTAGGCTATCTTTTTATTACTATTTGCAGATCTTAGTTTTGATAGCAGTTCAAAAAGTAAATCAAGCTGTTCTTTATAGCTTAAATTGACTGTCTTAACCAATATATGAGAATTAGATTCATTTCCAGTTCTTATACTTGATTTAAATGAAGTTCTTTGTATAAGATTTCTTGGAAGCAGTTTCTGGATGCCAAGCCATCTGTCAAGTCTTAAATTGCTGTCTATTTTAATATTCTTACTTTCGGAAGGTGGTGGTCCGCCAGCTTCTGATTTTATATATTTTATGCCAAGCTGACTGGCAAGAATTCTTAATTCAACTATTCTAATTAGATTTTCAACTTCTGATGGAGGATTTCCAAAACGATCTTTCCATTCAGAATTAATCAATTCAAGTTCTTTACTTAATCTTACGCCGGCAAGACGTTTATATTCAATAACTTTTTGCTGTTCATCTTCAATATAAGTGTTTGGTATGTAAGCGCTGATGTTTATGTCTATAAGTGTTTCAAGCTCTACATCATGCACTTCAAGACCTCTAAGTTTATCTACAGCTTCATTTAAAAGCTGACAATAAAAATCAAATCCTACTGAAATCATATGTCCATGCTGTTCAGAGCCAAGAATATTTCCAACTCCTCTTATTTCCATGTCGCGAAGTGCAATTTGATACCCTGCTCCGAGACTTGTAAACTCTTTAATAGATTGGAGTCTGCTTTTTGCAGTGTCAGATAAAACCTTATCCTGTTTATAAAGGCAGTAAGCATATGCCTGATATTCAGCTCTTCCAACCCGTCCTCTTAGCTGATACATCTGTGCAAGTCCCATATAATCGGCATTATCAATGACTATAGTGTTTACATTTGGAATATCAATTCCTGACTCAATGATTGTCGTGCAAACAAGAAGATTATATTTCTTTAAAAGAAAATCGAGCATAACATTTTCAAGTTCTTTATCTCCCATCTGCCCATGTGCAATTGCAATTTTTGCTTCAGGTACAAGATCATGTAAAAATGCTGCAGTCTGGTTAATTGATTCAACCCTGTTATGAACAAAATATACTTGCCCACCTCTTTCAAGCTCATGAAGAATAGCTGTTTTTATAACGGTTGGTTTAAACTCTCCCACGAAAGTTTTAATGGGTAAACGGTTTGCAGGTGGTGTTGTGATTAATGACATATCTCTTGCGCCGGATAATGCCATATGCAATGTACGTGGAATTGGTGTAGCACTGAGAGTTATAACATCCACACTAACTCGCAGTTGTTTTAATTTTTCTTTGTGAATTACACCAAATCTTTGTTCTTCATCAATTACAACAAGTCCCAGATCTTTAAAATTAATATCTTTTTGTAATATTCTGTGAGTTCCTATGACGACATCAACTTCGCCTAAAGTCAGTTTAGCTATTACTTTTTTTTGCTCAGCTGGACTTACAAATCTGCTGAGTAAGCCTATTTTGACTGGGTATGGGGCTAATCTTTCGGAGATTACATTATAATGCTGCTGGGCAAGGATTGTTGTGGGTACAAGTATTGCAACCTGTTTGCCGGATAAAACAGCTTTAAATATTGCTCTTATTGCTACCTCTGTTTTTCCAAAGCCCACATCTCCGCAGATTAATCTATCCATAGGCTTTGTCGTTTCCATGTCAGCTTTTGTGTCACAAATTGCTTTCCACTGATCAGGAGTTTCTGTATATGGAAAAGCTTCTTCCATTTCTATTTGCCAGACTGAGTCTGGGTTAAATGCAAAGCCAGCCATTTTTGATCTGGCAGTATACAGATTTAAAAGATCTTCTGCAACTTTTTTAACTGCTTTCTTTACTTTTTTCTTTGTTAATTCCCAGTCAGATCCACCAAGCCTTGAAAGCTTTGGTACTACCTCAGCTGAACCTCTGTATCTGTAAAGGAGGTTGATTTGTTCTACTGGCAAATAAAGCTTTCCATCACCAGCATATTCAACCATTAAATATTCACGCTCGGTATTATCAAGCGTCATTTTTACAAGACCACGATATTTCCCAATACCATGTTTTATGTGGACTATACAATCATTTGGTTTTAAATCTTCTATGTTTGAGTAATAATCATATTTCGCTGATTTTGTAGTTTTCTTTAAAAGAGCAGGATTTCTTTTTATGCCAAAGATTTCTTGATCAGTAAGAACAATAATATTTTTATATACAATTTTAAAACCATTTGTTGTACCTTCTCGGCTTATAAAAATATTATTTCTTGCATATTCCTCATCTTTTAAACCTTCTGTAAAAACAGATGGAATATTCCACTCTGTTAATATTCCTTTTACTCTCTGCGGTTGATCGCTAAAAATGATAATTTTATTTTTGAGTGAAATCCATTCTTTTATTTTTGCAGTAAATATTTCAATTTGATTATGAAATCTTTCGGGTGGATCAAAGCATAAGTTTATAGAACTCTGATTTGGTTTGTCGAAAAGTTCAAATCTTTCAATAAAAGATGTAGAATATTTTTTTAGATTTTTCATCGTGAATTCAACATCATTCAGGAGTAAATCCGGCAGAGGAATTATTTTTTTTGTTTTTTCCAGCTCACGTTTTATTTCAAGGTTTCTTTGGTGCCAGCTTTCTACTGCTATTGCATTGGCTTCCCAATCGTCAATTAAGAATAAGGCTTCAGAAGGCAAGTATTCAAAAAGTGAAGACTGTCTCTGGTTTGTAAGTTGTGAATAGTATTCAATGCTTTCTGTATATGTGTTTGTCTTCAATTGATCAATTTCTATTTTTGCAATTTCATCTAAGCTTTTATCTTTTTTTGATAATTCAAGAATTTTTCTGGTAATAATTTCAATATCTGGTTCACAAATGTAATAGCGAGGGGTTATTATAATGCTCTGTATAGTGTCAAGAGATCTTTGAGTCGTTGGTGAATAAGTTCTTATTGATTCTATTTCATCTCCAAAAAATTCTATTCTACTTGGCTCGCCACATAGTGGATAAATATCAAAAATATCTCCTCTGATGCTAAACTCTCCGCGATTTGTTACAACTTGTGTTTTTTTATAGCCAATATTAACTAGTCTTTTAGCCAGACTTAAAGGTTCTGTTTTTGAATCCAGATTGATTTCAAATGTATAATTTTTAAAGTCTTCTTTATTCCAGAGTTTATCGAGAAGACATTTTGCAGTGCTGATTATTAAACAGGGATTATTGTTATTTATCAGGTGAAGGAGGATTTTACTCTGATGCGAAATTACCTCTGCATCGCTTGAAATTTGATCATAAGCTGATACTTCCTGTGAACAGAAATAAAATACGGGTGCACTAGTTAATCCAATAATTTCATGATAAAGATTTAATGCTGAATTAATATCAGAGGCTAGATAAACAATGGGTCTATTAACTGAGTGTATTAAAGAAGTAAGAAAAAATCCTTTTGCTGAATCAGTTATGCCATGAAAATATAACTCCTGAGACTTTTGAGCTTTTAAGCGTGGAATTACTGTAAGTCCTACAGTGCTTTCAAGAAATTCATTTATTAATTTATTGATTATCATTGGAATTTTATACCCATATGGATACTAGGTTCTATCAGGGATTTTATAAAACATCTTAAAAAAAGGCATTTGTTAATTTTAACATGGTGGGATGGTAGGTTTACTAAATCTTTAAATCGTAAGCTATTTTTATAGCCGAGGGGACACTTTTTTGTTCGACTAAAAGCTAAAAGCCAATAGCTATAAGCTGAATAAGGTGGGAAACTCCTATAACCAGTCCCCATTTTACTTATTTTTACTAGAATTAACTAAACTTGAATATATTTGGGTATAATAGATTGCAAAGGATGTTATAAAAATGCACAAAAAAGATAGAGTACAAATACCGATAACAACAGAAAAAAAAGAACTTCTTGAAGTTAAGTCACACCAACTAGGTTTTGATTCTATTACTGATACTGTACGTTATTTAATTAATTGTTTTTTAAATGGGAAGATAAATATTTCTATAAATACTGAACAAGTTGAAACTCTTAGTAAAGAAAGCGAAGTGGAAGTTTTAGAAAGCCTTTTAGAAAAAGCTAAAGGCAAAACTATAAAGACAGATCCCTATGATAAAAGCTTCCATAAGCAGGTTTTAAAGTTTGCTGATGAATAAAAAGTATCAACTTGAGTTTACTAAAAAAACAGCAAAGAAGTATAAAAAACTTACTACCAATAATAAGCAACTCCAAGAAAAGGTGCAAGAGATACTTAAAATTCTGGTTGACAATCCTTTTAATTCAAAACTAAAAACACATAAAGTACAGATTGCTAATTATGGTATTGTATATAGCTCAAGAATTACACAAGACATAAGAATAATTTGGGATATTGAAAACGATAAGGTAACTATTATTTTGCTAGATATTGGTGGGCATTCAGGCAGTAAAGGTGTTTATAAGTAAAAAATGAACTAAGCAGCTTTCAACCCCAGGTTAAAATCTACCAGGTGGGAAACATCGTTAACTAGTACGTTATCCACGAAATAGATGCTGGTGATTTATGTATTTTTTCCGGAGGGACACATTTTGGAGCTCTGAACGCAAGTGAAGAATCAAAAATGTTTGTCCCGAATTAGAGCTTGTAAAAAATACCCATAGGCAAGGAATTAATAGATGAAGTACTAGTCCTTCCCCAAGTTTAATAAGACAACTTACGTTATAGCGGTGAACTTTTACACAAACCTTTGTGCTGCATTTCTAATAAAACAGTATATGTGGGTAATATGTATAATGTTTCATTTTCTTCCAAAGTTTTTAAGGACTGATTTATTGCAGAAACAATATTTTCATTTACTTTAATTAAATCATCTTTAATGTTTGCATATTTTAATCTAAGAGCCATATCATAAGCTCTTTTACCGGAGACGAAAATTTCTTTTTTGTGATTAGATAAAAAATCAAATCTTGCATCCCATAGCCAGGAAACATCTCTTCCATCAGCATAGTTATCATTTATAGCAATTAAAAATCTTGTATTTGGAAAATTGCTTAAAGTTTTTAAAGTTTCCGTGGTGCCTGTTGGATTTTTAATCAGGTATACCCAGGCAGTTGAAACACCCTGGTGTGGTGTTTTTACGATGATTTTTTCACCTCTTCCAAAAATTGTTGAATATGCTTGAAAAGCTTTTTGAATCTGCATGGGTGTAACATTTGATATAGATTTTGCAATTGCAGTAGAGCAAATAGCATTGTATAAATTAAATAGTCCTATCTGAGAAAGAAAAAAATTATTGTTTGTGTTTTCAAAACCAGTTCCAAAAATATCAAAGTTAGTAGTTAAGTGATCCGCTTTGATTTTGGTTGCAAGAAAATCTATATGTGGTCTCTCTAAATTACATTTTGGACATTTATAATTTCCTAAATGAGCAAGCGTGTTTGTGGAAAAGACGAGATCTGATTTACAGTGCGGGCACATAGTTGTTTCTTTTGAATCTGATAGCCAGGTATTATTTGATTTTTCTGTGTAATTGGTTTCAAGAGCTGGCTTACCATTTAAATCAATTCCATAAAATATCTTTTTGTTTACTGTTCTAAGAAATGCTACTTTTGCATCATCTGCATTTAATATGATAATGGTGTTTTTATTGTTGTTTATTCCTTTTTCAATTAATTTGGCTGTGGTGTCAAGTTCTCCAAAGCGATCCAGTTGATCTCTAAATAAATTAGTGACTGCAATAACATCAGGTTTGATTTGTAATGTAAGCAAAGGCAGTGTGGCTTCATCTACTTCAAGAAGTATGCAATCAAATTTAATGTGACCAAAAATATTTGAATAGTGACAGAAAGCAGTAACTATCCCTGAAAGTAAGTTTGCACCTGATTTATTGTAAAGGACTTTTTGTCCTGTTGCCTGTAATATGCTTGCAAGTAAGCCACAGGTAGTACTTTTTCCATTTGTACCTGTTATTAAAACAATTTTTGTTTCTTTTTTGATCTTGAAAAACTGTATTATATCTTTTTTAATTTTTAGAGCAATTTTACCGGGAAAATTAGATGCCTGCCCGATGCCAGAAAGTGAAATTAATAAACTCAAAATTTTTGCAGTCCACAGAGAAAGTAAAAAACTAAAATTATTCATTGTTACCCTGGTGGCCATTTATGAAATCTTCCACCCAGAACATGTAGGTGAATATGATAAACGGTTTGCCCGCCATTATCACCGGTGTTAAGAACTATTCTAAAACCGTCATTTAAACTTAGTTTTAAAGCTACTTCTTTTGCTGTAAGTATTAGCTTACCGAGAATTTCTTTGTCTTCAACTTCAAGCAGATTTTTATAATGTTTTTTTGGTATTACAAGTACATGTGTAGGACTAACAGGCTTTATATCATCAAATGCAATAAACTCATCATTTTCAAAAATGATTTTTGTCTGCATCTCTTTATTTGCAATTTTGCAGAAAATACAATCTGAACTCATAATAAGATATATTATAAGCATTATAATGATAAAGCGATAAGAAAATGCAAAAACCGCAAAACAATACGATATTAAACAATATTATTGAGAAAATAAAAACTTCTAAAAGAAGCATTGTATTTTCTCATCAGAATCCTGATGGCGATACTCTAGGTTCCATGCTGGCTTTAGGGGCTTTATTGAAAAAAATCGGACATGTAGTAGATCATGTAATTTCTGATCCTGTGCCTGAAATATATAAGTTTTTGCCTTATACCGATCTAGTTAAAACACCGGATGATCCTTTGGTTAGCCAGAAACATGATTTAGCTTTTTCTCTTGACTGTGGTTCTTTAAAAAGACTGGGAAAGGCAAAAGATATCTGGCTTAAAGCAGATACAACTATAAATATTGATCATCATATATCAAATGAGAATTTTGGAAAAATTAATTTTATTGAAGCTGATGCAGTAAGTACAGGACAAGTTGTATATGAATTGGCTAAAGCGTTAAACTTAAAAATCACAAAAGAGATTGCTACTCTTTTGTATACTACTTTGCTTACAGATACAGGGTGTTTTTCAAATTCAAAAACGAATGCTTCTGCACTTATATGGGGTGCAGAGTTAATTAATCTTGGTGCAGAGCATGAAAATGTTTACAGAAAAGCGTTTCTGGAAAAACCACTTAAGGCAATTAAGCTTTTTGGCTGTGCTTTAAGTAATATTAATTCTATAGAAAATGGTCAGATTTTGTGGACTGTTGTAAAAAAAGATTTAATGAAAAGTTTTTCTGCAACAGGAGAAGATACTGAAGATATAGTAGATTATATGATGAGAACAAAAGGGGTAGATGTAGGAATATTCTTTAGGGAAGATGAAACAGAAACAAAAGTCAGCCTCAGGTCAAATACTAATAAAGTTGATGTCAGTGAAATAGCAATGTCTATGGGTGGCGGTGGACATAAAAGAGCTGCAGGTATAAATTTTAAAAAGCCTTTTTTGGAAGTTAAGGATTTAATCCTTGAAAAAGTAATATCAGAACTTAAGAAATAAATGTTAAATAGAAAATATAAATTGTCAGTAATTATTGCAGGTGCAGGAAATTCTCAGCGTCTTGGTAGTCAAGAGCTTAAGTCAAAACAATTTCTTTTAATTGAAGGCAAGCCATTGCTTTATTACTCTATTGAAAAATTTTTGCAGCTTAAAAATTTATTTGAAATTGTTGTTGTGACAAATGACATTGATTCTACAAATGAGTTATTGAGTGAAAATAAAAATTTAAAAGAAGTAAAAGATGTAAAAATTAAAACTGTACTTGGAGGCAAACTCAGGCAGGATTCTGTTTATAATGGATTTAATGCTCTTGATAATCTAACTGATTTGGTTTTAATTCATGATGTGGGAAGACCGCTGTTTAAATTATCGGATGTCGAAAAGTGTATTGAGAAAGCCATTGAAACTAAGGCAGCAATACTTGCAGTACCAGTTGTAGATACTATAAAAAAAGCTATATCTGATAAAGACGAATTATTGGTTGAGAAGACTATTGATAGAGAAGAACTTTATTTAATTCAAACTCCTCAGGTGTTTTCCCGTGAGTTATTGGCAGATATTTATAATAAGATATATAAAAATAATAGTTCTAATGGTCAGTTTGTAGTTACCGACGAGGCATCAATGATAGAACTTCTTGGAAAACCTGTTAATCTTGTAATAGGTGATAAAAAAAATATAAAAGTAACTTACCCTGAAGACTTAGAAATAGCAATAGCAATTTTAAAAGAAGAGAAAAAATTAAAATCAGAAAAAGTTTCAGTATAGAGTCAATTGAGTAGAAAAATGACTGATCAGATAAAAGTAAAAGTACCAGCATCAACGTCAAATCTTGGACCTGGTTTTGATACATTGTCTCTGGCACTGGATCTGTTTAATGAATTTACTTTTAGAATGACTAAAGATGGTTTAAAAATTAATCAGCAAAATTCCAGTAAACTGCCTGAAGACAGTACAAATCTTGTTTATAGAGCATTTTGTGAACCCTTTAAAAAATTAAAGAAGACACCTCCAGGAATTGAATTAAATATTAATTGTCAGATACCACTTGCTGCAGGACTTGGTTCAAGTGCAAGTGCAGTTGTAAGTGGTTTATTAGCTGCAAATGTTCTACTGGATAATGTTTTAAAAAAAGATGAATTGATAAGTCTTGCCACAATTCTTGAAGGGCATCCGGATAATGCAGCAGCAGCGCTTTACGGTGGATTGACTATTTCTGTTTCTTCTGACGAAAAAGTTTTTGTAAGTCAATTCCCATGGCCAAAAGAGTTGCTTGTAATTGTTTTAATTCCTGACTTTGAACTGCCAACCAGAATCTCAAGAGAGCTTTTACCGGCAAAAATTTCATACGGAGATGCTACTTTTAATGTAAGCCGCACAGCATATCTTCTTTCAAGTCTATTAAATAAGGATTGGGAAGGTTTAAAAATTGGTTTTCAGGATAGATTACACCAGCCATTCAGAAAGGATCTTGTAACTGGAATGGATGAAGTTTTAAATGAAGGGATTAAAAAAGGAGCGTTTGGCGCGACCTTGTCAGGAGCCGGACCTACACTTGTTGCATTTATAAATGATAAAAATAAAGCTGAAGAAATTGGCAAAGCAATGACAGGTAAATGGCAGCAGTTTAATGTAAAAAGTACTTATAAAGTTTTAAGTGTTGCAAGTAGTGGTGCTAAAGTAGAAAGTCTGGTTACAAAATAACTTTTTATAGACTATGGATCCACAAAGCAACAGCCATTCCAACAATTGCCCCAATAAATACTTCTACGGGGGTATGACCAAGTAGTTCACGAAATTTTTGTGAGCTTAAATGCGGGTGTTCTGAAAAAATTTCAGAGACAATTTGATTTAAAACAGAGGCCTGCCTGCCCACTGCACGTCTTAATCCTGCTGCATCGTACATAACTACAAGAGCAACTGTTAAAGCAATTGCAAAAGGAACAGAATTAAAACCTGAAATTAGACCGGTGCTGGTTGTCATTGCCATCATAAAAGAACTATGGCTTGAAGGCATGCCACCGGTCTGAAAGAGTCTTTTAAAATTCAATTGTTTGTAAACAATAAGATAAACTATGAATTTATAAAATTGTGCCAAACAGTTTCCAGTCATTGCTGAAATAATAATTTCGAGACTATTTGATAAATGCATGAGAATTAATAAATCCTTTTTGCTATGTAATCTGCAAGCGAAGCCAGTAAGTAAAAATCATGATTTGTACTTTTTAGTTCTTTTTTAGCTTCATCAATTAATTCTTCAGCCATTTTTTTTGATTTTTCTATACCAATAATTGCAGGATATGTTGCTTTCTTTTGTTTCTCATCTTTTCCAGACGTTTTACCAAGTGTTTTTGTGTCACCTGTAATATCTAAGATATCGTCTATTATTTGGAAGGCAATGCCTACTTTAAGTCCAAAGCCACCCAGCTTTTCAAGTATATTTTTATCTAACACATCATTTTTACATATAATCCCACCGCAGATAACAGAAGCTTTTATAAGATTAGCGGTTTTATAAATGTAAATTTTTTCAATAGATTTTATGTCTGCATTTTTTTCTTCATATGAAAGATCTAAAATCTGACCAGGTACAAGTCCAAATGTGAAAGCTTCTGTTAATGTGGTTATGATTTCTAGCTTTTGTTTTTCGGTCAGATTATTTGTGTGTTTTGATGTTAAATAAATAGCTAGCGTTAACATTGAGTCACCAGTTAAAATTGCCGTTGCTTCTCCATATTTTTTATGACAGGAAGGTTTTCCTCTTCTTAAATCATCATTATCCATGCTGGGAAGATCATCATGTACCAGACTCATTGCATGGATTAGTTCAATTGAACTTGCTACAGTCAGACAGTCAGAAAATAAAGTTTCATTTTTATTAAAGTTTTCTAATAATGATTCACATGTGGTAAGACATAAAATTCCGCGTAAACGTTTGCCACCATCTAAAACCGAGTATCTAAGAGCATCCCATAATTCACTAGGTTCAACATAATTGCTACCTTCAAGAAGCTTTTTTAAATGTTTATCAATGATGATCTTTTTAGTCTTTAAGTATGATTCCATGTCAATATCAGATGTCGTTTTATTTGGCATAAATATATTCTAACTTAAATGCTTTTTTGTGCTAACATAATTGGCATGAATACTGCAGTTGAAACTATAATAGATATAAATAAAATCAGGGAAATCCTCCCTCATAGATATCCTTTTTTACTTATAGACAGAATAACTTATTTGAATCCAGGCTTAAAAGCAATTGGTTATAAAAATGTGACTGCTAATGAACCATTTTTTCAGGGTCATTTCCCCGGGAATCCAATTATGCCAGGGGTTTTAATTATTGAAGCTCTAGCACAACTTGGTTGTGTAGCAATGCTGGTTAAAGAAGAATATAAAAATATGATTGGTCTTTTTGCTGGTATTGATGGGGTCAGATTTAAAAAACAAGTTATTCCAGGAGATAAACTTGATTTTCAAGTAGAGTTATTAAAACTAAAAGGATTAATAGGTAAATTTAAAGGTGAAGCAAAAGTAGATGGACAGCTGGCTGCTGAAGCAGAGATTTTATTTGCCATTGCACCAAAGCCATCAGATAGGATAATTTAGTATAGTAAACTGCTAAAATAATGTTTAATGAAAACTCAAGCTTGTCTTGAGCTTAAAATATTAAACAAAATACCGCACATAGCAAGAGTAATTATTAATGAGGTTCCACCACAGCTAAAAAATGGAAGTGTTACACCTGTAACTGGAAGCAAACCTGTAGACACAGCTAGATTAATAAGTGCTTGCGTTATGATAATTAAGACTATTGCAGTTCCTAAAAGTCTTCCATATTTATTTTCAACTTTACTTATCAAATACATTCCCCTTAAAGCCCATGTAAGAAATAAAATTAAAATTGCAGTTACACCGATAAGACCAATTTCTTCAGCAATAACAGCAAAAATAAAATCAGCGTGAGGAATGGGTAAAAACCCCTGTTTTTGCATTGAATTACCTAGTCCTACACCCCAGAAATTTCCTAAACCAAAAGCATATTGGGACTGGATCAAATTGTACCCTCTGTTTGAAGGGTCGTTATATGGATTTAACCATGCTTCAATTCTTGAGAGCTGGTATGGTGTTGAAAATATTTTTAAATATGCGACAATTCCAATTAGTACTGAACTTAATCCCAGTATCCACAGCGGGCAACCAAAAATAAAAAGAAGTTGTAAAAGAAGTAAAACTAATATAGCGGCAGATCCAAGATCAGGCTGTTTTAAAACTATTAATGTTAAAACAAGTACAAAAAACATATAGTATGCAGTTTTAAGTTCGAATATTTTATTTCTTGCAAGCATTCTGGCAAGCAGTAATATAATTGCCAGTTTTGTAATCTCTGCAGGTTGAAGCTGAAAAAACCCAAAATCAATCCATCTTGTTGATCCACCGGTAGTTTTTCCGATTCCGGGAATAAAAATAAATAACATAAAAATTAAACTTAAAACTGCCAGAATCCAAGTTACCTTATGCCAGAATTTGTAATCTAAGTTCCAGAATAAAACCAAAAGAAAAAAACCTATAATAAATGCACAAAATTGTTTAAAGCCTAAAATCCAGAATGAATGAGTCAGCCTATAAGACTCATTAGTACTACTGCTAAATGCAAAAACAAGCCCTATTATTATCAAGGCTGATGTTATCTGTAAAAAAAACAGATCAGTGTTTTTAATATTTACTAACCAGTTCTTTAAATTGTTTTCCACGTTCCTCATAATTTTTAAACATGTCAAAACTAGCACAGGCAGGTGAAAATAATACAATGTCAGTATTAGATTTTAGTGATGTTTTTACAACTTCGTGTAAATCATTTACAATTTTAATCTCTTTAAAACTTTGATTTGTTAACTCATTTAAAAACCGATCTTTTGCCTCGCCAAATAAAATTACTTCACTGACTCTGTTTTTTATTGTTCTTACCATTTTATCTAAGCTTGTTTTTTTATCTTTACCCCCTAAAATGAGTGTAATCTTTTTTCCATGAAATGCTTCGATAGCTTTAATTGTTGCTTCCGGATTTGTTGCCTTAGAATCATTATAAAATGCTTTGCTGTTTATGCTTTTAATATATTCAAGCCTGTGCTCAACACCTTTAAAGCTTTTTAGTCCGGAGCTTATATCAGCATAATTTATGCCAATAATCCTTGACACGGCAATTCCTGCAAGTACATTTTCAATATTGTGTGACCCAATTATAGTTAATTCATTTTTATTTATAACTGGGGTAATTTGATTTTTTTCTTTAGCTTTTAACAGGTCATCTTCATAAAAGCATATATAAGGAATATCATCCAGTATCTTGCTCTTAGGCTTAGTGTAAGAAAAATAAAATATATTGTTCTTTGTTGTAAATTTTTTAATCAGACTATCTTCATAGTTGAGCACTGACCAGGAAATTTTGTTTTGTTGTAGAAATAATTTTTCTTTTGTTTTAGAATAATTTTCAAGACTTCCATGCCAGTCTAAATGGTCCGGGGTAATATTTAGGCATACTGCAATATCACAGGCTAATGTCGGGCTATAGTAAATCTGAAATGAGCTGATTTCCAGTACATAATAGTCTGTATTTTTATCATATTCACTTATTATTTCTATAAGTGGTTTACCAATATTTCCACAGGCAATAGCTCTTTTTCCGGAGTTATTAATCAAATGAGTAATTAAACTTGTGGTGGTTGTTTTTCCATTTGTCCCGGTTATTCCAATGATCGGTTTTTTTGTAAAATATTTTGCAAGTTCAATATCTGAGATCACAGGTAATTTTAATGAATATAGTTTTTTTACAATTTCAGAATTTGGGCTTATACCCGGACTAATAATCACAAGGTTAGCTTTATTTATAAACTCGTCAGAATTCTTGCCAAATTCTATTTCAACACCTGCTTTTCTTAACAATTCAATTTTTTCTTTTAACTCGGTAGATTCAGTTTGACTTTCGCTTAATAATATTTTTTTTACTTTATCCGATAAAAAAAATGCACTTGCAATTCCTGTTTTACCAGCGCCAAGAATCAGGACTGTTTTATTTTTAAGATCATTAATGTCCACGAAGATAAATTTATCATAAACCCCTGATTTACCACTTCATCATGAGACCAACTTCATTTCCTTTAGGATTCCAGGAAACTTTATTGAATATTTCAAATAAAAGAGGGAGTCCGCGTCCACCTTCAGAAAGAATATCTACATCCTGCAGTTTACTTTTATTTTTAATTGCAGTCTGCCAGTTAAAACCAGGACCAGGATCTTTTATAGTGCAGGAAAATGAATTTTCATTTACCCACCATGAAAGACTAACAACTGCTCTTTTATCTTTTGATGTTTTTGAAAGACCATGCCTGAAGGAATTATAAAGAGCTTCAACCAACCCAAGCTTTAGGCTTGGTTCAAGTGTTTTTGGAAGCCCATTTGTAATTGAATCATCAATTATAATTTTAATTTTTTCATTTAAATAATTTTGCTTATCTTCTGTAAGCTCAATTGTTTTGGTTTCAGGCATTTCAATAGCAATTATAAGTCTGTCGTCATCAGCTGGAGCACCTTCGCTTTCAATTTTTAATCTTCTTATTAATTCTTCAGGTAATTCACTAAGTTTATATTTACTGTGATGTGATAAAGCTTCTTTAAACCAGGTTTCAGGTACAAATTTACCGTCAAGCTGCCTTTGCTCGGTAAATCCATCTGTAAAAATAACAATTCTTTCAGAAGGTTTCAGGCTAAATTCTTTTCTAACATAACTTCCAATTGCATCTTTAACAGACAAAAGTCCCAGAGGTACTCCGGGATCATCAATAAGTCTCTCGATTTTATCCCCCTTCATTAAATAAGGAGATGGGTGACCTGCATTGCAACAAATAATTTTTCCTTCAATTAGGTCAAATATTCCATACCATGCAGTTGCATAAAAATCTGAGTACTGGTTTTGTTCATAAATAGAATCACTCAACTCAGTTAGAAATTGTTCAGGATACCAAGAGGTTTCTTGCTTTTCAATCAAACCTTTTAATTCACCGATTATAAATCCTGTAAGAAGAGATGCTGCTGGTCCTTTTCCCGATACATCACCAATTAATATCCCAATTTTATGTGGAGCCAATTCACTTACCCAGTAAAAATCCCCAGAAACATTGTGGTGAGGATGATAAGCAACTGAAATTGACAGATTCTTTTTTGTATCTGCTCCAGCACTTAAAAGTACAGATTGTAGTTGTGCAGCTTGTTTAAGTTCTCTTGAAAGTTTTGTCTGAAATTCAGTCAGCTGCTCAACCATTTCAGCCTGATTGATTGTTACGCTTACCTGACTTGCTACAGACTGAATAAATGAGATTTCTTCATTTGACCAATTTCTTGGTACGTTGCACTGATGAAAACAAAGCCAGCCGTATAATTTTTTTTGAAATGTAAGAGGTACAGCAAGAAATGCTCTTGCAGAAGTTTGATATAATTGTTCGATTTCTTTTTCATTTAATTTAATAAGTCTTGGCTCTTTATAAATGTCTGATATTGCAATAAATTCAGGATTTTTATCAGTGATTTTATTTATGATTAAAGGATTTTCTTTTTTTACTCCAAGTGGTGTAATATTTGTGGCAGAGTATTCATGGGAAATTATTTCTCTTGAGGTTTTTGGATCAATTATATTAATAAAACATCTGCTTGCCATTAGAGCCTGACCAAGTTCTGCAACGGTTCTTTCTAGAATTACATTTATGTTTAATGTTCCCCTAATTCTAGATGTTAATCTGTTTAAAAGTTTTTCTCTTGAAGCCCATGACTTTGCTTCATTAAAAAGTTTAGATTTTCCTACAGCAGTTGCAATTAAGCCGCTTGCAGCCTGCAGTAGTGAAAGCTCGTGTTCTGACCAGCTTCTTTGTTTTCTGCATTGATGCAGGTAAACTACACCAACAAGCTCATTGCTTGGTGTAGTAAGTGGCACCATTAAAATTGATCTTAAATCTTCATTTAAATGTCCTGAGGTTAATTCATGTGTTATGGTGTCATTGATAATTAATGGTTTAAGGGTTTTAATAACTGTTCTGTATAAGATTGAAAGGCTTACCTGTGAGTATGTTTCAATTGGTCTTTTCCACTCACCAATTGCAAACTCTCTGACAAGATCCTTATTCCCTCTGTAGTTTGGAATTATTATTCCACAGCGATTAACTCTAAAATAATTTCCAAGTTCATCTACGGTTGCCTGTAAAATATGTTCAAGATCAAAAGTTGAATTTATTCTTTCAATAAGCCTCCATAAAAGTTTTTCTTTCTCTGATTTTTCTATGGTTGCTTTTCTTTCTTTTGCAAGGGCATCTGTTATTTGCTGCAGATGGGTAGCCATTTGCTTTGACTCCTGCAGACTCTGAGACATAACTTTTTCTTTTTTTTCAGTAGCTTTTCTCTCATCTATCAATTGTTTTTGCAGTCTTTCAACCTCCTTAAGACACGCATCCATGTCCTTCAGGCTTAACTCAAAAGGCATTGTTTTACTATCATTAGTAGTCATTTAAATTTTGCTTAAATTATTTTATTTTTACTATAGACTTTATTGCCTAAAATATTATTAAGCAACCTCATCAATTCCAGATACTTTAGCTAATTGATGTAACCTGGTCATATGAAGAAGTTTTTGAACTTCAGGGACTACACGAATTAGCTCCAGTTCTGCCCCAACCATTCGACATTCTTTCCACAAGCGTACAATTGCACCGGTTCCTGCGCTATCAATAAATTCGAGATCTTCACAATCTACAGTTACAACGCTATGTTGACCAATTTTTGGAAGAACTTCTTCTTTAAAATGATCTGCTTCACTATATAAAAGTTGACCGCCTATTTTTATAAAAAGCCTGTCATCTTTATCCTGAACATCTAATTTCATGGTTTGTCCCCTTTTTCTTAAGGCTAAATTAAAACCTAATCAATTGGCTCTATATGTAATTAATTCCACAAAAAGGCTTTCTGCTAACATAAGGCATGTTTTTTTTTGGCTAATGTTAATGATTTATTACAAAATACTTTCTTTGAGTTGAGCTTATTTGTTAATTAAGGACTATTCAATAACATTGCTCTTATATGTCTTTTGTTAAGTAATTTTTAGTCCAGGTTTGTTACTTAATCAATTATTAAACATAGATTCGTCCCAATAACTACGAATTATTTAATTAAAGCAGCTTATTTGTTGATTTTATATTTTGGCCTTTATGGCCGGCCGATAATATTTCGGCCGATTTCTAAAGGTTTGTAAAACTAATGGATGTGCAGCTTCATATAATAACCAAAACGATGATAATATTTTTTTCATCTTAAGTTTTAAGGGAATTAAATAAATAGAAAAAATTCTAGGAGAAATAAATGGTTAAAGTTAGTAGTCAGCATGATGATGAGGAGTTAGTTATTGCATGCCAGTCAGGAAATAGAGAAGCAATGGAGTCTCTGGTAAAAAAACATCAAAGATCTGTTTATTCCCTTTTATATCAACTTGCACCAGACTGGTCTGATACTTCAGATCTGGCACAGGAAGTTTTTATTAGAGTATATAGAGGAATTCATTCATTAAGAAATCCTAAAACATTTAGATCCTGGTTAAATCAAATAGTAGTAAATCTTTTTTATGATGAATTAAGAAAAAGACCCAGAAGATTACCAACTGTTTCCATAGATGCACCTATTGAAAGTGAAAATGGTGAATCAGATTTAGTCAGGGAAATCCCGGATCCATCATTAAAGCCCGACGAAAAATCTCTTGTACAGGAGCTTGATCAGCTTATAAAGAAAGCAATGGCTCAGCTACCGGAACAGTTTAGAACTGCTATCGTCCTGCGAGAACTGCAAGGTTTAAGTTATGAGGAGATAGCTGAAGCAATTGGCTGTGAGCTTGGAACTGTAAAAAGTAGAATTGCAAGAGCTCGTGGCAGGCTACAGGAAGTACTCAGTCCTTATGTAGGAAAAGAAATTCTCGGGCAAAAAGCAGTAAATGATTCAAATGGTAACTGATGATGATGAAAATAAACCCACACCTTATGATGAATTAGGTGAATCATTAAAAAAACACTATAAGCCCGATAAAGAATTAAATACTGAATTATTTACAAAAGAAGTTTTTAAAAAGATAGATTCTTTATTCCATAAAGAAATCTTTTCAGAAAAAGGTATAAATGTCTCTGGACATATTTTGCCTGATGAAGATAGATATTGGCTGGGGTTGCAAGAATACATAAATAATGAAATCTCTTCCTTAAAACATAAAGCTGTAACAGAGCACCTCTTAAAATGTAAAGAGTGTAGAAAAAATTACGATACTCTCCTTGATAAAAAAAAAACTAATTGCAGCTTAAATTTGCAATTTGATTCTTTAAGATTATCTTGAGTTAATTGTTTTTATATATTTTTTATTTAAATTTATATTTTCAAGGGTTACCTGATCTTTAGTGATTTCAGTTACTTTAAGATTTAAATATTCCTGCCCCTGCTTTAATATTTCAGTTTGATTATTCAGCTTGTTTTTAAAAATTGCTGACTTTTCACCATTTGGATTTTCAATAAGTCCTGTTAACTCAAGCTGATTTGCAATTTGATCTAGATTGTTATTTGTGTTTTCCACTTTTTGAGCAATTCCTTTTGTTTCAAGAACATATTTAGGTAACCAGCTCTCTCCTGTATTTTCCTGAGGTGAACTTTCAAGTGCTTTAGGTAAAATTGGTTTTTGACCGGTCATATCTACATGGATTTCTTTTCTTAAAGTAGTTTCACCAATATTTTCATTTATATTTTTAGGATTTATAATTGGTTTGTTTTTTAATAAAATCTTTCTTGTTGCACTTGCTATTTCAGGTAGTTTTATTATCAAACCATTTTTTTTGGTTATAGCTGGTGTTGGTGAAGTGACTGTAGTTGTTGGGGCTGTTGAGGTGAGTTTCAAACCTACCTTTACACCTGGCTTTACTTCGATCTTTGGAGTGGGTTTTAGGGCTATATCTTGAATGCTTGGTTGAGGTTTTTGTCTGAATTTTATAATTTCTTTGCTTTTCATTACTTTTGGGTCATTACCTAAAAAAGTTATTTGTGTTTTTGACGCTTTACTTTCAATATTTTCTTTTTGTAAATCATTATTTTGAGTAGTCTTTTTATCTTCTATTTTTTGTTTTACCTTTTCAGTAAGTAGTTTTTCGGGTTTTGGCAAGTTTGTCAGCCAGAATACCCAGATTGTTACAAGAAAACCACAAAAAAATATTCTTAAAAATAAAATTATTTTATGTCTATTTATAAATTTCACTTAAGTAAAACCTACAGCTTAAACTTTATTGTTTTAATTACCCATGGATTTGTATATCCAGATTTAGATTTTAATGTCTAAGTTCCATAAAATGCATGGTAACATTAATGTTCATAATAAATGATTCAATTTGTTAATGTAACCAAGACTTATAGCGAGCTTAAAGCCCTTGATGATGTCAGCTTTGAAATATTAGCGGGGGAAATGGTGTTTATTGTTGGAGCAAGCGGTGCTGGTAAATCAACAATTATGAGGCTTTTATACAGGGAAGAAAAACCAACTTCCGGTCAGGTATTTGTTTCAAATGTGGATGTATCAAGGTTACCTGATAGTCAGACCCCGCTTCTTAGAAGAAGAATGGGAGTTATATTCCAGGACTTTAAGCTTTTACCAAGTAAGACTTGCTTTGAAAATATTGCTTATCCTTTATTTGCAATTGGTATGGATAGTCTTGATATAAAAAAGAAAGTACATGTTGCGCTAAAAGTAGTAGGACTTACAAATAAAGCAAATGATTTTCCCAAAAATCTTTCCGGAGGAGAACAGCAAAGGGTTGGAATTGCAAGAGCTATAGTACAGGGACCTGCATTGCTGGTTGCAGATGAGCCTACAGGAAATTTGGATCCCAGTACATCTATGGAAATCTTTCAGCTTTTGGAAAGAATTAATCAAAGAGGAACAACTTTAATTGTGGCAACCCATAATCAGCAAATGGTTGATCAGATGAAAAAAAGAGTGATTATTCTGTCAAAAGGAAAAATTGTTAGTGATGTAAAAGTAGGGACTTATACTTCACAGGTTCAATAAGTATGATATCAGCCAGAAAAATAAGAATGGCTTACAGAATGTTTTATGAGACATTTCAAGATATTTGGCGTGGTGGTTGGTCAAACTGGGTAGTAATTAGCATTTTAACTTCTGTGCTTGCAATTTTTGGATTTGTTTTGCAGGTATCATTTGGACTAAACATAATTGGTCAAAAATTATCTGATCAGCTCGAATTTTCTATTTATCTTTCAAATGAAGTTGACCCCAAAGAACTGGCTATAAAAGTTGGCAAAATGCCCTATGTTAAAAGGGTTGAGGTGATTGATAGAGAGGTTGCATGGTTTGAATTTAAAAAGAATTTTACTATTGCCGAAGACTTTCAAAACCCGCTTCCAAATACAATCCATGTCAGAGTTGCTAAACCCGAATATTTAAAACCAACTATAATTGCTGTCAGGCAGAATCCTGGTGTAATCGATATAAATTATGCTCCCGGAGTTTTAGGATTTATAAACAAATTAAAAACTTTACTGCAAATAGTTGGGACTGTTCTTACTTTGCTTTTAGCGTTTGTAAGTATTGTTATTACTGGAAACACTATTCAGCTTGTTATTCATTCAAGACAAAATGAAATTGAAGTTTTAAGACTTATGGGTGTGGAGGACTGGTATATAAAAGGTCCTTTAATAATACAGGGAATATTTTATGCAATAGTAGCATCAACACTGGCAATAGTACCGCTTTATATACTCCAAACTTTTCTCTGGGATACTGCACAGAATCTTATAGGGAGTGCATTACCAACCGGTTTGCCGGATTATTATGTCGGTAATATTTATAAGATTTATTATATTTTGCTTGTAGCAGGAATAATTGTAAGTGGAGTAGGTTGTTTCTGGTCTACAAGAAAATATTTAAAAATATAATTTTAATGATAAGTAACTCAAAAACTGCTTTGAAACTTAAATCCTCCAGCAAAATAAATCTTGGCTTGTGGATAAAAGAAAAAAGATCTGATGGATATCATGAAATTGAAACAATATTTTATGAAAACAGTAATTTGAATGATGAGATTGAAATTGAATTTATTGAAAATAGTAATCTTAAAATCGAAGCATCTTTCAGTCAGGAGTATTTAAATAAAGAAATAGAAAAAGAAAACAATCTTGCCTGTAAAGTAGCAGAATTATATTTGACCAGAATTGGCAAAAAAGGTATTTGTAACTTAAAAATTAATAAAAATATTCCTCTTCAGGCTGGTCTAGGCGGTGGAAGTTCAAATGCAGCTTTTGTTTTAAAAGGATTAAATCAAATATTTGAAAATATTTTAAATAAAGATGAGCTTCTTGATTTGGCTTCTAAGATTGGCTCTGATGTGCCGTTTTTTGTAATTGGTGGAATTTGTCTTGGAAGTGGTCGAGGCGAAATATTACAACCATTAAATAATAAGATTGATTTAAGTGTAAAGATTGTAAAGATTGATACTGTTTCAGTCTCAACAAAATGGGCATATGAGCAAATTGATTCAAGAGAGTTTATAGCTGATCACAGAAAGGAAATTGATAATTTAATCATTGCTTTAAATACTGGAGATAAAAATCTACTATTTAAAAATATTTTCAATGACTTTGAAATGGCAGTCTTTTCATATTTCCCTCAATTAATAAAAGAAAGAAATAAACTTTTAAATGAAGGATATAAAGCCAGTGGTTTATGTGGCTCTGGTTCTGCAATTTTTGGACTTAAGTAACAAAATCTAAATCTTTATATAACTTTAATCTTTCAATAACCCAATCTTATGTTTTGCTAAAAGACCTGATTCTATTGACTAAATTCCAATATGGGGATGTGATATTTGTCATGGTTAAAGCATTTAGTTAATTGATTCTTAAACAACAGTTGTCAAAATCGTTTTGTGAATTGATTTTATCCTTATAGAAGGAGTAAATTATACTTTTAAAAGTTAATTGAGATATTTATGTTTATTTTAATGACACTAAATGGAACTCAGGCCAGCGATGTAGCACAGACTACAGGTACTGAATATAGACTGACCGGAAAGAAAACAAAACAAACTCCTCCTCTTCCAGAACAAAAAGCTAAAATTGATGGATATGATCCAAATTCAAGTTCAGAATTAAAAGTCAGACAAAACGGACCTGCAACTTCACTGGGTTCTTTTCAAGATGATTTTAGATCTTCTCCCATATTACGAGACAAGCAATTAAGAAATCTAATGAGTTTTATTTCTAGTGGTGAAGGAAAAGATAAAATATCTAGATATCTTGATGCAAATGAAGAAGAGCCCGGGAGATTTATGATTATTGGTGCTGGTACTGAAAAAGGTGAGAAAAGTGAAAAACATCTGACTAACTTTATGAATATGTTCAGCCATCAGTTTGATGAACAATCTGAACTATTTCAAAACTTTATAGATAATGACAAGGTGGGACGTGAACTGGCTAAAGTATATGCTGCACTTGTATTTTCTGTATCCAATCCTATTGGAGCAGTCAGTGCTTTAGGTAATTTACTGTCTGGCTTGGAAACTGCAGAAGCTAAAAAATTTGCAGGTGATTCACTATCAAGCGTTGCAAGTTTTGCTGCAGAACAAGCAGTTAAAAAAGCACAGTACGATCCAAAATCAGATGAAGGAAGTAAACTTTATTCTGTGTTAAAAGGAATTGAAGTGAGATTTTGTGATTGCAGTGGTGAAGTGAAAGGAGAAGGTAATGATGAACAGTCAATAGCCCTTCCCCATCCAGAAACTGAGAGTAATGCAGCCCCCAGTGGAATACCAGGTGAAAATGGTGCACGCCCAGACAAGCTATTGGTATTAGATACTCAAACAGGCAAAATTGTAGATGACGTGGATGTTTATTATGAAGGAACTGAATTGGAAGAAAATTGTGCAAAAGAATGTGCAGCAACACAAGCAGCAATCAGTAATGTTTTAACAGCTACGGATGCTGCAAAAGATGCAGTTTATGAAGAAAAACAAGAAGAAAACACCCTTGTAAAAGGTAGTGAGCAGCAAAAAGAAGCTAAAGAAAGAATTACAATATTAACCAGTGAAAAATCACAACTTCTGTCCGAAAAAACTGTTGATAGAAGTAAAATAGTTGCAATTGATAATGAAATATCTACTCTAAAACCACGAATAATATATACGGCTTAAGTAGTTAATTTATAGTTTTTCCTTCTAATTTATTTTCTTTTTCAAGATTTGTGTTTACTATTAAATCTAATTTTGGTTTATGGTTTCTATTGTTTTCAGTAATGATTTTAGCTGGATTACCCTGAACTTTTGTATGTGGTGGAACACTTTCACTAACCATGCTTCCCATCATAACTTCAGCGCCTTCTCCTATAGTTATAAAAGGTGAGAGAAATGAACCAGAACCAATTTTTGCATAATCTCCTATAGTAATCCCAGGTCCGATTATTACTTCAGCTCCCACATTAACTTTCTTGCCAATAGTAACTCCAGGTGCAATTGATACAAATCCTCCTATAGAAACATTTTCACCAATATCTATGTAACCTATAATTATTTTCCCATTTTCTTCAAAAAGGTGATTAAATAGTTTTACGCCCCACCCAAGTGAGCATCCTTTTTGAAGTCTAGTCCAGCCTCTTAAAACTGGATCCACAGTTATTTCAGGGGCAAGAAAAACATTACCTTCTATTTTTACACCGGCAAGTTTTAAAACATTTTCTTTTAAGATACTCGTTGGCAATAAGCTTGAAATTTTATTTAAATATCCGCGTGTAATCATATGTTCTTTTATTCCAAATTCATAAGTTGAAAAAGTAGCATTTTTTTTAGCATCTTCATCATCAAGCGTGAATACATAAAATGTTCGTGGCTTTTTTCTCTTTTTATTACCTCTGTCCCACTCTTTAATCTTCTGGTAATATTTTCCTTGAGGGTAAAACTGATCAATAAAATCCCTTGGATTTGATAAAAGTTCTTCAAGCCAGTATTTTTCAGTCATAGTATCTATATTATTCCCATATATAATTTAAACATTTCAAATTTACTACAAATAATACTTAAGAGCTAGTGACAAGTGGTGAGTCTTTCTTAACCGGATATTTTTGCCATCTCTTATGCCACAGAAGTATTGCTCTAGCCAGAAGTTGAGAGTCATGCCTGACTAAATTTTCTTCCTTAATTAAGTTTCTTGCAACAAGCCTGATTCCTAGCTTCTGAACCTTATCTGCATCAATTAATACTGGTTCTTGTCCTTTTTCTTTATATTTTGCAAGTAATTTTTCAGGATGTCTGTCATTTATAATTACACCATCAATTAGGTTGGGATAGTTTGAGTGTTGTAGTAGAGCACTAATGTGATCGCTTACACTATAGAAATTGGTTTCCCCCGGTTGTGTCATGATATTGCATACATAAACCTTGTGAGCATTTGATTTTTTAATTGCATTAACTATATCCGGGACAAGCAGATTTGGAATTATTGATGTGTAAAGGCTTCCCGGTCCGAAAATTATAAGCTCAGCATTTGAAATTGCTTCAATAGCTTCTTCCTGTGCCTTTGGCTTTTCTGGCTCACTGTATATTTTTTTAATAGTTCCATTAGCTTCAGGGATTTTTGATTCTCCTGCGATAATTCTTCCGTCAGTAAGTTCTGCAACTATTTTCATTGGTTCTGGAGAAGAAGGAAGCACTAATCCACTGCTTCTTAAAATTAAACTTGCAGCTTTTACAGCTTTAATAAAATCTCCTCCCATAACTTCACTTAAAGCAGTTAAAAATAAATTTCCAAAGCTATGTCCCTCAAGATTTTGACCACTCTTAAAACGGTATGTAAAAAGGTCAATAATAAGCTTGTCTTCATCAGCAAGTGCTGCAATGCAGTTCCTGATATCACCCGGAGGTATAATTCCAAGCTCTTCTCTAAGTCTTCCTGAGCTTCCACCGTCATCTGCTACAGTTACTATTGCAGTAATGTTTGTAGTGTAATGTTTTAATCCTGAAAGTAGTGTACTCAAACCAGTCCCACCACCTATTGCAACAACTTTTACACCACGGCTTAATGAGTGCAATTTATCAAGTGCATCAAGAACTGATCTGTCAGCCAATTCAGGTGCCATGGCTCTCATAATTTCCTTATTTGCTTTTATGATTGCATAAGAAATTATGACTATGCATAGTACGATTGCAATTGATCCAGAAATGTAAGTGGGTATGTGTCTGGCTGTTTGTTGTGTTATTGCCCAGAAGCAGTTTCGTAAAAATGTAACCGGTCTTAATTCAAGCAGCAATGCACCACCAAGTAATCCAAACAAAAAGCCAATAATTCCAATAAAGATCCATTTCTTGAGACCTGGTAATGAGTAACGTCTTAAATTAAAGTCTGGTTTTTGATTCATGATGGTACTGCTATATTATATTTCTTTAACTCTGTATGGTAAATAGATAATTCACTTACCAGCTTCTTTTTAATTAGATGTTTAGCAAGGACTTCTATTACGTAAGGCGATCTGTGTTGTCCTCCTGTACAGCCTATTGCTATTGAAATCTTTTCTTTATTTGCTTTTTTGTTTGACAATATTATATATTCTATCCATTTATACAGCTTTTTAAGGAAATTTTTAACATCACTGGCACTTTCAAAAAAAACAATAACTTCATTATCAAGTCCTGTAAGTTCCCTTAATTTATCAACATAGTACGGATTGTTTAGAAAGCGTACATCTACTAGATAATTTGAACTTGGCAAATTATTTTTTTTAAAGCTAAAAGAAATAAGATCTACTATCATATTAATGTTCTAGTTGATTTCTATCTTATAATAAAACAGCATGTACGCTTCTTCAAATATTAGAAACTTTTGTATTATTGCACATATTGATCATGGCAAGTCTACACTTGCTGATAGACTTCTGGAATTTACAGGAACAATTTCAAAAAGAGAAATGAAAGACCAGATACTGGATAACCTTGATATTGAACGTGAAAGAGGGATAACGATTAAATTACAGACAGTACGAATGAACTATAAAGCCAAGGATGACAAAGTATATATATTGAATTTAATTGATACACCAGGACATGTGGATTTTAACTATGAAGTCTCAAGGAGTCTGGCTGCCTGTGAAGGTGCGCTTTTGGTGGTGGATGCCAGTCAGGGAGTTGAAGCTCAAACTCTTGCCAATGTTTATCTTGCTATGGAGCATAATCTTGAAATAATTCCTGTAATAAATAAAATTGATTTGCCTGGTGCTGAACCTGAAAGAGTTAAAAAAGAAGTTGAAGAATTAATTGGCATAGATACTTCAAATGTAATTTATATAAGTGCAAAAACAGGACAAAATATTGAAGAAGTATTAGAGTCTGTAGTAAAAAATATTTCTCCTCCTAAAAATACGCTTGATAAACCATTGAGAGGATTAATCTTTGACAGTTATTATGAAAGCTATAGAGGGATAATTACTTATTTAAGAGTTGTAGACGGGAGCGTAAAAGCTGATGATGAAATATTATTTATGGCTAACAATAAAAAATTTATTGTCAGTGAAGTTGGCTGTCTTACACCAAAACAGGTTACTGTTGATAGTTTAAAGTCCGGAGAGGTTGGTTATCTCTCAGCATTTATAAAAGATGTAAGCTCACTTGTTGGTGATACGGTGACACTTGCATCTAACCCTGCTAGTGAGCCGTTAATAGGCTATAGACCAGCTGTGCCTATGGTATTTTGTGGTTTATATCCTACTGATGCAGATCAATATCCTGATTTAAAAGATGCTCTTGAAAAATTAAAATTAAATGACAGCTCCATAAGTTATGAACCTGAAACTTCTCTTGCTCTGGGTTTTGGATTTAGATGTGGATTTTTAGGTTTGCTTCATATGGAAGTAGCTCAGGAAAGGCTGGAGAGAGAATATAATCTCAATCTAATAACCACTGCACCAAGCGTTGTTTACAAAGTAACTGTAACTGGCGGTAAAGTAATTTATGTGGATAATCCTGCAATACTGCCAGATCCAAATCACAGGGAAAAAATTGAAGAGCCTTATGTTGTGCTGCATATTTTTTTACCAAATGATTTTGTAGGTCCCATAATGGAACTCTGTCAGGCAAGAAGAGGAGTATTTAAGGATATGAAATATCTGGATAAAAAAAGAGTTCAGATTACTTATGAAATCCCTCTTGCCGAAATAATTACAGATTTTTTTGATAATTTAAAATCCAGATCAAAAGGTTATGCCAGTATGGATTATGATTTGATAGGTTACATAGAATCAAAACTTGTTAAGCTTGATATTCTAATTTGTGGTGATCCTGTTGATGCTCTATCAAGCATTGTTCATAATGATAAAGCTCACTATTATGGGAGACAGCTTGCACAAAAGCTAAAGGACATAATTCCAAGACAGATGTTTGAAGTGCAAATTCAGGCAGCAATAGGCGGAAAAATTGTTGCAAGGGAAACTGTAAGTGCTATAAGGAAAAATGTTCTTGCTAAATGTTATGGTGGGGATATTACTAGAAAAAAGAAATTGCTTGAAAAACAAAAAGAAGGTAAAAAAAGAATGAAAAATGTTGGTAAGGTAGAAATACCTCAGGAAGCATTTATGGCAGTTTTAAAGCTTGAAAGTGAATAGGAAATGGCTAACCATTATTTTTATGAAATTAAAAAACAAAGAAAATATTTTCAGCGAAGACTCTCCCTTCTTTAAAATATTGCTTGTAATTTTTGCTTTATATGTAATTTTATATTTTTTTAGATTAGGCAGTGTAGGTTTAATTGATGTTGATGAACCCAGATATGCTGAAGCTGGAAGGGAAATGCTTGAGCTAAATAATTGGATAGTGCCATATTTTAATTATGTGGTTCGCTATGATAAGCCAATTTTCTTTTATTGGCTAGAAGCAATTTCTATGAAAATATTTGGAATTAATGAATTCAGTGTAAGGCTGCCTTCTTTAATGACTGCACTTATGACAGTAGGAATATTTTTTTATTTCCTCCAGTCTTTTTATGGCAAATATGTTGCTTTAATCGGGTCTTTGATCCTAATGTCATGCTTTGAATTTGCCGCGCTGTCCAGATTTTCAGTAACAGACATGACTTTAGCGGCTTTTCTTTCATCTTCTATTTTATGTTTTTTTCTTGGTTATAATTGTATTTTGTCTTCACACAGATTTTTTAAGCTTCAAATTAAAGAATTTTCACTGCATTATATTCTGGGATTTATATTCCTGGCTCTTGCAGTATTAACAAAAGGTCCAGTTGCTGTCGTTGTTGCAGGTTTAATTATTGTTCCTTTTTTCTGGTGGATAAGAAAACTGGAATATTTCTATAAAAGTTTTTCATTCTGGATAGGATTTTTAATTCTCTTCATTTTAGTAATTCCGTGGTATTGGTCTGTTCATTTTGCAACCGGAGGAGAATTTACTAAAGTTTTTTTTGGAGTACATAATTTTACTAGATATACTTCAGTGGTATCAGGTCATAGGGGTTCATTATTTTATTTTATACCTGTAGTTTGTATTGGATTTTTACCTTGGATTTTCTTCCTTCCTCAGTCCATAGGTTTTATACTGAATAAAGGTTTGAAAAGTTTACTTGGCTTAAGCAAAGATCAAATACCATGGTTCTTTTTATGGTGGTTTGTTGTAGTATTTATTCTTTATAGTTGTAGTAAAACCAAACTTTTGACATATATTTTGCCGCTTTTTTTACCGCTCAGTGCAATTGTTGCATTGTGGTTTGAAGCTTTAATTATAAAGAAAACCGATAACAGGGGATTAATCATTGGACTTGGTGTTTTCTTTTTATTTTCAATTGTTTTACTGGGTTTGTGTTTATTTGAACTTAATGTATTGCTTCCACGAGAAATGAAAAATTTAAAATTGGATATTCAAATAATATTCTTTGTTTTTTTATTGTTTGTGGGGGTGAGCATGGCCTGGTCAAGTAGTCATAAAGATGAAAGCACAACATTTATAATTGTTTTATCTACTCTGTTATTACTTTATTTTTGCCTGGTTGGCTTTTTACTTCCTAAGATTGATACGCATTCACAATTTATGCTTAGAACCTTTGCAAAAAACCTTCCAGAAGATTTTGAAGTTGCAACTTATCAGATAATTAAACCAAGTTTAACTTTTTATTCCAGAAGACATGTACAAAAAATAGATTCTCTGGGTAGGGTTCAGGAAAAATTAAATGAAAAAAATAAATTTGCTCTTATTACTAAAAAGAATTTAATCGAAGGAGTTCAATTTAGTAATTCATATCTATGGGGCAAAGATTCCAGATATGTATTTTTAACAAATTATCCTCTTGAGATTAAAAAGCACTGATCTTATTTTGTATGCGATATAATGATTTGCATGTTGTTTTCAGACTATCATAATCATCCTCAAGGACATAGAGATCTTCCTTATAATCAGGAGGTGCTTGATCCCTGGGCTACCTATGCAAGAGCGGCAGGTTTAAAAGATGTTGCAATTACAGATCATGGTCGTTACCATCCTGGGATTAATCTGGATGAGTTTTTTAAATTTAGGGATAAAGTAAAAGATGTTAAATTTAAAATTGGAATTGAAATTGATAATGATCCTGAAACCTCAGTTCAGGATTATAAATGGATAGAAAAAAACTATAATAAACTTGATTTTGTATTGGGTTCGGTTCATTTTATAGATGACTGGCCATTTGATCATCCTCAACATAAAGATAAATACAGTGAATGGGATATAGATAAACTTTATGAAAGATATTTTGAAAATATTAAAAAACTTATAAATAAGGGATTTTTAGACGGACTTGCACACCTTGATCTGATAAAAATATTTGGACACAGACCTAAAAAAGAAATCACATTTTTTGTTTCTGATGTAATGCAACTCATTAAAGAGAAGGGCGTAACGGTTGAAATGAGTACTGCTGGCTGGAGAAAACCAGTTAATGAGCTTTACCCACAACATGAAATCATTACGATGATAAAAGAATTAAATATTCCAATTACAACTGCTTCAGATGCTCATGCTGCTAAGGATTTAGGTCACTCGTATAACAGGCTTTATAATTTGCTGAAAGAATATGGTTTTAATCAAGTTGCAGTATTTGATAATCATAAGATGACACTGCTTCCGATTTAAGATTTTAAATTTATGGCTCAATCAGAAACAAGTGATAAAAATAAATTAGATTGTGAGAATTTATCAACAGAGCAAATTAACTTTGAGGTGAAAAATTCTCTTTTTAAGGGAATCAGGCACATTATTCTCCTTAATGCATCATCAAAAAAAGACTTATTAAATGGCTTAAAAGGAAATGTGAGAATTGAAATTATTGGTAATGCTGGTGTAAACTTTGCATCAAATATTGATGGACCAAAAATTGTTGTTAATGGAGACATTGGTGATAATTCTGCATATGGAGTTAATAATGGAAAATTTACAGTATATGGATCTTGTGCAAATTGTTTTGGACATAATATAAAGTCAGGGGAATTTTATATTTTAGAAAACTGCAGGCAGGGTTCATTCTTTAACCTTTCGGGAGCTGCAAAAGTAGTACTGGGAGGACTTCCTGCCGGTGGTTTTGTGAAAGGTTTAAATGGAGGAATAATTGTTGTTCTAAATTTAAAAGGTGGTAAAGCTTTTATAGATGAAACCTGGTTAAATGAGTTTAATGATGGAATTGTTTACGTAAGAGGAATGATTACGAATTTAAATAGTAATATCTCACTTGAAGAGGCAAGTGAAATTGACGAGGATGTTTATTTGCCTTTAATTAGTGAATTTGCAAGGTTATTTAATATGTCATTAAGTGAAATTAAATCTGCCAAATTTTATAAATTAATAAAAGGATAATGAATGCATAAATTTTTAATCGTTAGACTAAGTAGTTTGGGTGACATTGTCCATACTTTACCAATGGTACATCAGTTAAAAGAACATTATCCGAATTGTCAGATTGATTGGCTGGCAGGTAAAAAATGCTATGATTTCTTGTCTTTTATAAGTGAAATAGATAATATCTTTTTACCTAAAATAAAAGATTTAATTCAAATACAAAAAAACAAATATGATTTTGTCATTGACGTTCAGGGATTATTTAAAAGTGCACTGCTAAGCAAATTGTCATTGGGAAAAAAAACAATAGGATTTAAAAATACAAGAGAATTCGCTGATAATTTTTACGATTTAAAAATTGATGCCGGTCCTCTCTTTAAAACATCAAAACATATAGTTGATTTAAATCTTGAGCTTGTGTTGCCGTTGTTAGGTGGAAAACTTTCTAAAGTAAAGTTTCTTATTCCCAAGATTAATAAATCCTCTTTTTCTGAAGATTTTAAAATCTCAAAAAATAAAAAATCTATAATAGTATTTCCTGCAACAACCTGGAAAAGCAAGCTTTGGCCTTTAAATTACTGGTATGAGCTTATATCTCAGTTGTCTGGTAAATTCCAGATTTATCTTTGTGCTTCTAAATCTGACCTTTCTTTGATAGAGGATTTAATAAATAAACTGGACTCAAATTTGATTGATTATATAAATCTTTCCGGGAAAACCACCACCACAGATTTAATTTACTTAATTCAAAATTCCAATTTGGTAATTGGCATGGATTCCTTTGGATTACATCTGGCATCTGCCATAAAAAATGATTTTGGTTTTCCTGAGATTATTGGTATTTATGGACCTACTTCTCCCAAAAGATCGGGGCCTTATAACCTCTTGGGAAATTGCTTATATTTATCTGAACTTGAATGTATAGCATGTAGAAAAAAAACCTGTCCACTCGGGCATCATGCATGTATGAATAATATTGTTCCTGATTATGTATTGGAAAGGATAAATTTAAAACCCGAAAAAGTAAATGTCTAAATTTGGGTCCTAGATAATAATGACTGCAAAACTACTAACCACATGACTTTAAGACCTGACATATGCTAAACTCGTAAGATGGTTTTTTTGAATATAATTCTTGTTTTAGCCCTTTTAAGTGCAATGATTTTAATCCATGAGTTTGGACATTGGGTGGTTGCAAGAAAACTTGGATTTCAAACACCTGTTTTTGGTTTTGGTTTGCCATTTGGTGGTCACATAAAACTTGGCAAGTGGAAGGATACAGAGTTTAGATTTCATTGGTTTGTTCTTGGCGGTTATGTTGCAATTCCAGAATTAGGAGATGAATCAAATGAAGACCTTCTCAAAGAGGTACCGGACTTAAAACCATTTAAAACATTTCCTGTGTGGAAGCGATCTCTTGTAGCAAGTGCAGGAGTGCTTTTTAATTTACTTTTTGCATATTTAATGTGCTTAATAATGGTGGCAACTATTGGTCCTCCAAGCACAAAAGAAGCTGTAATGATTACTGGTCTTCTGGATTCAAAAAAAACTACAGCAGGTCAAAATATAGCTCCAAATCCCATTGCAAAAAATGCAGGCTTGAGAGCTGGAGACATAATATTAAAAATTGACCATATCAAAATGAAAAACCCCACACAGGTTGTTCAAATGGTTAAAGCAAATCCTGAAAAAGAACTGACCTTTAAAATAAAAAGAAAGATAGTAGTTGACAGCAAACAAAAAGTACAAATTTTTAATGTAAAAATAATTCCAAATAAAGAAGGTAGAATTGGTGTGGGTCTTGGGCTTGCCAGGAATGGTGAGTATGATAAAGCTTCAAAAAACCCTCTTAAATGGCTTCTTCAGGCTGGTCTAATTTTAACCGAGTGGACAATTACAATGCTTATAGGGCTCTGGCTTATGATTTCAAATATTTTTGGACTTTCTCCAGCAGGTGCTCCAAGAATAAGTTCTGATGATTTACATGGAATAATTGCAATAGTTTCTATTTTTGCCCAGGCAATTACTATTGATTTCAGGGAAGTTTTCAGATGGACAGCTTTAATAAATGTAAACCTTGCAATAATAAATCTTTTACCAATTCCTGCTCTTGATGGTGGACATTTACTTTTTATGTTTATTGAAAAAATAAGAGGTAAAAAACTTGCTGAATCCGTTCAACAAAAAGCAATTCAAACCGGATTTTTATTGCTGATATTACTTATGTTTTTTGTTCTTTTTAATGATATTAGAGGACTAGTTTCTGGCAAGTTTAATATAATGAAAGAGGAAGAAACGAATGTCAAAAAAGATTGATGTGCAAATTATTATAGGCAGTAAATCTGATGAGCCCAAGATAAAGTCGGCACTTGAATTGCTTACAGAGTTTGGTATTTTATACGATTTTAAAGTAGCCAGTGCTCATAGAACACCTCAGTATGTTGAAGAAATTATTGATAATGCAATAAATCAGGGCGTGAAAGTTTTTATCACAGGAGCAGGTATGGCAAACCATCTTTCTGGTACTGTAGCTGCAAGAACTACTTTACCTGTAATAGGTGTACCATTTAGTGGTGGAGCCTCAGGAGGTATGGATGCATTGTTATCAACTGTGCAAATGCCAGCAGGTGTTCCTGTAGCCACAGTTGCAATAGATGGTGTAAAAAATGCTGCAATGTTAGCTATTCAGATACTTTCCTGTGAAAATAAAGACCTGCAAAAAAAAATAATAAAGTACAGGCACACAGAAACAAAAAAAATTAAAAATGCAATATGAAAAATTTACTCATGAGTATTGGATGAGTGAGGCTATAAAAGAAGCAAGTACTGTAAATAATGAAATTCCTGTTTGTGCAATTATTGTCAAAGACAATAACCTTATTTCAATAGCAGTTAATAAAACTGAGGAATTGGAAGATCCAACAGCTCATGCAGAAATTCTTGTTATAAGAGAAGCTTCAAAACTTCTTTCCAACTGGAGATTAAATGGTTGCATATTGTATACAACTTTAGAACCGTGTTCTATGTGTATGGGTGCGATTTTAAATTCAAGGGTAACCAGGCTTGTTTTTGGTGCTTATGATTTAAATGCTGGAGCATGCGGCTCTATTATTCATATGCCATATAATTTAAAGAAAGAAAATCAAATTGAAATTATAGGTGGAATACTTGAGCTGGAATCCAGTCAAGTAATCAAGCAATTTTTTATCACAAAGAGAAATTGAATTATAATTCAAAACCGCCCAGAATTTCTACCTGGTGTTCTTTAGGCTTGTACCAGGGATATAAACTTACACCAGCACTTACTTTGTGATCACTGGCTGCTTTTAAAAAGCCTTTAATTTCCTGGCTTGAGGTCTTTTGACCATCACCAATTAAGTGAATCTGTACATTTTCTTTTTGTGTGTATTCTCTTATTTTTGTTATTGTTTGAACAGTGTAATCATAAGCCCCTTTTTCAGAGCGGAGTTTAACAAAACCATGCCAATATGTCATTGGTGCAATAATGTCAAAGTTATTTGCAATGGTTTTCCATGGATAGGATTTTGGATTTGCTCTTTTTAATACAGGTGAAAAAGTTATAGCGATAAGTGGGTATTTAGGACCAACTTTATTTCTTACAGCTTTTACAAAGGTTTCTATAGCACGTGGGCTTGTAACTTCTTCAATGTCTGTTGCCATACCGTCTAAAGAATCTCCATCGGGTGTTTTGTAAAAAATTGCAGTTAAAAATTTCTTTGCATCAGATATCGGATCTTTTAAAAAAGAATAAGTCCACCCAATAACTTTCATGTTACGTTTATGTGCTGATAAAATTAGATTATTTAATTTTTCAGGATGTTGAATAGCAGGAGTGTTTGATCTTGAAATTTGCAGGTAAATGGTATCTATTCCCTTTGACCTTAAATATTCGCAGTACATATCAGGACTTTCAGGATAATTCCATATATTAACCCACATGCCTTTTCCATCCGTGATTGAATCATTAGCGTAGCTTATACACGCCAGAAATGCAGATAAGAAAACAACTAGAAGTGTCACAAATAGTGGCCTGATCTTTTTATTAATTTTATTCATAAATTTATATAACTTCTTATACCCTATAAACATTAATTATCTAACCAAACCAGGGTAAATTGACGGTTATATATAGAAATTGTTTTGAGTAATAAGCCTAAATATATACCTGACAATCATTACCTAAGAGTAATGAGTAGGTTAAATAGAAACCTTTAAAGTATTGTTACGTTGAAATTTTATCTAATTTTCTGATACTCTAGTTCACTGGCTGCTTTAAGGAAATGTCCACGTAGCTCAGTTGGATAGAGCAAGGCACTCCTAACGCCTAGGTCGGAGGTTCAATTCCTCTCGTGGACGAATTATTAAAAATGCTTCAAAATAAAAACTCAAAACCAGATTGTATCTATGCTCTTGTTGGATCTACATGTACTTTTAAAACTGCTATCAGTGTAGAGCTGGCAAAAAAATATTCTTTTGAAATAATATCTGCGGATTCAAGATTAATTTATAAAGGTATGGATATTGGCACTTCAAAGCCAACTTATGAAGAAATGGGTGGGATTCCACATCATATGATTGATCTTGTTGAACCTGATTGTGATTATTCAGTTGGTTTGTATAAAAAACAGTCAGAAACAATTGTTAACGATATTTTTAAAAGAGGTAAAACACCGCTTGTTGTGGGTGGTACAGGACTTTATTTAAATTCTGTTTTACTAGGACTTTCAATACCAGAAGTAAAGCCTGACTTAAGTTTTAGAAGGCAATTAAAAGATAAATCCCAGGATGACCTTTATAAGAGACTTTATGACATTGATCCAAAAGCCGCGCAGTTTATTCATAAAAACGATAATTTTAGAACACTGAGAGCACTTGAAGTTATTTATAAAACAAATAAACTTTTTTCAGAATTAAAGACCATTAACAAACCCCCATTTCAAATTAAATGGATAGGACTTACTTATGAAAATAGAAATTTACATACAGACCTCATAAGAAAACGTGTATTTTCGTTTTGTAGTAATGGTCTTATAGATGAGATAAAAAAGCTTGTAAAAAAATATGGTGAACTTGATTTATTTAAAAGGACAATTGGTTATTCTGAAGTCCTGGATTTTTTAAATAACAATATAAAAATTGAGGATATGATTGAGAAAATAACTCTTCATACGAAACAACTTGCAAAGAGACAATCCACCTGGTTTAGAGCAAATAAAAATATAGACTGGCTGTATCTGGATAATTTAAGTTATGAAACAGTTTTAGACAGGGTTTTTAATTTAATGCAGGATGGATCTTTTGCAAAAACATCCATAGAATTCAAGTCCTGATTTGTATCTTTTAAAAAGTATCCAGCACTAGCTACCATACTAGCATTATCGGTACAATATTTTAAATCTGGCAAGTAAACTTTGAAATCTGTTAAGTTTTGAAGCTTGGATCTAAGAGTTTTATTTGCTGAAACACCACCCGCAATGACTATTTTATCTGCATTGGTATTTTTTGCTGCAGTAATTATTTTTTTAATCAGGGTATTGGTTATATTGTTCTGAAAGCTTGCTGCAAGATCTGCACGGTTATAATTTTCTGGCAGTTTTTGAACCAATCTTAAAACAGCAGTTTTTAAACCACTAAAACTAAAATTATAAGGATTAACTTTTGCTTCAGGAAGTATAAATGCATTTGGATTCCCTGATTTTGCTAGTTCTTCTAAGTGTGGTCCGCCGGGATAAGGTAATCCAAGGAGCCTGCCAATTTTATCAAAAGCTTCTCCACAAGCATCATCCAGAGTGCTGCCTATAATTTCATATTCTGTATAAGTTTTTACATTGATTATTTGTGTATGACCTCCACTTGCCAATAAGCAAATAAAAGGTGGTGTGAGATCTGATTCAAGATAGTTTGAACAAATATGTGCAAATAAATGATTTACACCAATTAGTTTTTTATTGTGTTTTTTAGCAAGCTCTTTAGCAGTTTTAAAACCAACTAACAGTGAGATAACTAAACCTGGTCCTATTGTTACAGCAATAGCATCAATATTTTCGATTTTAACTTTTCCATCATTTAAGGTTTTTTCAATCAAGCCATCTATAACTTCTTCATGTGCAAATTTTGCAACACTTGGTTTAACTCCTCCAAACTCTTTATGAAGTTCAATCTGTGAAACTACATTATTAACAATGACTTTTCTGCCATCTTTTACAAGGGCTACTGCTGTTTCATCACAACTTGTTTCAATACCGAGGATTAGCATAGAGATAATAAAATACCATTTTCTAAAGCATAATACAGATAGTATTTTGTTAAAAAGTTCTTAGCCATGTATAATTTTGTTGTTTACTATGCACTTTGACATTATTACTTTATTTCCGGAAATAATTAAAACCTACTGTCAGTTGGGTATTATTGGACGTGGCTGTAAAGAAGAAAATATAAAGGTCAATACTGTTGATTTACGACCTTTTGGACTTGGCAGGCATAATCAGGTAGATGATCTTCCATATGGTGGTGGTGTGGGTTTGATTTTTATGGTTGAACCTTTGTTTAATGCTTTAAATAGTATTCCTCGTAAAGATAAATCAAAAGTATTACTAACATCAGCCAGTGGGAAAAAATGGGATCAAAATTTTGCACAAAGTTTAAAAAATGAAGAACAAATTATAGTTATTTGTGGTCGTTATGAAGGGTATGATGAAAGAATTACAAATATCATAGATTATGAGGTTTGCATGGGAGATTTTATTCTTACAGGTGGTGAACTTTGTGCGCTAACAGTAATTGATTCAATTTCAAGACTTATTCCTGGTGTACTAAGAAAAGAAGAGACACATGATCTTGAATCTTTTATAAATGGACTTCTTGAATATCCTCAATACACAAGACCTCAGGAATTTAACGGCTGGAAAGTACCTGCTGTTTTGTTAAGTGGTCATCATGCCCAAATAAAAAAATGGCGAGAAGAGCAGGCTAAAATTAAGACGCAAATAAATAGACCTGATTTGTTAAAGAATTAAAATATTATGCAGGAATACTTGAAAGCATCAATATTGGGTACTGTTCAGGGAATTACCGAGTTTTTGCCTATAAGTAGTACTGCACATCTTAGAATTTTTCCTGCATTAATGCATTGGGAAGATCCTGGTACTGCTTATTCTGCTGTGCTTCAGTTAGGGAGCATGCTTGCGGTAATTATTTATTTTTGGAGTGATTTAGTTAGAATTTATGGAGCATTCTTTGAGGATATTCTCTTATGGATTAAAGGTAAAGTTTCATCCCCTCTGCAATCAAATGATTCAAAACTTGGATTCTGGATTTTACTAGGCACTATACCAATTTGTGTATTTGGAGTTTTATTTAAAGAGCCTATTGAAACAGGAATAGTTAGAGATTTAAATATTATTGCTTTTTATCTTATCTTTTTTGGAGTATTGCTTTTTTTAAGTGAGAAAATTGCAAAGCAAAATAGAACACTTGCTGGAATTAATGCTCTGGATGTTTTGTTAATTGGTTTGGCCCAGGCATTTGCTTTAGTACCCGGTGTTTCACGCTCAGGAGTTACATTGTTTGCAGGGCTGTTACTTGGTTTTAAACGGGCTCAGGCAGCAAGATTTTCTTTTTTATTAAGTGTACCTGCTGTTCTTACTAGCGGGCTGTTTGAATTTGCACGTCTGATATCATCCATTCAATCTTCAGGTGATAATATAATCTGGATAAACTTAGTTATAGGGATAATATTTGCATGTGTCTCAGGTTATTTTTCCATAGACTTTCTTCTTAAATATTTACAAACACATAAAACTCACATATTTGTAGTTTACAGAATAATGCTCGGTTTGTTTATTCTGTACCTTAATTATCTGGGTGTTGTGCATTAATTTTGGGTTTTGTATTGTATTATATTAATTATTCGGGAGGATACAAATATGCAAGCAACAGATGTTTTAAAAAATGCTGAAGACCACATGAAAAAAGCAGTTGCGCAGACTCAAAAAGAACTTCAGGGTGTAAGAACAGGTAGGGCAAATCCTGCTCTTTTAGATAGAATTGTGGTTGATTATTATGGAGCACCGACACCGTTAAAACAACTTGCAAATATTTCAACACCTGATGGTAAATGTCTTGTTGTACAACCATACGATAAAAATGCTATGAAGGATATTGAAATTGCAATTAATAAATCAGATCTTGGCATGACGCCAAATAACGATGGAAATGTGATTAGAATTGTTATCCCAACCCTTACTGAAGAAAGAAGAAAAGAACTTGTTAAGGTAATTAAAAAATTCTCAGAAGATGGGAAAGTCGCTATAAGAAACATAAGACGTGATGGACTTGAATCAATTAAAAAAATAGAAAAAGATAAGCAAATATCAGAAGATGATTCGAGAAAACAGCAGGAAGTTCTGCAAAAATTAACTGATAAGTATTCAAAAGAAATAGATGAATCCAGTGCTTTAAAAGAAAAAGAAGTAATGTCTGTGTAGACACGTTGTAGGTACGTAGCATGCTACCTACGTACCTACGGTGATTTATTTTTTATAAAAAGGTCTTTTAACAACAATAGCTGGAACTAGTTTATCTCTTATGTTTATATAAAGAGTTTGACCAATATCACTAAAAGCAGGATCTACATAAGCAGTAGCTATAGGACATCCAACTGTTATACCCTGTGAACCACTGCAAATCACACCAATTTCAGGACTGTCTTTGGCATAAACTTTATGCCCTTGTCTTGCTATGACTTTATCATTTATGTTCAGACAAACGAATTTCTTTTTAAGTCCTTCTAGTTTTTGTTTTATGAGTATATCTTTCCCGATAAAATCTTCAGTTTTATCAAGCTTTACACTCCAACCCAATCCGGCTTCAAGTGGTGATGTTAAGTCATCAAGCTCATGTTCATAAAGTGGATAAGCAGCTTCAAGACGCAATGTGTCTCTTGCTCCAAGTCCACATGGTGTTGCTCCTAACCTCATTAGCTCTTGCCAGATTGAAATAGCCCTCATTGGATTATCTATGAAAACCTCAAAACCATCTTCACCTGTATAACCTGTTTTTGCTACCCAGTTAGTTTGATATTTCCTTATTTCAAAATATTTTTGTAGTTTTAAACTATCCAAGCTTATTTTTAAAGCAGAAGCTAATATGTCTGGAGAGTTGGGTCCTTGTATTGCAATGAGTGAAATATTATCGGAGTAATTTTTTAGTTCTACATCAAAACCTGACTTATGGTTATTAAACCAGTTCCAATCCTTTTCAATATTTGAAGCGTTCACTACACAAAGAAAATCATTATCTATTTTGTATATAATCAGGTCATCTACTGTTCCACCATTTTCATTGCAAAGCTGAGTATATAAACCTTTTCCAGGCTCTTCAATTTTTCTGATGTCGTTTGGAACTAGATAATTTAAATATTTAAGAGCATCTTTTCCGGAAACAATAAACTCTCCCATATGGGAAACATCAAAAATGCCTGTATTATTTCTTACTGCATTATGTTCAGCAATAATGCTTTGATACTGCACAGGCATTTCAAAGCCAGCAAAATCAACAAGTTTTGCACCAAGCTTTTTGTGTTCATCAGTTAAAGCAGTTTTTCTTAGGGTTAGCATTTAGGGTTAACTCCATCAGTATTTGTTCTCTACACTTTTTAGTTTATGCTTTAGGGTTTTCAATACACCGAAATTATATCGTATATGGTGTACGAAGTTGTTAAAAGTTTATCTAACTCTTCATTTTACGAGAATGTTGTTGAAGAAATTTGTGAAGAAAGTGAAGATAAATTTTTTGATGTTATTGTAAAAAATAGACATTATCCTAGTTGTTATCAATACAATGTTTTAATTATGCTTGCAAAAAGACTGATAAGTGAAGAAGATAAAAAAGAGGAAAACTATAAAGTCTGGAGACATAGAACTATATTGGACAGAGAAGTTATCAGTGGAACAATTAGTGATTAACAATCAGGTCTTTATTTTGTTTATTTTTTTGTGAGTCTGTTATAAATCGGGTTATATTATAGGGTTCTAAACTTATACCTGTAGTTCTATCTGAAAGTAAATCTTTTATTAGTTTTCCTGTTAGAGGCCCCATTAAAATCCCATTTTTGTAATGCCCAAGCCCCAGTATTAAGTTATTAACTTCAGGTACTTTGCTAATTATTGGCAGATTGTCTGGGGTGTTTGGTCTTAAACCTGTCCACATTCTGGAAACAGGGTAATTTTTACAGGATGGAAGAAGCTTCTGAAATAAATTAATAAGAGTTGAAATGCCTGAAACAGTATTTTTAAAGACATCATTATTTTTTAGGCTTATTTCTTCTGTTGTACCCCCGATTAAAATTGAGGGTGTTTCAAATTCATTTGTAGCAGGTCTTGGAAGTATGTAGCCTTCATGGCAGAAAATGACTTTTTGAATAGGCATTTTTTCCGGTACACCGATTTGCAGTATTTCTCCTTTAATGCCTTTTATAAGGTCTTCATTTAAGTTGAAAGCATCTTTTAGAATTTTATTTGCCCATACTCCATTACAGAGTACATATTTCTCTGCTGTAATAGTTTCTCCATTACCAAGTGAGATGTTTTCAATCTTTTTATTGTTTATTTTTATTTCATTTACTTCAGAATTAATATAATCAATTTTTCTTTCTGTGCAGTAGATTGATAGTGCTTTTAAAAACTTTGGATTGTTAATATAACCTTCGAGCGGATAGTGGTAAGCACCAATTACATCATTTGAAAGTAGTGGCTCATGTCTTGAAATATCAGCTTTACTTAAAAAAGATGCATTTGGCATGATGGTTTTAATCTCTCTAAGTTCATTTTCTTTATGGGCAATTTCATAGTTTGAAAAGACCAGAAAAAATGAGCCTGTTTGTTTAAAGCCAAGGTCTATATTTTTTATTGATTCTGTGGACTTAATTTTTTCATAAAATTCAGGAAAGTAATTAAATGACTTAAAGCAGAATTCTTTTAATAGCGGAGTCTGAAGTTCTCCTGTTTGAAGTTGGAATAAGCCTGCTGCTGCAATTGATGCTGGCATGCCAAGAGTTGTGGAATTTATAACTGCAACTTTTAAATTTTCATTGGCCAGATGAGAAGCAACAGAATTTCCAATTATTCCACCGCCAATTATGACTATGTCGTAATTTTGAGACATGTCGTAATTATTACGCAAACACTCTTTAACAACAAGTATGGATGTAGTGACATTGTGGTGTCTCTACCTGTTGTAAGGTATAATGTTAGCCATTATTAGGAAACAACTATGCTATGTCCATTTTGCAATTCAGAAAATAGCCGGGTTCTAGAATCTAGAACTACTGAAGAAAGTACAAGTATAAGGCGACGAAGGGAATGCGAAAACCCTGCATGTACTAAACGTTTTACTACTTATGAACGGATTGAAGTAATGCCTGTGCTGGTTATAAAAAGATCTGGTGAAAGAGAACCCTACTCCAGAGAAAAACTTAGATCCGGCATTGTAAGAGCCTGCGAAAAAACATTAATTAATGCGTCGCAAATAGACAATGTAATTGAAGTTATAGAGAATGAACTTGCAAAGCAGGGAAAAAGAGAAGTCAGTAGTTCTATTTTAGGAAAACTGGTTTTAAATGAATTAAAAGATCTTGATCAGGTAGCTTATGTTCGTTTTGCTTCGGTTTACAGACAGTTTAGAAGCATTGAGGATTTTATTAAAGAGTTACAGGAATTGCAGGCAGATAATTCAGAAAACTTTAAGCTTAATAATGGAGATTTTTTAGTTAACGCTGTTAGTGAATCTTAAGTATTTTATTTATGAATAATTTTTGGTTGGTTTAATCTGATTTGCAACTCTTTACCCTGTTTTGTTTTCATTTCTTCTAGTATTCTAAAAGCACTAAAACTTCCTTGCCCTTGCATCTTTGCTGCGCCATATGCTGTACAAGCCTGAAATAGCATGGTTCTTGATAAGGTACTTAATTTTACTTTCGTTCTTTGAAGCATTCCAAATCCAAATAAAACAGCACCAATAAATAAACCTATTGAATAATAAATTACAAATGCATTGCTTAAATTGAATGGTTTTGTGAATATAAGCAAAAGTGAAAATACAATCAATAAAATGACTCCAACAATCATTGGTATAGCCATAACAAGTACATCTTTTTTCATATTTTGTACTTCTGGCATTAAAGTTTCAATGATTTGCATTGATATTTGAGAAGAAAGTTTATCTCTTTCCATTCTTTTAATTATTTCTTTTGTGTAGTCAAAAGCAGGGTCAATCTTATCTTTTTTTATAAATCGGTGATAAATCATAGACCATGAAGAGAACTCTTTTTTATGCTCCTGTATATATTTCTGTGCATAGTTTATGTAATTGTTTATTATTTGTTTTATTTTATCTTCAACCATTTTAATTTTCAATTCTCAATGTTTGCCCTGTCATTTCCTTTGGTTTTTCTACTCCTATAATATCTAAAATTGTTGGAGCTATATCAGCAAGACAACCTCTTTGTTTTAATTTGACCTTTTGGAGAGATTTGTTTATTAGTATAAATGGAACTGGTTTTAAGCTGTGCGCAGTTCTTATAGAACCATCATCATTTAACATTTGTTCAGCATTACCATGATCAGCAGTAATTATTAATGTGCCATTTATATCAATAATTGCTTTGGATATATTACTCAAAGCATTATCTATGGCTTCTACAGCTTTAATTGTTGCAGGGATTAATCCTGTATGACCGACCATGTCTGCATTTGCAAAGTTTACTACTATAAGAGCATAATTATTTGATTTAATTGCTTCAATTGTTTTTTCGGAAACACCCTTAGCACTCATCTCAGGCTGATAATCATAAGTTATTACTCTGGGGGATGGTATTAGCACCCTTTCCTCACCGCTAAATTCCTTTTCTCTGCCCATATTAAAAAAACTTGTTACATGTCTGTATTTTTCTGTCTCTGCAATTCTGATTTGTTTTTTGTTTAAAGATGAAATAATTTCTCCAAGTGATTTTTCTCTATTTACTGCAGGAAGTTCTTTATTTGTGAAAGCAGTTGGTATAACAGGATTTGCAAATTCGCTTGTATGTAATTTCCTGTCGTATTCGGTCAGGCAGGCATAATATAAATTTTGCGGGAAGGTCTCTCTTTTAAACTCGGAAAAATTTATCTGTGTTAAGGCTGTTGAAATTTCTCTTGCTCTATCCGGTCTGAAGTTAAAAAATATTATAGCGTCATTATTTTTTATGAGATTTTCATTGCTTACCTCCTTGTTTCCAATAAGTGTTGGCATTATAAATTCGTCAGAATTTTCAAGCGGACAATCTTTTGTGTCTTCCGAGATATTGCTTTCACCACGTTTATAAGCTTTGTCAATGGCTTCTATTGCAGTTTGTGCATTAAGTCCTACCCCTTCTGTGACAAGGTTATAGTATCTTTTTATTCTTTGCCATCTGTTGTCTCTGTCCATTGCATAGTAACGTCCACAAACTGTAGCAATTTTACCTTTGCAAATTTTTAGTTTTTCTTCTACCTTCTTGAAGAGTAAAATGGCATTTTTAGGAGGATCATCTCTACCGTCTGTTATGGCATGCAGTAAAACCTTTTCAATATTATTTCTTGAAGCCAGTTCAAACAAGGCATATAAATGCCCAAGATGACTGTGTACATCGCCTTCACTTATTAAACCCATTATGTGTAACTTCGATTTATTTTTTTTTACGTGGTTAATTGCACTTAGTAAAACTTTATTTGTAAAAAAAGAACCATTTTGTATAGTCTGGCTGATAAGTGTAAGTTTTTGAGTAACAATTCTTCCACCACCAATATTTTCATGACCGACTTCAGAATTACCCATTACACCATCAGGCAAGCCAACTGCTTTTCCGCAGGTATCTAAAATAGTATTTGGATATTCTTTAAGTAAAGATTTGAAAGTTGGCAAATTAGCCATGCCTATGGCATCGCCTTTTTCACCGGTTATTATTCCCCAACCATCTAAAATTACAAGTGCTACAGGAATATTTTTCATAAATGCTTTACTATTATAATAGAACTATGACGATTCAAGAAGCAGATTATATAGATAAAATACGAGCTAACATTCCATGTCTTGAAAATATTGTTTGTTTTAATACAGGTATGGATGGACCATTATTAAAAAGTACTTTTGAAGCTATAAATGAGTCTCTAAAAGATAGGCTTGAGTCAGGTACATTTACAAAAGAAGCAGTTAAAACGTTTCATGACAGACTTATTGAATCAAAAATTAAAATTGCTGATTTTGTAACTTCAAAACCAGAGAATATATGCCTTACACCAAATACATCTTTTGGCATGAGTATAGCTTTAAATGCATTTGACTGGGATTCTGATTCTGAAATTATTGCAAGCAAAGAAGAATATTCTGCTGTTTTATTTGCCTTGTATAATATAAGACAGAGATACAATGCAAAAATTAATTTAATAGACTTGGATCTGGAAAGCCCATATAATTCAATATTAAAGCACATTTCACAAAAAACCAAAGCAGTGGTTTTAAGCCACGTTTTCTGGCAGACAGGAAATCTACTTAAAGAACTAAAAGAAATAATTTTAGGACTAAGAAAGAAAAATATAATATCTATAATTGATGGAGCTCAATCAGTTGGTGCTATTAAAGTAGATTTAAATGAATTACAGCCTGATTTTTACTGTGCTCCAGGTCATAAGTGGTTAATGGGACCCAAAGGCACAGGATTTATGTATTTAAATCAATCGCTCTTTAATAAAAGACCTCCATGGCCTTCTGTCATTGGTTTTGATTCATCTGAATATTCTCCATATGAAAGACTGTATGATTTAAATTTTAACTGGGCGTCAAAGAAAAATGCATCATTGTTTGAGTTTGGAGGTTTATGCAGTTCTTCGTTTTCAGGCTTAACAAAGTCAATTGATTTTGTTAAAGATAATTTAAAAAGTCTTGATGTTTTTGAAAGAATACAGACTTTAACAAATTATTTAATTGGTGAATTAAATAAAAATTCTAGCCTAGAAGTTGTTACTTCAAAGTACCATGGTGGGCTTGTTTCATTCAGGCATAAATCTAAAGCTGCATCAGATATAGTAAACATGCTCTGGGAAAAAGAAAAAATCATGGTAAGAGAATTGCAGGGGTTAAATACAGTAAGAATATCAGTTCATTACTTTAATATAAAAGAAGAGATTGATTTATTGGTTCATTATCTTAAAAGTTAGGTATAACTCCCGTAGCTTTTATTTTAAGTCCTAAAAATGTTGCAAAAATAGCTGTAGGAATAAGGTTATAGCAGTAAGCGTTTATATTTGCTTTAGATAAAACATTTTTTTCATGTGAATTGAGATGAATTCCTTCTTTCAGTCCACATACTACAATTCCATTTCTGGACTTATAAATATTTGTAAGTGAAATAAACTCAGGACCCTTTAAAGGATTAACTCCGGAAAGATTTATATGATCTTTGATTTGATAAGAACTCTTAGAAAGCTTAGTTATGGGATAAATATAATCAATAATTTCAATGGTTTGTTGCTCTTTGTTTTCTAATAAGTGTTTTATGACTGAATTGTTAAATCCTGTAAAGTTACCGGTATTTGTGAAATTAATAGTTTTTGACTTTTTAGTATTTTTTTTTAAGATGCTTTTTGCCATTGCTTTTCATCAATAAGAGTTGCATTACTCCAAAACTTTTCAAGTTTATAATAATTTCTTTCTTTTTCATTCATTATATGTACAATCAGATTTCCAAAATCCAGCACTACCCAGTTACTGTCTACAAAACCTTCTTTTGATATGAGTCTGTAATTTACAGATCTTAAGCTCTCTTCAAGACTTTTTGCTATTGCATTTATTTGTGGTGTGCTTTTTGCAGTGGCTATTAAAAAGTAGTCTGAAAGTACAGTTAATTTGCTTACATCCAGTAAAAGAATATTTTCTCCTTTTTTTTCTTCTGCTATTTTTGCTGCGAGCAATGCAATACTTAAATGATTATCTTCTGTTAAATTTTTGTTCTTAGAGGAAGGTCTTTTTTGTCTGTTAAGTTTGATATTCAATATTTGAATTAACCTCTCTTGTTTTTATGACGTACTATGTTTCCTTTTTGTTTGGCTAAACTTTTATATCATCTAGTTTAGCAACTGATGCAATTAAAAACCAGTATGGAATGAATACCTGCGGCCTGAAAAATACAGTATCAACTATTCCATGAGTTAACAAGGCAACTAATGAAATAAATATTCCTAATGCCATTAATTCTCCATCTTTCCAGAAGATATAATGTAATTTTAAAAATGAGATTAAGAAAATGCATAAAAATGACAAACACCCGAAAATGCCTGTTTCTATGGCAAATTCAAGGAATATATTGTATGCACCCAGAGCATCAAAACCACTAATCATATAAAGTCCATAAGATAGTCTGAAAGTATTGTTTCCAGGGCCAATTCCTATAATCCAATTATCTTTTAACATTTTTAAGCAGGCTAACCAAACATTAACCCTGTAACTGTTACTGCTATGTTCTCTAATTGTAAAAATTGTTGACAATCTTTCTATAAATATTGGGAACAAAAAATATGCTGCAATTGAAAGAGTAATTAACCCTGTAAAAATAAAACCTATTAAATATCTTTTTTTGATTTTCCTGTTTGATTTTATAAAAAAGATAACGTATGCAATAAGTCCTATTGTAAAACCAGCGATTAAACCTATGTAGCCACCTCTAGAACCTGTAAACATTATGCATGCAAGCATTGCACCACTGCATAGAAGTGAAAGTAGCCTCATGAATAAATTACAATTAATCTTAAAAGGTAACACAATGCTTAACGGAAGAATGGGAAGTAAAAACCCTGCAAGTAAATTTGGATTTCCTAAGGTTGAATAAACCCTGCTATGTATATTTTCACTGTTTGTATCTTCCCAGGTTGCAAGTGGTTCTACCCCTATTATGTACTGGTAAATTCCTATAAATGAAACTATTGCTCCGCAAACAAATAAGAAATACCAGAGTGAAATAAATTGCTTGTGAGAAGAATTTAAAAGAGTAAATTTTAAAACAAAATAACCAAGGAAGAAAATAAAATACTTAAAAAGTCCCATTAAACTTTCTTTTAAAAAATATGAACTGAATGTACTGACAGTTGCAATTAGACAAAATAAAAGAATAAAAAAATCAATAGTGTTAAAGCTTATTTTGTGAAATTTTAAGCTGGCAAAAAATGTAAGAGAACAGATAATTACAATAATTCCAATTCCAAATCTATCATTTGCAAATTGAGGCAGAATAAGGGATGTAAATAAAATCCCAAGTGAAATTATTAATAAAGTGTTTAATGATTTAAATTGAGGAATAGCCTTTATAAGGGGTTTGAAATTACCTAATAGTGACTCTTTTATTGTTTTGTCTGACCACTTATCCAGTTTGAAGAAAATATTCGAAATATTGTTTATGTTTTTATAATCCGTATACATTAATAACTTTGCCGTTTAAGCGGTAATTAAATCCTTCAAGTTCAACCTGATTGCCAGTTTTTATTTTATTTCCACCGATTACATAACCATCATTTGTTTTAAGAGCAATATCGCTTAGTGTTACAAAATAATCTCTAACATTTGGTTTTGTAGGATCATTAATGGTTTTGTAAGTTCCTGAGAGACTTGGAATAACAAGTTGTTTTGGTTTTGAATCTGTTTTAATAATATTTAATTTTGTATAAGGCCTATTTCTTATAGTTATTGCAGACTTTTCACCGACTTTAAAAAAGGCAGTCATTTCCTGCAAGTAAACATCAGGGAGTAATATCTCTATTGCAATACTTTCTTGACCTTCTATAACTTTGTTTAAACCTGTTTTTTCAGCTTTAGCAAGTATAAATCCTGAAATGCTAAATAATACTGTAATTATTAACAATAAATCCAGAAAATTTAATTTTCTTTTTTTTGAGTTCACAGCTAATATTATATTATGCTTAAAGAAGGTTTTTTTGACAAAGTTTATTATCGTTTCTGGCAAATAGAGAAAAGTTCAAAATCTGTAGCTAATGTATTTGCAATTCATGGTTTAGGTGGGCATTGTGTGTGGTTTGATAATGCAGCCAGAATTTTTAATGAGAATAGCATAAATCACTTTTCATTTGATCTTCCTGGTTTTGGTCAAAGCTTATTTCCTCGCGGTGAAATAAGTTCTTATAAAGAATGGATAACTGTAACTCGGAGAGTTCTTGAAACATTTTTAAGTGAGTTTGAGGTTAATTCGCCGGTTTTTATACTTGGACATAGTATGGGGGCTTCTATTGCATTGCTCTTAAGTAAAAATGTAAAAGCTAATGGATGGATAATATCAGTTCCTGGCTTTGAAGGTCATTCAGAGACCTGGCCATTAAAAGAATTTATTATTCCTGCGCTTCTTAAGTCAGTAATGAAACCAAAGGAAGAAATTATAATGCCTTTTGGTCCTGAGCTACTAACAAAAAATAAAGATACTCAGCTTAAAGTAAAGGAAGATCCACTAAGAGTAATTAATCCACAGGCTGGATTATTCATGCAGGTTTATTTGCTTTCTCAGATAGCCAGGCGTTCTTATAATTTGCTTTCTGAGCCAGTATTTTTGTTAATTGCAGGAAAAGATAAAGTCTGTTCAAATTTTGCAATGGAAAAATTTTTTGAAAAAATTAAATCATCTGATAAAAAAATGAAAACTTATGTTGACTCTTTTCATGATCTTTTTGTCGAAGATGAATTAAATGAAATTGTAAATGACATTTCTCTTTGGATTAAGGAACGTCTTACTTAGTCATAATTGTAAATAAGTTCTTACTGTGAATAGCCTAATGTAAAAAATATTTTTCATAAAGCTACGTTGGTAGGTTGATTTTATTATCTTAATGGTGTTATCCCCTATAGGCTCTGTCATAAAAAGGGTCGATAATTACTACCTAGCTAGTGTGACATTTCCAAATAAACTATTTATAAGAAAGATTTTATCTGATTTATTCAGTAAAATCCAAATGACGTAACAGAAAGCCATTAAAAAGTGTACTTTGCAAAGCCGGTTTTGAAAGCGCAGCGAAAAAACCGGCGGTAGGTAGAAAAGATGGGTGGGATTAACTATGACGCATTATTATTATAAAAAAACTGATGTTATAAGAGATATGCTTTTAAAAACAGTTGGTAAAAATCCTGATTTGTTTTGTTACTATGTCGCTATTCAGGAAGCAAAAGAGCTTTTAGGAAAGTCAACTCCTGAAGAAATAAATAAAATGGATTTCAACAAACCATATAAGAAATTAATTGATTGTTAAAAAATCAAGAACTTCAGAGACTCGGTCTTTTAATTTTGTTGACTGAATAATATAAGTTCTGCTCATTAAACCCCACTCCAGAAGAGTTTCATGGAATAATCGGTCAATTTGATTTTGGTAATTTTCATCATTCCACCTAAAGCCGTCTTCTTTAGGTTTAATAAGTCTTGGAATATAAATGATGTGTGAATATTTAAGTGCCTGATTAAATGAAAGATTAAAATATTTTTCAGATTCATAGGTTTTTTTAATGCCCCAGCTCCATCTTACCCAATGAACCCAACAATCTATAGTAGATCTGTCAGAAAGAAACTGTTTTAATTTTTCTTCGGTTTTTATTTGTTCCTTTAAGACCGTAAATCTGAACAGATCAGGATCTTTTATTTCATAAATATTTTTATATCCAAGCTTTTTACAAATCACTCTTGCCTGCTCAGAAATAAATTTTATTCTAAGTTTTGCTTTAGCTTTGTTTGCAAGTGTTGTTTTTCCGACACCGGCAGATCCTATAATCACAATTCTTTTTGGAGTATTTTCAAGCATTTTGGCTCTTTAATCCTTGGTTTTACTAATTTTATATTGTTTAGCACAAAAAGAGTTGTCACTACTTAAACATTAATCATAAGGAGCAATGTCTTACGATCTTCGTCAAAAAGGAAAATGGTAAACTGATAAATCATTTAAGAGGGATTGTAAAGACTATGAAAAAAACAACTTTAATAATCAATTTAATTCTTTTGTTTGGGTTTACTCTGGCTGCAAATGCGTTTCAGCCAAAATATTCTGTTCATACTTCAGCAAAAGATATTGAATACAAAAAGGGAAAAGCTTTTACATGGTATGAAGATAATGTAAATAAGAAAAAATTTTATTGGTATGATCCTGAAAAACACATTAACTGGTTAAAGGCACGATCAATTCGCTGGTATGACGATCATATAACCAATGGAAAATTTTATTTTGTTCATGCTGAGAATGAAAAAGATTTTTGTAAGAAAAAAGCTCTCAGATGGTATGACAGAAACAGTCAGTAAAATTGGAAGTTCTTGAAAAAATTATTGAAATAGATAACCCAATTGAATTTAAATGGGATAGTGTACTTAGTCTTATAGAAAAACAAACAAACGATTTTAAAAATAAATCACTTATAAAACTAAACCTTGTTCAATCTACAAAAAATAAACTTTACTTTAATGCAGTTTTTATAGATTCTATTCTTGTTGAGGCAGGTTTTACGTCTATGACAGGTGTAGCAAAGGCAGGTTTGAAACCTGCCTCAACAGTAGCGGCATTGATAATTCCTACGGGCATTGGAGCAGCATTTGGTGGATATGCCGGCGATGCTAATCCTCTTGCAAAACTCATTGCAAAAGAGTCAGATTATCTACTTGTTCACCCAAATGTTGTAAATGGGGCTGTCTTAGCAGATAATCCACCAAATCTACTTTATCTGGAAGGTTATCTTCTGGATCAATTTTTACTTGGCAATATTCATCTTTTACCAAACAATAAAAATAAAATAGGAGTGATTTTTGATAAAGCAATAACTGATGAAAGGTTGAATTATGAAGTAAATGCTTTAAATGCATTTAAAGCATTTTACGGATGTGAAATAGTGGGCTGGACAGTAACTGATAAACCTTTAAATGTTCATCCGAAGATAAATGGTGCGGGCTTTTCAAGTGGAAGTGTTGAAAATCTTGATAATTTAATTGAAAAAGCAATTCAATTAAAAAATCTTGGTGCAAGTGCTATTGCTATTTGTGCAGTAATTCTAGATCTGGATGTAAAAGATTATTTAGAAGGAAAGGGTATTGATCCTATAGGTGGTGTAGAGTCAATAATTTCACGTGTGGTTTCTTGTGCTACATCGCTAGTTTCTGCACATGCACCGGTTCTTATCTCAGCTCAGGATGTAGATTATAGAAAAATATCACCTGTGTCAGCCAGTGAGTATATTGCTCAAACCTTTTTACCATCAGTAGTTAGTGGCTTACGATTTGCTCCTCAAATTTTCACAAGTGATTATAAAGTTGAAACCCACCTATCTTTTTATAACTTATCTAAAATACTTCTTCCGTATAATGCTTTTGGAAGCCCTGGGGTATTTTATTTAAATGAATTACAGGAAATGAAAAGCAGAATTTTTTTAGTAAAAGAAAATAAAACATGTCTAAAAGTAAATCCAGACGAACTAAATATAAAATTTAATTACATAAATAGTTATACGGATGTGATAAGTGAGCAAACTATTCAGGACTTAGGTATTGATCCGAATGTTTTAAAAAGACCACTTAAAAAAATTAATAGACTTGTAAAATCGGAAACAATTTCAGCTAACTAACGTGCATTTTTTTCCAAGGATTAATTCCTGTGTAGCTTTGTTTATGTTTTTATCACTAAGACTTCTGGCAAATAATCTTCTTAGAATTGTGGGAGAAAGCCTAAACTTAAAATCCACATCTTTTGCTGTTTTATCTACAACTAAGTTAATTGTTCTTGGGGATAATGGAATCTGAGGATTTTTTAAATGGTTGGCTATTAAATAATCGTCAAGAGAAAGAGTATGGTTTTCTTTGATCTTGGAAAAATATTTTTCAATCAAAGCAATTGTTTTACTATCTACAAATGTTAAATGATTTCTTGATAGCACTATTTGATTTGAAGCTAGATTTATGTCCTTTACTTTTAAGGATAAAAGCTGTTTTATAGTTAAACCGCTTTTTGCTATTAATGAAAAGATAATTTTATCTCTTATTTCATTAAATGCAATTTCAGGAAGTTTTTCTATGAGGGTTAGAATATCTTCATACTTAACAGGCAAATTAAAATTTACTTCTGGCATTGGAAGAGTAATTGATATAAAAGGATCTGGCACATTTATGCCAGAATCGATCAAATACTTGGTGAAATTTCTTAGAACAGTGATTTTCCTACGATATGAAGCATAGTTAAACTTATTTTTTACTTCTGCAAGATAGTCTTCAATTAAAGTTTTGCCTGGCATTTCATTGATTTCAATTCTGAGGAAGTACTTTAAAAACTGAAGTAGATCAACTTGATAAGCTCTGTAAGTATGATATGGTGCTTTTTTTATATTTTTAAGCCATGCAAGATAATTTTGTACAGATTCATCAAGGTGTTGGGTGTTGTTCATAAAAGATTTACTGAATCCACATCAATAATTGTTTCTACTTTAGCATTTTTTGAATGAGTTTTAAATAGATTATGGAAAATCTTGTTTTTAATCTCTTCGTTTTCAAACTTACAAAGTATGTGGTACCTATACTTCCCATGTAGTTTAGTGAAGAAGCAGGGTGCCGGACCAAGAAATGTAGGGGCATACCAATGTGTTTGCCCAGAGGCGCATTCACCTATTTGCCCGGAAAGTGTTTTTATTGTTTCATTTGCATAATTTATACATTCGTTTTCATCATATGATTGGAATATTATTCTGGATAAATGTGTAAATGGTGGATATAAATATTCTTTTCTTTGTTCTACTTCCTTTTTGTAAAAATTTAAATAGTCGTGGTTTTGAATAAAATTAAATATTGGATTTTCCGGATTATATGTTTGTATAAAAACTTTTCCTGGTTTTTCCCCGCGCCCTGCTCTGCCAGTTACCTGTGTAAATAATTGAAAGGCTCTTTCATATGAAACATAGTCAGGGAAGTTTAACATTGTATCTGCCTGAACAACCCCTACGACAGTTACATTTGGGAGATCTAAACCTTTTGCAACAAGCTGAGTCCCAATTAAAATATCAGCTTTATGAGATGAAAACTCTTCCCATAAATGCAGATACTGATCTTTTTTCCTAAGTTCATCGCTATCAACTCTTAATGTTTTTGCTTCCTGAAATAAATACTTTACTTCTTCTTCAAGTTGCTGTATTCCAAGTCCAGCATATTTAAAGTGAGGGCTTTTGCATTCAGGACACTGTAAAAATATTTCAGAATTAGCTCCCTGACTGTATCCACAGTGATGGCATATTACAAGCCCCTGGTTTTTGTGGTAAACCATTGGTACTGAACAGTTTCTGCAAAATTTAATATATCCACAGGTTCTACAAAAAAGATGACTTGAATAGCCACGCCTGTTTAGAAGCAAAATCACTTGTTCTTTTTTACTAAGTGCATCGCTGATAGTGCTTTTTAAAACATTTGACAGGAGATTTTTATATGATTCGTTTCTTAAATCAATGATATAAACACTAGGCAGTTTAAAATCTTTTATTCTGTTTGGCAGTGCAAGAACATTACCATTCTTCAAACAATTATAATAATCGGTTATATTTGGTGTGGCCGTTCCTAAAACCACAGGACAATTTTCAATTTCTCCTCTTTTTTCAGCTACTTGAATTGTGTTATATCTTGGAATTGGTGAAGCCTGTTTATATGATGCATCATGAGCTTCATCAATTATGATTAAACCAAGATCTTTTATGGGAGTAAGTATTGTGGATCTTGCACCTAAAATGATTTTTATCTGATTTTTGTTTTTGGGATCATTGTTTTGTAGCTTTTCCCAATTTGCTAAACGTTCTTTTTTACCCAGTGAACTGTGCCAGATAATCACTTCGTCTTTATTGAATCTGGACAAAAGTCTCTCATATACTTGTGGAATAAGATAAATTTCCGGAACAAGATAAACTACTGTTTTATTTTTTTGTAAAACCTCTTCTATTAAATGTAGATAGACTTCTGTCTTGCCGGAACCGGTTATTCCATGTAAAAGAAAAGTATCAGATGCATTCTTATTAATGGTATTTAATATTATTTGAAAGGCTTTTTCCTGCTCTTTGTTTAAAACATGTTTTTTATGATTTGAAGCAGGACTTACAAAATGAGACAGGATATCACTTGGAATCTCTTGTTTCTTAGCCTTGGGCTCTTTCTTCTGTTTGTATTTTACTTTTGATATAACTAATCCTTTGTTTTTTAACTGATTAATTAATTTGTAGAACTTACCTTTATTAAATTTTGATTTTTGAAATAAAAACCTGTAACTTAAACTCTTTTTCTTTGTATTTAAAAGCTTGGTTATTATAAATTGTTCTTCAAAAGTTAAATTTTCAAGTGTAATGCTTCTATTAGTTAATTCAAGCTCATTGATAGATGAGTTTAAAATATCCTGATTTACAGACATTGAAAGTACCGTGCCTATACTTGTTAAATAGTAAGAGCTTATCCAATTTGCCAGCTTTAAATATTTCTCATCCCATGCAGGTTTATCGTATAAGACTTCATAAATCGGTTTTATCTTAAAGTCACTCTGAGAGAATTTGTTTGTATCATCTTCAAATACATTAATGACATATCCATTTAGCTCTTGTTTGCCAAAAGGTACTCTTACAACAGTACCCGGCTTTACTTGATTTTTAAGTTCTTCAGGAATTAGATAGTAATAGAAATCATTATCAGTTGAAGCAAGTGCTGGTAAGTCAACAGCAACTTTAGCAAGAAGAGCATTTAATGTAAGTACTGTCTGTACTGGCATGGAACTATGATAACAAACGGATTTAAATTTTTAATTAAGTCTCTTGAAAGACACCTATTTTTCTAAATTTTTCTTGTCTGTCTCTTTGTATTTCTTCAGGTGTTAATTTGTTTAATTCGTTTAAATGTTTTTTTACTGTATTAAGGAGATTTTCACCAGTTAGTTTTGAATTGTAGTGAGCACCGCCTTCAACTTCAGGTATTATTTCATCAATTACACCTAATTCAGAAAGATCATTAGCTGTAATTTTTAATGCTTTAGCTGCTTCAGCTGAATTGTCCTTTGTACGCCATAAAATTGCTGAGCAGCCTTCTGGTGAAATTACTGAATAAACAGAATTTTCTAGCATCAGGATTCTATTTCCTACTCCTACAGCAAGAGCTCCGCCTGATCCACCTTCGCCTGTAATTACTGCTATAACAGGAACTTTAAGTCCTGCTAGTTCTTTTAGATTCATTGCTATTGCCTGGCTTTGATTATGTGCTTCAGCTTCAAGTCCGGGATAAGCTCCTGGAGTATCAATAAATGTAATAATCGGGAAATTAAACTTTTCTGCATGATAAAAAAATCTCAGTGCTTTTCTGTAACCTTCAGGTGATGGCATTCCAAAGTTTCTTTTTTGATTTTCTTTAATGTTTCTTCCCTTTTGAGTTCCAATAGCCATAATGGTTTGACCATCGATTTCAATCAATCCGCTAACAATAGAAGCATCATCTTTGCCTGTTCTGTCACCATGAAGCTCATGCCATACAGGACTTATCATCTGTATGTAGTCCAGAGCATAAGGTCTTTGAGGGTGTCTTGCAATTTTAACTCTATCAATTGGTGAGAGCTCTTTATAAATCTGACTTTTTACTTTATCGTATTGAACTTTTAAATCCCCTACAATTTTTTTGTTACCATTTATAATGGTTTTTTGTTCAAGCTCTGCTATTTGCTTCGATAAAGCAAGAAGTGGTTTTTCAAAGTCTAATGGAATAATGTCTTGTTTCATGTTTTATACCTTTGCAAACAATTTATTAAGAAGTGATTTGTCTACCCCGTTAGTAGAAAAGTCTTTGTAAGTGTTTTGTGAATGCAGTCTGATTATTTCAGAAAGATAGTTTTTCAAAGTGGGTCTTGGTATAACATCATCAATCTGACCATTTTCAAGCAGATATTCTGCTGTTTGAAAGTCTTTAGGAAGTTTTTGTCTTATTGTTTCTTCAATAACACGACGGCCTGCAAATCCAATTCTGGCTTTGGGCTCTGCAATTATAATGTCACCAAGCATTGAAAAGCTTGCAGTTACCCCACCAAAAGTTGGCTCGGTCAAAAGAGAAATGTACAATAGTTTTTCATCATGAAGCTTTTTAAGACTTGAGGAGGTTTTTGCCATCTGCATAAGACTTAAAATGCCTTCATGCATTCTTGCTCCGCCAGAACTTGATACAAGAATTACAGGTAATCTGTCTTCTATTGCTCTTTCTATTAGCCTACAGATTTTTTCACCAACGACACAACCCATACTGCCGCCAATGAATTCAAACTCCATTACTCCAAGAGCTATACCTTGATTGTCAATGGTGCCAATGCCTGTAATAATTGCTTCTCTGGCATCTGCATTTTTTTGTGCATCTTTTAATCGAGTTTCATATGGTTTTAAATCTGAAAATTTTAATGGATCAGAAGGTAAAATGTTTTCATCTATTTCAATAAAACTGCCGTAGTCTGTAAGCTGTTCAATTCTTTCATGTGCTGTCAGTCTATGGTGATGTGAGCAGTGTTTACAAACAGATAAATTCTTTTTTAATTCACTTGTGTATAAGAGTTCTTTGCATCCCTGACACTTGGTCCATAGGGTGCATAAAAGCTCGTCAGAAGGCTGGGTTTTTAGTTCATTTATATTGGCTACTATTCTGTTTTTTGTGGCCTTTTTAAGTCTTCTGTTTCGAAAAAAGTCTTTTAGTCCCATGTTTCCTCTTTCTCTTAGGTTTTATACTCGCTTTATTCTAGTCCTTTAATTGTCTTGCTTAATTTATAAGATGGATACTTTGTTATGATTTCTATAATTCTTCAAGCTATAGCGATTATACAATTTAGAAATTAAGTAGAAAAATAAAAAATAATTAATTCTTTTCAAGAGATTGATGTCAGTGTCAGATGTTAAAGGAGTTAATCGTATGAAGGAAGTAAAAGGAATACAAATCGGCTTTATTGGTGATGGAATAAAAGATTTTTCTAAAATAGATATTTTTCATGATTCAACATTTGCGCTTATGCTTGCTGCACAAGATATTAAGACCAGAGTTTTGTATGCAGAATCAAATTGTTTAAAAATCATTAATAACAAAGTTCTTGCAAAATTTGATGAAGTTACGTTAAGGCGTGAACCTGGTAATCATATAGAGGTTAAGAATACAGTTGAATATTCCCTTGATTCATTAAATATTATTTTTGCAAGAAAGGATCCTCCTGTAAATGAAAATTTTCTTTCTTATCTTCAAATGCTAACTTTGGTTTCAAAGGCTCTAATTGTAAATAATCCCGAAGGTATGCTTAAAGCAAATGAAAAACTTTATGCATTAAATTTCCCAGATTTTATTCCAGCAACTTTAGTAAGCTCAAGTAAAAATGAGATCCTGGAATTTTTAGATAAACATAAAGAAGCAGTTATAAAGCCACTTTTTGATAAGGGTGGAGAAGGTATCTTTTATCTAAATAAAAGTATTCAAAACACTAATGCAATTATAGAAACTAGCACGCAGGAAGAAACTCGGCTTGCGCTGGTACAAAAATATATTCCTGAAGTAACAGTTGGTGATAAGAGAATTATTCTTTTAAATGGTGAGCCTATGGGAGCAATTCTAAGAATACCAAAAGTTGGCGAACTAAGAGCAAACATGAATCGTGGTGCCAGTGTTAAGCCATGTGAGATCTCAAAAAGAGATTTGGAAATTTGTGAAGCCCTTAAGCCCTTTCTTCAGAAAGATGGACTTTACTTTACAGGTATAGATGTCATTGGAAATTATCTGACAGAAGTAAATGTTACAAGTCCAACCGGCATACAGGAAATTGAAAAGCTTACAGGTAAATCTTTGGCGCCTGAAATAATAAAGTGGGCAGTTGAAAAAGCTATTAATAATTCATCACTTTTGTCTCATCATTAAAGTCCTGAAAGTATCTCTGATAAAGTAGTGGATCTTATCTTGTATAGAAAATATTGGTTGTAAAATGTGATTAGCTCTATATATTTGGGTATATATTTTGCAAAATACAATGGCAAAAGGCAATCAAAGAAATTGATCAATGGAGTAGAAGTACGATTAATTAGGCTTCTGCAACTTTATAAATGAAATGGAAACATTAGCGGCAGATTTACAAGTAGCACAAATAATCATAATAAGAGTTCTTGTTTCATTCTTATTAGGTGTCATTATTGGAATTGAAAGAGGAATAAGTCATAAAGCAGTTGGATTTCGGACATTGTCTTTAGCTTGTGTAGGTTCTACAGGATTTACATTAATTTCAATTTATGGATTTAAAGATGTTGATACTTCACGTGTAGCTGCACAGATAGTAACTGGTATTGGTTTTCTTGGAGCAGGTGCAATACTTCACAGGGGATATATTACAAAAGGCTTAACTACAGCTACAGCATTATGGGTAGCTGCAGCAGTTGGTATGGCATGTGGTACAGGGATGTTTATACTGGCTTTTATACTTACATTAATGTCTTTAATTTTGCTTTGGGTATTGAAACCATTTAAAATCCACCTTGATCGAATTATTGATAGGGATAATGAAAAAACAAATGGAAAGAAAAACAATAAAGAGAAAAAAGAATTAATTCACAGTGATGATTGATAACGTAATCTTTTTCTTACAATTAGTTTTGTAAGCTATATATTGATTTTCTTTTTACATAAAGGTAACATTTTGTATACAAATCAATTTTTGAATTAATTTATTAAAAGGGGGAGTTTATGTCACTTATTATTGCTTCTGCTGTAGCTAAAAATCATGCTAATGATTTGGTACGTATTGTAGGACCACAATTATTTGAGCATGATACATTATTTGGTTTTTATAACTGGCTTGATAATCTTATAAGATCTCCCAAGATTGATGCTGATAAGGTTTCTAACGTAAAAAAATTACTCAATGCTGTGCCATGTGATTATAGCTATAGAGTAGTAGCGAGGAATCCTTTTCTTTTAGAAGGATATCAATATAAGAAAAATAATGATGTTCCAGAAGCAGTAAGTAAAGTATTTGGTAAGTTGTTTTCCAATCAGCAAGGATATGATCCATATTCAAAAGATGATCTTGAGAATCTTTTAGACTCAATGGTTACTTTAGTTGGGTATGAAGTACGGCTTCTTGCTTCTGAAACTGGGGGTTCAAGAGATATAGTTGAAAATAGTTCTAGCGCGTTAAGTAGATTAGGGATTGCATTGAATGAGTTCTTGGCTAAACAGCATTAAATCTTGCAAACATAAAAGAAAAGCTCCGATTCATTCGGGGCTTTTCTTTTGCGCCTGGCGCGATTCGAACGCGCGACCAATCGGTTAAAAGCCGAGTGCTCTACCCCTGAGCTACAGGCGCATTTGAGTAAAAAAGAACATGTATTAGATTACCATATTGTCTTGAAAGTCCAAAGAAATATAGTAACTATCCACTACCTATAAAATGACCACAATAACAATTAATCAGGAAAGGTTTTGTCCGACTTGTTCGGCAAAACCTGGGCATTGTGATGAGAAGCAGACATTTAGTGCACTCTGGAAAGGTGGCGAAGCGAATTATGAGCGAGCCACCTGAGTAAAAATAAAATATGTTTTACTTAGATTTCACCTAAATTTTTTAGTGAGTATTTTAGAATTACATTTAATACCCCAAATAATGGCAGGGCAAAAATTATACCTATTAAGCCCCCAGTTTGTAGACCTACTAAAACTGCAATTAAAACTAAAGCTGGATGCATTCCAATTGCATCACTCATTATTTTTGGTGTAATTAAGTTGTCTTGAACAAGTCTTGTAAATCCTTCATAAACTACTATTGGTATCCAAATTTTTGTTGGGACTGTAAATGCAATTACAATTAAAGCTGGTATTAATCCAATCCAGCCACCAACAACAGGGATTATAAAGGCTAAAAAATGCCATAAGGCAAGTAAAAGAGCGTAAGGAAGTTTTATTATTAGATAGGTTGCAAACATTACTAATGCATTTACCATTGCAAGTTTTACCATGCCTCCGTAAAAACCTCTTAAACATTTATCTAGTTCAATAAGTAATTGCTTGATATTTCCCTGGTATTTTACTGGAATGTACTTTGTAAATCCCTGTACAATTTTATGTTCATCTAGTAAAAAATAGTAAGAAATTACTGCACAAGCTAAAATATAAAAAATAAAGTGAAAGGTACCTGCTGCTACACCAAGAATATTTGCTATAGGATCTACTATGAAATTGGCAAATCTTGTTTTAAAGGCATTTGTTACTAAAACTAAGTTTATTGGAATATGATTTGTGTTAAAGGAGGTTTGTAAATTAGTTACTTTTTTATCTAATACACTTATGATCTGTGGTATTTCTTTTGTAAATTGCTTAAACTCTGTAGCAACTTTAGGTCCTAAAAAAATAAATGTACAAGCAATAAAACTAAAAATTATAAGATAAACAAGTAATACTGCAATAGCTCGTATTTTTACAATTCTTGTTAAAAAATCTACAGGACCAATAAAAAGGTAAGTAATCAGCACACAAATTCCAAGAATAATTAAAATATCTGAAAAATATTTTGCAACTTTGAAGAAAACAAAAAACAAAAGTATAAGTCCTGAAAGTACCAGGAATTGTTTAGCTCTTTTGTCCCAAAGTTCAGGCATGTGTTTCCTTTCTAGATGACGACTTTTGGTTCATCTTGTGGCAGTTGAGACTTAGAAGAGCTTGTATCTCCTGCTACTCTATTAGTAAGCATACCTATTTCTTCAATTTCTATAACTACTTTGTATGTTCTTTTTAATGGACCAACACCACTTGGAGTGCCAGTTAAGATAATATCGCCTGGATACAGCGTCATAACCTGAGAAACATAGCTCACAAGAAATGGAATATTAAAAATCATTGAAGATGCTTTTGTGCTTTGTACCGGTTTATCGTTTAAATATGTTTTCAAAGTAAGGTTTTGATATTTTGGAAACTGACTTACCGGTAAAATCCATGGTCCAACAGGACAAAATGTTCTAAAGCTTTTTGCTCTTGCCCACTGATTGTCTTTTCTTTGCAGGTCTCTTGCAGTAACATCATTTGCACAGGTATATCCCAGGACATAATCAAGTGCATTTTCTTCATTGATTTTTTCAGTTTCCTTTTTTATTACAACGGCTATTTCACCCTCATAATCTACCTGTCCTACATTTGAAGGAAGTATAATTTTTTCTTCTGGTCCAATTATTGAATTTGGTGCTTTTAAAAATACAATTGGTTCTTCAGGTATTTCTGATTTAAATTCTTTTACATGAGCTTTGTAGTTTTTTCCAATACCAATAATTTTTGATGGTTGCACACATAAAAGAGGATGCAATTGATTGAAATTGTATGGGTTACCGGTTTTGTTCGGATAAAAAATTGATTCTATGGGATAAACAAGATTTTCATCCTGATCATATAACCCAAAGAATTCAATTTTTTTCCTCGGGTGAAAAAATTTTCCTAAAAAATGCATATAATTTGCCGTCTCGTTTCTTATGTACCTTCCTGCCATGAATTCATGTAATGAATTTGTTCTGAGGTTAATTTATCAAGGTCAATCCCAAGAGTTTTTAATTTCAAGCTTGCAATGTCCCTGTCTATCTCAGTTGGAAGTGTCTGTACTCCTGGCTTTAGTTTACCTTTATTTTTAACGAGGTATTCAACTGCAAGTGCCTGATTTGCAAAACTCATATCCATTACAAGTGCCGGATGTCCTTCAGCAGCACCCAGATTAACAAGCCTTCCTTCAGCTAGAACAAATATTTTTTTACCGGAGACCAAATATTCTTCAAGAAATGGTCTTATAGTTCTTTTACCACTTGACATTTTTGAAAGTGCATCTAAATTGATTTCAAGATCAAAGTGACCTGAATTGCAGACAATTGCACTGTCTTTCATAAGATTAAAGTGTTGCTTATCAATGACAGATTTATTTCCTGTAACGGTGATAAAAATATCTCCGATTTTACAGGCTTCTGACATTGGTAGAACCTGAAAGCCATCCATAGTGGCTTCTATGGCTTTAACAGGATCAATTTCAGTTACTACAATTCTTGCGCCAAGTCCGGATGCTCTTTTTGCTGCACCCTTTCCACACCAGCCATAACCAGCTATCACTATAACTTTTCCTGCAATCAATACATTTGTTGCTCTAATTATTCCATCCAGTGTTGATTGACCAGTACCGTATCTATTGTCAAACATGTGTTTTGTCTGTGAGTCATTTACTGCCATTGCAGGAAAAGTTAAAACACCATCTTTTTCCATAGCACGCAGTCTGACTAATCCTGTTGTAGTTTCTTCTGTTGAACCAATTACATTTTTAATAAGCTCTTTTTTATCCTTAAGTAAAGTAGCTACAACATCTGAACCATCATCAATAATTATGTTTGGTTCATGACTCAATGCTATGTTGACGTGTTTTCTGTAAGTGTCAGTGCTTTCGCCTTTTATTGCAAAAACAGAAATACCGTGATTTTTTACAAGTGCGGCAGCAACATCATCCTGAGTACTTAGCGGATTACTTGCTATAAGCACACAATTAGCGCCACCAGCTTGTAGTGTTAGTGCTAAAACTGCTGTTTCAGTAGTGACGTGACAGCATGCGGATAATTTAATTTTGTTTAAAGGTTTTTCTTTGCTGAATCTTTCTTTTATGCTGTTTAAAACTGGCATTTGGCTTTTTGCCCAGTTAATTCTGTCTTCGCCTGTATTTGCCAGTGAAATATCTTTAATTTCATTTTTTGATGCTGTCATTTGACTCATTGTATCTCCTTCTTTTTTATAGCTCAAGACAAGCTTGAGCTTTCATCGATCAATTCTTCCAGCTTGATCGGATTTACCGGATAAACCGGATAAATCCTATCTTTGCAAGTAAGTTTGATTTTCATTTTTTTATATTTATTAATTAACCCAATTATTTTAACAAATTCCAATATAATTGGGTTGTTATGAAATGTACACATGAAGTTGATCCAGCCTTAAAAAAGCAATTAAAGAATATTCCTTCGTTGTCTGGCATCTATATGATGATTGATAAAAAGGGAAGTGTCATATACATTGGCAAGGCTTTGAGCTTAAAAGATCGTGTTAGATCATATTTAAATGTTGCTTTGTGGAAAGGCAGACCCAAGCTGTTTTTTTTAATGCCTAAAGTAAAAGAAATAAAAGCTATTGTTACCCGATCGGAAAAAGAAGCACTAATTCTTGAGGCAAATCTGGTAAATAAATATCAACCCAAATATAATGTAACCTTAAAAGACGATAAAAAGTTTCCATGGCTAATGATTACCCATGATGAAGAATATCCTCGTGTAGTACCCATTAGAGATGTAGCAGGCTTTAAGAAAAAATTCCCAAAAACAAAAAATAATTTTTTTGGACCTTATAGTGATTCAGGTGCAATGTGGGAAACATATAAGATCTTAAAAGAAGGGTTTCAGCTTAGGCTCAGGAGAAAGCCTTTATTTAAAGACAGACCCTGCATGAATTATCACCTTGGGCTTTGCTCTGGACCATGTCAGGAGCTTATTTCGTATGATAATTATCACAAAATAGTTAATCAAGTTGAGGGCTTTCTTCTTGGAAAATACAATGTAGTTTTAAAAGAATTAAAGTTGCAGATGAAAAAATACAGTGGTGAACTTCAGTATGAAAAAGCTGCAAAAATTAGAAATACTGTAAGAAAAATAGAAAAAGTTTTAGAAAAGCAAATAGTTGTAAGTGATAATATCTCTTTAAGTCAAGATGTCTTTGCCTGTAGCTTTGAAGGGCAGAGCATGGTACTTGAATTATTAATTATTCGTGAAGGTAAAGTAATAGCAGTAGAATCATTAACGATAGACCTGCCAAAGGATACTGATTATGAGGAAGCCTTTACTGATGGTATTAAGCAATACTATACACGCGTAACCAATGAAAATATTCCAAAAGAAATAATCACACAATTTCAGTTAAAAGAAAAAGAATATATAGAACAGTGGCTTTCAAGTAGAGCAAAGCATTCCATATCAATTTTAAATCCCAAAAAAGGGAAAAAATTTGAACTTGTAAAAATGGCACAGCAAAATGCAAGGCTTGCTTTGCAGAGGGTATTGTTTTTAAACATTGGAAAAGAAGATGTCAATGATATAAAAGCTACCTTGCAGGAATTGCAAAACGAATTGGGCTTAAAAAATCCCCCGAATTATATTGAATGTTTTGATATCTCTCACCTTGGTGGTACTGGTACTGTGGGTAGCATGGTTTGTTTTGTTGATGGAAAACCTGAAAAATCACAATACAGAAAATTTAAAATTAAAACAGTTTTAGGAAAGCCAGATGATTTTCAATCAATGCGGGAAATTATTGAAAGAAGATATCGTAATTTTGGTAGAGACATGCCTTGGCATGTCTCTACCAGCGACAATTTACCTGATTTAATTATCATCGATGGTGGTAAAGGTCAACTCTCCAGTGCAAAAGAAGCTCTTGAATCTCTTGGCATTGATTTATCAAAAATCGATTTAATATCTCTAGCCAAGAAACGTGAAGAGGTTTTTAAATTTGACGGTAGAGACAGGGTTACCCTGTCTCTACTTGACAGGAAATCACAAGCGTTATTTCTACTACAAAGAATCAGGGATGAAGCTCATAGATTTGCTATAACCTTTCAGAGAGACACCAGGGCAAAGGATACATTTGAATCAAAATTGGAAAGGATTCCTGGTTTAACAAAAGCAAAAATTAAAAAACTAATGAATTATTTTGGATCCCTAAAAAATATACAAGAATCTGATTTGGAGACATTTACACAAATATTTAGTCATAGTCTCTCGATTTCAAAAGCAATCTGGAAGAAGATTAAGCAAATTTAAATAATAGAACAATAAAGATCATATTCATCGCAATTAATTATTTTTGTCTTTATAAATTCCCCTGGTTGTGGAATAGTTTCATTTTTACCTGCTTCTATATAAAGCTGTCCGTCAATTTCTGGCGCATCGCGGTAGGAGCGTCCGACAATCCGTTTTGAAGACGCTCCACGGGACGTCTCTACATCGTGTTCAACGTATTCAATCAACATCTCCATCTCTTTCCCGATAAACTCTTTGTTTTTCTCTAATGAGATTTGTTGCTGGAGATGCATAATTTTATCTCTTCGTTCTTGTTTTACTTCTTCGGGTACTTGGTTTTTAAAATCATTTGCTGGTGTGCCTTTTTCTTTTGAGTATGTAAAAACTCCTACTCTGTCAAACCTTGTTTCTCTTACAAAACTATATAGTTCTTCAAAATCCTTATCGGTTTCTCCAGGAAACCCTACTATAAAAGTAGTTCTTATAGCCCCACTTGAAAGTTTTTTACGGATAAGTTCTACTGTATCTCTTACTATAGGTGGTCTTCTCATAGACTTTAAAACTTTTTCTGACGCATGTTGAAGTGGAATATCAATATATTTAACAATATTTTTTTTAGAAGCAATTATATCTAACATTTCTTCACTCATTTCCGTAGGGTATGCATACATAAGTCTTATCCAAGGTGCATTGGATTTATCAGCTACTTCTTTGAGTAAGTCAGCCAGTGCCCTTCTCTTATATATGTCTGTTCCATAAGCAGTACTGTCCTGTGAAACAAGAACTATTTCTTTTGCTCCGTTTTGAACAAGATTTTTTGCTTCAGTAACTATATCTTCTATCGTACGTGATTTCATATCTCCACGAAGATATGGAATAATGCAAAATGCACACCTGTGATCACAACCTTCTGCAATTTTTAAATAAACACTTGGACCGATTTGTGTGTGTAAACGTGGAGTGGATGCAGTGGCTACTGCCATTGGCACGTTATCGACTTTTATAATTTTTGAATTTTTTCCATTGTTTAAATTTGCAGTAACTTTTTTTACTACTTCTAAAATATCTGCAATGTTACCAGTGCCTACTACTGCTTGAGTTTGTTTGAACTCGTTAAAAAGATCCCCCTTAAATCTTTGAGCCATGCATCCGGTTATTATTAGCTTTTTTCCTTTATTTGATAACTTACTTAAAACTTCTTTGCTTTCGTTTGTACTGCCTTCTATAAAGGTACAGGTGTTAACAAGTGATATATCAGCCTTATTTTGATCAGCAGTAATTGGATAGCCTGCTGCATGTAAGATACCTATAATATTTTCAGTGTCTACAAGGTTTTTAGGGCACCCAAGTGTTGAGATACCAATAGTTGGAAGGATTTTTGCTCTTGCTTTGGTTTTTGTCATATGTGCTACACGATTATATCAAACGGTACAATGAGGTAAAGACGTCACATCGTGGTGTCTCAATGATTATGAAAGATATTAAACAACTAATAACCAATATTGCCTTTGATCTAGGCTTTGACGCTGTTGGTATTTCACTGGCAGAAGAACTGGAAAAATCAAATGACCATTTTTTGAGCTGGAGAGATAAGGGTTTTGCTGGTGATATGAACTACCTTTTAAGAGATAATCCAATTAATGCAAAACCAAAGAAAATACTTTCTGAGGCGAGATCAGTTATAAGTTTACTAGTTAATTACTATACTGAAGTACCTTCTGACCCAGGGACTGATTACGGAAGAATAGCTGCTTATGCAGTCGGAATTGATTATCATAAAGTTCTAAGAAAAAAAATTAAATTATTTCAAAACAATATTGAAAAATATCTGGGTGAACATTTTCTTTCAAGAGGATTTTCAGACTCTGTGCCACTTCTTGAAAAATCATTTGCCTGTAATTCGGGACTGGGTTTTTTTGGCAAAAATACACTGATAATAAATAAACCATTGGGCTCTTATTTTTTTATTTGTGAGCTTATTGCAGATTTAGAAATAGAATCTACAGAAGACAAAAAAGGCACTTGTGGTAAATGTACAAGATGCATAGATGTTTGTCCAACTGATGCTTTGGGTGTGGGTGATAATTTTGATAAGCCAATTTTGGATGCTCGTTTATGCATATCTTATCTGACAATTGAAAACAAAAGTGACATACCACTTAAACTCAGGTCAAAAATTGGTAATTGGATTTTTGGGTGTGATCTTTGTCAAATCATTTGTCCTTATAATAATAAAATTAAAGAAACTACCTGGGGAGAATTTAAACCCCATTCTGGAGCTGGCCACTGGCTAAGTTTAAAAGATATTTTAAGTATTAGAACTGATGAGGCATTTCATGAACGGTTCTGTCATAGCCCACTGACAAGGCCAAAAAGAAGAGGCTTAATTAGAAATGCAGCAATTGTTGCTGGAAATAGGCTGTCAGAATCTGCACTGCCTGAACTTATATGGCTTGCTGAAAATGAACCTGACCCTTTAATTAGAGAGCATGTTTTGTGGGCACTTTCAAAATATGATGATAGAAAAGCTAAACAAACTTTTTCACGTCATTGCGAGGAGCATAGCGACGAAGCAATCTACTAACGTTTAGAGATTGCCACGCCTCACTTCATTCGGCTCGCAATGACATTTAACGTAATTGCTTTATTAATTCCTTATGAATAAACCCATTTGTTGCAACGATTTCATTTTTATAGACATTATAGGGTTTTCCATCGTAGTCTGTAATTTTTCCACCTGCTTCTTTAAGGATTAATACTCCGGCAGCCACATCCCAAGGGCTGAGTTTTAATTCCCAAAAACCGTCGAACTTTCCAGAAGCCACATAACATAAATCCATTGCAGCAGCACCATCTCTTCTTACTCCTTGTGTTAGTAGAGTAAGTTTGCAGAAATTGTCGAAATTATTCATCTTAGATGTTTTTCTGTCATAAGGAAATCCTGTTGCAAGAAGGCTAGTTTTTAGTTTTTTTATTTTTGAAACTGATATTGGCTTTCCATTTAATTTAGCTCCTTTATTTTTTTTAGCTGTGTAAAGTTCATTTGTAACAGGATTTTTAATAAGGCCAAACTCCAAAATGTTTTTTATTGTAAAACCAATTGAAATGCAAAAACATGGATAACCATGTGCAAAATTTGTTGTTCCATCAATTGGGTCAATAAACCACTGATATGCTGGATTTTTAGAGTGAATACCTGATTCTTCAGCAACGATTGAGTGATTTGGATATTTTGAAACAATTTCTTTTAATAGAAGTGCTTCAACTTCATGATCTACATTGGTTACTAAATTAAAATCTCCTTTTTTATAAGAGATTTTACGTATCCTGTTTAAATTTTTTAAAATTACCTTGCTTGCTCTTTCAATTATTCTGTGAGCTAGAGAAAATGCCTCATCCACCATTTAAAGTTCCTTTCCTCTTCTTAACCTGAATTAAGATAATTCCATAAAACTGTAAGAAGTTAAAAAATCTAGTAGTTTTCCTTAAAAATTTTTCGAAAAAAGATTAAATTTTTAAGCTTTTATATTTAGTCAATCCCAATTATAAAATATTTATGTATTTTTTAATACATTCGTCTATACTAGGATAAATTAATAAAGCGGAAAGGTTAGAAGTAAAGTAAAAGAGGAGATATATGGATACATTGACACAAAACGCACAACAAAGCCGAAAAAAAACTGGTCCAAAGCCACTATACGGAGAAGCAAAAAAGATGGTTTCATTCCGTCTTTCTCCAAGAGCATTGGAAATAATCAGACATGTTGCTACACAAAAAGGTGTTAGCCAAGCTGAAGTTATTGAACAATGGGCTCGTTTAATTGGCAGTAATGCTGACAGTCTTTTCACACAAAAGACTGAAGTTAATGAATTAGTTCCTTCATTGAATTAATTTAGACTTTGTTTGTAAATAAATTTAAAAACCCCTGAGTAACATTAGGGGTTTTTATTTTTTATATGGCTTCAGACAAACTGAAGCTTGTAAGTTAACTTGCTTTTGTTGTAGGATAAACAATTTTATTTGGTACCAATGTTGCTGGTTGATTTTCGGTTTCATTTTGAGATGATTCATTTTTATACTGAGATAAATATCTTCTCAATGCTTCTCTTATAAGAGAGCTTCTTGTTCTATGTTCAAGCTCTGCCACTTTATCGATCTCTTGTAAAAACTCATCCTGGAAATTTACTAAAACTTTTGCCATAATTCTTTTTCCCTTTCACTCAATTAATCTTATCAACTTTATATTTTTATAGTTATTTGGTTAAGTTTGTATAAAAAATGTTTATGTAAGAATCAAAATTAGTAAACCAGGTTAATTTACAAACTTAAGCGCAGATCTTATTATTTCATGTATGTTGTCATATTTGGGTTGCCAGTTTAAATCTTTTCTAATTCTTTCAGAATTAGAAATCAGTATTGGGGGATCACCTGGTCTTCTTGTGGTGATTTTGTATTGAATATCTTTTTTTGAAACTTCTTTTGTTGCATTGACAATTTCCAGGACAGAATATCCATGTCCATAGCCCAGGTTATAAATATTTTCATGTTTCTTGTTTTTAATTAGTACTTCAAGAGAATTTATATGAGCATTTATCAGGTCAATTATATGTATATAGTCTCTTATAGCAGTACCGTCTTTTGTAGGGTAATCATTTCCGTATATTTTTAATTCATAATTTCTATCATTTGCAGCTCTAAGTACTAGTGGTATTAAATGTGTTTCAGGATTATGTTTTTCTCCTCGATTTAATGTAGCACCAGCGACATTAAAGTATCTTAAAGCAATATAATCCAGACCGTATTGTTTTTTATGCCATTCTAATGCTTTCTCAAATAATAATTTTGATTCTCCATATGAATTGACTGGTTTTGTCTGTAGATTTTCTCTCATTGGTATTTCTTTTTCATCTGGTATTCCATATACGGCACAGGTTGATGAAAATACAATTTTTTTAACACCAAAAAGATTCATTATGTCTAACAGGTTTTCTCCTTGACAAAAATTTATATCAAAGTATTTCTGTGGATTGTGCATTGATTCTTCAACCAGTGCTGCTCCTGCTATATGAAGAACCACGTCAATTTTATTTTCACCAAATATTTTCTTTAATACTTCTGAATTGCTTAAGTCAGCATTGTAAAAAGGTACATCGGGAAATAAATTTTCTTTATGTCCTGTTGAAAGATTGTCTAAAACAATAACCTTATATTCTCTCTCCAATAATAATTCGGTTGCAACACTGCCTATATATCCTGCACCACCTGTTATTAAAATTGAATTTGACAAGTGTTTAAGTACTTTTTTTGTTTAAATTGAGTTTGTTACCAATTAAAATTCTTTGCAATTCAGCTGTTGCTGCTCTGAGCCTTCTTGATACCTGCATTTGTGAAATACCAAGTCTTCTTGCCACTTCAGTCTGACTTAAATCCTGATAGTAAGTCATTTCAACAACTTGTCTTAAATTGTCTTTTAGTTGTCTGATTGCTGCCTGAAGCATAATATTGTCTTCTTCAGAACTAAACTTTAACTGGTGTGAACAGTCTTCAAGAGTATCCAGGAGGAGTTGCTCACTTGACCCATCTGTAGTCAGTGTCTGATCAAGTGATATAAGAGTTCTTCTTCGGTCAACTTCAAATGCTTCTGAAATTTTATCTGGGTGAATTTGCAATACTTCTGCAACTTCAGCATCGGTGGGTTCACGACCCAACTCATGAATTAAATCTTGAACAAGCCTTGAAATTCTAAAACTTAATTCTTGTAATTCTCTTGGAGCTCTTATCATAGAGGTCTTATCTCTTAAATAATGTCTTATTTCTCCGGTTATAAGGTGAGTGGCATAAGTAAAAAATTTAGCTCCTGCATTTGGATCAAATTGTTCAATTGCTTTAACTAATCCAATACTGCCAACTTGAATTAAATCATCAACAGGGTCAGTACTTCTTCTGGCTAAACCATAGGCAATTCTTTTTACTAGAGAAATAGAATGTTGAACAATTTTATCTCTTACTACTTTGTCTTTTGTTTTGTGATACTGAGATAAAAGTTTATGAATATCTTTGCTGTCTAATTCATCATTATTATCAGTTGAACTTGGACTTAATGGGCTATAAGGCATTTATGATTTATCCTTTTTATAATTTTTACTCTGTTTATTAAAATGTTACCACAATAGTATTTCCCGAAATGAAGAAGATAAATATTGCCTAAGATATCCTTTAATCCAGCATTTCAGTACAATATATAAATGGATTAAGAAGTATTTTAAGCTTTGGTTGTAGGATTGATATTAGTCAGGGAACTTTTAAGTGTTAGTTTAACTGAAATATTTAAAAATGAAGATATTAGAAATCCAAAACTTAACTGTATCTTTCGATGGGAAAAAAGCAGTTGATGGCGTTTCTATTGATTTAAGCACTTCTGAAATTGTGGGGCTTGTTGGTGAGTCAGGATGTGGAAAATCACTTACTGCATTTTCAATACTTGGAATTTATCCGTCAAACTCAGTTTTAAGTGGAACAATACTTTATAGAGGAAAAAATATTTTATCTCTAGACGATGAATCAAAAAGGCAGATCAGAGGTAATTCAATTGCTTTAATTCCACAGGATCCCCTATCAGCATTAAATCCTGTTTATACTGTTGGTGATCAAATTGCCGAGGTGCTTGAAGTTCATAAACATATGCCAAGGGCAGAAGCACTGGTATATTCCGAAAAAGCTCTTGAGAGTGTAAATATTCCTGTACCAAAACAAAGATTAAATGACTATCCACACCAGTTTTCAGGTGGTATGAAGCAAAGAGTTTTAATTGCAATGGCACTTGTTTCCGGACCGGATGTATTAATTGCAGATGAACCGACAACAGCACTTGATGTAACTATTCAATTACAAATACTTGAAATAATGAAAGAGCTTAGAAAAAAACAAAAGGCAATACTGTTGATTACTCATGATTTATTGCAGGTAGCAGATATATGTGATCGGGTTTATGTAATGTATCTTGGAAAAATTGTCGAATCCGGTACCACACAAGAAGTTTTTTCAAATCCAAAGCATCCTTATACAATTGGACTTTTAAATTCACTTCCTGACGAATCAAAAAAACATCTAAAACCAATTATTGGTCAGCCTCCAAGCATAGACTCTATACCAAGCGGCTGTGCTTTTCATACACGATGCCCGCATGTAATGGATAAGTGCATTAAAGAAATACCCCGTTTATATGATGTAAAAAATTTACCCAAGCATAAAAGCAGATGTTTCTTGGAAACTAATTAGTGATCTTCAGCATGCTCAGCATGAGCAATAGCGGTTCCAATATAAACAGTGGTAAGCAGTGAAAATACAAGTGCCTGAATTAAACCAACAAAAAGTTCAAATGCAAGTGCAAACATTGGTAAAAAGATAGCTACAAGTCCAAGAATTGACATAACCAGAACTTCTCCGGCTATTGCATTTGCAAAAAGCCGCAAAGAAAGTGTTAAAGGCCTGATAAGTAAATCCAGCCACTCTACAAATCCAAGTGGTTTAAAATAATTTGAAATGTACTTTAATCCGCCGTATTGTATTCCAGCAAGTATATAAGTTATTAAAGAAATAAGAGACATGCCGGCAGTAACATTAATGTCTGCTGCAGGAGAAGATCCTTCCCAGTGTTCGCCATTATCTAATACTGGCCACCAGTTAAATGCTTCTCCAGCTTTCCAGGGCATAAGTCCAAGCCAGTAAGCAAATATAGTAAAAACAAAAATACCACCAATTAGAGGAATAAAATTTTTACCTTTGTTTCCTGGGATTTGAGATGAAGTTAATCCGTTTATAAGTCCCCAGACTGTCTCAAGAATTGCTTGTCTTAGTGAATAACCATCAATTTTTAAATTTCTTGTTAGTAGAAATGAGCCAGCCAGGATTGAAATCATTAGTATCCATGAATAAGCAAGGGTATCCATGTGGACTTTTTGCCCTAGAATGTTAGTGGTTAAATGAACCCCAAGTGACATTTTTATGTTTTTATCCTATTGCTTTATCCTTAATAAGCTTTTTTGCATAGAGCCAGAAAAATAAAATAAATATAAGCTGGCAAACAACAAAACCGATAAATAATGCTATCAGATTTGAATGTAATTTGTGAACAAGTATTGCACATGGAGGCACTACTATAAGCAGTCTTAAAGGGAATCCTAAGAATGAAAAGATTTTGCTGTAGCTTGAAAGTTTAATAAGTTGTGTGTAACCACTGGCTGCAAATCCGCTAATTAATAAGCCTGTAAAACAGGCATCATTTTTATTTGCAAGGCATATGACTCCAATTAACCCAACAATAAAAATTTGAGAAATAGATATCTTATTAAGAAGTGTAGTGAAATTATTTGTTTTTACCTTCATCATTTTCTTTAGTGGTTTTGTAAATCTCATTTGATTTCATTATTAATCTTGCAAGGCCAAAAACTATTGCAAGTATTCCAAAGATAATTGCAAGAGCTGGGGTGGTATGAAATTTCCTGTCGAGATAGTTCCCTGCTGTTGCTGCAATAGCTGTTAGAATAAAAACACCGAAAATCAAGTCATATAAAAGACCCATATGAAGATTATATAGCTTAAAATATTAAATTGAAATGCTAAATCGATACATTTATATATTTATTTTTTTTATTTTAGTTACAAATTCTATTTGTACTTTTGCACAGGAAGACAATTTACCGAACCCGGAAATTGTAAGACTTGTGAATGAAGGTGTTAAGTTACATAAAAATAAAGATTATCTTGGAGCATTGAAGTACTTTGAAGAAGCATTAAGAATTGAACCAAACAATGTAATAGTCAGGCAAAACATCAGTGTTGCTCATAATAATTATGGTAAATATCTTTCTGATAGAACTGATTACGACAAAGCGTTAAAAGAGTTTAGATGGGCAATTTATCTTGATCCTAAAAATCAAACTGCCCAAGCAAACCTTGATGCGCTTCTCAAGCAAAAAGGTGTTAAAGCAGATGACCCACAGGCAAGAGCACAGCTTGGAGATAAACTGAGAGCTGATGCAAATTTTGAACCTGCTTTGGTCGAATACCAAAAAGCTCTCAGCCTTTCTAAAACTCCTGACCCAAATCATTTAATAAGTATTGGAGATATTTATTACATCATGTATTTGAGAGAAGGTCAGAGAACAAATGACATTAATAAAGCAATTGAGTCTTATAAGAAAGCACTCACGATTAAAGAAACTGCAAGAGCTCATATAAAAGTTGGTGATGGATTGCTTGCGCTAAAAGATGTAGTAAATGCAATAGTTCACTATAGAAAAGCAGTAGAGCTTGAGCCCACCTCACAGGATGCTCAAACAGCATATGTGAGGGGATGGAATGAAGCTGTAAGGCTTGCTCCTCTTGTTCCTGAAAATCATATTGGTCTTGCTCAGTCACTTCAGGGGAAAAAAGATTTTGTAAATGCTGAAGAAGAATTTAATCAGGCACTTAAACTGGAGCCTGATAATGCAATAGCTAAAAAGGGTCTTGAACTTTTAGCTCAGGATAAACTAAAAGCAGAAGCTTATAAGTTTCTTGATGAAGCTTTAAAATTACAATCAGAAGGGAAATATGATGAAGCCATTGATCAATATGTAAAAGCAATTGAAATTAATTCAAAGGACTCCAAGCTTCACTACAATGTTGGAACTGCATTTCAGGCAAAAGGTGATTTAGAACATGCAAAAAGAGCTTATGAAAAAGCTCTGGAAATTGATCCAAAAAATGATAAAGCAAGAAGTGCAATTGATTTTTTAACAAAACAAGCTACTGATAAAAAATTTCAGGATCTCTCATCCCGTGCAATAGAACTACAGAATGCTGCCAACTATCCTGAAGCTATTACTACTTATCTTGCTGCAATTTCGCTTAACCCCTTGGATCCTGCAATTTACTATAATCTGGGCACAGCTTATCAGGCATCAATGGATTTTAACAATGCTAAAGTTCAATATCAAAAAGCGCTTGACTTAGATAAAAATAATGAAACTTACAAAAATGCCATTAAACTTTTAAATGCAGATATTGCAAACCCACTAATTCAATCTGCTATCAGCAAACAAACAGCAAATGATTTACCTGGTGCAATTGCTGATTATAGTAAGGCGCTTGAGCTTGTGCCTGATGATGCCCAGACTCATTTTAATTTAGCAACAGCATATCAAGGAAATAAGCAGGATGATTTAGCAATTCAGTCTTATTTAAAAGCAGTACAACTTGATGCAAAAAATCAAGCAGATGCATTTTTCTTTTTAGCTGCAATTTATGAAGAGAAGAAAAATAATAAAGCTGCAATAGAAAACTATCAGAAATATCTTCAAAATGCCCCAGCAGGTTCTTATGCTAAAGATGCTAAAGAGAGAATGGCATATTTAAAGACATTAAAACCGTAGAGACATGCCCCGGTATGCCTCTACAGCACGATATAATAAATCCTATGACTTATCTAGTATCAAATCCAACTTTTAAAAGAAGAAAATCAAAAAAATTATATATTGGTTCTGTGCCAATTGGTGGTGATTCACCAGTTGTAATGCAATCCATGACTACCACTGATACTAGAGATGTTGATTCTACTTTAAAACAAATAAATGAATTAGTTAAAGCTGGTTGTGAAATTATAAGGGTTGCAGTGCCAGATAAAGAGGCAGCAGCAAATCTTGGAGAAATAAAAAGAAAATCTCCCATACCATTAATTTCTGATATTCATTTTGATTGGAGACTTGCTCTTGAGGCTATTAGACAAGGAGTAGATGGATTACGTTTAAATCCTGGAAATATTGGAGACCATAGCAGAGTAAAAGAAGTTGTAAGTGCTGCTAAAGAAAAGGAAATACCGATAAGAATAGGTGTAAATGCTGGCTCACTGGATGCAAAATGGGGAGCAATATATGGTGCTGACAGGGTTTATGAAGCCATGGTTGCAAGTGCACTTGAGCATGTGAAGATTCTTGAAGATTTAAATTTCGACTTAATAAAAATTTCTCTTAAAGCATCAGATGTATCTGTAATGCTTGAAGCATATCGTTTGATAGCTACTAAAGTAGAATATCCCCTTCATCTGGGTGTTACAGAGGCAGGTACACCAAAAGGTGGGACGATTAAATCATGTGTTGGAATTGGAACACTTTTAGCAGAAGGTATTGGAGACACAATTAGAGTTTCATTGACAGGAGATCCGGTCAATGAAATTGAAGTAGCTAAAGGTATTTTAAAATCTCTGGGTCTAAAACAAGAAGGTTTAAATCTGGTCAGTTGTCCAAGCTGTGGACGTATGGAATTAAATGGTTTTGAAGATATGGCAAAAACAATTGAAGAAAAATTAAAAAATTTAAAAAAGCCAATTACAGTTGCAGTAATGGGTTGTGTAGTTAATGGTCCGGGTGAATCTAAAGCAGCTGATATAGGAATTGCTGGAGGCAATGGTAAAGGAGTAATTTATAAAAAAGGAGAAGTTTTTAAGGTATTACCTGAAGAAGAATTGCTAGATACATTACTTGAAGAAATAGATAAGATGGTAAATGAAGAAAAACAAAAAGAAGTAATCAAGGTTTAATTCATATATACGTTGAAGAAATTCTAATTATTCGATATCATTAAAAACTCTTGGGAAATCCCGAGCTTGTCGAGGGCTATAAAAAAAATGAAAGAAAAAATACATCCGGAATATTACAAAGTAGTTGCTACATGTATTTGTGGTAATGAGCTAGAAATTGGTTCAACCAAAAAAGACATTCACGTTGAAATTTGCAGTAGTTGCCATCCATTTTATACTGGCACCCAGAAAATTCTTGATTCTGAAGGTCGTGTAGATAGATTCCAAAAGCGTTACGGAAAAAAGAAATAGATTTTGGCTACAGGATTAAAACCAAAAGTAGAAATTTATACATGGGATCATTGTCCTTATTGTAAAAAAGCAATTGAGCTTTTTGATAATAAAAGTATTGAGTATATTAGGTATAGAATTGATGGGGATGAGGCTGCACGTGAAAAGATGGCAATTAGAGCAAATGGTAGAAAAACAGTTCCTCAGGTATTTATAAATAATAAGCATATTGGTGGCTGTGATGATACTTATGCTCTTGATGAAAAGGGTGAATTGGATCAGCTTTTAAAATGAAAAAGAGTTATGGACAGCACCTTTTAACTGACAAAAATTATTTAAATAAAATAATAAAAAATTTGGATATTGGAAAAGATGACTCAGTAATTGAAATAGGTGCGGGTTCAGGACTTTTAACGCTTGAGCTTTCAAAGCTTGCCAGAAAGGTATATGCAGTTGAGTTTGAAAAAAATATAATTAAAAAACTGCAGGAAAATATTAAACTAAATAACTTGAAGAATATAGAGGTGATAAATAAAGATTTTTTAAAATTAGATCTTATTGAGACGGCAGGAAATTTGTTTAATGTAGTTGGGAATATTCCGTATAACATCACTTCGCAGATTCTGCTTAAACTTTTAGGAGAAATAGATAAACCATCTATTCATTTAAATAACATTAAGAAAGTATATCTTTTAATGCAATTAGAAGTAGCTCAGCGTTTGGTTGCAAAGCCGGGTACGAAAGCATATAGTCCATTATCTTTATTGGTTCAGTTTTTTTCAATTCCAAAAATATTGTTTAAAGTGCCCAAAGGTGCATTTGTGCCTGTTCCAAAGGTTGAGTCTGCATTTGTATCTTTTGATATAAAGAAAGAGTTGCCTCAATGTAAAAACTACATGTTTTTAAAAAACATTATAAGAACGGGGTTTCAGCAAAGAAGAAAAAAGTTAATTAATGCACTTGAAAAACTTTCTGAAAATAAACAAGATTTAATTCAAGTATTTGATAAACTTGGGTTTAATCATAATTTACGTGCTGAAAACTTAAGTCTTGAAGATTATTGTTTGCTTGTGAATACTCTTTAAGCTATGCCAAGAGGATTTATTCCATAGTTTTGGTATTTATTTAGAGTATATTGGTATTGTCTTGCTTTATTTTCTGCTGCCATTACTGCTTTCGCAAGAGCTAAGGAATTTTCAGCAGTTGCTTGAACAGATTGTAGTGGATCGTTTAATTTAGCACTGGTCTCTGCCATAAAGTGGTCAGTGGCTTCCTGAAGCACAGTGGTTACAAGCATGAGTTTATGTGGATCATTCAAGTTTTCAAATGCTTTTCTTGCTTCACGGCTATCAGGTCCATTTAAATCTATCTTTTCCAGATCAAAATTCCCGTATTGTTTAATTGTGCTAACTATAAATTTTGCAGTGTCAAATATATCTTCTGAGTATTCAGGATTCTTTTTAAATTTATCTTTGAAGCTTAATTGTGATTGTTTATTTTTTTCTGTCTTTTGTTTTTCGTCAAATAATTTATAAACTTCAGCTGCAGCAAATGTGGTTAAACCTTCATTTAATGCCGATTTCGTTGCTTTTTGTATATCCTGTCCTTGAGGCAATTGTAATTTAATTGCTTCTTGAATAATGCGCTGTGATAATTCAAAAGTTCTATCAAATTCATTTTTTGCTGTTAGATTTACTAGTGAGCCTATTGCTTTATTTTTTTGTGCTGCAATTTGAGCTGTAGTTAAACTTGGTGGCTGTGCTTTAGGTTTTGAATTATTGTCTTTGCTCTGTGTTGTATCTTCTTCTTTGGCTTCTGTTTCCTGTGCTTCTTCTTTCTTTTTTGCTTCTTCAGTTTGCAGTTGATTTTTTTGACTGCCAATATACTGCTGGGCCGCAAATGTGGCTTTGTTTATTGGATTCATTGTTAATATAAAAGTCATATTCTAAATAAGTAGTGTCCTTAAGGACTCCTTATAGCCACACAGTTTATTGAAACAGGCTAAGATTGGGTAAAGAAAAGTCTTCTCTTACATGGATTTAAGGTCTATCCCTAATAAATAGGATAAATGTCTTAGATGCTGTTTCTGTTTTGTGGAATAGTTAAAATGAGATTAAAAATTATTCTTTATTGAATAATGAAAGCATAACTTTTAGCAATAATACTATAGAGATATAACTAACTTGCAAAGATAGGGTTTGTGTGATTTATTCACCAAAGCCGATCCAACAAAAGGAAGTAATCAAAGGAAGCCCAAGCTTGTCTTGGGCTAAAAAAAAAGGAAATGGCAGAACAGGATTCGGGTGATAAGCAGTTTGATGCTACACCCCATAAATTAAAAGAAGCACAGAAAAAAGGACAGACTTTTAAGAGCAGGGATATAACCCAGCTAATAACATTTATTGTTGGCTTTTTTATGATTTATTATTTTGCAGGAAGTATATGGCAAAACTTTGCAAGACTGTTTACTACTCTCTGGTCTGCAATTCCAAAAAAATCTTTTGCAGCAATTGGCGGCGGATATATTTTTTACCATAGCTGGTATACCCTTGTTGTAATAGTTCTCCCGCTTTTATTGGCACTGTTACTTACTGCAGTTGTTGTGGAATTTTTTCAGGTCGGTCCTGTTTTTACAACAGAAACTATGAAGTTTTCCCTCGATAAACTTAATCCTTTCGAAGGCTTTAAAAAAATAATTTTTAATGTACGTTCACTTTTTGAACTTATTAAATCAGTGTTTAAGGTGGGTGTGCTGGGCTACATTGCATTTTTAAGTTTAAAAAGATATATGCCGGAAATCCTTGGATTAATCGAAGTTCAGAGCAGGTTTGCCAGTATAGCAATTCTTGGAAAAGTTTTTTATGATTTTACAGTTAAAAGTGTAATTTTTCTTTTGGTAATAGCTATCCTTGATTATTTATTTCAGAGGTGGAAATATATGAGTGATCAGAAAATGACTTTTAAAGAATTAAAGGATGAGTTTAAGCAAACAGAAGGTGATCCTTTAATTAAGTCAATGAGACGCCAGAAGCAACAACAGATAGCATATGGTCAGATGATGTCTCAGGTTAAAGAAGCTGACTTTGTAGTTAAAAACCCGGAGCATATTGCTATGGCTCTGAAATATGATCCTGATATGAATCAGGCACCCAGAGTTCTAGCAAAAGGATCAGAATTAATTGCTGAGCAGATTGTTGAAATAGCTAGGGAATATGGAATCCCAATTATTGAAAATATTCCTCTTGCAAGGGCATTGTTCAGGCTTGTAAGGGTTAACCAGGAAATACCCCCTGAGCTTTACAGAGCTGTTGCAGAAGTACTGCTATTTGTCTATCAAGTACGTGGTAAAGAACAATTCAGGTAACATTAAATATGTTTTTAATCATTTCTTATCTTAAGTTAGCTACAAATTTTTAAATGGGTTGTTTGATGGGGGAATAAAGTATTATTAGAAGAATAAATGATTAAGTTTGGATTAGAAAAATGGTTTTAAAAGAAATGGCCAAATGATGAAATCAAGTAAACAGGACAGTATAAATAAACAGCAGCCGGAAGCACCTTTACCGCCTCCGGAAAAGGGGAAGCCACCTTCTTCAACAAAGGATCTGTTTATCGGACCTGAAACGGGAACTGGTGAAACTGTTCTAAAACGTTTTCTGCCTATAATTGAAATGGTAGTGAAAAAAGAGTACAAGACTATACCGTCTTACCTGGCAGAGTATAGTGAGCTTATAAATGTTGGTTTACTTACTGTAAATAAATTATTAAATGATGTTGTAAAAAATCAGAAAAATTATAATTCAAGCTATATAGCTCAAGCTGTAAAATGGGCTATAAAAGATGAACTGCGCTCAAAATATAACTGGTATGGTGTTAAACAAACACAGACTAAAGAAAAAAGCCATGATGCAGATTCTTACCCGCGTGAAATAGCTCCAGGGGCAAATATTGAAGATATGACAGAAGAAGATGCCACTGAGAGAATCTTTGAAACAATTTTATATCTTGAAGATTTTAACAGGGAAACTGCACTTCCAGAACAGATGACTACAGATGAGCTTGCCAGGCTTGAACTTCTTGAATTAAAAGCAGCTGTTAAGAGAGCTGTAGATAAATTACCTCCTAAGCACAAAAAGGTTATTGAGCTGAGATTTTATGAAGGAAAACGCGGCAATGATATTGCATCTTCATTTGGTGTAACCCCGTCCAGGATTTCTCATATGATTCAGGATGCAATTGAAAAAGTTAAAGTATCCTTGAGAGAAGAAGGATACAGTTAAAAATACAATGGCTGGATTTGGAAACAATTTATCATTTAATATTTTTTCAGCGATTAAAAATTTTGGTAAACAGGGTAAAGAGCTTTTAAATAAATTAACCCCAAACCAAAATCAAATTGAAAATATAAATATTAATACTCAGGAAAATAAACCAGCTATAGGTCAGACACTGGTTAACACAAACTCAAATATTGTAATAAACCAGCCAGTACTTACTAGTCCAGCGGTAAACCAGTCCGCGCTTAATTCAATAAATCTTCCAAAGACAAATTTAAATCAGGATACTAGAAACAATACAAGCACTCACTTACCGCCAACACCTTCTCAGGCTGATTATAAAGGGCCGGGTGATATACCTGCATATGCAGGTATATCAAACATGTCATTAAAATCTTGGATAGCAGAGCATGACAGCAAAGGATTTGCAAAACTAGAATCAGGGGAAAAGCAATTAATCAGTACGCTTGACGGCATAAAAGGTTTTCAAAAACAACACTATGAAGGCTCTCGTGATGGGACTGGTGAGCAGGCATTAAAACAATTAGCAAAAAAAAAATACCTACTGTTACTGTCACATATTTTTTCTTCTATTGAGCAATCAGGTATGCAGGATACAAGCATACTTGTTAACATTGCCAATTTTAAAAAATTAGGGACTTCCAGAAATAACAGTAATGAAACACAGGATGATAGTCAGGATTTAAATAAACTAATTCCACCATTGCCTGCTGAAATTAATGATTTAAAAATCCTTGATTCAACTAATGTTAAATATTTACACCAGCTATTAGCACTGCCAAAAGAATTTCCTGAATGCTTGAGGCTTTTTGCAAAGGATAAGCTTGAAATAAATGCAAAGGATTTGAATACTTTTTTTATGCAAAGGCTTAAATATGTTCAAGATCAGGTTTTTAATGACAGTAATTTATTAAATAAAACAATTGCAGGATTTGTACCATTTTTAAGTCCACAGGATTCCTCGATTCTTTTACCACTTTTATTGCTTTATTATCCTTTACCGCTTCCTGTAGTAAAAGAGGATTTTGATTTTGTAAAAGAGTGGAAGAAGAAAAATAAAACAGATAGCTCAAGAACAGTAATAGCTTCTTGTGATATTTATTATGTCTCTATATTAAGGGGATCTTTTTTACTTAAGTTTGAATTAGATGATAAAAGTGAATTGTCATTTGATATTCAGACTGCTAAACAAAACAATGGAATTGTAAAAGATCTTGAAGATGCTATAGCCCAGAGTATGTTTTTATTAAGTGAGCCGCCGTTACTATCTGATTTAAATGTTTTATTAACAGAAGAGATTTATAAAGCTACTGATAAAGATGAAGAGCTTGCAATATCTTCAACAGGTCCTTTAAGGCTTGAGATTATACTTGCTGTTTATGCAGCTTTAATCGTGCTAAATAAATTATCTTTGGAACCTGATCCTAGTGGCTTAATAGAAATGAATGATATAGAGATAACCTAGTTTAATTTTAATGGTTTAAGTGAAGGATCAGGTTCTACAATTTTTTTTCTTATATTCCTGCCAGTCATCAAAATTGGTAAATGCTTCTTTAGCAACAGTATCACTAACTTTTGCATATCTTAGGGTAGTTCTTATGTCATTATGACCTGCAAGTCTTTGAAGTACAAAAGAATCTATATGACCTGCTCTCTCAGTGCAGAATGTATGCCTTAACTGGTGAATAGTAATCATTGTGCCATCCGAATTTACTATGTTTCTTGCAGCATCCATAAATAATTGTCTTGCTCTTGCATAGGAAAGCCTTTGACCATGAGTTGTAACAAAAACTGGTCCGCTTGTTGGATTTCCTCTTTCTTCTAAATATTGTTGAAGTAATTTTTCGGTTTGCTTACTCAGATATGCCTGCCTTGGCTGGTTTCCTTTTCCATGGTTTATATGGATGGTTCCATCATGAATATCCTGAATATTTAAGTCCAATGCTTCGCTAATTCTAATGCCACTTGTATAAAGTAGTGTGAAAAGCAATCTTTCCCTGGTTGTTTGAGCGTTCTTAAGTAATTTTTCTACCTGTTCTTTGCGTAATGACCTTATTATAGTACCGGGTGCAACTTCACCACTGTCTTTATTTGGTCTTCTACGTGGAAGAGTTTCCATTGGGTTTTCGTCGATTTGCTTCTCCTGCATACACCATTCAAAAAATCTATGTAATGAAGCATAATGTCTGTTTTGGGTAGCGAGTGAAACTCTTTGACCATGTTTTGAGGTTAAGTTATCTAAGTAGCCTTTTAATTGATCTTTTGTAATTGATTTAATAGGAACGTTTCCTGTCGTTCTTTCAAATCTATGTAAATCAATTGTATAAGCTCTTAATGTATCGCCATCTAAATTTAGACTGGCAAGGTACCTTGTTATCAATTCAAATAATTCTGTATCCATCTTTTCCTAAAATTTGTTTTTTATTTGAAACATTTATCTTAGACGGAATAAAAGGTTAATTTGGTTCCGGAAGGTTTATAAGTATTTGTTATCTGAAATTTGACTGTTTTGATTATAAAGAATTCTTGTATGCTTCAAGGGTCTTTTTAATATCCTGTTCTTTATGTGCAGTAGAAATAAAATTGGCTTCAAATTGACTGGGTGCAAGATATATTCCGCCAGACAGCATTTTTTGGAACAGTTGTACAAATTTTTTGGTATTTGATTTTTTTGCAGAGTCATAATCATATACACTAGTATCATTAAAAAATATGCTAAACATTGAACCAATTCTATTTATCTGAACTTTAATAGTTTTTTCATTACAAATTTCCTGTAAGCCATCACAGAGCATTGATGTTAAATCTTCAAGGTATTCATATGTTTTATCATTTAGTAATTTTAAAGTTGCAATTCCACAGGCTACTGAAATTGGATTTCCTGATAAAGTACCGGCCTGATATACGGAACCTAAAGGTGCTAAAAGATTCATTATTTCAAGTTTTCCACCAACAGCTCCGATTGGCATACCACCACCAATAATTTTTCCAAGTGTAGTCAGATCTGGTGTTACGTTGTATCTTTTTTGTGCTCCACCAGGAGAAAGTCTAAATCCGGTAATTACTTCATCAAATATAAGCACACATTTGTGTTTTCTTGTAAGTTCTCTAATGGAGTTTAAAAAATTGTCTCTGGGTAATATTACTCCTGAATTGCCAACTACTGGTTCAATGATTATTGCTGCAATGTCATTTGGAAATTTGCTAAGTGTAACTTCAAGCAGGGAAAAATTGTTATAAGGTAGGGTAATGGTCTCGCTTGCAGTATTTTTTGTAACTCCCGGACTTGATGGTAAACCAAGCGTAGCAATGCTAGAAGCACTCATAGATAAAACTGAATCTGAATGACCGTGGTAACAACCACTAAATTTAATGATTTTATTTCTTTTTGTGTAAGCTCTTGCTAATCTTATTGCAGTCATTACTGCTTCTGTACCGGAGTTTACAAATCTTATTTTTTCAATACTTCTAAAATTATTAATAATAAGTTCAGCAAGTTCTATTTCATTTTCGTGGCATGCACCATAACTGATACCTTTCGGAAGTACTTTTTGTATTGCATCAATTACCTGAGGATGACTGTGACCATGAATTAATGCTCCCCATGAATTAACATAATCAATATACTGATTTCCGTCGGCATCCCAGATATAGGCACCATTAGCTTTGGATATAAAAAGAGGTTCTAGCTCGACTGCTTTAAATGATCTGACAGGTGAATTGACACCGCCTGGAAATAAGCCCTGTGCTTTTGAAAAGAGTTCATGAGATTTTTTTGTATTTGTAAGTAAGTCTTGCATATTGAAAATTTAAATTGAAAGTTATTTAATAGTAACCAGATTCATTTTTATGGGATGTGAAGGAGTATCACTTCCGGGATGAGCAGGTTTAAAATCCTGTACAATTTTGGTTACAGTTTCAAAAGTATCATCTGTAACCTGTCCGAATACTGTATAGCCATATGGATCTACACCTCCTGGATCTAAAGAAGGAAGTGGTTGTAACGCTATAAAAAACTGGCAACTTGCACTATTTGGAGCTGATGTTCTAGCCATTCCTACTCGTCCGGCTCTATCAAATTTTAAATCTGGACTTCTTTCAAGTTTTATAAATCTTGGTTTTCCGTTTTCCGAATCTACATAGTTACCGGTACCATCTCCTAGTGGATCTCCACCCTGAATAACAAAGTTTTCTACAATTCTGTGAAAAACAGTACTGTTATAAAAACCTTTTTTTACAAGATCAATAAAATTATTTGTAGTAATTGGAGTTTCCTTCGTAAAGAGTTTGATTTTTATTACACCTTTTTCAGTTTGAATTATTACCATGTCAGTAATAGTTGTAAGTGTGTCCTGAGTAAGCTTTTCGTTTTGAGGCTTTTCTTTAATCACAGGTTTATTAATTGTTATTTCCTTCTGTTTTGTTTCAGAGTATGTAGGAGTAGTAAATAATATCGATATTGTAAGACTTAGAATTGTGCAGCATAGAATTGAATTATTTGTTTTCATGTTTAACTTATGCTATCGCTGACTCTATACTTAATTTAGGTAGTTGCCTCGACAAGCTTACCTTCTTCTGGAATTATTTCTTTGGGTAAGATACCTGATTCTTGTGATCCTGCTAGTTTTTCTCTTAACTTGGTAGCTTTACCAACCCTGTCTCTCAAGAAATAAAGCTTGGATCTTCTGACTTTACCTGATCTTACAACCTGAATTTTTTCAATTTTTGGTGAGTGGAAGAAAAATACTCTTTCGACTCCAACTCCCTGAAATACTCTTCTTACAGTTAAGGTTTTGCTTATGCCAGCGCCTTTTGTTTTAATAACAATACCTTCGTAGTTTTGACTTCTTTCTTTGGTTCCTTCTTTAATTCTTACAGTAACTTTAACAGTGTCACCAATTTGTACATTTGGCAAATCTTTCTTTAAATTTTTTAATGTCAATTCTCTTACTTTAGGGTTCATATTTAATTCCTTTAATTAAAAGCAGTCTTTGATTTTAACACAGGTTTATAGCCAATAAAAAATCTGTAAGAATACAATCTGTCTTGGCGAATTTTATAAGACTTACACAAAGTTCGCAGGGTATGGCACCATTCGTTCACTTGTGCGGACAATGCACACGTTCGCTCAGATGCCATACCCTGCTCACTATTTTGTGTAAGTCCTATTTTAACAATCTGTGTAATTACTAAAATTTAAATATTTTAACTAAAAGCTTTGAAACAAAGCCAAAAATCGAATAAATAAAAAGTTTGTATAAAAGCTTAAATAAATTATCAATTTTTTCAAGACTTATTTCGCTTACAATAGGTTCTACTTCTGACTTTAAGGTATTAAAGAATGACTTACAATTCCCATTGCCGGAAAAAAGTTTGATTATATTTTGTGGGTTGATATATTGCAAATTAAATCACCTTTATTTCTTATTTAAACCGATAATATCACAATTAAAATTACAGGGTTAATTAAATGTAAAGTTTTACTCAGTTTTTAATTTTAAAAGTGAATTTAATCTGCGTATTATTCTTAATTAAATCCCTGAAATCTATTGGATTTATAGTAACTTATTTAAATAAATATTTATTAGGTACTTCAATTCATCTGTACTAAATGGTTTTCGGGAAAAAAAATAAATTAATCGACTTTGATGTTTTACTTGCAAATAAGCATAAAGGTTACTCGTTTATTGGAATTGATGAGGTGGGCAGAGGTTCGCTTGCTGGTCCTGTTATTGCATGTGCATTTATGTGGAAAGAAAATATAAATTCCTTTAAAAAAACTGCTGACAACTATATTTTAAAAAAACTAAATGATTCTAAGCAATTAACCAGGGAAGAAAGAGAAAGGCTATATAGCCCGCTTGTAAAAGCCGGCAATTTTGCTCTTGGGTATGCCTCAGTAATTGAAATTGAAAAGCTAAATATTTTAAATGCAAGTTTACTTGCAATGAAACGGGCTTATGATTTGCTTTTAAAAAAACTAAATTCAGCAAATCTGAAAACTTTTGTTCTAATCGATGGAAACAAATTTAATCCATATATAGATTCAATGCAATTACCTATTGTTAAAGGAGATGCAACATCATCAATAATTGCAGGAGCTTCAGTTATTGCAAAAGTTTATCGAGATCATTTAATGAATAAAATCTCCAGCATTAAAGAGTTCAAACATTTTGCATGGCAGAAGAATTCGGGCTATGGAACAGCTTTTCATTTAAGTGCTATTAAAAAGAATGGTATATCATTGCTTCACAGAAAATTGTTTGTCAGAAAAGTAATGTCAGGCTCACAAAACTATAAAATATCTACGGCAATGTTAAAAGACTGATTGCTTTAAGAAGTGCAGCTCCTTTTCTAAGAGTTTCCTGATATTCGTTCTCAGGATCAGAGTCAGCTACAATACCTCCCCCAGCCTGAATTTCAAGAAAGTCTTTGTGAACCACAAAAGTTCTAATTGTCATGCAGGTATTTATGGTGTTATTTAATCCAAAAAATCCAGTACACCCTCCATATGGTCCTCTTTGATCAGTCTCCATCTCATTAATAATTTCAAGTGCTCTTACTTTAGGTGCACCGCTTAATGTGCCAGCCGGAAATGAAGCACATAAAAGATCAATAGAGGTTTTGTTGTTTTTTAAAATACCTTCTACAAGACTTACCATGTGGAGAACATGTGAATATTTTTCTATAACCATTAGCTCTGGTACTGTTATTGACCCGGTTTCACAGACTCTACCTAGATCATTTCTGGCTAAATCGACAAGCATTAAATGTTCAGCTCTTTCTTTTGGATCGTTTTTCAACGTTTCAATGTTTTTACAATCTTCTTTGTCATCTTTGCCACGTGGATATGTACCTGCAATTGGTCTGAGGGATGCAATTCTTTTTGAATCACGAATCTCGCATTTCACCATAACTTCTGGAGATGAACCTGCTATTTCAAAATCATTAAAGTTTAAATAGAAAAGATATGGGGAAGGATTAATACTTCTTAAAGCTCTGTAAAGCATTAAGCCACTATGGTTTCCATTTACTATCAGTTTTTGTGATGGAACTACCTGAAATATATCTCCTTTTTTTATGTACCCTTTTGCTTTATTGACCATTTTTATATAGTCTTCTTTTTTGTAATTGCTTGTATATGTGGTCTGTAAAGTTGATTTGTAGTTTAGAGATAGCTGAGGTGGTGAAATGGATTTTTTAAAATCTGAAAGAAGTGAATTAAGTTTCACTTTTACTTCGGGGAGTTTTGTGTCAAGATCGTTTTTACTTTTTGCTAAACCCACTGACATTAAATTTACTTTATGCGATATATGATCAAAAATAACAAGCTTGCCTGGGAAAATCAAACAAACATCAGGCAATATTTTATGAGATGAAAAATTCGTTTTTGGTTCGATCCATCTTATGTTTTCATATCCAAAATAACCAGTAAAACCAAGGAAATCATTGTTTGCATCTTCATTGATCTGAAAACTTTGAAGTAAGTTTTTAAGTGCTGTAAATGGATTTGCTTCCAGTTCCGTTACATTGTTTTCAATTCTATTTTCAAGATATGTTTTATTTGCTTTATTTGTAAAAATTAATATAGGTTCTGTGCCTATAATGGAATAGCGTCCAAGCTTTTCATTTCCTTCTACAGATTCAAGTAAAAAAGAATATGGCTTTTGGCTACAAATTTTGTAGAATGCACTGACAGGTGTGTCTAAGTCTGCAAGCAATTCCCGATTAACGGAAAATATATAAGGCCCATTAAGGTTATTATCAATTATATTTATCTTAATTTCTGTAGGCTTTAGATTCATTGGTTTATTGTAGCAATTTAAGTAGGGACGTGCTGCGGCACGTCCCTACAGAATGTTGTACAATTTTCATTGTGAATAAATATCTTCAATTAAATCGCCTGATCGTTTTTTTTATAGCAACAGGTTTTTTTGTTCTGGCGTTTGAAATATATCTTGAGCACCATAATATTTTGAATGATAAAAAACTTTCGTGGATTCCAGTAATTTTTGGAATAACTGGTGGGATAATTACATTATTAATCACACTGCTTTTCGATAGAATAAGTTATTATTTGTTTTTTGTAGTAATGATTGTCTCTATATTTGTTGGGTCTTGTGGTTTGTATCTTCACAATGCGTGGAGGTTTCCAGCTTTTGCTGATTTTCTCTTTCATAAGAAACCGTTTAATTTTGAAATATTGACTCAGCTTACGCCATTCCTTGCTCCTTCTGCATTTATTGCAATCGGAGGACTGGGAATACTGGTTGCAGTATTTAATTCCTGGGGAAAGAGGTAAAATCTAAATCAATCGGAGGAAAATTATATGGCAAAAAATCAAACAGTAGCAATATTAATTGATCAATTATTTCAAGATTCAGAAGTAACAGATCCAAAAGAAAAACTTGAGCAGGCAGGGTTTAAGGTAGATGTTGTAGGACCAAATACTACTGAAGAGTATATTGGTAAAAAAGGTATTAAAATAAAAGCAAATAAATCAATTGATGAAGTCCATGCCAGTGAGTATGCAGCACTTGTAATTCCTGGGGGATGGGCTCCGGATAAAATGCGTATGAATGCAAAAATGGTTAAATTTATTGAAGATATTAATGCAGCAAATAAGCCAATAGCATGTATATGTCATGGGGGTTCAATGCTTGTAGAAGCAGATGTTGTCAAGGGTAAAAGACTTACAAGCTATGCAAGTATTAAAACAGATCTTATTAATGCTGGAGGAAGATGGCAGGATAAAGAAGTTGTAGTTGATGGAAATCTTATTACATCAAGAACGCCTGCAGATTTACCAGTATTTTGTTCTGAACTTTTAAAAGCATTATCTCAAGTAGCGGCTTAGAGTTATCCTCCGCCGACAAAAGTTACGATTTCAAGTTCATCATTTTCATTTAAAACAGTGTCTTGAAAAGTACTTTTAGTGATAATTTTTTTATTTAGCTCTATAACAACTCTGTCCCTGTTTATATTTAAGGTTTCCAGTAGTTTTAAAATAGAAATACTTTGAGGGAAAAATTTGTTTTCGCCATTTATCTTAATCAACATACTTGAGTTTTTAAACTCTGCTTTCATAATTGTTTTCCCTGTTAGTCTTGTTCTTTCTATAACTTTAGCAGGTATAGTATTGTATCTTGGGGTCTTCTCATTTGCTTTTTTATTTATCTTTAAAATTTCAAAAGAGAAGAAAAGCTTACAGCTTTTTAATTTTAATTCAGTAGATATTGCCTTCCTTATTTATATACTGCTATTTACCTTAACAAAAATTGTTAATTCAGGCATTGAAGAAGGTTTAAATACATTTTTTAGATCCTGTCAGGATTATTTTATTTTTATATGGATTAGATTTTTTATTTCCAGTCAGGAAGATAATGAAAACAAGGTTTTTAAGGTTCTATATCTGGCTACTATTATTTCTATGACTTATGGACTTCTACAGTTTTTTCATCTGGATATTTTTCACAGACAGTCTGATATTCACAGGCTCTCCGGATTTCATAAAAATCCTTATACATATGGTGGACAATTAATTATTCTTTTCTTTTTCTTAATCAATGACTTTCGAACTAGAAATAAATTAATCTCTCTAGTTTTATCTGCACTGTGTTTTTTTTGTATATTAAACACTTCAGAAAGAGCAGTGCTTTTGGGAGTGGTAATTGGATCGGTATTTTATTATTTTATTAATAAATCAAATAAAAAACAGTTAAACTATGTTTTTGCTCTGGTAAGTGTACCTATAGTACTTACTGCAATTTTTAACAGAAAAGCAGTAAACAGAATTAAAAATATTATATTTCCAAGTGAAGCTGTAAAAACAAATATAAGATTAAAACTTTGGGGAATTGCAATTGCTGTTTGGAAAAAGAATATTTTATTTGGAGCAGGTAAGTTTCCTACTGTATATCATCAATCAGGCAATGGATTCTCTTTTAAAATACTAAAACATGCACATAATGTTTACTTACAGCTTTTAGTTACAAATGGATTACTTGGTTTAATGGCATATTTGGGTTTATTGTTTTCAATTATTCAAAAGCTATACTTGAGTTTAAGTAGAAATAAGTACGCATCCTGCTCTATTGCTGTAATTCTAGCTTTTATGATAGAAGGTTGCTTTGAATATTTTTGGGGAGACAGTGAAGTCAGGTATTTATTGATTTATTTTATTGGCTTTGTATTTGGTATTTTAGCTAAGTGTGAATTAAAACAAGAGAGTGTAAAATAGTTAGGATGTTAAAAATCTTAGCCAATAAAAAATTTAGAAAGATATTAATATATTTTTCAATTTTAAATTTCTTAAATATAAATTTAGTAACTTATTCTCAAAGCAAGATTGATAGTGAAAGTGTAAATGAAAAGCAAGACCTAAAGAATGAGCGCTTGGTAAATCCTGATAATCCAACCCTTTTAAAAGGACATATAAGTAAAATCCCTGGAGGAACTAAACTGGGTATAATTCTTGAAACTCCTATTGATGAATTTTCCACTATGGTAGATGATGAAATCAGGGCAAGAATATCTGAAAACATTGTTATAAATGGTGGTGTTGTAATTCCAGTTGCAAGCCTGGTTACCGGTATAGTTTCTGAAATTACACCGGCTAAAAGACTTCACAAAGCAGGTACTGTCAGAGTTGAATTTAAGGGTTTAATACTCCCTGATGGTCGTGAAGTCCCGATAGTGGCCAGTGTTTTAACCCACAGTGGGCTTTTAAAGGGAAAACTTACAAAAAAAAATGCTTTAATTTCTGGAGCAACACTCTTAGCTCCTGTTGCTGCTGGCCTTGGAGCTGGACTTGTTGTTGATGGCAGTGCAGTTGGTGCTACTATTGGTGCAGTGGTTGGGGCTGTTGCTGGCATTTCCCTTTATGCTTTTCAAAGAGGTAATAAAATAGATATTAGGGCAGGAGATGAGTTAAATATTGAACTTACAGAAGAAGCAATAATACCCGGTGAAGGTGAGACTCTCTCTGCTGATAGTGATGAAAAGGGTTTTTGTTTATTAAAAAATAAATAGTTAATAAAGTTCTTTATGCAGGGTAAAAAAGCTTATTTAGTGTATTACAATTGAAACTTAAGAAGCTTAATAATTGTCTAAGTTTAAGAGGTTAGCAAAACAATTAAAGTATGCCAGAAAAAACTAAAAATCAAGCCGTACAAAATATTACATTAAAGGATAGAGTCGACGATTTATCCCAGGAAAATCTACTCAGTAAAAATACTGAAAATCCTGTCGAAAAACTTAGATTTCAAGAACTGCGTGAAAAAATAAAAAATAAAAAACGATTAAAGGTTGTAATTTCTTCATATAATGTCTGGATTTCTGCACTGGTGATTTTTTTAATTGGTGCAAGCATTGTTTTAAATTCTTCACTCTTTAAAAAAGCCGATTATAAATTATTTAATTTTGCAGCCATGTCAGCTAATAAAATTAGTAGTTGTTTTAGCGGAATAAATAATTTTATACTTGCTCAATTTAGTTCTCCATATGTGGTAACAATTGGTGAATATGGAAATGTTTTAGTAGCAAAAAATGAAGCTATAGAAATATTGCCTCAGTTTAAGCAAATAAATATTAAGAAACTTGATAGTGGCATTTATACCTTTGAAATGGAAAGATTTAGTTCCAAAGATAAAGCCTATGCTTTAGCAAATGAATTTATACAGAGTGGCCTTGATGTAGTTCACGTGCGTTATTTGCCAAAGAAATAATCTTTGAAAATTCGTCAAAAGTTAAACTAGCTCCGCCTACAAGCCCGCCATCAATATCATCATATTTAATATGTTCATTAAAGTTGCTGGATTTTATGCTGCCACCATAAAGTATACGGATTTTTTCGCTTACTTGTACTGAAGATTTTTCTTTTAAAGTTTTTCTAATCATTGAAATGATTTTATTAGCATCTTCGCCGCTGCAGATTTTACCTGTACCAATAGCCCAGATAGGTTCATATGCAACTGTGAGTTTGTCTATATCTGTGGTAGTCAGGTCTTTAATGCCAGCAAGAATTTGTTTTTTCACAAAGTCTTCTGCCTGTCCTTTTTCTCTAGTGCCTAGATCTTCACCAACGCAAAATACAGGTGTTAATCCTGCTTTTAATGCAGCCTTGATTTTTAAATTTATATCTTCATCTGTTTCATGAAATATTTGTCTTCTTTCACTATGACCAATAATCACTATCTTTATATGTAAATCACAGAGCATCTTTGTGGAGATTTCTCCTGTATAGGCACCTTCTTCTTTGTAAAACATATTTTGAGCCCCGACAAGTATTGTGCTTCCTTTTAATACGGCACTTAAACTTGATAAATAAATTGATGGTGGACAAACCGCTACATCTACATTTGCTTTTTCTGTAACAAAACTTTTCAATTTAAAAACCAGATCCTGACCCTCGTTAAGTGTCAAATTCATTTTCCAATTGCCGATTATAAATTTTTTTCTCATTTTTTCTTATTAAACCTCGACTTTTTAGTTATTTAAATATTATATAATATGAGTTTAAGCTTGTCTGAAGCATTATAAATGAAAAAAGAATACAAAATCAAATTAGAAAAAACTATAAGTGAACTTTCTTTCTTTCTTGAAAGAGATTTTTCATCAAAATTTAAATACTTGTCAGAAAAAGAAGACAGACAGCTTTTTTTTCTTGCAAAGATCCTTACTCAGTTAAAACATCTCTCTTTAGATGCTGATAAAAAAGAAGAAAATATAGTACCTTTTCCACAATTAATAAAAAATTAACTAAATAACAACTTTTTGATTGCTTAACTGTTTATTTATAGCATTTAACATCATTTCAGGGCTTACATTTAAACACTCTGGTTTAGAGCAGGATTCTTTCCTCTTATCAAATAAACAGGGTCTGCACTCAAGATTGTCTACATGAACAGCAGTAAATCTCGGGTCATTTGGTAAAAGCTTTTTTGGATCTGTGGGTCCAAAAAATGCAACAAGTTTTTTACTGAGTGCTACAGCAAGATGCATGGGTGCAGAATCTACACAAACAAGAAGGTCTGAAGAACTTATAAGTGCAGCAAGTTTTTCGATTGAAAATTCCATTGAACTGAAGTCAAAAAAGTTTTTTGGCCTTGCAAAAAATGAAAGTCTTTTGTGAATCTCACTTATGGTATCTATGTCATCTTTTCCACCAAGTAAAATAACAGTATTATTTTCATCCTCAAGTAACTTTTCTATAAGTGAAGCCCAGTTTTTTCCTGACCAACTTTTTGTAATGTTTTTGTTAATGCTGAGTTTACTTACCCCGGGATGTATAAAAATTTTCTTTGCATAATATCTATCTTTTATCCTTGGATTCAGTACTTCTTTTGCCCACCCCATTGCACTTAAATTTAATTTAATTTCCGGAATAAGATCCTTTTCTTTTGAACTGTTAGCAAGATCGGGAATTATTGGTACAAGTAAATCTGCAAAAATGTTTCCTGTATACTGCTCTTTGTTTAAAGTTACTGGATCACTTAATAAAAACTGGCTAAAGAAACCTCTTTTAAAACCAATCTTAAAGTCAGCATCACTTAGTAATGCAGTTAAATTAGCTTTATAAGATGCACCTGTAGTAATTAAATATTTATATTTTCTTTTCCTGATGACTTCTCTAAGTTTTAAAATATTTATATTTTTATCTTTAAAATCAAACTCTCTTATCCTTCTATAGAGCCTGGTTAATTCTCCAATGCAGGTGCTTCTGGGCTCTGTTAATAAGTCAATCTGTGAGTCAGGAAACCTTTCTTTAAGAAGCTTTACAGTAGGTAATAATAGGATTTGATCCCCAACTCCTCCAGGATTTACAAATAGTACTCTCATTTTTTATATGGCTTCAGAAAAGCTGAAGCCTTTCTTGGCTAGCCCTTTTCACCGTTTGTTAATAAGACAGAGATCTATTCTTGCACAAATACACAAATACGTATAATAAATGCAATTACCTTAAATTAATTTTTGTTGTTAGGAGATACCGTCTCTACTTATTAATTAGTACATGCTTTTGTGGTTTCTTACAGAATAAATCAGCTTGTTGACCAAAATATAATAGACCGTTAGAATTAACCTCTGCATCTTTAAATATGATGTCAAAAACAAAAATAATTAATACCATTCAAAAAAAATGTCAAAAGCAAGCAGTCAACATATTGATGAAAAAGGGAAGAGTAATAAGCTTCCTGCCTTGCTTTCTGATTTCACTAATTTAAAGTTAACCCCAAATAAGCACCTTTTGCATTTAGCAGTTTTAAGAGAACAAAGTAATAAACGAGCAGGTACTGCATCCACTAAAACGAAATCAGAAGTTCGTGGTGGTGGTAAAAAACCTTGGAAACAAAAAGGTACTGGTAGAGCCAGGGCTGGTTCTATAAGATCTCCATTATGGGTAGGCGGTGGAATTTCATTTGGTCCAAAACCAAGAAGTTATAAATCTGATATTCCTAAGAAAGCTAGGAATTTGGCTGTTCTTCAAGCCATTGCTACAAAAGGTGAAAGTATAATTGTTTTGAAAAAACTACCAGAAATTAAAGACTCAAAAACAAGGAATTTTGTTACAGCAATGAAATCATTTGGTGCTGTAGTAGAGCCAGTTCTTTTGGTCTGTGATTCAAAAGAATCTCATTTTGATGAAGTAAAAAGATCCTCAAGCAATTTAAAAAATGTAACAGTGTTAGAGCAAAGCTTTATGAATGTATATGAAATTTTAAAATCAAATACTTTGATAATAACTGAAACAGCTCTTGAAGAACTTAAAAAAAGACTTTCAAAGCATTTAAAGGAAAAAGTTGAATCTGCTTAAGGAGAAATATGACAAGAAGTGTATCAGATATAATCCTTGAGCCAGTAATAACTGAGAAAAGTACTGCTTTAAGCCAGTTTAATAAATATACTTTTCGAGTTGCAAGAAATGCTTCAAAGACAGCTATAAAACATGCTTTTGAGCAAGCATTTCCAAATAGAAAAATCAAAGCAATTCAGACACTTAAAATTATGGGACATAAAAAGAGAACAAAACTCGGGTTTAAGTCCCCAAGGGATTTTAAAAAAGCAGTTTTAACTATAGATGGTCCAAAAATTGAATTTTTTCCGGAGGTATCTTAAATCGAGCTGGAAAGATTATAGGGAAAAGATTTAAGGAAATAAATTATGCCAATTAAAGAAATAAGACCACTAACACCAGGACAGAGAGGCATGAGCTTTATAGACTTTAGCGATGTTACTAAGTTTGAACCTGAGAAAAAATTACTGGCACCGCTTAAGCGCATCTCTGGAAGAAATAATCAAGGAAGAATTACTACCCGCCATAAAGGTGGAGGGCATAAAAAATGTTATAGAATTATTGATTTTAAAAGAGATAAAGACAATGTACCTGCAAAAGTTATTGGAATTGAATATGACCCAAACAGAAACTGTAGAATTGCACTTTTACTTTATGTAGATGGTGAAAAACGCTACATCCTTTCACCACATGGTTTGAAGGTAAATGATATTGTAGCTTCCGGAGAAAATGTTGAACAAAAAGTGGGAAATGCATTACAGCTTAAAAACATTACAGTTGGTGAGATTGTTCATAATATAGAACTAAAACCAAAAGCAGGTGGTCAGATGGCAAGAACAGCAGGAGCAGCTGCGCAGTTACTTGCTAAAGAAGGAGATTTTGCTACTTTAAGACTTCCTTCTGGTGAGATGAGAAGAGTAAATATTAACTGCAAAGCAACTTTAGGGCAACTTGGAAATCTGGATCATCTAAATGTAAGCCTTGGAAAAGCAGGTAGAAAACGTCACTTAGGCATTAGACCAACAGTTCGTGGATCAGCAATGAATCCTGTAGATCACGGGCATGGTGGTGGTGAAGGAAGATGTCCGATCGGTGGCCAGCCAAAAACACCATGGGGTAAACCAGCTATGGGTAAGAAAACAAGAAAACCAAAGTTGTCAGATAAGTATATTGTCGCTAGGAGAAAAAAGAAGTAAGGAGAAATAAATAAAGCATGGGAAGATCGCTTAAAAAAGGACCATATGTTCATCCTTCACTAATGAAGAAAATCACTGATATGAATAAATCAGGGAAGAAACAGGTAGTAAAAACCTGGAAACGTGCATCAATGATTTTGCCTGAAATGATAGGACATACTATAGCTGTTCACAATGGAAGAAAGTTTGTCCCTGTTTATATCACTGAACAAATGATAGGGCATAGGTTAGGTGAGTTTTCAGTTACCAGATATTTTAGAGCACACTCTGGAGTTGCTAAAAAAGAAGAAGGAGCAGCGCCAGCTGCCAGTGCTCCTGTAAAGGGTGGAGAGGGAAAGAAATAAAAATAAGAAAATAAAACAATGGTAAGAGCACAGGCAAAATATATTAGAATGTCACCACGAAAACTCAGAAGAGTTATTAATGTTATACGTGGAAAGGATACACATGAAGCACAAACTGTTTTAAAGTTTATGCCATATGCTGCAGCACGTGTGGTTGAAAAGGTCTTAAAATCCGCAGTTTCAAATGCAAAAGAAAACCATAGTTTAAATCCAGATGAACTCAGAATTACAAAAGCATATATTGACCAATCAACAACTCTTAAAAGATGGAGAGCAATGTCTCGTGGTAGAGGCTTTCCGATTTTAAAAAGAACAAGTCATGTGACTATAGAAGTTGATGCAGATGCAGCTTTAGCCAATAGAACCATTAAAAAGAAATCAGATCGTAAAGTTGCTGCAAAGACACATGACCATGAGCACAAACATGAATTAGAAGATAAGCAGGTTCAAAAAACTTCAAAAAAGACATCAACACCAGAAAAAGCACAAAAGAAAGAAACAAAGAAAAAGAAAAGTAAAGAGGAGTAGAAGGAGTAAAAAATAAAATGGGTCAGAAAATACATCCAAAAGGTTTTAGGTTAGGCATAATTGAGACTTGGGATTCTCAATGGTATGCTCCTCCAAAGTATTATGCTGATTTGGTTCTGGAGGATAGAATTATTCGTGAACACATAAAAAGAAAACTTTATAATGCAGGAATTAGTAAAATTGAAATCTGGAGAAAAGCACAGCTAATCCAGATAAATATTCACTCTGTAAGGCCTGGTATTGTTGTGGGTAAAGGTGGACAGGGACTTGAAACTCTGAAAAATCAAATTATAGATTTAATTCATAGGAAAGACATAGTTGTTCAGATTAATGTAATTGAAGTTGTAAAACCTGATCTTGATGCACAACTTACAAGTGAAGCAATTGCACAGCAGTTGGAACGAAGAGTGGCTTTTAGAAAAGCAATGAAACAAGCAATGCAAAGAGCTATGCGTGCTGGCGCAAAAGGAATTAAGGTAATGGTTTCAGGGCGTCTGGGTGGAAATGATATTGCAAGAACTGAGTGGTTAAGGGAGGGTGCAATCCCACTGCATACTTTAAGAGCTCATATTGATTATGGTTTTGCAACTGCAAAAACAGTGTTTGGAATTATTGGTGTTAAGACCTGGATTTATAGGGGAATTATACCTCCGGGTGAATTTGTAGTAAGGAATTCAAAGCCTGTTTCTAATGAGGATTTTTCAGAAGATGATATGGGTCAGAAAAAACGTAGACGAAGAAAAGAAAGAGAATAATTAAGGAAAAAAATAAATGCTGGTACCAAGACAGACAAAATTTAGAAAACAAATGCGTGGCAGAATGACCGGGAAAGAATCACGCGGCGTAAAACTTCATTATGGTGAATATGGACTTCAGGCTCTTCAACCAGCATGGGTTTCTTCAAAGCAATTAGAAGCTGCAAGAAAAGCCATGGTAAGAAGTATTAAAAGAGGTGGCAAAATCTGGATTATGGTTTATCCCGATAAACCAGTAACTAAAAAACCAGCAGAAGTAAGAATGGGCTCAGGAAAAGGTAATCCGGAATTTTGGGTTACGGTAGTTAGACCAGGTCGAATTCTTTTTGAAATGACCGGAGTGCCAAAGGAAATAGCAATTGAATCACTTCAGCTTGCATCCCATAAACTCCCGATCAAGTGCAGAATTATAGAAAAAGAAGATCATATAAAGGGGTAGTTAAATGAGTACTTTGCAACTTTTAGAAATTAAAGAATTATCGACTGGTGGAATAGCAGATCAGCTTAATAAATCGCGCCTTGAGCTTGTGGATTTAAGAATGAAGTTTGTTACTAGACAGCTTGAGGACACTTCACTCTTAAAGAAAAAAAGAAAAGAAATAGCACAATTGCTTACCGTTCAAACACAAAGTTTAAAAGAGAAGAAAGATAAGCCAGGAGATAAATCAGAAGTTAAGTCAGAGTCAAAAATTAAAAGAGCTCCAAAAGCAACAAAGAAAAAACCCGAGAAAAAGACAGCGACAAAGGAAAGGAAAAAGTAAATGCCAAAAAAAGTATTACGTGGTGATGTCGTAAGCAATAAGATGGATAAAACCATAGTAGTTGCTGTTGAAAATCGTACTCCACACCCAAGATATAAAAAAATGGTTGTAAGAACCAAGAAATTTAAAGCACATGATGAATCCAACCAGTGTAATATTGGTGATCTGGTCGAAATTATTGAACATATTCCAATCAGTAAAACTAAAAGGTGGTTGTTAAAAGAGGTAATAAAGAAAGCACAATGATACAACAAGAATCAAATCTAGAAGTAGCAGACAATACAGGCGCAAAGTCTGTACGTTGTATTAGGGTTTTAAAGGGTGGAAACTCTCGCTATGCAGGGGTTGGCGATTTATTGATTGGTGTTGTTAAACATGCTCTTCCAAATATGCAGGTAAAAGAGCATGAAATTGTCAGGTGTGTTGTAGTAAGAACAAAAAAAACTCTTAGCAGAAATGATGGTAGTAAAATTCGATTTGATGAAAATGCTGTTGTAATAATAGATAAACAAAACAATCCAAGAGGTACACGTGTATTTGGACCTGTAGCAAGAGAGTTAAGGGAAAAACAATTTATGAAAATAGTTTCACTTGCTCCGGAGGTATTATAAAAATGACTGATCTACACATAAAAATTCCAAATAAAAATAAACCACAAAAAGTGATTTATACAGACTTTCCTATTAAAGGACATCCTAAAAAAGGTGGATTTTATATAGTTTCAAAAGCTTTTGTTAAACAGGGAGTATCAAACCCAAAGCCAAAACTAAATCTTAAAAGAGGTGACAATGTAATGGTTATTTCTGGAGCAGATAAAGGTAAGTCCGGGAAAATTATTGCAGCATTTCCAAGGGAAGGAAAAGTTATTATTGAGGGTGTAAACATTATCAAAAAGCATCAAAAACCAAGAGGTGTAGGAAGAGCTGGCGAAATCATTGAAAAAGAAGCACCAATTTTTGCCTCAAAAGTTATGTTGTTTGATACAGGAAAAAAGAAGACAACAAGAATCGGACATAAGATTTTAAAGGATGGGAAAAAAGTTCGCATTTCTAAATTGACAGGAGAGCAAATTGATTAATAGATAAATAAAAGGATTTAAAGTTATGGCAAAAAATTTAAGGGAACAATACAAAAATTCAATTAAAGCTGAGCTTCAAAAGAAGCTTGGTTATAAAAATATTCATCAAGTTCCAGCACTTGAAAAAGTTGTAGTGAATATGGGAATGGGCGAGGCAATGTCAGACTCCAAATTCTTAGATGGTGGACTTAATGATATAAAAGCAATAACAGGACAAAAACCGGTTATAACCCGTGCAAAAAAATCAATAGCTACTTATAAGATTAGAGAAGGTGGACCAGTTGGTTGTATGGTTACACTGAGAGGCCGTAGGATGTATGACTTTTTTAGCAAGCTTGTAAATTTTATTTTGCCCAGACTTAGAGATTTTAGAGGTGTATCACCAAAAAGTTTCGATGGAAGAGGTAATTATAATTTAGGCTTAAAAGAACAGGTAGTTTTTCCTGAAATTCACTACGAAAAAGTTGACAATGTAAGGGGTATGGATATTGCATTTGTAACTACTGCAAACACTGACGAGGAAGCAAGAGAATTACTGAGTGCTATGGGAATGCCATTCAGAAAGCAGGTTTGAGGACTGAGTAGATGATGATGAATGAAATAAAAATCAAAGAAATGAAAATTAACAGTGTTGTAACTCAGCACTCTTTTGAGTGCGGGTGTAATTCAGTGGTAGAATGCAAGCTTCCCAAGCTTGACGTCGCGGGTTCAAATCCCGTCGCCCGCTATGGTCAAGTTTTTGCTTAAGTAAGGAGAAATATAACGATATGGCAAAATTGTGCATGATTGAAAGAGAAAGAAAAAAAAGAATACTTGTTGCTAAAGGCAAGTATCATAAGATAGGACTACACAATCGTTGTAGAAAATGTGGAAGATCCCGTGGTTATTACAGAGATTTTGGTCTTTGCAGACTGTGTTTAAGATTAATGGCACACTGGGGACTACTGCCAGGTGTTGTTAAATCAAGTTGGTAAAGGAGGATAGAAATTTAAATGTCGCATACAGACTCAATAAGTGATATGTTAACAAGGATTAGAAATGCCGTAAAAGGTACTCATGAAACTGTTGAAATACCAGCTTCTAAATTAAAGATTAATGTTGCTGAAGTTCTTAAAAAAGAAGGTTATATTAATTCTTATGAAGTAATTGATGGTGACTCAATAAAAAAGAAACTAAAAATCACTCTTAAATATGGACCAAGGGGTGAAAAATTAATTACAGGCATAAAAAAAATATCTACGCCTGGACTTAGAGTATATGTGAGATCTAAAGAAGCACCGCGTGTTTATGAAGGACTGGGTATTTCAATCATAAGTACAAGTAAGGGATTGATGACTGATAGACAGGCTAGAAAAGAAAAAGTTGGAGGAGAAGTACTTTGTAAGGTCTGGTAAGAAAGACAAAGAGGATAATTGAATGTCAAGAATAGGAAAAAATCCAATAGAAATTCCAGATAAGGTAGATGTAACTATCATAGATACACCTCGTGGCCAAACAGTTAAAGTAAAAGGTCTTAAAGGTGAACTTGAAAGTACGTTTAAAAAAGATATTAAAATTGTTAAAGAAGATAAAAAAATTATGTTAAAAAGAGAAAATGATGAAAAACCCACAAGATGCTGTCATGGTACTTATCGTACGTTGATTCAAAACATGATTCTTGGCGTAACTCAGGGCTTTAAGAAAGAACTTGATATAGTGGGAATTGGTTATAGAGCACAAATCCAGGGTAGTAAACTTGTTTTGCAGATGGGTTATAGTCATCCTGTTGAAGTAGAGCCACCATCAAAAGATACAAAAATTGAAGTTGATAAAAACCAGACAAGAATTACTGTTACAGGGATAAGTAAACAGGCTGTAGGTGATTTATCTGCTTTTATCAGGGCAGTAAGACAACCTGAACCATATAAAGGAAAAGGAATTAAATATTCTGATGAGAAAATAAGGAGAAAGGTCGGAAAGTCAGCAGCTAAAAAATAGGTGAACTATGATAATTAAGAAATCTAAAAAAGAATCTACCAGAAAAAGACACAGAAGAATTAGAATTAAACTCTCTGGTACAAAAGATAAGCCAAGGCTTTGTATTTATAAATCAAATAAACATCTTTATGCACAACTTGTGGATGATATAAGTGCTCATACATTAATCTCCTGCTCTACTTTAGAGCCAGATCTTAAAAAGAGTTTAAAAGCTACGTGGACAATTGATGCTGCAAAAAAAATTGGGGAAGTTGTTGCAATTAAGGCAAAGGAAAAAGGTATTAAGTCAGTATTGTTTGATCGTGGTGGAAATAAATATCATGGGAAAATACTGGCTTTTGCAGAGGCAGCGAGGGCTGGCGGATTAAAGTTTTAAGTTTTTAATTTAAAGGAGTTAAAGAGAAATGGTAGAAAATGAAAATGTGAATGATAAACAGGAAGAAGAAGTTAAAATAACTTCTGAAACTAGTGAAGTAGCACCAGCTCCTGAAAAAGAAGATATTCTTCAAGAGTCTGGAGATGAAACTGCTAAAATAATAGTAGAAGATGAACCTGTTAAAACAGCAGAAGATGAGCCTGCTGAAGAAGAAGATGAGCTCACTGGTATTGAAGAGGCTTCAGAGCAAGAAATAGTTCAAAAAGTTACAAAAAAAGAGTCTAGAAGAAAAAAGAAAAGACGCGATAAATCTCAAGATAAAAAGGGTGAAGGCTCAGAATGGATTGAAAAGGTTGTGCAAATCCGTCGTGTCACTAAAGTTGTTAAGGGTGGTAAAAAATTAAGTTTCAGAGCAGTTGTAATTGTAGGTAATGCAAAAGGTCAGGTAGGAGTAGGTGTTGGAAAAGCGCTTGAAGTTATAAGTGCAATTCAAAAAGGTGTTGTAGATGCTAAGAAAAGCCTGGTCACTGTGCCACTTATAAATTCAACTATTCCACATCAAATTATTGGTAGGGCAGGTGCTGCTCAGGTACTATTAAAGCCTGCTGGTGAAGGTACTGGTATTAAAGCTGGTGGTGCAGCTAGAACAGTACTTGAGCTGGGTGGAGTGGGTGATATTTTGTCAAAATCTTTAGGTTCTAGATCACCGCTTAACGTAGCCAGAGCAACACTTGATGGTTTGTGCAGGCTTAGAAAATTTGATGAAATAGCTAAATTAAGAGGAATGACATTGAAGGAGATGATTGCCTGATGAAATTAGCAGAATTAAAACCAGCAAAAGGCTCAAGAAAAAAAGCAAAAGAAGTTGGGCGTGGAAGGGCATCTGGACATGGCAAAACATGTTGTAGAGGTAATAATGGTCAGGGTCAAAGATCAGGGAAAGGAATGAGGCTTGGTTTTGAAGGAGGTCAAACTCCTTTATACAGGAGACTTCCTAAATTTCAGACCAATGAAAGACCAAACAGACTGACATGGTCTATAGTAAATCTGGTTGACCTTGAAAAACTTTCAGCACATAAAGAAATTACCCCTGAATTGCTTATGGAAAAAGGAATTATAAGGCATATATATGACGGTTTGAGAATACTTGGAAATGGTGAGATTAAATTTTCTGTTAAAATCAAAGCACATTATTTTTCACAATCTGCCAAAGAAAAAATTGAGGCATCTGGCGGACAATGTGAAATAATTGGAAATAATCGGAAAGAAATTGGAAAGAAGAAATAGATTAGATGTCAGTCCAAGCAAAGAAACATACTAAAGAAGCAGACTTAGCAACCTTTATGGAAATGTTTAAAGCTGCTGGCTTAATGCAAAAGATTTTGTTTACTGTAGGAATGCTTGCAATATATAGGCTTGGAGCTCATATTCCTTTGCTTGGAGTTGATCATGAACTTTTAAAAAGATCAAATGTTTTAACAAGCGGTCTTCTTGGACTTGTTGATTTGTTTGCTGGTGGTGCTCTCAGTGCTCTTTCAATATTTGCTCTTGGAATTGGACCTTATATTACTACTTCTATCATTATGCAGCTTATGACTGAAGTAATTCCGGGATTAAAGGCTATGCAAAAAGATCAGGGTGATCAGGGAAGAAAACAGTTTCAGCAGATTATAAGAAGGGGTACAGTTGTTCTTTCAATGATTCAGTCAATTGCTCTTGCCAGATTTCTGGATATAGCTGGAGTAGCTATGTCCGCTACACCTGCCTTTTACTTAAATACTATAGTAGTTCTTGCCTGTTCAAGTGTTTTTGTAATGTGGCTTGGTGAAGTTATTACAGAAAGAGGTATTGGCAATGGAGCATCAATATTGATTTTTATCGGGATTGCTTCAAGAATGCCAATAATGATCAGAGATACTGTTACAGCATTAAATACTGGCTCATCTCCGGCATGGGGTGTGGCAACACTTTTAATGGTTTTTTGTCTTCTTATTGTTTTGATTATTTGTATTCAGGAAGGTGCAAGAAAAATACTTGTACTTGGTGCACGTAGGCAAACTGCCGGCGGAAGAGTTGCAGCAGCTCCTGATCACTATATGCCATTTAAAATTAATCCTGCAGGAGTTTTGCCTATTATATTTGCCAGTTCACTTATGTTTTTGCCACTTCAGCTTCTTGCTTTTGCAGGTTTGCAAAACAAATCCGTATCTATAACGATCAGGGATTTTTTTACAAATACTACAGGCTTTGCTCAACTTAGTTTTGCATTATCACAAGTTAAAGTTGGAGAGAACTATATATTTAGTGATTTCGGAAACTGGTTAACATTACAAATAGAATATTTATTTAAAACTGGACATTGGCAACATTCTATTGTTTATTTCTTATTGATAATCTTATTTTCATATTTTTATGCCTCAATAATATTAAACCCGAGAGAGATTGCAGAAAATTTAAAGAAAAATGGATCAGCTATTCAGGGTGTTAAGCCTGGTAAACCTACCAGTGACTACCTCGATTTGATAATCAATAGGCTTATATTTATTGGAGCAGTAGCAATAGGACTTGTTGCTGTTTTACCAATTCATGCGGAACATCTTTGTCAGGTAGCAACACTTGGTGGTCTGGGAAGTACATCGCTTATAATTTTAGTTGGTGTTGCTATTGATACCAGAAACCAGATTATTACATATGCTCAGACTCACCGTTATCAAACAAGGAGTATTTTAAGCTTTGGTGCTAAAAAGTCTATCTAAGCTAAAAAATCTCCCAAAACTGGAAGAAGAAATTATTCCGGTTTTACTTTCAATCAGTAGTTTTATTGGAAATCTTGTTTTAAATTTAAAAGATGCTTTAACTATTGTTTTTAGTCAAAAGAAAAGTTATACAGAAAACTTTTTTGAAAATCTAAGGAAAATTACCTGGACATGTCTGCCTATTTCAGTCCTTACAGTAAGTGCAAGTGCAATTGTTTATTCTATTCATGTAGCACCTGAGTTTTCGAAACATGGCTTAACTGTGTATATGGGTGGGCTGGTTGGACTTTCATTAATTCGTGAAGGCGTACCGGTAATGGGCTCGCTAGCTATAATCACACAATATTGTTCAGGGATAACAGCACAGATTGGTTCTATGAAAGTAACGGAGCAGCTTGATGCCATGAAAATGGCAAAAGTGTCTCCTGTTGGTTATATTCTTGTACCAATGCTTTTAGCAGGAACCATTGGGTTTCCTGTTATTGCTATTGTTTGTGCCTGTATAGGAATTATGGTTAATTTTATTGCTTCAAATCTTTTGATACATGTTACTTATACACTTTTTACAAATTCAATACTACATGCAATTTCTATAAAAGATATTATGCTTGGACTTGTAAAATCATCTGTATTTGGATTTGTAGTAACTCTTGTTAGTTATAACTGTGGAATAACAACTGTTGGTGGATCAAAAGCTGTGGGTAACTCAACAAGACTTTCAGTAGTAATAAACTTTGCACTGGTTATAATTCTGGATTATATAATTACAGCACTTTGGCTTTAATAGTTCCAACTCTTAATAGAAGGTTTAATTGCAAGCATTGTACCTTCAGGACCTGGAACCGCGCCTCTTACCAATAAAAACTTCTTCTCTTTATCAAAATCTACAACTTTCAAGTTTCTTACTGTCACTTCTTCATTACCCATTCTAGATGGCATTTTCTTTCCTGGCAATACTCTTCCTGGGAAAGTGTGGGCTCCAATAGAACCTGGCTGTCTGTATGATTTTGAACCGTGAGATTTTGGACCACGTTTTTTATTGTAGAGTTTAACCATGCCCTGAAACCCTTTTCCTATAGATATTCCTGAGACATCTACAAGTTCATTCACTGCAAATACTTTTGATGAATCTGCAACTTCTCCAACTTTATATGAATCTAATTCTTCTGATTTTATCCTAAATTCTTTTAGATAGCCTAAATTAGGCAGGTTCTTTTTCTTTAAGTTTCCAAGGAGTGGTTTATTTAAGTGTTTGTCTTTTTTTATATTTGCACCGATTTGTACTGCTGCATAACCATTTTTTTGTGGAGTTTTAATATCAGTAACAATATTTTCAACCAGCTCAATAACTGTAACAGATATAGCATCTCCTTCCTGATTAAAAAACTGAGTCATTCCCAGCTTTTTACCTAAAATTTCTGGTCTTGTTCTGTATGGTTTACTCATAGTTTTAGCTCTATATCTACCCCTGCCGGTAAATCTAATCTGGTCAGCGCATCTGTAGTTTCATTGGTAGGATTTTCAATGTCTATTAATCTCTTATGAACTCTTATTTCAAAATGCTCTCTGGATTTTTTGTCTACGTGTGGAGATCTGTTTACGCAGTAAAGGTGTCTATCTGTGGGCAAGTATATAGGACCGGTAATTGATGCACCGGTTCTAACTGCTGACTCTACAATTTGATCACATGAAGCATCAAGTGCTCTGTGATCGTATCCTTTTAATCTGATACGAATACGATTTTTTAATTGTTGTGTTTGTTGTTTTGCCATTTTTTTGTAGCCCTCGACAAGCTCGGGCTTCCATTGATCAATCCTTTTAGTCTGATTGGATTTGCCGGATAAACCGGACAAATCCTAACTTTGCAAGTGCATTAAGCAAGGATTTTGCTTACTACTCCTGCTCCTACTGTTTTGCCACCTTCACGGATAGCAAATCTCATACCCTCTTCAATAGCAACAGGTTGTATAAGTTCTACTTCCATTCCAATATTATCTCCGGGCATAACCATTTCAACGCCCTCTGGGAGCTTGATTGAACCGGTTACATCGGTAGTCCTGACATAAAACTGAGGCCTATAACCTGGGAAAAAGGGTGTATGTCTTCCGCCTTCTTCTTTGGTTAAAACATAAACCTCTGCATTGAATTTCGTGTGAGGTTTAATTGAACCTGGTTTAGCAAGAACCTGACCACGTTCAATTCCTTCTTTTTCAATACCTCTTACCAAAACTCCAGCATTATCACCTGCCTGAATTTCATCAAGTGTTTTTCTGAACATTTCAAGTCCGGTTGCAACAGTCTTGGTAGTGTCTTTCAGTCCTATAATTTCAATTTCTTCCTGAACTTTTAACTTACCTCTTTCAACACGTCCTGTGGCAACTGTTCCACGACCAGTAATAGAAAATACATCTTCTACTGCCATCAGGAATGGTTTGTCAACGTCTCTTTGAGGTGTAGGAATACTCTTATCAATAGTATCCATAAGTTCATAGATACAATCTAATTCTTTGCCTTCTCCTTTTTTAAGATTAGGATTTTTTAAAAGTGCTTCCATTGCTTTTAAGGCAGAACCTTTTACTATAGGAATCTCAGCACCTTTAAAACCATATTTTGTTAATAGTTCTCTTGTTTCAACTTCAACAAGTTCAACAAGTTCTTTGTCATCAACCATATCAACTTTATTTAAAAATACAACTATGTGTGGAACGCCTACTTGACGTGCAAGCAGAATGTGTTCTCTTGTCTGAGGCATTGGACCGTCTGCTGCTGAAATAACAAGAATTGCACCATCCATTTGTGCAGCTCCTGTAATCATGTTTTTAACATAGTCAGCATGTCCAGGGCAGTCTACGTGTGCATAGTGTCTTGCATCTGTTTCATATTCTACATGTGCAGTATTAATAGTGATACCACGTGCTTTTTCTTCTGGAGCTGAGTCAATCTCATCATATTTTTTAGCTTGTGACTTACCTGTTGCAGCCAGTGTCATTGTTATTGCTGCGGTTAGTGTGGTTTTCCCATGATCTACGTGACCTATAGTTCCAATATTTACATTAGGTTTTGTTCTTTCAAACTTTTGCCTTGCCATTTTACTTAACTCCTTAGTTTTGTTCTTTAACTTTGTTAACTTAGTTTTGCTCGTTTAAATCTATTAATTTTCAAGCTTTTATATTCTACCTAGAAAAGGATTAGTTGAAAAGGTATTTTGTTTTAAATAGTAAGAGGATTGTATTTGTGCCTAGTTTAGGATAAGCTTACTAAGAGATTATTACTAAATCATCAGTATGAATTAAGTTCTTAATTGCATTTAAAATGCAAAATTTGTCTTGAATTCGATATACAATAAGTAGAATTTCCTATAGAATTTAATCAAGAAGATGTTTATATTATCCAAATTTAAAGCATATTGTATATTAAATACGGTATTTAGAGGGCTCCTGTATAGTGCTTTCCCGTCATAATACTATGCTAAAAATGTTAAAATCTATTATTTGGTGGCTTTAGAGCAATTAAAATAAAAAACAAAAGGTGTTGAAAATAACAAGCAATCAAAATTTGTCAAGCTTAAAAAGGTTTTTTGTGCTTATTACAATTAGCCTTTTAGTTATAGGTGACTTTGCAAGTCCTGTTTTTGCACAGTCAGGGCTGGCTAATATTGGTGCATTTTTTAATAAGAAAAAACTACATGATGAAGAAAAAGATATAGATTATGATAAGGCGCTTACTATAAGAGAAATCCTTGTGGAAGGAAATAGGTTAATTCCAGAAGAACATATTTTAAACTCTATTAACTCTAAAGTTGGAGCAAAATTTGACAGGGGTAAAGTTTTAAGTGATCTTGAAGCAATTGATAGGCTTGGTTATTTTGTCCATGACAGTATACAGGCAGATCCACAACAAACTGAAAGTGGGGTTTTGCTAAAAATAAGAATTGAAGAAAATAATCCTATTACTGGTGTGCAAATACTTGGAAATGAAGCAGTACCTGCAGAAGATTTACTTATAGTGTTGCAGGATCTTATTGGAAAACCTGAAAGCATTACACAAATATCACAGGCACTGGATCTCATTGAAAAAAAATATCAGGAAAAAGGCTATGTTCTTGCAAAGGTTGAAGATATAGCTCTGGATCCAGATGGAACTTTAACTATAAAGTTAAATGAGGGAATCATTGGAAAAGTAATTCTAAAAGGAAATCAAAAAACAAAAGAAAGATATATAAAAAGATTTATTCCAAACCTTACAGCCAATGAACCCTATAATGAAATTTTACTGGTTCAGGATTTTAGAGCATTGCAGGGTACAGGACTTTTCCAGGATGTCAAACGTACTCTCACACCATCGCTGGAAGCTCCCGGTAAGTATGATCTAACAGTGGAACTTGAAGAAAAAAGAAATACATCATTTGGATTTGGTGGTGGGGTAAATACCTTAAATGGGGTTTTTGCAAACTTTGGATTCAGCAATAATAATTTATTTGGTGAGGGTAAATTGGCATCAGTAAACACACAGTTTGGAACTGGAATTTTGTCCAATACTTTCAATTCAATTTCGAATCAAAGATACCTCTCGAATAGAAAAACTATGCAGGTAGAAGCAAGATATACTGATCCATATTTTTTAAATACCAAAAATTCTGTTTCATTTTACTCGCATGCTTATACATTTAATAGTTATTTAGTTGATCTTGCCCAGGAAAGAAATTTTAGTCTGGGTGTTAGTCTAAATAGACCACTTGGTATGAACTTCGTGGGGGGATTGGACTTAAATAGTGAAAGTGTTCAAATGAAAGAGTTTAATTCTACTGCCACGAATTTTCTTTCTGATCAACTTGTAAAAATAGACAATGGAAAATATCTTGATAACATAACTGAAAAAAGTGCATTTAAACCAGGGCAGTCTTTTGGAAATCATGAAGATGCCATTAAACGTCATGCAGCAAATGAACTTGCTAAAGATATGAGAAAAGAGCAATTGCAAGGTGGTAATTATATTAATTTTAGTCCTTCAATTGGATTTGATACAAGAGATAATTTGTTAAATCCACGAAGTGGCTCATATAATAAAGTTAATATTGGTCAGGCAGTTGGTATTGGAAATAGTAGTTTTACAAAACTTGGAATAGATCTTAGAAGATATATTCCTGTTGGTCAGAAAACAACACTTGCATTTAATATTCAGGGCTCATCAAGTCTTATTGGAAATATCCCAATGTACAATCAGTTTAAAGCTGGTGGATATTATGGTGTTCGTGGTTACAGATCTTTTTCAGATTTAGGAATAGGTTCAAGAAGCTTACTTTCAAGTGTTGAAATTAGGACACCATTACTTGATACAATTCCAGGATTTCAGAATACTCCAATAGGTCAGAATTTAAAACTGGCACTATTTACTGATTTTGGATATGTCAATGGAAATACAAGGCTAAACAGAGTCTATAACAGGCTTGATACAGCACTTGCTACAGGTCTTGGAATAAGAGCTAATATTCCTGTACTGGGCTCAATAAGAATTGACTATGGTATACCGTTGATTAAACCGCTCTGGAATCGTGGGAATATAATTGGTAGATTTAATTTTGGTTTAGGTGAAAGGTTCTAAATTATTTATCGCTGTTTCCAATGCTTTGTTGTATTAATGTAGCTCTCCAATCACCCACACCATTTTCAGAATTATTATTGTTAAATGGATTAGAGTTTTCATCTTGAGGAGTGCGTACTTGTTTTATTTTATCAAGATACTCCATTTGAGCTTCATAAAGATGAGCCATTACAATTGTATTTGGAGCATTGCCCTGACGCAGTTTATTGTTTTCAAAAAGTTTTAACTGGTAACTTATATCAGCATTCATTATGTCTGCATGTTGTTTGGTGATGTGACCAATTTCTGCTCTGGAATTATTAAATTCTATTTGAGCTTCTAATATTTTTCTTGTAGCTTCCTGTTGTTCAAATGGACTCATGCCAGGACTGTTATTCGCAGATCTGATAGCTTTCTGAAGTTTTGCTTCAGCTAGTTGGATTTTACTATTAATATCAAGGCTCATTTTATTTTCCAAATAAATAACTAATAGGCTAGCCACGAAAGGTAGCTTTGAGAGGCAAAATAAGACATTATCCTTAATGAGGGGTTATGAAAATCGATTTAAACAGTTTCAATATCTAAACCATTTAGTTTAGATATTTTGTCTAGGTGATTTATGGCATATTTGAAATTATGAATGTGAGTAGAGGCGGGATTAATCCCGCCTCTACTTGGTGTTTTTGATAGCTTGACATAAAAATATGTGGTTTTTCAGGTATCATTAATTAGATCTAATGTTAAGGAGATATTAAAAATGCGAAGCAAAATCTTAGTTTTATTGATATTGGTATTTGGTTTTTGGCCTGCATATGCACAAAGCAGCTCAAAGATTGGTGTGGTTGATGGGGAAAAACTTTTTGATGAATACCCAGCTGCACAGGAAGCCACTAAAAAAATTGCTGATGCCCAGGACGAGCTAAGAGATGCCATTACCGAAACCGAAAAAGTTTATGCGGAATTTGAAAAGCAAAAAAAATCAGAAGCTGAAAAATTGACGAAGAAAAAAGAATTGCAGTCTAAAATTGATCTAAAAGCCCAAGAAACAAAAAAAATGATTGAGTCTTTGTCCTCAAAAATTGAAGATGATATTTTATCTTCAATTAAAAAAGTTGCATTAGAAAAAACTCTAGATGTGGTTTTTGACAAAAGAGCAGTTTTGGTTGGTGGAGTTGATATAACAAATGCGGTCTCTGAGCAGTTAAAGAAAAAAGCTCCTATTGCTGATGGTACATCTCCAGGGACTAAAAAGACTAATTAAAAACTTGAAGTGATTTAAAGCGATTAACAATGTCTGAAAAAATATCAAAAACATTAAAAGAAATTGCAGATGTTGTTGGTGGTAGCATTGATGAAAATGTTAAAACCAGGGATCTTGTTATAGATAGTCTTGCTGTAAGTCCTGAAGTATCTACAGGAAATGATCTTACGCTTGTTTTTGATCAAAAATATATAAAGGACATAGATAAGTTTAAGGCAAAAGCAATTGTTGTACCCTCTTCTCTTAAAGGAGAACTCCCTTCTGTAAATATTCCTATTATTTGGGTAGAAAGACCAAGGCTTGTTTTAAAAAAACTTGTGTCTCTATTTGCAAAAGAAAAATATTCTCCACAAAAAGGTATTCATCCAAAAGCAGTAGTAGACCCTTCATGTAAAATTGCAAGCACTTCTTCAATTGGTGCAAATGTTTTTATAGGAGGTGGAAGTGTTATTGGTGAAAACACAAAAATATTTCCAAATGCATATATCGGTTCAAATGTTATTGTTGGAGATAACTGTATTATTCATGCAAATGTTTCAGTACTTGATTACACAAAGATTGGAAATGGTGTAATTGTTCATCCTGGAACTGTTATTGGTTCTGATGGTTACAGTTATGTGACTGAAGATGAGAGCAATCTGGAAAAAGCTAAAAAGGGTAATTTTAATTTTAATTTGGGTAGGCAGATACAACATAAAATCCAATCAATTGGAAATGTAGTAATTGAAGATGATGTTGAAATAGGTGTAAATACTGCTGTTGACAGGGGTACAATAGGTTCGACAGTCATTGGAGCAGGCACAAAGGTAGATAATCTTGTTCAAATAGCCCATAACTGTAGGATTGGGAAAGACTGCTTGATTGTCGGACAGGTAGGTTTTGCTGGCAGTGTTGTTACTGGTGATCGGATTATTGCAGGAGGGCAGGTAGGTTTTGCAGATAATATAAATATTGGCAGTGATGTGATTTTTCTTGCAAAAGCTGGAGTCCATGGCAATATCCCATCAAACAGTGTTTATATGGGATTTCCGGCAATGCCATATGTGGAATATCTTAAAAACGAAAAAGCATTAAGAAGAATGCCGAGAAAACACGAAAAATTAGAAGAACAGATAAAAGAGCTTGAAGAAAAGATAAAACAGTTAGAAAGTAAGCTGGATGTGTCATTGCTTCGTCGCTAATGCGACTCGCAATGACAAATACACATGAAAAAAATCGCAATCATCGTAGGTACGCGACCAGAAGTCATTAAGCTTGCACCATTATATTTAGAGCTTAAAAAATCAAAAAAATTGAAACCAATTTTAATTAACACAGGTCAGCATAAAGAAATGGTTAGTGAAATGCTTGCGTGGTTTCATATAAAAGAAGATTTTAATTTGAGACTTATGAAAAAAAATCAGTCGTTACCGGGACTTACAGCAAGGGTAATAAATGCTACTTATCATGTTTTTAAAAAAGTCAAACCTGATTTAGTAATAGTAGAAGGAGATACTATTTCAGTAATGGCAGCAAGCCTGGCTGCTTTTTATTTAAAAATTCCAGTTGCTCATGTAGAAGCTGGTTTAAGAACAAATAATATTTATAATCCATTTCCTGAAGAAATGTCCAGAAGATTAGTCTCACATCTGGCTTGTATTCATTTTGCTCCGACTTTACAAGCTGTTGAGAACTTAAAAAAAGAAAATGTAAAAAACAATGTTTTTCATACAGGAAATACTGTTATAGATGCATTGCTTTTTACAATAAATGAAATAAAAAAGAAATATAAACTAATTCCGCCATTAATGATAAAAGGACTTGATTTTAAAAAACAGCGTGTAATTTTAGTGACAATGCACAGAAGAGAAAATTTTGGTAAGTCCCATAGAGAAATAGCAAAAACGCTTATAAAAATATTAAATAAATTTCCTGATACCGCAGTGTTACTTCCACTGCATTTAAATCCAAAGGTAAGAGAAGTTATAAAACCGGTTTTAAAAAATCATAAACGAGTGTTTTTAATAGAACCGCCTGGCTATGTTCCATTTATATATGCTATGAAAAACAGTTATTTAATTATGTCAGATTCTGGCGGTGTACAGGAAGAAGCGCCAACACTTGGAAAACCAGTGCTTGTTTTACGGACAACGACTGAAAGACCTGAGGGAATAAAAGCAGGTTCAGCAAAACTTGTAGGAATAAACCCGGAAAAAATATTTAAAGAAGCATCAAGATTATTAACTGATAAAAAAGCATATAAAAAAATGACGAGAGTGAAAAATTCTTATGGGGACGGAAGGGCTAGTGTGAGAATTAGAAAGATTTTAAGTAGCCTCAACCATTAAAGGAGTCCATGGCATTAACTTTAAAGAAGGTTATGGGATGATAGAAATAGTTTCACCAAATCAGTTTTTGGGCACATAGTGTTTAGGAGGGAATATGAAGAGCAAAGATAGATTAGATGATATACACAAAATAAGAAGTGAAAACTATGAAAAGACAAAAAATATGTCTCCGAGTGAATACATTAATTATATAAATAAGAATGCCAGTAAATTAAGTACCTTGATAAAGAAATTAGAAACTGCTCACATATTCACAGGTTCCAGAGGTAATAATAAGAAAGCTGGATAGTAGAGATTTTGGAAAGCTTTAGGGATAACCCTAAGTAAGCTAAATGTTATTTTTCACTTACTTTCAGGACTTACGCAAAGTTTGCAGGTATGGCACCATTCGCTCACTTGTGCGAACAATGCACACGTTCGCTCAGATGCCATACTACTGCTCACTATTTTGCGTAAGTTCTATATCAATCAAATAATGGGTTTTAGAAAATAAGGGGGGGGGGTAAATTTTAACTAGTAATAGTTTTTTACTTGGTTTGAATAGTTAAAGAATAAAAAAAGAGGTTTCATGAAAAATTTTCTCCTACTTTCTCTACTAGCTTTAAGTTTTATGTTTACAATTATGGTTCAATTTGCTTTTGGAAATTCTGTGCCATTACCAATACCAACATCACCTCCGGTAGCTTGTGCAAATGGCATAACTCCTAGCGGTTGTTCACTGCAGGGATGTTCTTTTGCAAAATGCGGAACTAGCTGTATTTGTACCCACTGTGCTACTTATGACCCCACTAGTACAACCTATGCATGTTTTAATGATGGAGACTGCAAGTCTGGAGCTTGCAATGGTGGGGATCCAAGTACCTGTCAGATTGGTCAATGTTCACCTGTACCTAGTCCTACTCCTTCTGGTGGCACTTCAAGCACTAGCAGTACTGGCGGTCCCCCACCGCCACCTATAGCTTGTATGACTGATGCTGATTGTACACCACCTCTTACGTGTATAAATTATATATGTCAATGAGATTTAAAATATCTTTTAAATCTCTCTACCTAATTCCCATTTCAATGGATTATTTCTTATATATGTGCGAATGCGATTTAATTCTTTTTCATTTCGAATGATGTGTTCGTTAAAACGGGGTTGCCAGGCAAAATCGTAAAATCCTGCCAAATGAATTTGTTTTGTCGTCGTTCCTTTAAAACCACGTATTATTGCAGATAGATTTTTTGATTGTGGTCCAAATGTATTTGTGTGTTTTGTTTGTAGAGACGCATGGCCATGCGTCTCTACGTTGCATCCAATGTAATCATTATTAATTATTACAATTCCATGAAAATGATCTGGCATAATAACCCATTCATCCAATTCAATGTTTTTTCGAATTTGTTTTGTTCTAATCCATTCATCAGAAACGATTTTTCCTATGACAGACAATTCCATTGTTCCATTTTCAATATCACCAAAAAAACATTCCCTATTTCTTGTGCAGATTGTTACAAAATATCCACCATTTGATGAATAATCCCAATCCTTTAATCTGGTGGATTTAATTCGATATTTATTTTTGAACAAGATATTATCCATTTTTCATGGTTCTTAGATTGTTATATCTTTTTTGTCTCTCTACTTCTTTTTTCATCTTTTCCTGCACCTCATTCAGTGCATCAATAGGGCTTTTGTCTATTCTCATTACTGTTTCAAATGCTCTTTTTAATTCTCTTTTATAAAGCTCATACAGGGTGTTTTGTGGAAAGAAGGTAGCGTATTTACTTCTGGCTAAATCAATAAAAACTTTTATATATGGATGTGGGTGTTTTTTTATAAACTCTTCTCTATCTGAATAAATAAGTGGCGAAAACTTTCCTTGAAGTGTGCATAACTCTTCTATATTCTCAGGTTCTAGTAACCAGCTTATAAACTCAAAAGCTTCTTTTGGGTGTTTTGAGCCTTTTGGAATTACTATGCAGTCACAGTCTACTATAGTAGTGGGTAAGCCACTCTTAGATGGAGCAGGTGCTGCTCCCCATTTCATTCTAGGAGCATAGCGAGGTATGAAATTTCCTTCCCATACACCATTTAATTCTATAGCAATTTTTCCACTATAAAATGGATTATTTGGTCCCTGATAATTTCCACACTGTTCCTGAAAAGTCTGAATATTTTTTGGACCAAGAAATTTAGCAAACTTTTGAGCCCAGGACCAGCCTTCTATATTATTTATATTGTTTGCTGTAATTGATTTACTTTCATCGTCTCCCCAGTTTCCACCAAAAAGCACTCCATAAAATCCAAATGACCATGGAGGCCAGCTTGGTAAAAATCCTATTTTTTGCATTCTTCCAGATTTGTCTTTTCTGGTAATTTTATTTGAAATGTTTTCTAATTCTTCTAATGTTTTGGGAGGTCTATCAGGGTCTAATCCTGCTTCTTTAAACATATCTTTATTCCAGTAAAGTGCTGTAGCTGTAGGTGTAGTAGGTAGTGCCCAGGTATGTCCGTTTAAATTAAGCATTTTCCAATATACTGGTATAAACTTTTCTTCAGTAAGATTATTTTCTTTACAAAAATCATCCAGTGGAATTAATGCGCCCTTGCTTGATAATTCTGGAACCCATGCAGCAATTGAGCTTATGACATCAGGTGGGGTGCCGCCTATAATTGAAAGAAGCGTTTTTTTATGTGGTTCAGAAATTGTAAGCATTTTAACTTTTATGTCTGGATGTGTTTTATTAAACTTATCTACAAGCCCTTCAATAGCTTTACCTTCAAAAGCTGTCCAGTACTGCCAGTAGGTGATTTCTGTAGGGGCAGTATTTATGCTGCCGTTCTTACTGGTTACACTGCAACCAGTAAGAAAAAATAGAATTAAAATTAAAAAGATTTTTTTTATTTTTTTTATTCCATTGAATTAAAAAATGTTTATCCTAAACTGTAAGGCTTCAAGTATATGTTCGTCTTTAATAGTATCTGAATTTGCTAGATCAGCAATTGTTCTTGATACTTTTAAAACCCTGTCATAACTTCTTCCTGTAAGCATAAAGGTTTTAATTGCCTCTTTTAAAATCTGTTCACCTCCTTTATTTATCTTATAAAAATGCTTTGTTTCATTTAAGTCTTTATATCTTTTCTTTTGAAAATCTCTGGCTTGTAATATTCTCTCTTTGATTCTATTTGAGTCTTCAGAATTTTTACCTGTGTTTAGTAACTCTTCTTCGATGAGCCTTTTTACCTCTACCATTAAATCAATTCTGTCTAAAATTGGACCGGAAATCCTTGAGCTGTATTTTTTTATTTGTTGTGTGCTGCATGTGCATTTTTTCAATATGTCGCCAAAATATCCGCACGGACATGGATTACATGCAGCGATTAAGGCAAAATCACATGGAAATGTACAGCTTTTCCTTGAACGGGATATTGTAATTTCTTTTATTTCAAGAGCCTGCCTCAGGCTATCAAGTACTGATTTTTGAAACTCTGTAAACTCATCTAAAAATAAAACACCTTTATGGGCAAGTGAAATCTCTCCTGGCTGTGGAATGGACCCTCCACCAATTAATCCTGCAGAGCTTATATTGTGATGAGGTGAACGAAATGGCCTGTGAGAAATTAAGCTTTTATCTCTCGTTAGTTTTCCACAGGCAGAATAAATCTGGGTTACTTCAATTGTTTCTTCATATTTTAAAGGAGGTAGTATTGTAATTAGCCTTTGAGCCAGCATTGATTTGCCGCTTCCAGGTGAACCAATCATTAAAAGGTGATGTCCTCCGCAGGCTGATATTTCAAAGGCTCTTTTAGCCAGTAATTGCCCCTTTACATCATTAAAATTAATTGTATTTAGTTGCTCTGGCTCAGGCTTTTTATCTAGTGACTTTATATAAGGGTTAATAGTTTTTAAATTATTAATTACATTAATTGTTTCGTTTAAATTTGAAACAGGATAAATATTCAATCCCTGAATTAAAGATGCTTCGATTTCATTGTCTTTTGGAACTATAATTCCAGTTGCATTATATTTTTTAGCTAATATAGCAAAAGACAATATGCCATTTACCCTTCGTATTTTTCCAGATAAGCCTAATTCTCCTGCTATAAAAAGATTTGTGAGGTTTTCATTGTTTACTATATTTGTGCAGGAGAGAATTCCAATAGCAATTGGTAAATCGTATGTGGGTCCTGCTTTTTTTGTATCTGCTGGGGCAAGATTTACAACGATTTTTTTGTTTGGGAACTCAAGACCACTTGATTTAATAGCTGAACGCACACGTTCTTTTGACTCATTAACTGCTGCATCTGGAAGTCCTACCAGAATAAAGTTTGGTAAACCACTTGAAATATCTGTTTCAATTTCTACAGGGTAAGCATTTATGCCAATAAGTCCGCATGATGAAATATTTGCAAATAAGTGTTTTGTGTCTTGTTCTATTACTTCAATCTCTTCAAGAGTTTCCATAAGTAATATTCAAGCAAATCATGATTTAAAAACCTGTAACCAGCGGTTACATTTAGTGAATATTAAAAATAATTAATCATTTCATGTAACCGAAAGTATCATTAATACTAGTTTTAAAGCTTATTTTAAAGCTTAAAGGCCCATGGCAAAAGCTCTTCAATTGTGCTTACACCCATGTTATCTATAACTATTTTTGTTTTGGGATCGCAATAGTCTGAAATCAATTGTAAAACATCACCACTGGGATATTTTATAAATGGAAATGCAAAAACTATTGCTTTAATGGTTGAATTTTTTATACCGCCTTTAGCAGTAAATGCTCCAAAAGTTGCTTTAAGTGGCTCTACTGAACAACCAAAAGAGTGACTGTCAAGCGTACATGCATAAAATTTTTCTTTTGTATTTTCAACCAAAAGTGCTACACCATATTTTTCTTTTGAATAAGGTACATGAGCATTGTGAAGGGCATTTCTAGCTAGATCCAGAGTATCCATTTCTTCTATCGTTAGTGACTTTAATTTATTTTGATCCATTAGTGGCTTTGGTAAAAATTCTTTGGGAGTAAATGTTCTATCTGTACCATCTATTAATATTATTCCTTTATGATCAAGCTTTTGTAAAATGACTTCTCTGCATGCACCACAAGGCGTTAGTTTGTTCAGTTCAACATTAGTTTCATTGTTTTCAGTTGCTTTTGGACAACTAATTGCAATAGCAACAAATCTTTTATAACCAGCACTGATTCCATTAAAAATTGCTACTCTTTCAGCACATACGCTTGAAGAAACAGTGGGCTCTACATTAGTGCCTGAAAAAATCTTTGGTTTTTTGCTTTGGTCAATACCTACAACCACTGCTCCTACTGGAAAATGACTGTACGGAGACCATGAATTTGCTGATACTTCTTTAGCTAAATATTTTAAATTTTCAAATGATAAATTTGAATTATTTAGTAGTTCTTCAACTTCTTTGTATGAATTTAGTGTTTCACCGGATGACATAAAGAAAAATCTGTTAAAATCCTTTTGTTATAAGTTAACATATAACTTAAATAAGATGATGATAGCTGAATATATAATAATAAGGAATAAAAACGTTCTAACAAAAATAGGATTCATCCGGTTTATCCGGTGAATCCGGTCAGACTAAGAAGATTGACACTCAAGGAAGGCTCAGCTTGTCTGAGCCTATATAAAAAAATGATCTCTGTAAATGATTTTAGAACCGGTCAAACAATACTCTGGAATAATGGCATTTGGACTGTTATTGAATTTTTACATGTCAAGCCTGGGAAAGGGGCTGCTTTTGTAAGGGCTAAATTAAAAAATCTTGAAAAAGGTAATGTAATTGAAACTACATTTAGAGGTGGAGAAAAAATTCCTGTAGCAAATGTAGAAAAAAGAGAAATGCAATATCTATACAAAACCGGAGATAGAATTACATTTATGGATAACCAATCCTATGAACAATTAGAAGTGGGTGAGGATCAAGTTGGTGAACAGGTTAAATACTTAAAAGAACAAACTAATGTTCTGGTTATTTTCTTTAATGAAAAAATTGTAGGGATTGATATTCCAGCTCACGTAGAACTTAAAGTAACTGAAACTCCTCCTGCCTATAAAGGAGACACAGCAGCTGGAAGTAATAAACCTGCTACTTTAGAAACAGGTGCTCAGGTTCAGGTTCCATTTTTTGTAAATATTGGTGATTTAGTGCGTATTGATACACGCAATAATCAATATATTGATAGGGTTAAAGCATAGCCATGAAAATTCCTTGGGAAGAAATTGAACAACTTACAAAGTACCTTAAAGAAAAGGGACTTACTGAAATTACTATAGAGACAAAAGAAGAAAAAATTACGATAAAAAAAGATTTACAGGGAGTAGTAACATCTTCAGTCATTAGTGGTGGTGAAAAAATACAAAAAAAAGAAGCTTTGCATGACTCAGAAATTAAAAAATCACCATTTTATGAAGTAACTTCACCCATGGTTGGTACATTTTATGCAGGACCAAGCCCCGGTGCAGAGCCTTTTATTAAAGTAGATTCTAAAGTTAAACCTGGTAATGTTTTATGTATTATTGAGGCTATGAAAATTATGAATGAATTACCAAGTGAAGTAAGCGGAGTGGTAAAAGAAATAGTTGTAAAAGATAATCAAACTATAGAATTTGGGCAGGTCTTAATCAGAATAGAAACAACGTAAGGGGCCTCAAAAAAAATAATTATTGAAATTTTGCAGCTTCAGAAATTGTTTTAGCCTGAACAATTTCTATCTTTTTGAAGTTGGTTTTATTAAGTTCACTGGATATTGGAATAATTACCCGTTCAAAGCCAAGTTTAAGAGCTTCTTTTATTCTGTTTTCTAAAAAGTCAACCTGTCTTATTTCCCCACTTAGCCCTATTTCACCAATATAAACTGTTCTTTTACATGGAGTGATATCTTTTTTACAGCTTATTATTGACATTGCAATGGATAAATCAAGTGCTGGTTGGTGGCAGGTTAATCCACCTACAAGATTTACAAAAATATCGTGTCTTGAAAAATCAAAACCAACACGCCTTTCAAGTATTGCAATGATTTGCAAGATTCTGTTGTAATCCAATCCATTTGCAACTCTTCTTGGCGATGCATAAGAAGCTCCTCCAACCAGTGCCTGTACCTCTGCTATAAGAGTTTTACTTCCTTCTACTATAGTTGCATAGGTGCTTCCCGGAATAGTATCGTGGCTGTTTGAAATAAATAGTTTACTTGGATTATCTATGGGTTTTAGTCCGTCATTTTTCATTTCGAAAATTGCAATTTCATCAATGCATCCAAAACGGTTTTTAGTAGCGCGTATAATTCTATAGTTATTAAATCTTTCTCCTTCAAAATAAAGAACAGTATCAACAATGTGCTCTAAAACTTTTGGACCTGCAATTAATCCTTCTTTATTTACATGCCCGACAAGAATAGTAGTAATATTTCTATCTTTTGCCAGTCTTAAAATTTGATTTGCACATTCTCTTACCTGGCTTATGCTGCCATTTGTGGATTCAAGATTTGGATTATAAATAGCCTGAATGGAATCAATAATTAAAAACTGTGGTTTTTCTTTTTCAACAAGAGCAGCTATTACCTCTAAATTATTTTCAGCAAGCAGGAGTAAATTGTCATTGTTTTCTGCTACATTCAATCTCTGAGCTCTTAAATGAACCTGATACACAGACTCTTCTGCAGTAACATAGGCTACCTTTAGTTTTTTTGCAAGATGATTAGCTATTTGTAAAAGAATAGTTGATTTACCAATGCCAGGTTCTCCAGCTAGTAATATTAATGAACCTTGTACAAATCCTCCGCCTAAAACATAATCCAGTTCCTTTTCATAGGAGCCAATTCTTTGTATGCTCAGTGGTTCTATATTTGAAAACCGTTTAAAACTATTTTCAGTTATATTTGCTAAAGTTGGCTTTTGAGTTTTTCTAGCTATAACTTCTTCTATAAGTGAGCCCCATGAATTACATTCAGGACATTTCCCCAGATATGCTACAGAAGTGTGACCACATTCCTGACAAACCCATTTTGAAGTTAATTTTGGGTTAGGCATGGTTCTTTAAGTAATTAATAAGAGTTCTTGCGCCTACACCTGTAGGTCCTTTTGGTCCATAAACAGTTTCATTTTTTGTCCATGATGGTCCTGCTATATCAATATGACACCAAGGAGTATTTCCTACATGTTTTTCAATAAATACAGCACCGTTTTGAGCGCCTGACTGGCCGCCTGAACCCACATTTATCATATCGGCTATTTCACTTTTTATTTTATCTCTGTCTTCATCTAGAAGTGGAAGCTGCCACATGCGCTCGCCAACTTCATTGCCTGCTTTAATAATTTTTTCGGCAAGCTTTGAATTGTTTGTCATAACTCCGCTAGTTGTATCACCAAGAGCTACAACACAGGCACCTGTTAAAGTAGCAAGGTCTATAATCTCATCTACTTTTTCATGTTTTGTAGCATATGAAACCGCATCAGCTAAAATCAATCTTCCCTCAGCATCAGTATTTAAGACTTCAATAGTTTTTCCACTCATTGCTTTAAAAATATCACCTGGTTTTGTGGCGGCGCTTCCTGGCATGTTTTCAGTACATGGAGCAATCATGGTAACTTTTACATCTAGTTTAATTTCTTTAATAACACTCATTACACCAAGTACTGCTGCAGCACCTGACTTATCATCTTTCATGGTCTCCATTGAGTTTGCTGGTTTAAGTGAAAGTCCGCCGGAGTCAAATGTAATTCCTTTTCCTACTATTGCTATATGTTTTCTTGGTCTTCCTTTTGGGGTATATCTAAGTACAATAAATTTTGGGGGTTGTTTACTGCCCTGTGCCACGGATAAAAATGCGCCCATTCCAAGTTTTTGACAGCCTTCACGATCTAATATCTCAGCTTTTAAACTATTTTCTTTTGCGATTTTACGTGCAATGTTTGCCATAAAAGTTGGTGTACCGGCATTTGCAGGCTCACTTACTATATCTCTTGCCAGCATTTGAGCTTTTACTCCAAGATTTCCCAGTCTTATCCCTTCTTCTATGTCTTTTAATTTAGATTTATCACTTTCGACAATATTAAAACTCTGCACAGTTGATTTTGGATTATCTTTATCTTTTGATTTGTACTTGTTAAATTCATGAATTGCAAGTTGAGAAACTTCTGTTATAATTTGTGCTGCTTCTTTTGGATCAACTTTTCCAATGCCAGCTCCATGTAAAATACTACAAACAGTTTTAGCCTTTTCTCTTTTTGCTGCACGAATTGCTGCTGCACTTGCTTTCCTTAGAACATCCAGATCGAATTTTTCTTTTTCACCAAGTCCTACAATAATTACTTTTTTTGCAGGTATTGAACCATTTGTTCTGATTGTTAAAGTTAATCCAGTTTTTCCTTTAAAATCTTCTTCTTTAATAACTTTTTTTATTAATCCGTCAAGGGCTAAATCAACAGCTCCTGTACCCCCGCCAAGAGTTTTAACTCCTTCAAATAAATTTATAATTAACACATCACAGTTTGTATTTTCCAGTTTTTGATTTTTAATCAATATTTTCATTAAATTCCCTTTCTAAACAAAACCAATTTTAACCTGTAGATGCATGCTCCAGCATGCATCTACAGGTTCATATATACATTTGACAAACATTTAATTTGGTATATAATATTAGGTCCTTGGTGTGAATGCGGCTGGAACACACCCGTTCCCATTCCGAACACGACGGTAAAGACAGCTAGCAGCGACAATATTCAAATCGCAAGGTTTTGAGAAGATAGCCATGCGCCAGGGATTTTAAAAAAGCCTCCGAGAAATCGGAGGCTTTTTTGTTTTTGTTGAGACACCCTGTCGGGGCGTCTTTACTTTTAGATTAGTTTAGGCTGCTTGTGATCTGTTGCTAAGCCGAGATGCTAATTCTGGAGGTAATCCATTAGCTGCTGATGCACCTTCGCCATTTGCATTAGGTGGAGTTGTTGCAGCTATAGATTTTCTAAAAGGTGAGCCAACGTTTCTAGTTCTAACCTTTTGAATCTTGTCAGCATTCTTAGAAAGTGCTGACATTACATCTGGAAGTTTATCTTTATATCTTTCAAGTTTGTCTATGAATTGCAAAGCAAAAGATGTATCTGTGCCAAAACAGGGTTTGTCAGCCAGTGTCAAACAAGCTCTAAGGTAACTGTCTATTTTTTTATATTTAAATGCAGTTGCATATGATGTTTTACCTTTGGCCAAAAGCTCTTCAATATCACCGGTTGTTTCTGTTACTGTAGCTAACGCACCTAAAAATGCCTTTTCATCTTTACTTAGAGTTTTATCGGTTTTTAAGGACTGCTTAATAAGAAGTGCTTCTTGTTTTACTACTGACTTACCTTCATGTACATTTAGTTCTCCACCAAGGCCAATTCTTAGTCTTTCTTTTTGTTCACTTGAAACAGGAAGCTTAATTATAGGTATAGTTGCAACATCTTTGTTAGCAGTAAGAAATCTGTCCATCTTGTCAAATTCAGCTATTACTCTGTTACCTAGTTCTGTGGGAATTAGTGAGCCAGCTGGAATGGGTTGTATTGCTACCATTTGATCTTTCTCCTTTAGTAAACTACTTGAGTATTATATTAAAAATAAGAACCATTAACACTTTTTCTTAAATCTATTTTTATTATGACATAAGGATATTTTGGAAAGCAATACCAAATCTTAAAAGATAATGAATAATGTCTTTAACCTTTGTATGAGTTATGTAGAGATGTAGTGTGTTACATCCCTACTGTTAAAATGGTTTTGTTTTTAACCAAGGTTAATTATAGATGTTAAGAAAATTGGTTAAGAGATTAAGAAAGTAAAAGCCCCACTATGCCTGTATTAAAATCCTCAAGTCTTTTAACTGAACACTGGTTAAGCATAGCCAGAGATAAAAGTACTCCTGGTGATCAGTTTAGAAAAGCACTTGAAAATATTGGACTTATTTTATTTTCTGAAGCACTAAATGATGTAAAAAACTTGACTATAAAAAGAGATATAAAAACCCCATTAAAAAGAACACAGGCAAAGTTTATTGATCAAAAGAAAATTTTTATAGTTCCTATTTTACGAGCTGGGCTTGGAATGTTAACAAGTGTAAAAGCTTGTGTGCCTGATGCAAAGGTTGCTCATGTGGGTTTATATAGGAATGAAAAAACTCTTGAACCTCACTGGTATCTTGATAAGTTGCCAAAAAAAATAAGCCGTTACTCGACTTTTTTTGTACTTGAACCAATGCTTGCAACTGCAGGTACTATAACAACTGTTTTACAGAGAATTAATAGCCTTGGAGCAACAAAAGTTTATGTGATCAGTACGTTAATCTCAGAGCATGCAAAACAAAAACTTGAAAAAAAATTTCCGCATGTGAAATTCTATGTAGCCGGTATTGATCCCCAGTTAAATCATAAAGGATATATAGTTCCGGGTCTGGGTGATGCAGGCGACAGAATCTTCAATATGTAAAGGATATAAAATGCAAAAATCAAAAATAGAAAACATTCATGCAAGAGAAATTTTAGATTCGCGAGGAACACCCACTGTTGAAGTTGAGGTAGAACTTTCAGGATGTAATATAGGAAGAGCGTCGGTACCTTCTGGAGCTAGTACCGGAGCTTTTGAAGCTGTTGAATTACGTGATGGTGATAAAAAAAGATATTTTGGTAAGGGAGTTTTAAAAGCAGTTCAAAATGTAAATGAAGTTATTTCAGGTAAGCTTAAAGCCAAAGAAGTTGAATTAAGCCTTAAGGGACAAAAAGAAATTGACAAATTATTAATTGATTTGGATGGTACAGAAAACAAAAGCAAGCTTGGAGCTAATGCAATTCTTGGTGTAAGCCTTGCTTTAGCAAGAGCCATTTCAAATGCTTTGCATAAACCATTATATGAATATCTATGTCAGGGGACTGAAAAAATTCTTCCTGTACCTATGATGAATATTTTAAATGGTGGTAAACATGCACTTGATTCAGTTGATCTTCAAGAGTTTATGATTATGCCTATTGGTGCCCCATCTTTTAAAGATGCAGTGCGCTGGTGTTGTGAAGTTTACCAGGCATTAAAATCTCTTTTACATTCAAAAGGATTAAATACATCAATAGGTGATGAAGGTGGTTTTGCTCCTTCACTTAGAACAAATATTGAAGCAGTTGAAATAATTCTTGAGGCTATTGAAAAAGCAGGGTATAAAGCAGGCTCTGATTTTTATCTGACTATAGATGCTGCTTCTAATGAGTTATATAAAGAAGGGAAATACGTACTTTTAAAAGAAGGCAAGATATTAACCTCTGAGCAAATGATTGATTTTTATGCAGGATGGGTAAAGCAGTATCCGATATTTTCAATTGAGGATCCTTTAAGTGAGGAAGATTGGGAAGGCTGGAGAAATATTACAAAAGCAATTGGAAATAAGGTTCAGATTGTGGGTGATGATTTATTTGTAACCAATATTAAAAGACTTACAAGAGGAGTTACTGAAAATTGTGCAAATTCAATTTTAATTAAGCTAAACCAGATAGGTACATTAACTGAAACACTTGAAACCATGAATTATGCAAAATTAAAAAATTACAGAAATATTATAAGTCATAGAAGTGGTGAAACAGAAGATACATTTATTAGTGACCTTTCAGTTGCAACAGGAGCAGGACAGATTAAAACAGGTGCTCCAGCAAGAACGGACAGAGTTGCAAAATATAATCAGCTTTTACGAATAGAGGAAATACTTGGCAAAGACGCTATTTACGGTGGGAGTAAGTTACAATCGCTTTGCTGTTGAGACGCCATGTTGCGGCATCTTTACGGGTGTTTGTAAATTATAGGGTTGGCACTGTTGAGACGCCCCGTTGGGGCGTCTTTACGTTAGAAATAAGATTTTTGTTTGATTGAATGTGATAAAAATCGCTCTAGGATTGTTTTCTAGGGTTAGCATTGGTGTGACAGCGTCTTATTTGATACTTTCATGGGTATACTTTAGATATAATTGAAATAACTAGTGTAAAAGGACTAGGCTGAAAGTACTAATACCTCAAAGATGAAAGACTTCAAACACAAATTAATAAAAAAGAGCTTATTAAACAATCAAATCTTAGGTGCATTTCTTGTTCTTTCTTATTGTTTAATTTATGGCGTTACAGGACAGATTCTTCTTTCAGGGATTCAGCTTATATTTTTACTGAGTTCTGTGCTTTTTGCCCTTTCAATTTTATATGTAAGGGATCCGTTAATTCGAAGAACAAAAGCAAGAAAAGGTATTTTATTCAATCAAATTTTTGGTACATCACTTGTGTTTGCATATGTGCTTTTTTATGGAATAACAAGTTTTACTATTTTAAATGGTATTCAACTTTTATTTTTTATGAGTTCATTTACTTTTGCAATGTCAATATTTTATATTCGTGATCCTGAGCGTATTAAAGCAAGTGAAGATGTTTCATTTTCTTCTACTAATTTTGCAGAAAAAAATCCATGTTTTATTAACAGTAATGATTTAAGCTGGTTTGTAAGAGAAGCAAATGGATCACTTAGTGTAGTAATAGGGTTTTGTGAGCTATTACTTGGTAAAAGATTTTCACAGAATGAAAATGAATATATGCTAAGAAATATTTATCAACATTCACTTAATCTCTCGCACACAGTTGATAAGGTGGCTTCTATAATTCCTGATTCACCAGCAAAACCAAAAGAAGTTCACGAAGTAGTAGATTTGCTTGAGGATAGTAATTTTAAACTTGACGATAAAAATTTTAAAAGATAAATCTATAAGGTATAATTTAATAGAATAAATAAGCCGGTGTGACGAAATGGCAAACGTAGCTGACTCAAAATCAGCCGAGCGCAAGCTCTTGGGGGTTCAAGTCCCTTCACCGGCAAGTTTTTTATAAGACTTCAGACAAGCTGAAGTCTTTCTAAGATATAGCCCTCGACAAACTCGGGCTTTCATTGATCGATTCTTTCTGTTGGATCGGATATGGTGAATGAATCACACAAATCCTTGCTTCGTAAAACATATAAGGATTTATCCCGCCTGAGGTGGGTAAATCTGATCAAGTGTGAGATTTAAATGCGAGAGCTACAAGCTTGTCTTGAGCTGGTAAAAACCCAAGTCCGACTAGCGGCAAATCTTTTTATATAGCACTCTGGAAGCTCAAGCTTGTCTGAACCTAAAAAAGCGTATTAAGTAATGTTTAGTATTGGGCCAAGAAGAGTTAAAAATCATAAATTTTGCTTATATACAAATATACTTGCTATAGATAATTATTCATGAAGTAGTGTAATATCCATTAGTCCCCTATTGGGTTACAAGCCATGAATAATTATTATGAAAATATAAACCAACTTTACATATTTATAGTGGTTGACGTAATAATAAAAAAGAAACTATAATTTAACCCTTGCCTGTTGAGTTATTTCAAAAAAGAATAAATTCGAAAACCTGTTTAATTTTTTTTAAAGGACATTGAGGTAATAGATGACGACAAAAACGCCTGAGCGTTTGCAACCCTACGCAAAGGCTGGCCAAAGAACTGCTGTCCTTCCAGATCTAGCTGAAATTCAAAAAGCTTCCTTCGAGTGGTTCTTAAGAGAAGGACTTTCTGAGGAACTCAAATCATTTTCTCCGATTAGAGATTATACCGGCCGACTTGAATTGTATTTTTTGCATGACAATTATTCATTTGAAGATCATACTGAACCTAAAAAAGCCAAAACTCCACAGGAAGCTAGAGATAACGATCAAAGCTATACAAAAAAACTTTACATCCAAATGCGCCTTGTTAACAGGGACACTGGTGAAATAAAAGAAAATAAAATGTTTGTTGGTGAAATACCGATGATGACAGATCGTGGTACTTTCATTATTAATGGAGCTGAAAGAGTTGTAGTTTCTCAAATTGTCAGATCTCCAGGAATTTATTACAAAAGAGATGTTGATCCAAATGGTAAAAGAACCTTTAATGCAACCCTTATTCCAAATAGAGGTGCATGGCTAAAACTTGAATCGGATAACAACGATCTTATACATGTAAAAATTGATAAAAATAGAAAACTTTATGCAACTACTTTATTGAAAGCGCTTGGTTATACAGTAAATGAAATGGAAACACTCTTCCATCATTTTGACTTTTTGCACAAGACACTGGAAAAAGATCCTGCAGACAATAAAGAACAGGCATTAATTGAAGTTTATAAAAAGCTAAGACCTGGTGATCCAACAAGCGTTGAAGGTGGCAGGCAGATTTTAGAGTCAAGATTTTTTGATGATAAAAGATATAACCTGGGTAAAGTTGGCAGATATAAAATAAATAAAAAACTTGGACTTTCAGTGCCGGAAGATATCAGGGTTTTAACCAGAGATGATATTGTTGCTTCAATTGATTATCTGATTAATCTTCACTATGATGAAGGACAAATTGATGATATTGATCATTTAGGAAACAGAAGAATTAGATCAGTTGGTGAGTTGTTACAAAATCAGTTCAGAGTAGGTCTTTCACGTCTTGAAAGAATTATTAAAGAAAGAATGACTTTGCAGGATGCAGATACATTAACACCTGCAAACCTTTTAAATCCAAAACCACTTATTGCAGCAATTAGAGAATTCTTTGGTTCATCACAACTCAGTCAGTTTATGGATCAAACAAATGCGCTTGCCGAATTAACCCACAAAAGAAGATTGTCAGCACTTGGTCCTGGCGGTTTATCGAGAGAACGTGCAGGTTTTGCAGTTCGTGATATTCATCCAAGCCATTATGGAAGAATATGTCCTGTTGAAACTCCTGAAGGTCCAAATGCAGGATTAATCGGATCATTGGCTACGCATGCTCGTGTAAATCAATATGGTTTTATTGAAACTCCATACAAAAAAGTTGTTGGTGGAGTTGTATTAAATCAGGTTCACTATTTATCTGCTGATGAAGAAGATAATTTCAGGGTAGCTCCAGGCGATATCCCATTGGATGAGAATGGAAGACCCAGGGCAGAGTTTGTACCAGTCAGATATAAAAGTGAGTTTATTGTAGTACCACCTGAAGAAGTTGATTTTGTGGGTGTTAGTCCATTGCAAATTGTTTCAGTTGGAACTGCACTTATTCCATTTCTGGAACACGATGATGCAAATAGAGCACTGATGGGTTCAAACATGCAGAGACAGTCTGTTCCATTGATTAAGACTGAAAGACCTTTTGTAGGAACTGGAATTGAAAAACAAACAGCGCGTGACTCTGGTATGGTAATTGTAGCCAGTGATTATGGTGAAATTACTTATGTAAGTTCACAAAAGATTCGAGTTAAGTATGATTCTATGTCAGGTGAAGTTGAATATACTCTGACAAAGTTTAATAGAAGTAATCAGGATACTTGCTTAAATCAAAAACCCATTGTAGAAGTTGGAGATAAAATTATTCCTGGTCAGATTCTTGCTGATGGACCGGCTACTGATCTTGGTGAATTGGCTCTTGGAAAAAATATCCTTGTAGCCTATATGCCATGGGAAGGTTATAATTTCGAAGATGCATTCTTAATAAGTGAAAGGCTTGTAATGGATGATGTCTTCACATCTATTCACATAGAAAAACTTGAAATTGATGCACGTTCTACAAAACTTGGTCCTGAAGAAATCACAAGGGAAGTGCCAAATGTTTCAGAAGAATCCTTAAGACATCTTGATGAAAATGGAATTGTTCGTGTTGGTGCAAGAGTGTTTCCTGATGATGTGCTTGTTGGAAAAATTACTCCAAAAGGTGAGTCGGATCATCCACCAGAAGAAAGATTACTAAGAGCAATATTTGGTGAAAAAGCAAGGGATGTTAGAGATAATTCTTTGCGTGTACCTCATGGAGAAGGTGGACGTGTTGTTGATGTAAAAGTTTTTGACAGAGAAAAAGGTGATGAATTACCACCTGTTGCAAATAAAGTAGTTCGTGTATTTATTGCACAAAAAAGAAAAGTTTCAGTTGGCGATAAAGTTGCAGGACGCCATGGTAATAAAGGTATTATTGCAAAGATTTTACCTGTAGAAGATATGCCTTATTTACCTGATGGTACACCGGTAGATATTGTGTTGAATCCGCTTGGTGTTCCAAGTCGTATGAATATTGGGCAGGTATATGAAACAATGCTTGGGCTTGCTGCAGTGCTTATGGGAACTCATTTTGAAGTCCCACCATTTGATGAAATGTATGGACCGGAGTCAAGCCAAAATTTAGTATCAGGTGAAATCAGCAAAGCCAAAAAACAAGCAGGAATTGATTGGATTAGTGATAATGGAAAAGTTCTTCTTACTGATGGTAGAACCGGTGAAAAATTTGATAATCCATGTTTAGTTGGCAGAAGCTACATGATGAAACTTGTACATCTTGTAGATGACAAGATTCACGCAAGAAGTACAGGACCTTATAGTTTAGTAACCCAACAGCCACTGGGTGGAAAAGCACAGTTTGGTGGACAAAGACTTGGAGAAATGGAGTGCTGGGCACTTGAAGCTTATGGTGCAGCATATACACTTCAGGAAATGTTAACTGTTAAATCAGATGATGTTACAGGCAGAAGTAGAGCATATGAAGCAATTGTTAAAGGTGAAAATATTCCAAGACCTGGAGTACCCGAATCATTTAAGGTACTTGTTCGTGAGCTTCAGTCACTAAGTCTTGATGTAACGGTTTTAAGAAGATGGCATGATGGCAAAGATGAAGAGATTGATTTAACTACAGATGAAACTGAAGGAAGAAAAATACAACCTAATATTTCTCTCTCAAGTCGTGACATAGGTCTTAAAGAAGAATTACAAGCATTGCATCCAAAAATAAATCCAAGTGACCTTGTTCCAGTTGGTGCAGAGGTAAAGCCTGTTGAGTTAGAGTCTGCTTTTCAGGAAGAAGGCGTTCCAAAGAAGGATGATGCTTTTCAGGAAGAGACACTGACAGAAGATTTTCCGGATGAGGTTAAATAAAAGTGGTAGTTCAAGGAAATACAACAAGAGTAAATGGAAATATGTCTGGTATTTCAATATTTGATAGGTTTAATCATATTCAAATAAAAATTGCTTCTCCAAGCAGAATTTTAAACTGGTCATTTGGTGAAGTTACAAAACCTGAAACTATAAATTACCGTACTTTAAAACCAGAAAAAGATGGTCTTTTCTGTGAAAGAATTTTTGGACCTACAAAAGACTGGGAATGTTACTGTGGAAAGTATAAAAGAGTACGTCATAAAGGAATTGTTTGTGAACGCTGTGGGGTAGAAGTTACAGAATCTAAGGTAAGAAGACATAGAATGGGGCACATTAAGCTTGCTGCTCCTGTTTGTCATATATGGTTTTTAAAAGGTATACCAAGTTATTTAAGCTTGCTTACAGATATACCTTTAAGAGATCTTGAGCAGGTAATTTATTTTAATCAGTATATAGTTTTAAATCCAGGGAATGTTGAAACAGTTACCAAGAGCCAGCTTTTATCAGAAGAAGAATATGATCTTTTAAGTGGTGATGAAAATGCCCAGTTTGAAGTTGCAATTGGAGCAGAAGCACTTCTTCTTATTCTTGAAGAAATTACTAAGGCAGTTTATGAATTCCCAGATGCAAAGACTAGAGAAGAACGCGGTGAATTAAAATCACTTCCCGGTCTTGAAGAGCTGGCACAAAAACTTCGTAAAGAATTAAGCGGTGCAAGTGGAAGTCAGCAAAGAAGAGCAAAAATCATTAAGAGGCTTAGACTTGTTGAAAGTTTAATAGATTCAAAAACAGATCCTACATCAATGATTTTAAGTATTCTCCCTATTACACCACCTGACTTAAGGCCAATGGTACAGCTTGATGGTGGAAGATTTGCGACAAGTGATTTAAACGATTTATACAGAAGAGTAATTAACAGAAATAACAGGCTTGCAAGACTTCTTGACATGGGAGCACCTGAAATTATTGTAAGAAATGAAAAACGTATGCTTCAGGAAGCGGTAGATGCTCTTATTGATAATGGAAGAAGAGGAAGAGTTGTCACTGGTTCAAATGGCAGACCTTTAAAATCACTTTCAAATATTATTGAAGGTAAGCAAGGAAGATTTCGTCAAAATCTTTTAGGAAAAAGAGTTGATTATTCAGGAAGATCCGTTATTGTTGTTGGTCCAGAACTAAAAATACATCAATGTGGTTTACCAAGAGAAATGGCAATTGAGTTATTTAAGCCATTTGTAATTAACAAGCTAATTGAAAGACAAATTTGTCAGAATATTAAATCAGCTAAGAAGCAAATTGAAAAGAGTACCTCAATAGTCTTGGAAATCTTAGAAGAAGTAATTCAGGGACATCCAGTTTTATTAAATCGTGCGCCAACACTTCATAGACTTGGTGTTCAGGCATTTGAACCTGTTCTTGTAGATGGTAGAGCAATTCAATTACACCCGCTTGTATGTGCTGCATTTAATGCTGACTTTGATGGTGACCAGATGGCTGTTCATATACCACTTTCAGTTGATGCACAGGCAGAAGCCAGAATGTTAATGATGGCAAGTAAAAATATATTACTACCAGCTAGTGGAAAACCAACAATTATTCCAACGCAGGATATGGTGCTAGGTCTTTATTACCTTACTGTAGATAAAGCTACAGGAATAGATCCAAAAATTTGTAATGGTGCAGGGATGAGTTTTTATAATTTCTGGGATGCAATGGCAGCGTATGATGTAGGAATACTTGATTTGCATGCCAAAATAATTGTCAGAGATGAAAATGGTACAAGGTTAAATACAACAGTAGGAAAAGTTATTATTAATCAGGCAATTAGAGATGTTCTGGATATTAATTAAAACAACTGATAGAGATAAATGGAGATAAATAAAGAATGAGTCCAAAACTGAAAATCAAAGAAAAATTAGCTTTTATCAATGAAACTCTTGATAAAAAAAGAATATCAAAGCTTTTCCTTGAAGTTTATGAAAAATATGGAACAGCAGTTACAAGTGAACTGGCAGACTCTTTAAAAAGCCTTGGCTTTCGTTTTGCTACTAAAGCAGGAGTTACCATTAGTATTGCAGATCTAACGGTGCCTCCAGAAAAGAAAAATTTGATTTCAGGAGCAGAAAAGCAAATCGAAGAAGCACAAAAACGTTTTGAAAGAGGCGATATTACAGAAGTTGAAAGATATAACAAAGTTATTGATACGTGGTCAGAAACTACAGAGGTACTTACAGAAAAAGTTGTAGCTAATTTTGATAAATTAAACCCTGTTTACATGATGGCATTTTCAGGTGCAAGAGGAAATCTGAGTCAGGTCAGGCAGCTTGTAGGTATGAGAGGTCTCATGGCAGATTCACAGGGTCAGATTATTGACTTACCAATTAAAACCAACTTTAAAGAAGGCTTAAATGTTACTGAATATATTATTTCAAGTTATGGTGCCAGAAAAGGACTTGTTGACACTGCATTAAAAACAGCTGACTCAGGTTACTTAACAAGACGTCTTGTAGATGTTGCTCAGGATGTTACTGTTCATGAGTATGATTGTGGTACAACCAGAGGTATTTTTGTACATGCTTTATATGAAGGGGAAAAGCTCACAGTAGGTACAGCAGATCGTGTGATTGGAAGGGTTTTAGTCGATAATATTCTTTCTCCAAATGGAAAAGAAGTAGTAATTAAGAAAAATGAACTTATTGATAGAGCCAAAGCAAAATTAATTGATAATTTAAAAGTTAATTCAGTAAAGGTAAGATCTCCGCTTCTCTGTGATTTACCATATGGTATATGTCAAATGTGCTATGGCTGGAGTCTTACTACAAATACACTTGTTGATATTGGTGAAGCAGTAGGAATTATTGCAGCTCAGTCAATTGGGGAACCGGGTACACAGCTTACAATGAGAACCTTCCACACCGGTGGTGTTGTGGCAGGTGGAGCAAAGAGAAATCAGATAAAAGCTTCAACAAGTGATGTTTTAAAGTATGAAACCCCAACTAGGGAAGTAAGAACAAAATATGGTGATCTGGTTTTACAAACAACGAAAGATGGAAAAATTAAACTTGGAAAAGATGAGTTCTTCCTTCCCGTTGGTTCACAAATACGTTTTACAAGTGGTACAAAAGTAGAAGCCGATACTGTAATTGCTGAATATACAGAAATTAAACAAAAAGGCTTAATAGAGAAAGCAACAAAAGATATTATTTCAGATCATCCTGGACAAATATTGTTTGAAGGATTTATTGCTGATGAAAGAAGGGATAGACAAGGAAATATCTCAAGAACTGCAAATAAAAACGGTATTATTTGGGTTATGGAAGGCGATGTTTATAATCTTCCACCAGGCAGTAGACTTACAATTCAGGATGGACAACAAATTAAAAAATTAGATATTCTAGCTGAAACCCTCTTAATAGCAGAAAGAGGCGGAGAGGTCAGATTCCATCCAGATTTAGTTATAGAAGAAGGAAAATCAGGAAAGGAAAAAATAAAAAGACTGGTTCAGGGACGTGAAGTAAGTGTTGTTATTGCAAGGGTTGGTGCAGAAAATGCAAAATTAGAAAGTACCAAGCAAGGTAATTCTTGGAAAGTTAAAGCAACAAAAACAAATCCTGAAGAAAGTTACACTATTAAAGTTGTCCCTGATGAAATTCTTGAAAATAAGAGTGTAATTGCAGAACTTGTTGATGATGGTGTTCTGGCTGTGGGATCTGCAGGTGAAATAAAATATGAAGGACTTGAAGTGGATGAGTCAAGAATTATTACTCAGCCGGGAAGGATTCTTTTTATTCCTGAAGAAGTACATTATTTAAGTAAAGACGTCAGTCTTAAACTTGTTGAAAATGAAGACAAAGTAAAAGCCGGGCAGGAAATAGTAAAAGATGTTTTTACTCATCTTGATGGTTATGTAGAAATAAAAATTGATAATGATATTATTCACGAAGTTATTGTTAGACCCGGAGAACTTCATGATATTCCAGAGCCTACAGAATTAAAATTTGAAGATGGTGAAATAATTAAAGAAGGAACGGAAGTATATCCTGGGATAAAAGTTGATGATACAAGGCTTATAACTCTTATTGAAAATGAAGAAAAGGGCACAGTAAAACTTTTACTCAGTCCTGTTCAAACTTTTGCAATTGAGCCAAAGAAAGTTTTCTTTCAGGGATATTCAACAGACTCAAACATTGCTCTACTTGCTGTAACACAGATGTTGTTTAGAGATGGTGAAAAGGTTAGAAATTTTAATGGTGGACCACTTTCAAAAACAAGTTTGGTACTTACTATGACTGGTGATTTAACCAGCCTTAAAGGTAAAGTGGAAATTGGAAAAAGCCATGAAGGTAAGCAGGAATTACAAATCATTGTTCAGGAAAGCATTGTTCTTAGAAGAGAACAGGATACAAATGTAACCCAGCTTCTTGTTGATGACCATGATCATATTGCATCTGGTGTAGCACTTGCAAAAACACAGGTTTTGGCAAGGTCCAATGGTGAAGTCAGTTTAAGTACACAGCTTGAGAAAAGACTCTTACTTATTACCAGCAGTGATTTGATTAAACAGGAAACAACAGCTAAACCCTCAGTAAAAGTTGGTGATTTTGTTAAGCTAGCAGATAAAATTGGTGGACAAACAGATGCTGCTTGTTCAGGTCAGATAGTGTCTATAGATCAAAAAGCAGTGATTATAAGAAAGGGTAGACCTTATCTTGTTAATCAGGGTGCAATACTTCAGTGTGATCAGGGACATCTTGTACAAAGAGGTGATCAATTAGCTTCACTTATTTATGAAAGAACTAAAACTGCAGACATTGTTCAGGGTCTGCCACGTGTAGAAGAACTTCTTGAAGGACGTAAACCACGTGAAGCTGCAATACTCTCTGAAATGAATGCAAAAGTAAAAATAGTTCAGGAAGATGATGTCACAAGACTGATTTTAGTGGCTGGTGATATAGAAAATGAAGCTTCTATTTCTACCGGGTTAAATCTTTGTGTAGAAAATGGGCAGGAAGTAAAAAAGGGAGATCCATTGACAGATGGGCCTGCAAACCCACATGATATTTTAAACCTTTTGGGGGTTGAAGCAGTTCAGCAATATCTCCTTGATGAAGTACAAAAAGTTTATAGAAGTCAGGGTGTTGAAATTGCAGATAAACACGTTGAAATAATAATCAGGCAGATGACTAGAAAAGTTAGAATTGAAGATGCAGGAGATACTATATTGCTTCCAGGTGAGCTTGTAGAATATAAGGACATTATTGAGGAAACAAAGAAAGCAAGAGAACTAATATCAAAAGATGCAAGACCACCATTATATAAACCGGTGCTTCTTGGCATAACAAAAGCTAGCTTAAATACTGAAAGCTTTGTTTCTGCAGCAAGCTTCCAGGAAACCACAAGAATACTTTCAGAAGCTGCTATTCAGGGTAAAAAAGACTGGTTGAGGGGCTTAAAAGAAAACGTAATTATTGGCAGGTTAATTCCAGCTGGAACTGGTTATTTATATTCTAAAACCGCAGAAGCAAGTATTCCTGATTTTGGTGAGGTAACTTCTGAAGGATTTGTCGTGTCTTCACAAGTAAGCTTGAATTAGTTTTCACTAGTTAAAAAATACCCAGAAGAACTTAAATTATTGTGTACTAGTATAGTTATATTTTTTCATTTACAATTAAATTTCTTGCAGCTTGCTTTCTTCTAGCGGAGAAGTAAATATCTGAGGCACTTTGAGTTACTCTTCTTGTGACTTCAATTAAGTGATTAATCATTCCGCTTGATTCTTTAATACTATCTTCAAACATTAATGTACCGAAATCTATAACATCACCAGCAATTGATGCCAACAATAAATTGGGAGAGTCCATAACATCAGTAATTCCATGTTTTTTACTTTCTGTATTTTGAGTAAGTTTTTCGGGTAAATAGTATCTAAAGAAATTTGTGAACCAGAAAAAGGGTCTGTCTATAGCACTGAGCAGTCTTACAATATTTCTGGGTATACCATCAACATTAAATCTTCTGAATAGTGGTCTTAAAACGTCTCCGGCTATATTTAGCCAGTTAACTATTGGTATAAACGATGAAATAGCTTTATCCGTATTTCTATAAAAATTTAATTTACTTATATTTGTTTCCTCAGTATTTTCACTCGAGGTGTTCTTGTAATTATTCCATGAAGTGTTTACATTTTGGAAATTTTCTTTAAATCTGTTAAAGATGGAACCAAATGTGATTTTTTCAGTTGTTTGCCCGATATTTTCATTACTATTTTGAGTAGGCAATTTTTCAAAGAGTGAACCAAATAATTGATGAAATAGATTTTTTCCAAACCCTGGTCCATAAGCAATGTTAGAACTCATATTTCTCCACCAGCATCCGTCCATTGCCCGAACTACTGCCCATTCAAGATCATTTGCAAGTGATGGACTAATTAAACTTATTGCGGCAACTAGAAATTTTCCTTTTGTTTGTACAAGGTTATTAATTCCGCTAAGTGTTTGACTTGACTCATCTTTATTTGTGTGGCTTGCTGTTAGTTCAGCACCTAGATTATCATCGTACTCGCCCTTACTATCTTTGTGAGAATAAATCTGATTTCTAAACATGTCTCCAAATGTGCCAGTAATGTCTTCAAGTGATGAGAAAACCTTATCCCATAGAGTATTTTTAAAATCAGAGTGAGAAACAAAATAAGTAACAATTTTTAGAGGGAATTCGATTAAATATGAAATTATACTTTGTGTTGCAAGCTCATCAGTATCCTTTGCCCACTTTGTGATTTCCTCAGTATCTCTGCTTTCTGTCTTGTTACTGAAACCACTAAATCCTTTTCCATCGAGATCTTTTAAATCATCAAAAGGAGATATTTCTCCATATCCATAAGGGGGTACACTGATTGAATTAATTGGACTCATTATATGTTTCTGAAATAAATTTTTATTATAAAAATTAAAAAAACACAGCTCTTTAAATAATTTAAATAGCTGTATAAAAATTTCCTACAATCCAATTTTATGAAGGTTAAAATACCTCTGTCTATGTTTTCTTAACCTTAAATAAAATCCTTAGAATTTCTTAATATTTGGCTTTTAACAGTGTTTATATCTTTATCACCGCGTCCTGAAAGATTAACTACTACAATTTCATTTTTTTTAGTTTTTGGCATTAAATATTTTAAATAAGCAATTGCATGAGAAGACTCAAGAGCAGGGATTATACCTTCAAGCCTTGAAAGCAGTAAAAAAGCATTCAGGGCTTCTTTATCAGAAATGGTTTTATAAATTACAAGTTTTTTATCTTTTAAATAAGAGTGCTGCGGCCCAATTCCTGGGTAATCCAGTCCTGCAGAGATGCTGTGTGCTTCCATAACTAAACCATTTTTATCCTGAAGTAAATAGCTGTATGAACCATGTAAAACACCGGGAAGGCCTTTTGTAAGGGTTGCAGCATGGTGTCCGTTGTTAACTGATGTTCCGCCAGCTTCAATGCCAATTAATATTGGTTTACCATGAGTATGTTTTTTTTCATTTTTAATAAATGGATAAAATATCCCAATTGAATTTGACCCACCGCCGACGCAGGCAACTATATAATCTGGGGTTTTACTCTTTGGATTTTTTGCCAGTTGTTTTAATAACTCATTGCCAATTACTGATTGAAAATAGCTGACAATTGTTGGATAAGGGTGTGGTCCAACTGTTGACCCGATTATATAGTGAGTGTTTTTTATATTTGTAATCCAGTCACGTATGGCTTCACTGGTTGCATCTTTTAAAGTCTGTGAGCCGCTACTAACAGATCTTACTTTTGCACCAAGTAACTCCATTCTAAAGACATTTAATTCCTGTCTTTTCATATCGGTTTTACCCATGTATATTTCACACTCTAATCCAAGCAAAGCAGATACCGTTGCTGTGGCTACACCATGCTGTCCTGCTCCGGTTTCAGCAATGATTCTCTTTTTTCCAAGTCTTTTAGCAATCAGTGCCTGACCAATGCAATTGTTTATTTTATGTGCGCCTGTGTGACAAAGATCCTCTCTTTTTAAAAAGATTTTTGCTTTTCCATAATGTTCAGTTAGCCTTTTTGCAAAATATAGCGGGGTTGGTCTTCCAGCATAGTTTTTAAAAAGGTAACTTAATTCAGAATTAAATTCTTTATTTTTTATATATTTGTTAAATGCAGCTTCAAGCTCTTCTAGAGCTGGCATAATTGTTTCGGGTACAAATGTACCGCCATAATTGCCGAAATAGCCTTTAGGTTTTGTTTTCATGACAATGATAATGTTAACATTTATTTGTGAAAACAAAAATCCTTATAGCGCCAAATGCTTTTAAAAATTCACTTTCTGCCATAGAAGTTGCTAATGTTATTAAATCTGTACTTGATTCCCTTAATTTAAATCTCATTTCAGAAATAGCACCTATTGCAGATGGTGGTGATGGAACCATTGATATTTTAAATTTTTATTTTAAAAAATCGAAATTTGTAGAATGTAGTGTTCATGATCCTATAGGAAGAAATATTAAATCTAAGTGGCTGCTTTTAGATAATGGTACTGGAGTAATTGAGCTTGCAAAAGCTTCTGGAATATCCCTCTTAAAAGAAGATGAGCTAAATCCTATGTGGGCAAATACTTTTGGTACAGGAGAATTAATTCTCTCTGCTTTAGATAAGGGGTGTAAAAAAATAATTATTGCACTTGGTGGAAGTGCTACTGTTGATGCTGGTTTGGGGCTTTTACAAGCATTTGGTGTAAAAATATTTGACAGTAAAAAGCATCTAATAAAAGCTGGAGGTGGTTTTTTACTCCCAATTCATGAAATTAATTTTAGTTCTCTTGATAAACGTATAAAAGGAGTTAAAATGCAGGTGCTTTGTGATGTAAAAATTCCTCTTATAGGCGAAAAGGGCACAGTTAATAAATTCTCAGTTCAAAAGGGGACAAAAGAAGGTGAAAAAATTATTCTTGAAAACGGGATGAAGCATTATAGTGAAATCGTAAAAAAAATTACTAATAACAATTATGAAAACGAATCTATGGTAGGTGCTGCGGGAGGGGTTGCATTCTCGCTGAAAGCACTTTTAGGTGCAGAGTTATTTCCTGGTTTTTTGTATATAGCCAAGTTGATTTTATTGGAAGAAAAAATAAAAGAAGCTGATTTGATTATTACTGGTGAAGGGAATTTAGATGCTCAAACTTTAATGGGGAAAGCAGTCGTTGAATTAGCAAAGTTAGCAAAAAAATACAAAAAAAAAGTAATTGCTTTTTGTGGCACTTATGACAAGAGTATTAATTGGGAGAAAAATGGAATTGACCATGTAATCCAAGTGACCCCTGAGGATTTATCTTTAACAGAAGCTATAGAAAATGCTACTGAATTACTTCAAAGTGCTGTTAAAAATAACCATGAATTGTTCATAAATAATTAAATAAAGCTTTATTTGTAAATATTGAGCTTGCAATATGGAATCATTTCCTTTAGAATATTAACGTTTAAGATAAATTAGAATTTTTTGCAAACTTAAAATGAATATAAAAACTAGATTAGAAAGAGCAGCTGAAGGCAAGCAATGGGTAAAAGTTTACTTTCATGATGCAAGTGGCATTGTAGGAAAAGTTCTTAGGGTTGGTCAGGACTATATAGAACTTGAAAGTTATGGCTTTGATGACAGCCCACAGGCAAGAAACTTTGCAAAGAACCTTATACCTTTAAATTTTGTAAAAATGTTTACAGTAGAATCTTCAAATTTTGCAGATGCTGAAAGAAAGAGATTAGAATACTTAAGTCAGATTGAGCATGGTGTTATTGAAGTTAGTGCTGAGTCAGCCGAGTAAATATGATTTAAATGGGTTTTAATTCACCAGCATAGTGACAGGAAACCTGCCTTTTATCATAAGATATTAATTCCGGAATTTCATTAGTACATTTTTCTTTAGTTATAGGACATCTTGTTCTAAATACACAGCCACTTGGCGGATTTGCTGGATCAGGAATTTCCCCGGATAATATAATTTTTCCTTCTTTTCTAGTCTCCGATTTCTGATTTCTAATTTCTAGTTTTGGTGCTGCACTAAGTAGTGCAACTGTATAAGGATGTTTTGGATTATTTATGATTTCATTTCTACTCCCATGTTCAACAATGTGACCTAGATACATTACTGTAATCTGTGTTGAAATGTAACTTACCACTGCAAGGTTGTGAGAAATAAATAAGTAAGTTAGATTTAATTCTTTTTGTAAATCAAGTAATAAATTAAGTATCTGTGCTTGCACTGATACATCAAGAGCACTTACAGGTTCATCCAGAATAAGAAATTCAGGATTTAGTGACAGTGCTCTTGCAATGGCTATTCTTTGCCTTTGACCACCTGAAAGTTCATGTGGATATTTATTCCCCAGAGGTGATTCTATGCCGACAAGACTTAATAATTCATAAACTCTTGATTTAATATCCACTTTATTTTTTAAAATCTTGTGAACAGCTATTGGTTCAGAAACGATGTCTTCTATTTTCATTCTTGGGTTTAGACTTGAATAAGGATTCTGAAAAACGATTTGCAATTTTTGTCTGAGTAATCTTAGATCTTTGTTTGGTAATGAAAATATATTTTGACCCTTGTAATATACCTCACCTGAAGTAGGTTCAATGAGTCTTAAAATCAATTTTCCAAGAGTGGATTTTCCACAACCTGATTCTCCAACTATTCCAATAATCTGTCCCCTTTCAATGTTTAAACTAACGTTGTTTAAAGCCTGAATATGACCCACTGTTTTAGACCAAAACCCCCTTTGAATAGGGAAATGCTTTGTTAAATTCTTTACTTCTATTAAAAGATTTGAACGTTGAGTATTGAGTGCTAGATTCTGAGCAGTCGATGAAGTTGAACTCATACTTCTGTCCTTATGGTGCTATTTTGAAGTTCAATTGAATCTTTTTTGTCAATTTCAAGTATATTAACTTTTACTGTTTGGCTTTGTGTTGTTGAAATATTTTTCCCTACAAAATCTGCGCTGATTGGTAGCTTTCTGTGTCCTCTGTCAACAAGTACAAGAAGTTTTACTGAGGCAGGCCTGCCAAAATCTTTTATAGCATCTAAAGCTGCTCTTCCTGTTCTGCCTTCATATAAGACATCATCTATAAGCAAAATATGTTTGTTATCAATATTGGGGACATTGCTTGACTTGCTTGGTTTTAATGATTTTCTGTGATCAAGATCATCCCTATAGAGGGTTACGTCAATATAACCACATGGTATTTCAACTTTTTCAATCTGAAAAATTATACTTTGCAGGCGTTTAGCTATGAATTCTCCACGTGTAACAATGCCTACAATTACCAGATTACTTAAGTCAACATAATTTTCAATAACTTCATGAGCTAATCTTCTTAATGTTTTTGTTAATTCATTACTGTCTAGTATTACGTTCATAGTTTTTACTTGCCGCCCTCCTTGCTCCTTCGTCGCTTGTCGGGCTTTGCTAAGTGCTCCTGGTTTGCTGCTTGTAATTCTATACAGATTTTGTCGAATAAATCGTCAAAATCTTACCACATGAACACTTTGCTTTGAAGATTTTGCATAAGCTAGACAATAACTATTCATAATTTTTGGAATTTTTTTAGTAGGCTGAGTTAATATAGTCAATATGATAGCAAGGAATTTACCAGAACTTTTTATTAATCAGGCAAACAAATATAGTAAAAAAGTTGCTGTTGAATACAGGTTAAGACGCAATGAACCTTATAAACCCATTACTTGGGAACGCCTATGTACTATGGTTTATGAAATTGCATATGGGCTTGAAAAGCTTGGTATTAAAAAAGGTGAGAGGGTAGCAATAATATCAGACACTAGATATGAATGGTCTTTGTGTGATTTAGGGGTTTTACTGTGTGGTGGAATTGTTGTGCCAATATATCCAACTCTTACTGAAGATGCAGTTGAATATATTATAAATAATTCAGGTTGTGAAATTGTAATTGTAGAAAATAAGGGACAGCTTCAAAAAATCAGATCTCAATGGCAGGAACTTCCAACAATAAAACATGCAATAGTAATTGATGACTTTGGAGATTTGCCTGAATATGATAAAAGAATTTTAAGCCTGGGAGGACTAAAAGATATAGGTAAATTAAATTTTTCAAAAGATTCTAGTTTTGTTAAGAATCAAATTGCAAGTATTAATTCAGATGATCTGGCTACAATAATTTATACTTCAGGGACAACAGGTAATCCAAAAGGTGTTGAGTTGACTCATGAAAATATTTTAAGTGTTGTAAGTGTTTTACCAAAAGTATTGCCTCTTAGGCAAAAAGATAAATTTCTTTCGTTTTTACCTCTGTCACATGTTTTTGAAAGGGTTGGAGGGCTTTATTATGCTATTTCAACAGGTACGCCGATTTGCTACTGTTCAAATATGGATCAGATAGGTTCTGCTTTAAGGGATTCCGGCGCAACTATAATGCTTGTAGTGCCAAGACTGCTCGAAAAAATTTACTATAAACTGAACAAGCACTTAGAAGCACTTCCGGAAAATAAGAAAAAAATAACTAATTTTGCTCTGTCTGTGGGTAAAAAAATCTGGCAGTCACGTAATAAAAACTTTTCAGTCAGTTCGATTTTTGAAAACATTGAGTATAAAATTCTGGATCTCTTGGTTTTTTCTAACATAAGAAAAAACATTGCACCAACTCTAGAGTGTTTTGTTTCTGGGGGGGCACCTCTTTCACCTGTTATTGCTGAGTTCTTTTGTGTAATTGGAATTCCTGTTCTTGAAGGATATGGATTAACAGAAACTTCAGCGCCTTCCAATGTAAACACGTTGAAAAAAATTAAACCAGGAACGGTTGGCAGAAAACTTCCTAATGTTGAAATAAAAATAGCAGATGATGGCGAAATATTAATTAAAGGACCTACTGTGTTCAGGGCTTATTACAAAAATCCTGAAGCTACAAATGAAGCATTTGCTGATGGCTGGTTTAAAACAGGTGATATAGGAGTGATAGATGAGGATGGATTTTTAAAAATTACAGACAGGAAAAAAGATATAATTGTTAGCTCTGCCGGGAAAAAAGTTGCACCACAAAACATTGAAAATATCTTAAAAACATCTCCATATATTAGTAATGCAGTAGTTATTGGTGATAAGAGGAAATACCTTTCTGCTTTAATTACTCTTGAAAATTTAGCCATACAGTCATATGCTAAAGAAAATAATTTAATGGAAAATAATGGATTTATTGATCTGGTAAAAAATCCAAAGATAATAAAATTTATAGAGGAAGAAATTAAAACAAAAACTGCCGACAGTGCTGATTTTGAACAAATAAGAAAATTTACAATTCTTCCAAATGATTTTACTGTAGAAGCAGGTGAAATAACCCCCACTCTGAAAGTAAAAAGAAAGTTTGTTTCAGAAAAATATAAGGATTTAATTAATTTAATGTATCCTCCAGAATAAACGGTGGTGGAGCAAAGAAACAGAGATGCAAAACAATAAAACAATAAAACAATTAAAATATCTTCTTATTTACCTCCTTGTCCTTTTCTTTTCTATATCTGTTTCTTTTGCAGCGGTTTTAAATGATAATTACCCTAAAATTGCAAACATTGAAGAAATTGTTTTTGGAAAGTCATCCCCAGGCTTAAAAATAAATGACAGATTAAATGCCATTGAAAATAATTTATTTGGAGAAACTTATCCGAAAGATTCACTTTTTGAAAGAACAAAACGAATTGTAAGCTATGTTCTTGGACCAACTAATAATGATTATGATACTGAGGTTTCGGAGGATACTTACCCTGATAATCCTAAAAAACCTTTAAATATAACTGTGCCAGATGGCTATGAAAATGTTCAAACAAATGAAATATCAGAACTGGAGTTTGTTAATATTTTGCTTTCTCTTATAAATGATGAGAGAAGTTTTAAGGGTTTATTGCCTCTTATTAGAGATGATATTGCAATGAAAGTTGCACTTGAACAGGCTAAATCTCTCATATCAAAAGGCTATCTGTCATATTTTAATTTGCAAAATCAAGGACCGGATGAAAGATATACTTTATCTGGTGGTACAGGAGCACTTATAGAAATTGTTAAAGGCTTTGAACTTGAGAAAATTGAAATTAAAAAAGATACAAAAAAAAATAAAATTAAATTATCGGAACTTCTGGCAAAACAACTTTTACAGGCAATACATGCAAATACTGATGACTCTGAGGTTTTACTTAATCCTTATAATACTCATTTTGGTTTAGGAATAGCACTTTCAAAGGATGGTAAAAAATTTGTTTCAGTAACTGATTTTGTTACTAAAGGTGGAGAAGTTGAACCGATAAAACCCGTTGTAAACCTTGGAGAGACTTTACAGGTTTCAGGTAAAATCAATAAACCATTTAAGTTTAAAGCTCTTTCTGTGGCTTATTTTGATGGATCAAAAATAGTTGATCTAGAGCCTGATAATCTGACTTTTGATAATGAAAGTATTGAACCATATTTTCCTCCTCAGGATTATATAGCCTTTGGTGATACCGGGAAAGGGAATTTATTAAAGGTCTTGAAAGGGATAGGAGTAATTGGTGCTATTGGTGCAGCACCATTTACTGGCGGTGCTTCTGCAATACTTGCTCCTGCTTTGTTAAACTCTATTCAAAATGGACCACCTAAAGAAATACCCTTAAAAGGTGGAATAAAGTACATTTCAAAAACTGGGAATTTTTCAGGTAATATACCACTTAATTATGGAGGGAAAAGTGGTTTGTATTTTGTCAGTGTACTTGCTGAAATTTCCGGGGTTAGCTATCCAGTTGTAATTAGCAGAAGAACTATTAAAGTAAATAGCCTACTGAGTCCGGTTTCTTTTTATGTGGCAAAGCAATTTTGCTCTTTGGGAAAACAACCATGACATTTGAAGATGAAATTTATCTTACGCAAGCAGAATACTATATGAATGAGTGTTTTGAGCTGGCTAAAAATGCTTTTGGAAAGACCTCTCCAAATCCTATAGTTGGTGCAATTGTTCTGGATAACAATGGAATGCCGGTAGGTAAAGGTTTTCATGCAAAAGCAGGAACAGAGCATGCTGAGATTCTGGCCTTAAAAGAAGCAGGAAAGCAGGCTAAAGATGGAACACTAATAGTAAATCTTGAGCCCTGTTGCCATTATGGTAAAACCCCGCCATGTACAGATTTAATTATTGAAAGTAAAATTAAAGAAGTAGTTTTTAGTAATTATGATCCAAATCCTCTTGTAAACAAAAAAGGTTCAAAGATACTGCAGGAAAACAATATTAAAGTTATTCCAGAGGTTTTGGAAAAAGAGGGATATGAATTAAATAAATTTTTCTTTAAGTGGGTAAACAAAAAAATCCCATGGATTACTCTAAAGCAAGCACAAACACTGGATGGAAAAATAGGTTTAAAAAATAAGGCAAAAGTTCAAATTACTGGAGAAGCTGCAAAAAAAGAAGTTCATAACCTGCGAAATATTTATGATGCAATTTTGATTGGAAATAACACTGTTAAAATTGATAATCCAGAGCTAACAGTTAGAGAGATTTCAAATGGAAGAAATCCAGTCCGAGTTATTCTGGACAAAGATTTATCCATCGATAAAGATTCTAATATTTTTAAAAATAATGCTTCTGTTATTCTTGTAACAAAATCTGGACATAAAACCTCATTAATTAACAACTTTTTAAAAACAAATAAACATATAGAATTGCTTGAAATACCATGTCTTGAGACTGGGGAATTAGATTTGGGTAAACTATTTTTTGAACTTGGCAAAAGAGAAATTTTAAGTGTTTTAATAGAATCTGGACCAACTTTAGCCAGTGAATTAATTCAAAAAAAGCTTATTGATGAGTATATTTTATTTATTGCACCGGTAATATTGGGTGAAGAGGGAACAGTATCATCTTTGAATATAAAAATCCCTGAAACCACTAATAGTTCTTATAATTTTGCCCTGTCAGATTATAAGCTAATTGGTAATGACTTCATGTTTTCTCTTAGGCCCACAAGCTAAATTGATTATAGTTAAAAATCGTAATTTGTATGATTGGAGGCTCAAATAGGGAACAATGGCAACCTGCCTGTGTCTAGTTTTGATAAATTGTTAATTAAATGGTTAAACAGGTTACACAAATTTATAAAAATTGAAAATAAAGTTAAAATCCTAAGGAGATGTTTAAGTAATAACTTGAAAAATAACTTAAAATAGTTTATATGGAAGCGAGTATTAGTCAAATGAATACCTGTAAAATAAAAAATATTAGTGTAATTGTAGTCCTTTTTGTACTTGGTTTATTTATGTCATTTATATCAATTAACGCTGTGAATGCGCAGGCAGCAAGACAGAGAGATTCTTCAGTAGTTGCAGTTGATGAGCTTACCGATCTTAAGGGTGATGAATGGGCATATAAAGCAGTCCAGGGTTTGGTAGAAAAGTATGATGTTCTTGAAGGATATCCAGATGGTACATATAAGGGAAAAAAACCATCTACGAGATTTGAACTTGCAGCAGCAGTCTATGATTTAGCTACTTATTTTAGTGATGAAATTGCACTGGATAGAGAAGATCTGGCTAAATTAGCAAAGCTTTTAGATGAGTTTTCTGGAGAAATTAAAACATTACAGGGAAAAGTAGATCAACTTGAAACAAAAGTTACAACTTTAGATACCAGAGAAACAGCATTAGAAGGGAAAGTAACTGCTCTTGAAGGTCAGGTTGCTGAACATACTACAGAACTTGATGAGCATGCAAAAAGACTTGCTTTTGCTGAGAGAAGAAAAGGTTTTATACTTGAAAGATTAATTAAAGGCATAGTAGTAGATATAAGAGATTTATCAAGAGGTATGTTTGCTGCAATAGTTGCCCCCTTTAATAAAGAGATTAGCTCAGCTATTTCAAAGTAATAGTAGAAAAAGTAAAATATAGTTGTGGCATATATTGTACAAATCTCAGACACTCATCTTTTTAGTGATAAGAACGCTACAATAAACACCCATAATTCATATTCAAATTTAAAAAATGTTTTTGATAAAATCATTTCATCAAAAAACAAACCAGAATTGTTAATAGTGACTGGTGATCTGTCTCAGGATTGTACTTTTGAGTCATATCATCATTTGTATAATTTTCTTAATAAATCAGGTATTAAATATTATTTATTACCCGGTAATCATGATGATGTAAATATTGTTAATAAAGTATTTGGCTTTAAGTGGTCTCGTGAAAATGTTGATTATTCTGTAGACTTTCATGAATGGCATTTTTATTTTATAGATTCATCGCTATATCCTGAAGCTCATGGGGAATTAACTCCAAAGCAAATTAAGAAATTTGATGAAGCTCTAAGCAGTAATATAAATAAACCTACACTTGTTTTTATGCATCACCACCCGTTAAAAGTTAATAGCTGGCTTGATGGAATGATACTTCTTGATTGTGAAAATTTTAATTCTGTAGTGAAAAATAATCCACAGGTTAAAGGAGTGTTTTTTGGACATATACACCAAGCTTTTGAAAAAAATATTAATGGTATATTTTATGGAAGTGTGCCCTCTACTTCTTATCAAATCCTTCCAGAAACTAAAAGGTTTGCGCTGGATGTACTTACGCCGGGTTACAGACTAATTGAGCTCAATGTGGATAAGTTTACTTCTAAGATAGTCAGAATATAACAAGAATTAGGTTATTTGAAAATGTTTAGTAATTTATTGATAAAGCTTTTATTCTCTTCTTTAGAAGTAATTGATTCTCCACAATGGTGGCAACTCCCACAGATAAATTGAGATTCAATAAGTGACTGGCATCTTGGGCATTTTTGTTCTACAAAGGTCTCATCTAGCTTGAAACCGCAGGTTGGGCAATTAATTGTGTGACAATCCATAGGTTTATGCATTTAATATTATAGCTAAAATTGAACCTATGCTTATGGCTAAAACCATTGAACTAAGCCAGATTCCAGCTGCTACCTTCCAGTTTTGTTCTTTTGCCATTACAGCAACTGTAGCAATACAGGGTACAAACAAGGTTAAAACTACGCTGGCTACTGTGACCTGAGCCGGGGTCATGGCAAGTCCAGTCAGTCCAAAAGCCCCAAAATCTCTTCTGACCATTCCAAGAATAAATGATACTGATACTTCTTTTGGAAGATGTAGGAGAGTTTTGGAGATTGGTTCAAAAAGAAGAATAATTTTATTTAGTATTCCTGTTACCTGTAACACTGCAACAATAAATGCAGCCAGAAAAAAAGCTGGCACTGCTTCCATCATAAAAAATGATACTTTTGTTTTTGCCTTATAAAAAACATTGTTTAATCTGGGTAATCTTAACGGTGGAAGATCTATTAATAAAGGAGTAGCCTTACCGGGTAAAAATCTGTTCATTATGTAGCCGGTTGATATTAAAACAAGCCCAAGTACACTTAACCAGATAAGCCAGTATTTAATACCACCAGTTTTTGCAAGTAGTGTTTGAATTACTCCAAGCTGTGCTGAGCATGGAATTGCAAAGCCTAAAATGGTCATGGCGATTAGCTTTTCACGTTTTGTAGAAAGAAGCCTTGTAGTTACTGATGCCATTGTTACACAACCAAGCCCAAGTATAAGAGGGATAATAGCTCTACCGTTCATACCAATTCTGCTTAGTAATCCATCTACAAGTACTGCAAGCCTTGGCAGATATCCGCTATCTTCTAATATTGCAAGTGCTGCATAAAAAGCAATGACTAGCGGCAGAAGTAAGCCGAGTAAATAAGTAACAGTTAAAGTAAGAATACCGTATTTGCCTGAAAGTATTGTGCCGATAATACTTAAAAAATTATCTGGTAACTTTGTAGGTGTGGATTTTAAATCTGTAGTTTTTTCAATATAATCAGTTCTTCCAAAAAAATACTCTTGATTAAGTTTTTTGTTTTGTGTTCTGTATCTTTGTAATCTTTCATAGTTTGATTTTTCTTTTAAAAAACCACCAGGAAATGAAAATACTAAATTCCGACCATTGTTTTTAATTTTGAGTTCAACTGGTAAAAACAACCCGGTTACTTCTCTTACAGCAGGCTCATAATAGCGGTTCATGATTTGTTTTTCGGTGAGGTTTATTAAATCTCCACCAACCCATATGCCAAGAAACTGATATAAAAATAAAAACCCTATTAAAAGAGCAACAATACTGCCCCAAACTGGATCGATTAAAATATTTGAAATCTTTGTAAGAAATCTATCTTTTTTATTTTTTGTGCTTATAGTTTTTGAAATAATTTCGTTTACCTCTTTTCTTCTAAAGCTGTAAATCTCATTTCTTTTATTTCTTGGTTCAATCTTATGACGTTCAGCAATCACCAAATCACCTTCAAGAATTAAAAGTGCTTCAGCCTGATTTCTAAGCAGTGGTAATAGTTCTGTTATTTGATTTTGTAAAACAGGATCTATGTTTCCAGCTTTTGCTTTTTCATGTAAAATTGCATTTTTAATTTCTTCCATTCCTTCGCCTGTTATAGCTACTGTAGGGTAAACAGAGACTCCCAAGAGCTTGCTAAGTAATGAAATATTTATATCTAAACCAATTCCTCTTGCTTCATCTGTCTGGTTAATAGCAAGGATAAGAGGTTTTCCCATATCAATTAATTGTCTGGTTAAAAAAAGATCTCTTTCTAAGCTTATTGCTGAGACAACATTTATAACAACATCAGCATATAAGATTTCATCTCTTGCAACTCTTTCTTCATCATTAAAACTGCTTACGCCATATATTCCCGGAGTATCTTTAATAATAAAATCTTCACCCAGTGACGCACTTGTAATTTCTACAGTGGTTCCTGGGTAATTACTTACATCTACATATATGCTGCTTAAGTAGTGAAAGAATACTGATTTTCCAACATTGGGATTTCCAACAAGGGCTATATGTTTTTTTTGTGTTTTAGTTGTAATGGTTAAATTCCTTTATTTATGCGGGTTAAAGAGTGTATTTAATTATAACGTACGATGGATTTTAATGTAATTGTTGTAGAGACGCAGCATTGCTGTGTCTCTAAGTGGATTTTAATCGATTATAATTGGTTATAAAAAATGTGAGGTGTAAATGATAAGCGAAATATCTGTAAATGAATTACATAATAAATTGACAAAAAAAGAACAATGTCAAATTATTGATGTTCGTGAAGTTCTTGAATATGAATCAGCTAGAATTGCTGGTTCAAAACTAATACCGCTATCTTCATTTGATCAAAATATTAATAAGATAACTTCTGAGTGTCCGTCTTATTTTTTATGTGGAGTGGGAAAACGTGCAGCACGTGCAGCTGAATATCTTGAATCAATGGGTTATAAAAACCTGTATGTAATTGAAGGTGGAATAAAAGCATGGTTAGAAGCAGGCTTTTCTGTTGAACAGGGATGAAATTGAAATTGTTTGGTAAAATAGCTCATTATGAAACTTTTGACTTTTACCAGAGGAAATCCAGATAAATATTTTCTTGGAGTTTTAATAAATGATAAAGTACTTGATTTAAGTTTGGCTTCAAAAAATGAACTTCCTTCTGATATGCTTTCGTTTGTTTCTGGTGGAGAAGAATGTTTAAAAGCAGCAAAAAAATTAATTCAAAATCCAAATCCTCAAACTTTATATAAATTAAATGAGATAAAAATTAAAGCACCGCTGCTAAATCCCCCATCACTGAAAGATTTTTTTGCTTTTGAAGAACATGCTAAAGCTGGTGCTAAAAGAAGAAATGAGGAACTCTCAAAAGCTTGGTATGAAATCCCTGCATATTACAAAGGAAATCACAGAGAAATATATGGTTATGATGATGAAATCCCATGGCCTTACTATACAAAAAAGCTTGATTTTGAGTGTGAGATTGCCTGTGTAATTGGTAAAAAAGGGAAAAACATTCCTGAGGATGATGCTAAAAATTATATTTATGGTTATATGTTGTTTAATGATTTTTCAGCACGAGATATTCAAAAAAAAGAAATGGCTTTAAGAATGGGTCCTGCTAAAGGAAAAGATTTTGCAAATTCTTTCGGGCCGTATCTTGTTACGGCTGATGAAGTCAATCCCGAAAAAGACTTTGCCATGAAAATACGTGTAAATGAAGAATTATGGTCCAGTGGTCATTTTAAAGATCAATACTGGGGATTTCCACTTATGGTTTCTTATGTTTCTCAGGAAGAAAATATTTTTCCTGGAGATATTTTAGGTTCTGGTACCTTTTATAAAGGTTGTGGACTTGATTTAGATAGGTGGATTCAACCCGGAGATACAATTGAACTTGAAGTTCTGTCTCTAGGGGTATTAAAAAATAAAGTTGGTCATCCAAAAAATCAAAGGGAGTTAATTTATAAAAAAGTGGAGGATGTAGCTAGATAAATGGGAGTAATTGTAAAAAAAGGAAATATACCCAAAACACCTCATGCAGAATTTTATGCTATTCCTGATGTGCTTTCCCTTGAAGAAATACATGGCACTTATGGTTTTAGTGGTCCGCATTCAAGAAAAATGCATGTAAGATCTTATCCGACTGAATATTCTAAAGAACCAATAAATGAAAGCTTTAATTTACTATTGAAACAGCCTATTAATGACATACTTCAGCCCTATCACATAATTGCTGCTGATATTCCTTTTGAAGGTAATTCAATTAATGGAAGAAAGCCATTGCTTTTTGGACCAACTACCATTATTTCTGTATGTAAACCTGTAGAGTCCATGCCTGCTAATAGTTTTTTTAGAAATGGAGAAAAGCATGAAATATACTATGTTCAGGATGGAGAAGGAGTTTTAAGCACAGAGTATGGAAATCTTTTACTTAGAGCTGGGTTATATTTAATAATTCCAAAAGGTACTACTTACAACATTCAATTAAAATCCCAAAATGCTTTTTTTCTAATTATGGAATCATCCTATCCTATTACTTTTCCTCCGCATTATATGAATAGTATGGGTCAGGCTACCCTTATGGCACCTGTTGTAGAAACTGAAATTGAGATTCCGGAATTCCAATCTCCAAAAGATGAAAAAGGTGAATTTCCAATCACTGTTAAACATTCAGACGGTCATCTTACAAAATTTATACTTGATCATCATCCCTTTGATCTTTCTGGCTGGGAAGGGGCTGTTTACCCTTTTAGTTTTGATATAAAAAACCATCATGGAATTGCAAGAGAAATTCATACAGCACCACCTGTACATCAGACCTTTCAATCAGGACATGTACCCTTTAATGGCTTTTCTATTTGTTCATTTGTCTCACAAATGGAAGGCTGGAATCCAAAAGATATTCCAGCACCATTTGCACATTCCAATGTTGACTCTGATGAGGTAATGTTTTTTTCCAGTGCAAATTATGGTGCAAGGGAAGGAATAATTAAGCCAGGTTCTATTACATTTCATCCTGCTTCAATGCCACACAGCCCACATGGAGATGCAGCGCAGGCTTCTATAAAAGGACGCGGGAAAATGAATAATCGTCTGGCTGTAATGCTTGATACTTATTTTGAGAGTTTACAGATAACAGAGTTTGGGTATCGCTACAGAGATAAAAACTATGCTACAAGCTGGTATAAAGCAAAAGTTAAAAGTTGAATTTAAATAATAACGAAGGAGTTAATTATGCCAAGCTCAAAACATCCATTTTTAAATTTTCATGTTGATCACATGGCAATGCATGCTGAGCCAGAATTATATAGTGTTGCATATATGTTTTTTAGAATTATATTTGGTGTTAGTAAGGAAGATGTAATTTATGAAAAGCGAGTAGAGTGGGAAAAAGGGACTGGTGAAGAATCTATGACATATGCTGTTTGTATTGGACAGAGTAATTCTTCTTCTGCTCCTTTGTATAACACTATGATTGCTATGATTCAACCCTCAGAACCTACCAATAAACCATCGCATGTTAGAAAAACTTTAAAAGATCATAATGCTGCTGCCCACTGGATGCATATTGCACTTAGAACAAATGATTTACTTTCTTTTCATAAATATGCTCTTGAAAGAGGGGTAAATTTTATTACGCCAATTATGAAAGATGAAGATGATGACTTAATTCAAGTCTTTAGTGGTGAATGGTATCTTCCATGGGGACCACCAAGTGGAACATTTTTTGAATTTGTACAGAGAGATATTACACCAACTCTTCTAAAAAAGATTGAAGAACATAATAGAGAATCCTGGTTTAGAGATAAAACGTTTCTTGGGCTTTATGAAGAAAAAGAAAGAGAAGCTCAAAGCGGTGAAATAAAACCATTTGTGGATCACGAGCTTTTTAAAAAAATACATTCTCTTGTACAAAATAAGAAATTCTGGGAAATTACTGAAGATGATGTTAATAAGGCTGAGACAACAATGATCAATTACGCAGAAGCAAAACGCCTCACTGTAGGCACTTAACCTGGTTTTTTTCTAGTTTCGTCAAGCCCAAGCCAGAAAGTATAAATTGATTCTAAGGCTACTTTACCAGCTTCTAAATATTTCTTTTCGTCAAAGTTTGGCTGACTGTAGGTTTCTTCAAGTTCATTCCAGACATTGGCTCCATGACCGGCTTCTGTTTCAAAGTGATACTGAAAAAACCCCAGTGGTAGAGCTGGTAAGTTTTTTACTGTTCTGTATTTTTGATTGTAAATTTCAAGTCCTATAATAAGCTCTTTCCAGAAATTGTTTGACTCTGCTTTTTCATCCTGTCCAATTCCATACGCTGCCCAGGTTTCAATTGCAAAACTTGCTCCTGAACCAATTTGACCGTCGTAACTTCCATAGGTTTTGTCCAGTCCATTAAGAAAATCATGTGTGGCTTTAGTACCTATTTTCCACCTTCCAAGCATTCTTGGGTCTAAGTCAAGCATGCCTGCCACTTTTCTAAGCCAGTTAATATGAGCATTTGGAGTGGTAAATCTTTGCTCCTCAATACTTCCTGATTTTACATCCATACCTACACCACATTCATTAAGTAAAATTGCGCGTGCACTTTCTTCACCTTCTATAGTACTTGCATTTACCATGCGTTTTGCCTGTACGACTATAAAATGGTTTGAAAATACAGAAAACTGAAGCAAAAGATCTTTTACCTGCTCAGTGTTAGCCTGCCCCTGTTTAAACCATTTGGTATATGGATTGTGAACAATAACTGGGTGTTGAAAGAATTCTTTTTCAATTACTTTTTTGAATGCTTCAAAGTTTTTAGTTTGTGTAACCATTTTGTATGTGCTTCAGACAAGCTGAAGCTCCTATTGATCGATTCCTTTCCCTTGATCGGTTTTGGTGAATAAATCACACAAAACCTTTACTTGCTAGAACGTTATATCATTATATATATGTTTCAGACAAGCTGAAGTTTTCGACAAATAAAATACTTACTGATATTATAGCTAATAAGTGGGAATATTAAATAACGTTATGAATTCATATAGTTAATATGTAAAAAGCTCCAGATATAGTTTTTCAACAATCAAAAGCTAACCTTTTTATAAAAGTAAACTTTAACAATTTCGGCTGCAATTATATGAACAATAACTATGGCACCTAAAATTAAGATAAAACTATTTGGAACAGGTGTAAAACTAAATGTTTTTGATAAGATAGGATTAAATGTAAAAACAAATACTGAGAAGATTGCAAATGCTGATGCCAGAAAGAAATAAATACTTGGTTTGCTTCTCCAGAAGAAGTTTCTAGTTCTTATAATAAGAGCAATTGCAACTGAGCAAATTACTGATTCCATGAACCAGCCAGTTCTAAATTCTTCAGGTTTTGCATGGAGTAAAAAGTATAATACCCCAAACGTTAAATAATCGAAAAAAGAACTTAGAAGTCCAAAAGTTAACATAAATTTTTTAATAAAACCTATGTTCCATCTTTTTGGTGAATCAAGCAAGTTACTATCTACATTATCTGTAGCAATTGCCATTGAAGGAAGGTCTGTTAATAAATTATCTAAAAGTATTTGCTTTGGAAACAATGGGAAAAATGGTAGAAAGAAAGATGCTCCAACCATGCTAAACATATCTCCAAAGTTTGCACTTGTAGAAACAAAAATGTACTTTAGTGTATTTGCAAAAGTTTTCCTCCCTTCTTTTACACCAGCAATAACTACTTCAAGATCTTTATCTAGAAGCACAATATCAGCAGCTTCTTTTGCAACATCCACAGCAGTATCAACAGATATGCCTACATCAGCAGAATGTAGAGCAGTAGCATCATTTATTCCATCTCCCATATAACCTACTACATTGCCAACTTTCTTTAGAGCAAGAACTATTTTTTCTTTTTGGTTTGGTTCGATTTCTGCAAATATATCTATTTCTTGTACTGATCTTTCTAACTCCGAATCGCTTAAGTGCTTTATTTCATCCCCACTTAAAATTCTTGGATTTACTAAACCAATTTGTTCACAAACACTTTGTGCAATCAGTTTATTGTCGCCAGTAATTACTTTAAGTTTAACTCCAGATTTTTGTAAATTATTTATTGTGTCTAATATCTTTTCTTTGGGTGGATCATAAAAAGTTAGAAATCCTAGAAACACCATCTCTGATTCATGTTCTTTTGTTACGTGTACTTCTTTATCAAATCTTCTATATGCTATTCCTAAAGTTCTAAACCCTTTTAAACTTAGCTCTTTATATAGCTTATCTATTTTTTCTTTTAGAGATTCTAAATTTACTATTTCACCCGATGAAATTTCTACTTTTTTGCAATCAGCCAAAATATTTTTGACGGCCCCTTTAGTTATTAACAGGTAGCTATCTCCTTCTGAAAGTAATATACTTAAGCACTTTCTGTTGAAATCATATGGCAGCTCATCAATCTTTTTATAAGCTTTAATATCAAAACTTAAATCTTTACGGACTGCTTCATCTATAGGATTTATGTAACCCTTTTCAAAGGAAGAATTTAAATAAGCAAACATCCCTACCCTTTCACTTTTGTTATTATTAATATCAAGAGCTTCATGCAATTTTACTTTTCCTTCTGTTAGAGTTCCGGTTTTGTCAGAGCAAAGGATGTTCATTGAACCAAGATTTTCAATTGAAGAAAGTCTCTTTACAATAACTTTCTGTTCTGCCATTTTTTTTGCACCGTGAGAGAGATTTATGCTGATTATTGCCGGAAGTAACTGTGGAGTGATACCTACAGCAATAGCAAGCGAAAACAAAATAGAATCAATTAGTGGACGGTGCACATAAATATTGAACAAAAGAATAATGGCTACTATTACAAGCATTATTTTCATTAGTAGATAGCCAAATTGTTTTATTCCATGTTCAAATTCAGTTTCAACTGATTCTTGTCCAAGCTCTTCACTGATTTTTCCAAATTCTGTGTCCTTACCTATTTTTACTACTAGAGCTTTTGCTGTTCCGCTTATAACACTTGTCCCCATAAAGATTGAGTTTGTGCGTTTTGAAATCGGGATATCATTTTGTGCTAGACCAATATTTTTTTCAACAGGATATGTCTCACCTGTAAAAGCTGTCTCATTCACAAAAAAATCTTTTATTTCGATAAGAAGGCAATCGGCTGGTATTAAGCTTCCAGCAGAAAGTAAAATTATGTCTCCAGGTACGACTTTGTCTGAATCTATTTTACAGGTGTTTTTATCTCTTATAATATCTATTTTTATTCTAACCATGGACAGTAATTTATCTACAGCATTTGAAGCACTGTATTCTTGAAAGAAACTAAGTACCCCACTAAGAAAGATGATGATTAAGATGATTGAACTATCTGTAAAATCACGAAGAAATAAAGATAAAACTGCTGCAAAAATAAGAATTAGAATGATAGGATTTTTGAATTGATTTAAAAATATAACCAGGGCATTAGTTTCTTTCCTTTGACTTAGAAGTTTGCCTTTCAAACTTTCTAGTCTTTTATTTGCTTCTTCTTCTGAAAGTCCATTATGTGTAGAACTAAGATATTTGAATAAATCTTCAGAATTAATGCTCCAGAAGTTTTCGGTGTGATTATACATAAACCACTTAGTACTCTACTATAGACAGCTTGTTACGTGGGTGGTATCGTAGGGTTTAAAATCTATGTTGCTAGAACTAAGTCTGGAATGTAAATATATCCTTTATAATTCATTACTTAAGTTCTAAAATTATCTACCATCCTATGTGTAAATGAGAACCTGATTATTTTTTTTAAGATTCTAGTAATTTTGAGATAATATAGTTACCGCATGAAAACATCAAAGAAACTTATCATTAAGCCGGGTAAAAAAGTCAGACTTTCTGACTATGCCCCTGAATATACTGCAAATTTTAAAGATAAAGAAGCTGCAGAAAATGTTTTAAAGAAAAATATATCCTCTCTTTCTGAGCTTCAGTATCGCCTCAAAGCTGAAAATAAAAGAACTCTTCTTATCATATTGCAGGGCATGGATACCAGCGGTAAAGATGGAACCATAAGGCATGTAATGTCTGGTAGTAATCCACAGGATTGTGAAGTCACCTCTTTTAAAATTCCATCACAAGAAGAATATCAACATGATTTTCTCTGGCGCATTCATAAAGGAATTCCGCCTAAAGGAGAAATAGGCATTTTTAATCGTTCACACTATGAAGATGTTCTTGCAGCCAGGGTACATAAAATCGTTCCAAAATCTGTATGGTCTCTTAGGTACAAACAAATTAATAACTTTGAAGAAATGCTTGTTCAGAACGATGTAACAATCTTGAAGTTCTTTCTCTGTATCAGCAAAAGTGAACAAAAGGAACGCTTGGAAGAAAGGCTTGAGGATCCCAGGAAGAACTGGAAACTTTCAGAAGAAGATTTTAAAGAAAGAAAGTATTGGAATGATTACATAGAAGCATATGAAGATGCTTTAAGTTTATGCAGTACAAAATCAGCTCCTTGGTTTGTTATACCATCTAATAAAAAATGGTTTAGAAATCTTGCTGTTTCACAAATTATTATAGAAACTTTGAAGGATATGAATATAAAGTTTCCATCCCCGATTATTAATCTTTCTAAGTTCAAAAACTTGTTTAATAAAAAGTGAAGATCAATATATTGAAACTCCTATAACAAGTTCAATATCATTTTTTTTAAGTGTAATATTTCCAGCAATAGCTTTTTCCTTTTCAAAGCCATTTTTAATAATATATGATTCATTTGTTAACCCAACAATAATTTTACTAAGTCCACCAAATGTTAATCCTTCCCCTGTGGATTTAAGAGCAGCTTCCTTAAGTGTCCAAGCATTAAAAAACCAACTTTTAGCACGAGTAGAATCCAATCCTTTTAAAAACAATTGTTCAGAAGGATGGAAGTGAGAATTCACAACTTCACTTATTGTAAATGATTCTGTTGCTTCAATCATATCAACTCCAATGGCTGTTTTAGTACTTAAACCTAACAATCCAAATTGTTGTGTATAAGAAAAACTAATTGCTATTTTTTCATAGGGTGGTTCAAAGTATGGCTTTCCACCAGTGTCCTTTTTTAATTGAATTAAGACTGGTTTTTGGGTTTTAACTAGGTGAGAAGAAGAAAGTTTTGAAACTTTATTGACCACATTTTGTAAAAGTTTATTTAATTGTGGTGTAGTACGACTTGATGCTGGGTAAAGCCACAGATGTGCTGATGCATCTGGATCAATATCTGCTTCAAGGCTCTTATATAGTGCAGCATATTCTAATGGTACAAAGGTGTTTTTATTCAATGTTGAGTTAACTGAAAATAACTGAATGTGTTCTTGTTCTTTTAATATGCAGCTCATGCTATTTTGCAAGCTGGTAATCCTTGCCACTTTGTATTTTCTGGAAGTCTTTCGCCTTTCATTAATAAAGAAAGATCACCGAGTTCTGAACCTGCCTCCATCTTTGTATCGTATAAAACGACTGAAAGTGATCCTACGGTGCATTTAGGTCCAATATTGAGGGTACCTATTTTGATAATGCGATCCTCAAAAAGATGAGATTGTAATGTGGCATTTTCATTAATAATTGCATCATCACCTATTGTAATCATGTCATGTTCAGTAATGTCAGTAGTATCAATAAAAACTCGTTTACCAATTTTACATCCTAGTAAACGCAGAAAAATATTGATAAAAGGAGTGCCTCTGAGATGATCTAGAAAAAAAGGAACTACTGTATTTTCATAGAAAGTTGTAAGTAGTTCATTTCGCCAGACAAAACTGTTCCATAATGGTTTTTCTATCGGATGATGTTTGCCAACGAGTAATCGTTTAATTATAATTGCTAATAATACAATAATCATGCAAGAACAGGTGTATAGTACTGGAAATAAAAGAATTGTTTGCCAGTCTTCTAATTCTTCAAACATTTTGCCTAGTAATGAGAATAAGGAAGAGATTAATATAATTGTTGTAGTTAAAGGGAGTGTTATACGGAAATATTCTACAAAAAGTCTTTGTAAGTAAAGTTTTAATGGAGGATTGTATGTCATTGTTTCTGCAAAACCACTTTTATGTTCTCGTCTTGGAATAAAGATAGCAGGTGATCCAAACCATGAAGCATTTTGACGGTTTAAATCTTCAGTAGCTGTGGGTGGAACTGAAAGAACACCGAGCAAAGTTCCATCTGGAATTGTTGTACCGGAGGAAAGTACAGAATTGTTTCCGATAAATGCCCTATGTCCAATAATGGTTTGAGCTAATGTGAACTCATTGTTGTAAATTTGTGGTGCACATAAAGTTGATAAATCGGCAACAAAACTTTCTTGTCCAATTGATACTAAGTCAAAGGCAATTTCTGGAGAAGTAGATACTTCTGCTCTTTTTCCAACTTTGACTCCAAGTAGTCTAAACCATGGTATTAAATATAATGTGGCATATAAGGTATTAGTTAAATCTGAACTACCGTGCATTAACTCATCTAAAAACCATTTGCGAAGGTGAAATCTGGTATAAAGTTTATAATTTCCTGGTTTAATACAACCCAAAACAACCCATTTTATAAGAATAACTAGCAAGCATGTGAATATTAGAATTAAAGGTACCATTGCTATAACATTGATTAAATATACAGGGTCATACCATTGAAAATTTAAATTTACATGAAGGTGATTAAGCCATATGATACCAGGTAACATGGGAAGTAACAGAAGTCCTCTGATGGTAAGTGCAAGTGTACAAAAGATTACACCATAGGTGAAACGTTTAATTTTATCTGGACGTGAGCTTGGATTATACATTGGGAATGTTCGCTTACCAATACTCTTAGCTCTTGAACCGTGCCACTCTTTGTTTGGAGGAATAATTGTTTTTTCAGGTAAGAAAGAGAGATTACCCAGTATTGCACCATCTTTAATCTCAGATTCACCTGAAACAACACTTGTTGTGCCAACATAACAACCAGATCCTATTGAAACTGGTTTTAGTTTTAGAAATCCATTCTCAATATTGCTGGTATTTAAAATGGCATTATTTGATATGGTTGTATCATCGCCTATTGTAATTAGATCAGGAGAGCTAATTTGAATATGCTGGATAATTACATTTTTTCCTATTTTTGCGCCAAGCAAGCGAAGGTATATTGCCATGAAGGGTGTTCCTGAGAAGAAGTTAATTGGTGTAATACTAAGTAGCCTGGTAATAAACCACCATCGCAAATAATATGCTCCCCAAAGAGGGTAATCTCCCTTCCTGAATTTACCAATGACAATCCATTTTAAAGCAACCGTAATTAATAAAATAATAGGTACTGATCCAATGCTGACAAATATACTGAGTAGAACTGACTTAATAATGGATACATCTTCTTCTACCAAGGAAGAATAAGTTAAAAAAGGAAGTAATAACTGAAGTGCGTAAATCCCAAGAATTATCAAAGCTCCGAATGCTTGAAGAACTCCGCAAAGGTAATATCTTAATTGAGAAACCTCTATGCTTATTTGCTCTTCCTTATTAATTTTATTTTCTTTCTGTGATTTTTTTAAGCACTGTGCAAGTTCGTCAATCGTTTGTGCCTTATAAATGTCATGCATTGAGGCATGAGAATAATTTGGATGATTTCTCAATGCTGAAATAAGTCGTGCTGCAAGTAGTGAGTGTCCTCCAAGGTCAGTAAAAAAATTGTCACTAGTAGAAACAATTTTATTGGGAAAAAGCTTTTTCCATTCTTTAAGTAAATCTTCTTCTTCGACATTTTTAGGTGGAATAATGTTAGTATCGATTTCATTAAGTGAGGTTTTTAAGTTAGAAAGTGCCAAGCGGTCTATTTTACCGCTAACAAGTAATGGTAATTCGTTAAGTGTTTCAATTCTGTGAGGTACCATATAAGAAGGTAATTTTTTATTTATCTCTTGGAGCAGATTTTGTTTGTTTACAATTGTCCCTTTTCTTGGAATGATGAATGCTGTTAGTTGATCATCTTCACTAAGATCCTTGCACTTGCAAACTACTGCTGCTTGGACAGCAGGATTTTCAAGTAAGACTGCTTCAATCTCAAGTATTTCAATACGATAACCACGAAGCTTAATTTGTTCGTCGTTACGTCCTAAGATTTCTATAGTTCCATCAGGTGTCCAACAAGCTAAATCTCCTGTGCGATATAAAATCGGGTTATGAAACTCGGGTTTATAAAAATAATTGGAAATAAATTTCTTAGCTGTAAGCTCTGGATTATTTAAATACCCTTGAGCTACACTGATGCCAGAAACACAGAGTTCACCAATGGTTCCTATTGGTACTGGTTTAAGCTCATCACTTAAAATATAGCAATAATAATTTGGTAGGGGTTTTCCAATTGTAATTTTGTGCCCGGTGTACAAAATGTATATGTGCAAACAACAGTTGCTTCGGTTGGTCCATAGCTGTTTACAATTTTTCTCGTGGGTTTCCAGAATTGTTTTACCAGTTCAGGTGGACATGCTTCTCCTCCGAAAATAATTAGTCGGAGAATGGGCATTTCTTTTTTTACCATGCTTAAAAGAGTTGGTACGCATGAGAGAACAGTAATGCCATTGGTGTTAATAACATCAGCAAGATCCTCTCCTGACATTATCTCTTTCTCATTAGCTACATAAAGTGTTCCGCCTCCAAGAAATGTTGGCCAAATTTCTTCTTGAGCCGCATCAAAAGCTATTGAAAATCCTTGAAATACCACATCGTCTGAAGTGATCTGCATGTATGCTAATTGTGAATTCCTAACAAGGTTGCAGATATTTCTGTGAGAAATGCCAACTCCTTTTGGTCTACCAGTTGATCCAGATGTATAAATAACGTATGCAAGATCATCAGGAGTTACCTGTGTTTCTTCCTTGCTAATCTTATTTACTGAAAATGATTTTGCTTCAGTAATAATTGTTTGAAAGTAACATACTTCTGTAGGTATATCATTATGATTAGGCAGAAGCTCTGAAGTCGTTATCAGTAATGTTGCCCCACTATCAGCAATGCTATAAGCAGCTCTTTCAATAGGAAATTTACTGTCTATTGGTAAATATGTGCCACCAGCTTTAAGAATAGCTAGCAATGTTACTATGATTTCTGGTCCACGAGAAAGATAAAAAGCAACAGTTTTTTTCTTGCCAATTCCTTTAGATCTAAATAACCGTGCTAGACAATTTGACTTTTCATCTAGCTCCTTATAACTAAGCTTTATGTTCTGAGACAATATTGCTGTTTTATTGGGGGAGAGCTTTACTTGAGCTTCAAAGATTTCATTGATTAATTCTTCACGAGCAAGAGATATATCAAACTCCTCTCCTGAAAAGCTTAGAGGATTTATATTATTTAAGGTTAAAATATCCTTTTGGCTTTGCTGTAAGTCAACACTCATTATATAAACCTGTAGATGATAAATTATTTAGGATTTGAACATTGCTTAAAAGCATTTATCTTTTTAGCATTGAAAGTTCTCTTACCTTCAATCTTACATTTTAACTCTTGACTATTTATTAAGGTTATTTTTATTTATGGTGTTGTCTTTGTTTTGTAATGCCAATTCTGCTTTGTCTTCTGATATTACATTTCGGGAAATAATTTCTCCTTTAGAGCCAGGTGTTATATTCTGTACATTACAACTTGCTGCCACTAGAGCTTGAGGTAAAGCTTCCACTGCTTGAATTACTGGTCATAGCGTGTACTTTAACAGAGTCATTAATCTTAAATATATAAAGACGCAATATAGGGATAAAAGCAGAAAAAATAAAATGTGTAGTTTTTTAGATTATCCTTGACTGATTTTATTTGAGAGCTCATTTTTATGATCAGATTTTTTCGGAAAATGTTTTTTAAGTTTTTCCCCTATATAGGTTATGCTTGATATAATTCCTTCTTTAATTTGATCTTTCTTAAATTGTTCTGTCATTGTTCCAGATACTTCATTCCAGAAATCAGTTCCGACCTTTTCATGAATAGCGCAATCTCCCAGAATTGCAAACCTTTTACTTTTTAAAGCAATAAAAATTAAAACTCCATTTCTCTCTTTTGTTTTATGCATCTTAAGTCTGTGAAAAACTTTTTTTGCTTCAGAAAGAACATCCTCTTTACAGTTTGACTGTATATGTACGCGTATCTCTCCACTGGTTATTTTTTCAGCAGTATCAATTGCTTTGACAATTTCATTTTTTAAACTTTTATCCAGGAATATTACCATCGTCCACTTGCTCCGCCCCCACCAAAACTACCGCCTCCACCAAGAAAACCACCCCCACCTGTAAATTCACCACCCAAGAATCCTGTGTCATTAAACCACCCTGTTTTTCTACTGCTTAATGTTTGTCCAAGCATTGACAAGAAGAGGAATCTTCTTAGTAATGCCAGAATTATTATAAAAACTAAACCGGCAATTATCCCTAGTGGAAAACCAAGTAGCTGTACTGTTAAAAACATAATAAACAAGAAGGCAAGAGCTGGAAAAATTAAATATAAAAAGACTATTATAGAAATCAGATTATAATTGTTCCCTTCTGCACTCCTGTTAGAAGTGTTAAAATATTCTCCTTTTGTAACTTTTATTATTGAATTTACTCCATTTAAAATGCCACTATCAAAATCTCCTTTTTTAAATGCTGGTATTATCTCATGCCTGATTATTTGATCTGCTTTTGCATCAGGTAAGACTCCTTCAAGTCCGTACCCGACCTCAATTCTTACCTCATGCTCTTTTTTAAATATCAGTAAAATTAGGCCATTGTCGTTTTTTTTAGTTCCAACTTTCCATTTCTGGGCTAGATGGATAGAAAAGTCTTCAAGTGATTCCCCCTCGAGGCTATTGAAAGTAACTATAACAATCTGATTTGTGGTTTCTTTTTCAAAATCATAAAGTATGTTTTTGAGTTTCTCTTTTACTGGTGAGCTTAAAAGATTTGCATAATCATTTATGTATCCAGGTGGCTTTTCAGGGATAGAAAGAGACAGAGCTTCATGTGTAAAAAGAAAGCTAAGCAAAATAAAAAAAACAGAACAGTATTTTTTTAATGTACAAATCATGAAGTTAAATCAAAACTTCACTTTTGGGGCTGTTTTAGCTTCAGCATCAGCTTTAAAATATTCTTTAGATGAAAAACCAAAAGTACCAGCAAGGATATTTGTAGGAAACTGTCTTATTTTTGTGTTGAACATTTGTGCTGTTTCATTGAAACGTCCACGCTCTACAGTAATTCTATTTTCAGTGCCTTCAAGCTGAGTTTGTAGTGATAAAAAGTTTTCATTGGCTTTAAGGTCCGGATATTTTTCTACGACTACAAGCAATCTACTTAATGCAGAACTTAAAGCAGTTTGGGACTCCTGAAATGCTTGAAACTTTTGTGGATTGTTTATAGTATCGGGAGAAAGAGTACCAGCTGCTTTTGAGCGTGCTTCAGTCACAGCAATAAACGTTTCTTTTTCATGAGCCGCATAACCTTTTACAGTTTCGACAAGATTTGGAATTAGATCCAGCCTTCTCTGATAAACATTTTCTACCTGAGACCAGGATTGCTTTACTCCTTCGTCAAGTCTTACAAGCCCATTATATGAACCGGTTAAAAAAATCCCAATAAATAATATAAAACCTATTATTGATAAAACTACAATTAGATTTTTGTTCATAAATTTCTCCTCAAACAGTTAATATTTTAGCAGCTTGTTCAGTCGAAGTAAAAAATCTGCTTGTGGTCTTTGCTAAGAAATAAATAAAATTTATTGATTCTGTATGACGCTGTATTTTTTGATTTAAATTCCAGGATATAATAATTTATGCTTATGGATTGGTTTAAAATAAAAAAGTTTAATAAAGCAATTCAAGAAAATTTGGATCTATTAGTTAAATTTGCTTATGCAAGATGTTGTGATAGGACACTAGCTGAAGATTTAGTTCAGGACACCTGTTTAAAAGCTTATAAAGCATATATCTTAAAGAATGATGAAATAATCAAACCAAAAGAATGGTTATTTCGGATACTCATAAATACGCACATTAGCTATTTAAGAAAAAAGCAACTGCAAACGGTGAATGATTTTGACTTCAACAATTGTGATGTGGAAATTAATGATGAAATCTCGTTGGATTATGATAAAGAAATATTGGAAGAAGACATAAGTTTTGCACTACAAAAGCTTACAGCTGATCAAAGAGGAGTAATCTATCTGGTTGATATTAAGGAATACTCCTTTAAGGAAGCAAGTAAGCTCCTTGGAATTCCCTTTGGTACTTTGACGTCTAGACTACATAGAGGGAGGCAAAAGTTAAAAGCTATACTGATAGAGTTAGGTTATTCAAAAGATTATATAAAGGCTGGTAGTAGTTATGGATTGTAAAACAGCTAATGAGCACTTAAAGTCATTGACTTTTAATGTCCATTTTAATCCAGAAGTTGAAGAAAACTTTTATCCTGAATTGAATGAACACATTGAACAGTGTACAAATTGTTCAAGCAAGTGGTTACTGGATAAGAAAATAATTGGTAAGCTTGAAAAATATTACGATGAAATTACAGCATCGGATTCCTTGAAAAAAAAGATACAGAAAAGTGTTGGATGTGAGACTTCTAAATTATATTGGATACGAACTACAGCTATTGCAGTGTCTTTTGTATTAGTACTTGGATTAGGTCTTATTGCAGACAGAAAGTTATTGAGACTTCCACATGCTTATGAAATCCATAATGTCTCAAATTACAATTTGCTTTCTAATGATATTGAGGACTTACTTCAGTATATTAAATCCCCATTGAGTAAGAACCAGTTTTCAAAATTTGAAAAGGCAGCTTTTATACCTCATGGATCATTGAAAATAAACAAACTAATAAATAAAAAGATAAGCACAATTGCATTGAAAAATGACAAGGGGCAGAAATTAACACTTTGTTTCTATCCAGGGAATTATAAACTTGTTCACAAAGATAGCGTTCAGGTTAATGGAATTAAGGTTTATCATGGTAGTACTAATAACTATAACTTTGCATATTGGCCTACTAATGGGATGACAATAGTTTTAATAAGTGACAGTTTATTGTCAGATGAAATGATAGATCTTGCAACACCCTTAATAACTGATAATGATGTGTAAAAATCTAAATTTGATTTGACAGATACTAATAAATATTACATACACACCAGCTTAAAATGATAATACTTGTCAGGTAAGTTCAAAATTTTATAAATTTCATTATCAATCAGATATGTATAACATTGTGTCACGGGAATTTATTTTGCTATTGCCTAGTCTTAATTGTTAGACTATTAGGTTTAAAATAAAAAGATAAGGGAGTAAGTAAATGAAAATAAAATATGAAAGTATAGTTCTTACCACAATGATAATTATTATAGGTAGTTTGGCGTATGCTCAGCCTGCTTCTGCTCCACAGGATAAATCTGCTGTTGCTCCGCAAAATAAGCCTGTTGTTGTCCAAGAAAATAAAAGACATTCTGTAAAAAAAGAAATTAAAGCTACTAAAAAGGCTGATACAAATTCTATAAAAGTTGATTCGGCAAATCCGTCAAAAGCTCCTGAACAAGGCACTGTCCCGGCAAGTAAAGGTAATTAGACCTAGTCTTTGATATAATTGCTACAGTTCTTTTTCTTTCAATAATTTTTGTTGAAAAAAGAGAACATTTTAACTTAGGCCTTATCCCTAATTGTAAATAGTAAGCAAGAAGAAAGCCGGTGTAATTTGATTACTAAAAATATAATGTCTAAAGCAAAAGAGAGTTCTATAGGCATTGAAAATGATAGTGAAGAAGCATTACTTTCACTTGAAAACCGGGTTTGTTCACATGGTGACACAGTACATTATGCGGAAAGACCTAAGATTTTTAGTCGTTGTGAAGGGAGCTATCTCTTTGATACAAAAGGAACTCCTTACCTTGATCTGCAAATGTGGTACTCTGCAGTTGGTCTAGGATATGCAAATAAACGCATAAACAATGCTCTTAAAACACAGATAGATAAACTACCCCAGCTTGCATGCCAATATTTACACCGTGAAAAGATAGAGCTTGCTGCCCTAATTGCAAATAGTATAGAAGAACGTTTTGGACTTAAGGGACGTGTCCACTTTAATGTTGGTGGTTCACAGGCTATTGAAGATGCACTTAAGCTTGTTAGAAAGAACACGGGCAAACAACATATGTTTGCTTTTGAAGGTGGGTATCATGGAAGAACCCTTGCTGCTTCAGCAATTACCTCATCATATCGTTACAGAGAAGCTTATGGTGAGTTTGCAGATAGGGCTGAATTTATTCCTTTTCCATATACCTTTAGAAGCAAATTTAAAAATGACGAACAAGCTTGTGAAGATTACTACATTGAACTTTTTGAAAAGAAGTTTGAGCATGAATATACTGGTGCCTGGAATCCAAAAACAAAAAAAAGTGAGTTTGGAGCTTTCTTTATTGAATCAATTCAAGGGACTGGTGGTTATATAATCCCGCCAAAAAACTATTTTAAAAGATTAGAAAAAATTTGCAAGAAGCATGGCATTCTAATTGTAGATGATGAGATTCAAATGGGTTTTTATAGAACGGGTAAGCTCTTTGCAATAGAACACTTTGGTATAAAACCAGACATTATTGTTTTTGGAAAAGCACTAACTAATGGATTAAATCCCTTATCTGGTATTTGGGCTAGAGAAGATCTTATTAGCCCTGATAAATTTGGTCCTGGCTCTACCCACTCAACTTTTTCTTCAAATACATTAGGAACTGCAACAGGGCTTGAAGTCATGAAAATATTTTCAGAAGAAGATTATTCAAAGAAAGTTCATGAAAAAGGACAGTATTTTCTTAAGATACTAAAGGATCTTCAAGCAAAACATTCTGAAATTGGGCATGTAGATGGACTTGGGCTAGCACTTCGCATGGAAATGTGTCAACCAGATGGTTATACACCAAGCCGCAAGCTGGCTGATACAATGTTTCAGGTTGGACTTGAAGGAAATTTAAGCATTGATAGTAAAAATATGGGACTTATTTTAGATATTGGCGGATACTATAAGAACGTAATTACCCTTGCACCGTCATTAGAAATAACTAAAGATGAGATGGATCTGGCACACAAACTTCTTGATTTAGTCATAAGCAAATCAAAAAAAATAACTCACTAATAATAAGACATGAAAGTATATTGTGACTTTGACGGAACTATAACTCAGCAAGATGTTATTGACTTGCTTTTGGAAAGATTAGCTGACTCGTCTTGGCAGGATATAGAAACAAGATGGATTGAAGGAGAGATAGGAAGTCGTGAGTGCCTATCAAAACAAATACCTTTAATTAATGGAGGATGGAAAGCGATTGAAAATTTACTTCAGGAAATTAAGTTAGATCCTAGTTTTAAATCCTTTAGTAAGTGGTGTGAGAGAAAAGATATACCACTTTTTATTGTCAGTGAAGGGCTTCAAAATGCCATCAAAAGTCTTTTAAATAAGGAAGATATAAAAGTAGAAAAAATATGGGCAAATAAACTTGAACTGTCTGAGAGTGGAAAATTTACCTTATTATTTCCTTATCCATCCAATTCAAAGAACTGTAACTTAGGTTTATGTAAGTGTCAAATACTTGAACAATCAACCGGTAATGAATTAAAAATAGTAATTGGTGATGGGCTAAATGATATTTGTTGGACACAAAAAGTAAATCTTGTTTTTGCAAAGGCTAAACTTTTAAAGTATTGTGAGCTTAATAATATTCCTTGTATACCATTTGAAAACTTTAATGAGATTACTTCAACATTAGAAAAGATACTTAGAGGCGATCTTACAGTGATATCTGGTGAACTGGTTAAAAGCCTAGCAAAGGAAAATATAAATGTTAGAAGAAGTTAATATTCTTCCAGTTGAAACTTTAAATCAAGTCATGTCAAAAAACACTAAGATAGGAGTGTTGCTAATACATGGGCTTACTGGTGCACCTACAGAAATGAAACCGGTAACGAGGCATTTAAAGAACTTAGGATATAGAGTTGAAGTTCCTTTGCTTGCAGGCCATGGTGCTGGACATGAAGAGCTTTTAGAAACTAAATGGCAGGACTGGTTTGAAAGTGTTCGCAAATCTTTAAATATTTTGACAGCAGAGTGTGATGAGGTTGTAATAGTTGGTTTATCTGTTGGAGGTTTACTTGGAGCTTTACTCTCTTGTGAAAATTCAAATGTTAGAGGATTGGTGTTGCTCTCTTTTGCACTGGGTATACCAGGTCCAAATATACCAAAATTAAGATTATTATTACCAATAATTTATAAATCCCCTTTTCTAAGGAGATATTTATTTTGGACAGAGCTACCACCCTATGGTCTTAAAGATAAAAGGCTGCAACAAAATATAACTCGTATCGTTAAAGCTTCTAAAAAAAGAGAAACCACAAAATATGGTCTTTTCAGGACTTATGTAGACACCTTATATCAACATGAGCTTCTTGAACAGGAAGTAATTAATAAAGCAAAATCAGTAACATGCCCAACTTTAATTATTCACAGTCTTGAAGATACTATGCTTAGTATAGAAAATGCAACCAAAATTTATGGATTGCTTGGCTCGAAAGAAAAATCTATTAAATTTATTACTGGTTGTGACCACGTTATGACTGTAGATCTGCGTAAAGATGATGTAGCATCTTGGGTTGCATCATTTATCTCAAAATATACCGGCACAGAGAATAAAGAACAAGTTGTAGAGAAAGATATTTTAACTTGTGAAATTTACTCACATTTGAATCCCTTATCGACAAATGAGTGGAACAAACTTTATACTAACTTCCCAGATCCTGTTGAAATGATTAATTTAATTCAGCGTTCTGGCTTCGATGGTTTTAATTTCCACAGTATTGTAGTTTATGAAGGAAAGGAGCCAATTCTTTTTTTACCTTTATTTGAAACTGATTATAATCTATCTACTATGGTAGATAAGGGTGCAAAGAAATTATTTGATTCTGTTGCAGATTATTTGCCTAAGTTGCTTCGACCAAAGGTTTTAGGAGTAGGTTTTGTTGAAGGTGAGTGGGGGCAAATAGGTTATGATCTGTCAGTAAGTAAGGATACTTTGGATAAAGCTTGGGACATAGCAATGGAAAGCCTATATTCTCTTGCTTCTGGTCTTGGTGCTGAAATTATTTCTTTTGTTAGCTTTAATACTGAAAGTGGACGCGTTCTTCCTCTTAGTAAACTCAAAGGATTTACACACATATCAGGACTCCCGTGTGCTCAAATTTCAATTAAGTATGATAATTTGGAAGATTATATAAAGAGTTTATCTAAAAATATGCAAAAGGACTTACAAAAGAAGATCCGTAATGCATCATGTATAAGAGTTACTCGGACTCATGACATTAAACCTTATTTAGAAATAGTTTATAAATATTATTTAAAGTTAGTAGAAAGAAGTGAGCTTGTTTTTGGTATTCAAAGACCTTCTTACTTTGAACATGTATGTGAAATAGTACCTGGTGCTGAGTATATACTATACTTCGTAGATGAAAAACTGTTAGCGTTTAATTTAGTAGTAGTAAAGCCAAACTGTTTGGTAGATAAGTATTTTGGTATGGATCCAGTATTTGGCCGTAAGTATAGTTTGTATTTTATTTCATGGCTTGAAAATATTAAATATTGTATTAAAAATAAAATTCCTTTGTATCATGCAGGTCAAGCTGAAGAGGATACTAAATCAAGGTTAGGTACAAGATTTTATACTTCGGCAATATTGTTTAAGCATAATAATGCTTTCATACATTGGTTACTAACCAGGTTTAAGGAAAATCTTTCACACAAACCTAAAATAAGCCTTTCAAAGCCTAATTTAGGGACATACTGGGAAGACAGCTGAGATAATAAGAACTTAATCACAAATGAATCCACTTGCTATACTGCCTTTAATTATCTGCATAATCCTGGAAACCTTTCAGCAGATTTTTTATAGCCTTTCAGAAAGGGTTCCTCAGAAGCGTTTTTATTTTCTAGCACTTGGAATTCTATCTTATTTATTTATACTTATTGCATGGTTTTGGATTCTCAAACTATCACCACTTAGTATTGCCTCACCATTAATGGCTGTAACTTATGTTACAGTCTCAATAGCAAGCAGTATTTTATTTAAAGAAAAAATTAACTTTAGTCACTGGCTTGGAATTTTTGCAATTTTCACTGGTGTTGGTTTAATATCTGGAGGATAAAATGTATATTAAGCAAGGTAAGAGCATTTCTTATGTTCTGCTAGCTCCATTGCTTGTTCTTGATGTCGCTATTATGCTTTTTGAAAAGATAGCTGCAAATAGTGCACTTGGTGAAGGAGTTGATTATTATCTTAGCTTGCTTTGTATACCATGGACGTGGCTTGCTTTATTTTTTGCTGCTAGTCAACTATGGGTGTGGACAAAAATTCTGTCAAAGACTGAACTTAGTGTTGCTTATCCAATGTCAAGCTTTAGCTATCCGTTAATTGTACTTGCGGCACAAATATTTTTAGGAGAAAAATGTAGTCTTAAAATGTGGTTAGGTGTATTGTTTATTACAATTGGTGTTGCATTGGTTGGTAGTAAAGCAAAAAGCTTTGAGTCGTCTTTAAACTAATCAGTTAATGGAATGTCTGTGAAAATGAATTTTATTCCCATAGCACTTGATATAGATAGCAGCCTTTCGTCGCAAAAGGATCTTTGCACCAAACTTCAAGAAGTAGTTGAATTACATCGACTAGAAAATGATTTAAGATTATGGGCAAATGAAAAAGGATTAAAGAAATTAAAAGAAGTTATAAACGATCTTAGAGAAAGGCATAAACAACCATGGCTTACTTTTATTGGTTCTGGGGATCTACATCATTTAACTTTACTGTTGCTTGAGACACTGCCTAATAAATTTAGACCTATTACACTTATAGTAATAGATAATCACCCTGATTGGTCTACACAACCTCCTGTTTTTCATTGTGGGAACTGGGTCTCAGGAGCTTTAAAGTTAGACTGGATAGACCAAATTATTTTAGTTGGGCAAGACAGTAATGACTTAAACGGGTGTAATTTTGTTTTTTCTCCCATGAAAGAGCTATGTAGAGGAAGGATTCGCATTCATCCTTACAAAAGAAAAAAATCTTTAATTCCATTCAGGTGGATAAAAGAACTTAGAGGAGTAGAAAGTGTACAAATGTGTTTTTACGGGACTGAGATTAGATACAAAACTATAAAATCAACAGGTGCTAAAGCTTTTTTTGAAGAGCTTGCCAGTTCTCTCAAGGGTACAAATGTTTATTTAAGCATAGACAAAGACTGTCTTAAAAGTGATTTTGCAATCACTGATTGGGAAGAAGGTCAGCTTAGCTTGGATGATATAGAGACAGCTATTGAAGAGTTTATGAAAAACTGCAATGTAGTCGGTGGCGATATATGTGGAGAAAAAAGTCCAAAGCCTCTCGGAGGTTTGCTGAAAAGAATTGATTCGAATAGAATCTTCAATCATAATTTAATAGATTTTTTCCATGTAAACCAAATTAATGAAGAGACAAATTTAAAATTACTAGAACTTTTTCTTAAGTTCAATCTTGTTTATAAAAGTTAATCTTAAATTTAACCTGGTAAATGTAATTTTTATATTGCTTCGGTTTTAATGGCTAGCAAAAGCATTTGATTTATTATTTTTTGTCTAATAGGATGTAATCACCCCAAAGACTGATCCATAATCACTCCTAAGATTGGAGGTTCGTTGCCTTTTAACGGGTATTGTTACTTTAGGAGGTGAAGAACAATGACAACAAAAACAAAACAATTTATTGTGAAAGATCTCATGCAAAGAAATGTTTTTACAGCACAACCAAACCAAACTATTTTTTCTGTGTCTGTTTTAATGGCTAGTAAAGGTGTTGGTGCAGTACCAGTAGTAAAAGAGGATGGAACATTTGTAGGAATTATTACTGATAGGGATATAGTAACGAGGTGTAATGCTCTTGGAAAAGATCCAAATAGAACTAAAGTTTGTGAGTGCTTAACTAGTAATCCTACAAGAACAGTTCCAAGCCATTTGATTGCAGATACAGTAAAATTAATGTCTGATTTTGGTACAAGAAGATTACCAGTGGTAGAAAACGACAAACTTGTTGGAATAATTTCAATTGCAGATATCGCAAAAGCTAGTGCGTTTTGCCCAAATGAAAAATATCCAGATGAAACTTGTATCTTAATAGATATAGCTAAAGAGTTACAAAAGTCTTCTCACTTAGAACATAGCTGTATCAGTTGTCATCTCTAAGCAAAGATGAGGAGACGAGATTTCTTAATTTGGTTACCAATTGCTGTGACTAGCTTTATTGCTATTGCTGCTAATTTATTAAATAAACTTTGGGGTTATATTCTTGGCCCAAAACTTACAACAGAACAAGAAGCGAAATTAATTGAAAAAAGAATACAAAACTTAGAGCGAACTGTTGGTTTGGAAAAATTAAGAGAAGAAAGATTATTAAAAAATAAAATCTTTATCTGTGATTTACAAAATTTAAAGAAAAAAGAAGGCATATCATTTGCAGATTTTAATCTAAAACCAGCACTTGCTTTCAAAGACAAAAATGATAATCCTGTTTTAATTTCAAGTGTTTGTACACACCTGGGTTGCACTGTTCAAAATAAATTAAGCAAAGGAAGATTGCTCTGCCCCTGTCATATAAGCTATTTTGAACTTGAAACAGGTAAAGCTCTAGAAGGACCTGCAAAAGTACCATTACCAATGATTCCATTTGTAGTAGAAGATGAGAAAGTTTACATAATGAAAAATGTTTAAAGTAATAATAAAAAAAATAAAAGATAGATTCCCTTTAGAAAAGATTAGCTTCGAAAACTTTATTCTAAAAAAAGAAGTGCCAGTACATAGATTTAGCTGGATTTATTACTTGGGTGGCATGACTATGTTTTGTTTTTTAATCCAAGTTATAACAGGGCTTTTACTTTTACCTTATTATCAGCCAAATATTATTAACGCTTATCAAAGCATAGAATACATAAGTTACTTTGTGCCAAGTGGGTTTTTGGTTCGTAATCTTCATGCATGGTCAAGTAGTTTTATGATATTTTTTGCAGTTATTCATTTACTTACTGTTTTTGTAACTAAGTCATATCAAAAGCCAAGAGAACTAACTTGGATGACTGGAGTTTTACTGTTAATTATTACTCTGGGTTTTGGTTTTACTGGATATCTTTTACCATGGAATCAGTTGTCAGTAAATGCTACTAAAGTTGGCATGGAAATATTGCAGAGCAGCACTAGTTTTTTACCTGGGGTTTTCAAATTCCCTGGAGAGTTTTTTGCTACAAATCTAAGAGGTGGAGCTAATATTACTCAGTCAACACTCAGTAGATTCTTTGCATTGCATGTGGTTATTTTACCTCTTATATTTCTTGCTTTAATTGGAATTCATTTATTTTTAGTTCAGCTCCAGGGTATGAGCAAGGAGAACTTTAAAGTTCAAGGATATGAAAAGTTTTTCCCTGATTTTTTCATAAAAGACCTTGCGGTTTGGTTGTTTTTGTTTCTAGTCTTGTTAGTAATTTCACAAACAATACCTTATGATTCTTTCTTGTCATATCCTCTAAAAGCACAATACATTGATAATTCACCAACACCTGCTGGTATTAAACCAGAGTGGTATTTTTTGTTTCTATATTATCCTCTTGAAGTGTTGTCAAAAACGTTTGTAATTGTAAGTTCATTTATTATTTTTGTTTTAATTTTACTTACGCCAATTTTCTTTAAAAGGCTTTCTACAAAATCACATGCTCTAATCGCACTTTTTGTTTTTGCATATTTAGTAATTTCAACTATTTGGGGAGGAGACATTGTACAGCTTATTAGGAAATAAAGATAAACACGTCATTGCGAGCCGAAAGCGAAGCAATCGCATAACGTTTAGAGATTGCTTCGTCGCTTTGCTCCTCGCAATGACATTACAATTCTTATTTCTTAGTCAAGCCTTTGCTTTTAATGAGTTCCAAGCTTACATTGAATTAAAGTCAAAAAAGCAATTGAATTGTGCATACTGCCATAGTCATACAAATGGTCCTAATGGTAAAAATAGTGGACAACTTGGATCTTTAAGTGAAGATGAAAAACAATTAACAGCTTACAATCAATTTTTAAATTCAAACAAAGAATTGGTTGACAGTCCAATTTTAAATGAGTTTGGAAATTATTTAGTAAAAAAACTTGGTTATGAGAAAATCACAAACGCTCAAAATGATCCAAGTTTGCTTGTTAATGAACTTAAAGATTCAGACTTAGATCGTGATGGAATAAGTGATGCTCAAGAGTTATTAGATGGAACTTTACCAAATGATCTACTAGATGGAAGTCCTTTAAAACTATTTATACATAGTCTAGTTAAAAAGTGGGTAGAAATAATTTTTCAAATTACTACGATTTTGTTATTGATAGTATCTTTGCTTAGATTTAGAAGTTAACTAAACCTTGTCTCATTGCTTTAACAGCAGCTTGTGTGCGATCATCGACGCTTAGTTTGTTTAAAATACTTCTAACGTGTGTTTTTACAGTAGCTAAGGTTACAAAAAGTTTTTCACCAATTTCTTGGTTGCTTTTACCGTCAACAATTAATCTTAGGACTTCAAGTTCACGCTCTGATAAAGGAACTATTGGGATTTGAAACGTAGATTTTGTTGTCTTTTTTTCCTCAGCAGCAGGAAGCCCTTTAGCAAAGTCATTTTGTTTAATTTGACTAACCTCTTTCCCATAAAAGTTTCTTAAAACTTTTTCAGCAACCTGACTAGAAAGCCATGCATTACCTTCATAAACTGATTGAATTGCTGTGTATAACTGATCAGGTGAAGTATCTTTTAAGCAGTAGCCATCAGCACCACTTGCTAAACTTGCTATTATTTCACGTTCAGATTCATGGCTTGTAAGCATGATTACTTTTATGTTTGGGTTTGTTTCTTTAATCTTTTTTGTAGCTTCAATGCCGTCCAGCTCAATTAAACCTATGTCCATTATTATTAAGTCAGGTTTTTTATTATTAGCAAGCTCAATAGCTTCTTTTCCATTTGCTGTTTCAGCAATAATTTCAAGATTTGGATATTTTTCAAGTGAAACTTTAAGACCAATTCTTGTTAAGACATGGTCTTCCACTAGCATTAGTTTAATTTTTTTTGATTTATCTTCTACCATTTAGTTTTAAACTTTTAATACCGTGGACTTCATTAGATTATCTGCCTGTTCATTAATGAATCCTTGGTAGATCTTACCAGTCTTTGGGTCTTTATTGCGCTCAATTAATTCTAAAACCGTATACGGGTGATCATTTACGATCTCAGCTTGAGTAAAAATTTGTCTAAGTTTTGAATCCTTTCCTCCAATAATGCTTCCTGGAAAGTTTACACTTTTTTTCTTTAATAAGTTAATTACCTCTTCAATTTTAATTCCCTCTGGCATAAGCACTGCAATATGATGAAACTTATATTCACCAAACTTATCGACCCAATTTTTAATTATTTTCTCTTTTTTAGTATTTTCATAGGACTGGTCTATAAAGAGAACTGGATAGACTGGGTGACGATAAACATTTGCCCACCAACCTTCTTTTAAGTAATCTACCTTGTCTTCATATTTCCAACCTAACTTTTCATATTTTTTAGCTGTGCTATTTACATTAAGTGTTCTTACAGCCATATGGTCAATTATATAATCCCATCTTTTTTCAAGACAGATTTCAGCATATTTTGTAGCTGCTTTATTCCCTTCAAAATAAATCAGTAAAGGTTCATAAAGTTCTTTCTCAGATTTATATTTGTCAACGGTTTTGTTTATTGGCTCCAAGTAAATCATATTATTAATTTACCCTAAACTTTAAAAATTATAGAGAGCCTTAAGGATGAAAACACTCATCCTTTAGACTGAAAAATTTAAGCAATTTCAGGTATTTTAAAACTTATAGTTGCACCTTTTCTGGAGGAACTTTCTGCCCAGATCTTACCTCCATGTGCTTCTACAATTTGCCTGCTTAAATATAGTCCTAAGCCAGTGCTGTTTGAATTTAAATTAGATCTTTTGGATTGCCAAAACCTTTCAAACAGATTCGGCAGATCTTCACTAGATATTCCAATGCCATTATCCTGAACACTAATTATTACATTTCCATCTTCATCTTTAACTGCTTGAAGCTCTATTCTTTCATCATTTGGAGTGTATTTAATTGCATTTGTAAGTAGGTTTACTAAAACTCTTTCTATTTCGAAAGGATCACATACAAACTGAAAGTTTGTCTGTGTAACTTTTAAATTAATTCCTTTGTCTTTCAGAAATGGTTTAACTTTATCATGTGCTCTACCTAACAGTTCAGAGACCTCAATTTGTTCTAAAAGAAGTTTGTATGACTGTGATTCATATTTAAAAACAGACAGTAAGTTATTTACTAGTCTTAAAGTGTGTGCATTACTTTGTGTTAGTAGACTTACAATTTGTTTTTGATTTTCAGTTAACTTACCGAAATAACCTTCTTGCAAATGTCTGTAGCTTGTCTCAGCAGCAATTAAAGGGGTTTTTAAGTCATGCGTCATGGTGCTAACTAAATCTTCTAATTGTTTGGCTCGTCTTTTTGCTTCTTCTTCTGCTTTTTTACGTCCAGAAATATCACGGATTACACTAATTATCAATGTGCCGTTTTCTGTTTCAATGGGTGAGATTGTTATATCTACTGAAAATTCAGTACCGTCTTTTTTTCTTCCGTAAAGATCAATTACACTTCCCATAGGTCTTCTTACAGGATGTTTAGAATAATTAACTCGATGATCTACGTGCCTACTCTTAAAGCGATGAGGTAGTAATACTTCAACCATCTCTCCAATTAACTCATGAGGGCTATAGCCAAACATGCTTGTGGTTTGGGAGTTTATGTACCTAATCTTTCCTTCATTATCTACAATTACAATTGCATCGGGGATTATCTCAATAAGTTTGAGAAAATCAGCTTGTACAGTTTTAATGTTTTCTAAGTCAAGCATGTAAATAATGATACCTTAAAAGAAGTATCTTTTTAAACTTTGGGTGGTTTAACCCTTATTCTAAAGGTCTTTGAAGCTTGTCCTGTTACATTAATAACTTGAATGGTGTGTATACCGACATCTGTAAAAGTGATCGTTAGATCAATTCTTTTAGAACTCACAAAAGTTACTGTACTCCCACTAAAATCTTTAGCTTCTTTCCCATCAATTTTTACTGTGCTGTCGCTTGCAAAATTACTTCCTAAAATCATAAGTTTTGTTTCTTGACTTGCTGTAATTATAGAGGGCTTTATGCGAATAATTTTAGGCTCTAATGCTTTCATAAGATCAAATAGTTCAGGGAACTTCTGTCTAAGATTATTTGTTATTTTGAAGCCATTTGCATCAAATGCTTGTCCGAAATCATTTACTGGTCCACCACCACTGGGGGAATTATGACAAACCCCGCAACTATTTTTCTTCTCTGGCCTAGCAAACTTATCTTTGTTGAATATATCCAAGTATTGTGGAAAAGCATCCACTCTTAGTGGAATAAGAAACAAGACAAGTAAAAATATAAAACTTTTGTTTTTCATATTGACTCCTCTATAATCCTGAGACATAATTGACTAGAGCTTGTATTTGTGCATTGTTAACAGGAACTTTATATTTAGTACTTACAAGCTTAATAGCTTTTTCAATTTGCTCTGGATCTTTTTTCTTCCCTATACCTTTTAGAGATGGAATTACTTTATCTCCATCCTCGCTTATTTCTTTTGCATCACTGTCCCACCTACCGGCAGTACCACCACCTGGGTGACAAGTACTGCATGAGCCATACGGACCTTTTACCTTATAAAAAACATCTTTTCCGGACAAAGTTTCTCCTGCATAATAAGCTCTTGTGAAACTCATTAAAATCATTAGGAAGCAGATTGTAAATATTATCCTTATAAACATATACCATTGATTTTATTCATTTATTTATTCTCCCATTCTATTTACAATAAAAGTAGAGTTTGCTAATTAATTAACCTTTCTCCTCTTCAAACCTGGAAGTTGCCCTTAAACCTCTGATCATTTTTCACTTCCGAGTATAAGAATACCCCTGAGGTAAGAAAACAAAATCCTTCTTGTGGCTAATCTAAAGGATGATTTTCTTTAATGCATAGTTAGTGGCTATTACTAAATATTTCAGCCTTAGGAATAAGTTAATTCTATTTATTTAAAGGTATATATTAAGTGGAGAGGAAAGACAACAATGGAAAATATATCCAAAAAGTCACACATAATAAAGCTGTTATTAGTAAACATTTTTATTAGTTTACTTCTACTTATAATTGCTCTTTGGACTTCTTTTCCGTATATTCAGGGATATGCTTTGCAAAATAAAAACATTTACAAAAGAATTAATAAAACTTTAATGGAAGAACATTTAATTACAGGTTTGCCGCCAGCATTCAGATTTGATGAATACTATGTAGAGCTTAATGAAAGAACAGACATTGATTTGATTGTTAAACTAGCTGCTAAGAAGGTAAAAGTAGAAGTCATTGGAGCAGAGGATATCGGCTTAGCAATTGACAGTAAAAAATTAATTCAAGAGGGATTAAAAATAATTAAACCAAAAAGGCTAAGGAACAATATTAGTAAAAGAGAAGCTCTTATTGAATCAATGATATTTAGAACAAAAGCCCTTTTTGATTTAGAAAAAATAGAAAATAAGGCTCAGACAATTAGTGGAATTGATTTTAAAATTTATAAAATTCCTGTAGAAGCACTTTTGCCTGGTTCATACACTGTTAAAGTTACTGTTGATGGCAAAGAGACTTGCACTGCAAATATTCTTACTAAACCTGAGTTTAGGGCAGATTTTATTAATCCGGGGACTATTGAATGTGGAAGTGAGAAGGTTATTTCAGTCTCAGGTAAAGGTTTAAACACGCTGACACAAATAAAAATAGAAGGAACTGACATTGAAGTAAAAAATATAGATGTCTCTGAAGAAAATATTGCAAAAGTAAAACTTTTAGCTTCCGGTAAGATTGAGCCTGGATTTAGAGATGTAATTATTAGTTCTCCACTACTAGGTGTAACAGAAACATTGGTAGGTGCACTTGAAGTAAAATGCTCAGCTTTTGCAATAGAAAGTTTACCAGTAACACAAGGGTTACAAGGTCCGCAGGGACTACAAGGTGAAAAAGGAGAAGCCGGAGCTCCTGGTATGGATGGTATGGGTATTTGTGAAAATGTAAAAGACACACTTATGGTTTTTGCAAATAATTTACCTCCAGGAAATCAATCAACTGTATTTTTTGATCCTGTTCTTTGTAATCTTACATTTGGTATTCCAGTTGGTTTCAATGGTGTAAATGGTAGTAATGGCACTACCGGTACCAATGGTTTAAATAGCTTAGTAAAAGTCACTTCGGAAGCAGCTGGAATAAATTGTACAAATGCTGGTAACAAAATTGAGATTGGTCTGGATTTAAATAATAATGGAATACTTAATACAACAGAAATTACTCAAACAAAATATGTTTGCAATGGAAATGATTGAAACTTGTTTAGATAATGATGAAGTTACTTCAACAAGCTATTTATGTGGAAAATAACTTCTTGTAAATAACCAAAAGGATGATTTTTTAGATTTGTTTTTCAAATCTATACTTCTGGTGGAAGAACCATAGCAAGATTCAGTGCATTATTAAGAGTGTATAAGGCTCATATTAACAGGTAAAGAAAAATGACTAATGGAACTACTTTAAGCGTGCCACCTATACACTTACCTCTAATTCATGGTGAAAATGTTTTTGTAGATCATTTGTCAGACTTAGCAGCATTAATATCTGACTCCGCAGTATTAGCAAAGGTGGAAAGAAATCCATCTCTCAGAGCAGCTATTTTAAGTAATCCTTTTTTGATTAGAGAGATTTCCCATAACCATGCACTTTTGAATATCCTAGCAAGTAATCCAGCACTTTTAGGTGCTGTAATTAGTAATCCAAGAATACTTAGAGTTATAAAAGAAAATCCAGCCATTGTGGAAGAAATTTTAAGAAATCCTGCTTGGTCAATTGAAATGATTTTTCAGAATATTTCAGAAAGAAATAAATTAAATAAGCCTGAGGAAAATATGAAAAATATTGCTGAGAAGAAACCCACTCAGTCTCAAGTGCTACGCAAATCAGAAAAACCTGTTGTTATGACTAAGGCTCGCTCTGCAATAAAGGAAACAATTGTTAAAGTAGGTGCTGGAGAAAGAAAAATCCCCATTAATATTCCTAATGTAAAAACTATAGAAGGAAAAGTTCAGGCAAAGATACCTTTAATTCGTAAGCAGAGTGCTGGGATTTATATAGATCCCAGAACACTTGCTACTCACCCTTCACTTTTAGCTTTGCTTGCAGCTACTGCATTTTCTGCAAACAGGACAAAGATTATTCCTATGGCAGGTAATCTGGAAGATTGGGGTATTGGGGAAGAAACTCAATCGGAGACACAGGAAAGTACATTACAAGAATTAAATCCTGTAAGAGAGGTTGAGGAAGCCAGTGAAGTACATTTAATGAAAGAGACAGTAGCATAATTTATTTCTGTTCTTTTTGCTCTTTCTTTACACCAGTAATATATCCAAACACTGTAATAATTATTAATATTACAGATGTTGCTTCAACAACAGAAAGCAATTTTGACAGCCATCCTACGGGGTGAGGTACACCATAGCCTAGCGATGTGCCTGTTACAAAGCTAAAGTAAAGTCCGTCAAATAAATTATTTATGCTTTCAGAGACATTTGCAATTGCTGGAAATAACATACCGACTAAATAATACAAGATACCAAATAAAAACATGACTTCAACAGAATTTAGAATAACAAGAAGAATAACTCTGTTTACTGAAGGCCAATCTCCTTTTCTTCTGTAATTGCCTTTTACTATTATTGATAAGAGAACAAACATTATGTCCGTTAATCTAAAAATGCTTAATATTGTTACAAGCCAAATAAAAAAATTACCAAGCAGACTGATTTCTTTCCAGCAAAACAAGTAAACAATTTCAAGCAGCCACCATGTTCCTATGTAAATGTCTATTGCTAAAGCAGATTCCCCTGGAAGCCACATTGAAGGCGACCAAAATTTGTTTGTTCCGAGCACTCTCCATATAAATGGGTACCATATACCTAGATGATGTCCAAATGGTGGATCTTTATGATGTGTTTGTTCTTGCATAGGTTATAAGGCGCAAGTCGCCTGACTTTGTACCAGTGTAAAGTTTACTTTAATAAAGAAAATCAATCTCTGGAATAACCAAAAGGATGATTTTACTTGAGAAAAATCATCCTTAAGTTTGTCCTCTTGGTTGATGAATCTATTAGCAATTCAGGGCATTATATAGATAGATCAAATTGAATATTGAATAAAGAAATAAACTGGGAGAAAAATCATGACAACAACAATAGCAACAGACACACAAGTAAGGCAAGTAATGCAAACAAATCTCGTAACGGTAACTCCAAAAACAAGTGTGTATGAAGCAGCAAAATTAATGGATGAAGAAAATGTCGGCACTGTTCTTGTAGTAGGTGACCATAAAAAACTACTTGGAATGATAACTGATAGACAAATAGTTACTCGTGTTATTGCACATAAAAGAGATTTAGGAACAACAACGGTAGATGAAATTATGACAAGGTGGCCTATGACAATATTTCCAGAAACTACTTGTAAAGAGGCACTGGACATAATGGGTGATTATGGTTACAGGAGATTACCTGTTGAAAAAGATGGGAAATTAGTAGGAATTATTTCTATAAGCGATCTTGCTACTGTTGCTGAGTTTGACGATGAATGTATACAGGACATGGTTAAAGAGTTAAGTGATGATGCAAGATACAAATAAATAATTTAATTTGAAAGGGGAAAGAAATGAAAAGTATTTTAATAGCTATGGATGAATCAAAGTCCAGCAAATCTGTTTTAAATGTAGGTGTTGCATTGGCTAGGATTTGTGGTGCAAAAGTAAAAGGACTTTATGTAGAAGATGCTATGCGACTACTTGAGTGGCAGCCTATTGAATTGATTGGTGCAGCAGTTGGAGTTACCTCAGGTATACCTCATTCACGTCCGACATTGGAACAAGTAGAAGTTGAAAAACAGTTTATAGCTGAGGGGAATAGATTAGAAAAAAGCTTTAAAGAAGAGTGTAAAAAGTTTGCTGTGAATTACCAATTTTTTACTAAGAGGGGAAAGGTTCACGAAATAGTTGAACAAATGGCAAGAACGGTAGACATGATAGTAGTCGGTAGAAGAGGGAAAACATATCCTGAGAGCTCAAAAGAACCTGGACCAATTACAGAAGATTTACTTAGAGTTACTACACGACCTGTGCTTGTAGTACCTGAAAATGCAAAGGTAAACAATAAAATCTTAATAGCATATGATGGCAGCCAGAATTCACAACGTGCTTTAAGTGTAGGGGCCTCGTTTGCAAAGCTTTTAAACTTTGAAGTACAAATCATAAGTGTTGCTAATGATATTGATATTGCCCAAAAATCACTTGATGAAGGAAAAGAATTTCTTGCACCTTATGAACTAAATGCTACATATATAACAGATTTTGGAGCTGCTATGCCATGGATAGCAATTGCTAAGCAGATAAAGATTTTTGCTCCTGGACTAATTGTAATAGGTGCCTTTGGTACAAACAAGTTGATGGAATTAATATTTGGCAGTACTACAAAACAAGTCCTAATGGAAGCTACATGTCCAGTATTGCTTTGCAGGTGAAAAATGAAAAACAGAGAGTTTTATGTTCTTGCTTTAAGTCAAAAAAATGTAAAATTGTTTCAATGTACATTTGATGAAATTAAGGAGATTTATACCGGAAGTATAATTTCTGATTATTATGAGATGGAAAAGGGTTTTAGATTAGAAAAACAACTTCAATCCCATAGTAGTAGTGGAGTAGCTGACAGAGGCGACAAGAGAATGTTTCACGGTCATGGCGTGGGAACTAATTTTCACAAGGATACTATGTTGCATTATTTTCACGTGGTTAATAAAGAAATCGAGAAATCATTGTTTAATAAAAATGCACCTCTGATTTTAGCTACGGTAGATTATCTAATCCCAATTTACATGAAAGCAAATAAATATCCACATCTCTTGGAAGCCACAATAAAAGGTAATCCTGATAGATTGAACATAAATTTACTTCATGACAAAGCACTGCAAATTGCAAAGGCTTATTTCAATAAACTTGAGAGAGAAAATCTTAGAGTTTAAAAATAAATGAACCCACTCAAGAGTTTAAAGAACCATTTGAACTAGAGCAGGTTCACAAGGTAGTTGAGGCTGAGTTAGAGACTATTGTTAAGTAGCTTTGCGTCTTGCTAACTCTTCATTATTTAAATTGTAATTTACAATAAGATCCATTTTTGGTTTTCTTGATCTAATTTTCCAGGGTACAGGCTTAGCAGGATTCCCCTGAACCTTAGTATATGGAGAAACATTTTGAAGAACGACACTACACGTAGTAATTACTGCGCCTTCTCCTATTCTTATAAAAGGAGCAATCATTACCCCTGCACCTATTTTTACATTATCTCCGATTGTTACCCCAGGTCCTATTTTTACTTCTGCTCCTATATCTGTATTCTTTCCGATTTTTACCCCTGGTGTGAGAGTAACAAATCCACCAAGCGAGGTTTTCTCTCCAATATCAATGTATCCAAGTATAATTCTTCCGTTTTGTTCAAACAAATGATTAAAACACTTTACACCTATTCCATAAGAACTTCCTTTTCTGAATCGTGTCCAGCCATCGACTACTATATCAATAGTTAATTCTGGTGCAATAAAAACATCTTTTTCTATAACTAACCCGGCTAACTTAAACAAAAATTGTTGCAAAGTGCATGGCGGCAGTAGGCTTGCAATCTTTCCAATATAGCCACGAAATATCATATGTGATTTTATACCTAATTTAAAGGATGAAAAAATCGCATTTTTTGAAGCATCATCTCCTTCAAGTCTAAAGACTGTATACATTTTTGGTTTTTTTCTTAGCTTATTATTCTTTTCCCATTCCTGAATTTTTAGGTAGTATTTTACTTTGGGAGATAAATTAGACAATAGATTCTTTATACAAAGATAAATTTCAATTAGCAAACTTTTAAAAATCATAAAACACAATCCTTTTATATAAACAATACCCTCTGGCAAAGCTAACTAAATCATTCTTGTGGATAATCAAAAGAATGATTCTTTATTTAAGATGTCATCCTTTAGTTTCTCTTCAGGGCTGATGGAGCAATTCGTCTTCTAAGGCACTATATCATTAGAATAAAGTCTCTATCAATAGTTGCTTCTTTTTATTTAAAATCAATGAATGAGATTGTTGAAAAAACAAATTGGTATGTTATAACCGGTGGGCCTTCAACTGGGAAATCAAAAACTATAGATTATCTTGCCTTTTTAGGTTATCTTATCCGCCCAGAAGTTGCACGGATTCTAATAGATGATGAATTAAGCAAAGGAAAAACAATTGAAGAAATTAGAGGTGATGAAAAAAGTTTTGAGCATAAAATCCTAAAGATAAAGATTGAGACAGAAGAAGCTGCGCCTAAAAAAGATCTTATTTTTTGGGAGAGAGGTTTGCCGGATAGTATAGTTTATATAAAAAGATATATGGGTGACCATAATCTTGCAGTACAAGCAAGTAAAAGAAGGCAATACAAAGGAGTGTTTATTTTAGATATGTTGCCTGTATATGACAAGGACTATGCAAGAACAGAAACCAGTGCAAAAGCTAAAGAAATTCATGAAGCCTTATATAACTGCTACACAGAGCTTGGCTACAAAGTAATAAGAGTACCAGTTGCACCAATTTCAGAAAGAGCAGGGTTTATTATCAAACAAGTTTATAAAGGACTAGATTAAGATGAGAAAGAAAATGTCTTGGTATTTTAAGCATTTGTCCGATTTATTCGGCAAATGCGATCCTACGAAAAAAACTAGCCGAAGGAAGCTCCAGCTTGTCTGGAGCTATAAATAAAATGAAACTTTCATTTCACGGAGCAGCTAGGGAAGTGACAGGCTCATGCCATTTAATAGAAACTGGCAATATAAAGATTCTAATTGATTGTGGAATGTATCAGGGTGGAGGTGGACTTAGTGAAGAAAATTTGAAACCATTTGGATTTAGACCAAAAGATATTAATTATCTTTTACTTACTCATGCTCATTTAGATCATTGCGGAAGGATACCGCTTTTAGTAAAACAAGGTTTTTGTGGTGAGATTATTACTACTAGTGCAAGTCGTGAACTAGCAAAGCTTGTAATGCTTGATTCAGCCCATGTTCACGAAGAAGAAGCCAAAAGAAATGCAAAACATTTTACAAGGAGTTATAAACACAATAAAAAAAATAAACACTACAATATCCAACCACTTTACAGTACCTTAGATGTGCTTAACTCGCTAGATTATTTCAGTAAAACTGTGAGCTATGAAAAACCAATTGAACTCTCGAAAGGAGTTATTGCTACTTTCTTTGATGCCGGGCATATAATTGGTTCTGCATCAATATTGTTAGAAATAAAAGAAAGAAAGAATAATCATAGAATTGTATTTTCTGGTGACATTGGCAATAACAATAAACCAATAATTAGAGATCCAACTCCACCACCTGAAGCTGATTTTGTAGTAATGGAAACTACTTATGGAGATAGATCTCATAAGTCAATAAAAGAATCTGTGAAAGAGCTATATAATGCGATTAATAACACTTTCAGTCGAGGTGGTAATGTTTATATTCCTACATTTGCTTTAGAACGTGCACAAGAATTATTATTTTTCTTACGGGAGGGTGTAGAGCAAAACAAGTTACCACGAAACATACAGGTATTTCTAGACTCCCCAATGGCTGTTTCTGCTACTGAAATATATCGTCGTTATCCTGATTTCTATGATGAGGAATCTCTTAAACTTTTTAAAGCTAAAGTCGATCCTTTTATGTTCCCAAATGTTAGTTTTACCAAAGATGTTTCTGAATCAATTGCAATAAACAATATAAAAAGTGGAGCAGTAGTTATGGCTGGGTCCGGCATGTGCACTGGTGGACGTATTTGCCAGCACCTAAAGCACAATTTGTGGAGAGAGGAATGCAGTGTAATTTTTGTTAGCTTTGCTGCTGGTGGTACTTTAGGTAGAAAAATTATAGATGGTGCTAAGACCGTTTATATTTATGGGGAAGAAATTGGAGTATGTGCAAAAGTTTATACAATAAATGGTTTTTCAGCTCATGCCGGACGTGATGAATTATTGGAATGGCATAAATTTACTGGAAAACCAAAACTTACTTATTTAGTTCATGGTGCTCCTGAAGCACTGGCTTCTATTGCAAGTGAATTAAAGTCAAAAGGAAATAGTGTGAAAATACCGGGATTGCATGAGAGTTATAGTATATAAATAAGAAAACTAAACAAAAAAGCCTCAGATTGCTCTAAGACTTATGTTTTTTAACTTTTTTGTCAGTGTAGGATTTGTGTGATTCATTCACCAAATCCAATCAACCTTCAGTGCTTGATTGATGAAAGCTCAAGCTTGTCTTGAGCTTTAAAAAAGAAATTGCGGAGGACGGCTTTGTACATGAAAGTACTCGATTTTGTATCCACTCGTTGCCTAGAAGATCATTTAATGGTATTCGCCACGCTAGTACATTTTAAAAAGCTGCTTGATTACACAGAGTCAGATTTGATTTATCGGACAGTCTTATTTTAGAAAACAATTGATATAATCAGCACTGTATGTATATAGCTTATTATGATGAATCAGGAGACGATGGGTTACCAGGAACAACACCAATATTTGTACTTTCTTGTTTATATGTCCATAATTTAAATTGGAAAGATATTCACCAAAAGATTCATGGTTTCCGAGCTCAACTTAAAAAAGATTTTGGTTTACCTATAAAACAAGAGTTTCATACCCGGCAGTTTTTATTAAACAAGAATCCTTTTAAGCAGTTTAACATTAATGATAATGATAGAGTCCAGATAGTAGACTTGTTTTGTAAGTTTATTTCTGCACTAGATATACAAGCTATAAATGTAGTAATAAATAAAACAATTATTAAATCTCCTACATATAATGTTCTAGAAACCGCATTAAGTTATTCTGTCCAAAGAATCGAAAACACCTTAACTCGACATAAACCTGATGAAAGATTTTTAATAATTACAGATGAAGGTAGAGTAGGAGCAATGAGAAAGACAACAAGGAAAATCCAGAAGATTAATTTCATCCCTTCAAAATTTAATCCGACTAGTTATAGAAAAGAAATCAAATTGCTTATTGAAGATCCATTAGAAAAGGACTCAAAAGAGTCTTTCTGGATTCAGATATCCGATTTGATGGCTTTTATTGTCTATTCTCATATTATGCTTACTAAACTTAAGAAAAAGTTGCACAATAGAATGCCTGTTTCCGTTGATGATAAAAAAACTGTAGAATGGCTTGAGTCAATGAAAAATATTTTAAATTTAAGTGCTTCCTCAAGTGATCCATATGGAATAGTTTTGTACCCTACAAAATAAGACACCTCCTACGGCTCATTCAAGCTTTCAGAGGTTCACTAATAATTATACCCAAACAATGGTTATTGTCTAGTTAAGATATGAACATTAGTAAAAATATCTAAATTTTAAGAGAAATTTAATTAGTTATTTTAATAATAGTTAATATATTTGGAACTATCTTATTGAGATAAGTAAATAACTCAATTAATTAAGAATAATATAATTACCAGTTTTACTAGAATAATTGATGGTTCTAAACCCTCTTTTAGCTTATGCAAGATACAAAAACAACTAAATATTTAAAAGACGAACAATATTACATTGATCGAAAGGAATAGTATTTATGAAAACACAACAAGAAATAATACTTTCTTATCAAAAACAAATGGATCAATTAGTTGAATTAAGATTAATTGGTCAATTAACAGAAGAAGAATATAAAGCTATAAGAGCGAAACTTTTGAAGCAAATTAGTATATTAAAGGAAAGAATAAAAGAGCCTGAACATGAAGCACAAGACTGGAGAAGTGTTGCAGAAATGGCATTTGACTTTTCTGCGCATGCACATGAAATCTTTCAAAAAGGAGATATTGAGACTAAAAGGACAATGCTTCGAGCACTTGGTAGCAATTTTACTCTAAAAGATAAAGTTCTTAACTTTGATCTTAATCCACTACTAAGTCCAATAAAAAACCATTCAAAAGCTAAAGAATAATATGCAGAATACAAAAACAGATAAAAATTTAAAAGATGAGCAATATTATGTTGCTCTCTACGACCTGCACACTATTGAAGAATGTTACCGACTTATTCAAAGGTTTGTAGGAACTAATCTAACAGAGGAAATAAAGTCAAAATATTCTGTAGAAACCCAGAGAGAACAATGGCAGAAGGTAGTTGGAATTACACTTAACTGTTTTTGTGGAGAACGGTATATAAACAAGGCTAAGACTATTCAAGAATGAATGGATAAGGATAGAAGATTAGATGAGTTTCTAGAAAGTACACAGCCACCTAAAGGTGTTTTATGTATTAAATGTAGCTTGCCAATGGATTGTACTGATAAACACCTGTATGGGATTAATGATGAAAAGGTGCTTTTCTTCTTTCGTTGTTATAAATGTCAAAAGAATAGAGCTTTCTTTGACAATAGCGAAGAGTTTCAGGCAGTTTATAAATGCTCAAAATGCAGTGATATAGCTCAAGCAACTCATTCCCGTAAAGGTAATAAGATAACAACAAAGTATGATTGTTCTCATTGTGGATTCACTGAAATAAGTGTTTTGGATTTAGACAAAAAACCAAAAGAAATAGAAGAAATAATTGACAAAGACTTTGCTGCTGATAAAAAGCGATTTTGTCTATCTAAAGAGGAAGGAGAAAAATACATTAATGGTAAAGAGAATCTAATTCGTACTACTGACAGTTTTAAGGAAATGGAAGAACGAGAAAAGCAAAAGGATTTATATGATGCAGTAGCAAAAGTTAAAAGACTAAACATTGCTGATCTAGGAAAGCAATTAATTCCAGCACTTGAAAAGGAAAGCTATATAAGACTTGAGTTTTTAAAACCAGAGCTTGGAAGAATAATAGTTGTAGAGTTTACTGTACAAGATGCTATAAGTGGTATACATGAGCACACTCGCCGGATGACCTTGAAGAAAACCATTGATAAAGCACTTATTGAAACCAATTGGAAATTAGTCGACGATAGTATTATGTATAAATTAGGATTTCTTTCTGGAAGGCTTAGAGGTTTTGAATACGAAGAAGATATTGTGGGGCTGGTTAAAGCCAGACAGAAGAAGCTGGGGAGGAGGTCAGAAGATCATTTAACAAGTTTGCCACACTAATATATTTTTGAGGGTGGCTTAATTTGTAAATGGACAATAGTCATCAGAATACAGACAAATCTAAAACCCTGAGAGCATATTCCCTTCCCTTGAATTTGGTTCTAAAATCTAGATCAGTTAGGTACTCCTTAGAGTATCCTATTTTGTCCATAGCTCTAGAAGAGGGTCTATTAGCAATATCGTGTCCATTCATAAGATATGCACATCCACGTTCTTTTATTAGTTTTACTTGTGCTTTTAATAGCTGATTTACAATACCATTTCCCCGATAATCTTCACAAATACAAGCACCACCTGCTATCCAAATATTGTCCAAGTTTGGAGCAGCTCCATTTTTTATAGGGAATTTACCTTTTTGTAGCAACTTTTCAGTCATGGCAGAAGCACTTGTAAGTTCAGTTTCATCCATTAAGGTTTTTAAACGTCTGACAAATGGATCATTGGTCTCTTGGTTTTTTAATATCCTTCTTGTTTGCTTTTGCAAACTTGTTGGCATTGAAGGAAATCGACATCCTATTAATTTGCTACTTTTGTTAATGGCAACTATAAATGGATACTTGCTTCCGAGAGATCTATCAAAATTAGTCATATATTCTGCTAATTTATTCAAGTCATTACCAAAAATGTCAGGTAAAAAACCTTTTGCTTCGTTTTCAGGTGTTGGTTCTTGTCCAAGGGGAATAGAGTTTTGTTTATATAGCATCATTGACTTCCATAAATATTCACTAGCACCTTCATCACATAGACTACTCAAATGGACTGTTTCTGAATGATCATTACCTGGCAGTTCAATTATGTTAGAAGTCCTTACTTGGCGAGGTGCTGCACTTTGATATGAAATATAATGATGATTAATAACTGGTAGAGAAATCTTCATTTGATTCGAGAATATCAAAAATTGCTTTACAAAGTCAATGATAAAAGATTAATTTCGCTGACAATTTTTGTTTCAGCTTCAACTGCTTCTAGATTTATTTGGAGATTGTGTTTTCTAACAAAGACTGCTTGAGGAGTTCTGTCTACTAAAAGTCCATTAGGAGACAATCTTGCAATAAATGGAGGAATAATTTTCATTTAAATTATTATTGCGGCTTGCCGGACTTTTTGGATAAATCTATTTCAATTTCATTAATTGTACGTTTCAATATCCTTTCACCATCTTCATCTTTATCACTTATTTGTATACTTTTAAGGATCTCTAAAATAGATTCATCTCCATCTTTCCATAAACCCACAAGTCTCAATGCAGCTTCACTTCTAATGCCTGCATCGTCACTATCATCTTTTAACACAGCAAGCACTATATCTTTAACCCAATCTTTGTGGATGGTCATTATAGCAGTACTTCTAATAGTACCCAAAATCTCTCTTTCATTTGTTTTCTCGTCTGTATAGTAAAAGACATCTGTTTTGTCTTTTATGCGTTCAATTAATGCATCTGCCACATTTTTATCACTTATTTTTCTAAGTGATTGAGCTGCATCACATCTCTCATTTTCACCAGCGCTTTTGTCTTTTAAACATTCTATTGCCTCATTAATTTCCTTTTCTCTTCCAGCAAGCATTTTCAGACAGATACTGGCCTCTTCACGCAGTTCTTCATCTTTATCTGCAGATTTTATCTTTTCAAGTACTGTTTTAACCTTACCTATATTCTCTCTATCATTAATAAATTGTTTTCTAAATTCATTGCGCAGAGTTTCATCTTTTTTTGAAATACTCTCTTGTAACGAATTTCTAATGAGTATCTCAAACTGCCTTTGATACATTTCTTCTGATTTCTTTATTTCTTCAAAAGCCTCGTTTATGAGTTTTGTAATATATGCTCCCACACCACCACTTCCTATTCCTACTAATGCTAAAATCCCACCAAACCATTTTCCTAATGTACTATCTTTTTTAAAACCAATTATTCCAAGCACTGTGCCAATAACCGCTGCAATAGCACTGCCAACAGTTAGATAAGATTGCTGCAAAATAATATTAGGGCTTTTTTCTTTCCATTTTCTTACATCTTCAAAAGTAGGTTCTTTGCCTTGAGACATTCTAAGCCCAATTGGCCTGTGTGGAAAACTTACTACTTCTGTTGCACTTCTTGCTTTCATTAGTTTTTATATTTTTACAAAATATTATTAAAGTACTTAAATAAAATCTAAAATATCTAATTTGATACTAACCAATTTAGGTTAAGAAAATCGTCTTAATCTTTAGTAAAAAGGATATAAAACTACCAATATTCTTTAATAACCTACTTTACGGACACCTTAGAAAAAATGGAGTAGAAGTTAGGTTTGTTCATGGAGATGTAGAAAATAAAGATAGTACTATCGGAATACTTATGGATGCATTACAAGAAGCTAAAGCACAAGCTGATAATGTAGAGCATGCAGAAAGAGTGTTAAGTCGTTGTAAAACAAATGCAAAAGATAGAGATAAAGAAACAGGTTGGTGTTTTAAAAATGGTGGCTCACCTCTTTATGGTTATAAAAGACACAGGATTGAATATGGAAAAAAGAAAAATGGAGACTCGCTGCTTAAAACCATTTGGATTGAAAATGATGAAGTTATAACCTGTGTTATTGATGGAAAGCCTGTAAGCAAAACTGTAGCAGGATGGGCAAGATATATTTTAATTGATTTGAGACTACAAAAAGGTATGAGTTTTGACAGAATCAGAGAGCACTTAAATGAAATTGCTTTGCCTGCTCCACGTAAGAAGCACTGGTTAGATTCAAGCATTACAGAAATGACAAAAAATGTAGGTTATACCGGAACTGGTGTCTACAACAAACATAATTGGAGTAGTTATAGAAGGCAGATGGGATTAAAAATCAAACCTGATAAGGAAATAGTAATAATTGAGAATGCTCATCCTACTTTAATAACAAAATCCGAGTATGAAATGCTAAATTCCATGCAAAAACCTAGTAATCAATTCACCAGACCTAAAAGAAGGCAACAATCAGAATCTTCTTATTTATTAACTCCATTTTCTGTGTGTAAAAGTTGCAACGGAAGAATTATCGGAAAAACCAAACGATATAGATGTGGTACTTATGATAGGCAAGGAGCTAAAGTATGTGGAGCACCTCTTTATACAGTGCCATACACTTGGATTGAAACAGAAGTATTAAAAGGGTTAGGACTTATATATGATGAGAAAATATTAGAGAAAACAGTCGTAGAAATTTTGAAGTTCTATGTTCCTAAAATCAATAAACATGATAGCGAGATACTAAGAAGAAGGATTGAAGTAGATGAAAATGCTAAATCTAACTTGCTTAAAACTTTAGAAACAACAAGTCCTCAGCCAAATGCTCTGCAGGCTCTAATGTCCAGATTGGAGGAGTTAGAAAAATCAATATCCAGCTGCAAAGAAGAATTAAGTAGAATTACAAGACCAGTAGTAATTCCTTCAAAAAATACTTTAATTAATAGATTTAAAAATATAGTTAATTTGTTTGAAGAATCCAGCTATGAAGAAAAAAGAGCTATCCTGCATACATTTATTAAACAAATAGAGTTTGATCCATTTAATAAATGTATTACAGTGGAGGCATATTGTGATCCGCTATGTACTTGGAAGCACATTGATAATAAGGATAAACTGGCTGATTCAAAAGAATCCCTTGTTTCTAAATTAAGTTACTTCGAAGAACATTGCGGAGGGTGGATTTGAACCACCGACCTTCGGGTTATGAGCCCGACGAGCTACCAGACTGCTCTACCCCGCGATACCATATTAACCTAAAAATGCTTTTAAGTTAATAGAACCTGTTTATTATACATCATTAGCAATAATTCGTTAAAATTACTTATATGGACTTAGAAACAGCACCAAAAAAAATAAGCCTTGAAATAATATCAATTAATGAAACTAAGCTATCTGAAGATGCTTTGAGATTTGGAATTGAATCTGGTGAATGTGTACTTATAGTAAATAAATTGCCAGGTGGTCCCATAGTTATACAAAAAAACCAACAGCAAATTGCAATTGGGCGTGAATTAGCAAGAGCTATTGAAGTGCGTATAGTAGAAAGATAATTACTCAGCTATCTTAGTAAAGTGTTTTATGCACTTGCTTTGAGCTTTTTCTTTAGTTCATATTTATTTATTGCCTGACGTACTAAAAGTAAAAGTAAGGCTGAAAAAACTAATGTGCTAATTATTTCTTCTTTGTTATAATCTGAAAAGATGTTTTTGTTTGCGGATATGGATATCATACTTTGTCTGAATTCCTGCAAATTTAAATCCAGTATCTGAACCTTGTTTTGATTTGGATCTGTACAAAGCAGAGTGATTATGTGTTCTCCGTTCTTTATTTTTATTCCTTTTACTGCATAAGCATGATTTGACATAATTGCGGAGGGAGTTGGTAGTCCTTCATTTTGATCTTTGCAAAGTCCTATTTTAGTTCCATAGGTTAATAAATCTGGAGAGCTTCCAGTAGTAATAAGATTTTCCGGAGCAGAGCCAAGAATTCTTATAAGTTCTCTGTCAGAAAGAAACATTACCGGATAAGCATAAAAATCTTCTTTTGTAAGCAAGGTGTCAGTAGATGAGGGAATAGAGCTTGGCATAGGAATATGGTCTTTTTTCATTTTTTGTTCAAGAGCATATGCAACAAAGTCAGGCCCAAGGCTGTAATTTGGATAATACTCTTTTAGAAGTGGAGAACCTATTCTTCTCCACTTATTAAAATCATTGTATATAACTTCTATATTTTCACCGTTTATATTTACCTTTGCATTTATATGGAAATTTTTTGGATCTAGTTCATAGTCAGTTATTGTTACTAGTTTTTTTAATTTTTGAATGTTGCTGTCAGTAAGACAAAGCCCAATGATTGTAGATGTTGCCTGACAATTGGGACCATTCTGACTGATTGACATTGGATCAGGTCTATTGCTCCATAAACAATGTTGTGCTTTTGCTGCCTTGGTTAATATAGGTTCTAAATCTCTTAGTTGTTCTTTTATTGATGGGTCTGTTAATTTACCTTCAATTAATTTAATTAGTTCGTTGATTTCTTCTTCGGTATCAAGAATAATTCCATTTTTGTTCAAATCAATATCATTTTTTTCGGTTTTATTTATAAGTCCAAGGATAAAATCAAGATCATTTGGATTAATATGATTTGTAATGAAATTGTCAATTTCTGGGTGGTGAGGAAGAGCTTCAGTTACTGATGCAACAACTGGCTTGGGACTTATATCCATTTCCTGAGCAGTTTTGTTTAATGCCATCCAGAAAGGCGATGCTTTTAAAATTGCAAAAGTTAATATGACACCGTTCAGTACTCTTTTTAGAGAATCTGATTTACTTGTGGGCAGAAAAAAATGTTTAAAAGCGTTTTTTACATAACTTGGTTCTAATTCTTTTTTAACAGGTTTTTTATTTTCAGGAGTTCTAAGTCCAAAAACATCCCGAATGCTAAATCCTGGTATATGACTATGTAAAGGGTGTTGACTTACACGACCTATGTGCATATGAATAGTTACTTATATAGTGCTTAGAAAACATTGTACAGGAAAGACTTTGCAAAAAGTACTTTAAAATATTAAATTTGATTAATCTTGGTAAGGCCAGTGTAAAAATTTTGTATGCTTGAACTTAGCTGGTTATGTTGGATTAACTGATTTGGCTAGAATTAAGCCTTTCTAAGCCTTGCTATCCAGTTTTTGTATTCTGGGTTAATTAGTTTATTTGTTTTGTTTGCACTAACTCTTGTCAGGGTTCCTATTATTGTAAGAATACTCATAAGAAATAAGCTTCTGAGCGGGATTATTGGCGTGTGTTCTTTACCTACTACAACAATTCCAATTTTTTCCCTGAACTCTTTTAAAGTTAAAGGTTTATATTCTACTCCATGGGAATCAGTAAGAACTATTCTGTCTGTGCCGTCTTCACGAGTGTAGCTTTTAACTGAATATTGATGATTTGAAATAACGTCTATTACAGGCTTTGATGATGTGTCATTGGCTGCTTGTGGTGCACTTATTAAAGCTGAAGTTATAGTTGGAGTTGTGTTTGTGGTTTCTCTTTCTGGTGTTGGGCTAATATCTTGAGCTTGTGAAGTTATAGTTAGATTGTTTGAATTATTTTGGTTACGAAGATTGTTTATGGGTATGTTGTGTGGAGCATTTTGTGGGAGATTTTGTGTGTTTGTGATTTCTTTTACTCTTTCACTCATGGACTCCTGAAAGACAATAGCTTTTTGTTCTGATAAAATTGGAGGTTTTGCAGGGATTAGTTTTTCTTTTGCTCCATCAATCATTGAAACTATTATTCCTTTAAGACTTGGATCCTCTGGTAAGCTTCCAACTGTTACGAGCTCTTCTGGTGCAAGACTTAGTATTGTTCTTATATCATCATCATCAAGTGACCATGCTGAGAGTACATAATAATCTTTTCCGGTTATTAAAATAGGAGAAGTGGATGGAGCCATATGTGGAACAGTATCGTAGCTATTTCCTGCTTCTTCAATGGCTGAAGCCAGTATTGGAAGGGCAAGTGAACCGTCATTGGCCTGTGATGGAGAATAATACATAGGGCTCATCCACTTTACTAATTTAGGATATTCTATAGGAATTATTTTCCCGTCAATATTTACCTCAACATTTAAATATTTATTTGGTGATGTATAGTCATACCCTGTTACTCTTATCATGCTTCTTAAAGTCTGAACATTTTCCGGTGTATAAGATAGTCCCTTTAGTGAGGCTAATATCTGACAGTTTGGAAGCCCGCCTTGATCAAATGTTTCTGGGTCAATTCCATTTCTTCCAAAAATTATCTGATCGTGAGTACTGAGTGTAACCAGTGCATGTAAGGCATCATTAATTTCATTTTCCAAAATTGGAGCATTTGTAACAGATTCGGAAGATGATAATAAAATATTATGCAGCCTTTCAATATCAGCTCTTGAATTTAAGATTATCCCGTCATTATTTGTGTCTATTTCTTTTGGGTTAATATGAAGTTTTTTTATAATAGTTTCGATTTTTGAAAAATCTTTTTGACTTGAAAAAAACGAATCGCATTTATATCCGTCTATTTCATGATGAATGAGTCTTGCCTGAGGCTGGGGTATTAAACTAAGCAAATTTTGTCCTATTTCATGTGTTACTTTATTTCCTGCTGAGGTAAATATTAGTCCACTTCCAAGAATAGCTGTATATGAAAGCCAGCGCAGAGACTCAACTCCAACTCTTCCGGTGAATCTAAGAATTGATTTTAACCTTTGTGTTTGTGGTTCAGTTTTACTTGGTGCTAAAACCTGTTTACTAGGAATTGGCAAAGCTGAACCTACAGCTGCTATAGGGATTATTTCCATTTGTTTTCTTATGTAGTACTTGAGTAGTATTATATATTAAAGTTCCAAAAAAGTCATGATGGGTTATTTTGATAAATTAACGTTCTTACAAATCTAAGTTTTGTCTGGTTTATCCAGCAAAACCGGTTTATTTATTTGACTTCAGACAAGCTGAAGTCTCTCTAGCTTAAACTTCAAGTTGGATCGGTTCTGCCAAATGAATTGGACAGAACCTTCAATCATTTTACGAAATAAGGATTTGTGTGATTCATTCACCAAATCCGATCAAATGTGAGATTTAGATGTGAGAGCCGCAAGCTTGTCTTGCGGCATATAAAAAACCTAGCTGGAGGCAGATTCGAACTGCCGACCTATGGGTTATGAATCCATTGCTCTTACCAACTGAGCTATCCAGCCAAATTCCATATTTCCTGAATTATTATAACCAAAAATAGGATATTTTTCTTAATTTGCTTTTATACTAGTGGATATTTGGCAAATTTAACCGTCTAAAGGTTTGTTTTAAAATGTTTAAAATACCAGAAATACTAAAAATACCAAATTTTAAAAATGTTTTTAAAAGCTTTTTTCTTCTAGTTATTTTATTTTTATTCTTTTTTGGAGTGAGCTTATTTATAAATGTGAAAAATAAACCTTACTCTGCATATGATAGTTTGATTAATAAAACTAATGAAAAGCAAAACCTAATGCTTCAAGATACAAGAGTTCATAACTGGGATGAGCTTAAAAAGAATTAATAATCTTTCTTATTGTCCCAGTGCAAGTTTAACTCTTAGTTTTGTTATGTAGTTTACAGCCATGTTTATAGCAAATACTCCGATAGAATGTAGTGCAAAACCTTTATATAAGCATCTTGCATGTAAATCTTCTGCTTCTTCGTGTATTTTCTGGTATTTAAGTTTAATGTTTTCTATAGAGCTCTTGTTATCTGCTTGTACGTTTTGTAATTCGGCTTTTTCTCTTTCATCTATAGTTTTTAAAATATGTTGAATACGTGCAGGTTCAGGATATTTTTTTCCAATTTTTTCAAGGAAACTATCTGTAGTTAAATTTGGTTTTAGAAACTCAGGCTCTATAAAAATACCCTGTTCAGTTGAATGCTTCTTAGAAAATTCTTTATCAGCACTGAGTGCAAAAAGCCCATTTGTAACCCTGTGTCCAAGCCACCATGAAGGTATTACTGTAAGAAGCTTTAAAATTCTTTCAACTCTTTCGTAATTTCCTTGGGCAGTACCTATTGCACCCAACCACTTAGGATATGAAGTTATTGAAAATAATAGTCCTAATTTTGGATAAATACCATGTGTTAAATCAAAGCTTCCCTTCACTTTAGTAAGAAAAGAACTATTCTTAACAGCTTCATCATCCTCTACTTTATTAAGTAGAGTTGTGTTAACCACAGGAGCAATAAAAATACAAATGCCACCCCAAATTTTCTGAAATAGATTCAGTTCAGATGCTTCACCAAGTTGTTTGCTCTGGGCATCACTTGCATAACCTTTTGTGCCTGTAAATCTTTCTTCTCCTAAAACATGTTTTCTGAAAGCACGCATTAATATTCCAAAGCTTCCCCACCAGCCACCTTCAATGAAGCTTTCACCTATAATAGTAGCCTTCTTTAGCTTATAGATTAATTTCATCTTTTCTTCTGTTGGTTCGAAGCTTTCACAGAATTCTTCAATTTCCTTTGCTTGACTTTTATAATAACTTACATTTTTACTGTTTCGATTTTCATAAAGAGAAGCGATAAAATTTTTGTCTTCGACTTCTTCCCTTGAGATTCTGTTTTTTGCTTCCTTGAAAATTTCAAAATCTCTCAATTCAGACATATTGAACCTTAAATAATGCAGTGTATCTTTCTGCATATCACTCGGCATAATAATAAATTTTGATAAGAATTTTGCAATAAATATATTTAGATAAGGCGAGACACCAATTGAAACAATTGCAGATAAACCTTCGACAAATGTCTCAATAAACTTTTTAGGTCCTCTAAAAATATCAGCTGCCATAAGTGGAAAATCAAAAGCCGTAATATCAAGAGCTGTTCTGTATGTTGACTCTCTTGAGCAAACCATACTTGCAAGATTTTTAAAAAATTCCCATTTACCCTTTTGTGGCACCCTTAAAAGGGGTGAATTTATAGTTGCATTAATTTCTGAAATAGGAGTCATAAATATAGCTATTAAAAGGTTTTAAATAAAAGAGGAAATTATATACCTAAGTATTATATTTCAGGTAGCTTATTTCAATCATTAAAAAAATATTTACATATTGAATTTCTTACTAACAAAGCCTGTTTTTGACTTTAAAGGTAGAATTTAGTTGATTTAAATGGCAAAAGAACTCTTAAACAAACTTAAGGACCCAGAAAATAAACAATTATTTTCTAACATGCTTGATGCACTGACTTGTGGAATTAAACAAAGCAATGTAAAAGTAATTTATAACTATCCCGGAAGACCTGCATCTTTACTTGTGAACAGTGTTAGAGATAAATATCCGGGTATTGATGTTCAGGATTATTTACCGAATGAATTTGTCGCAACAGGAAAAGGTTTTGGAAGTTCTATTGCTGGATGTGAGAGATCTCTTGTGGTTTTTAAAGATGTCGGAACCAATGTTGCTTGTGATTATTTTTACTGTTTAAATCATATTGGTATAAACAGAGGACTTGTATTTTTTATAAGTGATGATCCATCTGCATGGGCTTCACAAAATGAAGAAGATTCAAGAGGTATTTATTTTAATGCAGGCTTGCCAATACTTGAACCTACTGATCAATACAGTGCTTATTTTAGTATTTTAGCTGCATATGAAATGTCTGAAATAGTAAGACTACCGTTTTTTATCAGGACTACAGGTAGATCTTTAAAAGAAAATTTTGATATTAATAAAAATGATTTTAAATCTATTGATTTACCTCTGTCAAAGGATTTTATAGATATTCCGTTTGATGCTAAAGACAAATGGAAATCAATCTTCAGTACTGTAGAAGAAGATAAAGAAGAACTAAATGAAAAACAAAAAATCATTGCTTCGTATTTTGAAAAATCAGGCTTGAATGTAGTAAAAGGGAAAAGTAATCTTGGAGTAATTGCATCAGGATTTCCTGCTACACAACTTGAAATAGAAAGTCTTACTGATGGGATTAGTCTTCTTAAGCTTGTTACATTATATCCATTGCCTGAAATGACTATAATGAATTTTTTAAAAGATAAAGATAGAGTACTTGTAATTGATCAGGGTGAGCCATTGCTTGAAATGCTTGTAAGAGATTGTGCTCAAAGACATGGTTATGCTAAACCCATACTGGGTAAAATAAATGGTTTTGTCAGGAAAGTTGGTGAGTTTAGAGATGATGATTTAAAGATTTCAATAGATGCAATTAAAAACAATAAACCCCCAGTTGAATTTCCAAAGCATAAAGAAATTGCAAAAGCAAAAGAGTTTAAAAAAGATGATGGCTACAGGGTGTTACTGGACTTGCTTAGGGATGCAGTAAAACAAACAGGCTGTCGTCCTTTATATGTCGGAGATGCTGGTCAACCAAGTCAAATCCCAGATACTCCTGGTTATGAGGATATGCTTCATATGACAACTATAATGGGCTGTTCAGTTTCTTATTTATCTGGTGGCATTGAATCTTATAAAAGAAGGGGAGTGGAGGTGCCGTTTAAAGGCATTGCATATGTAGGGGATTCGGGGTTTTTTCACAGTGCACTGCCTGGTATTTGCGAAGCAATCGCTAAGGATCATCCAATATTAATGCTCTTAGTTGATAATCAGGGAGCAGTTTCTACAGGCAAGCAACCCCATCTGGGTATGAGTATAAATAAAGATATAAAAATAATTTCAATTAAAAAACTTTTAGAAACAATGAATTTATCTTTTCTTGAAGAAGCATCTGTAAAAGATAAAAAAGATCTTTATGATAAATTAATTAAAGGGTTGAAACACAATAAATTTGCAGCACTCATTGTACATTTGGTTTAGTAAGTTCATCCATTTTTCCAGCTAACTTAAAATCCAGTTCCGTGAGACCTGCTACTTTGTGCGTAATTAGTTCTACATTTACATTTCCATAGACATTTGACCATTCAGGATGATGATTCATCTTTTCACACACCATAGCAACCCCTGTCATAAAGGAAAATGCTTGGTTAAATGTTTTAAACTTAAACAGTTTTTTAAGTTTACCGTTCTCTAGTTTCCAGCCGTTAATTTTACCTAGGTTAAGCTTAACTTCTTCATCTGTAAGTTTTTTTATATTCACTATTACCTCAAGTTTAAATTTCACCTTACAAAGCTACAGATTTATTGAAATTTCGATGAATTTGTAAAAATTCTGCTATTTCTGTATTTATTAGTTTTGGCTCTATTCATCAAACTATTAAACTATACTAGCAAATTTGACTGCTTATTAGGTAATATATTTGTCTGTAGGAAGAGTTCCTTATTTTATTGAGGAATTGATAAGGAAGTAAAAAAAGGAGTTAGTTATGTCTAAAGAAACATTAGTAGTAGGTTCAAAAGTAAAAGATTATATTAAAGAGGGTGATTTAAGATCTGATGGTGATTTAGTAGAATCACTTTCTAGTAAGGTAGAAGAAATGCTTAAGTCAGCAATGGCTCGTTGTAAAGAAAATGGCAGGAGCACAGTAAGACCCTGCGATCTTTAATTTAGGTGTTGCAAAACAAGTGAAAATATTGTAGGTGCAATTCACGAATTGCACCTATTTTTTTGTTTAAAGCGAGGCAGCTGTTTTTTTTTAGGTTCAGACAAGCTGAACCTTTCATCTGTCAACCCTCTTCAGGGAGATCGGTTTTGGTGAATAAATCACACAAAACCGATAGTTAAAGTGAGGCAGCTGTACTTGTAGCTTCTTTTACAAGATTTCTAACTGAAAATACAGCTTGTGATTGATCCGGCTTGTTATCAGAGTTTTTACCTAAGGCTTTATTAATACCTTCTAAATAAATTTCATAGGGACTTTTGCCACCATTATTTTGAATATAATTAATATCTACCAGTTGTTTGTGCATTTGTTCAATAGCCAATAAAATATTTTCATAAATCAAGATTTCTCTTTTTTGTGGTGAGAGATTAAATTCTCCTATACCCATTTTTACTACTTCTTGTGTTTTTGAATCTTTTACTTCGCAGTTTGCTTCAACATATGAATTATTTCCACCATGTTTGTTTACATGGTAGGCGGTATCTCCTCTTACATATTTATCCCACAAATCAATTAGGTCAACAGCCTTGCAGTATATCCAGTATGTGCCTTTAGGCGTTGGTTTGCCAAACAGCATTTCTGGCATTTCTGAATTTTCAGCTTTTTTGTTTCCAACTGAAAAGAAAAATGCAGGCTTTTTAATTTCACTGTTTTTATACCTTAGAATTTCTTCTTCCTGAATAACAAGTGGAATAGCATGTTTTGCAGGTGCTCCAGGATCATAAATATAATGTTTTTTGCCATTTGAATCTTCAAAGTAACAGTCCCCACAAGTTTTATCACCTATATCCCAGAGTAAAAATACAAGATTACTTGTTTTTCTAGCAAGCTCTCCAACACCAATGGTTTTTGGATCTTTTCCATACCTTTTTTCTACATCTCTGGGAGCAAGAAATACCCTAGGCATGCTAGACATCACTTTTCTAAGTAAGCTTCTTTTTTCGGCAAGTAATACCTCCAGATCTGAACCAAGGTTATTTATATCTCCAACAGTGGGATTTGGCACTTTTTTACCAGTAGCCAGATAAAGTCCTTTTTTTGCACAACCATCAAATTTCTGTTCTATAGTTTCAGGCGATCTATAAAATTTTGTAAAATCATAATAAGCGCACATTCTAAATATATCGGAGTTTCTTACTCTAGCTGCAAATGCAATGGCTGGATATGCCCCCGCAGAAGTACCAGAAAAAGTATTAAAAGTGGGATTCTTGTTTTTTTCACTGTAAACGATTCCAAGCATTTCAGCTAAAGTGTTTATTACAAGTGCTGTTCCACATTCTGCTATTACCCGCATTTCACCACCGGAAAATATTGCACCTTTAATTAAAGGGAGGTTTTCTCTATCTTTGTTAAATGCCTGAACTATTTCACTAAAAAGCTGTTTATGTTTATCTGGAAGACAGTTGTAAAATGCCCTTGCCTGAACTGCAAACATATCTCCTCTGGGATAGGAGTTGGTTTGTATAATGTTGCTTTGAATTAACTCTTCAAGAAATTTGTCGCTAACTGGCTGCCAGTTTTCTTTATATTGTTTTGGGTAGACAAGAACTCTTGAAACAGGATCCTCTTTTATGGATTTTGTTGGCATTCTTAAGCCAATAACCCTTGAGCTACTCTTAGTAGCCGGGCTTACAATTCTCCCCATTGAATCTGCAAGTTCTATCATATATATATTTTTAGGAATTAATAGTATTGTACTACAACAAACAATAGCTATTTGTAATTGTTATTTAAGGATTTATATATGTTATTTGCCAAGAAATCTTGCAATCTTTGACTGTGCAAGTGCTAATAGCGGCTCTATAAATAATTTTGAGTTTAACCAGCCAGATCGTAGCGTTTTTGTAAGTTCTTCTGGTGTTGGTTTATACTGTGGATTTGCAATTAATTTTCTTGTTAACTTAGCTACAAATCTACCGAAATATCTGGATTTTGGACTTGAAAGTTTGTCTAACCCATAGCTTTTAACAGTATTGTAAGTGTATTCAGAAAGTTTTTTGTGTTGGTTTGCTTTTTTAGGTGGCTTTAAATAAATATCTATTCCGGGAACTTTTTCTTGTATCAAGGCTGTTTTTAAATGAGGGAGTTCACTCTGGAGTACAAGCTTATCTAAAAATCCTGCATCATAAGCGTCCTGTGCTCCAAGTACCACAAGCCCATTCTTCTTAATGGGTGGAACCATAATAGCTTCAGCAAGTAAATTACCTACAATAGCTGGAAATGTTTCTGGTCCACCCCAACCTGGATAAATACCTACTTTATTTACTTCAGGAAAACATACTCCAGATTCATATGAACCAATTCTATAGTCACATGCGCTGGCTAACTCTCCACCGCCGCCAGCAGCTAGGCCGCTTAGTACAGCAATCGTTGGTTTAGTGCAGTTTCTTATGTCGTTCATCATTATGTTATATCCAAGCTCTAAATATTCTTTGGTTTTTTCAGTGTCCCATTTTATTTCATCAATTACATAATTTAAATCTGCTCCCTGACTGAATGGTCCCCCACCCTGACTTTCAAAAAATATTGATTTAACATTTGGATCTGATTCAAATTGTTTTACTGCATCTTTTAAAGCTAGTAACATTTCTCTGCTTAAAGAATTTTCCATTTGCATAAGAGTTTGAATGTGCCTTCTTCCCATAACAATGTGTCCAATTCTATCTTGAACATATGTTTGAACACCAGAAAGCTCATTGCCATTTAATTTGACTACAACACCAAGTTTTGAAATGCCTGTTTTTTCACCAGATGGCAGTTTTTTATTTACGAGATTTGTTAGTCTTATAACCTCAGCATTTCCAAGTGAGCTGGCTAATTCAAGTGGACCAATATTCCAGTAAAAACCTTGTTTACAGGCAAGCTCAATATCCTGTGGTGTACCAAGCCCTTCTAAATAAATTTCCTGAGCTATTGCTATATAAGCACCTTTTAATCTGTCAGAAATTTCTTCTTCAGATAAAACTTTTCCTTTACTACGTGGATATTCATAAGGTGTAATCTCAAAGGGTCTTTCTAGCTCAGAAAGAGCTGTTCTTACTTTTAAAACCTGTTCATTTGCTTTGTTCTTTAATTCAAGCACTGATGGTGGTGCATGGAAAAAAGTACCAAGAGTTGCGTGGTTTTCTAAAATAGTTGAATATAAAACTTTTTGATTTAACTCACCAAAAGCTTCTTCTAAGAGTTCTTTTTTCTTTGCTAAGTGTTTGGCTTTCTCTTGTGGTTTTGATTTTATTAGTTCATCACATTCTTTTATCTGACCGTAAAGTCTTTTTACATCTTTAAAGAACCCAAGCTTTGGAGCGCCTGCAAACATGTTTTGTGCTTTTTTTGTTTTAACTTTAGCCTGTTTTTCGTAAAATGTTTCAAGGAAAACTTTGTCAACTATATTTGGATCTGTCCCTTCATGTGCAATTTTTGCAGCTTCATTTAATACGCCCACTAAAATCCTATTTGCAATAGCACCAGGTCTATCACCCCAGCAAATGATGGGTGTTTTACCCATAGCAAGTGCATATTCAAGCATTCCATGAAGTGTTTCAATAGATGTATATTTCCCGACAATAATTTCTACAAGTGGATTTCTGTCTGCAGGTACAAAAAAGTGAAATCCTATAACTTTATGTTTTAAGTTTTCGGGTACTTTTTCTGCAATTTTATCTATTTCAAGAGAAGAAGTATTTGTAGCAAGTATTGCATCATCTTCCAGAGCATATGCATAAAAACCAAATTGATCCTGTTTTAGTTTTAAATCTTCTTTTATGGCTTCAATATATAATTTAGAACTACCAAATTTTTTCCTTGGTACAGTATCTGTACCCAAACTTACATCTAGATATTGGTTTACACTGGTTTTTTTATCTGGTACATCATCTAGATTTGGTGGTTTTGTTTCAAAAACCACTCCATCACCTCTTAATTTCTTTGCTTCTATAGCAACTAGTTGTGCATATGAGAGTTTGCGTGCTTTTGCAGCACCCTGCTGATTTTTAGCAGTTCTTTTATTGGCATTTGATAGTAGGTCTCTTCTTAAATCTACGGGCATAGTTTCTGAGCCAGCTCTATTGCAACTATCAGCAATACCTGAGCCCATAACTCCGCCACCGCCTGTAACTATTACAGAGTTTGTCTGAAATCCTTTGATAATATCAGTACCAGCATTTGTAGGAACTGCATTAAAGTTTTTATACTGATCCTGAGGTACAACTCTGGTATTAATTCTCATATTTTTTAAAGTATTGGATTTATTGTATGTGGATTCCATATAAGTGTAAAGGTGTCTTTTTGTATAGCTCAAGACAAGCTTGAGCTTTTATTGATCGCTCCCTATAATACTCTAGACAAACTTGAGCTTTTATTGAGCGATTCTTTATGTGAATGTGTAAGAAATGAGGTGATTAAGTATAATCTGTGAAATTATAATAATCATTTATTGCCTTTTTAAAAGTCTTGTGATACATTTAAGCTAATTCAAACATTTAGAAATTAAAAGTTCCTACTTTAATGTAGCCATGGAGGATCTAATATGACAGGAATAGCCATACGTGGTATGGGTAGTGCACTACCAGGTGAAGGTGGCTATAGAGGTAATGTTGTTAATGGTAATGATGTTTTATTTCAACTTCACTCAAAAGGTAAACTTGCTTGTCTGGGTAAGCTAGATAATGCAAAAAGGCTGGTTGCACATATTGAGGAAAAGACCGGTATAAAAACAAGAAATTTTGCGGATGCTAAATTAAAATATCCTGCTACTTATTATGCCACTGCTGCTGCTATAAAAACTTTAGAAAATGCAAACGTTAATCCGTCAAATATTCAAGGATTGGGTTTGTATTGTGTTACAGATACACCAGATTTTATATTTCCATCACAGGGAATTTTAGTTGCAAAGCTTTTAGGATTGAAGCCTGTAATGTTTGGAAATAATTCCATGGCTTGTGCAAGTATAGCAGGAGCATTGAAAGAAGCTTCACGTGATATAAAAGATGGTTTGTGTGAAAGGGCTTTAATTCTTGCAGGAGATATTGCGACACGATTAAAACTCTCCGGAAATTCACTGGAGCCTTTGATATTTGGTGATGGTTTTGTTGGAATGTTTTTAGAAAAAGATGCAGGAAATGGAGGATTTGTTTTTTCAAATCTTTCTATTGAAACAGCTGCGGCAGATTTATTTATTCACAGGCATTATTATTCTGGAGAATTGGGAATGTTTCATCTTGGCAGTATGAGAGGTGTTCAGTTTAATGACAATGGTCTGGATATGTTAGGTGATATTGATGCTACTGAAATATCACTTCAACTTCAAGATTTTCTAAATAATTCAAAGATTGAAATTGATGATGGTACAAAAGTTGTTTTGCCTCAAGCAAGTAAGCAGACAGTTAATGCCGGGATTAAAAATTTTAGAGATGATACAGGTTTTGATTTAACAGGGCATGTCGTTGCAAATCAAGCATATAAACATGGAAATATAGGTGCAGGAGCAATACCTTTAGCCTGGGAAAGGGCAGTTAATTCTGGTGAAATTAAACCCACTGATAAGGTTTTATTTGATATTGTAGGAGTTGGTGGGGTAGGTACAGTTTTTACAAGAGATCCAAATGCAAATCAGGCAGTTACACTAGTAAGGATTGAAGACAAAAAAGAAAGACCAGATTATCTTAGGATGGTTGAGGATGTAATTCTTGAAAGAGAAAAAAGAATAAAATCTAGAGAGCAGAGTGCAGTAAAAAATGGTAGTGGAAAAAGCGGAAAAAAATCTGGCGGTTTAGAAAGAGCAAAATTAAATAGAGCTTTAGGAGCTGGCAATAATGGAACTAGAGAACTGGATTTTAAACCGCTGCACCGATTGCAAAACTCTACAGTGCTTGGAGATGCAGCAAAAGTTGTTTCAGTTTTGTTAAATATATCTGGCTAAAGTTTGTTTTAAAACGATATAGCTCCACCACTTAGCGGCTCAGGTTTCTTTTTTGTACAAATTCTTAAAAGAGGCAAATGGCAGGGCTTTTTACCCTTACACTGGCTTAAGGTTATGCAGCTTTCATTTGATTTACAGCATTTTGTTCCACAGGGCATTTTACATTCTTTTTTTTGCAGAGATTCTGTTTTAGTCTGAGATGTGGGCTTTGGTAATTCTTTTTTAACTACTAGTTGAGGTTTTATTTTTTCACAGTAAGCACATTTAGTGCAGGTTTGTTTTATTAACTTTTCATTTAGTTTGCATGTTAGTAAAACCTGAGAGCAAATTATGCACTCTGTTTTTTTTACATTTGTATATTTTCTTTGTTTCCTTGGTTTTACTTCACAACAACCATTTATACATTTACTTCTAGCTGGACATTGTGCATGAAACTGACAGCTTTGACAATTCGCTGTTTTTTCTGAAGCTGGAGTTGATTCAGGAATAATGTTTATAATTTCTGGCTGTGGTGTGATTTGTGTTTTAGGTGGTGTAAATGATTCACAGTATGAACATTTATCACACGTTTGAGGAATTAAAACTTCATTTGGTCCGCACTCCGGTACAAACTGAGGGCATATAACACAATCAAGTGGAAGATTTTCTTCGGTTTGAGCATTAGAAATTAAAAGATTACTATATAAAAAAAGTAACAGAGAAAGAGTTAAAATGATAAATTTAAATTTTTTCATGTGATAGTCGCTAAGAGAGAAAATTTACTATGCGATTTATATAGTATCAGAAAAATAAATAATTATGATATTTGAAACTTGAAGAAGACTAATTTGATGAACAAGGTATCATCTTCTTGTTCTAAAATCCACACTGCGATGGTGAGGCTTCTCTACACCGGCTGTGGCTGCAACATTTTGGAAATCTTGGATCTCTACAATCGGCATCGATACAGCACCTACTGTTGGGTACACACATTGCGAGACAACATCTTTCATCTGGTTTACAGTAAGTATCTACACCAAGATTACTCGAGCATGGTTTTGGTGGTGTAGGAGTTGGCGTCGGTGTAGGCGGTGGTGGTGGGCTTGGATTATATCCAGCCTTCTTACAAAGATCTGCTATAGTATCAGTATATGGGCAGTTCTTCGCCGGATCATTATGTGCATCAAAAAGTTGCTTACAATACTCCACTACCCTCTTTTTTGCGATGTCACAATCTATGTTAAAACAACCTTCTCTCTTCTTATAAGTATCTTCACAACGCCCCCAAACACCATATTCCAGCTCTAGATGATTGAGAATTGCTTGGCAAGACAACTTATCAACAGACGGCTGATAACAATCATACCAATGTCCCATTTCATGGCTAAAAATTAGTCCTATATCATCAGAACATGGTGAACATAAAAGAATTTTAATTCCACTTCCCCACCTTGGTATAATGCATAGTTTCCCAGGACAGCAAGTGCTAGCACAATTACTTCCATGTTCTGCCGTGTTATATCTCTCATAAGAAATAGGAGGTTTTGGAAGCTCCACATTTGTTGGTTTAACCACGCCTGGATAACACTTTTTTAGTTGATTTTCTATTGCTTTTATTATTTGAGCGTCTGTACCACCCTTCTTACAAAAGCACTGATAGTCATCGTCTTCACAAGATTGTCCGCCAGTTTGGGCAATTGCAGATGAAAACTTAACATCAAATCCAGTTAAAATAAATAAAAGAATTATTACTAACGTAAGCAGGCAAGTTAAATTTTTTCTAAAACTATACATATATATTTATTGTTCCCATTTCTCCATAATTTATTTTGAAAAAGTAAAGGTGGAACTTGTGTTTGATGGATCCACAAGGCAATAATAGTTATTTGAACATTCTGAAGAACATGTTGTGCATGTTTTTATTTGTGATCCTCCTCCTGAGGTAGAAGAAGTAGATGAAGTGCAACCACCATTTAAAAGAACATTGGTTGATCCTTTAATAGTTGGTGAGTTGATTTCTGTAAAATTATAAGAAATGTCAATCTTTCCATCATTATTTAAATCTCCTAATCCTGTTCTAAACGTAGTAGAAGAAGAATTAGATGAAGCAGTCGCTAAATTTGTAGGTGGATTAAAGCTTCCGTCACCTTTGCCAGTTCTTAGGGTTAAATTTTTACCGATTAATAAAATATCTTGTTTGCCGTCCCCATTAAAATCTGCAACTTTCATATTATTAAGGGTTCCAGCATCAGCATTTACACCAGAACTATAAGGTCCTGTTATAAATCCACCCTGACCATTGTTTAATAAAACATTTATTCCCTTCTGAGATCCAAGATCACTATCAATAGCAATGTCTAATTTAGAATCACTATTAAAATCACCGACACCAATAGAATTAAATACTCCAAGAACAGGACTATATGGCACGATTACATTTGACCTTGTGAAATTTAGATTTCCATTATTAAACAAGACTATTATTTGTGTAGGAGTAGAAATTAATAAATCAATTTTCCCATCGCTATTATAATCACCAGGAATAATCCAGCGTGCTCCGCTAAATCCGTTATTTAATGTGAATTTTATTGGTGGATTAAATCCATTTCCATTTCCAGGAAATATGTCTAGCCTATAATCATCTACTCCATCTTTTGAATTACTTACTAAAACCAATAAATCAGTTTTTCCATCATTATTTAAATCTGCTATTTCAGAATTACCTGTAGACCTAGGTTTGTCGCTGTAGACTTCACTTACATTAGTAAATGTGCCATCTCCATTACCTCTTGCTATGTAGACATAATAAGCGAAAGGATCGTAACTGCTGTTGTAACTTAAAACCGAAATAACATCTTTTTTCCCATCACCAGTAACATCACTGACATGAACACTGCCAAGCTTACTAACAGGACTTGAAATTGGCTGTTTAAAAGTCCCATCTCCATTATTTATAAAAGTGGATATTGAGTTTTTTGAACCATCGCCAAAGTAATCATTGTTTCCCACTACCAGATCTAATTTAGAATCATTGTTTATATCTGTTACTTTTACATCTCCTAGATATCTACCGTCTGCCGGGAAGCTGGTTAATTTTCCAAACGATAGACAATTAGAATTTCCACTACTTGATGTAGATGATGTTGAACTTGTAGAAGATGTAGAATTTCCTGGCACGCATGTGTTATTTGAACACCTATAACCGCCAGTGCAGTCAGAATCTGAGCAGCACACAACACACTTCCCATTGCAGTATTTATATTGGTTTGGGCAGGTACAATAATTTTCCATACAAGTAGCGCCGCCGCCACACTCACTGTTTGAACAGCAATTACCCTGAGTACAGTAACCATTACATAGCATAGCTCCCTGTGGACATGTGCAGAAATTACTTACACAGCTACCACCAGGGCAGTCAGAGTTAGAACAACAATTCCCGTAATCACATGCTCCTCCATTGCACATGATCTGATTAGGATCGGAACATTTTTGATCAAACTGACAGGTATTATTTACACAAAGTTTTCCAGCGCCACAGTTAGTACTATCTGGACAACAATTTCCTGGTACACAGCTGCCATTGCATAGGACATATCCAGAGTTACAGGCACACATGTTTTGGAAGCAAGCACTTTTAGATGGACAGTCTGAATTAGTTAGACACTCTACAGGTGTACAAGTATTTTGAGAACAAATATTTTTAGCTGGGCAGTCTGAATTAATACAACAATTTCCAGTTATACAGCTTCCATTACAAAGTTTTTGATAACTTGGACAGCCGTTTGGATATCTAACACAAACTGTAGGTGCATTATCTGTTTCATTAAAAGCAGAAATATAGTTTGGATCATTTAGATTTTTAATATATCTTTTTCCATCATAAGTACGATCATCAGATGTCCAGAAGTATTGAGTAGTAAAAAAATTAAAATAATTTGCAGTGTATGTGCTTGCTGTTTCTACAAAATCACCAGTGCTTGGTAATTTCCAATCATCCCAAGGACCTATCGCTAAATTATCACAATAATTTTTTGCATTATTGTATGTTAATGGAATATCTGAGGTGTTACTCCAAACGGTATAAGTAGTTTGATTTTTACAGCCACCTTCCTGAGATTTATAGTAAGTGTCTTCAGTTTTACATTTACCGGGAAATTCTGTAGGTTCTCCGCTAGATGAAATGTAATAAAATGTTCTTTTTGTAGAGCCATAAGTGCTAGATGCTATAAGGTCTGCACTGATTGTATTTGCTGGAGCTGGAGGGAGAATAAATTTTAATGTTTCATTTGTTCTGTTAAGTATCTGAGCAATATTACCTGCTACAGTTACACCAGTTACATTTAAAAGATTTCTTCCGTTTAAGATGATATCTACAAGCCCCCCAAATGGACCTTTGTCAGGATTTATGTTGTAAATAATTGGCTGATTTAAATTGTTTACATAATAGAAATATTTGCTTTGGGCTGACTGACCACTATAAGGATTTAAGGCTATTACATTAACTACTGAAAGTCCGCTTGAATTAGGAGTAAAAACTGTAAGTGATGTATCTGAAGAACTCGTTATCCCGCCTTGTGAATTTCCAAATTTTACAGCAGAAACATTTTTTAAATTCTTTCCTGTAATTGTTACTTGTGTGTCCCCTGAAGCTAAGCCGTAATCAGGAGAAATGCTTTCTATTTCCGGAGGTAGATCACCAGAGGAATTACTGGATGTATATAATAAGCCTGTATTGGATGGATAACGATTATTATTATTTCCATAGAGTATAAGAACAGCACTGCAACCATTTGTGCATGAAGGTTGTGAAGGTAGGGTTACATTTAATGTAGAAGCATTTGGTTTTGTAAATGTAGTATTTGTAACACTGCCTATCTGAATACTTGTAATATCAGCCGAGTTATATCCTGATTTCAGAGTTATGGTTATAACATCTCCTGCTTTACCTCTGTCTGGATTTACAGACTGAACAATATCAGGCTCTACAGTTGAACAGGAAGACAATAAAGAGCTTGGAATGTTTGTCGGATTTGCAGTTCCTGTCACACATATGACAGGTAGGGTTTGATCTTTTCTGGTGTTAAGAACACTACCCGGATCGAAAAGTATTAGATAGGCATTATCTGCTGATGCCTGATCGCTTGACCATGCCCAGTTTGTTCCATAAAACTGCAGATGATTTGGAGCACAATTATATGCAGTTAAGTTTATTAGTTCGTCTTTGGTTGGTAATCTCCAGCTTGCTCCACCTTCAGTTAATGCCTGACAATAAGAAGGAGCCGCACTCCAGTTTTTTAATGTCGGATAAGATATTCTGCTCCAAGAGAGACCTGCATTTAATCCAGCTTTTTGATTGCAGCCGTATTGATTCGTTTCAAATAAACCATCATTTAATTTACAAGCACCAGGTGGAGTTGAGGATCCTGAGCTTGAGCTTGAGGTTGAGGTTGAGCTTACACAGAAAACATTTTTTCTATTTGATTTTGGTTCACTGATTATGGAACCATTCCCAAGAACTCCAAAATATGCATTTTCGGCAGAAGCTTCATTAATACTCCAGAATTGAATAGCACCTGATGTTTGAAGATGAGTAGAACCACCGTTAAGTGAAACATTTTCAAGCTCTCCTTTAGTTGGTAGTCTCCAGCTAAGTCCATCTATTTTTAATGAATAATCACAGTATGTGTAAGCTTCAGTCCAGGTTTTAAATATCTGGAAGTTTGGAGCAGATAATGTGGCTGTAGCTGCACTCCACCGAAGACCAGCGTTTGATCCTGTTTTTTCTTTGCAGCTTGACTGAACTGTTTCAAAAGAATTGTCATTTATAAGACATATGCCAGGTAGTAATTGAGATCCTGAACTGCTTGATGAACTGGAAGAAGATGAACTGCTGGAAGAGGATGAAGATGATGAATTATCTGGTGGTGGTAGAGGTGAAACAAAAGAACATACTGAAGGAGCATATTCTGAAATATCAGTTAATATCTGAGGGACAGAACTTGAGCCAGTACTATATAAACGTCCTCCAAATAGATATGCTCTTTTTCTGTTTGGATCCCAAACTATAGCAGACTTTTCTGGACTAATAGGAAGCATGTATTGAGAATCTTGTATGGTTTCTGAAGATGGATTGTACTCAACTACCTCATTAAGATTGGACTGTAAAGAATTACCACCAAGAATTACTGCTCTTTGTGAGTCGGTAGCATAGAAAGATATTGCGTTGCTAATTCCTCTTGGAAGTCTTTGAGGGAGCCCTGAGATTGTATCTGTACCTGGATTGTATTTATATGCAAAGTAATCTGGTGTTGGTCTCACACCATTTTCTCCACCGAATATATAAGCGACATTTCTATCACTATCCCATACTGCAGTGGATCCTGAAATAGAATCTCCCAGTACTGCGGATTTCGTTATAACTGTATTAGTAGAAGGATTAAATTCTAAAATTGTATTCTTTCTAGTAATGTTATTTGCCGAATTATAATTATGTCCGCCAAATAAATAAGCTACATTTCTTTGTGTGTCCCATACGGCTGATTCACCATAAAGTACATATGGCAGTTGGACGCTTAGTTCTCTTATGGAATCATTTTGGACAGAATATTCAAAAATCTTTTTAGTGCCTGTGAGAGAATTGCTTGTGAAAATATAAACTTTTCTTGATGTGGGATCAATAACTGAAGCAGTAATAAAATTATCATCTGGAATTAAACCGTTCTTTTTAGTTACTTTATTTAACGAAGGATTAAACTCATATATTTCCTGTGAACTACCATAGCTGTTTTTATCTTTTCCACCAAAAACTAATGCTTTTTTAGAGGTATTATCCCATACAGCAGAAATGTAGTTAAACTGTGGAATTTCTGAGCCAGTTATTTCTAATTTGTCACAGTTTCTGTTAAATGCAGTCTTAATTCTTACTGTGTTGCTTTGGCTATTACCTCTAATAAGCTTTGCTTTGCTTGTCCAGTATGGAAAGCTTTGTATGGCATAAGAACCTACATACTTTGGTGACTGTCCGGAGCAGAAAGTTATGCTGTATCCGGGGTTAAAAATAAGATTGTTATTATCAAATTTTAATTCAGCACAACCTAAATTATCATTTATTCTGTAATCAGCGATTATATTGTTTATGTCATATACAACACTTTTTAATTCAAGTGGCTGATTACTGCCTGATGTAGTGCTGGATGTTGTAGATGAACTGCTTGTTGATGAAGTTGAGGAAGTGGATGAAGTTGATGAGCCACTTGTGGAAGAAGTTGAAGAAGAGCTGGATGATGTTGAAGAAGTTGTGCTTGTGGAAGATGTTTGAGGTGAACATGTTACTGAAGTTGCATGAGTACATGATGGTGAATCACAGCAGCGATTATACTGACAATCCTGGTAATTAAGACCTGCAATTGGACAGCTTGGTATTAGTCCATTATTGCATCTTAGACATCCGGAAGATGAAGAACTAGTTGAACCTGATGTTGATGAGCTAGTAGAGGAGGTAGTGGATGATGTTGAGTTTGTACGTTTAGCTAGAATAAATACACTGTTTGCTACATCATTTTTATTAAATGATAATGTTTGATAATTTTGTGTTGGAGAAGTGTCTGAGCAGTTATTTCCAAAAGGATCACAGGCATATAGTTTTAATTCGCTAAATGGTGTATTTGCCAGTAATGTGGAACTTGGAGTAAGTTGTATAGTGTAAGGTCCATAATTTCCTGTGTCATTTACTTTAAATCCTACAACTTTTGTATAGCTTGTTATAGATGAATCGAGCCCTGTTGTGGCTTCATAAATAGCAGGATTTGCATTTGAGTTTGATGTACTTGCTGTAACAGCGTGTCCTTGTATAGTTACAGATGTAGATTTTCCTGAGCCTGTTGAGCCTGAAGTAGAAGAACTTGTAGATGAAGTAGATGAACTGGTGGACGATGTTGATGAAGTTGATGAGCCACCTGTGGAAGAAGTTGAAGAAGAGCTTGATGGTGGTAATCCTACGCTTGAATAAACAGTTCGTTTTCTTCCTTCTGGGGATCCTATAACCCATATTTTATCGTTATAGACAATAGCTCTGTGGTTGGAAAATCCTCTTGGAGGTGGGAGATCACAGGTTTTTGTCCAGTTAATACCGTCAGTAGAATAATAATTTTCAATTGAACCAATCTTCCAAATCTTATTGTTATAGACAACAACCTCTCCAAACTGATCGCGTAAAAATATACCTGCAAACTGATTAAATGGAAATTCACTAATTTTTTGAATACCAGTATTTGGTGTAAAAGTATGAATTGTAACTTTAGGATATATACCCTGTAGATGAGATAGTCCTATAAGCCATATCTTATTGTTATAGACAATTGCTTTTCCTCCCTCAGCAGCTGCTTCAAGAGGTATGGTTCCTTCATTTCTCCAGGTTGTTCCGTCAAATGAATAAACAGTTGTATTGAGATCTCTTGATGTAGTAGAGGAGTGTGTGCTACCTCCGAAAACCCATAGCTTATTGTTAAATACAACAGCACTACTTGCATCTAGTTTTACTGGTAATGGTGTGCCTGTATTCCATGTAATTCCATCTGTTGAATAATATACATGGTCCTTACTAACATAACCGTCATAACCTCCTATTGACCATAATTTGTTTTGGAATTCTACTATTGCACTGTTTTTAAGAGTATATGAAGGAAGGGTTCCTGTTTGAGTCCAGCTACTGCCATCTACTGATGAATAAACATTAATGAGTTCCCTATATGAAAGTTCATCAGATCCAAGTCCAAATACTTCGATGCCGCCAATAATCCACATTTTTCCCAGTGCACTTAATACTGGGTCAGAAGGTCCGTACAGTGGTGCTTGAGATTTATTTACTAATTGCCAAGTTGGATTTTGGCAAACAGCGCCGGATGTGCTAGTTGAATCGGTTGAATTAGTAGAGCCAGATGAAGAAGATGAGCTTGACGAAGATGATGAGGAGCTTGAAGATGAGGTAGTAGAAGAACTGGTAGATGAAGTAGAGCTTAGATTAACTGTAATGGATGAACTAGTAAGCTTATTACTATTAGCATCAAATAGATCGACAGATACAACACCGCCTGAATTTAAATAAGGTGTTTTAACTTTGATTTGATCAATTGTTTTTTCTGTAATTTCTCCGGAAATACTTAAGAAAGTAACTTTACTGACTTTGTCGAATCCAGATCCTAAAATAGCAACCGTTTCTCCGCCCTGATTTGTTATGTAATAGGGCACTATATTAGTTATTGATGTCCTTGTATCTTTACATAGACAGTCTATGCAGTTGTAATTATTTTGACATTGAGCTTGACCTGTGCCATCACATGTTTCATTTCCTTCTCTTATTTCATTACCACAAAACGGTTGTGCAACTATAAAAGTTGAATAACTTAAAATCGTATTATTATTTGTATCCAGTAATTTTAAAAATGCTTCACCTGCTGTATTTAGTCTGGGAGTTTTAATTCTTATTTGTGTATTTGTTTTTTCTGTAATTTCACAGTTTATATCTTTAATAGTGACTTTATTTGCTTTATCAAGATTTTGTCCATAAATAGTAAGGATGTCACCACCTAAGCCTGTTACTAAAGAACTTGAGAGTTGATCAATTGATAACTTTATACACTGACAATTATTACAAATCTGTCCACTTAAACATTGTGCCTGACCTGTGCCGTCGCACTGTTCGTATGCTTCTTTAATATTATTTCCACAAACAGGAATAGTACCTGAAGAATTTTCAACGCAAATAACATTGCCCCATAATTGATCCTTACTTTTAGGAATACTGTTAGGATAATTGTCGTTATTATCTATTTGTATATTATGCACTGCTAGAACTTGTCCGCTGGCATTTATAGTACTTGAAATCAATAAAGGATCTCCATAAGGCTGATTTAAGTTTAAATGTTGCCATCCTCCATTTCCATTTACACCAACTATATTTAAAAGTTCTTTTTCAGAGGGGAGTCTCCATGAAGTATTTCCTTCTTTTAAAGTTTGGCAATATTGCCTGGATTGATCCCAGTTATACGATTTTTCAGGATGAGATATTCTGCTCCATGTAAGTTCTGCATTTAATCCTGTTTTTTGTCTGCAGCCTGATTGAGTAGTTTCAAAAAGATTATCATCTGCTTTTATGCATGATCCTGGTGGTGAAGAAGCACTAGGCAATACATCTACTAGGATACTTGACGATAGAAGTATATTATTATTTAAATCTAAGAAATTAATTTTAACAAGTCCTCCGGAGTTCAATCCTGAAGCTTTAAATCTAATTTGAGTACTTGATTTTTCTGTTATTTCACAATCAATATTTCCTAAAGTTATTTTGTTAACTTTATCTAGTTTTTGTCCTGTAAAAGTAACTATTTCTCCACCTAGATTTGTTATTAAGCCTGGACTTCTGCTAGTTATTAATGTTCTTGTATCTACTATACATTGGCAATTTTCACATCTAAATCCACTTTGGCACTGAGCTTGTCCTGTGCCATCACATTGTTCATCTCCTTCCTTTATATCATTTCCGCAGACAGGGGCATTTCGAATGCATTGACAACTATTGTTACAAGAATATAGACGTTGGCATTGAGCCTGACCTGTGCCATCACATTCTTCATTTCCTTCTACTTTACTATTCCCACATACAGGGTTAGGAGAAATTATAGAACTGCAAGAGGTAATCTTTCCTATTTTATTTCCATCAGTTTCTGTAAACCAAAGATTCCCATCAGCTCCTGTTGTAATCTCTTGTGGATTGTTGGATATAGGGAATTCAGTTACTACCCCACTAGGTGTAATCTTACCTATGTTACCTCCATTAGTAAACCAAACATTCCCATCAGCTCCTGTGGTAATGCCTTGTGGATTGTTGGATATAGGGAATTCAGTTACTACCCCACTAGGCGTAATCTTACCTATTGTCTTTTTACCCGATTCTGTAAACCAAAGATTCCCATCAGCTCCTGTGGTAATTCCAGATGGAAAAAGATAACTTCCTGAAAGCCAGAACTCAGTGATATTGCCACTAGGTGTAATTTTCCCTATTTTATTTCCAACATATTCTGTAAACCAAATACTTCCATCTGGCCCTGCTGTAATACTTCCTGGTCGACTCGCAGCTGTTGGGATTCTATATCCATCAATAATCTCACCATTAGGTGTGATTTTCCCTATTTTATTTCCATCAGTTTCTGTAAACCAAATACTTCCATCAGCTCCTGTGGTAATTCCAAATGGACTACTATTAGGTGTTGAAAGTGTGAATTCAGTGATATTGCCACTAGGTGTGATTTTCCCAATCTTATTTCCATTAGATTCTGTAAACCAAAGACTTCCATCAGCTCCTGTGGTAATTCTAGATGGATAACTATTAGGTGTTGGAATAAAGTACCAAGTGATAGTACCACTTTGTGTAATTTTCCCTATTTTATTTCCACTAGATTCAGTAAACCAAAGGTTTCCATCTAGTCCTGTTGTAATTCCAGATAGATGAACATTATATATTGGAATATTAAATTCGGTAATTGTACCAACAGTACAGCTTTCCCCTGAAGAAGAGCTTGATGATGAGCTGGAAGAAGAAGAACTTGAAGAAGTAGAGCTTAGATTAACTATAATTGATGAGCCTGTAAGCCCGTTATTATTTGTATCAAATAGGTCAACAGATACATTACCAGCTCCTCCATTGAGTCGAGGACTTGTAACTTTTATTTGTGTGTTTGTTTTTTCTATTATTGTACTCTGAATACTTAAGATTTTAACTTTGCTTACAGCAGCAAAGTTTTTACCAGTAATAGTAACTGTTTCTCCACCTGCATTACTTATCGAACTTGGACTTATACCAGATATTAATGTTCTAGCTTCTACACAGGCACAGTTTTCACACTTTTCCCAGCTTTGGCATTGAGCTTGACCAGAGCCATCACATTGTTCACCAGCATTAACAAATCCGTTACCACAAAGACCGCTACTGGAGCTAGAAGAAGAAGAACTTGTTAAGCAATCACCGCTTCTAACTCTTTTAAGTGATGAATTTAAACAAATAGGCTCAGAGGCATTATTGGTTGTGGTGCACAGCTTCATATCAAGAGAGTCACTGCATTTAAAAGTACCGGAATTATTGCAGAGTGCTCTGCTGTCAGCACAAATAGGAATATCACTAGAGTTAACAGTTCCACAGCGTGCAAACAATAATTTTCTGGTAGAAGAATTAAGGCAGATTGGTTCAGAGTCGTTATTTTGTGTTGTG